>ERZ791897.1-NODE-1-length-763824-cov-14.424103_pt1 | contig 763824 bp, 775 predicted proteins | sample MGYA00510152_ERZ791897 | MGnify/ENA primary metagenome ERZ791897 (study PRJEB30046, sample SAMN00792050) | human gut metagenome | study: EMG produced TPA metagenomics assembly of the A metagenome-wide association study of gut microbiota in type 2...
TAGAGCACCTGGTTTGGGACCAGGGGGTCGCAGGTTCGAATCCTGTCTTCCCGATAAATGAATAATTCATTTAGTGATCGCGGTGTAGCTCAGCTGGCTAGAGCGTCCGGTTCATACCCGGGAGGTCGAGGGTTCGATTCCCCCCGCCGCGATATTCATACAGCACTTGGACCTTTAGCTCAGTTGGTTAGAGCAGACGGCTCATAACCGTCCGGTCGTAGGTTCGAGTCCTACAAGGTCCATTGTGATTTCTTGTTAAAAATTGCAAGTATGATTTATTATGGAGGATTACCCAAGTCTGGCTGAAGGGAACGGTCTTGAAAACCGTCAGGTGGGTCAAACCACGCAAGAGTTCGAATCTCTTATCCTCCTTTTTTAATATCGCGGGATGGAGCAGTCTGGTAGCTCGTCGGGCTCATAACCCGAAGGTCGTAGGTTCAAATCCTGCTCCCGCAATTATGGTCCTATGGTGTAGGGGTTATCACGCCTGCCTGTCACGCAGGAGATCGCCGGTTCAAATCCGGCTAGGACCGTTACATAATGGCTCGGTAGCTCAGTCGGTAGAGCAAAGGATTGAAGCTCCTTGTGTCGGCAGTTCGATTCTGTCCCGCGCCATTTAAGATCAATATCTTATGCGGGTGTAGTTTAGTGGTAAAACCACAGCCTTCCAAGCTGTTGTCGCGAGTTCGATTCTCGTCACCCGCTTTTATTATGGGCCTATAGCTCAGCTGGTTAGAGCGCACGCCTGATAAGCGTGAGGTCGATGGTTCGAGTCCATTTAGGCCCATTTGGAGAAATACTCAAGTGGCTGAAGAGGCGCCCCTGCTAAGGGTGTAGGTCGGTAACACGGCGCGAGGGTTCAAATCCCTCTTTCTCCGTTATGGCCCGTTGGTCAAGTGGTTAAGACACCGCCCTTTCACGGCGGTAACATGGGTTCAAATCCCGTACGGGTCATCTTAATATGTTATTTTAATATCGCGGGATGGAGCAGTCTGGTAGCTCGTCGGGCTCATAACCCGAAGGTCGTAGGTTCAAATCCTGCTCCCGCAATTATGGTCCTATGGTGTAGGGGTTATCACGCCTGCCTGTCACGCAGGAGATCGCCGGTTCAAATCCGGCTAGGACCGTGTGACTAATTTTTTTAACTATCCTTTTTAGGATAGTTTTTTTATTACATTACTTAATACACGGGATATTATGTATCGCTTTGAGTTTTATTTAATACTTTATTGTGATAAAATTTAATAGTTACAATCCATTCCCGAAAGGATTCGTTTTAAACGAAGATGCCTTGTAACCAAATTACTTATAATAATGGGGGAATTAAATTGACAGAAAAACACCTTTTTACTTCTGAATCAGTATCAGAAGGTCATCCAGATAAAATTGCAGATCAAATAAGTGATTCAATTTTAGATGCAATGTTAGAACAAGATCCTGAGGCAAGGGTCGCTGTTGAGACTACAGTAACTACAGGATTAGTAGTAGTAGTGGGTGAAGTTTCTACAACAGCACATATTGATATACAAAAAGTTGTTAGAGAAACTATAAAAGAAATTGGATACAAGAATGGTAAATATGGGTTTGATGGTGATAATTGTGCCGTCATAACAGCTATAGATGAACAATCTCCAGATATTGCTTTAGGAGTTGATAATTCTCTTGAAGTAAAAAATGGAGATGTAGATCCACTTGACCAAATTGGTGCAGGTGATCAAGGAATGATGTTTGGATATGCTATAAATGAAACACCAGAATTGATGCCATTGCCAATCTCACTTAGTCATCACTTAATGAAAAAAGTAGCTGAAGTTAGAAAAAATGGAACTTTAGCCTATTTAGGACCTGATGCTAAAGCACAAGTGACAGTTGAATATGATGACAATAATCAACCGTTAAGAATAGATACAGTTGTTTTATCTACACAACATGATGAAAATATTTCACTAGATCAAATTAGAAAAGATGTAATGGATCAAGTTATCACTAAAGTAATACCTGATAAATATTTAGATTCAAATACAAAATATTTTATTAATCCAACTGGTCGTTTTGTAATAGGTGGACCACAAGGTGATGCTGGTTTAACTGGTAGAAAAATTATTGTTGATACTTATGGTGGATATGCTCATCATGGTGGTGGGGCATTCTCTGGTAAAGATGCTACGAAGGTAGATAGATCAGCAAGCTATGCAGCAAGATATATTGCTAAAAATATTGTAGCTGCAGGATTAGCATCTCAAGTTGAGGTTCAAATATCTTATGCAATAGGGGTAGCTCAACCAGTTTCAGTTTCCGTTAATACATTTGGTAGCGGAAAAGTTTCAAATCAAAAGTTAGTTGATGCAATTAGAAAAGTTTTTGATTTAAGACCTGCTGGAATCATCAAAATGTTAGATTTACGTAGACCTATCTATAAGAAAACTGCAGCATATGGACATTTTGGTAGAACAGATATTGATTTACCATGGGAAAAAACTGATAAGATAAATGAATTGAAGAAAGAGTTAGATTTCTAAATTTCTCTTGAAATAGATATACTATTTTGGTATTATCATTGTAAATTATAATATGAACGTAGATAAGGAATAGTAGAGTCTGTATTTTAATTTAAGAGAGTACATGGTTGGTGTGAATGTACTAAATAGAGATTTGAACTCGCCTTAGATGTTTCTTCATTGAAATTAGTAGGTGAAGACGGTACTTTCCGTTAGAAAAGAAGAGAGCTAATCATTTGATTGGAATATAGGTGGTACCGCGAGTTTTTCGTCCTATACGGAATAGTTTTATTTCGTATAGGCTTTTTTTATCTACAGAAGTTTATTATTTTTTTGAAAGGATGGAAATAGATGTCATATAAGCATATTGAAATAGAAAAAAAGTGGCAAAGATATTGGGAAGAACACAAAACATTCAAAACAACTGAAGATGATGATAAAAAGAATTATTATGCCTTAGATATGTTTCCATATCCATCTGGGCAAGGACTTCATGTAGGTCATCCTGAAGGGTATACAGCTACAGATATAATGGCTCGTATGAAGAGAATGCAAGGATATAATGTTTTACACCCAATGGGATGGGATGCATTCGGTTTACCTGCTGAACAATATGCGTTGAATACAGGAAACTCACCACGTGAATTTACTAAAAAAAATGTTAATAATTTTAGACGTCAAATTAAATCTTTAGGTTTATCATATGATTGGGATCGAGAGGTTAACACGACAGATCCTGCATATTATAAATGGACTCAATGGATTTTTGAACAATTATATAAAAAAGGGTTAGCCTATGAAGCTGAAGTTCCAGTTAACTGGAGTCCAGATTTAGGAACCGTTGTAGCTAACGAAGAAGTTATTGATGGTAAAACTGAACGTGGTGGTTTTCCTGTTATTAGAAAGCCAATGCGTCAATGGGTATTAAAAATTACAGCTTATGCTGATCGCTTAATAGATGATTTAGATGATTTAGATTGGCCAGAAGCAATTAAAGAACAACAACGTAATTGGATTGGTCGTTCAGTTGGTGCAGCAATAAACTTTCCTGTTTCAGGAGATGAAAATACAAAGATTGAGGTATTTTCTACTCGTCCAGATACAATATTTGGTGTTGCAGCTTTAGTATTGGCACCTGAACATGAATTGGTTAAGCAATTAACAACTCCTGAACATGAAAATGAGGTAGAAGCATACATAGAAAAAATATCTCATAAATCAGATTTAGAAAGAACAGATTTAGCTAAAGATAAAACAGGTGTATTTACAGGTAGTTATGTTGTAAATCCTGTAAGTGGAGAAAAATTACCTATTTGGATTGCTGATTATGTTTTAAATTCATATGGAACAGGTGCGGTAATGGTTGTTCCTGCACATGATGAACGAGATCATGAATTTGCTCAAAAGTTTGATTTGCCTATCGTACAAGTTATCGAAGGTGGAGATGTTCAAAAAGAAGCATATACTGGTGATGGAGTTCATATCAATTCTGATTTCCTAAATGGCATGGATAAAGAAGAAGCCATTGATGCTATAAATAACTGGCTAGAGGAAAATGGAGTAGGGGAAAAGAAAGTTAACTATCGTTTAAGAGATTGGTTATTCTCTAGACAACGTTACTGGGGCGAGCCTATTCCTGTAATTCATTGGGAAGATGGTGAAACAACTCTAGTTCCAGAAGATGAATTACCTTTATATTTACCTAAAGCAACAGATATTAAGCCTTCAGGAACTGGTGAAAGTCCATTAGCTAACTTAGATGATTGGGTAAATGTTGTTGATGAAAATGGTAGAAAAGGACGTCGTGAAACTAATACCATGCCACAATGGGCTGGTAGTTCCTGGTACTTCCTACGTTATATAGATCCACATAACAATCATGAAGTAGCAGATTATGAAAAATTAAAAGAATGGTTACCTGTAAACTTGTATGTTGGTGGTGCTGAACACGCTGTATTACATTTATTGTATGCTCGTTTCTGGCATAAATTCTTATATGATTTAGGTGTAGTTCCAACTAAAGAACCATTCCAAAAATTGGTAAACCAAGGAATGATTTTAGGTTCTAATCATGAAAAGATGTCCAAGTCTAAAGGAAATGTAGTTAATCCAGATGATATCGTTGAACAATATGGAGCAGATACATTACGCTTATATGAAATGTTTATGGGGCCTTTAGATGCATCTATCCCTTGGAGTGAAGAAGGACTTGGTGGCGCACATAAGTTCATCAACCGTGTTTGGAATTTATTGATTGATGAAAATGACAATTTGCGTGATAGAGTAACTACAATTAACAATCATGATTTAGATAAGATATATAATGAAACTGTTAAGAAAGTTACAGAAGACTATGAGGCTATGCACTTTAATACTGCAATTTCCCAATTAATGGTTTTTGTTAATAATGCTTATAAAGCAGATTCATTACCATTGGAATATGTGGAAGGCTTAGTAAAATTGTTATCACCAGTTGTTCCTCATATTACAGAAGAATTATGGTCTAAGTTAGGTCATGTAGGTAGCATAGCATATGCTAAGTGGCCAACCTATGATGAAAGCAAGTTGGTTGAAGATGTTGTAGAAATTGTTGTTCAAATTAACGGTAAAGTAAGACAACATTTACAAGTGTCTAAAGATGCTAGTCGTGAAGAATTACAAGCACTAGCTTTGAACGACGAAAGAATAAAACAAGAACTTGCGGATAAAGAAGTTAAAAAAGTTATTGCAGTTCCTGGTAAGTTAGTATCAATTGTAGTAGCAAAATAAAGTTTAAACATTAGTATTATTAAAAGATTCGTATTTCATGAGATGCGAATCTTTTTTATTATAGTCAATCTCTCTAACATATAATACTGAGAATTTACGAAGCACAAAAAGGTGAATATTTATGAAGAGAAAAATATATTTATTCGGAAGTATACTTGCTACTTAAGGAATTTTTTTATAAAATGGTAGTTACAATATAAAAATTTTCTGAAAATCCTAAATTATAAAGGAGATTTTACATGAAAAATGAATTATCTCGAGCTTTAACTCATCGGCATGTCCAGATGATAGCAATTGGTGGTGCGATAGGTACAGGGTTGTTCTTGGGATCAGGTTCAGCAATCCAAAAGGCAGGACCAGCTCTGATACTAGCCTACTTAATTGCGGGTATTTTTTGTTTTTTTATGATGCGTGCAATTGGTGAATTAATTTTATCTGATAAAAGTAAGAATTCATTTATCGAATTTGTTAAGGTATATATGGGAAGAGGATGGGAGTTCATTATAGGATGGACTTATTGGTTATGTTGGGCAAGTTTGGCAATGGCTGACTTAACTGCTAGTGGTATTTATTTAAGATATTGGTTTCCGAATCTTCCTCAATGGTTGACAGCATTGATAATCATTCTTGTTCTATTAATTTTCAACTTACTCAGTGTAGGATTATTTGGTGAATTAGAATCGTGGTTTTCTAGTATTAAAGTTTTAGCGATTTTAGCATTAATAGGTACAGGTATTATTTTATTGCTTACCCAGGCAAATGTAGGCGGGAATGAAGTTAGTATCATGAATTTATTTAATCATGGTGGCTTCTTTCCTAAAGGAGCAATAGGATTTATGGCAGCTTTTCCAATGGTTATATTTGCTTTTACTGGTATTGAAATGGTCGGTCTAGCTTCTGGAGAAACTGCTAATCCAGAAAAAGATATTCCACAAGCAATCAATACATTGCCTTTTAGAATAGGATTGTTCTATATAGGTTCGATGTTCGTATTGATGTGTATTTATCCTTGGAATGAAATTGTTACAACTTCTAGTCCATTTGTGCAAGTATTTAATGGAATTGGTATCAAATTTGCTGCTGGAATTATCAATTTTGTAGTATTAACAGCTGCATTATCAGCATGTAATAGTGCGATTTTTAGCACAAGTAGAACTTTATTTGTTTTGTCACATAGTGGTCATGCACCTAAATCTTTTGGTCAAACTAATAATCGGAGTATCCCAGTTAAATCATTGTTATTCTCTTCAAGTTCATTATTTTTAATAGTTATATTGAATTATGTACTACCTAAGAGTATTTTTGATATTATTTCTGGTGTAGCAACAGTTAGCTTTGTTTTTGTATGGATTGCATTAGTTTGGTGTCACTATCAATATCGAAAAAATAGCCCAAATAATAATGAAAAAATTTTTCCGATGCCATTGTATCCGGTAAGTAATGTTATAACAATAATCTTTTTTGTTTTAGTATTAGTTTTATTAACTTTTAATACCAATACATTAATGTCACTTATCTTTTCAATAGTTTGGTTTGGAATTTTGGGAGCAATATATTCCTTTAAAGCTAGAAAGTAGTTTATAAAGCTGGTTAGAATTATCCTAACTGGCTTTTTTAAATGCTTATTTGCAGTCATTAGTAAAATGATTTAAAATTAATGGGCTAAGTATTTTTTGGAAGTAGGAATTACATAAAAATGAATGATAATAATGAACAAATAAAAAAAGATTTAGAAGAAACTTCTTCTAAAGAAAAAATGTTGAAGGGCTCAGCTTGGATGACAGCTGGGAGTATTTTTTCTAGAATTCTGGGAGCAATTTATATTATTCCATGGGCAACTTGGTTTGGAGTTAATTATTTACAAGCAAATGCCTTATTTACTAAGGGATATACTGTTTATGCATTATTTTTGATGCTGTCTACTGCCGGAATTCCATCTGCAGTGGGTAAACAAGTTGCACATTATAATTCTCTCAATGAATATGGAATCGGCAGGCGATTATTTAAGCGAAGTTTAGGTGTAATGATGTTTTTAGGAATTATCAGTGCAATGATTTTGTGGTTTATCGCACCATTAATTTCTCAAGGGGATGCAGCAGTTATTCCTGTATATCGTTCTTTGGCAGTTACATTGCTTTTGATTCCGGTAATGAGTTTAACTAGAGGCTTTTTCCAAGGATATTTTGATATGGCTCCGTTCGCTATATCACAATTAGTAGAACAAGTTGCTAGAATCGTTTATATGTTAGCAGCAACCTATTTAATTACTCAGGTGTTACATGGAAGTTACCAAAGCGCAGTAGTTCAATCAACTTTTGCAGCATTTATAGGAGCTGTTGGTGGCTTATTAGTTTTATTATGGCATTATTGGCGAAAACGACCAACTATGAATTATCTTTTAGCTCACAGTAATAATAAACTAGAAGTCTCTGATAAGAGATTAATAAAGGAAATATTGTATCAATCGATACCTTTCATCATTATTGGATCAACTACAACTTTGTATAATTTATTTGATCAATTTAGTTTTCCAACAATTATGAGTTTTGTTACTGATTATAGTACTAAAGAAATTAATGCATTATATGCTTTATTTGCGGGAAATGCCAATAAATTGATAATGATTACTATTTCAGTTGCTGCTGCGATGGCTGACACTGCAATTCCATTATTGTCTCAAGCTGTTACAAAAAATGATAATGAAGAAGTTTCAGCTGCTTTATTAGATTCGGTAGAATTATTCTTTTTTGTAATGTTACCTTGTTCTTTTGGAATGGCTGCAGTTTCTAGACCACTATATGTTTTATTCTATCCATATGATTATACAGGTATCTTTGTATTAGCCTTTTCATCATATATAGCTTTAGCATTAGGCTTATTTATGGTTTTAGCAGCATTACTTCAAGGAATATATGAAAATACAATAGCAATTAAATTTGCGGTAATTGGAATGATTGTTAAAGTTATAATACAATTCCCATTAACAGCATTTTTACATGTATATGGTCCTTTAGCAGCTACAGGTATAGGAATGACCGTAAGTAATGTATTAATTTTTAGATACTTGTATTTCAAATATAATTTAAATATTAATAAATTACAGAAAAATACTAATATGATGATGTTATTCAGCTTATTTATGTTTATTGTAGTACTCGTTATATCTTTTGCTTTAGGGAAAGTAACAAATACATATAGCAAATTCCAATCCACCATTGTGTTAATAATTGGAGCCGGAATTGGAGGATATATTTATGCTTTCTTAAGTTTGAAGGCAAGACTAGCTGATGATATTTTAGGTGCTAGAGCTAACTTTTTAAGAAGAATATTAAGAATTAAATAGCGTGATGTATATGAGATTAGATAAGTTTTTAAGTCAAACAGGAAAGTTCACAAGAGCGGAAGCAAAAAAGGTTATAAAGGCTAAGAGAGTAAGGTTAAATGGTGAAGTTGTCAAAGACGGAAAGATAAAAATAAACGAAGACTCAGATAAAATTTTTTTAGATGGGGAACTTTTAGCTTTGAATAACAAAGAAGTATATTATATGTTAAATAAACCTGCAGGAGTTGTGTCAGCTACTAGGGATGATAAAGATAAGACGGTAATTGATTTAATAAATTTTCCTGGGAGAAAAGAAGATCTGTTTCCTGTAGGTAGACTAGATAAAGATACAACAGGATTATTAATTATTACAAATGATGGAAAATTTGCTCACAACATTATTTCTCCTAAAAAACACGTATCTAAAACATATGAAGCAGTAGTTACTGGAAAAATATCAGAAAAAGAGGTTAAAATATTTTCTCAAGGCATGGAATTGGCCAATGGGGATAAATTACAACCTGCACAACTTGATATAATATCTTATTCTGAGAAGGATGATACTAGCAAAGTTAGAGTTATTATTCATGAAGGAAAATATCATCAGGTTAGACGAATGTTTGGAGCAGTGTCTCAAAGAGTATTAGAATTAGATAGAGTAAAGATAGGACTACTTGAATTGGATGATACTTTGGAAAGAGGAGAATATAGGGAGTTAACAGAAGAAGAATTAAATTTAATAAAATAAGGAGAAGAGGACTAAATTTGTCCCTTCTCCTTATTTTTGTTCAGAAATAACTTTCAACATCGTTTTTTGAATCTTTTTAATAATATCTGTTGGTAATGTCACATAGTATTTATGAGATAAATTTTCAGCTATATAGCTGTGTAAATAAACAGCTGCGTTGATTCTTTCATCTAGTGAACTTTCCTTAAACTGTGTGATAAATGCAGCGAGGATACCGGTTAAGATATCTCCCATACCACCAGTTGCCATAAAAGGGCCACCAATTGCTAAATTATCAATAGTTCCTGATTGATGATAAATAGTAGTATGGTGTTTTTTTAAAATAACAGTAGCATTTAGCGATGTTTGTTTTTGTAAGTTGATGTCATCAATTTGTTTATCTATAGGAATACCAGATAGTCTTTGCCATTCCATTTGGTGAGGAGTAAAAATGATTTTTTTATTGTTAGCAATCAATTCTTTTAAGGAATCATTTTCAGATATGAGAGTGATTGCTGAACCGTCAATTATGCAAAGTTGATTATCAGAGATATTGCTTAATGTAACTTCAAGAACTTCTTTAGCTCTATTATCAGTACCTAATCCAGGGCCTACAACTACTGCATCAGCCGTTGAAATAGCAGTTGTAAGAGATACTTTGTCAAAAAAATTAATAAACATTGCTTCTGGTACGACGGAATGTAATGAAGATAGATTTTCTTTATTAGTTGCGACAGTAACTAACCCAGCGCCAGCATGAACGGCAGCGGAAGCAGCCATAATTATAGCTCCACCATAGTTAATATTTCCGCCAATGAGTAATACCCTACCAAAATTACCTTTATGACTGTTAGGTTCACGTTTTTTAATGACCTTTTGTAAAATATCAAGTGTAATCTCCATAAATAGTACACCAGCCTTTTTTTAAGATATAATTATTATAATTCAAAATTCGTTTATTTTGAAAAAATTATGCTATTATTAAATAGTAAACATTTTTTAGGAGATGAATTGTAGAATGGCAATAGATTGGAAAGCAGAAGTTGAAAAAAGACGAGATGATATTCTCGAAGATTTAAAAACAATGCTTCGAATTGAAAGTGTACGAGATGAAAGTATAGCAACAGCTGATGCACCTTTAGGACCAGGCCCTAAAGAAGCTTTAGATGCTTTTTTGAATATTGGTAAACGTGATGGATTTGAAGTTGAAGAATTTGATGGTATGGCTGGACACATTAAATTTGGAGATGGTAAAGAAGATTTAGGTATTCTAGCACACGTTGACGTAATGCCAGCAGGTAAAGGTTGGGATACAGATCCATTTAACCCAGTTATTAAAGATGGAAAATTATATGCTCGTGGTGCCTCTGATGATAAAGGACCAAGTATGGCAGCATATTATGGATTAAAGATTGTTAAAGAATTAGGATTACCAGTTAAAAAGAGTGTACGTTTTATTTTAGGTACTGATGAAGAAAGCAGTTGGAGAGGAATGACTCACTACTTTGAAAAAATGCCTAAGCCAACAATTGGTTTTTCACCAGATGCATTTTTCCCAATCATCAATGGTGAAAAAGGTAATTTCAGTATGCTTGTAAAATTCGATGGTAAAAATGGGGATGAATTAAAATTATTATCCTTTGATTCTGGTTTACGTGACAACATGGTTCCACGCGATGCAGTAGCCGTTGTTGAAGGTAATGATCTTGAAAGTATAGCTGCTGATTTCAAGCAATATGTTGCTGAAAATAGTGTTTTAAGTGGCGATGCAGAAATTAAAGATGGAAAATTAGAATTATCCTTAATTGGTAAGGCTGCCCATGCACAAGAACCACGTAATGGCGAAAATGCAGGGACTTACTTAGCTGTATTCTTGAATAAGTACAATTTTGCTAAGGATGCCAAGGGATACTTAGCTTTTGCTGCTGAATACTTACATCAAGATTCACGTATGGATAATTTTGGAATTAGCTATACTGATGAAGTAATGGGTGATTTAACTATGAATGCTGGTATCTTTACATTTGAAGCTGGCAAAGGTGGAGAAATTACTTTGAACTTCAGATATCCTAGAGGTATTGATGATGAATATGTATTCAATGCTGTTAAGGAAGCTGCAACTAAATTAGAAGCTGTTTCATTTGAAAAGAAAGAACATGCAATGGTACCACATTATGTTTCACCTGAAGATCCATTAGTTTCAAAATTATTAGCTGTTTATAGTCGTCAAACAGGTCAAGAAGCTCATGGCATGGTTGTCGGTGGGGGAACTTATGGTAGATTGTTAGAACGTGGTGTAGCATTTGGTGCTATGTTCCCAGGTGTTGAAGACACAATGCACCAAGCAAACGAATTTATCCCAGTAGATGATGTAATGAAAGCTGCTGCAATCTATGCAGAATCCATCTATGAATTAATTAAAGACTAATTTAAGAGAACTCCAAAATAGTGATTTTAGCTATTTTGGAGTTTTTTAATAAAATATTGACATTACTACTATAATGGGGTTACAATTCAGTTGTAAATTTATAAATTATATATTTTACTTAAAAGAAGAAAATTATGAATAAAATTATAGAAAACTTATGGGCTAAAAAGAGATCTGATGAAAATGGGCAATTTTGGTTACCATTATTGATACATTTAAAAGATACAAAAAATGTTATTAATTTTCTGTACAATCATTGGATAAGTGAAGGACAAAAAGAAATATTAATATCTGATTTTGATAGTGAAGAAGATCTCCAAAAATTTATAAAGTTTATAGGTTTTGTGCATGATATAGGTAAAGCTACACCAGCATTCCAAACAAAAAAATCGTATAATTGCGACAAAGATTTAGATGATATATTAATTGAGAAAATTATTAGAGAGGGGATTGAGGGGATTAGTGAGTTAAAATTATCTGATGCTAATAAATCTCCACATAATATTGCCGGTGAAGCTTTATTAGAAGAATTTGGTTGTTCAGAATATATAGGGGCAATTATTGGAGGACACCATGGAAAAACTACTGATGATAGACAAGATTTAAATATTAGATATTATACTAAAAATTACCGTCAGGATGAAAAAAGAAAAGATAGTAAAAATTACAATATTTGGCTAAAAATACAGACGAAATTATTTGAATTAGCTTTAAGAGAAGCTGGTTATGAAAATAAAGAGGAATTACCCAATGTTATTGAGCAACCCCAAGCTGTTTTATTAGAAGGATTATTGATAATGGCAGATTGGTTAGCATCAAGTGAAACAATACAAGAAGATGATGGAGAAATATATCCATTGTTTCCTTTAGTAGATATAAATGTAACGTATGAAGATATTGATAGTGAGGAAAGATTTCGAAACGCAATTAATATATGGTATCGAGAGGAAGTTTGGAATCCTGAAAATTATTATAAAATTGAAGATGTCTATAAAAAAAGATGGGGATATGTTCCATATGATGTACAAAAAATAATGTCAGAAGCAATCGAAAAAAGTAAACATCCTAATTTGGTTATAATTGAGAATACTATGGGAGGCGGTAAGACAGAGACAGCGTTAGTTGCAGCTGAGCAGTTGGCGAGAAAAAATAAGAGAAACGGTGTTTTTTGGGGATTACCGACTCAAGTAACTGCAAATGCTATGTTTTCTAGAGTAAATAGCTGGTTAGAGAATATTAGCAAAGAAAAACAAGAAAATTTTTCTATAGATTTACTCCATGGGAAGGCAAAATTTAATGAGGAATATCAGAATTTACCACAAGTTTCAGAAATAATGGATGAGGAAGAGAGTGACGGGGCGGTAACTGTTAATTCATGGTTTTCAGGTAAAAAGTCAATTTTAACTAAATTTACAGTCGGAACAATTGATAACCTGTTGCTAATGGGACTAAAGCAAAAGCACCTTTTTTTAAGACATTTTGGATTTGCAGATAAAGTAGTTATTTTAGATGAAGTACATGCCTATGATACATATATGTCTTCTTATTTCTTTAAAGCTCTGGAATGGTTAGGTGCATATAAAGTTCCAGTTGTGATTTTATCTGCTACTTTACCAGTAGAAAAAAGAGAAAAGATAGTTAGATCGTATACAAATGATGAAATTGAAGAGAAAAATGTAGTTCCTAATAAATGGCAAAAAAATAAAAATTATCCATTACTTACAATTGTTGATAAAGGTGAGATTAAACAAATTGATAAGTTTAAAAAAGAAAAAGGATACGATATTGAAGTAAAGCGTATAAACATTGAAGATGATGCAATAATAGAAAAAGTAATTGATGATATCAATACTGGAGGAATTGCTGGGATAATTGTAAATACTGTTAAACGTGCGCAAAAGTTAGCGCAATTAGTGCCTAATGATATTCCAAGTATTGTGCTACATTCTTCATTCTTAGCTCCTGAAAGAGTTAGGTTAGAAAAAGAGTTACAAAAAAAGATTGGTAAGAATGGTGAGAGACCTGAAAAGTTAGTAGTAATTGGAACACAAGTTTTAGAACAATCTTTAGATATAGATTTTGATATTTTATATAGTGATATAGCTCCAATAGATTTGCTATTGCAACGTGCAGGAAGATTACACAGACACAAAATTAATAATAAATATCGTCCGGATAAGTTAATAATTCCACAATTGATAGTGATGGAAAATATAGATGGAGATTCTAATGAATATATATATTCTAAATATATATTGATGAAGACGGATTATTTTTTAAGCGATAGAATTAACATTCCAAATGATATCTCACCATTAGTTCAAAAAGTGTATAGTTTAGAAACTGACAAATTAGTACCCAACTTTGATGAAAGTAAGAAAGAATTTGAAGAAATGAATAAAGAGTCTATGGGGAGAGCAGAGGTTTTTCAAATAAATGAACCAGATTTTGATGCATCTATTCATAGCTGGTTAAGTAGGTCTATTAATTTATCTAATGATTCAGAATTAAGGTATGAGCAAAAGGCGAAAGCGGCAGTTAGAGATATTTCGGAAACGATAGAAGTTATTTTATTAAAGAAAATGAGTGAAGAAGGAGAGTATAGACTGGTAGAGAATAACAAAAGAATTGAAGAAGTTGATTCCAAAGAAATAGCCAAACAAACATTGAGATTACCAGAAATGATTACTAACTACGGAATAGAAAAAATAATAGCTACTTTGGAAGGAGAGACCCCATCTTCATGGCAAAAAGATCCTTGGTTAAAGAATGAAATTTCATTAATTTTGGATAAAGAAAATGAAGCTAGTTTGAATGGATGGAATTTAAAATATTCAAAAAAATATGGACTATTAAAGGAGAGGAAGGATGGTAATGAGTAAAATGAAATTTAATCTAGTAGAAGATCCGTGGATTAAAGTACTTGATAAAAAAACTACTGAAATAAAGAAACTTACACTCATTGAAGTATTTACTAATACTAGTCGATATTCGAGATTAAGTGGAGAAATGAGTAGCCAAGATTTAGCTGTTATGCGATTTTTGCTGGCTATTTTAACTACAGTATATTTACGCTTTGATATGGATGGTAACGCATATCCTTGGTTAGATAAAAAAGAAAATTTCTTTGTTGAACCAAATAAAGAATTTGAGAAACTCAGAGGAAATAAATGGAAAAAGGACATATTGTTAACGTGGAAGAAATTATATGATCAAGGACAATTTTCAGACGTAGTAGTTCAATACTTAAAAGAAAATAAGGAACTGTTTGATATTTTTGGTAGTAACCCATTCTATCAAGTTACAAAAGAAGAATATAATAAATTAGTTGAAGATAAAAAAAGGTTAACTGATAAAAAACAACCTGGCTCTGTTTCTTTAAAGCAAATTAATAGGAGAATCTCAGAAAGTGGTAATTCGCAAGCAATATTTTCTCCGAGAACTGAAAGTACTAAAAATGAGTTATCCTTAGATGAATTAGTTAGATGGTTAATAATGTATCAAAATTATGCGGGGACGACAGATAAATCTAAAATTAAGGATAAAGAAAAAGTTTCTGTTTCAGCAGGTTGGTTATATAAGATTAATCCTGTTTATTTAGATGGAAATGATTTGTTTGAAACGTTGATGTTAAATTTAGTTTTATTAGGAAATGATAAAGATTTTTATTTGCCAAAGCCTATGTGGGAATGGAAGAATGTAGAAGAATATGTTGATTCTTTAAGAACTAGAATATGTCCTAAGAATATACCGGAAATATATACTAATCTATCAAGATTGATATATATCGACTGGAATGATAGCAAACATCCTAAAATTTATAGTGCAGGATTACCTATGTTTAATGCACTGAATGCTTTCATTGAACCTATGGCGACTTGGAAGATAGACAAAAAAAGTGGGGGATATCTTCCTATAAGAAGAGGTCTCAATACTTTAGGAAAGGAAATGTGGCAAAATTTTGGTTTATATGTAAAGATTAATCAAAATGATTCAGACCATAAACCAGAAATTGTAAAATGGGCTAATGAATTAAAAAGAAATGGATTTTTGGAAAGAGATGAAATTCTTTCAATGAAGATGGTAGATTTAATTGATGATGGAAATGCTTCTTCGCAAATGCCAGCTGCAGAAATTGTAGATGATCTTACACTAAATTTGGATGTAATATTTGATGATTCTGACAAGTTTTATTGGCCAGAAAGAATTGAGCAAGTTATTCAAGATACACAAGCTATAGGAAATGATATTTATTATCTCGGAAAGGATATAGGAAATCTCAGAAAAGTAGCTAATCCTCAAGAATATGCCGATAAATTACGAGAAAATTTTTATTTAAGGATTAACATTCCCTTTAAAAAATGGTTAACGAGTTTATCGATTGAAGATGATAGAGACGAAAAAATTATCGTATGGAGAACTAAATTAGAGAAAATTATTGAAGAGTACGAAGGAAATATTTTATCTAATATAAGTAAAAAGGATATTATAGGGATTAAAGATGGTGATGGGAATATTATTAATATTTTTACGGAATTTAATAAGTTCAAAAATAAAGTATACAAGCATTTAAAGAAAGAGGCGTTATAGAATATGGAAAAATCCAAGGAAATAATGAGCCGAACAGCTAATATTATAAAAAGTATTAGCAATCAACCTTATATATTATCAGGTTTAAGAGCTGCATCTAGAATAGATGATCCTAGAGCGCAAAGGGTTTGGCCATATTTATTTGAAAGTAGTAAAGACAATTCTACATGTTTTACAAATGAAGAGAAAATAATATACATGATATTAAGATTATATGCTATTCATCAACAAGGAAAAAATGATCAAGTATGTGAATTTAATAGAAACGAAGGGCGAACTTTTATAGATGAATTAATAAGATTGAGGAGGTTGTTAGATGATGTGAATGGCTTAGATAGGAGGGTTAATAATTTATTAGCTACAAATAATATCAATTATTTTTATAAACAATTAGTAAGCCTAGTAAAGATTATGAAATCTAAAAATGATGACTTTAAAATAGATTATGTAAATTTGGCCAAAGATATGTATTATTTACAATCTTATTCCTCAAGCAAAAAAATAAGATTAGCTTGGGGAAAGAAATATTATAAAAATATAAAGTATTAAGGAGAAATAAAAATGAATTATTTAGATATTTATGTATTACAATCTGTTCCAGCTGCAAATATTAATCGTGATGATACGGGGGCACCTAAGACTGTAGTATATGGGGGTGTAACTAGATCACGTGTCTCTTCACAGGCTTGGAAACGAGCAATGAGAAATGATTTTAGAGAACAAGGTATTGAAACAGGATTTAGAACTAAGAAAGTATTGGAATTGCTAACTAATGAATTAATCAGACAAAAAGAATTAGATAGTGATAGTGCCTTGAAAATAGCCCAAAGTATTCTGGATGCTGCTAAAATAAAGTACGATAAAGAAAATTTAACCAAAGCATTATTGATGATAAGCCCAGGACAAATTAGAAAATTAGTAGAATATGCGTTGACTAATGAAAAATTAGACTCTAAGGAAATAAAAGAAGTATTCAATAATAATAATTCTATAGATTTAGCTTTATTTGGCAGAATGGTGGCAGATAATCCTGAATTAACGGTAGAGGCTACATCACAGGTGGCTCATGCAATTTCAACACATGAAATAGAACCCGAATTTGACTACTTTACAGCGTTGGATGATTTGCAAAATAAGGAAAATGCGGGGGCTGCTATGCTAGGTGATTTAGAATATAATTCTTCTACATTATATAGATATGCAAACGTAAATATACGTGAATTAATTGAGGATCTGGGAAAAGAAGATGCTATAAAGGGAGTAAAAGAATTTATTAAATCCTTTGTAAAATCCATGCCAACAGGGAAGCAGAATACATTTGCAAATAAGACTGTTCCAGGTTATGTAATGGTTGTTTTGAGAAAAGATACACCAGTAAATCTAGTATCTGCTTTTGAAGAGCCGATTAGCTCTAAAAATGGATATTTAAAAGATTCTATAAAAAAATTAAATGATGAATATGTTAATACAATGAAATTTGTAGAAGAACCGGTAGCATCATTAGTATTAAGCAAAGATGCGCTAGAACCAAAAGAAAGTCAGATAGAGTCAAAAAATTTGGGAGATCTTTTAAAAGAGGTGGTAATGTTACTTGAAGAGGGGGATAAAAATGAGAGTACTAACAATTAGGTTATCCTCTCCTTTACAATCATATGGTAAAGAAGCAGCATTTGATAGACGAAACAGTAACTATTATCCTACTAAAAGTGCAATTGTTGGATTAATTGCATCAGCTTTAGGTTATGGTAGGAAAGATAATAGAATTCATGAGTTAAATAAACTTAATTATGCTGTTAGGATAGAACAACATGGAGAAAAAACTACAGATTTCCAAATTGTAGAGTGGAAAAAAGGTAAAAGGAAATTAACGTATAGGGAATATATACAAGATGCAGTTTATCTGATTGCAATTGGAGGTAATAATGAAGATGAAATAAATAAAATCGAATATGCATTGAAACATCCTAAATATGCTTTGTTTTTAGGTAGACGTTCTAATCCTATAGGTGGAGTATTAATGATTTCTAGTTACAAAAATACTACTCCTATATCTGTTTTAAGAAAGGTTCCCTGGCAAGCTTCTGAATGGTATAAAAAAAAGGTTGGACGTTATTATGATACTCAGATTATTTCGGACTATGATTTTAGGGAAAATAAAAAAACTTTCTTTATTAAAGATATAGTAGAATCGTTTGATCAAAAGCAAAGGGAATATTCTTTTAGAAAAGTAGCTTTAGAAAGTATAAAGTTAGAGAATATTATAAAAAATGAAAATACAGAGCATGATGCCTTAAATGCTATTTAATGGAAAAGGTGATAATTTATGTACATGTCACGAGTAGAAATTGATACAAAAAATATAAATAACTTTAGAAAATTAACGCATGTAGGTGCATATCATAGTTGGGTGGAAGAAAGCTTTCCATCTGAAGTAGAGCAAAATCAAAGATTGCGTCATCTATGGAGAATTGACTATCTTAAAGATAGAAAATATTTGATTTTAGTAAGTGAAAATAAACCAGATATGAAAAAGTTAGAAAAATATGGAGTTAGTGGAAGTGCCGTAACTAAAAAATATGATAACTTTTTGAATTCTCTTAAAGACGGACAAATATTAAACTTTAGATTAGTTGCCAATCCTGTACATGTTGTTTCTAAAAATGAAAGACATTACAGATATCCGCATATTACAATTGATCAGCAGAAAAATTGGCTAAGCAGTCGTGCTGAAAAAAAAGGTTTTAGATTTTTAAAAAATAGCAATGATAACATATCATCAAATGAATCGTTTGAAATAGTAAAACGCGATAAAGTTATTTTAAAAAAGGGTTCTAAAAATATTAAATTAAGTAGGGTGAGCTTTGAAGGGTTACTGGAAATTACAGATGTTGATCTATTTAGAAAAGTGCTAATTGATGGTATTGGTAAAGAAAAGGCATTTGGAATGGGATTGATGACAGTTATTCCAAGGAGATGATTTTTTGAAAAGTGGAATAGGAGCACCAAAAGCTAAATTACAAGAACTGACCAGAAGTAGTGATAGGATAAGTTTCTTATATATAGAGCATGCACTAATAGAGAGAAAAGATAGTGCTGTTTTAGTAATAGATAGCAGAGGAACTGTTGCAATCCCAGTAGCTATGATTAGTGTATTAATGTTAGGTCCTGGAACAGACGTAACACATCGTGCTATGGAATTAATGGGAAGTTCGGGAGCAAGTGTAGTTTGGGTTGGTGAATATGGGGTTAGACAATATGCACATGGAAGAGCTTTAACACATTCATCTGCATTGTTGGAATCACAAGCAAAACTAGTTTCAAATGTTCGTTCAAGAGTAGCAGTTGCTAGAAAAATGTATCAATTACGTTTTCCTAGTGAAGATGTATCAAAACTAACAATGCAAGAATTGAGAGGCAAAGAAGGAGCAAGAGTTAGGCGTGTATATAGATTAAATGCACAGAGAACAGGTGTTGAGTGGTCGAAAAGAGAATATAATCCAGATGATTTCGATTCAAGTACACCGATAAATCAAGCGTTAACTGCAGCTCATCAAGCACTATATGGACTAAGTTATAGTGTAATTGTTGCATTAGGAATTTCTCCAGGATTAGGTTTTGTCCATACTGGTCATGACTTATCTTTTGTTTATGATTTTGCCGATTTGTATAAGGCTGATTATTCAATTCCAGTAGCATTTGATGTAGTAGCTAAAAGCGAAGCTGACATTGGAACTAGAGCAAGATTAGCAATGAGAGATAAGTTTAAGGATGGAAAGTTAATTGCAAAAATGGTTAAAGATTTAAAATTTTTATTCGGTATGGAAACAGATGTTAATCTAGATATTATAAATTTATGGGATGATAAAGAAGGATTAAAAAAATTTGGTGTACAATATCATGAAAAAGAGGAATTTGAATGATTGTAATAACTTTAACCAAGGTACCTAATTCTTTACGTGGAGACCTAACGAGATGGTGCCAAGAAGTACAAACAGGTGTCTATGTGGGAAAATTTAGCGCAAGAATTAGAGATCTATTATGGATTAAAATAAAAGAAAATATTGGTCAAGGAGAGGCTACATTAATTTATAATACTAATAATGAATTAGGGTATACATTTAAAACCACGAGAAAGTCATACAAAGTAATAGATTTTGAAGGTGTGCCATTAATGATGCATTTAAGAGATAGTAATCTTAAGAGAAAATCTGGGTATAGTAAAGCAGCACGAGCACATAGGACAAAAATTATGGCACAAAAAAGGTTAAAAGATTCTATTAAAGAAAAAAGAAATAGTATAGTAGCTATTGATATAGAAACTACAGGTTTAGATTTAGAGAAAGATAGTATTATATCAATAGGTGCCGTTAAAGTAGAAAATAATAGCAAGCATGACTATTATTCTCTTATTAAAGGTATAGAAGAAATTCCAGATGAAATCAGTGAGTTAACTGGTATAGGAATTGATGAATTGAATAAAGATGGTGAAGATATATATAAAGTTTTAAAAGTATTGTATGGGGTTTTAGATGATGCTATTATTATTGGGTATAATCTTAATTTTGATCTTAATTTTCTTAATAGAGAATATGAGCAATATACTGAACTTAAGTTAGTAAATAAGGTGATTGATTTACTCCCAATAGTAAAAAAACAGTGTCGTTTTTTAGATAATTATCGCTTAGAAACGGTATTGCAATATTTTGGTATAGAAAATTCTCATCCACATAATGCATTGGAAGATGCTAAGGCTTGTATTGAATTGTATGAGAAACTAATAAAAAACAAATAGTAGTAACTTCAAAAAGATCGATTTAATAGGGATATTTTACTGTGTTCCCCATGTATGTGGGGGTGATCCTGTTGTGACATATCATTAATAAAATTAATTAAAGTGTTCCCCATGTATGTGGGGGTGATCCTCAAAATCAAGTAAGTTATTCAATTCAAGATGTGTGTTCCCCATGTATGTGGGGGTGATCCTACATCCATTTCAATTGTGTAATTGGATTTGTTGTGTTCCCCATGTATGTGGGGGTGATCCTGACATTTATTCCCTTAGATACAACTTTGCTCAGTGTTCCCCATGTATGTGGGGGTGATCCTAAAAGGGAAGCATGAGTATGTCTAAAACCGTGGTGTTCCCCATGTATGTGGGGGTGATCCTAGCAATACTGATGAGATTAAGAGTGAATTAGAGTGTTCCCCATGTATGTGGGGGTGATCCTGATGGTTTCTAAAATATCATTTATTTCGTCTAGTGTTCCCCATGTATGTGGGGGTGATCCTCTTTCTCTGCTTATTATTTGTTCTTTCATTATGTGTTCCCCATGTATGTGGGGGTGATCCAAGTCATCGATGACTTCTTTACTTACTGGCCAGGTGTTCCCCATGTATGTGGGGGTGATCCTAGGTATCTAGCTTGATTATGTGCTAGCATTCCGTGTTCCCCATGTATGTGGGGGTGATCCTACTTTAGCTAAAGTTAAGGATGCAATGGGACAGTGTTCCCCATGTATGGGGGGGGGGGGGTGATCCCGATGTTGAACTAGAACTGCCAACAAACAACCAGTGTTCCCCATGTATGTGGGGGTGATCCTTTGATGTTCCATATCCTAATTTCCAATACACGGTGTTCCCCATGTATGTGGGGGTGATCCTAATCTTCGTTATAACTTATCTTTGAAACATTGGTGTTCCCCATGTATGTGGGGGTGATCCTGTTAATTACTCTAGACTTCAAAAAATAGCTCAGTGTTCCCCATGTATGTGGGGGTGATCCTTAGATTACAACACAATGGAAAAATCTGGTTTAGTGTTCCCCATGTATGTGGGGGTGATCCTTTTGAAGATGGCACAGCTTATTTAGCAGTTGCGTGTTCCCTATGTATGCGGGGTGATCATTTAGAAAAATTAAAGAAGTAAGGTCTTAAGTTATATTTCTAAAGTACTTTATAATATAGATTATAATATCCTCTGAGTATACAGATGAAATAGAAAATGACTCTGATGCTCAGGGGGTATTTCTATGGAAAAAAATCTAAATATTCAGTTGAAGGAAAACTATCAATACTTAATGAAACTTCACATATCGGAATTTTTGAAGTAACAATTAAGTATGGAATCGATTATAAAACTATTGGACGATGGAGACTGCTTTATCAGTATCAAGATCTTTAACCAAGTAATAGAAATCAGAATTATTCTAAGGAATTCAAGTATTTATTAGTTGAGCAATACAAACATTTAAACGAACCCGCGAAACTATTTGCGATAAAAAAGGTCTACGTTCAGTAATTCAGTTTAGGCAATGGATTATCTGATCCGGTATAATGAATCTAACTTAAGGACCAAGGACCCAGAAAGAGAGATTCAAAAAAAGAGTGGACGAAAGACTAGTTTTGAAGACCGACTAACAATTATTGAAGAGCTAATTAAACATGACTTAAATTACAATCAGTAGTAGAAAAGTATCATGTAAGTCATCAACAAGTTTATGGATGGTATTAAAAATATATCGTAAGAGTGACAATAATCTAGAATCACTTCGTGATCGACGTGAGTAAATCCAAGCCACAAGATGAATGGATAGAAATTGCTCTCTTTAAGGTAGAAGACCGTTTATTAAAGGTTAAATTACAAAAACAAGAAATGAAGATAGCCTTCGTAAAAAATGGATAATTTAATCGTAAAACCCAAAATGAAGTTTAGGTTACTGATACAACGGAAATTGTGTATGGTAACCAGACACCTCATAAGGAACGAGTTCATGTTGTTTTAGACTTATATGGTCGCTGTGCTTCAAGTTATAATATTTTGAATACTGAAATATTATCAGCTGTAATTGAATTTTTTAATCGTACTTTTGAGATTGGATCAAATGTACGATCAATGGTTCATACTGATCGTGGTGTAGCATATTGTTCAATGATTATTTAGCAGAAAGAAATCGATAAAAAGGTTGAACGTTTTGAAAAATTGAAGAATCGCTTAAAATTTTGAGCTTTAACCGTCCAATTTGTTATGATGATAAGGGAAATTACAATGTATTATTGGTTGTAAAGGCAAGTATAAGTAGAAAAAAGCTATCTTGAAATTTCATAAAAAGAAAAGTATTGAATAAAATAATACTTTTGAATATAGAAGAAAGATGTGAAATTTATTTGTTATAAGTTACTCTTCGTAAGTTAATGATTTAACCGACTATTTATAGTAGCCATTGTAATCTTCTCTGTAGTTATTATAAAGAAAGTGTTGGAAAGTAGCATCCATTTTTTGATGTTATATTGAGTGAAATAACTATGATAGAATTTTGCTCAAATATAAAAGGCATGTTTCCGGTAGAATGCCGAATCCATGCTCTAATAAATATATGACGTGTAAAAAACTTATTCTCGATTCTGTCTAACTTTTTGGTGCATTTCACAATCAATAAGTTTTTATATACTATGCCTCCGACAAGAGTCGAACTTGCACTTGGAAAACCAAACAACGACCTGAACGTTGCGCGTCTGCCAATTCCGCCACGGAGGCAAGAACAATAGTAATTTTACAATAAAGTATTACTATTTGCAATAATGCTAGTTCTTTTTAGGAAAGCTAATAGCAGTTCCGTATCCGTGTAATAACATATACTTTGGACCAACAGAAACACGGACTATTTGAGGGACAAAGCGAATATCAATTACGCCATCAGCATCAAGTTCAAGTGCTTTATTTTCCAATTTTTTTTGAACTTGAGCGTAAAGATTGTCAAATTGATCTACTTCATCTAATTCTTCTGCTTTAAGAGTTCTTTTCACGGTAGCATTAACTATACCCTTTAAAATATAAGATTGATTGAGACCACTTGTTGATAGAAACATTATATTCATCTCCTTAACAATTATAAATATCGTATATTTATAATACCACAAAAGTAGTTTATTTTTCTTTTTAAAATTATATTTTGATTAGAATTTTGATATTCAAAATATGTTTAGAAGGTAAAAATTATATAGTATCATCTGTATAAATAATATATTAGTTATGGTTATATAAATTATATAAAAAGCAATATTTGAAAGAATGGCTATTTTAATAGCATATAGTGGATATTTTGAGAAATCAAAATATCCATTTATTTTGTTTTGTAAAAATATATTTTTTTATTTGATGAATTTTTTTCATAGTTATTTTTGCGTGATTTGACAAAATAAAATCAATAAATTATGATTTGTTCATCGAATATTTTGATGTTCGAAATAATTTTAAGTGAGGTGCTTTGTGTGGCAATTATGGATGCACAGGAAATAATGGATATGATTCCTAATCGTTATCCGATCTGTTACATTGACTATGTTGATGAGCTAGTACCTGGTGAGAAAATTATCGCAACAAAAAATGTAACAATTAATGAATCTTTTTTCAGAGGACATTTTCCAGGAAATCCTGTAATGCCGGGAGTTTTACTAATTGAAACTTTAGCGCAAGCTGCGTCAATACTTATTTTGAAATCTCCAGAATTTGTAGGAAAAACAGCTTATTTAGGTTCTATAAGTAAAGCTAAATTTAGAAAAGTTGTCAGACCGGGCGATGTTTTAAAATTAAATGTCGAAATGAAAAAGAAACACGAGAACATGGGGATAGTAGATACTCAAGTTATCGTGGATGGAAAGAAAGCTTGTACGGCTGAATTAATGTTTATCGTTGCGGATAGAGACAAGAAGTTGTAGTTGCAAAGTAGTCTTATTTCGGTTATTATTTTGATAATCAAATTATTTGGAATACGAAAGATAAGGCGGTATAGGGATGGATGAAAGATATCAAGTAATAAATGATGCTTTAGAAAAAATTTATGCTGATATTGTATGGATTGAAGAAAGTGAGTTACGTAAGAGTGTTTTTAGTGATATCACGATTAAAGAGATGCATGCAATAAATGCAATTTCAATGTATGATCATCAAACAGCTTCACAAGTTGCTAAAAAGCTTCATTTAACCCCTGGAACGTTAACTGCAACAATAGATAGACTATGTCGAAAAGGTTATGCTGAACGCATTAGAGGGAATGATGATAGGCGAATTATTAGAATAGGTTTGACTAAAAAAGGTAGACTAGTTTATCGAGCACATGATGCTTTTCATAGGATGATGGTTAAAAGTTTTTTGAAGGATTTAAATCCAGATGAAATAAAAACTATTGAAAAAGCCATTCATAATTTAGAAGATTTTCTAAAAGAGCACTCTTAACTAAGGAGAACTAGGTTTGGAAAATATAGAAATATCTTATACAGCACGTTATGTTCCACCTGAAGTTATAGATAATCAAAGATTAACAGAATTTATGGATACATCTGATGAATGGATAAGCCAACGAACTGGAATAAAGAAGAGGCATATAAGCTTAAATGAGAGTACAGCTGATTTAGCAGAGAAAGTAGCAGAAAAGTTATTAATAAAAAGCGGATGGAATCCTAATTCTTTAGATTTAATAATAGTTGCTACAATGTCTCCTAATTCTTTTACACCAGCAACAGCGGCTATTGTTCAAGGAAGAATAAGTGCTGATAATGCAGTTTGTTTTGATATTTCAGCTGCATGTTCAGGATATATATATGGTTTAAGTATTGTTGAAGCAATGCTAAGGAATATGAATTTAAAAAGGGCTATGCTAATTGGAAGTGAAAATCTTTCTAAGTTGATAGATTGGAATGACAGATCGACGGCTGTACTTTTTGGGGACGGAGCAGCAGGTGCTTTGATTGAGTTAAAAGAAAATACAGATTCTAAATTTATCAGCAGTGATTTAAAAACTATTGGAAATGAAGCTGAGTTTTTAACAGCAGGAATAACTGATCCGTTAGAAAAATTTCCAGATTTGGATAGCATAAGGAAATATACGACTTTCAAAATGGATGGCAGAAGAGTATATACTTTTGCGACTAGGGAAGTTCCCCAATCTATTCTAAGGGCAGTGCAAAAAGCTAACCTTAGTTTGGAAGATATAGATTATTTTATTTTGCATCAAGCAAATTCAAGAATTATTCGACAAGTAGCTAAGAAATTAAAGCAAAATGAAGAAAAATTTCCAATTAACATAGATAGTTTTGGAAATACTTCGGCAGCTAGTGAACCTCTTTTATTAGATGAATTAATAGAAAATGGAATTGTAAAAAGAGGGATGACGCTAGCATTAAGTGGCTTTGGTGGTGGCTTAACAGTCGGTACTCATATTATTAAATATTAATTTAAGGAGAGAATTTGAAATGACAGAAGCAGAAGTATTAAAGAAAGTACAAGATATCGTAGTAGAACAATTGGATGTAGATGTAGATGATGTAACTTTAACAGCAGATATCAAAGATGATTTAGACGCAGATAGTTTAGATGTTTTTGAAATTATGAATGAACTAGAAGATGATTTAGACATTAAGTTAGAAGCTGATGAAAACATCAAAACAATTCAAGATGTAGTTACTTACGTGAAAAAAGAATTGGATAACAAATAGAAGGTAATTAATTATGAAATTAGCCATCTTATTTAGTGGTCAAGGATCCCAATTTACAGATATGGGATTAGATTTTTACCAGGAAAGTCCAATTTTTAAGGACTGTGTAGATAAAGCTAGTGAGATTGCAGATTTTAAGATTACTTCAGTATTTGCTAACGATGGAGATAAACTTTCTGAAACAAAATATATTCAACCTGCAATAGTTGCTATGAGTATAGGTATCTGGAAAATGTTACAGAATACTCTAGGTGATAAGTTAGCTGTTGAAGGCATGGTTGGTTTATCTCTAGGAGAATATAGTGCTTTAATTGCAAGTCAGAAATTATCTTTTAGCGATGGAATGTCAGTACTTAAAGATCGTGCTATTTACATGCAAGATGATGCTAATAAAGTTGATAGTAAAATGGCAGCAATTATTGACCCTCAAATAGAAGTAATTGAAAAATTATGTACCGATTATCCAAATGTATATGTGGCTAATTATAATACACCTAAACAATTAGTAATAGGTGGGAATGGCGAAGAATTAGTAGATGTTGTAGATAAGATAGATAGTCTAAATGCAGCTAAGAAAATAGTAGAGTTAAAGGTAAGTGGAGCTTTTCATACTCCACTTTTTACTAATGCAAGTCAAAAGATGAAAAAGAGATTATCAAATGTGGCATTTACTGAAGGAAGTAACTTAGTTGTAAGTAATACTACAATGCGTCCTTTTGAAAAAGATTCTTTAGCAGAAATATTAGCTAAACAAATCATTAAACCAACACATTTTGGGGGATGTGTTCAATATTTAATTGATAATAAAAAAATAGATACGGTACTTGAAATAGGTCCTGGGAAAACATTAAGTAAATTTACTAAGCAAATTGATAAAAGTATTAAAAGATATCACATTAGTAAATTAAGTAATTTTAAAAAATTCATAGATAGTGTGAAAGAAAGTGAATAAATGGAATTAAAAGAAAAAGTAGTTCTAGTCACTGGAAGTTCAAGAGGAATTGGTGCAGAAATAGCATTAGCTTTTGCTAGAAAAGGAAGTACTGTAGTTTTAAATGGACGCCATCAAATACCTAATGATATGATTAGTAAGATGGAAGAAATTGGTTGTAACTATGATGTTATTCTTGGTGATATCAGTATAGAAAGTGATGTTAAAAGAATTGTTAAAGAAGCCATCGAAAAATTTGGTAGAATAGATATACTAATTAACAATGCCGGAATAACTAATGATAAGTTACTAATTGGAATGAAACCTGCAGATTTTAAATCTATAATTGCTGTTAACCTAATTGGAACTTTCCAAATGACACAAGCTGTTGTAAAGAAAATGTATAAGCAACGATCAGGAGTAATTATAAACCTTGCTAGTGTGATTGGACAGCATGGAAATATTGGTCAAGCTAACTATGCAGCAAGTAAAGCCGGAGTTATCGGATTAACTAAAAGTGTGGCAAAAGAAGGAGCTATGCGAAATATTAGAGTTAATGCGATTGCTCCAGGAATGATAGTTAGTGATATGACAGATGTTTTAAGCGATAAAGTTAGAGAAAACATTCTCACTACCATCCCTTTAAATCGTTTTGGAAAAGCAGAAGAAGTTGCACAAACTGCAGTCTTTTTAGCTGAAAATGATTATATAACAGGACAGGTAATTACTGTTGATGGTGGAATGACAATTTAATGGAGGGTTCTAATGACTAACAGAGTTGTTATTACAGGAATGGGAATAGTAGGTCCTGTCGGAAATGACAGAGAAACTTTCTTAAAGAACATATTTGATAGCAAAGTAGGAATAGAAAAGATTACTAAGTTTGACGCTACACAGACTGGAATTTCAGTTGCTGGAGAAGTGAAAGACTTTGATCCTAAAAATTCTATTGGTAAAAAAGCTGCTAAAAGAATGGATTTATTTTCTCAATATGCAGTTCATAGTGCGATTGAAGCTGTTGAACAAGCAGGAATAAATGAAGAGAATACAGATTCATATGACATGGGAGTAATTTACGGATCAGGTATTGGAGGACTTACTACTATTCAAGAGCAAGTTATAAAGATGCATGAAAAAGGTCCTAAAAGAGTTTCTCCAATGTTTGTACCTACTTCCATAGTTAATATGGCTGCTGGAAATATTGCGATGCATTTTGGAGCTAAAAATATTTGTACAGCAGTTGTAACAGCATGTTCATCTGCAACTAATGCAATTGGGGAAGCTTATCGACAAATTAAAGAAGGTAGAGCACAGGTAATGTTAACTGGAGGCTCTGAAGCATCGGTTAACGAAATAGGAATTGCTGGATTTGCAGCTCTAACTGCTCTTTCACCTGAGAAAGATCCTTTAAAGGCTTCACTACCATTTGATAGAAATCGTTCTGGATTTGTAATGGGTGAAGGTGGAGCTACCTTAGTTTTAGAAAACTTAGAACATGCACAAAAACGAAATGCTACGATATTGGGAGAAGTTGTAGGTTATGGTAGTACGTGTGATGCTTTTCATATAACATCTCCAGATCCTACTGGTGAAGGTGCAGCTAGGGCTATGAAACAAGCCATTGATGAAGCTGGTATAACTCCCGATAAAGTAGGTTATGTTAATGCTCACGGAACTGCTACACATGCAAATGATAGTGGTGAATCATTAGCAATTAATAAAGTATTTGGAGAAAATAGCTCAGTAATGGTAAGTAGTACTAAAAGTATGACAGGTCATTTGTTAGGAGCTGCTGGCGCAATTGAGGCAGCTATTACGGTAAGAGCTCTTCAGATGCAACAATTACCTGAAAATGTAGGTTTGAATGAATTAGATGAAGAATGTAATATTAATATAGTTACAAAAGATAAGATTACCACTTCTAATTTAGAATATGCTATCAGTAATTCGTTAGGATTTGGTGGTCATAATGCGGTATTAGCGTTAAGAAAATGGAGTGAATAAGATTGGATTTTAATGATGTGAAGAAGTTAATGGAAGACTTCAATAACTCTCCTACACGAGAACTTGAAATCACAACGGATGGTTTTCATATTCATTTGAGTAAAAATGAAGCACCATTTATTAGCCAAGATAATAAAAATTATGCTGATTCTCCAGCTATTGAAGCTAGTGACGAAAGTATTGTAAATAGTAAAAGCGATGATCTTGATGATGTTAACTTGATAAAATCTCCAATGGTTGGAACTGTATATCTTCAACCTGAACCAGAAAAAGCAGCTTATGTTTCTGTTGGATCACATGTTCATAAGGGCGATGTTGTATGTATTATTGAAGCCATGAAGATGATGACAGAAATTAAGAGTGAGTATACAGGTGAAGTTGTAGAAGTTTTGGTTGATAATGAAGATTTAGTTGAATTTGATCAACCTTTATTTAAAATTAAGGAAGGTTAGTTAAGTGCTAGATATAACTGAAATAAAGAAAATAATTCCGCATCGCTATCCCATGTTGTTAATTGACAGAGTAGAAGAATTGATTCCAGGGGAAAAAGCAGTAGCTAAAAGAAATGTTACTATCAATGAAGAATTATTTAATGGACATTTTCCTGGTAATCCAGTGATGCCAGGGGTATTAATTGTAGAAGCATTAGCACAAACAGGTGCTGTTGCTCTATTATCTTTACCAGAATTTAAAGGAAAAACAGCATATTTTGGTGGAATAAAATCTGCTAAATTCAGAAAAGTTGTTAGACCTGGTGATTCATTACGTTTAGAAGTAACTTTAGAGAAGATTCGAAATAATGTTGGTTTAGGAAAAGCTATTGCAACTGTAGATGGAAAAAAAGCATGTACAGCTGAACTAACATTTATGATTGGATAGGTAAGTAGTAAGGTAGGTAGAAATATGTTTTCGAAAGTATTAGTGGCTAATCGTGGAGAAATTGCAGTTCGTATTATTCGATCACTTAAAGAATTGGGCATAAAATCGGTTGCTATTTATTCAACTGTTGACCGAGAAAGTTTGCATGTACAATTAGCAGATGAAGCTGTATGTGTAGGAACTGCCCGTCCACAAGATTCATATTTAAACATGAAAAATATTTTAGCAGCTGCTATTGGAACTGGTGCGGAAGCAATCCATCCCGGTTTTGGTTTCTTATCTGAAAATAGTCAATTTGTTGAGATGTGTGAAGCTGTAGGTATAACTTTTATCGGCCCTAATTCTGGAATAATTGACTTGATGGGAAATAAAGCTAATGCAAGAGAACAAATGCAAAAAAGTGGAGTTCCCGTGATTCCAGGAAGTGAAGGTTTCATTGAAACTGTTGAAGAAGCCAAGGAAGTTGCAAATAAGGTTGGATATCCAGTTTTATTAAAAGCAGCAGCTGGTGGTGGTGGCAAAGGTATTAGAAAGGTTAATGACGATAATGAATTAACATCATTATTTGAAGAGGCTAAGCGCGAAGCTCAAGTATCTTTCGGTGATAAAAGAATGTATCTAGAAAAAATAATGACAAATGTAAAGCATATTGAAGTTCAAATTTTTCGTGATAAGCAAGGAAATGTAGTTTATTTTCCTGAACGAGATTGTTCAGTACAAAGAAACAAACAAAAGATGATAGAAGAAAGTCCATGCCTTTTAATTACTGAGGAGCAAAGAAAAGAGCTAGGAAATATAGCAATAAAAGCTGCCAATGCCATTAACTATGTTAATACTGGAACAATTGAATTTTTAATGGATAGTCAACATAATTTTTATTTTATGGAAATGAATACGCGTATTCAAGTAGAACATACAGTGACAGAAATGGTTACAGGAATTGACTTGGTAAAAGCTCAAGTAAAAGTAGCTTCTGGAGAAAGGTTACCATTTAATCAAAATGATATTCAAATTAACGGAAGTGCTATTGAATGCCGTATCAATGCAGAAGATCCATCTAAGAATTTTATGCCACAGGTTGGTAAGGTGCGCTATTTGTATTTTCCAGTAGGAAATTTGGGAATGAGAATAGATTCTGATTTGTATGCAGGTTGGGAAATCACTCCATTTTATGACTCAATGATTGCTAAAGTAATTTCTTTAGGTCAAGACAGACATGAGGCGATTGAAAAAGTAAAACGCTTATTGAGTGAGATGCTAATTACAGGAGTAAAAACCAATCAATCTTTCTACTTAGATATTTTAAAAGATAAGAATTTCTTAGAAGGTAAAGTTACTACTGAATATTTAGAACAGAATTTTTTACCTAAATGGAAGGAAGAACATAAAGATGCAGCTATTTGATGAATTAAAAACAATTAGTAAAAAGCATATTAAGGCTAACAAAAAAGCCGGAGAAAAAGTTCCTTCGGGATTATGGATTTCTTGCCCTAAATGTCAACAATCTATATATCATAAAGATTTAGGTAAGTATAAAACATGTCCAAATTGTTACTATGGGTTTAGAATTCATGCTCGTGAGAGATTAGAATGGTTAGTAGATACTTTTCAAGAATTTGATACAGATTTAGAAACTAAAGATCCATTAAATTTTCCTGGATATAAAGAAAAATTAATTAAAGCACAACAAGACAGTAAACTTAACGATTCAGTTTTAACTGGAATAGCAATGATTGATGATGTTGAATTTGCTTTAGGCATAATGGATCCATACTTCATTATGGGCTCAATGGGAACTGTGACTGGCGAGAAGATAACTCGTTTGTTTGAGAGAGCTACTCAGAAGAATTTACCAGTAATATTATTTACAGCTTCTGGTGGTGCTAGAATGCAAGAAGGAATTAGTTCCTTAATGCAGATGAGCAAGATCTCTCAAGCAGTCAAGGAACATTCAAATGCAGGTTTATTGTACATAACTGTCATTACAGACCCTACTACAGGTGGAGTGACAGCAAGTTTTGCAATGCAGGGAGATATAATTCTTTCTGAACCAAGAGCATTATTGGGATTTGCAGGTAAACGTGTAATAGAACAAACTATTCACCAAAAGGTACCAGATGATTTACAAGATGCAGAAACTGTTTTAAAGAATGGATTTATTGATAATATTATTAAACGTGAAGATCAAAAAGAAAAATTAGCATGGTTGGTAAAAATTCATTCAATGAAAGGAGCTTTTTAGATGCCTAAAATTTTAAAGAAGAAAAAAACGGCTCCTGAAATTGTAGCTGCTGCGCGTGGATTAAAAAAAGTAACTGCCAATGAATTGATAGATGGAATTTTTGATGATTTTTTTGAACTTCATGGTGATCGCAAGTATTCAGATGATGAAGCAATTATAGGTGGAATTGCATTATTTAATGGGATTCCTGTAACAGTTATTGCAACGGATAAAGGTGGTACTCCTGAAGAGAGAATAGCGAAACATTTTGGATGTCCAGAACCGTCAGGATATAGAAAGTCCTTACGTTTAATGAAACAAGCTGAGAAATTCAATCGACCAATCGTAACTTTTGTAAATACTTCAGGTGCTTATCCCGGACGATCTGCTGAGGAAAATGGACAGGGTGAAGCTATTGCTAGAAATTTACTAGAAATGAGTGATCTAAAGGTACCAATTATTTCATTTATTTATGGTGAAGGAGGCAGTGGAGGAGCTTTAGCTTTGGCATGTGGAGATCAAGTTTGGATGTTAGAAGATAGTATGTATTCTATTTTATCACCCGAAGGATTTGCTTCTATTTTATGGAAAGATAGTAAAAGGGCAGATGAAGCTGCAGAAGTAATGCAGTTAACTCCTGAGGCTTTATTAAAACAAGAAATTATTGAAGGAATAATTCCAGAATCTAATTCACATCGAAAAGTTTGCAAAGAGATAAAGAAAATATTGGCACAAGAATTAAAAAATCTAACTTCACTTACAAAGTTTGAACTTGTAAAAAGAAGAAAAGAGAGATATAGAAAGTTTTAGAAGGGAATGAAATTAATGTCAGACTTGTTAAAAGGAAAGAAGATCCTCGTTATGGGAGTAGCTAATAAGCGTTCAATTGCATGGGGATGTTCCCAGATGATGATGGAAAATGGGGCTGAATTAATATTCACATATCAAAATGACAGAATTAAAAAAAGTTTAAGTCGTTTAGTTTCTGAAGAAGAAAGACTAGTAGAATGTGATGTTTCAGATGATGCAAGTATTGAGAATGCCTTTAAATTAGTGAATGAACGTTTTGGAAAAGTAGATGGAATTTTGCATGCAATTGCTTTTGCTAACAAGGAAGAATTGGGTGGAGAAATTATGCAAGCTAGTCGCGAAGGATATGCACTAGCTCAAGATATTTCAGCATATTCCTTAATTGCGGTTGCAAAGTACGGTCGTGAAATTTTAAATGATCCATCTAGTATTGTAACATTAACTTATTTTGGTTCAGAAAGAGCTATCCCTAACTATAATGTCATGGGAGTAGCTAAAGCATCTCTAGAAGCTAGTGTTCGTTATTTAGCTCGTGACATGGCTAAGTATGGTACTAGAGTTAATGCTATTTCTGCAGGAGCAATAAAGACATTGGCTGTTACTGGAATTAAAGGTCATTCAGAGTTATTAAAAATGTCTGAAGAAAGAACAGTTGATGGGGAATCAGTAACAATTAGAGAAGTAGGCGGAACGTGTGCATTCTTGATGAGTGACTTGTCAACAGGTGTCGTAGGAGATGTTATTTACGTGGATAAAGGAGTCCATTTAATATAGTTAAAAAGTTGGAAGAGAGAGTCTCTTTCAACTTTTTTATAAATATGGAACTTATAATTAAAACCATTTTAGTTTATTTAATTAGTAAATATAGTATATAATGTAATTATGTATTATTGATAAAGATTATCGAAAGTGGTGTAGTTATGACTGAAAAGGGAAAAGAGCAGAATGCATTATTTATAATTTTTGGTGCTACTGGTGATTTAGCACAAAGAAAATTATACCCTTCTTTATTTAATTTATATAAAAAAGGTTTTCTTTGTAAAAGATTTGCTGTAATTGGCACTGCACGTAGACCGTGGACTGATGAACATTTTCAACAAGTAGTAAGGAATTCTATTTCCGGAATGGAAGATACTGCTGCCCAAGCGACAGAATTTTCTCGCCATTTTTATTATCAATCTCATAATGTAAATGATGTAGAACATTACGTTACGTTGAAGAAATTGGCAGAGAAACTGGATGAGAAATATAAAATTAATGGTAATAGGTTATTCTATTTAGCAATGTCTCCACGATTCTTTGGAACAATATGTAAGTATCTAAAATCTGAAGAAATTGTGATAGATGAAGGTTACAATAGGGTAATTATTGAAAAGCCATTTGGTCATGACTTACAAAGTGCAGTTGAATTAAATGATGAGATTGCTAAATACTTCTCTGAAGAATCTGTATATCGTATTGATCATTATCTCGGTAAGGAAATGAATCAAAATATTTTAGCTGTTAGATTTGGTAATAATATTTTCCGTGCTCTATGGAATAATAGATACATTGATAATATTCAAATCACTTTGAGTGAATCTCTAGGTGTTGAAGATAGAGCAGGGTATTATGAAACAGCAGGTGCATTGAGAGATATGGTTCAAAATCATATTTTACAAATTGTTTCATTATTAACAATGAACGCACCAGTAACTTTTACTGATGTTGATATTCGCCGTGAAAAAATTAGTGCATTAAAAGCTTTACAATTGTATACTCCAGAAGAAGTTAAAAAATATTTTGTTCGTGGACAATACGCTCATACAGAAGATTTAAATGGTTATCGTGAAGAAGATCAAGTAGATCCAAATTCAACTACTGAAACTTTTGTTGCTGGAAAACTTCATGTTAACAGTATGAATTTTGCTGGGGTTCCAATTTATATTAGAACAGGTAAGAGATTAGCCGCAAAATCTACTCGTGTTGATGTAGTATTTAAGAATATGCCTAATAACATTTTTAATGCTAATAAGAAATTGTTACCTAATGTTTTGTCATTTGATATTGATGCAAATCCTGGTATGAGTTTAACTCTTAATACTAAGAAAGTTAGTCAATCAGGATATAAATTGGAAAATAGAGCATTGAGCTACCGTCATGATATCTCAACACAAACAATTACACCAGAGGCTTATGAGAAACTAATTTTAGATGCGGTAAAAGGCGATGCTACTAATTTTGTTCATTGGGAAGAAGTTTACTATTCTTGGAGATTTATTGATTCCGTTAGAACAGCATGGGACAATGAAGATGTAACCCCTGATGAATTGACAAATTATAATTGTAATACTATGGGACCAAAAATTTCTGATGAACTACTAGCTAAGGATGGAAATTACTGGTTCTTTGATCCAACTAAATAATAATTTAGTTAAACAAAAAATCACAGTTCTGAAAGATTCAGAGCTGTGATTTTTATTTGTATTAATAATTATTTATTCAAACGATCTTGAAGTTCTTTTGTTAATTCTTCGTAACCTGGACGACCAAGTAAAGCAAACATGTTCTTCTTGTATGCTTCTACACCAGGTTGGTTAAATGGATTAATACCATTTAAGTATCCAGAAATAGCAACTGCAATTTCGAAGAAGTAGATCATGTAACCTAATGTGTATTCTGTTTGATCTGGAATGTTAACAATCATGTTAGGAACATTACCGTCTGTATGAGCAAGAACAACACCTTGGAATGCTTTTGAGTTTACATAGTTCATGGATTTACCTTCTAAGTAACCTAAGCCATCAAGATTTTCTTCTTCTTTAGGAATATCTGTATCATTTGTTGGATTTCCTACAGTGATAACTGTTTCCATTAAATTACGCATACCTTCTTGGATGTATTGACCAAGTGAGTGCAAGTCTGTTGAGAAGTTTGCTGAAGAAGGATAGATACCTTTACCATCTTTACCTTCAGATTCACCCATCAATTGTTTCCACCATTCAGCAAAGTATTGTAATGTTGGTTCGTAATTTTCAAGAATTTCAGTTGTATAACCTTTACGATATAAAATATTACGTAAAGCAGCATATTGGTATGCTTCGTTCTTTGTTAAATCAGCATCAGAATATTCTTCACGAGCATCAGCAGCACCTTGCATTAATTTATCAATATCAGCACCTGAAACTGCGATAGGTAATAAACCAACTGGTGTAAGTACTGAGAAACGACCACCAACATCATCAGGAATTACAAATGTTTCGTAACCTTCTGCGTCAGCTTCAGTCTTTAGAGCACCACGAGCACGATCAGTTGTAGCATAGATACGTTCACGAGCACCTTCAACACCGTACTTAGCAATTAATTTTTCCTTAAATACTCGGAATGCGATTGATGGTTCTGTAGTTGTACCAGACTTAGAAATTACGTTAACAGAGAAATCACGATCTCCGATTAATTCGATTAAGTCATGTACATAAGAACCAGAAATAGAGTTACCAGCGAAGAAAATTTGTGGAGCATTTCTCTTTTCAGCTGGTAATAAGTTGAAGAATTGGTGATGTAAGAAATCGATTGCTGCACGAGCACCTAAGTAAGAACCACCAATACCAATAACAACTAAAACTTCAGAATCAGATTGAATTTTTTTAGCTGCTTTTTTAATTCTGTCAAATTCGTCCTTGTCGTAATCAACTGGTAAGTTTAAGAAACCACGAAAGTCATTACCTGCACCAGTACCTTCGCGCAATTCTTTATCAACAGCAGTTACTAAAGCTTGCATTTCGCCAAGTTCGTTGTCATTAACAAACTTAGTTAAGTTAGAGCTATCAAATGAAATATGAGCCATTATATATTCTCTCCTTATTAATAATAATTGTACGCTTACATTATACCGTAAAATAGTAAATTTAAACATATAAAATGAAGATAAATTATTAATTTTCCTTACAATCCCTTAAATATCAGTATAAGATAATAAGCATTTCTTAATTTATCTTTATCTTAATTGACGTATAAATTAGATAAGGGGTAAAATTATAAGTTAGTTAAGATTGAGAAAGGACGTAACTATCTTGAATTTACTCCGAATAAAAAAGTTCCTTAACACACGCTGGGGATTTTTCTCCTTGCTAGTCTTTTTATTTTGGTTAAAGACTATTTTAGTTTATTTTATAGACTTTCATTTAGGAGTTAAGGGCATCTATCAATATTTTGTACTTTTAGTTAACCCTTTAGCTACGACATTGCTCTTATTGGGGATAGCTTTGTATATTAAAAGGACGATTCCATCATATATATTTATGGGATTGATTTATATTGCGAATACGGCCTTACTGATGTTTAATGTCATCTATTATCGTGAATTCACAGATTTTATGACGATTAATACGATATTTGGATACTCTACGGTGTCACAAGGATTGAGTGGAAGCTCGTTTGCATTATTGAAACCACAAGATATTATTATTGTTGCAGATATAATAATAGTTGCTTTAGGCTTTATCACCGGTTTTCTTCATTTAGACAAACGCCCAATTCCACGAGTGCAAGCATTAGCTTTAACTTCGTTTTCGTTGTTTTGTTTAGTATTGAATATTACTTTAGGTGAAATTAGCCGTCCACAATTATTGTCAAGAACTTTTGATAGAAATTATCTAGTAAAGTATCTGGGAATAGATACCTATATGGTTTATGATGGATTGAAGACGGCAAGGAACAGTCAAGTTCGTAATAAAGCTGGAAGTTCAGACTTAAATAACATTATTAATTTTACGCGTAATCATTATGCTGAACCAAATTCTAAAATGTATGGAATAGCAAAGGGACGCAATGTAATCGTTATTCATTTAGAAAGTTTTCAACAATTTTTGATCAACTACAAGCTAAATGATAAGGAAGTTACCCCATTTTTAAATAGTTTATATAATAGTAAAGAGACATATAGTTTTGCTAACTTTTTTAATCAGGTAGGACAGGGGAAAACTTCTGATGCTGAAAATATGTTGGAAACCAGTACGTATGGATTATCTCAAGGTTCTCTATTTTCAATACTTGGAACTGATAATACATTTGAGGGAGCTCCGGCTATATTAGGTCAGTCTCAAGGTTATACCTCGGCTGTTTTTCATGGGAATTCTGGATCATTTTGGAATAGAAATAATGTATATAAGAATTTAGGATATAATTATTTCTTTGATTCTAGTTACTATAATACTGATGCAAATAATTTAACTGAATATGGATTAAAAGATAAATTATTATTCCATGATTCTGTTAAGTATTTAGAAAGACTCCAACAACCTTTCTATACTAAATTTGTAACTGTATCTAATCATTTTCCATTTGCCTTAGATGATCAAAATACATCTTTTGATAAGGCTAATACATCAGATGCTTCGATAAATAATTATTTTGTGACAGCTCATTATTTGGATCAAGCTGTGCAAGAATTTTTTGAATATTTGAAGAAGTCAGGATTATATGACAATTCGATTATCGTTTTATATGGTGATCATTACGGAATATCTGATACTAGAAATTTAAAATTGGCTTCATTATTAGGTAAATCTTCATCCACATGGAGTGATTTTGATAATACTCAAATGCAAAGAGTGCCATTTATGATACATATACCAGGTACTAAAGATGGTGGTGTTCAAACTCAATATGGTGGAGAAATAGATGTATTGCCAACGTTACTGCATCTATTGGGAATAGATTCTCGCGATTACATTCAATTTGGAACAGATTTATTTTCATCAAAACACGATCAAGTAGTTGCTTTTAGAAATGAAGATTTTATAACACCAAAATATATAGTGATTGGTAATACTATTTACCAAAATAGTACGGGAAAAATATTAACCCATCCTAGTCAAAAAGTTAAGGATGAGATAAAGAAGGATAGGGAAAAGGTTAATACCGAACTATCCTTATCAGATACATTGAATAACAAGAATCTCTTAAGATTTTATATACCAACGGGATTTACTCCTGTTGATCCTAAGAAATATAACTACACTAATCAATATGGTCAGATTTTAAAGATTCAAGAGGATTTAGGAAAGAAGTCTACATCGCTATGGTCTAAAAATGGAAATAAAACAACTATTGATGATTATAGTTCAGACGCACCTGAATTAACAACAACAGATCAAAATGAAGCTAATGTATCAAGTGTAAAGAACACATTAAAATCCAACAAAAAAGAATCAATAGATACATCATCTTCATCGGCAGAAAGTGATTCTGATTAATGAAAATGATGAAAAAACCAGTAAAGAAGTAAGTTACTATCCTTTACTGGTTTTTTTGATAATAAAAAAGCTAACCTTTCTATAATAAGAAAAGTTAGCTATAGTTCAGACATTAAAGTCCAAAAATAATATTATAAATTAAAACGCCTGAAACAGCAGCGCAAATAGGTGCTAATACTGGAACCCATGCATAATCCCATTGAGAAGAACCTTTATGTTTTAATGGAAGTAATGCATGAACGATACGAGGGCCCAAGTCACGAGCAGGGTTTAAAGCAGGTCCAGTAGGTCCACCGAATGAAGTAACTAAAACCATAACTAGTAAACCGATACCTATGTATCCAGCACCTTGGTTACCATGTTCAAAGAATGAAGTATGAGTAATTGCTAGAGCACCAAAAACTAAAGTAAATGTTCCAAAGAATTCGTTAACGAAACCATTGAAACGACTATTTGTTGCAGAAATAGTTGAGAATGTTCCCAAAATACTTTCAGGGTCTTCAGTAATATCGTAGTGAGGGTAGAAACAAGCAACTACGACCAATTGACCAGCGATGGCACCTAAGAATTGTGCTAATATGTATAAAAATGCTTCATTCCATGGAAATGCTCCATTGATAGCTAAACCTAAAGTCATAGCAGGGTTAAATTGTCCCCCAGAAACACTACCAAACATCAAAGCTGGAACCAAAACAGCAAAACCATAACCGATAGAGATTGTAATCCAACCACTATGGTAGCCTTTAGTTCCTTTTAATTCAACGTCAGCTACAGATCCGTTACCTAACATAAGCATAATTGCAGTTCCAAAAAATTCTGCAGCTAATCGTGTAAATAATGGAAAATCCATATTATCCTCCTAAAGATATATGTTATATGTATGTAAGTAATATTAATACTCATATTATAATAATGAGTGATTAAAGCTATGTCAATAAGCAACTTGAAAATTAGAGTAATAATTTTCAAAAATCAAAAAAGTTTGTGAAAATAGTGTTTTTAGTTGCAATATATTCAAACAATACACTAGAATATTATTAGTGATTAAAGGAGGAAATTACATATGATGTCACAACCAATTGAACAAATGTTGATGAGAAACAGTGAGGATTTTTTAATTCCAGCTGATATTGTAGCAAATGTTCAAGAAGAAAATCATTTAGATCATGCTTTTATGGTATTGACTAAGGTGAGATATGCTAAAATTCCTGTTTTAGATCATAATCAAAAATTTAAAGGATTACTTTCATTGTCTATGATAACTGAAGAAATGTTAGGATTAAAAGGAATCGATGCAAGATGCCTTTCGAAAAAACAAGTTAAAGATGTTATGCAGACAGAGGTAGAAACAATAAAACCGACAGCTGATTGTGAGGAGATATTGCATCGCTTAGTTAATCAACCTTTTTTAGTTGTTGTAGATGATGATAATCGTTTTTTGGGTATTGTTACCAGAAGAGAATTATTAAAAAGTATGAATTATTTATCACATGAATTTGATAATTTTTATGTAACTGAACCTAAATAATTAGGCCTAATAAGGAGGAAAAATAATGGCAAAACTTGACGCTCATGATATTATTAGAACAATAGCTGAATCAAAAAAGAAGACGCCAGTTAAGGTTTATGTAAAAGGAGATTTAAATTCTTTAGACGTACCTTCAAATGTTGAAACATATTTTACTAATAATGTTGGTATTATGTTTGGTGATTGGGCAGATGTAGAACCTATCTTGAAGGATTCCTCTGTTGAAAGTTATCATCTAGAAAATGATGGTCGAAATACTGGGGTAGCGATGGTAGATAAGAAGAAATTCAATGCAAGAATTGAACCAGGCGCAATTATCCGTGACCAAGTTGAAATTGGTGATAATGCTGTTGTTATGATGGGAGCTGTAATCAATATTGGCGCTGAAATAGGTGAAGGCTCAATGATAGACATGGGAGCTGTATTAGGTGGTCGTGCGATTGTCGGCAAGAACTGTCATATCGGTGCTGGAACAGTGTTAGCAGGTGTGGTAGAACCACCTTCTGCACAACCAGTTGTAATTGAAGATGATGTTTTAATCGGAGCTAATGCAGTAGTCCTTGAAGGTGTACGTGTTGGTAAAGGTGCAGTGGTAGGTGCTGGCGCTGTTGTTACTAAAGATGTAGAACCTTACACTGTAGTTATGGGAATGCCTGCTAAGAAAGTTAAAGATGTTTCCCAAGTGGATGATTCTAAAACTGAAATTGTTGATGACTTACGTAAATTATAATTAATAAAGAGCATGTGAAATATAAGTTGTTTCACATGTTTTTTGTTTATAGGACTATTTAATCTGGTTATATTAGAGTATAATGAGTATGATTAAAATAGATAAAGGGTGTAATTATGACTTTACAAGAAAATGAATTAATAAAAATCCGAAGAGATCTTCATCAAATACCAGAAATCGGTTTGGAGGAATATGAAACTTCTGATTATTTGTTAAAAATAATTAACGGCTTACCACAAGAGAATTTAGAGATAAAAAGATGGAAGACAGCTATCTTGGTTCATCTTAATGGTGAAAATAAGAATTATACCATAGGTTATAGAACTGATATTGATGGATTACCAGTTGAGGAAAAAACAGGTTTGCCATTTTCATCAAAGCATGAGGGGAGAATGCATGCATGTGGACACGATATTCATATGACGGTTGCTTTAGGTGTATTAAGTTATTTTGCTAGTCATCGTCCTAAATATAATATGACATTTATTTTCCAACCTGCGGAAGAAAATGCAAGCGGTGGAATGAAACTTTATCAAAGTGGTGAATTAGACGAATGGATGCCAGATGAAATCTATGCATTACATGATAATCCACAACTTCCTGCTGGTACAATTGGTTGTCGTAAAGGTACTTTGTTTGCAGGTACATGTGAAATACATGTGAAATTTATTGGTAAAAGTGGGCATGCTGCATATCCACATCAAGCTAATGATATGGTAGTTGCAGGAGCTCAATTCGTTAACCAAATTCAAACTATTGTAAGTAGAAATGTCGATCCGATTCAATCAGGTGTAGTCACTTTAGGTCATTTTTCTGCAGGAACAACAGGAAATGTAATTTCTGGTGTTTGTCAAATAGATGGGACAATCAGAGCTTTAACTCAAGAAAATAATTTGCTTATTCAAAAGCGTGTACGTACAATTGCTGAAGGAATAGCACATAGTTTCGATTGTGAATTGGAAATCGATTTACATCAAGGTGGATATTATCCTGTTGAAAATGATGATAACACAACAGAAGCTTTCATTAATTATATGAAAAATGAAGATGATGTAGATTTTGTTGAAACATTACCTGCGATGACGGGAGAAGACTTTGGCTATTTAATTTCAAAAATTCCAGGAACAATGTTTTGGTTAGGAGTAGATAGTCCTTATTCTCTACATTCTGAATATTTAGCACCTAAAGAAGAATCGATTATGTTAGGTGTAAATGCAATTACAGGTTATCTTAAAAATAGACAAGAAAGCTTAAATAAATAGATGCATTTTGAATGTGTCTTTCATTCATAAAAATATACCCCGTAGTTACTTAGATTTTTATCTAATAATTACGGGGTATTTGCTATATATAATTGATTACTTAGCTGATAGATTAATAGGAGAAATGGGCATCTCTAAACCAGCTTGTTTTAAAGCCTCTAAATATTTTGCGAGAAATGCCCTTTGAACAGGAGCTTGGGCACCATTTTTAGTAAAAATAATTACTCTGTAAACAAGGCCATTTGGAGTCTCAACTACACCTAGAATTTGTGGTTTTTTGGTAATATCATCAAATTTGGGAGTTAAAGATTTGTTTACATTTTGTATAGCAGTCTTAATTTTATCAAAATCTTGATTAGGCTTTACATGGATATCAATTTGGGCTCGCATATCATTACGCGAAAGATTGCTAACAATTGTGATGCTTCGATTAGGTATGTAATGGAGAGTACCATCATAGTCAAGAATTTGTGTCGTTCTTAAACCAAAAGCTGCTACCTTTCCAGAAATAGTCCCGATCTTAACGTCATCACCAACTGTAAATTGTTGTTCTAAAAGAATAAAAAATCCAGTAACCACGTCAGTAACAAATCCTTGAGCACCTAAACCTATTGCAACACCCATGATTCCGGCACCAGCAATTAAAGAACCTATTGGAATTCCTAGCAAAGATAATACCGCATAAAAATAGAAGAACAAAATAAAATAATGGAAGATATTTTGTGATAATGTGTAAGCTGTATTAATTCTTCCAGAAGACAATGATTCAACTAAACGATTTTTTTTAAAAGCTCGTTTGATAATTTTCTTACCAATATAATGAAAAATATAAAATAGCAACGAAACTAACAATAACAAAATAGTTGTTGTTATAACTTTAGAAAGTAATTCATCCCAATTGAAGTTATCGATATACTTTTTGAAAATGTTAGTATCAGTGCTAACTTTTTTAGTAATGATATTAGATTCCAAACAAAAATTAAGCAAAATTCCCATCCTTTCTGAAAATGACTAAATTAAGCATATCAAAAAAAGCAAGAAATTTAAATTGTAAAAATAATATTACAAAATTTTTTGTAAAATAATTAATTAATAATGAGAATTAAGAGCAAGATATACAAATGGAGTAAATAATTAGGTACTATATATAGAAAATATTTAATTTAAGGAGGAATTATGAGAAGTATAATAAAAAAAGAATTTACTTTAAGTAATGAAGAACAGGAGATTTTAGTAAGAGCTTGTCGTATAAAAAAATTCAAGTATGCAGAAACCATTTACAATGAAGTTGATGATCGTACACACTATTACTATTTATTAAATGGAAATATTGAAATTACAAAGTTATACGGTGATAGAGAGGTTCCTTTTTATAAAGGTAGGGGAAGATTTTTCCCTAATTTTAGTCAAAATGAAGATTTATGTTGTGAAAGAGTAACAGTTGCTTCTAAAATAGCGACTGTATTGGTTATTAAACATGATGTTATGGAGAAATTAGTTAGAGCAGGTAAAGAATTTTGTAATTTAGTTTGGGATGATATTATTGAGGAACTGGATTTTTTAAAGAGTTTATCTCAAGAAATTGGTAATCGCAATAAACTAGAAGCATTAGATAGGACATGTAGACTATATGCGATATTTATAGATGAGAAAGATAAGCATGGACATTATGAATTACCCCGATCATTAAATCAAGAGAAATTATCTAAAATATTAGGTACTACACGTGTAACAGTTAACAAAAAAATAAAAGAATTAAGACAAAAAAGAGTTCTTCTCCAGAAGGAGAGAAATATGAGAATAGCCAACAAAGCAATCGAAGAATTTAAAAATTTCCTATGAAGATAGGCTTAGATGAGTAAATAGATACATAATTGTGATAGAATATACTGAGTAATTTTATTGACAAGGAAGTTAATGAATGAAGATAAAAGATTTTTTTGAAAAGATAAAAGATGACTTTTTAGCCAATTCTAGAATTTTTGGTTCTTGGTTTAAGAAAAAATGGACAAGATATCAAGGGTGGCGATGGTTAACAATAGTCTTTTTAAGTATATTTTTCTTAATTAGTAGCTATGGGGTTTTTTTAGCCAAAAAGACAAATGTTAGAGGGTTAAAATCAGCATTACAAACCTCTACTGAGATTTATGATTATAAAGGACAAAAAGCAGGAGCATTATATTCACAAAAAGGGACATGGGTACCTCTTGATAAGATATCTGATAATGTTCAAAATGCTGTCTTATCTACGGAAGATCGTAATTTCTATCATGAGTATGGTTTTTCTATTACTGGTATTGGAAGAGCTACTCTTTTATATGCTAAAAACAAGATTTTACACAGAGATTATATAAGTGGCGGTGGTAGTACACTAACGCAACAACTTGTGAAAAATGCATTTCTTTCTCAAGAACAGACATTTTCAAGAAAAATTAAAGAAATATTTATTGCTATGCAAGTAGAAAATGATTACTCAAAGAAAGATATTTTAGCAATGTATCTAAATAACGCTTATTTTGGAAATGGTGTTTGGGGAGTAGAGGATGCAGCTGAGAAATATTTTGGTGTACATGCTAGTGAATTAAGTGTGCCACAAGCAGCTACCTTAGCAGGTATGTTAAAGAGTCCAACAGCTTATAATCCAATAAATCATCCCCAGGCTTCAAGAGATAGAAGAAATGTAGTTTTGGGATTGATGGAGGATAATAAAAAGTTAAGCGCAGAACAAGTTAGTCAGTATCAAGCAACCCCAATGACAACAAATGATAACTATCAATATACATCTAGTTATAGATATCCATATTATTTTGATGCAGTTATTAACGAAGCGATGAATAGATATGGGTTAAGCGAAACAGATATTATGAATAGAGGATATAAAATATATACATCCTTGAATCAAAATTATCAAAATGAAATGCAAGATGATTTTGCTGACAGTAGTTTATTCCCATATAATGCAGAAGATGGAACTAAAGCACAAGGGGCATCTATTGCTATTAATCCTCAAAATGGGGGTGTAGCTGCAGTTGTAGGTGGAAGAGAAGGAACTCATGTATTTAGAGGGTATAATCGTGGTACACAATTAGTAAGATCGCCAGGATCAACGATAAAACCTTTAGCTGTATATACTCCAGCTCTTCAGTTAGGATATCATTATGATACTGATGTAAAAGATGAATTAAAGGCATATGGTAAAGATAAGTATGAGCCTCATAACTGGAATGACGTGTACTCTGGAGAAATTCCTATGTACCAGGCCCTAGCTGAAAGTAAAAATACTTCTGCTGTATGGCTATTAAATAAAATTGGAGTTTCTAAAGGTTATAAGTCTGTCGAAAAATTTGGAATAAAGTTAACTTCAGATGACGAAAATCTAAGTTTAGCATTAGGTGGCTTGAAGAAGGGAGTTTCGCCTTATCAAATGGCCAATGCTTATACAGCCTTTGCAAATGGAGGAAAATTATATACTGCTCATTTTATTACAAAGATAGTCGATGCACAGGGCAAAGTGATTGTGGATAATACAGAGAATGATTCTAAAAAAATAATGACTAAAAAAATTGCCAATGAGATGACTAGTATGATGATGGATGTATATAGAACAGGTGGGACAGGTCAATCTGCTAGTCCAAGTGGATATACGATTGCTGGGAAAACTGGTTCTACCGAAAGTTTAACAGCATCTAATAGTTCAAATGAAAACGATCATTGGTATATAGGATATACACCTGATGTAGTAGTAGCAACTTGGGTAGGTTTCGATTCTACTAAGTATTCGTTAAGTGAAGAAGGCATTAGAGGTGGAGCAAGTCTATTTAAGAATGAAATGGAAGGTATTTTGCCTCATACTGCTGGAAATACGTTTACTGTTAAACCAGCTTCAACTATGGTAGCCCAAGAAAGTGGAGCTTCTTCGAGTTCATCAAATGTATGGGATACATTTAGAAAAGCAGGTGAAACATTAGATGATTCATTCTCTAAATCAGCATCTGATTGGGGAAGTAAGGCTTCATCTTTGTTTGATCAAGGAAAACAAAAATTACAAGAATGGTTTGGACAATAAGAATATATGTTAAAATAAGAATATAAAGGTTTTGGAGGAATTATTATGATAAATGTTTATGATACAGCTAATCAATTAGAAAAAGATTTACGTGAATCACAAGAATACAAAGATTTACAAGCAGTTGTTGCTAAAGTTAAAGCAGATGATGCTACTTTTGCAGTTTATAAGAAATTAAGAGAAGCACAAAAAACTTTACAAGAACAACAAATGCAAGGAACACTTGATGAAAAAGTGATGAAATCATTACAAGAAATTAGTCAAGAAGCTTCTCAATATCCACTAATGATGGAATTGATGGAAAAAGAACGTGCCATCAGTGTTTTAATTGATGATTTGAATAAAATAATTTTTAAACCTTTAAGTGAAGTATATGATATAGAAGGTTAAGATTTAACTCCCATGGAAGCACAGAGTTGCTTAACTGGGAGTTTTTATTTTAAAATAAGTTTTAGAGAAACATTAAGTGTGAGGAAAAGTAGGAATGGAAGAAAAAAAGTTATTAGATTTTTCAATAAATGAAAATATGGATATTTTTGTTTTGATTAAAAGTGCTGAAGTAAGAGTGGCGAAAAACGGGAAAAAGTTTATTGCCTTTAATTTTGCTGATAAATCAGGTGAAATAAGTGCTAAATTCTGGAATGCAACTGAAAAAGAAATCGAAGAATTTAAAGAAGGAAAAGTTGTCAGATTAAAAGGAAAAAGAGAGAATTATCAAGATAATCCGCAAATTAAGATATTTAATTTAAGAATTGCTACAGAAAATGAACCTAACAAACCTGAATATTATTTACAAACTGCACCAGAATCAATTAAAAAAATTGAAGAAGAAATTAATAATACATTTTTTGAAATTACTAATCCTAAATGGAATAGAATAGTGAGATATTTGCTAAATAAATATCATGATAGTTTCTTTTCATTTCCTGCGGCTAAGAAAAATCATCATGCTTTTTCTGGAGGATTAGCATTTCATACAGTATCTATGTTGAGGTTAGCTAAAGCGATTGCCAAGGAATATGATGTATTAAATGAGTCATTGTTATATGCAGGAGTTCTTCTTCATGACTTGGGGAAAGTAAAAGAGCTATCTGGACCGATAGCAACTAAATATACACTAGAAGGTAACATGATAGGGCACATTGTAATTGTTGACGAAGAAATTGTAAAAGCGTGTGAGATATTGCAGATAGATTATAATAGTGAAGAAGTAATTTTGCTAAGACATATGATATTATCACACCATGGCTTGTTAGAATATGGGTCACCGGTCAGACCACATATTATGGAAGCTGAGGTATTACATCAAATCGATCAACTTGATGCATCGATTCAAATGATGAAGAGTTCATTAAGTCATACGGAATCTGGTGAATTTTCTGAACGTATTTTTGGCCTTGATGGTCGTAATTTCTATAAACCTAAAGAATAAAGATATCAAGTAGATATTATTTTATTAGAAAATAAAAAGGCACATAGTCGAAATTGACTTGTGCCTTTTGTTCTATTTAGAACTAGAAGAACTACCTAAGTAGCTAGATAAAATATTTTGTAAATCTTTATCTTTAATAGATACATTACCCTTCTTTAGAACCTTAGATACAACTGTTTGTAGAGTTGTAGAATCACTCATCTTAGAATCAATGATTTGTGATTTTAATTCAGAAGTATGATCTGACATTTTACCTTTACCAGGATTCTTAATAGAATAAATTACATGGTAACCATATTCAGTTTTTACAGGTTCAGTTGTGAAAGAACCTTGTTTTAATCCAAAAGCAGCCTTCTTAAAAGTACTATCTAATGAAGTATCTGTGTTGTCAAAGGCAGCTAATTTACCACCATCGTTCTTAGTAGAAGAGTCAGTAGAATATTTCTTAGCTAATTTCTTGAAGTTAGCGTAACTTCCATCTTCTTTTAATTTATTAATGATGTCTTCAGCAGTACTTTTCTTGGATACTAAAATATGAGCTACTGTAACTTTAGGTTCATATTCTTTCCATTGAGCTTTTAATTGTTTATCAGTGATTTTTGTATTATCTTTTACAGCTTCTTTTAAAAGTAAGTTAGAACGAATTTCTTGTTTGAAACTAGATTTAGTCATGTCATTTTGTGCTAAAACAGAATCAAAAGAAGAACCATATTGTTTTTTGTAAGTATTATATTGTTCATTAACTTTTTTATCAGAAACTTTTGAACCATATTCTTTTTCAAGAACTTTATTTAAGATCATTTGTTGAAGAACTTGCTTACCAGAAGAAGTTTTCTTCATACTACTATAGTATTCACTTTCAGTAATCTTTCCGCCAGATGTTGTAGCTACTGTCTTTGAACAAGCAGCAAGACCGAAAGTTAAAACAATACCAGATATGGCAACTAACCATTTCTTTTTCATGATAAATATACACATCCATTCAATTAATTTAAATTAACGATAATAACTATACCATAGATATTGAAATGATAGTAAAAAAAACTAAATCTTACAAAAAAATAAAAGAAAAAGTCTAAAAATCAAAGACTATCTAAAGTTTTATTGACTTCTTGAGAAAAAGTGTCAATTTCAGTTAATAAATTTTCAATAGTATCTGAGGATTCACTAACCTGATCTAATAGTTGCATTACATTAAACAAGACTTTCTTTGAAGCAAAAGAAACTTGTGAAAGTTCTTTAGATAAGTTTTCATAGTAATCTTTATAGATAAGAAATTCATTTTTAAGAGCTTTTCTATTGTAATAAGCTAATCCAACAGCACCCAGAGCAATTGGAATAATAAGTTTTCTTTTTTTCATAGATTATTTCTCAACCTTAGAAGCAATTTGATTAGCAATTTCTTGAAGTTTTTTACTATCATATTTTGAAGAATTATCATCAAATCTAAGGCCAAATCCTTCTTTTTTACTATAACGAGGAATCAAGTGTATATGAGAATGGAACACAGATTGATAAGCAACTTCACCGTTATTATTAAGGATGTTAAGGCCTAAAATATTAGGATTAGAATTTTTAATAGCTCTGGCAAGCATTGGAATACGACTAAAAACTTTAGCAGCTAAATCTGTATCGTATTCATAAATATTAGCTACATGTTTTTTTGGAACTACCAAAGTATGTCCAGGAGTAACTTGTGAAATGTCTAGGAAAGCTAATACTTCATCATCTTCATAGACTTTTGTGCTAGGAATTTCACCAGCAATGATTTTACAAAAAATGCAATCTTCCATAAATTTCTACCTTCTTTCAAGTTAATCTATCTACAATTATACACCTATTAGGCGACTACTAGACATAATTTTTAACTGCTGCTAAGATGATATTAAATTAAGAAATAGAAGGAATGTAGAATGACGTTAAAGGTTAAGAATTTAGTAGGTGGTTATTCCCAAATACCAGTGTTGAAAGGAATTGATTTTAGTGTTAATAATGGCGAATTGGTGGGCTTGATTGGTCTGAATGGTGCTGGAAAGTCAACGACAATTAATCATATTATAGGGTTATTACATGCTATGAAGGGTTCAATTGAGATAGATGGAATAACTATTGATGAAGATGCACAAGCATACAAGAGTAAGATTGCTTATATTCCGGAAACGCCCATTTTATATGATGAATTAACGTTAAAGGAACATATAGAGTTGACGATACTGGCATATAATTTAGATAAAGATGAAGCTTGGAAAAAGGCAAATGAGCTATTGGAAATATTTAGGTTACAGAATAAATTGGACTGGTTTCCGGCCAACTTTTCAAAGGGTATGAAGCAAAAGGTAATGATCGTGTGTGCCTTCATTACTAAGGCTAAGCTCTTTATTATTGATGAGCCGTTTTTGGGATTGGATCCATTGGCTACAGATGATCTATTAAAGCTCATAGATGACGTTAAAAAGGAAGGATCGGCTGTGTTAATGTCTACGCACGTACTAGGAACGGCCCAAGAGTACTGCGATCGATTTGTAATGATCAATCATGGAGAATTGAAGGCAAGTGGAACATTGGAAGAATTACGAGCTCAATTTAATAAGCAAGACGCTTCCCTTTCTGAGATTTATTTGAGTTTGACTAAAGGGGAAAAGGCCAATGAGTAATCTATGGAAGAAGCGATTAAACCTGTATCTAAAGAGAATGATCAAGTACTATCGCTATGTATTCAACGATCATTTTGTAATTGCGTTACTCTTTTTACTGGGTGGAATAAGCTACACATACTCTAATTTCATAAAGTCCTTAAATGTGGATCTATCGTACCCATGGGCCAAGCCGGTAGTAATCATTGTCTTGCTTGTGATGTTGCAATTTGGAAAGGTAGGGACATTAATTGATGAGCCTGATAAAGTGTTCCTTTTGCCACAAGAAAAGGGTATGAGAGAGTATTTGATGAAAGCACAAAAGCGAGCTTGGGTATCAAACAGCGTTATTCAAATCGTTGTCTGGATCGTTTTACTGCCTTTCATTTACTACGGTGTCCATTTAAACTTAGTAGAAAGCATAATCCTATTATTAAGTCAGGTAGCTTTAAAGGTTGTCCAGGTAAACTTATTCTTTATCCGAGCCTTTGAAGTGAAGTATCAAGCAGGCAAATATAGTCTTATCCTTAATTATGTGGTACCTTTAATCGTTTATACGCTTGGCTTGTATGCATCCATATATTTCGCATTGGGGATTACCGTTGGACTAATTCTGTATTTGAAATCATTACCTAAAAATAAAATCATTCAGTGGAATTATTTGATAGACGTAGAAAAACTAAGACTGATGAAAAAATACAGTTTCTTCAACCTATTTACAGATGTTCCCCAAATAAAGAAGAAAGCTAAGCGCAGAAAGTACCTAGACTGGCTCATACCTAAGTTTAAAAACGTATATGGCTACCTATTCATTAGGGCAATCATCCGAAATGGTGAATATAGTGGCCTGTATATACGCCTAACCGTTATCGAGTTCATTGTCCTACTCTTTATCCCTAAATTCTGGCTTAGCCTGGTAATAGGAATGTTGTTCATCTACTTAATCGGCTTCCAAATGTTACCCCTATACAAGTACTTTGACGATAATGTATTCGTACACCTATACCCACTTGAAACCAACAGCAAAGGCAAAGAATTCAAAAGCATCCTATTAGCTTTATTGATAATCAATGCCTTCCTAGCAACCATAGCCGTATATATCGCTATCCAAAACCTACTACTCTCAGGAGCCTTCCTTGCCCTTGTATTAGTCGAAAGCATCCTGTTTGTTTATGGATATGCAAATTTAAGATTAGAAAAATCTTGACACCTAATAGATATATTTGTAGACTTAGTTTAGTTAGCACTAAATGCGAGGAGTAAGTCATTATGAATCTTAATTTAGAAAATGGATGGCAAATCCTCCCAATCGGTGGTGACACAGATACAGCATATATGGGAATAAAAAGTGATCAAAAAGTATTTTTAAAACGAAATACCTCTCCTTTTTTAGCAGCATTGTCTTTGGAAGAAATAGCACCTAGACTAATATGGACGAAGAGGATTTCAACAGGTGATACTTTGACTGCCCAAGAGTGGTTAAATGGTAGATCTTTATATAGGAGTGAAATGGGACAAAAATCGGTATCTGATTTATTATATAAAGTTCACCATACTCCTGTACTTAAAAAAATGTTAATTCAAGTTGGTGGAAAAGTAGTTACGCCAATTGATTTAGTGAGAAAGTACTTTGAAGGACTTCCTGATGATTTAAATCAGCATCCGTTATTGAATAAAGTAGCAAATTATCTAAAGGCCAATCAGCCCGATTTAAAATCTGATTTTTATGAAGTATGTCATGGGGATTTGAATCATAAGAACTGGTTGTTGTCAGATAAAGAAAAACTTTATTTAGTGGATTGGGAATCAGCTAGAATTGCTGATCCAGCTAGTGATCTTAGTATGTTAATGTGTCAATATGTCCCACGTAAAAATTGGGAGCAATGGTTACGTCAGTATGGTTTAGAAGTGAATAGAGATTTATGGTATCGAATTTACTGGTATTCATTGATAAATTTATTGCTCGATGTTAAATACTATCATCAACGTGGTCGTTTCACAGAAATGAACCAAGACATATTAAAAATATCGGAATTAATTAATGAACTTAATTTTTAAAATGTAGAATTGTTGAGATAGAGGAAGTTAGTACATTAACCCCTCTATCTTTTATTTTTTGTAGGAGGACTAGTATTGCGATTAAGAAATAAACCCTGGGCTAAGCCTTTGATTGAAGAAAATCCAGATTTTGTAGTAACAGAACCAACAAAATTAAAAGGAAAATGGCACACACGTTTTCAAAATAATAATCCAATTTTTGTCGAAATAGGAATGGGAAAAGGTCGTTTTATTGTTGAAATGGCCAAAAAGAATCCAGAAAAGAATTACATTGGATTAGAATTACAGACAGTTGCTGTAGGAATTGCCTTGAAGAAACAGTTAGAAGAGAAACTACCTAATCTTCAGTTAATATGTGCTAATGGTAGTGGCTTAGGAGAATATTTTGAAAAAGGTGAAATTGCAGGTATCTATTTGAATTTTTCTGATCCTTGGCCTAAGAAACGTCAAACTAAAAGAAGATTGACGTACAAAACTTTTCTTGAACAATATAAAGAGGTATTAGATTCAGATGGACATATTGAATTTAAAACTGATAACCAAGGATTGTTTGAATATTCTTTAGTTAGCATGAATAATTTTGGAATGAAATTTGACGGAGTTTGGTTGGACTTACATTCATCTCCTGAGGCTGAAGATAATGTAATGACAGAATATGAGGAAAAATTTAGTAAAAAAGGGCAACCAATTTTTAAATTAGAAGCCCATTTCTAAGTTGATAATATGTGAGTCAATAATTTTTCCGGTTTTTGCATCTGCAGTAAAGGTATAATTAATGGTTTTTCCTGAAGGATCAATACATTTTACACCACCAGCATAAGTTAATGGTTGATTAAATTGATAATTTTGACGAGGGTATACGTGGATCCAGGAATCTTTGACTATATACTGTTTGGAAAATTCGTCTCTTATCTTTGATAAAACAGTCTCGCTATTTTTGATATACTTCCTTTTTAAATAGAAGATGAGCAAAAATAAAGGACAAAGGACAATAAGCAGAGCAAAAAGCAATTGTAAGTTCAGTTTTTTCACAGTCATCAATCCTTTCAAACTAACTATAGTAATATCAAATATTTGATGAATAAGCAATATATTTTACTTATTATTTTTTTAAGTTATAATTAAGGCATAATTAATTACAAAAAGTAAGGAAGTGTCTGTAATGGAACAATTGGCAAAAATGAATAAACAAGAACTAGAAGAAAAATTAGCAAAGGGAAAATACGTACTATTTTTCACAGCTGGTTGGTGTCCTGATTGTCGTTTTATAAAACCAGCTATGCCTGAAATTGAAGAAGAATTTTCAGATTTTAACTTTATTCAAGTTGATAGAGACGAAAATATTGATTTATGTCAAGAATTAGATGTATATGGAATTCCAAGCTTCATTGTTTATGAAGATGGAAAAGAAGTAGATCGTTTTGTAAATAAAGATAGAAAGACTAAGAAAGAAGTAGAAAATTTCTTAAAAGCGATCTAAAATTTTAATAAAGGAGAAAAGAATCAGATGTTTATTGCTAGTTATAATCCTAAAAGTATAGGTGATGTATTGGTTGTTGTTCTAAGACCTGATACAATCCAACAAAAATCAGAAAAAAAGGGAAATGTTGTAAGAATTTTTGACGCTGAAAGTAATACAACATTAGGATATAACTTTTTTGGTATTTCAACTGTGTTGGCGGACCTACAAGGACATGGAGAGGAACAATTAAATCAAGAACAAGTGGATAAGTTGAATAAATTACTTGAAGAAAATGATTTTGATCCAGAATTAATTTTAGATGCTAATCCAAAATTTGTTGTAGGGTACGTAGAAAGTATGAAAGAACATCCTGATTCTGATCACTTACACATTACCAAAGTAAAAGTTGATAATGATCAAGAATTGCAAATTGTATGTGGTGCTCCAAATATAGACGAAGGGCAAAAGGTTGTAGTGGCTAAAGTAGGAGCAATGATGCCAAATGGCGCTATGATTTTTCCTGGAAAATTACGTGGTGTAGAAAGTATGGGAATGATTTGTTCTGCTAGAGAATTAGAGTTACCTAATGCACCACAAAAGAGAGGAATTTTGGTTTTACCTGAAACCGATGCTTTTGAAGTAGGAAAAGAGTTTAATTTTGTAAAAGGTGCAGAATTATTTACAAATAAAGCGTAATAATATGATAGAATGGGCTAGTATTCAAATTTATTTTGAAATATTAGCCTATTTTTTATAGGAAAATAAAGAATTTAGATAGGATGAGATAGAATGGAACATTATGATGGACCAGCTTTTTTTCGTAGACAAGGTCGATCAAGTAATATAGATGAAAACAGTACAAAAAAAAGTTCAAATGTTTCTTCTACATCTTCTTTTAAGAAAGCTAGTCATAAATTTGAAGGAAGAAATATTAGACGTCAAAGAGCTTTTGTGCGGACAAGCACAACTTTGGACAGTTATAGAACACGTTCATTTCGCCCTACATATGTACCACCTTCATCTATTAAGTTTACTAACAAGAATGACAAAGAAAAATATAGTAAGTTAGTAGCAAAATTGAGATTAAAATTTAATAATTTATGGTTATTCACGGATGATTTTCAAGAGTCTAAAGATATTGTAGATGATAATATCTTTGAAGAAAATAATCTCCAACAAATTGAAGATGAAATTGAATTACCTGAAGATGAATTAGAAACACCAGCAGATAGTAAGTCAATTGAAGAAATAAATGATGACAACGCTGATGGCAATATTAAAGTTAATAAAGAACAAGAAATTGGCGAGCCTACTGATGATGAAGAAGATAAAGGAAATGAGAAGACAGAAGATATAGGTAGGAACGAGATAGAAATTTCAGAAGATTCTATAGAGCGAAATGATACTGATACTATTTCTTTAGAAGAAAGTGATGATAATAGTATGGATACAGTAATTCCTTACGAAACAGCTAGAAATTATCATCATGAAGAAGTTGAAGAAACTGTAGAACTTAAGCAGCAAGATAATGCTCCTAAGAAGAAAGCATTGGATCGTTCTTTAGATGAAATTATGCAACAAGAAAAGAATGATATGCAGAGTCACTTATCCTTATTTAATCAGTCGCAAAAAGGTGACAATAAGGAAGATTTAATGTATAAATTCCCGGAAATGTCATTACTACCAGATCCTGTAATTAATGATGAAGATGAGATGGATGAATGGGTGTTACAAGAAGTAGATATTCTAAATGAGACCTTAGAGGCTTTTCATGTTAAAGCTGAAGTTACTAATTGGACTATTGGTCCAACAGTTACTCAATTTGAAGTAACGTTAAATAGGGGAGTTAAAGTTAATAAAATTACAAATTTGACAGATGACTTAAAATTAGCTTTAGCAGCTAAAGATATTAGAATAGAAGCACCAATTCCCGGAAAACGAAGTGTGGGAATTGAGATACCAAATAAAAAGTCACGTCCAGTTATGTTATCAGAAGTCTTAAATTCTAAAGTCTTCAAAGAAGCAACCTCACCTTTAACTGTAGCATTAGGTGTAGACTTATTTGGACAACCCCAAGTTACAAATATAGCTAAAATGCCACACGGCTTGATTGCGGGGGCAACAGGTTCGGGGAAATCAGTATTTATCAATAGTATGTTAGTATCTTTATTATATAAAGCAACACCGGCAGAGCTAAAACTGCTACTGATTGATCCTAAAGCTGTTGAAATGGCTCCATATCATGATATTCCACACTTATTAGCTCCTGTTGTATCTGATCCTCAAGCAGCTACGGCATCATTGAAATGGGCGGTTAATGAAATGGAAGAGCGATTTGAACGTTTGGCAGCCGCAGGAGCTAAAAATATAGAATCGTACAATGAAAAAGCTGAGGAAAATGGAGATTATAGATTAAAAATGCCATATATTGTCATCGTTATAGATGAGTTGGCAGATTTAATGATGGTCGCTTCTTCTGAAGTTCAAGATTATATTATAAGAATTACACAAAAAGCGCGTGCAGCAGGGATACATATGATAATTGCAACGCAACGTCCAAGTGTAGATGTTATAACTGGTGTTATTAAAAGTAATATACCTACTAGAATTGCTTTTATGGTATCTAGTCAAGTTGATTCAAGGACGATTTTAGATTCGTCTGGAGCAGAAAGATTACTTGGTAGAGGAGACATGTTGTATTTAGGAAATGGCGAAAGTCAAGCAAGGCGTATTCAAGGAACGTACGTTGAGGATGAAATAGAAAAGATTACAGACTTTATCCGAGAACAAGGAACTCCGACATATGCTTTTAATCCAGATAAGTTAAAAGTTATAGAGACACAGACTGAAAATGAAGATGATCTAATGCCTGAAATTTTAGAATATATCGTTAATGAAGATGGAATTTCTATATCTAAGCTTCAAAGAGTATTTTCAATAGGCTATAATAGAGCTGCAAAAATTATTGATGATTTGGAAAGTAAACAATACATTTCGTCTGCAAAGGGGTCTAAGCCTAGGGATATATATTTAACTCCTGAAAAACTTAGAAAAATGAAGGAAACAAATTAAGTCTAAATAATAAAAATAATTATATTTATGGTATCATTGAAATGATTGGAAGTTAGAAAAGAGGAAACGTAGATTATGAATAGTGAACAAACATATTTTTTTGTAGGAATTAAAGGAACTGGAATGAGCTCTTTAGCTTTAATTTTACATGATAAAGGATATAAGGTTCTAGGATCTGACATTGATAAGTATACTTTCACACAAAGAGGCTTAGAGAATGCTGGAATAAAAATTTTACCATTTGATGAAGATAATATTAAGGAAGATATGATCGTAGTTGCTGGTAATGCATTTGGTGATGATCAAGTAGAAATTAAAAAAGCTCATGAGATGGGATTGACAGTACAAACATACCCAGAAACAGTAGAACAAATTATTGAAGAAACAACAAGTATAGGTGTTGCTGGTGCACATGGTAAAACAAGTACATCAGGTTTACTAGCTCATGTATTAAGCGGAGTATCACCAACAAGCTATTTAGTTGGCGATGGTTCTGGTAAGGGAACTCCTAATGCACGTTTCTTCGTTTTTGAAGCAGATGAATATCGTCGTCATTTCGTTGCATATCACCCAGATTATGCGATTATGACTAATATTGATTTTGATCATCCAGATTATTTCACAGACATTGATGATGTTAGAGATGCATTTGAAACATTGGCTATGCAGACTAAAAAAGGAATTTTTGTATGGGGCGAGGATGAAAACTTGCGTAAACTTAATGCAAAAGTTCCAGTGCATTATTATGGTACTAAGTCAGATGATGATTTTAGAGCTGAAAACATTAAACGTACAACGAAGGGTTCTAATTTTGATGTCTATTTCCATGATGAATTTATTGGAAATTATGATATTCCAATGTTTGGGGAACACAATGTTTTAAATAGCTTAGCTGTAATTGCTGTTTCATATATGGAAAAAGTAGATCAACAAGAAATCGCTAAAGAATTGTTAACATTTAAGGGTGTTAAGAGACGTTTTACAGAAAAACGTGTGGCAGATATGGTAATTATTGATGATTATGCACATCATCCAGCAGAAATAAAAGCAACAATAGATGCAGCTCGTCAACAATACCCAGATAAGAAGATAATAGCAGTATTCCAACCACATACTTTCAGTAGAACAATTGCGTTAATGGATGAATTTGCTGAAAGTTTAAGTTTAGCAGACAAAGTTTACTTAACTGATATCTTTAGTTCTATTAGAGAACATGATGGAAAAGTTTCTTCTGAAGATTTAGGTAAGAAAATTAGTAAAGGTGGAGAGGTTCTAAAATTAGATAATATGTCCCCTCTACTAGATTTCCATGATGACGTTGTTATTTTCATGGGAGCAGGAGATATTCAAAAATATGAACATGCATATGAAGATTTGCTAAGTAATTTGAGTCTAAAAAATAACTAATTATTAAAAGATCATTCTAAAAAATATCAAAACAGACATCTGTCTAATTAATTGTTAAAAAAATCTACATGTGGTATGATATGTCTAAGAAAACGTGGAGGTGTTGTCATGTCTGAAGATGTGCATAGGCGCGGTAAAACAATTGATGAGATAAAAGAAGGAGATTCTTTAACTGTTACTGAAAGTATAAGCGATAGAGATCTGTTATTATATTTAGGTATTACAAACGATAATAATCCTATATATATTCAACATGATTATGCAAGAGATACTGAGTATCAAAAGCCAATCGTTCCACCAGTATTACTTACAGGTATTATTACAAGTTCAATTTCTAAAGTTTTACCGGGACCAGGTAGTGATGTAGTTAATTTATCAACTAATTTTATCCTTCCCGTCTATCATGATGAGATGGTAACATTTAGTTTTGAAGTTATTAAGGTTGATAGCATGAAAGAAGTTATTACGATTTCTGTTGAAGGTGAAAATGAAGATGGAGATCGTGTTATTGATGCAGTGGTGATTGTAAAGCCACCTAAGATTTTTTAATACTTTAGACTATGAGAGGATTTGATATTGAGAATGAATAATAATGAAATTTATGGAAATCAAGCTGGACTAAATAGTTTTATGACTAAGATGTATGGCTTTATGGCTGGTGCAGTTGCAATTTCTGCTGTCACAGCTTATCTGATTTCTAATGTATATCAAGTACAAGCCCTAACTTTTTTTTCTAATAATCGTTGGGCTGTATGGGGAATTTTGATTTTGCAAGTTGTTTTAGTTATGTCAATGTCTTTTAAGGCAGATAGATCACCTGCTATGTCGTTAACTGGATTAGGATTATATTCAGTGTTGGAAGGATTATTCTTTGGACTAATTGTTCAGGTATATTCAAGCCAAGATGTAACGATGGCATTTGTTTCAGCAACTGTTATGTTTACAGTATTAGCTTTAATGGGAACGAATACTAAGAAAGATTTGTCAGGAATAGGTCGTCAAGCAATGGCTGCTTTGATAGCTTTAATTATTGTAATGATAATTAATATTTTCCTAAGAAGCTCAATTATAACTTTGGCATTTTCATTTATAGGTGTTGTTATCTTTGCAGCTTTAATAGCTTGGGATTCACAAAGATTTCGTCAAATGTATATTCAATATGGAAATCAAATTAATGCGACAAATTTAGCAATTATGGGCGCGTTACAATTATATTTAGACTTCGTAAATTTATTTATACAATTATTAAATATTTTTACTGGTTTAGGTGGAAACAAAGATTAATATTTCAGGCTTGGGATTTTTCCCAAGTCTTTTTTTATTTAATAGAATATAGTTTATTGGTACAATAAGATTAGAAGAAAACGAAGGGAGTATATAGTTGGACTTCCAGCTAAGTGTATTATGGTAGAAGAAAAAAATAAATTATTATTAATAGATGGAAATAGTGTTACATTTAGAGCTTTTTTTGCTTTACACAATTCTTTAAGTAGATTTGTAAATCATGAAGGATTACATACTAACGCAATTTATGGATTTAAGAATATGTTAGATAGCATCTTAACTAAGGTTAACCCTACACATATATTAGTAGCATTTGATGCTGGTAAAACTACTTTTAGAACTGAAAAATTCACTGATTATAAAGGTGGGAGAGCTAAAACTCCTTCAGAATTATCAGAGCAATTTCCAGAAATAAAAAAATTACTAGAAGGATATGGAATAAAAACTTACGAGCTAAAAAATTATGAGGCTGATGATATTATCGGAACATTAGCTGCAAAAGCTGAAAAGAAAAATTATGATGTTGTAGTTGTTACAGGAGATAGGGATCTAACGCAATTAACAACTGACAAAATAACAGTTGCTGTAACAGTTAAGGGTGTTAGTGAAATTGAAGAATATACTCCAAGTCATGTTGAAGAAAAAATAGGTTTAATTCCTGAACAAATCGTTGATATGAAAGCTTTAGTGGGGGATACTTCTGATAATTATCCTGGGGTTACAAAAATTGGTGAGAAGACAGCAATTAAATTGTTGAAACAATATGGCACTTTAGATGGAATCTATAAAAATATAGATGAAATGAAAAAGTCTAAGATGAAAGAAAATTTAATCAGAGAAAAGGAAATTGCTTATTTATGCCAAGATTTAGCAGAAATTAGAAAAGACGCTCCAGTTGAAATAGATTTAGAAGAAACTGAATGGACTGGAAAAGATATTGAGAAACTAGTAACGTTATATCAAAAATTAGATTTTCGAAAGTTTTTATCACAATTAAAGGCTGAAAGTAGTGAACAATTAGATATTTTTGAATCTAAAAGTAATATAGAGTTTACTGAATTAACAGAAGAAAATTTAGATGATATAAATGTTAGTGATAATGACGAAATAGTATTTAATTTAGAAATAGATGGAGAAAATTATCATACAGCTGAAATTATTGGTTTTTCTATTAAAATAGGTGATAAATATTTAGTGTCGGATGATATAGATTTACTAAAGAAAAAACAAATCAAGAATTTGTTGGGATCAGATGAAGTTGAAGTAGATTTATTTGATGGCAAAAGACAATATGTTGGCTTAAATAGATTAGGTGTTACTTTATCGAAAATTAATTTTGATTTGTTACTTGTATCATACTTGCTAGATAATAGTGAAAATAGTAATGATCTAGGTCTGTTGGCACAACAGCACGAATATTATGATGTAGAATCTGATGAGCAAATATATGGTAAAGGTGCTAAACATGCTGTGCCAAAAGATAAAGAAGTTTTATTTGAACATTTAGTGAGAAAAGTAAAAGCGATAAATAATTTAAAAGAAAAATTATTTAATGAGTTAGAAGAAAATCAGCAACTAGATCTATATACAAAAATAGAACGTCCATTGTCGATTGTATTAGCAAATATGGAAATTGCGGGCGTAAAAGTGGATAGTAATAGACTAGAAACTATGCAAAGTGAATTGAAAGAACGATTAAGTGAACTAGAGCAGGAAATATATAATGAAGCTGGAGAAGAATTTAACTTAAATTCACCAAAACAATTAGGTGTTATATTGTTTGAAAAATTAAAGTTACCAGTTATTAAAAAGACAAAAACAGGATATTCAACAGCAGTAGGTGTATTAGAGCAACTTAGAGGTATGTCCCCAATTGTTGATAATATCTTACAATATCGTCAATTAGCTAAAATACAATCTACATATATTGAGGGATTGTTAAAAGTAGTTTCTAAGAAAGATGGGAAGGCCCATACAAGATATACTCAAACCTTAACTTCAACGGGAAGACTATCTTCAGTTGATCCAAATTTACAAAATATTCCAGTTCGTTTAGAAGAAGGTCGAAAAATACGTCAAGCTTTTGTTCCAAGTCATCCAGGATGGGAAATATTTTCTTCTGATTATTCACAGATTGAATTACGTGTATTGGCACATATTTCAAAAGACAAAAATATGCAAGAGGCTTTTAAGGAAGGCATGGATATTCACGCAAGTACAGCGATGAGAATTTTTAATGTAGATAGTCCAGATGAAGTAACTCCTAATATGAGAAGACAAGCTAAAGCTGTTAATTTTGGAATTGTATATGGTATTAGCGATTACGGTTTATCACAAAATATAGGAATATCAAGAAAACAGGCTAAACAATTTATAGATACCTATTTAGATACATTTTCAGGTGTAAAAGATTATATGGAAAAAATTGTTGAATTTGCTAAAGAAAATGGATATGTAGAAACTATTTTTAACAGAAGAAGATATCTACCTGATATAAAGAGTCGTAATTTTAATTTACGCTCTTTTGCTGAAAGAACAGCTATGAATTCACCAATTCAGGGTAGCGCGGCTGATATTATTAAGGTTGCGATGATTAATATGCAAGAAATGTTAAAAGAAAAGAATTTGCAAGCAAAAATGCTACTTCAAGTACATGACGAATTAATCTTTGAAGCACCAACAAAAGAAATTCCATTATTAGAGGATATGGTTCCAAAAGTTATGGATTCAGCAGTTAAGCTAGATGTACCGTTAAAAGTTGAAAGTAAGCATGGACAAACTTGGTTTGATACGAAGTAGGAAGGTGAGATAATGCCTGAATTACCAGAAGTTGAAACAGTACGTAGAGGACTAGAGAAACTAGTCTTAAATAAAAAAATAAAAGATATTAGAGTGTTGTATTCTAAAACTATAATTAATGAAGAGACAGAATTCATAGAAAAACTAACAAATAAAACTATTAAAAAAATTGATAGACGTGGGAAATATCTATTATTTAGATTTAGTAGTGATTTGACAATGATTTCCCATTTGAGAATGGAAGGGAAATATTTCGTTGAACCAAGTACAAAAGAAGTTGAAAAACATACCCACGTAGTATTTGATTTTACAGATGGGACATCACTTAGATATAACGATGTTAGAAAGTTTGGCAGGATGCAATTGGTTAAAACAGGAGTGGAAATGCAAACTGCTGGCTTAGCTAAATTAGGGCCAGAACCTAAAGAGGAAACATTTATAGTTGAAGATTTTTCTAAAAATTTGAAAAGGAGAAAAAAAGCTATAAAAAATGCCTTATTAGATCAAACAATAGTGGCAGGTTTGGGAAATATTTATGCAGATGAAGTGTTGTGGATGAGTAAAATCCATCCTGAAACACCAGCAAATAAATTAACTGAAGAGGAAGTTAAAGTTTTACGAGATAATATTATTAAAGAGTTAGCGTTAGCTACCGAAGCTGGAGGAACTACAATTAGATCATATACAGATGCATTTAGACATTCTGGAGGATTTCAGTTTAGCTTACATGCTTATCAAAGAACAGGAGATCCTTGTGAGAGATGCGGAACACCAATTCAAAGAATTGTTGTAGGTCAGAGAGGAACACATTTTTGTCCTAAGTGTCAGGTGGTAAAATCATGAAAATTTTAGGATTAACTGGCGGAATAGCTTCAGGAAAGACTACTGTTAGCACATATTTAAAAGAGATGGGATATCCAATTATTGACGCTGATAAAGTTTCTCGTAAAGTTGTGGAGCCACATACAGAAGGTTTAAAAGAAATTAGTCATTTTTTTGGAAATGATATTTTACAATCTGATGGAAGTTTAAATAGAAAAAAATTGGGTGAAATAGTTTTTGAAAACAAGGACAAAAGAGAGTTACTTAATAAAATATTGAGTAAAAAAATACGCACAGAAATAATTGATCAAATTGAATATTATAAAAAGCAAGGTGCAGATGTATTAATCCTAGATATTCCTTTGTTATTTGAAGGTGGATATGATAAGATGTGTGATTTTACAATGGTCATATACATTCCCAAAGAATTACAAATAGAAAGATTGATACAAAGAGATGGACTAACTAGGGATAAAGCGTTAAAAAGAATATCTGCTCAATTAGATAGTGCAGAAAGAAATTCCAAAGCTGATATTGTCATTGATAATTCAAGAAGTATTGAAGATACTCATAATCAAGTGATAGAATGGCTAGAGAGAAATAATTTAATGTTAGAGAAATGAGGTGAGCTACAACTATGAAATGCCCAAATTGTCATAAAAACGGTTCTAGAGTTGTAGATAGTAGACCAGCGGATAATGGACATGCCATTAGAAGACGCCGAGAATGTGAGCAGTGTGGATATCGATTCACAACATTTGAGAGAGTCGAAGTAACCCCTTTATTAGTTATTAAGAAGAACGGAACAAGGGAAGAATTTCAAAGAGAAAAATTGCTAAGGGGAATTGTAAGAGCTGCTGAAAAACGTCCTGTAGGAATAGATGAAATTACAGAAATAGTTGATAAAGTTGAAAATAAACTACGCTCTGTTGGAGGAACCGAAGTCTCAAGCCAATTAATTGGGGAATATGTAATGAAAATATTGGCTGATGTTGATGAAGTTGCCTATATTAGATATGCGAGTGTTTATAGGGAATTTAAAGATATGCACGCCTTTGCTGATGAATTAAGGGAATTAATGGATCGTGAAGAAAATAATTCGAAAGATTAGGATGAGTTTATGGATAGCGCATTGAATAAACTATCACCAAAAGATGGATATTTGGTATCTGCATCTACCTATATAGATAATCATGATATTGAAATTGTTCAAGTGCTGTATCAGCCAATAATAGGTATTGTAGCGGTAGCATTATATTCATATTTACGTTTTGAAATTGACCCTAAATTAATATTAAGTGAGAGAAAACTGAATAAGAATATTATAGATGGCTTAGGTATAAGTATTCCTGAGTTATATGATGCACGTTTGAAACTTGAGGCTACTGGGCTTATAAAAACGTTTGAAGGTGAAGATAAATTAGGTAAGTATCATATCTATGAACTTCAAAAACCATTAAACGAAGTGAAATTTTTTACAGATGATTTATTAAGCACGGCGTTATTAGAAATGGTTGGAAATGAAAAATTTAAAAAATTATCTTTATGGAATAAATTTGATAATAATTATCATGATAAAAAAGAAGTTACAAAGCAATTTTTTGATGTATTTAATTTAAATAAAGATAATATTGTTTTACAAGCTCAATTAAATAATAGTAAGATTTCAAATGATGAATCTCTTATTAATCGTCAAAAGGTGTCATTAGACATGACAGTTTTTAGTGATTTCATAAAGAACTCATATGTAAGTTCAGATGATGTTATGAATCACTTAGATATTATTAAAAGTGTCAAATTAGTTTATGGTATAGATGAATTTCAATTAGTAAAACTTTTAGAAAAAGCAATTAATGTAACAAATAATAAGATTGATTATAATGAATTTAAAAAATTAGCTCAAAAAAATTTTGATAGCGGAATTCGAAGAAACTTTAAGAAAAACAAGATAGTAGAAACGGCTAAAGCTAAAGATGACGAAAAAGATAAGAATATTGATCCTTTAGTTAATGCTTTTAAAGCCTATGTTCCATTAGAATTTTTAGAGATTCTAAAAAATGAGTTAGGAAGTTTTGTCACTGCTAATGAAAGGTATGCTGTAAAAACATTGGTAGAAAAGCAGATGTTACCAAATGAAGTTATTAATGTTTTAATTCATTATTTGTTAGTTGTTCAAGATAGTTCTACCATCTTAAAAGGAACATTTGAAAGAATTGCTGCTGATTGGACAAAGAAAAAAATAAAAAACGCTCAAGAAGCGATGACTTACGTTAAAAGTTTCACTCGAGAAAAATCGCTACAACGCAAAGCGACAAAAAAAGATTCAAAAGGCCGCAAAAGTAATGTAATTGTTAAAGAGAAATTACCTGAATGGGCTAAAGAAAAGGGAAAGAATAAGCTAACAGATGTTGGAAAGAAAGAAAATAAAGAAATTGACGAGCTATTGAAAAAAATAAATGGAAAGTAGGTGAGCTATGTGGAAGATATGGGAAAGGAACTTAGTAAAAGACTAGTAGAAAATAAGTGGGAAAAAAAGTATAAAGAAATAATTGAAAAAAGTTTAAAAGATGATGATGTGCAATTGTTTTTACGTGAAAACAAAGATAGACTAAGCCATCAAGAAATATTAAAGGGTGCAAGTAAGTTATATGAATTTGTTGACTTGAAGCAAAAAATAGCAGAAGGAAAAGAAGTTTTTGCCCCAGGGTATTCGCCACAATTAACTATTAGTGATCATCACATTGAAGTAACCTATGTACCTACTAAAAAATTGATAGAAGAGAGACGACTAAGAGAAATAAATAATAGAATTAATATTGTCAATCTTCCTAAAAGTATTCGTAAAGCAACACTAGAAAATTATTATAGAGATGATGATGGAAGAATGATAGCTTTAAAAAAAGCTATAGAATTTGTTGCGAACTATACTGAAACGCCTAATATCTTTCATAAAGGACTATATTTATCTGGATCGTTTGGAGTAGGAAAAACATATTTACTGGGAGCGATTGCTAATAAATTAGCAGAAAAGGGGATAAAAGTAACTTTAGTTCACATGCCATCTTTTGCTGTAGAAATAAAAAATTCTATTGGTAAAAATACCACTATGGAAAAAGTTGATGCTTTGAAAAAATCTCCTGTATTAATGATGGATGATATAGGTGCTGATCAATTAAGTAGTTGGTTTAGAGATGATGTTCTAGGTGTGATTTTACAATATCGTATGCAAGAAGAATTACCAACTTTCTTTAGTTCAAATATTGCTTTAGATGACTTAGAAGAATTTTACTTAACGCAGAATACGAGAGGCGAGTTAGAACCCTTGAAAGCTAAAAGAATCATGGAAAGAATTAGATTTTTAGTTGATGAAGTAGTTATTAATGGTGAAAATAGAAGAAATAAATAATGAAAAACCCTTGAATAATTTTCAAGATAATGGTTAAATAAAACTGTAGATTTCGTGAAAGACAAACGGATTACTATGATTCAGGGATGAAAGGCTTGACTGAAAACTTTCAATAATGTAGTATTCTTACCACTTTCATGTATTGTTTAATGAAAAGTTAGACCGGTGCGACCGTTAACAGCACAATGAGTAGTTTGTTTAAAGCTAAAAATTAAAGGTGGAACCACGTTAATAGCGTCCTTAATACATCAATGTTGGTGTGTTAGGGACGTTATTTGTTTCATAGAGAATTCAGGAGGTAGGATTAATGTCTAGTATAAAAATTACATTTCCAGATAATTCAGTAAAGGAATTTGATGCTGGTGTAACAACAGCTGAAATTGCTAAATCAATTAGTATTAGTTTAGCTAAAAAAGCTGTTGCAGGAAAAGTTGATGGTAATTTTGTTGATTTAAATCAACCATTAAAAGAAGATGGATCTATTGAAATTATTACAAAAGATTCTAATGATGGATTAGTTGTATTGTGGAGAACAGCAGCACAAGTTTTAGCTAATGCATTGCATGAATTATACCCAAATATGAAATTTGGTTTGGGTGATGTTACAGAGCATGGATTCTATTTTGATACTGATAATTCTGAAGGTCAAGTTGCAGAAACAGATTTTGAAAAGATTTCTCAAAAAATGTCTGAAATAATAAAGGCAAACTTACCTATAGAACGAGTTGAGTTTTCAGAAGAGGAAGCTTTGAATTTAGTATCAGGTGACGAATATCAAGAAGAATTAGTTAGAGATGTAGCTAATAAAAATAATGGTAGAGTAGTTGCTTATAAGCAAGGTGATTTCATTGATATCACTGATGGAGTAGTTTTATCTTCAACTGGTGAAGTAAAGATTTTTAAACTATTATCTGTTGCTGGTGCATACTGGAAAGGTGCTTCAAGCAATCCAATGTTACAACGTATCTATGGTACAGCTTTTTATAAGCAAAAAGATTTGGATGCTGAATTACAACGTCAAAAAGAAGCTCGTGAAAGAGATCATCGTGTAATTGGAAATGAATTAGATTTATTCTTTGTTGATCCTAAAGTTGGTGCAGGATTACCATATTGGATGCCAAATGGTGCAACAATTCGTCGTGTAATTGAACGATATATAATTGATAAGGAAGTTGCATGGGGATTCCAACATGTTTACACTCCAGTGCTAGCAAATTTGAACTTGTATAAGCAATCTGGTCATTGGGATCACTATCGTGAAGATATGTTTCCACCAATGGATATGGGCGATGGTGAAATGTTGGAATTACGTCCGATGAACTGCCCATCCCATATTCAAGTTTACAATCATCACAAGCGTTCATATCGTGAATTGCCATTACGTATCGCTGAATTAGGTATGATGCATAGATATGAAAAATCTGGAGCATTAACAGGATTGTCTCGTGTTCGTGAAATGACTTTGAATGATGGTCATGACTTTATTGAACCAGATCATATTGAAGATGAAATTAAGACTTTAATTAAATTAATGACGGAAGTTTATAATGACTTTGATATTACAGATTATCGTTTCCGCTTAAGTTATAGAGATCCTAAGAATACAGAAAAATACTTTGATGACGATGAAATGTGGGAAAAATCTCAAAGTAAGTTAAAAGCTGCTATGGATGATATGGGACTAGAATATTTTGAAGCTGAAGGTGAAGCTGCATTCTATGGTCCTAAGATTGATGTCCAAACTAAGACAGCTTTAGGTGGAGAAGAAACATTATCAACTATCCAATTAGACTTCTTATTGCCAGAAAGATTTGATTTGAAGTACATTGGTGCTGACGGTGAAGAACATAGACCAGTTATGGTTCACCGTGGAATTGTTTCAACTATGGAACGTTTTACAGCTTACTTAACTGAAATGTATAAAGGTGCATTTCCAACTTGGTTAGCTCCACATCAAGTAGATATTATTCCTGTTAAGAATGATTTACATATGGATTATGTAAATGATTTAAGCAGTAAGTTGAGAGCACATGGCATTCGCGTTACTGTTGATGATAGAAATGAAAAAATGGGATATAAGATTCGCCAAGCTCAAGTAAACAAGATACCTTATACACTTGTTATTGGTGATGAAGAAGTTTCAAATGGAACAGTAACAGTTCGTAAATATGGTGAAGAAAAGACTAACACTATGACAAAGGATGAATTTAAGAATCTTTTGTTTGAAGATATAGAAAATTATAGTAGAGAAAAATAATTTCTATTATAGTCTTGACGCTTTTAAGTGTAGTTGATATACTTATAAAGTTGAGAAAAAAGCAGAGGCACCCGCTTCTCGCCTAGGAAATGTAGGTTTCCGGGCAGAAATTATGATATTAATTCTAATTAAAACGGATTATTAAGACGGGCATTCTGATTTTTGGATGTCCGTTTTCTGCATTTTCTCTCTGAATTATTTTTGGAGGTGAATATCATAGCAGTCGATAAAATGGTTAATGAAGGCATTCGTGCTCGAGAATTAAGATTGATTAGTGACAATGGTGACCAATTAGGTGTAAAGACTAAGCAAGAAGCACTAAAAATGGCTGAAGATGCAAATCTTGACCTGGTTTTAGTTGCTCCTAAAGCTAAGCCACCTGTTGCAAAGATCATGGATTACGGTAAATATCGTTTTGAACTTCAAAAGAAACAAAGAGAAGCTCGTAAAAAGCAAAAAGTTGTTAATATCAAAGAAGTTCGTTTAAGTCCAACTATTGATACGAATGACTTTAATACTAAGATGAAGAATGCACGTAAGTTCTTATCTAAAGGAGACAAGGTAAAAGTTTCCATTCGTTTTAAGGGACGTGCAATTACTCATAAGGATATTGGTCGTGATGTCCTTAATCGTTTTGCAGAAGCAACGGAAGACGTTGCAACTGTAGAGTCTAAAGCAAAAATGGATGGTCGTAGCATGTTCTTAATGCTTGCACCAAAAACTGAAAAATAATAAAACAATTTATTTATTTTAGGAGGATATATAATCATGCCAAAACAAAAAACACACCGTGCATCAGCAAAACGCTTTAAGCGTACAGGAAATGGTGGTTTGAAACGTTCAAACGCCTACACATCACATCGTTTCCACGGTAAAACAAAGAAGCAACGTCGTCAATTACGTAAAGCTTCAATGGTATCTGCTTCAGATATGAAACGTATCAAGCAAATGCTTTCTCAAATGAAATAAGAATATCTAAGATAAATATTATAAAGAAGAAAAGTTACTTAATTATGTAACTATACCTAGTATAAAGGTTGAATTTTTAAGGAGGAATTGTCATGCCACGTGTTAAAGGTGGATCTGTTACACGCCAACGTCGTAAGAAAATTATCAAATTAGCTAAAGGTTATCGCGGAGCAAAGCATATTCAATTCAAAGTTGCTAAACAACAAGTTATGAAGTCATACCAATATGCATTCCGTGATCGTCGTAAGACAAAGTCTAACTTCCGTAAGTTATGGATTGCTCGTATTAATGCTGCTGCTCGTCAAAATGACATTAGCTACAGCAAGTTAATGCATGGTTTGAAGTTAGCTAACGTTGAAGTTAACCGTAAGATGTTAGCTGATTTAGCTATTACAGATGCAGCTGCATTTACAGCACTTGTTGATGAAGCAAAGAAAGCTTTAGCTGCTGAATAATTTAGTTTATTTCATTAAGTGAGAAGGTATTTTACCTTCTTGCTTTTTTTATATCCTTAAAATTACTTATAATTTTGTATAAACAGATTGCTCAGGGAAAATATGATATAATTTAAATTGATAAAATATTAGGAGAATTTTCAATGTTTAAAAGATTTATACCGACTTGGAAGATTGAATCTATTTATGATTTAACACCACAAGAAGTTAAAAATCATGGAATTAAAGCAATTTTAACGGATTTAGATAATACATTAATTGCTTGGAATAATCCAGATGGTACACCAGAACTCAGAAATTGGTTAAAAGTTATGAGAGAGGAATCTATACCAGTTATAGTCGTATCAAATAATAATCATAGGCGTATAAAAAGAGCGGTAGAACGTTTTGAACTTCCATTTGTCTCAAGGGCATTAAAGCCATTTGTTAGAGGAATAAATATTGCTAAGAAGAGATATAATTTAAAGAGTGACGAAGTTGTTTTGGTTGGAGACCAATTAATGACAGATATTGCTGCTGCTAATAATGCTGGTATTAGGAGTATTCTAGTTAAACCTTTAGTTAAAAGTGATGCATGGAATACTAAGCCAAATAGGATGTTAGAAAAAATCATAAAAAACAATTTAATAAAAAATAATAAAATGGAAAAATCATGGAGGCATTCCTTAGATGACAGAAACTAGTAATGAAATTTTATATTGTATTGGGTGTGGAGCTAAAATTCAATCTGAAAACCCAAATGAACTAGGGTATACACCGGAATCTGCTGTAAAAAAAGGATTAGAGACAGAAGAATTGTATTGTCAACGTTGTTTTAGATTAAGACACTATAATGAAATAGCAGATGTAAGTTTGACAGATGATGATTTTTTAAGATTACTAAATCAAATTGGTGAATCAGATTCATTGATTGTCAATGTTGTAGATATATTCGACTTTAATGGATCAGTTATCCCGGGACTACATAGATTTGTTGGTAAGAATGACGTTTTGTTAGTAGGCAATAAATCTGATTTGTTACCTAAATCTTTAAAACGTTCACGGATTAAAGACTGGTTACGTCAAGAAGCTAATAAGCAAGGTTTGAGGCCCATAGATGTAGCACTAACTAGTGCAAGTAAAGGATATGAAATTGATAATTTATTAGAATTAATTGATAAGTATCGTAAGGGTAGAGATGTATATGTAGTGGGTGTTACTAATGTTGGTAAGTCTACACTTATTAACCGTATAATTAAGCAACAAACAGGTATTTCTGAGTTGATTACAACTTCACGCTTTCCAGGGACAACATTAGATAAAATTGAAATACCATTTGATGATGGTAAAAACTTGATAGATACACCGGGAATTATTCACAAGCAACAAATGGCTCATTATTTAACAGGAAAATCGTTAAAATTTGCTTCTCCTCAAAAAGAAATCAAGCCTAAGGTTTATCAATTAAATGAAGGACAAACCATTTTCTTAGGGTCTTTAGCAAGATTTGATTATATTTCTGGTGGACGTACAAGTGTAATTGCATATTTTGATAATAATTTACCATTACATCGCACAAAGTTACAAAATGCTGATAAATTTTATGAAAAACATGCAGGAGAATTATTACAACCACCTACTAGAGAAGAATTGGAAAAGATGCCTAAACTAACTAGATTTGAGTTTAAGATAAGTGAGAAAAGTGACTTAGTATTTTCAGGATTAGGATGGATAAGTTTAAGTCCAAATACAAATGTTGCTGGTTGGGCTCCAGAAGGTGTAGGAGTATTAATAAGAAAAGCAATGATTTAAGTATAGAAAGAGATGTGTAATATGAAACTTAGAGGAAAACAAAAACGATATTTACGTAGTGAGGCCCATCATTTAAAACCTATTTTTCAAATTGGTAAAGATGGGTTGAGTGAAGTATGGTTAGATGAAGTTTTAAAGGCATTAGATAAAAGAGAACTATTAAAAGTTAATATTTTGCAAAATTCACTAGTGGAAGTTGAAGATGTTAAAGAATTTATAGAGAATAATAGTGATGCACAAGTTATTCAAACAATAGGTAATGTGTTAGTTCTCTTTAAAAAGTCTGATAAGGCTGAAAACCAAAAAATTTCAGTAAAAGTTGCAGAATTATAAAAATTAGAGGGATATACAATGGTTGAAACAATAACAATTCCTGAAATAAAAGTCATGGCTGAATTAATAACGAATATGAAACATAAGAGGGTAGGAATATTAGGTGGTACTTTTAATCCACCACATCTAGGACATTTAATTATTGCAGAACAAGTAAAAAGCCAATTAAATTTAGATGAAGTAATGTTTATCCCCGATTACCAACCACCTCATATTGATAAAAAAACAGCTATTTCTGCTGAAAAGCGACTAAAAATGGTGAAACTTAGTACGATGGATGAGCCTGGATTTAAAGTTAGTGATATAGAGTTACGACGTAAAGGTGTAAGTTATACAATAGACACAATTAAGGAATTGAAATTGAAGAATCCAGAAGTAGACTATTATTTTATAATTGGTGGAGATATGGTTGAGTATCTACCAAAATGGCATAGAATAGAAGAACTAATTAAATTAGTAAAATTTGTTGGTGTTGGTAGACCTGGATATAGAAAGGAAAGTAAATATCCAATTATGTGGGTAGATGTTCCAATGACAGATATCAGTTCAACTTTAGTTAGACGAAATGTAAAGCAAGGATGTTCTATAAAATATTTAGTGACACCAGAAGTGGAAAACTATATACATGAAGAAGGTTTGTATCGTGAATAATCTAGATTTAGAATATACAGAGGGAATTTTTCCTGGAACGCGAGAAGAATTGATAAAAAAAGTAAAAGAATCAGTAAAAGAGTCAAGATTTAAACATATACTTGGTGTAGAAAAATCAGCAATCGAATTAGCTAAGCAAAATGATTATAGTATAGAAAAAGCAAGTATTGCTGCTCTAGTACATGATTATGCTAAGGAAAGAACAGCAGAAGAATTTAAAAAAACAATTTTAGATGAAAATTTATCTAAAGATTTGCTAAATTGGAATAATTTTATTTGGCATGGTGTAGTTGGTGCAGAAATCATTAAAAATGAATTGCAAATTAAAAATGAAGAAATTTTAAATGCTGTTAGACGACATACTGTAGGTGATGTTGAAATGACAACTTTGGATAAGATTATATATGTCGCCGATTACATTGAAGAGGGACGCAGTTTTCCAGGAGTAAAGCTAGCTAGAACAATTGCTAAAGCAAATTTAGACGATGCTGTTAGTTATGAAACTAAACATGTTTTAGAATTTTTGTTAAGTCAGGATAAAGTTATCTACCCTAAAGCTATACTAACTTATAATAAATGGGTAGCAGAGTAATTATTTGAAAGGATTTTGATTAATGGATAGTAAGAAACTTTTAGAAATAGCTGTAAAAGCTGCTGATAGTAAGAGAGCAGAGGATACAGTAGCATTAGATGTTCAAGGAATTAGTATTTTAGCAGATTATTTTGTAATTACACAAGCTAATTCTGAACGACAAGTAAAGGCTATTGCTGATGCAGTTAAAGAACAAGTTTATGAAGCTGGTGCTGATGTTAAAGATATTGAAGGAAAAGATGGAGCAAACTGGATATTATTAGACTTAGGTGATGTAGTAGTTCATGTTTTCAAGACAGAAACTAGACAGTTTTATAATTTAGAAAAACTATGGTCTGATGCACCATTAGTAAATATTGCCGATTGGATAAAATAATATGATATATACAACGTTCGCCCAATTGTACGACAAATTAATGGATCCGCAAATGTATAGGGATTGGGTATCTTATTTTGATAGATATGAATTTGAAAAAAATAGTAATATTTTAGATTTAGCATGTGGTTCTGGAAGATTTGCAGTGGAAATTGCAAAGAAGGGCTATGATGTAACCGGATTTGATTTATCTGAAGAAATGTTGTCATTAGCATATCAGCATTCATATGAAGAAAACATAGAGTTAACATTAGTTGCTGGTGATATGCAAGATTTATCAGGTCTAGAAAAATATAATGTTGTAACTTGTTTTGCTGATTCTTTATGTTATTTACCTAATAAAAGAATATTAAAGAATGCATTTAGAGAAGTGAAACAACATTTAAAAAAAGATGGTGTTTTTTTGTTTGATGTAATAACGCCATATAAGACTGATAAAATATATCCAGGATATATGTATAATTACAGTGATGATGAGCAAACTTTTGTATGGACAACATACTTAGGAGAATATGAACATAGTGTTGAACATGATTTAACTTTTTTCATTTTTGATGAAAGTATTAATGCATATAAAAAAGTTAATGAACTTCATAAAGAAAGAACTTACGAATTAAGAGATTATATTGAATTGCTGAAAGAAGCTGGCTTTAATCAGATAGAAGTAAGTGCCAAATTTGGACGTAAAGATATAGAAAAACAAACTGAACGTTGGTTCTTTAAATGCAGTATTTAATAAGTGGTGATAGTAATGAAAATTATTGGTATTATAGCAGAATATAATCCATTTCATAATGGTCATCTATATCAAATAGAAAAAGTTAAAGAGATTTATCCGGAATCAATCATCATTGTTGCTATGAGTGGTAATTTTCTACAAAGAGGAGAGCCTGCAATTGTTGATAAGTGGGTAAGAGCAAAACAAGCACTGTTGAATGGTGTAGATGTAGTTGTAGAGATACCGATTGCTGGATGCGTACAGCCTGCCGATAGATTTGCTGAGAATGGGGTACGAATATTAAATAATATGGGATGTGAAGAACTTTTCTTTGGTGCCGAACATGCTGAGTATGATTTTATGACTTATGCACAGTTAGTTCAAAATTTAGATAGTACTGAATTTTCAAAAAAAAATATATCTTATGCTGAAGCATTCCAAGAAGCTGTTGCAGCAAAAATAGGACATAATATAGATTCACCTAATGATGTCTTAGGCTTGGCATATGCTAAGGCAAATTTGAAATTTGGAAAAAAGTTAAAGTTAAATCCAATCTCTAGAAATGTTGCAGGTTATCATGATAAGTCTTTGTCTCCTGATAGTAATATCGCAAGTGCTACAGCAATCAGAAAAGTTTTGTTTTCTAAAGATCATAATTTAGTTGATAAGTATCTTCCTTCCTACCAAGATTTAAAGGATGAAAAATACATTTCTTGGGATGATTTTTGGCCATTTCTAAGATATAAACTAATATCTAGTGATATTGATGAGTTAGCTAATATTTATGGGATGGCTGAAGGAATTCAATATAGAATGAAAAAGAAAGCTTTAGAACTAAAGGTGGAAGTGACATTTGATGAATGGCTAAAAGCTGTTAAATCAAAAAGATTCACATACACTAGGCTAACAAGATTATCAGTTGCTACTTTAGTAGGAATGAAAGTTAATGATGTTAGTTTGTATAATAAATTTCCTTATGTGCATTTATTAGGATTTACGAAAAATGGACAGAAAGCTTTGAATATAATGAAGAAAAATAGTGAAATACCATTACTGGCTAAAATATCCCAACAAGATAAAGACGACTTTTATCATGTTGATTATAGAGCTGGGAAAATTTATCAATCTCAAAATTATAAAGAGCAAGATTTAAAAAGAGCACCATTGATATTTTGAGGTGTCAAGGAAAAAACATTGACAAAGGTTTAAATGAAAGTTATAATCAAATTTGTTGCATTGGGAGGAATATAACATGAAATGGTCTTTAAAAGAGCTAAATCAAGCAAGTGAAGCTCCAATCCATTTTACAGAGAATTTAGATTTGAATGAAGCATTAAAATCTAGAAGATCTGATATTATAAAAGTTTCAACAGTACATGTTGATGGAATGTTTTCTGTTGACGAATTAGGAGTTTTAGGCTATATGAAGGTTAACTGTACAGTAACCTTACCTTCTAGTCGTTCATTTCAACCAGTCGATTTAGAACTTAATTTTGATGTAACAGAGCATTATTTAAGTCATTATAATCCGGATTTATCAAGTTTTGAAGATACGGATGTCGTTATTGTATTAAAAGATGATATACTGAATCTTGCAGATGTTATAGAAGACAATATATTGTTACAAATTCCTATGCAGGTTTTATCTGTAGATGAGAAACGAGATGACGCGGTTATGCCGTCTGGTGATGACTGGAGTGTCATTCGTGAGGAACAGTTGCAGAAAAACAATCATAAGAAAGATAATATTGATCCAAGATTAGCTAAGTTAAAGAATTTCTTTGATGAAGATAAATAGTAATAGCTATTGCAAATTTTGTGAATAACAAGTAGAATCTTTCTTGGTAGATTTATTTATTGTTTTAAGGAGGTGTCTAATAATGGCTGTACCAGCACGTAGAACATCTAAAACTCGCAAGAGATTACGTCGCACACATTACAAGTTACAAGTACCTGGTATGAGTGCTTGCCCAAATTGTGGTGAATTACGTAAAGCACATCATGTATGCCCAAGTTGTGGATACTATGGTGACAAGGAAGTTGTAAAAACTAAGTAATCGAAATATTAATTAAGATTAAAGGGACCATGGCCCTTTAATAACTTGGATAACGCTTTTCTTTATTCAGAAAGAAAAGCGTTATTTTAATATTTACTAAATAAAAAGTACGATAAAATTTGAGATAATAATTTTATCGTACTTTTTTGAAAACTGGATTATTTTTTTGACACATCAATGTACTTAAAATCCGGATTAATAGATTTATCTAAACTATTGAATTGCTGTTCCATTTTTTCAATAATAATTTTCTGATTTTCATCGTTAATTTTCATTTTCCTATCTAAATAGATTGGATCTCCAAAAGCAACTGTAGTTTTTTTTCTAGTTAAAAGTCCTTTAAAGGTTAATGGCCCTTGATACACAGCAGGAACAATAGGAACTCCTGAAAGTTTAGCAATTAAAATTGCTCCACCTTTTAGTTTTTGAGAATGTCTAGTTCCAGATGGAAACATGATAAGTGATAAATCTTTCTTTTTTAACCATTTAACAGGAGTTTTAATAACTGAAGGTCCAGGATTTTCTCGATTAACAGGAAAAGCATTGGCGTGTACAAGAATGAATCGTAATATAGGATTTTTGAATAATTCTTCTTTAGCCATAAAAGAGAATTTCTTTGGAGAAGCAGCTAATGCAAAATATAAAGGATCGAACCAAGTCCTATGTGGGCCGACTAAAATATAATTTCCAGTTGGAAGTTTTTCTTTATTTAAATATGTAGGTTTTCCATTAACAATGTAAACTATAATACGAACTATCACACGAATGAAAGAATAAAACATTGAGCGACAACCTTTCTATAATTTGTTATACTACTATCATATAGTATGAAAAAAATTTTTAAGTTGCAAGTAAAAAATGAGGTTTTATAATGCATGAGGATATATTACTATCTAATGAACGAATTGATCAATTGTATTCATCAAAGATAAAAATTATTCAAAGTAGCGAAGTTTTTTCTTTTTCAATAGATGCTGTTTTATTGGCTGACTTTGCAGACTCATTGAAGAAAAAGAATTCTAAGATAGTGGATCTATGTGCAGGAAATGGTGCAGTAGGTCTTTTTTTGAGTCAGAAAGTGAATGGAAAAATAATCCAAGTAGAGATTCAAAAAAGATTAGCTGATATGGCTAGAAGAAGTATATTACTGAATAATTTAGAAGATAAAATCACAATCTTAAATGAGGATTTAAATAATTTACAAGGTTTGATATCAAAAGATTCGGTTGATATGGTGGTATGTAATCCTCCGTATTTCGCTAATTTGGAAACAAGTAAAAAAAATCCTAATCAGTACTATGCTATTGCAAGACATGAAATTAAGGTAACTCTAGAACAAGTCATAGAAGTTACAAGTGGACTTTTGAAATTTGGTGGGAAGGCTAATTTTGTATATAGACCTGATAGGCTACTTGAAATGTTAGATTTAATGAGAAAACACAATATTGCTCCAAAAAAAATTCAATTAGTATATCCAAAAAAAGATAAGGAAGCTAATATTGTATTAGTTCAAGGTATAAAAGCAGGAAAAGATGGTGGGATTCGTTACCTTCCACCTATAATTGTGTCTGAAGATAATGGAAAATATACTAATGTTATAGAGGAACTTTTATATGGTAAAGGAAAATAGCTATTATTTCTATGTATTATTGTGTGCAGACAATACTTTATATGGAGGATTTACGACTGATTTAATTAGGAGATTAAATCAACATAATGATGGAGTAGGTGCTAAATACACAAGATTAAAAAAACGTAGACCAGTTGAAATGATTTATCATGAAAAATTTAGTTCTAAAAGTATGGCTTTAAAAAAAGAATATGCATTTAAGCATCAATCTAGAGAAAAGAAAAATAAATATTTAGTTGAACATGGTGTAGATAGAAATTTAATTGAATGATTAATAAAATCATTGCAATTCATACAATAATAAAGTATAATCTTTTAAGTGTGTAAGACACAATTCACACTGCATGCGATAGTTAAAAAGTTGCTCGTCAGAGTTTTTTAACAATTGAACATGTGGGAGGATAAAAAAACAAATTATTTGGAGGTAAATTGTAATGGCAGTTATTACCATGAAACAATTACTAGAAGCTGGTGTACATTTTGGTCACCAAACACGTCGTTGGAACCCTAAGATGAAGAAGTATATCTTTACAGAACGTAACGGTATCTACATCATTGACTTACAAAAAACAGTTAAGTTAATTGATGATGCATATGACTTCATTAAAGATGCTGCAAGTGATGACGGCGTAGTATTATTTGTTGGTACAAAGAAGCAAGCACAAGAAGCTATCGAAGAAGAAGCAAAGCGTGCAGGTCAATACTATGTTAACCATCGTTGGTTAGGTGGTACTTTGACTAACTGGAATACAATTCAAAAGCGTATTAAGAAGTTAAAAGAAATCAAAGCAATGGCTGAAGATGGTACTTTTGATCGCTTACCTAAGAAGGAAGTTGCTTTGTTAATTAAACAAAGAGATCGTTTAGAAAAATTCCTTGGTGGTATTGAAGATATGCCACGTATTCCTGATGTATTGTTCATCGTTGATCCTCGTAAAGAACGTATCGCTGTTAAGGAAGCTCAAAAGTTGAACATTCCTATTGTTGCTATGGTTGATACAAACGCTGATCCTGATGAAATTGATGTTAAGATTCCATCAAACGATGATGCAATTCGTGCAGTTCGTTTAATCACTTCTAAGATGGCAGATGCTATCATTGAAGGTCGTCAAGGTGAAGATGATGCACCTGTTACTGAAGATACATTTGAAAATACAGATGATCAAGTTGATTCAATCGAAGATATCGTTGAAGCTGTAGAAGGCGACAATGATAGCACAGATGCTGAATAGTTAGTTAACTTAGGCTGTCTCGAATTTGTGGGCAAATAGCCTCAGTTTGAGACAGCTTTTTTAGTAATTTTAATTTTAAGGAGGCCAATTAAGATGGCAAAGATTTCTGCTGCTCAAGTAAAAGAGTTACGTGATAAAACAGGCGTTGGTATGATGGACGCTAAAAAAGCTTTAGTTGCTGTAGAAGGTGACATGGAAAAAGCTATTGATTTCTTACGTGAAAAAGGTATGGCAAAAGCTGCTAAGAAGAGTGATCGTGTTGCTGCTGAAGGTTTAGCAAACGTTGCTGTAAATGGTAATAAGGCTGTTATTGTTGAAGTTAACGCTGAAACAGACTTTGTTGCACAAAATGATCAATTTAAAGCATTAGTAAAGCATATTGCAGACGTTATTGCTGAAAACACACCTGCTGATGTAGAAGCTGCTTTACAATTAAAGACAGATAAAGGTACTCTTAACGATGAATTAATTGAAGCTACACAAGTTATTGGTGAAAAGATTAGTTTACGTCGCTTTGAAGTTGTTGAAAAGGCAGACGCTGACAACTTTGGTGCATACTTACACGATGGTGGACGTATTGCTGTATTGTCAGTAGTAGAAGGTGCTGATGAAGCTACAGCTAAGGATGTTGCTATGCACGTTGCTGCTATTAATCCTAAGTATGTAAACCGTGATGAAGTTCCAGAAGCTGAAGTTGCACATGAAAAGGAAGTTCTTACAGAAGAAGCTAAGAATGAAGGTAAGCCAGAAAAAATCATTGAAAAAATGGTTGCTGGTCGCTTGAACAAGTTCTTTGCAGAAGTTGCATTGGATGATCAAGACTTTGTTAAGGATCCTGATTTAACAGTTGCAAAATATGTTGCTTCTAAGAATGGTAAGGTAAAATCTTTTGTTCGTTATGAAGTTGGCGAAGGTATCGAAAAGAAAGAAGAAAACTTTGCTGAAGAAGTAATGTCTCAAATTAAATAATATTTAATTTAGTTGCTGTAAATGTTGGTTTATCAACGTTTATGGCAATTTTTTTATACTTTTATATAGTATTAATAAGTTTATGTCGATTGTCGTATAGGAAATACTACTTAGTTAATGTTAAATAAAATAATAATTCAGCACTTGTAAAAGAATAATATTATGTTATAATCAAATTTTGTATAAATATAGTGATCAATTTTAAAATTAAGATTCTTTATAGCTAATGTATGGTATAATTACATGTGAAAGAATTTTGTAGGAAATTGTCAAAGGAGGGTTGGACATGCTGAGGAAAACAAAGAATTTTTTGAAGGCCAATGGAGTTTACTATGAAAAAGAACACGTTAATCCACTAATGGTTCCTGAGAGAGTTTATGTATTAAAATTTGGAATCGATGAAAAAACAATGAATAATCGCTTTATCGTCGAATATACGTATACATGGACTGGAAGAATTAAGATTAATAAGATTTCCTTACGTTTACATGGACAGCAACATCCGCGTGAATTCAGAAATGAGGCACAGTTGTTACAATATTTAAAGAAACATTCTAAGAGATATGTAAAAGGTAAAGAAATATCAAATAAAAAACGTAGTAAATAGTAAATGAACAATAATTAAATAAAAATCCGTTCAAGAACTTGTTAAAATTCTTGAACGGATTTTTTAATTTTCAGTATATAGTTTTAAATGTTCATCTCTAGATATTTTTCCCATGTCTAAAAGAGTATCAGCAATAGTATTGAGAACAAATTGACGATCTGATTTATTTTCTACAAAATCGTATTTATCGCCGTCTATTACTAGTAATGGGGATTTATCATAAGTACGTTCCCATTCGTCGTAGAATTCTAATAATCGTTTATAGTAATCTACTAAAGAAGGATCATTTGTAACCTGTTCATATTCACGTCCTCGTTTTTCAATACGCTTGATCATTGTAGGATAAGAAACTTTAATTAGAATCATCAAGTCTTTATGATTTTTAGGGGTTGCTAATTTAATTTCATCTAGCATATTTTTTAATAATTCTTGATAAATTTGATACTCTATTTGGGTTGCATTACCTAATTCTGTATTCATTCTCATGAACATAGCATCTTCATAAATAGATCTATCTAATATATTGTTATCCCCACGCATAGCTTCTTTTATCATTTTGAAACGACGATTTAAGAAGAAAGTTTGTAAAAGGTAAGTATAAGGATTGGTTACATCGGTAGCGCCAGCAGCTCTTTTTTTTGCTGCCAATTCATTTCCTTTATAAAATAGTGGTAAAACAGGATTATCAGTAACTGGTTCAAAGAAAGGTGTAGTATTTAATTCTTGAGATAATAATTTTGTTAAACTAGACTTTCCAGAACCAATAATTCCAGCTAAAGTTATCAAAAGTAATTCCTCCGTTAAAATAAACTTACATTTAATTTTACCTTAAGTAAAGCAATAATTCCAAAATATTATTATTTAATGATAAAGTTCGTGTTTTTGTGATATAAGGGTGTTTTTTATCACGTATTTAAAAATAAAATTCGAATTTTACTTTGACATCTAAGGCGCATTTTGCTATTCTATGTTTGTCTAGGAGGGATAATTTTGAAAAGAGAAGTAGCAATTGTAATGGGTAGTATTTCTGATTGGGATACTATGAAAGAGGCAGCTGAAATTTTAGAAAATTTTGGAGTAAACTATGATAAAAAAGTTATTTCAGCTCATAGAATGCCAAAAGAAATGTTCGTCTTTTCTGAAACTGCAAAGGATAAAGGGTTAAAAGTAATTATAGCTGGAGCTGGTGGTGCTGCACATCTTCCGGGAATGGTAGCAGCTAACACTATACTACCGGTTATTGGAGTCCCAGTTAAATCTCGTGCATTAAATGGAATGGATTCATTATTGTCGATTGTACAAATGCCAGCTGGAATTCCGGTAGCTACTACAGCAATTGGTGCTTCAGGTGCTAAGAATGCAGCATTATTGGCGTTGCAAATTTTGGGAATTAATGATGAAGAAATAGCTGAAAAATTAGTTTTATTTAGAAAAAAACAGCATGATGATGCAGAAAAGAGCGGTGAGCAACTTGGATAGTATGATAATGCAAGGAAAAACAATTGGAATTATCGGTGGAGGACAGTTAGGGCAAATGTTGTCATTTTCTGCAAAAAAAGCTGGAATGAGAGTTATAATCTTGGATCCTAATCCAGATTGCTCAGCGGGACAAGTTTCAGATGAACAGATTGTAGCACCTTATGATGATATAGACGCAATAGAGGAACTAGCTGATAAGGCCGATGTATTAACCTATGAATTTGAAAATGTTGATCTTAACGCATTAGAGAATGTTAGTAGCAAAGTAGAAATCCCTCAAGGTACGGAATTATTAAGAATTACTAAAGATAGAATAAGAGAAAAAACTTTTTTGCAAAAAAGTGGGTTAAAAGTAGCCCCATTTGCTGAGATAAATAAATTTTCAGATTTAGAAAAAGAGATAAATGAAATAGGTTATCCAGCAATCTTAAAAACATGCGAAGGAGGGTATGATGGTAAGGGACAATTAGTTCTCAATTCAGAAAAAGATTTAGTTGAAGCTGATGAAATTATAAAGTTAGGACAATGCATTTTAGAAGGAAAAATAAATTTTCAAATGGAATGTTCGGTAATGGTAGGAAGAAACCTTAGAGGTGAGATTACTGTATTTCCAGTAAGCGAAAATATCCATCGTAACCAGATATTACATGAAAGTATTGTACCAGCTAGAATTTCAAGTGAATTACAAGAAAAAGCAAAAGAAACAGCTGTAAAAGTAGCTGAAAGTTTGAATTTGTGTGGAATCTTAGGAATTGAAATGTTTATAGGCGAGGATAATGAGATTTACATAAATGAATTAGCACCTAGACCACATAATTCGGGACATTACTCAATAGAAGCATGTAATTTTTCACAGTTTGATATTCATAATAGAGCTATATGTAATTGGCCATTACCTAAAATTGAGCTATTAAAGCCAGTAGTGATGGTGAATGTTTTAGGACAACATGTTGAGAAAACACAAGAATTGATATCAAAAAAACCTACATGGCAATTCCATGATTACGGTAAAGGTGAAATTCGTGTTGATAGAAAAATGGGACATGTTACAATATTAACAGATGATATAAATAAAACACTTGATGAGATTGTATCAACTCATGTATGGGATTAAAGGAGAGTAAAATGATTTCACGTTATACACGTCCAGAAATGGCAGCAATTTGGAATGATGAAAAGAAATACGAATGTTGGTTAGCAGTTGAGTTAGCTGCGGATGAAGCTTGGGCAAAGCTTGGTCATATTCCTGATGAAGATGTTGAAAAATTAAAGAAAAATGCAAAGATAAATGTAGATCGTATTGCAGAAATAGAAGAAGTAACACATCATGATGTTATTGCATTTACGCGTGCTTTATCTGAGACATTAGGTGATGAAAAGAAATGGGTACATTATGGGTTGACGAGTACAGATGTCGTTGATACTGCCTATGGTTATCAATTAAAGCAAGTAAATGATATTTTACGTAAAGATTTACAAGAATTTAAAGAAATTGTTGCTCGTAAAGCTAAAAAGTATAAGAATACTGTTATGATGGGACGTACTCATGGAGTCCATGCAGAACCTACTACATTTGGCTTGAAATTAGCAAGATGGTATTCTGAGATTAATCGTGATATTGAACGTTTTGAACATGCTGCTAAAGGTGTAGAAGCTGGTAAAATTAGTGGTGCTGTTGGTACATTTGCAAATATTGATCCTTTTGTTGAAAAATATGTATGTGATAAATTAGGAATTAGAGCACAAGAAATTTCTAGTCAAGTTTTACCAAGAGATTTACATGCTGAATACTTATCTGCATTGGCTTTAATTGCTACAAGTTTGGAAGAATTTGCAACTGAAATTAGAGGATTGCAAAAATCTGAAACACGTGAAGTAGAAGAATATTTTGCAAAAGGTCAAAAGGGATCTTCTGCAATGCCACATAAGCGTAATCCTATTGGTTCTGAAAATATCTGCGGATTAGCTAGAGTTTGCCGAGGACATATGGTAACTGCCTTTGAAAATGTTTCTTTATGGCATGAACGTGATATCTCTCATTCATCAGCAGAAAGAATAATTTTACCTGATACTACAATTTTGATTGATTACATGTTACATCGTTTTGGAAAGATTGTTGAGAATTTAACAGTCTTCCCTGAAAATATGAAACGTAATATGGATAGAACATTCGGATTGATTTATAGTGGACGTGTACTTTTGAAATTAATCGATACAGGAATGAGTAGAGAAGAGGCATACGACTTAATTCAACCAAAAACTGCTGAATCTTGGGATAAGCAAGTTCCATTCCGTCCTTTGTTAGAGCAAGATGAAGAAATTTCTAAGCGTTTATCCAAAGAAGATTTAGATGATGCGTTTGATTATCATTGGCATTTACGTCATGTAGATGATATTTTTAAACGCGTGGGATTAGAATAATAAAATATATATTAACAGAAGTGTATTTTATAATATGCTTCTGTTTTTTTGGTTTAAAATACTTGTATTTTGAGATAATTATATGATAAAAGTAATTTGAAGGAAGTGATGAAATGTGTACAAGTGTTAGTGTTATTTCTGAAGATGGAACACATGTTATGGGAAGAACAATGGATTGGTATGATCTTTATGTGAAACCTATGTATGTTCCCAGGGGATATCAGTGGAAATCAGCATTTGATAATAAAAAATATATAAACAAATACGCTATAGTTGGTGGAGGTTTTCAAGATAATAATTATATTGATTTAAGTGATGGAATTAATGAATGTGGGTTGATGGCCCAAAAATTGACATTTTCTAATGGAGCACAATTGGTTGATGATAAGCATGATGATAAAATCCAACTTGAAGCATATGAATTTGTTACTTATATACTTGGAAATTTTTCTTCAGTAACTGAAGTAGAAGAAAATATAGAGAAAATTGAACTAATGAGTAATGTAATTAATAATACAAAACATGGTGGATCAGAGTTACATTTTAGTCTTTCAGATGAGAGTGGACGAAATATTGTAGTTGAACCTAGTCAGCACCCAATGAGAATAATTGATAATCCTTTAGGGGTAGTAACTAATATGCCTAAATTTGAGCGTCAGTTGGCAAAATTAGAAAATTATATGGAATTTACTGATGAATTTAAAGAAAATTCGATTAAATATGGAAAATTTCATGTAACTACTGGAAAACTGGGTGGCAAGAAGACACCACCAGGATCTTACTCTCCAAGCCAAAGATTTATTCGTGCATCTTATTTAAAGGAACTTGTTGATATGCCTAAAACACGCGATGAAGCCGTATCGTTAGCATTTGGTATATTAGATACAGTTTCAATTCCTAAGAGTAAAGCACATAGACCGACGTATACAGTTTATAGAGCAGTTGCGGTATCAGAGGATAGGACTTATTATTATCAAGCAAATGGGCAAGCTACGGTTAGTGGAATTAAATTAGATGAAGAGCTAGTACAAAATACAGAACCGATAGTATTTAATGTATCGAATATATGGAATCCACAAATGTTAAGTTAATAAAAAAAGTTGCAGACTTCAAAATCTGCAACTAAAAATAAAAAAGATCAGGACAAAATCCTGATCTAACAATTATGAAATGATCCGGGTGAGATTCGAACTCACGACCGTTCGCTTAGAAGGCGAATGCTCTATCCAGCTGAGCTACCAGACCATCACAACAAAAATTATTATATGGTATATACTTATAAATGTCAATTGATTTTTTCTAAATAATAATATTTTTTGTTAGAAGAATATTTTTTAAATGATATTAGAAATGATTACTATAAATAGTTTTAAGTGTAACTTTAATGATAGGCATTTTTGTGGTAAAATGTTAAAATTGCAATGAGTAGAATTTAAGATATAATTTATTTGTCATTATTATATAGGAGTGTCGTATATGAGCAGAATTTTAATAATTGAGGACGAAAAAAATTTATCTCGTTTTGTTGAACTTGAATTACAACATGAAGGATACGAGACAGAAGTATGTAAAAATGGACGACAAGGTTTAGAATTGGCACTGGACGAAGATTGGGATGCCATTTTATTAGATTTAATGTTACCTGAATTAAATGGTTTGGAAGTTTGTCGTCGTGTTCGTCAAGTGAAGAATACACCAATTATCATGATGACTGCAAGAGATTCAGTTATCGACAGAGTTTCAGGTCTAGATCATGGGGCAGATGACTATATTGTAAAACCATTTGCTATTGAAGAATTACTAGCAAGATTAAGAGCCGTTTTGCGTCGTGTAGAGCTAGAAAATGAACAAAATGGAAATAAACAAACAACACTAACATATCGCGACTTAACTATTGAAAAGGAAAATAGAGTTGTAAGACGTGGAGATGAAATCATAGAATTAACTAAGAGAGAGTATGAACTACTATTAACGTTGATGGAAAATATAAATGTTGTTTTAGCTAGAGATACACTTTTGAAGAAAGTATGGGGATATGAAACACAAATAGAAACAAATGTTGTGGATGTTTATATCCGTTATTTACGTAATAAGATTGATCGTCCTGGAGAAGACAGCTATATCCAAACAGTTCGTGGTACTGGATATGTAATGCGTTCCTAAAAATTAAGGTGTTGATAATATGGAAACGACGAATGAAAAGAAAAAGAAAAAGTTTTTTTCGATTAACTTAAAATGGTCGTTGGGAACAGGTCTAGGTGTTGTTATAATTTTTGCCGTTTTTGCAACACTTTTATTTCAAAGTTTTTCCAGTCTTTTAATAAGACAAGAAAAGGGACATTCAGAAGAGGCGATGAATGCTGTAACTTTAAGGTTAGCGCAATCTAATAGTACACTTACAGATACTGGTGTAAGGGATATTCTTAGCTCTTCTTGGAATGATGATATTCAGAATAGGAAACAAGCAGCAATATATTCTGATTCTGTTTTGACTGCAACTTCAGGAAAAAATATAGGAATTAGTGTTTATAGTGTTAATAAAGAATTGCTATTTGCTTCTAGAGGAGTATTAGTAGATTTTTCTAGCAAAAATAAACAAAAAATCACGAAAATCAATGGACAAACTGTATATATAGTTAGAAGACCTGTTTATTCAAATAAAAGTAATAAATTAATTGGATATGTACAAGTCACTAATAAATTAGTAGATTACGATGCTACTAGACATAAGTTAATATTGATATTTATTGTTTTTGGTGTAACTGCTGGGTTAGCTAGTGCTTTAGTTGGATATGTACTTTCAGCATGGTTATTAAGACCAATAGAACTTATAAATGAAACAATTGGTAAAATAAATACAGATGATGAAAGAGACTCCTTAGCTAACGTTAGAGTTCCGATTCTAAATCAAAATGATGAACTATCAGAATTAAGCAATTTATTTAATGATATGCTTGATAGAATGGAAAGATACATTCAACAACAACAACAATTTGTAGAAGATGTATCGCATGAATTGAGAACACCTGTGGCGATTATTCAAGGACATTTGGACTTATTAAGTAGATGGGGCAAGGATGATCCACAGATATTGGAAGAATCTATTTCAGCATCATTACAGGAAATAACAAGAATGAAAAGTTTAGTTCAGGAAATGTTAGATTTATCTAGAGCAGAACAAGTAGAGTTGCAATTTGGTAATGAAGTTAGCGATGCAAGAGAAGTAGGATTACAAGTATTCAATAATTTCAAGATGATACATCCAGATTTTACATTTGTTTTGGATAATGATTTAAAAAATAATACACCAGTAAAAATTTATAGAAATCATTTGGAACAAGTGTTAATTATTCTGATGGATAATGCAGTAAAATATTCTCAAGATAGAAAAGAAGTTCATATGTCAATTTCGAAGAATAGTAAGTTGGTTGAATTTGTTGTTCAAGATTTTGGGGTTGGAATTTCACAGGAAAATATAGATAAGATCTTTGATAGGTTTTATCGAGTTGATAAGGCACGTAGCCGAGATAAGGGTGGTAATGGACTTGGATTGTCAATTGCTAGAAAGTTAGTTGAAGGCTATCATGGATCTATGTCTGTTGAGAGTGTCGAAGGACAGGGTTCCTTATTTAGAATTTCTTTACCATTGGTAGACTTAGATAATAAAAAATAAGAAGTATGGGTTGTATAATATTTAGGACTGATAATGTAAAATTTTTTTGCATTACGGTCCTTCTTTTATTTTCTTCATTTTTGCGGCAAAATAAAAGAGATGGCCCACAACGCCAATCTAATTAAAGAAAGGACACCATCTCTATGGATAATAATATCAAACTTTTACTTGGAATTACAGACCCTAATTTAACTATTGACCCCAAATATCAATATACTTCGTATATTGAAGAAAAAATTATTAAAAATAGCACTAATTGTAAGGCATTGATGTTACGTAACGGCACTAAAGTGGTTAATAATGTTCATCTTTCTTCTGCTGGTAAAAAGCTTGTGCTTTCTATAAGAAAACAGAAGTACCTGTGTCCTGAATGCAAGAAGACTGCGACAGCTAAATTTAAAGATACTAACTATCATGATCATTTTTCCAATGCTGTTAAAGCCAAACTTGTACGCTATTTAAGTCTATCCAGATCTAGAAATTGCTGCGGACTCTTTTACATCTTCAAACACAATTATTAGATCTTTAGAGAGTATAGAAAATAATTTTAAAGTCAATCGTAACTGGCTTCCTAGTCACTTATTCTTAGATGACTTCAAATATGGTAAAAGATTTTCATCTAGTGGTATGGGTATGTGTTTAATCAACGCGGTCAATCATCGGATTATAGATATAATTCCAGAAAGAAATAATAAATTCCTTAGGAATTATTTCATTCAATATAGTTACAAAGCTAGATTATCAGTAATGACTATAACTGTTGATTTATATGCACCTTACCGCAGTTTGATTAAGGAGTTATTCCCTAATGCATTTATTATTACAGATAAATTTCATGTGGTTACACAGGCATATACAGCTATGAATAAAATTAGAATTAGGGTTATGAGAGAATATAGAGCTGGAACCCATGAGTATTGAGCTTTGAAACGTTTTTGGAAACTACTTCTAAAAAATCAAGATAATGTTGATTATCATAGATATTATCCAAGGATAAATTTTAAATACGCTGAATTAAGCGATTCTGAAGTTTTAGATCGTTTATTTGATATGTCTTCTGAATTGAAGATAGTCTATGAATATTATCAGTTACTTCTACAAATGTACCGCAAAAATAGTCGTCAATTACTAAATTTATTAACTGATACATCTTCTTGGAATCTTCCACCAGAAATGAGACAAGCTTTAAAAACTATCAAGAAACATAAGTCAGAAATAGAAAATAGTTTTGTTTTACCTAGACTTACCAATGGTCCTATTGAAGGCGTCAATAATCACATTAAAGTAATTAAGCGTATAGCCTATGGCTATAATAATTTTAAGCATTTTAGACTCAGAATTCTGCTTTCGCTAAAAAATAATGTAATTTTCTTCTCCACTTAAAACAAAAAACTATTAGACTTTCATCTAATAGTTTGAAAATAATAATTAAAATTTTGGCATCAGTTCTTTTTGACAAAGAACCGAAGTATGGCAAGTAAGTCATACTTCTTATTTTTTATATAGCTTTAAGAATGAAATTGGTTAAAAAAGAGGCTAGGGGAAAACCATATTTTTAGATGAATTTTAGAAAATAGTTATATTAAAAGCCGCTAGGAATCAATGTTTTTAGTAACGTGATTTCTAGCGGCTTTTTCTAGTCTCGATATAAAAAGTTATATTTGATCATTTCTTACGATTTTGCTTACCAGCGTTTCTTTTACGATTTTTTTCATGCATATCCTTAGAAACTGAGGTTACTTTCTTTTCATCATCAGTCTTCTTTACAGGTGATTCAACGGTAACTTCTTTAATTGGTTTATTTTTCAGCTCTTTTTTAATATCCTTACGAATTCTAGGACGCATGAAATTAATAATTAGAGTTTGAATGCAAGCAAAAATACCACCAATAAAGAAATACAATCCTAAACCAGCAGGGGAAATGTATGTCATTCCAGTTAGCATTACTGGAGATACAATAATCATTGATTGCATTTGCTTTTTTTGTTCTTCAGGTAGTCCTAATGTAGACAACCAACCTTGTAAAGCATAAATAACAAATGTTAGCACAACAAAAGTAAAACTTCTATGACCTAAGTTAATTCCCATAAAAGTTGTCTTAGATAACTCAGGAGAATATTGTATTGCCGCATATAAAGCAGCGAAGATAGGCATTTGTATAAGTAATGGAAGACAACCAATTCCACCAACCATAGAAATATTATTTTCTTGGTAAAGTTTCATCATAGCTTGGCTAGCAGCATTTCTCTCTTCAGGAGTCTTGGCATTTTTTTGCTGCTCTTGAATTTTAGCAAGTTGAGGTCTAATCATTGCAATTTTTTCTTGTTGAATAGTTGCTTTTTTAGATTGATTAATCATAATAGGCATCATAATTAATCGAACAATGAAAGTAATAACTATGATTGACCAGCCATAGCTTCCACCTAGAACACCGGATAGCCATTCCAATAAATGTTGAGTAGGTATAGCTAATTTTTCGTAAATGAATCCATAGGGTTTTCCATCCTTGGTTCTTTGTACACAACCACTTAATAATAGAGCGATTGTGAGAAATGAAGGTAATAGTATGTATTTTTTATTTTTATTCATTAATAATTCCCTTTCATATTTATTCTGTAGAATACTATACTTGATTAAACGTTTTTTTTCAATATAAAAATAAACAAGCGGATACAGTAAAACGCTTGTTTAAACAACTAATAAGTTACAGAAAAGTCATTATATGTTTTTACAGGAATTTCTGAAACTTCAATTTTTGTAACTTTAGCAAATGGATTTTTTGGAGCTTTTATAGAAGATATGAATTGCGATAATAATAGACTATTTCCCTGTGCTTCAATATAAACAGTTCCATCGCTTTGGTTACGTACAATTCCCTTAATACCCATATTATCAGCGATAGCTTTAGTTGTATAACGGAATCCAACACCTTGGACGGTACCGAAAACAATAATCTTATAATTTTTCAAACTTATCACCACCTGTTATCATTATACTAAAAAATAAGACATGAACGTTTAATAACCTTAAAAAACGTGATAACATAAGTTAGATAACTAATTGAAAGTAGAGTGTATATTGATGGATATAGGAATTGATAAAATTAATTTTTTTACTTCTAATTTATACGTAGATATGACTGAACTAGCAATTGCCAGAAATGAGGATCCAGATAAATATCTTATAGGTATAGGTCAAAGTAAAATGGCAGTAATTCCACATACTCAAGATATAGTTACGATGGGTGCGAATGCTGCAGAATCTATGCTCACAAATGAAGATAAAGAAAGCATTGATTTGGTAATTGTGGGGACAGAATCAGGAATAGATAATTCTAAATCAGCAGCTGCTTATATTGCTGATTTGTTAGGTCTAAGAGATGATATTAGAACTTTTGAAATAAAGCAAGCATGTTATGGTGCAACAGCTGCGTTACAAATGGCTAAAGCACAAGTTGCGTTAAATCCGGATAGTAAAGCGTTAATTATAGGTGCAGATATTGCTAAATACGGATTGAATACTCCTGGTGAAGTAACACAAGGTGGTGGAGCAGTTGCAATGTTAGTTAGTGCTAATCCTAAATTATTGTCATTTGAAGGAGGTTCGACATATCTATCACGTAATATAATGGACTTTTGGAGACCTCTTGGACATAGCGAGGCTTTAGTTGACGGAAAATATTCATCAAACGTATATTTAGACTTTTTTAATAATGTTTATAGTAATTATAAAGATAAGACTGGATTTACTATTGATAATTTTGAAGCTCTTTTATTTCATTTGCCATATACTAAAATGGGATTAAAAGCATTACGAGAAGCACAAAAAGATGCAGATGCTAAAGTGTCAGCTAAATTAGCTCATAGATTTGAAGATTCACGCTTGTACAATCGACAAGTAGGCAATTTGTATACGGGTTCCTTATATTTAAGCCTATTATCATTATTAGAAAACAATGATGATTTAAAATCTGGTGACAGATTAGGTCTATTTAGTTATGGTTCTGGAGCACAGGGAGAATTCTTTGCTATGCTTTTGAGAAAGGATTATCGTAAATATTTAATGAATACAACAAATGAGTTTCTACAAAAAAGAACACGTATTTCTGTCGAAGAGTACGAAAAAATTTATTTAAGGAGCTTACATTATGAAAATAATAGTGAATTAGATTTAGATATGGATGATGCTCAATTTGTTTTAACAGGCATAAAGGAAAATCAAAGACAATATAAAAATAGAATTTAAATAATTTTTATTCTAATCTTAATTATGTCAAGCTTTAGAACTAAAGGAATATTTGCTCAACCTAAAAACTTATATATCCAATAAACATTGATATATAAACGATTATAGACACTTTTTAAAGTGTCTATTTTTAATTTGAATACGTAATTGAATACGTTTTGACTAAAAACCAATATAATTTGCAAATTTTTCTGCCGTTTTTTCTCTAGCTGATTTAGTAACATGAGTATAGATATCCATGGTTGTTTTTATGTTTTCGTGTCCAAGTCTATCTTGAACCTCTTTGATGGATGCACCGCTTTCAAACAATAGCGACGCATGAGTGTGTCTGAATCCATGTGGTTTGATTGGTGGAAGATCGTATTTCTTGATAATTGTTGTTAAGAAATAATTAATGTGCTTTAATATCAATTTTCCGTTTTCTGTATGGAAGATAAATCCGTCGCCTTTATCAATATTTTTGCCTTGTTTAAACAATTCTTTTCTAAGCTTATTTTTCCACGTTTTAAGAGTGTTTAAAGTGATTGTATCTACTGATATAGTACGTACGCTTTTACGTGTCTTAGGTGTCTGTATATTAAATTTACCAGTACTATCTAAAGCCACTGTTTTATTAATTGAAATAGTTCCGTTTCTAAAATCCACGTCAGACCATTTTAATGCTGCTAACTCACCTTTACGCATGCCAGTGAAAGCTAGCACTCTAAATACTACATACATTTTATATGGTTCATTCTGCTTGAGTAAATCTAAAAATTCTTTCAACTGATTTTTATCATAAAAATCTGAATCATGTTCATTATCAATAATGATTTCACGTTTTCTCTTAGGGATAACGATATCGTCCATAGGATTTGCCTTGACCTGTTTCATGGATTTAGCATAATCAAAAATTCGACGTAAAAGGCTAATTACGTTGTGGTAATTCTTATAATGATTATGCAGTTTGTTAATACGTTTCTGACAATAGGCGGTATCTATCTTATCGACTCTTAACGATCCAAAATAAGGCAGTATTTGCACGCTTATGATGCCGGCTTGGGTGTATACAGTGCTTTCTTTTATAGTTGTTTTATATTGCTCAAACCACATTTTATAAACCTCTTCAAAGGTCATGATTTTACGTTTGCTTGTCGGAAGTCCATTTTCCATAACCTCTAATTCAAGGCGTGATAGGGCAGTCTTTGCCTCTGCTATCGTTCTAAATCCACGCCTTGTTGTTCGGCGTTGTTTGCCTGTTACTGGATCCGTTCCGAGATACAAGTTAAACATGTACGCTTTGGAGCCATCTTTTTTAGTATATTTTTTGATTTGTGCCATTGAACTCATCTCCTTAGAATGTATGTTCTTTTTATGTTCTTTTTAAACCCGCCGATTTCGACGGGTTTGCTAAAATTCTAATTTCATTTGCTTAGATTGAAAAGTGTTATAAGCCAATCGTTTTGTTAATTTCATGTATAGCTATAGCTTTTAGCACTTCAAATGAAATGCCAGAAAGTTTGCTAGATACTTTTTTTGTTGCTTTCCAAATCTTATTATCACGAATACTGTTAAGGTATTCATGACCTGAATAAGTTAAATTAACGTTTGTAATAATTTTGATGGTGTTATTGGCATATATAAAGTTTGCAGTAACTAAATTACCTTCTTTCAGTTTTGAAATAGTGTAAGATAACTCATTATTACTTTTGTCTGTACTTTTAGCAAATTCAAATAAATCTTTAGAATCAAGCCCTTGTAATGGGGCTTTTTCTTCTACATGGATTAGTAATTTTCTGATGAAATCATAATCTAGTTTCACATAATCACGTCCTTTCTAAATCACAACCAATTCAACAATCTTAAATTCATTATTTTAAATTTATACCGTTTCCTAGTAATTTACTTTCTGCAATAGTATTTCCGTATCTATCTTTAAAAGTAACTAATCCTATATTATCATCGCCAGTTTTTCTCTTAACGGCACCTTTAATAGCATTATATATATTTAAATACATTGCTTTTTGTTGATTGTCAGTTACTGAAAGCACCCTTGAAGGAACAGTTACAACATAGCCACCATATTCATAACTTATTGCAAAATCTCCTAAGTCATTATTTTGCATATATTCATTTAATTCTTTAACGGCTTCATTTATTTTTTCATCATCATTTGAAGATGAATCACTTGAATTTTTGCTTTCAACATCATCAGAAGTTTCACTAGATGATGTTTCTTTTTTCGAGGATTTAGTAACTTTTTTCGTACTATGTACAGAGCTAGCTTCTTTACTACTTGTATTATCATCATCAGGATCGACAATAGCAAACATTAGAAATATAGTAGCTATTGTACCTAAAACAATACATTTGAGAATGCCAAATAAATATTTTTTACCACTACTTGTATTTCTTGTTTTAAATGCGATTTTAAATGTAAAATAAACCATAATAATTCCTAAAATAAATATAATAAATCTAATCATATATTAAAATCTCCTATCTAATAAATTCTGACAATTTTTCTGAAATTCCTAAGTAATTTGGAATTTGATATTTAGTTAAAGTAGCTATTTCATCTTTGTCTTGCATAGCTAGTAATATTTTCATAGCTAAAATATTAGCTTCACGTTCCATTTTAGGAATATTTATATCCGTTCCAGTATGGCGATAAAAAGGGGTACTTGTGCCATCATGTAATCTAATATGTGAATATTCATGTAAGATAACAAAGTCTAAATATTTACTATCCCAATTTGAATTAATAACAATAGTAGAACATCTGTTATTTGTCACAGTAAATCCGCCGGTTACATCGTCAAGCTCAAGTTGTAACAATTTGATACCAGCGTCACTAATTAATTGTTTAGGATTATGTAATTCATATTTATGTTTAATCTTATTGAATTCATTATTGATAAAAAAACTCATATCAATCACACTCCTAATCACGATATTTTTTAGGAGTAAACTTCTTTTTAGCTTCCATTTTATTCATTTCCATAGCAGTTTTTACTGCAATCAAGATTCTATCCTTTTGTTCTTTTGTAGCAGGTTCTCCATAGAAGTTTAAATTATTTCCAGTTTCAATACCTTCCATTAATTTTTCAGCTTGAATAGCAATATCATTTTTTTCTTTATCTGAAAGTTCGTAATATTTTTTCTTTTCCATATTGTCAGTGTTTCCTAATAAATAATCACTAGAAACATTGAATGCAATAGCAAACTTTTTTAACTCAGAACTAGATATTTTTCTAGTGCCAGCCTCTATTTTATTCAAGGTCGAGTTGCTCATATCTACCATCTTAGCTAAATCAGTTTGTGATAGATTTCTACTTTCTCTTAAATTAATGATTCTTTCTTTTAAAACTTTGTCATCTGATTCGCTCATATAAAACACCTCTTTTTTTGCTATTTACGCAATAAGTATATCATTTTTTGCAAAAAAAGTAATAATTATTGCTAAAATAGAAATTTAATTGTTGACATTGCGAAAATAGCAATGTATGATATAGTCACAGGGTTGCGAAAATAGCAACTATCGAAAGGAGTGAGTATGATGCCAGAAATTAATCTGGAATTAATAAAACAGCAAAGAAAAGCTAAAAGATATACCATGCAATACATGGCGGATCACTTAAAATTAAATAATCCTAGTGCTTATCAAAGAAGAGAAAGTGGAGAGTATAAGTTTCAAGCGGTTGAAATTTACGCATTATCTAACTTACTAGGTATTCCAATGGAAAAAATTTTCGTTAAAAAGTTGCCAAAATAGAAATTTTTATATATCGGAGGAAGAATCACAATGGAAGAACTAATTAAAGTAACAAAAGATGACAAAGGTATTTCAGTTGTTAGTGGTAGAGAATTACATGATTTTTTGGAAGTAACAGAACGTTATTCATCTTGGTTTTTGAGGATGACTAAATATGGTTTTGAAGAAAGTGTTGATTATGTAGGGTGTAAAGTTTTTAACACCCTAGCAAAACAAGAATTACAAGACCATGCCTTAACGTTGGACATGGCTAAAGAAATATCCATGATCCAACGAACAGAAAAAGGCAAGCAAGCACGTCAATATTTTATCGAAGTAGAGAAAGCCTACAAGCAAGGTCAAACACAATACAAACTGCCACAAACATTCAGTGAAGCGTTAATTGAGTTAGCTAAGGAAGTTAAGAAAAATGAAGTTCTTAAACCTAAGGCGGATAAATACGATAGATATTTGAGTAGTAAAGGTTTAATCACAATTACCGAAATTGCCAAAGAATACGGTATGAGTGGTAAGGGATTAAACAAGTTCCTACACGAAAAAGGCGTTATCTACAAAAAAGGCGATAAATGGTTCGTGTATCAACGTTACGCAAATGACGGCTTAGTAGGTTATGAAATCTTTATGCCAGAAGATAAAGAAATCAGACGCACACTTAAATGGACAACTAAGGGAGAGCAGTTTATTAGAAGCATTTTAGAAGACGAAGGCATTGCTCCAGTTCTTGAGAGACCTAGTCAAATGACGATTGAAAAGCCACAAGAAGAATACGACGGAGATTACTATACAGCAAGTGAGATTGCTTATAAGTTATATCTTCCAAAAGGTGCAGAGTTGCTTATTGGTAAGCTGGCTAATGAATACAGATTAAAGCCAGTATTCAGTGATAGCAATAAATATTGCCGTCGAGTAGTAGATGAATACGGGAGAGAAACATGGCAATATACAGCACTCGGAGCAAGAGTGATCGAAGAACTAATTGAAAAAAATGGAGGTGTAATTCATGGAAGTTACAGTTCCAATAAAAATTGAGGCAAAGGAAGTGGCAAACGAAATTGTCAGTCAAGCACTCAAAGCGTTTGATACACGTATGAATCTAATGACTAATACTTACGATTTGCCACCATATCCAACTCAAGAACAGCTTAAGCAATCCTTAGGCATAGGACAGGATCGTTTAAATAAATGGATTGCCATGGGCTTGAAGAAACAAATATGGTCAACCGGTTCAATCAGATATGACCGTGAAGAAGTCAGAAGATTTTTAAAAGAACATTTTGAAGTTTAGGAAGTGATAACAATGCGGTGCATTTACGGAATATTTATCTGCATGGCATTTGCTTGCAGCGTTGATTTATATAGGTGGAACAAAAAACGGAAAGGAGGTGATGAAAAGTGATCACATTAACTAACGCTGGGTATGTTGTATTGGTAGGATTATCAGTCTTAGGTGGATATATTCTACACGGTGTTGTAGATGCCATTAAAGATGGAACGTTTTTTGATTAAGGAGGGATAAGCGTGGAAGATTTAAATTTAAAAGTTGCTGACGGTGGACGCTTTAAATGTGATAGTTGCGATTACGTATTTGAAGTGTACGGAGCATACGCTGAAGATATCAAGCGTTGTCCTATTTGTGGAAGTTATGATATTTGGATCATTGAAGAGATGATGATTTAAAAGGGGGGTGAGATTGTGGCAGAACAAAAAAATTCAGTGGTTGCCGCCACTGAAAACAAAAATATAAAACCTAGTTATTATTATATAACAAAAATTATGAAATTTGTAGACACGGTAGAAGATAGATACAAGTTAGTTAAAAGTTTCTATTGTGTTAATAAAGGTGATTTGAGTAAAGAAGATAAGACTAAAACTAGGGTAATGATGAACTTGTTAAAAATGCAATTAGAACAAAAGCAAGGAGCGTAATGAGATGGCTGAAATAGAAGAATTAGAACAAGTAGAAGTTGAAGAAGATAGATTTATCGTAGATAGTCCAGAGAAAGCAGATTGGGCTTTATACAAGCTAAGAGAAACAAATGAAATGATAAATCAAAATAAAAAGTTAGCAGATAAAAATCACGAACGTATTGATGAGTGGTTAGAACGTGAGAACTCTAAAGCTAACGAATCCAAAGAATATTTTGAAGGATTATTGCAAGAGTACTTTACAAATGAAAGGGATAAGAATCCTAAGTTCAAATTCAGTAGCCCTAATGGAAAATTATCTTCAAGAAAGCAACAACCTAAATGGATTTACGAGGAAAGTAAATTAGTTGATGTGCTAAAAGATACTGAATTTGTAACAAGCGTTCCTAAATTAGAAAAGGGACTATTCAAAAAATCAGCAAAAAAAGGCTTAGATGGTCTATCAGTTGTTGGAAATAAGGTTGTAAATACTAACACTGGAGAAGTTATTGACGGTGTTCAAATTCAAGAGCAACCAGACAAGATTGTAATCAGTACGGAGGACTAAGCATGACTAAAAAAGACTATGAACTTATGAAATTGGCTGAAAAAGTCAGCAAAGACAGTGTTTATATGTGGAACAAGGAAAAACCAAAGGAGTGATAGACTTGAAATTTTACCCAGATGGCAAAGTTCCAGAACAAACATACTTGTACTTCATTTATGGAGCTGGTGGGACAGGGAAAACAAGCCTCTTAAACCAGTTTGAAGGAAAAAAGTTACTGATGTCATTTGATATGTCTACCAATGTTGTACGTGGTAGGAAAGATACAGATATTGGAATCTTGGAACAAGCAGACGGACCAATGATTCAGGAATTAGTGCAAAAAATGGTTGCAAGAGCTGTTGATAGCAAAAAATATGACGTTATCTGCTTGGATAACATGTCATCATTGCAGAATTTAGTGTTAGAGAATATTGACGGACGTTCTAAAGACGGACGACAGAATTATCAGAAGTTGCAGTTGTGGTTTAGACAGTTAGGAATGTACTTGAGAAACAGCGGTGTAACTGTACTAGCAACAGCACATCAGATTGATAATGGTGGAAATCTTGGAAACGGTAGGTTTAGCCCAGACATGAACGATAAAACGTTCAATGCCTTTACGTCAATGTTTGACTTTGTAGGCAGAATTTACAAAAAGGATGGCAGTCGGTGGATAGATTGTGATCCTGAACAAGGCAATCAAGGTAAAAACAGAATAGACGATAGAACTTTGATGCACGCAGAAGAATTATTAGAAGTTAAAGAAGAAAAGAAAGTAGAGGAGAAATAAAATGAGTTTTGGATTTACAAGTGATACAAGTAAAGTTTTTGGAAAGATGGTAGAAGAAGCAGGAAGTTATAACGTAAAGATCATGGATAGTTCAGTTGCTAAGAAGTCTAAAACAGGTAAAGAGATGGCTGTCTTAGACTATGAAGTTCTAGATGGTAAGTATGCTGGTGGATCAATTAAATGGCACAACATAGTGTGGGATGAAAGCTCAGAAGAAGCTATGCAACTTTCACTAAAAAGATTCAATACATTAACTGCAGCTTTAGGTTTCCCAGACGGAACTAATTTCAACATGACGTTAGAAAGATTTGTAAAAGGTATTAAAGGTAAGCAATTAAATATTAATGTTGACTGGGAAGAAGGAAACAATGGCAATTATCATCTAGCTGTTAAAAGTCAACAATTAATTAAAGAAAAGAGTGAACCCAATGGAGTGTTCAGACCAAATGGGACTAAAAAAGCAGCTGAAACAAGCACAAATCCATTTGGAAACTCTAATCAATCAAAACAAGCAACAACGAATCCGTTTGAACAAACTACATTGGAAAATACTGATCCATTCGCAAAGAACTCGACAACAATAGATATTCCAGATAAGGACTTGCCATTTTAGAGGTGTAGCAAATGGAAAGGTCTAGAGCGTATAGATTTTTTCATAACAAAGAGGAGTGGCTGGCAATCAAGCCAGTTGAATCACTTAATTTAGATCATATAGAAACGGTTAGTGGATCTAAGGATGAATTCTATATTGATTGGGAGCTTGCAGATAGACGAAAACTTAGAGCAAAGCAGAGAAGATTATTCTTTGCTTTGATAAATGACATTGTTCAATGGTCTGTAATGCCGTTGGAATACATCAAAGATATGTTCTATCTGCAGTACTCAGAGTATACAGGCAAGGAAATCAGCCTAGCAGATAACTCTAAAACAAGTGTGAGTGATGTGAATATACTGATAGATTTGGTAATTGATTTTATGTTTGAGTGGAACGTTCCTTTCAAGGAAGGATACAAGCAACTGCCACGAGAAGAACAGTACTTTATCTATCAATGTTGTAGACACAGACGTTGCTTAGTGTGTGGAGATTACGCTGATATTCACCATCTAGATACTGTAGGGATGGGAATGAATCGAGACCATGTAGATCATACACAAAAGCATGTAATGCCACTATGTAGAACACATCATGAGAATTATCATCAGCTAGGTGCTGAGAAGTTTGCAGAACTCTACCACGTACCAATTAATGGAATAAAACTTGATGCTGAAACATTGAAAAAGCTAGGTGTTAAAGGAAATTATGAGAGCCAGTAAGCTAAGACTGCCGAAAGGGTGAGATGCCCATTAAGGAGGCGAAAAGAAATGGACTGTGTAGAAATTGTGAATTATTTTAAGCACCAACGGATTTCATCAGTTGATGAGATGAACTTATATAACAAAGCAATGCACGAATACCACGTTAAATTTGGTTATGAAAAAGGGAAAAGGCCTAAAATTTCAAAGCCTAAAAGAAAGAGAATTTTTAAAAAATGCAATGGCAAATGTGCATATTGTGACAAGTGGTTAACTCTAGGAACTGTTGACGCTTGCGTGGATCATGTCATTCCAATAGCTAAAGGTGGAAATAACGAAGACGAAAATTTAGTTATGGCTTGCAGAAGATGTAATAGTAGTAAAAAAGATAAGTTATTAAGCGAATGGGCAGGAGTGATAAGGGATGAAAATGAAGAAACAATATAAAAAGGGCTTTACAACAGTTGACAATTCAGTGCTTAACGACACAAATTTATCATGGAAAGCTAAAGGCTTATTTGTTTATCTATGGTCTCAAGCTGATGAGTGGGACTTTTATGAAGCGGAAGTTGCAAAACATTCAATAGATGGATTATCTAGTCTAAGAAGTGGATTGAAAGAGTTAGAACAACAAGGCTACTTAAAACGCCAAAGAGTAAGAGACAAACAAGGTAAATTTAAAGAAAATGAATGGGTATTATCTGACGACTCTATGTTAGAAAAGCCTATATGCGAAAATCGTATATTGGAAAATCACACACTAACAAATACTAATAATAACAATACTAATAATAACAAATGTAAATTAGCTTTTACTAAAGATAGTAATAATACTAAAGGTTATGATGATACTACTAAAGACAACAATGATGAAGAAAGTAATAAGATAAATACTAAGAATAAAGATAATAATAAAAAGGATAATGATAATAATAAAGATAATGATAATAAAGAGAGTAATAGTAATATAAACAATAATAGTATTAATACTAATAAAGATCTTAAAGGCAATATAGATAATAAAGGCAATATAGATAATTTTGATTATAAAAGATTTATTGAATGGTTTAATGAATTAGCTAATAAGAACTTTAGAGATACAGAGACTAATAGAAAGATGATTAGATCTAGATTGAATGAAGGATATACAAAAGAGGATGTAGCAAAAGTAGTTAGACTTAAAGTAAAGGAATGGAAAGATAATCCAAAGATGAATAAGTATCTTAGATTTACCACATTATTTGCAGCTACTAACTTTAGTAATTATCTACAAGAAGCTGAAGATGCCCTTGAACCACAAGAGAAAAGAAAAAGAAAAGTTCCGCTAAAAGAAAAAGAAAGAGATCCTATCGAAGAAAAGATATATCAATACAAATTATTCTTATCTGAACACCCAGATAACGAAAAAATAAGAAAGGAGTTGGAACGACTTGAACGAGATAGAGCTAAGAGTGGTGGAAACGTTGCTGAACAAACCAGAACTGATTGATAGTACATACATCAATACAGACTGGTTCACTGAAATTAAGTTAAGAAACATCGTTGAAGCTATGCAAGGACTAGATTTACAAGAAAGAACATTACTCAACATTTTTACTGAAATGAACAACGATGGAAGTGTTGAGTATAGGAATCTTGTTGACCTACAAAGTGGTTTTGTAACGAGTGCTAGTTTTGAAAATGACGTTAAATCTCTACACAAGTTATATGCACAACGTGTTCTAGAAACTAGCATGGAAATTTACAAACAATATCCTAAGAAACAAGAGCTTGCTAACTTGTCAGAAGCGATTGCTGAGTTATCTAAAATTGATGAAACAGAAGACGATGGAAAACTTGAAGAAGCAATTGAAGAACTACAAGACAGGATAGCTTCTGGAAATCCAGTAGGTATTAAAAGTTTTGAAAAATTGGATAATCTGCTTGCTGGGGGCTTATATGGTTCTATGTTGTTCACTATTGGTGCTAGACCCAGTGTTGGTAAAACGGCTTACGCAGTCAATCTAGCATATCAAATTATGAATAAAGATCCAGAAGTCCAAGTTGATTTCTTTACGTTAGAAATGAATAAAAGGGAAATGCTAAGTCGTTTTATTTCAAGAAGTGCCAATGTGGATAGTCAAAAATTAAAGAGCCCTGCTAACGACCTAGATTTGATATTTAGCAAAATGGTAACGGCAGGTATTGACTGGGTCAGAACTCACAAGATAAGGATCTATGACAGAGTATTAACTTTAGGCGGTATCTTGAGTGTAATCAAAAAGAACGCTGCTAAAGCTAAACCAGATAAGTATGTGGCAATCATTGACTACATTGGATTAGTTAAAGTGAACGGTAGACAAGACCGCTGGCTACAAGTAGGCAAAATTACACGAGAGTTAAAGATTATTGCTAACGAATACAACATTCCAGTTATTGCACTAGCTCAATTGAATCGTGGGGTTGAGAGCAGACAGAATAAAGAACCAATGTTATCAGATTTACGTGAATCTGGTTCTATTGAGCAAGATAGCAACGTTGTAGCATTTCTATATCGTCCAGATGATGACAACAGAGAGTTAGTTAAATTATCTATCAGAAAAAACCGTGAAGGCTCACTAGGCGACATCAGTTACTACTTTGATGGTAAATATATGTACTTTAAGGAAACTGAGGACGAGCAATGAGTTACATGGATTACAACCAATTCAAAGCAATCATGACTGAGAATGGTTATCAGAAATCTAAGGCAGTTGACGTGTATCTAGACAAAGCGATGCACTATCACAGATTAGCTAAAAGGCTAGTCGCTAACACTCATGATAAAGAGCCAGTAGTTAGGCTTAAAATGGAAAAATTCGTTAAAAAGTACGATGACGCAAGAATTGAAGCAGTATGGGATGCAATTTCAGTAGCTGAACTAGAGAAGTTGCAAGGTTGGAAATTCATTGAAGATGGTGAAGAGTTTATCTTGCAACTACAGATCAAATATCAAGGGAAATTGAAAGAAGCTACTGAATTTGAAAAGAAACAAGTAGAGTTAGCAACTCTTTATGAACAAGCTTATAAGAAACAGTTAGTTAAGGAGAATTAGAAATGAGTTTAAATTTTTATTATAGTGAGATCGATAGTTTACAAGTGACAAATAAAGATGAAGTAGTTATCAAGATAAAGACATCAGGTTCTAATTTAGATAAACAAATTGATGAGTTAAGAACGTTAAAAAATGATGGTGCAGTACGTATCATGATTGAATCTGCAATTGTACATTATACGGTTCAAAAAGATATTGAAACTGGAGAAGATGTAACTACTTATGAAAAAGATTCAAATGGTATTTGGCAAAGTAAACCTAATGGACAATCAGCGTTGAATTTGGGCTTGGATCAAGTAATTAATCAAGATGAAGATATTACAGCAGATATAGTTGATAAATTCTTAATTCAAGAAAAATATGAGAATGAATCAGGTTTCAATGTACGACAAGCATTATTGAAAATCAGTGATGGTTTTACATTTGATAATATTGCTAAAGATATGAAATTAAAAAACACAACTGAACTAGTTAAGAAGTTAAATGAAGCACGTATGCAATATGCACCAATGGCTAGAGTATGGTTTGAAGAATCAAACAAGCAAAGAAAGGCAGAGTAATATGGAAACTAATATCAAATTAGATGAAACCTATTATATTACTGACAATAGTTACAATACAGCTATTTTAGTAAAACAATTAGGAATTAATAAGAATGGTAAACGTGTAGAAAAGAGACGTTATTTTCCTGACTTTGGAAGAGCAATTGTAGCATGGGCTAGAGAAACTGGGAAAAGCGGAGAGAACGTTACAAGTTTTCAAAAAGCTGCTGAAATTTTTGATAAGAAAATAGAAGAAGCCAAGACTGCTATCAATGAATCGTGCAGTATTTCTTACGAAAAAGGCAAAAAAGATGGAAAAGAAGAAATCATCCAAAAGTTTGAAGAAAAACATCACGTTAGAGGAGCGTCAAAATGAACCATACAGCAAAAAAAGTAACAGTTGGTAGTTTTACTTTTGATAGTCAAAAAGAAGCTAAATTCTACCTAAAATTCGTTAAAGAGAGTGGCTATAAGCATGAAGTACACCCTAGCTATGTGATTAAAGATAAAGTTGCTTTAGGTGGTGTGAATTTATCCAGAATCAGCTATACTCCAGATTTTGTAATTTTTGATAATTACGGAAAAATCAAACATGTATATGATGTGAAAACAAGCATTAATACACAATTTGGAGCTGATACTGCTGCCAAGCTTAGATTTAATTTGTTTGCTAGAAAATATGGTGTTCCAGTTGAAGTAGTAGTTCCACGAGCTAATGATTTTAAAATGAAAATTTATGGTTTGACTAAAAACGTCAACACAAGGCACGAGCGTACTAATCGTAAAGGTAAGCAGATAGTTGAGTTCTATGACGTGATGCAAAGTGTTGATTATGATGTGGAAGATTTTATAGGAATTTAAAGGAGATCTAAAAATGGAAATTGAAACATGTATTGATTTGGGAAAAATATAACGGTCCAGTTCCTAAAGATAGTGTAGTTACATTCTTAGATGGAAACAAAAGAAATTTTGATATTAATAACCTGGCTTGTATCAGAAAAGGTGTAAATAGTGTTTTAAATAAGAAGAAATTACGTTCAGAAAATAAAGAAATTTTTGAAGCTAGAGTAGCACAAATTGAGCTGGATCAAAAGATAAAAAGGATGATTAAAGATGCTAAGAGATGACATCGCTAGAGTAGCAATTAAATATTTAGAGAATGAAGATTTACAAATATTCATGTCTCAAATTGACGTAATTATTAGTAATTACAATGTAACCAAATCTAAAAATGAAATAGTTAAATATGACGGTTCGCAAGACGATGAAATCATCAAAATGTTTTTTGTTTCCAAGAAGATATCTGGATTTTCTGACAGGTCTATCAAATTTTACGGCTACACGATTAGGCAATTTAGAAGAACAATTAACAAACCTTTAGGAATGGTTACAACAAGCGACATCAGATTGTTTTTGGGCAGAAAACAAATTTATGATAATTGTTCTCCAGGATATTTAAATGATATGCGAAGAATATTAAGTAGTTTCTTCAAATGGCTAACAGCTGAAAATTACATTGCTAAGAATCCAATGCTAACAATTGAGAACATCAAAGAACCAAAAATAATTAAAAAGCCTTTTTCAGAAATAGAAATCGAACGACTAAGAGAAAATTGTTCTGACTCAAGAGAACAAGCAATCGTAGAAACACTGTTATCTACTGGTTGTCGTGCTGCTGAGTTAGTCTCAATTAACGTTGAAAACATCGATTTTATCAATAAAGAAATCAATGTTGTGGGTAAAGGTAATAAAGAACGAATCGTATATTTAAACACTAAAGCAGTATTTGAACTCAACAAATATATTAAAGAATATCAAATTGAATACGGACCGGTATTTATTTCAAAAAGGCAAAGGAAACGATTAGGTATTACTGGATTGCAACATATTATTAAAAGTCTTGGTAAAAGAGCTAACGTTACTAATTGTCATGTACATCGTTTCAGAAGAACAATGGCAACCTTAGCATTAAACAGGGGTATGCCAATAGAACAAGTTCAACAATTACTGGGACATGAAGATATTGGTACTACAACACTGTACGCTAAGTCAGATAAATTTAGTTTGAAAGAAGCACATAGGAAATATGTAATTTAGGAAGTGATTGAGTTGGGTAGGAGAAAGAAAATATTATTCACTGATTATTTCATAAACTTGGTAGACACGTATAAATTGAATCAAGTAGGAGAAAGAACGTATAACAAATATTGTTTAACTCACAGACACTTGAAGAAAATTTGTCCTGACTTGTATTTACAGGACATGAACGCAAATGACTATCAACAAATCTTAAATAAGTTTGGCAAGAATCATGAAAAAGCTACTATAACAGATTTCCACCGTCAATTAGCTTGGGCTTTAAAGAGAGCTTATAACGTTGACGGATTAACAGATAGAGATGTTACTTATGACGCTCAAATTCCTAAAGGTGTAGTAACCAATAAGAAGAAACCTAAATTCATGGAACTTGATGACATGAAAAAATTGGTAGTTACTTTGAAATGCCTTAATTCATCTTATGCGAATTTCTTTTTGATTTTACTAAAAACAGGTTTAAGATTTGCTGAATTACTAGGAATAACATTAGAAGATATTGATTTTGAGAAGAAAACAATATCTATTAACAAGACTTTGGATTATAAGAAAGGTGCTTATGATGAAAATTTTTCAAGAAGATTTAAAAGCACTAAAAATAAATATTCGGTTAGAACAATTCCAGTAGATGATGCAGTTATATACATGTTTTGGAGAAATGCTAAAGGTGCTGATAAAGATGAAAGTATCTTTGGGTCAATTAAAGGATTCCAATATAATTCATCACTTAATAACAAACTTGAACAAACTTGTAAATACGCAGGAGTTCCAGTTATAACTTTGCATGGATTAAGACATGAGCATGCTACTTACTTAGTTAGTCAAGGTATTGATAGTCGTGCTGTTGCTGAAAGGTTAGGTCACGTTGACGATTCGGTAACTAGAGAAGTTTATATTCATAGACTGGAAACGGAAAGGGTTAGAGATAATCAACAAATTATGAGGAGTGTTTCTAAGATATGACAAAATTTAGAGAACCAATAAAAGGTAAAGATCCAGATTTTAAAATCATGCCTTCAAGAACGGAAAATTTTTGGATAGATAGATTTGAACAAATAAAATCAATAAATCCTAATTTTGAAATGACTACTGACGATGAAAACATGCGTAAATCATCAATAATCAATTTGAAGTGTAAGACTTGTGGGTTTTCCGAAAATCTAAGATTACAATCTTTATGGATAAATAAAGATAGGCAATGTAAAGGATGCAAGATACAAAATGATAGGCTAAAATTCAAGGAAATTCAAGCAAATAACCCTAATTTTGAAATGACGGCTGATGATTACGTTTTAGAAAATTCAACAAAAATCAACATAAAATGTAAGACTTGTGGTAATACAAATCAAATAAAATTTAATTCACTGTTATTAACTCCGAATAGGAAATGCATTTATTGTGAAAAAAACTAATAGTTTAAGGAGAACCAATAATGAAATTTGATGTAAAAACAGTTAATAAAATTTTAGAAATAGATGACGCTTTTAAAGCTCCAACAAAAATGATGAATTTAATGCTAGATCCTAAAAAGCGTAAAGAAACGTTTGAAAAATTTTTAGAAATTGAAACTGATATGAGTTATGAATGGTTTCAAGAATATTTTGGCGATGAACAGGCTGAAAGAAAATCAAAGAAACAAGATTTTACACCTAGTTCAGTATCTAATCTAGTTGCTCAATTAGTTGGGAAAGATAAGAGTACTTATTACGAACCGGCAGCAGGTACTGGTTCAATGCTAATTGCTAAATGGTGGAATGATAGATTAAAGAATCCATTATACAAGCGCCCAGAAACTGATAATCCACTAATTAAGTTCTTAACATCTCCAACCTTTACCTATGATCCAAGAGCATATTGGTATCAAGCAGAGGAACTTTCTGACCGTGCATTGCCGTTCTTAATCTTTAACATGGCAATTCGTGGAATGAACGGGTCAATAACTCAGTGTGATTCTTTATCAAGAAAAGCTACTAGAGCGTTTTTTATCAGAAATGATACAGATAATTATTTAGGCTTTTCAGAAGTAATCGAGTTACCTAAAAATCAAGAAGTAGCTGATTTATTGGGAGTTCACTGGGATGAATAGAATAAGAGTTAAGTCAAAGTGTAAGAATGGTCTGAAATGAGGTATATGTGATGAACAAAAATATTAAGAATATAGTAGCAGAATTGAAACGTGAATTTCCTGGAGTTTACGATCGTGTAAATCATAGATTGTACGTACTGGCAATTGATGAAGATGGCAAGGTTTATGAAGATGAACCAGGTTTTGAAGAAAAAATCGTTGAAGAAGTCCAAATTATTTACAACGGAAATACAGTTTCTGTTTATCCGAATTACATTGATAAATGCTCAATTAGGTTTTTTACAGTCAAATATGAAGACTTAGATATTATCACTAAAGCCGTCGCAATTGTAGGAAAGCATTTAAATAAGATTAATTTCAAAACGCATTTATAATAAATCGATTTGCAACGATTGATGTAATCGAACCAAAGGAGGAAATACCATGAACGAAAATATTAACAATATGTTTGATGAATTAAATAGACAGCTTGAATTATTGAATGAAGATAAACCAGAAAGCGATGGATTCATCAAAATTAACAAAGTATACAAACTTAAAATTGAGAAGGTATGAATATGATAAACAAAACTGATTTTTACAAATATAAAGGTAAGGTATTTTTTAACGTTGGAGATCCTTTTGGTTACAAACATAGAGAAGTCGAAGTATTAGCTATTTATGAAAATACTGCAGCCGTTCGAGATGTCAAAACTGGTTTAACGTGGACGATTCGTAAGCGTGAATTAGGGTTAAAAGAAACTGGAAAACTCCATAAACATCACGGTCATTTTGATTATCGGAAAACCAAGCGTCAATGGAAAGGTAGAGAACAGCAATTGGTCGATATGGTTAGAAACTATAACTAATAAAAAACACGCTCCCCTTGGAAACGTGCATAATACATAAACTAAGATAATTATACCACAGGGAGAGTGCTTAGCTTGGAAGAATTAATGATACCCGGAATGAAAAACATTGACTATGATAAAACAGCTGATAATGTGGCAAGGTTTCTAACTGACAAACGTTACTATCCAAGACTATACAAGATATATCAACAGGCAAGTCCAGAGTTTATACAAAGTCCCAGTTTAAGTGGTATGCCTGGTGGAAGTATAGGAAATAGCAATGAAGAAAAACTAGTAAAATACCTTTACGCTAAGTCGATTGTTGACGGCGTTAGTCAAACCTATGATAAAGGCTCATTTGAGTTAAAAATTGTCCTAGATAATGTATTAGGTAAAATATCAGCAGTTGAGGCAATGATGAGACTACATTTTGAAAATACAAGATATTATCAAGTAAAGAAAAGGGCTTTAAATGAATTTGCTGATGGTCTGGAGATGAAGGTTAATTGTCCAGATTTACATGTATATTGTTAAGAGTAGATTAAAATATAAATTTTTGTGATGTAAAAAGTATACAAAAAGTGTTAGAATTACACTGATAATACTACTAAAATGTTGGGAGGGATTGTTATGTACAAGATGATAAAATTCATCGGATCAGAAGTTACTAAATCTACCCAGAAAATAAATAATTCGATTTTAATGTTTAATTCAGTAGTTTTTGATAGAAAAAATATTAGTTTTTCTTCAAAATATAAAGTACCTAAAGATGATAAGAGTAGTATAAGAGAAGACTACAAAAGAATAGGAAAGGACATTTATAAAGTTTTAAATAATTATGAACAAAGAAACCAAAAACGACTTGCAGAGCAGTAAAGTAAATGTGGATGAAGTTATTGATAGTGTAAAGAAATTGCCACGAGAAGAGCAAGAAATGGCTATCTCAAAATTAGAAATGTACTCAGGACCTATTCCACACCCTGATATTTTGGAAAAGTATGATGAATTAGATCCAGGCGCTGCAAAATTGATTATAGAAAATGGTGTAAAAGAATCTGAACATCGTAGAAAATTAGAGGTTCAAGCAATGAATTATACTGCTAAAGATTCAAAACGCAGAGAATGGATGGGTTTCTTTTTAGGGATAATAATAATTTTAGTTGGAGCATTGTTAATATATCTTGGACATACTATTACAGGTACTGTTCTTTCTGGAATATCAGCAGTTAGTTTAGTTAGTTTATTTGTGGGTAATAGTAGTGAAGAAGATAAGTCTGAAAAAAAAGAAGATAAGAATTCTTAAATTAGAATTTATAGAGTAGTCTGAAAAACTTTTTCAGGCTATTTTTATTTATGTAAACGAAACAAATGTTTAATTTAGAATAAAAAAGTGTAGAACAAGTGTAGAAACAGTGTAGATTAAGTGAAGACTTTCCGTGCTATTATGGTATTGTAGCAAAGGTAAGTTAGGTTAGTCGCTTTATAGACCACGAGAGTTAAAACTTACAATGCGTACTTTAGTTGTTAAATTAAATTTCACTTCAAGAAGTCTAGTCTTTATGGCTAGGCTTTTGTATTATATTTGTGAGGTGAAATTTATAGTGATAAACAAAACATTAAAATTATTAATTACTGTGATAACTGTTGTAGGATATACATTAATGGTGGTGAATAAAGTGAATATAGGCTATATGATAATTGGATTATTAGTAATAGTTTTAATATCCTTTTTATTGGTTCCTGAGATTAAGCAAATTTCAACTAAATATTTTTCACTATCTAAAAAAGTTAATGAGGCAATGGTACAGTATAAAGAATTTAAAGAAACTGTTTATCCAATCCTACAAATAGAATTAGCTAATATCTCTAGTGTCGGATATATGGATGCAGGGCCTAAAAGTAATGAACTTGTTGAATTTCTTGAAAAAATAAAGAAAATAAAAATTAATGATGATAGAATTAATAACTTAATTGTAGTTGCCAAATCACAAGTTTTATTAGCTTTTAAAACGGAACTAGCATATTACAACAGTAAAGCCAAAGGATTTATTAGTACAGGATTAAAACCTTACTATTCAGATGATTATATTGATAAAGATAGTATATTTGTTGATTTCAAAGGGTTAGAAAATTTAATTGATGAAATAGAAGATATTAAAACTAAAGGGAAATATCAAACTAAATTACATAAACTAAAACAATTCTATAATGAAAATTTTTAAGTCAGTCTAGCCAGGCTGGCTTTTTATTTTGGAGAAAATTATGAAAGATAGTATAGATTTCGGAAAGGTACAAACCTATGAAGAACTAAGGATGTTACGTGAGTTAGAGAAACATTACAAGAAACATCCGGTAAAACATAAGCGTAAGTACAGTAGAGATGTTAGCAAGATTAAATTAAAAGGTGGTGGGTGATATGGTGTGAAGAAAACGCAAAAAAACGCAATAATAGACCCTTTTTTAAGTTTGAGTAAAGACAAGCAAACCTTTATAAGACTAGTATTTGAGGGTGAATTAACGAATAAAGAAATTGCGGTTAGGATTAACAAGAAAAGAGTAAGCACAGTTTCGGATTGGAAAAAGAAAAAATGGTTTGAACCAGCTTTTAATGCATATGCAAATAGAGTAATAAAAAATCAATATAAAAATAAATCTTTAAAAACGCTAGTCGATTTACTGGATGCTAAATCAGAAATGGTACGACTACAAACTGCTATTACTATTTTAAAAATGTCAGGTATGATGTCTGACAACAGCACACCAGAATTAGATAAAGCTAAGGTACGTAAGGCAAATGCAGAGGCAGATATTGCTGAATATAAAGCAAAAGCATTATCAGAAGCTGGAGCTAGTGGAGTTGAATTAGTTAATAAATATCTAGATAAATTAGACGCCGTAGCAAATGAAGAGGGTGGTGGAAATAATGAGTCTTAGTGATGTTTATACAAAAAGACAAATTGAAGTTCTAAAGAAATACAAGCAAGGATTTCGATTGATGATAAATTATGGTGCAAAGCGTTCCGGAAAGACTGTAATTGATAATGACTTGTTTCTAATGGAACTGAGAGAAGTCAGAAAAAGAGCAGATGAAAAGAATATAAGAGAACCACTTTACATTTTAGCTGGCGTTTCATCAAAAACAATTGAACAGAATGTATTAAATCCTATACGAAATAAATATGGGATTGATTTTCAATTTGATAAGCATGGAAATTTCACTCTGTTTGGCGTCAAGGTTGTTCTAGCTTATACCGGTTCTATTGGTGGCTTAGGTGCTATACGTGGTATGACGAGTTTCGGATCATATATCAATGAAGCATCAATGGCAAATATGGAAGTATTTAAAGAAATCATGGATCGCTGTTCTGAAAAAGGTTCAAAGATAATTTGTGATACTAACCCGGATAATCCTGAACATTGGCTAAAGAAAAAATATCTTGATAATGATAATCCAAATTTTAAAATTGTTTCAACACATTTTACTTTAGAAGATAATACGTTTTTAGATAGTGATTATATAGAACAACAGAAAGCTGGGACACCTAGCGGGATGTTTTATGATAGGGATATCTTAGGTCTTTGGGTTAATTCAGAAGGTGCTGTTTATCAAGATTTCGATAAGAATAAGATGATAGTTGATGAAGTGCCGGATGATTTAACATATATCGCTGGCGTTGACTGGGGATATAGTCATTTTGGTTCAATAGTAGTATTTGGTAAGGATAATAAAAATAATTATTACTTAGTTGAAGAACATACTAAACAATATAAAGAAATTGATTATTGGACTGAAACAGCGCAGAAGATAAGACGCAAATATAAAATGGATATGCCTTTTTATTGTGATACAGCTAGAGTAGAGCATATAAATCATTTTGTTAACGCTGGAATTAATGCAAGATATGGTTATAAAAGCGTAATTAATGGAATTGAAATAATATCTAAGTTAATGAAACAAGGCAATTTCTATGTGAAAGATGGAGTAACTGATAGATTTCTGAAAGAAATATACTCATATGCTTGGAATGATAAGAGTAGAGATCAAGATGCAGTTATAAAAGAAAATGATGATGTTATGGATGCAATGAGATATTGTTTGGCTACACCAATTCATTTAGATCAACAAAGAAAATATTATCCAACTCCAGATAGAAATAAGATTAGTCAAGGATTGAGAAAAATGGGATTGTAGGAGGTGCGGTATGCTAGATAATAAGGAATTATTTTTTAGGAGTTTGAACAGTCAACTATTACAGAAAGCTAATACCAGTAAATCTATTGTTGAAACAAATAAAAAATATTGCATTCCAGAAGATAAGTTCAATGAAGTGTTTAGTTCTGAAAATACAGAATTAATAGCAAAGTTAGTAAATACCTATATTGTTCACCATTATACCTATCAAGCTCCTAGAATAACAATGTTACAACGCTATTATTATGGTGATAACGATATTCATTATTGGGTAAACGACAAGGCAGCAAATGGTAGAGCTGATAATAGAATAGCTAGTGGTTTTCCTAAGTTTATTACTAATATGAGAGTAGGGTATAGATTAGGTAAACCAATCCAATTTAAGTGGTCTAATAATACTGATCCTGACAATGAAATTATAGACTTAGTGAAGAAGTTTAATAATTTAAATGATGAAGAATATCATGAAAAAGTAATGGGGATTAACTTATCTATCACTGGTAGAGCTTATGAACTTTTATATACAGGGGAATCAGTACAAGATAGCAACGGTGACTGGAGCATTCCTGATGTTCATTTAAAAGCGATAGACCCAGCAACATGTTTTGTTGTTTATGATACAACAGTTGAATCCAAGCCTTTATTTGCAGTAAGATACTATGCTTACGAATTTAATGACGAAACAGTATATTATGCTGATGTATATGCCTCTAATAAGTTGTACCACTATAAGATGCAAACAGCCAATGCTGGCGGTAAAATGGAGTATTTGAGTGATGATGATTTGTCATTCAATCAAGTTCCAATTATTGAATACTATAACAACGAAAATAGAGTTGGAGATTGGGAGCAAAAAATAGACAACATAGATGCGTATGATTTAGCAATGTCTGAAATGGCTAATAGTCAAGAAGATTTTGCTAATGCTAAGTTAATGATTAATGGAGATATGGATTTCGAGAAGGAACCATTAACTAAACCAGATGGGACACCAATTTTAGATGAGAATGGAGAACCTGTTTTTGTACCTAAGATAGATACACAAGATAGGTATTTGTTTTTAAAACCATCTGTAATACCTAATGCGAATAACGGAAATACCGTTATTAATTCAAGTGCGGAATACTTAACTAAAAACCTTAATGAAGCAGGTTGGGAGATTTATATTAAGCGTTTGGTTGCTGATATCCATAAAGATACTAATACACCAGATGTAAGTGATGAAAATTTTGGTGGTAATAATAGTGGAATAGCCCTTGCTTATAAATTATTTGGCGAAGATCAAGAAAGAAGTATGCAAGAATCTTTATATACAAGAGGAATCATGCAAAGATTAAGATTACTCAATTATTATTGGTCTAGTCTAAAATTATGTGATAAAAATATTGTAAATAAATTTGCAATAAAGTATTTGCCAAATGTTCCTAAAAATGATAGTGAAATAGTAAATATGTTCAATATCCTACAGCAAAGTGGATCATTAAGCGATAAAACTTTATTAGAGTTTATAAGCGTTATTACAGGAATTGACGCAGAAGCCGAAGAAGAAAGAATCAAACAACAGCAGCAAGAAGAAGGTAAATTTGGTTTTGATGGATCATTGCAGCAAGTAGATGCAAAAGAACTAGAACATGCAAGAAGTATGTTGGATTTAGATAATACTACTAGAGTACAGACTCCAAGTGATTTCATACGTAGAATGAGAAGTGAAGAGTAATGTTATCTAAAAGTAAAATGCAAAAGATCTTAAAAGAAATCTATGGTGCTAATTTAATTGATAGGCAAACCTTAGATAGATTATTTAATAGTTCTGAAAAGGAAATATTGGGCTATCTAACGTCTTTTATAGCTGATGATAGTAATTGGTCTGGAAAGGCAAATAAAGACGATATAGAAGAAATACAAGCGGAATTAAATGAGTTGTCAAAAGATAACAATTTAGTCCCGCTTGTTTCAGTTATGATAGCTAATTTACGAAATGCAACCGCAGGAGATGTATTACAAGCTAGAATATCGTTACCTTTAATCAAAGTTGCACAACAGCAACATAGAATGATAGATAACGCGACTGTTGATGTTCCTAAGTTGTTAAGCAAATATTCTAAATTACAAGCACAAGAGATGCCTAACAATCACAAAGTGCCACCTAACTATGATGAACTATTAACTAAAATGATCCGTAGTAGTTGGGATAAAGCACATTTAAGTATTAACAAGGATATAAATTATACTATCCAAAGAATTAAACAAGTAGCAAAACAAGCTGCTAGTGCTACTGATGATAATTTAAACTATGCTAAAAGGATTGATAAAATACTGACTGGCGGTAAAGTGGGTAATGGTGCAAGTGGAAGAGCACAATCAATCATTAGAACATTTGCCAGTAGAGCCTTAAATGAAACAACATTCGCTAGTTATAAAGCTAGAGGAATACAGTATTATAGATTTTTAGCATTGGAAAGTAATACTTGTGCAGAATGTCAAAGCATGGACGGAAAAATATTTAAAGTTGATGATGCAACGGAAGGGATTAATCGTCCACCAATTCATATAAATTGTCAGTGCTGGACTGTTCCAATAGAAAATACTAATTTTGTTAGCGGAAGTGAAATTTCAGAAGAAGATAGTAATGAATAGTTAAGTATAAGCGCTCATTTAAGTACTTTTTATTTTGGTCTTTTTTGAGATTGCAGACCTTAAAGAACAATCTTTTTTCGTTGCCGAACGTTAAACGAGTATCAGGTTGAGACACCAAGTGAGGAGAAAGAATATGTCCGAAGAAGTAGAAAACCAAACTGAAACAGTTGAAAATACCGAAGAACCTAAAAAAGAAGAGAAAAAGTTTTCTCGTGATGATATTGCCAAAATGGTAAATGCTCAAGTTGATAAAATCAAAAACGATTTAGAAAGTAAATATTCTAAGCAACTTGAACAGGCAAAGGCGAAAGCTTTAGAAGAAGGAGAACGCCGAGCAAAGATGACTGCTGATGAAAAAGCAGAAGAAGACCGTAAGCGACGAGAATTAGAGTTCGAACGTCGTGAAAAAGAACTTGAGTTGAGAGAGCGAAAAGCGGAAACAAGAGATTTATTAACAAATGCAGGTTTACCACTATCTTTTGTTAATCAATTAATGGGTAAAGATAGTGAAGAAACTCAAAGAAATATTAATGAATTTCAAAAGATTATTAATCAACAAGTTCAAAATGAACTACATAAAAAAGCCGCTGGTAAAGTACCTAATACAAGTTCGAGTTCTCCAGCTCCTCAAAAAAAGTTATCTGAAATGACACTTGATGAGCAAATGGCTTTATATCATGAAAATCCACAAGCGTTTCAAGTATTACAAAATAATAAATAGGAGGAAGAACAATGCCACAATTTAGTTTAAAAGATGCAATCGTACCTGAAATTTTTGCACCTTATGTACAAAATTTATCAACAAAAACAAATAGATTTATTACATCAGGAATTACAACATCCAACTTTGATATTTCCGCTCAATTAACACAACCAGGAACAGAAATTCAAATGCCTTTTATCAATGATTTAGAAGGTGATCCTCAAATCTGGAACGACACTACAAATATTGCAGTTGATTCAACAACAACTGGTAAACAAAGAGCGTTCAAATTCTGGCTTGCCAAAGCATTTGGATATACAGATTTTTCTGAAACTGTATCAGGAGCACCTATTCAAGAAACAATCGCACAACGTTTTGGTGCATATTGGACTAGAACGGACCAACGTATCTTGTTAGCTACTTTAAAAGGCATTTTTGCCAATACTGATATTGCTACAGCTAAAATGTTTGATGACTCTGCTAATGCATTCAGTGCTAAAGGATTTTTAGCAACTATCTCACGTTTAGGAGATTTACAAGATCAAACATTTAATAGTATTGCAGTTCATTCAGCTACTTATGCAATGATGAAAGCACAACAAATGATTGATACAGTACAACCAGCTAATGCAGTAACACCATTTGGAACATATAACGGTATGAATATTATTGTTGATGATGATTTACCAATTGAAAATGGAGTAGCAACTTCATATATTTTTGGTTCTGGTTCAGTTGGATATGCAGTAGCTGCTCCTGCTAATGCACCAGCTATTGAAGTAGATAGAAATGCTAGAGAAAATGGCGGACAAACAGCAATCATCAATAGACGTGTATTGGCAACTCATGTAATGGGAACAACTATTGCTGATTCATTTGCTACAACTGCTGGTACAGTTGGAATTGAAGCATTAGAAAAAGGCACTACATGGGATTATGTAGTAGATCCACGAAATATCCGAGTAGTTGCATATAAAGCAAAATTAGATGATGCATTTGTAACAGCAACACAAAAGGGTTCTACAGACAAAAATAAGAAAGGCGCTACTTCTTCTGTAAAGTAGGTGATTAAATGAAAGATGAACTTGTTTTGAAACTATTAGAGATAGTTAAAAAGGATAAGTTTATTGATGATAATACACTAGATGATGTTTTAATGAATTATTTAAAACAAGCTGGAGATATGGTGTGTTTATATATTGCTGAAAATGAACTACCTAATACTTTAGAAACAGTAGTAGTGAGAATGGCAGAAAATCATTATATTCAAACAATGAATGATGCTGATGGAGTTAAATCATATACTGAAGAAGGTGCTAGTTGGACTTTCAATGATAATGATTTAACACCTTTTATATCTTTACTTGAAAAATATCTTGATAGTAAAAATGACAATTACCATAGAGGAGAGTTGATGTCATGGTAAGGATAAGAAAAATTGTTTTAAGAAACAAAATTACTAGTAATGACATTGATTCTCTAGATGATAGTTATAAAATTTCAGATACTGAATGTTTTGCACATGTAACTGCAGTATCTGGATATCAAGCACAAATTAATCTAGTTGGTAAACAATATGAAAGCTTATTCGTTGCCAGAATAAAAGGTTATAGAAAGGCAAATAGTATTGTTTTAGATAATAAAGAGTATGAAATAATACAAGTTAGATATCATGGAATAACCAGAACTGATATCTATTTTGGTAATAAAGGTAGTGATGAAAATGCCTTGGAATAATGACAATATCCCTGCTATTAAATATTCTTGGAGTGATGAGAGCCGAGATGATTTAGAAAATATAGCTAATATCTTAGATAAAGATTTTAATGGTGCTGGAGCTGAATTAAGAGCAGGTCATAAAGCGATGGTAACTAATCTTAATGCAGCTTTGAATATAAGTGCTATGGACGCTAGAGAAGAAGTAATTAAGCTTATGAAACAGCGACAATATCATTCTAAAAGTGGTTATATAGGTCATGGAAATATGGTTAGTCAAGTTAAAGATCATGTTACAGATGATAAGCAAACACATTTAATCTATACAGACGCAACTTCAAAGGATGGTTATAATTATTCACAAGCATTTGAATTTGGATTACTTAATAGAAATTATCCTGCACAGCATCCATTTAGAGATGCAGGTAATAAAATTACACCACAAGTAGAAAAAATAGCAGAAGAAGCAATAAGAAAGGGGTTCTCATAGTATGGAAACTCCTTTTTTGATTATCTATAAAGGAATTATCAAACAATTAAGAGCTAATGAAAATTTAAAGGATATTCAAATAAAAACACCGTCACAAGATTTTAAAAAATTACCAGTGATTATTATGCAGCTTATAAATGGAGTTCCAGAAAAAATAGCGAAAAATGCTAGAATTTATGATTATGAATTTCAATTTGATGTTGTAACTGATAAAGATAATCTTGTTAAGGGGTTAGAAATTGCATATCAATTAATGGATATTCTAAGAAATTTAAACATAGATGGATATCAAATTATTTTACTAAATGATATCAATTTATCTTCTCTTATTGATAGTTCAACAACACAAGTTTTAAATAGGCAAATGTTAAACGTTAGCTTTCAAATCATAGAAGAAAATATAATTTAACGGAGGAAGAAACATGGTTAGTATAGGATCATTAACTGCAAGAGATTCAGATAAAATTATTTACTATTGGAAACGTATTGAACATGCAGCAGTAGCAGATTTACCCGCAATTTTGGGGTTACAAGGTGCTACTTCAACAACCAATCAGCGTAATGTTCAATCTACACAAACTAAAACAGGTGTAATTAAATCAGTACAAGCACCTAATCAAACGCGAGTTGTAGATGTGATTATGACGGATCCTAAGGGAGCAACTACTGATATTGCCAAAGAATTGTATAACGCATGGCAAAATGGCGAAGTTGTAGGTTTATGGAGATTAGATTTAAATACATTGTCCTACAATACAGAAGGTAAGAGACAAGTAGATGCGGAATTTTCTAAATGTTTAATTGGTAACTTGCCAGAAACGGAAGGATTAGGAGCTGCACAACAATCAAATATTACATTTGATGTAATTGGTGTTGCTCGCCGTTATGATAGCAATGAAAATCCATATCATTTAACAGAAGATGATCTGCCAGAAGGCGCATTTGATAATATGGAGAAATTCTATAACTTTGCTAAAGGAACAGAAGTAGGTGTCGAAAATGGAGCAATTGTTGATAAAACAACTTCTGACGCTAAATTAGGAGTAGCAGATAACTATACTTTAGGACCTAAAGTTCATCAGTAATACAACGTCGCCTAAGAAATAAACAGTACGTAAGGGCGGCTATTGGAGGTATTTAAATGTTAATTAAAGGAACAGAAGTTGAATTAAGATTCAATCATAGATTTTATAAAAACATTGTTAAAGGATATAAAAGCAAAGATGCTGATGGATTTTCAAATTTTATTAATGGATTAATTCAAAAAGATCCAGATGCTTTAATTGCGGGATATAAGTTCGGAATTGTAGGAAAGAAGTTTACTGATGATGAAGTAGCTGATGCTTTAGAAGATAATGGTATTTTTGACAAAGGTAATCCATATAAGGATTTGTATAAGGAAGTCGTGAAAAGTGGTTTTTTAAAAGCGAAAATTCAACTTATGAAGAAAAGTGCAGAAGAAGATTATCGAACTATCAAAGAATTATTGAACAAAGCTTCCTTGAAAAAAGACGAAAAAGAAGCATTAGAAAATCAATTCAAAATGACCGAACAACAATATCTGAAACAAAAGAAAGCAATGGAAGAATTAGCAAAATAATTGAAGAATTTGATAAGTCAATGTTACTTCTGTTAGAAAATCTAAATATTTATGTTGGTAAGTTTGTTTTAGATGAAGTGTTGGACCTAACGCCAATTGAGGCAACTTATATCCTCTCTGGTGGGCAAAAAAGAGAATTAAATAGGTTACAAGGTGAATTGTTGTTATCTAATGCAGTTAAGCCAGTAATTTTAGTTGATAATGCTGAAGAAATTAATCAAACTGTTTTGTCTCAATTGCAAAAACAACAAGATGATATAAAAGCAATAACTGATGAAAAGATACAACAAGAGCGGATAAGACAAACTGAAATGATGAACAAATTTACAGAAATATTTGGATAGGAGGGATAACATGGCTAATGCAATTGTTTCAGAAAAGAGAATAATTGTTAAACTTATTGATGAATTTACTAGCAAATACAAGATAGTTAGTTCATCAATGCAAGATCTAACTAAGCAAATAGAAGCTTTTAATAATAAGTTGAAGGCTGGCACAACATCTCAGCAATTAAAGCAAGAGATGGATACTTCACAAAAAACTATCAAAGAAACCACTGATAAAGTAAAAGACTTAGGCAAGGAAATTGAAAAGCCTAAAAAGACTAAGATTGATAATTCTAACGCAGACAAGCAACTTAAAGATCTAGAAAATCAGATTAAGAACTTTCAAAAGCCTAAATTAGAATTCAAAGGCTTTACTTTTGATAAGCAAATAAAAGAAGTAAATTCTAAAACAAATAGCTTTAATAATACTTTGCAAAAAGTTATTGGAAGTCTAGGAAAGCTAAAATCTAATTCAACTAATACTTTTAACAGTATCAAAAAGAATATGGACGAAGCCAAGGAAAAAGCTAGTCGATTTGGAGATATCATTAAGGGCTCTTTAGTTGCTCAAGGTATATCTGGTGCAATTTCTGGTACTTGGAATTTAATTAAAACTGGAATAGGTGGAGCAATTGCCGAAGGTTTGAAATATAACAGATTGCAGCAAAATATGAAAGCCCAATGGACTACATTAGCAGGTTCAGCTAAAGAAGGGCAAAAGTTAGTAGATATGACTAACGAATTAGCTATTGCTGCACAAAATTCAACAGAAATGGTTAATGGATTAAACCAACAATACTATTCTGTAACGGAAAACGCAGATAAAACTAAAGAACTGACTAAGGCAACGTTGACACTTCAAGACGCATTCGGTAAATCTGATGCAGAAGTACAAAATTTTTCCTTGCAATTCTCACAAATGATGGCTAATGGGAAAGCTAGCGCTCAAGATTTTCTATCATTTACAAACGTCTTTCCTAAAATGAAAGGCGAATTAGTAAAGTATGAGCAGGAAGTAAAACATAATACATCACTGACTACTAAAGATATCAACGAAATGATTTCTAATGGTGAAGTTAGTGCCGAAGATATGTTTAACGTCATGATGCGAATGCAAGACAAGTATAAAAATGCTACTAAAAACTTTGGTTCAACACTTGATGGAATGGCAAGAACTATAAAAGGAACTATACCACGATTGCTAGGTTCAATGACGCAAGGAATGGCAGCTCAAGCTAATCCAATTTTTCAACAAGTTTCTAGTTGGGTAAGTGATAAAAAAACAGAAAAAAAGTTTGAAGAATTAGGTAAAACCATTAGTAAAGGTACATCATCTGTTATGGAAGCTATCCAAAAATCTATTGGCGCTAAAGATATGAGTGACCTATTAGATAAGATGATGGATGGAATAACTAACGGAGTTGAGAAGATAGCGGACTTCTTATCTGAGCATGCAGACGATTTAATAACAGGTGGCAAAGCTATTTGGGATATCGTAAAAGCACTTGGTGAAGGTGTATGGGATAGTTTCGCAACGTTTTTAAGCATTCTAGGCGGAGGAGATGCTGGTAATTCAACAAAAACAGTTGCGGATAGCTTAAAAGAAATTTCCAAGCATAAGGAAGCAATTGAAACTATCGGTAAACTCTGGGCTACTTATTGGGTTGCGTCTAAGTTCTTCAAAGTTGCTCAAGGTATATACAGTATCGCAGATGCTATTCAAATGATTGGAACAGGTAAGTCTTTAAAAGATTTAGGTGGATTATCAGGATTATTCAAGAAAATACCTAAGAAAATAAAATTAAAGCCAACTGTTGAAGAAGGCGGAATTTTAGGAAAGTTCAAAACATTAGGATCTAGTGCAGCAAGTAAATTTGCTAAACCATTTAAAAGCATAGGTTCTAAGCTTGGAGCAACTAAACTAGGTTCAAAAGTTGCTGGTATTTTTGAAAAGAGTGGAAATAGAGCTGGAACAAAATTTTTTGACAGTTTGCTAACCAAGATAGGCGGAGAAAAGTTAGCTGGACTTGGAAAAGGTATAGGCGGAAAACTTGCTGCAGGTGCTGGAGTAGCTTTTTCTACTTTCGACTTATTTAAAGGACTAACACAAAAGAAAAATAAGGCTACTAATATCGGAAAAGGCATAGGTGGTCTTATTGGTGCAGGTGCTGGCTTTGTTTTAGGTGGTCCGGTTGGGGCTGGTGTTGGTAACATGCTAGGTTCAGCTATAGGTGGAGCAGTTGGCAAACACTGGAAAGGTCTTAAAACTGAAATGGGTAAAATCATGAGTGGTGATTGGTCTGGTGTGTGGTCTGATGCTAAAAAGGGCTTTTCTAATATGGTAGATGGGCTTAAAAATACCTGGGGTAAGACTAAAAACTTCTTTTCTGGCAAAGGTTTTAAAACTGATAAAGAAATTAAAGACTCTAAAGCAAAATCTAAGAAAAAGCAACAAGAAGATGTTGTCCCTGATTTCGAAGCACCAGTTACTAAAAAGCAATCTAAAGTCCAAATTGGATATATTAAAGATGTTGAAGCAGCTTTAAATGAATTAAAGGATAAGATAAAAAAGGCTGGTCTAGGTAAAGCAATGACTAGCCAAATGAATAGTATTAAAAAGGCAGTTAAAAATACTAAATTATCATCTTCATTTACAAGCCTGAAAAAGCAAATTGAAAATGTAACTAAATCATTTAATAATTCGAAGGTTGCTAAAAAGTTTGGCTCAACATTAAAAGAATTAAAAACTCAAATAAATAAAAATAATCCATCAAAAGAGTTAAATAAGATTGGTAAGGAATTCAAAAACTCTGCTAAAGCTGTTAGTGAAGTTGATAAACCAGTTAATAAATTAACTAGAACTTTAAAGAGTCTAGACAAGCAATTAAAGACTTTTAAAAAGGTAAATCCATTTGGGACTTTGAATAAAGATATAAAAACTTTTGACTCAACTTTAAAGAAAGTATCTTTTGGAAAAGAATTATCTAAGCAAATGGATATAGCCAATAAAGCAATGGGTAAGAGTGGCTTTGTTGGTGATTTTAGTTCAATGGTTAATTCAGTAATTAAGAGTTTGAAGTCATTTAAAGTATCTTTTAACTCAAACTGGAAAACAGTTTGGAGTAAGGCTAGACCAACAATGAATAATTACTTAAATGATTTGCCAGGTGCCTTTTCTAAAAGAACTAATAAAATTCTAGACAAACAAGAAGATTTTGAGAGTTCATTCAATAAATCTTGGCGTGGCTGGTTGAATTATATTTCTAACAAGTTCAAATCAACTTTTGATGAATTACCAAGTAAAGCTCATACATCAATGAGCAAAATTATTTCTGAAATTAATAAAGGTATCAACTCTTTAAATTCAGTTATTTCAGCTTTTGGTGGAACGTCATTAAAAACAGCATCTTATGCAACAGGTACACCTAATGTTGCAGGAACTCATCCAGGTGGATTAATGACTGTAAATGATGATGGTTCAGCTGATCCTAGAGAAATTATTATGCGTCCTAATGGTGATATGTTCATGATGAATGGGCGTAATTTAACAATTTGGGGCGAGCCTGGAACAACAGTATTTAATTCAACTCAATCTAAATTTATCAGTAAGATGATGAATGTTCCAAAATATGCTGATGGGACAGATAGTAGTTCTGATATGCTTGACTACATCATGGAACACGCAAAAGAAATTAGTAAAAATCCGCTACCATTCTTGAATAAACAATGGAAAAAAGCAGTTAACTTCACTCGTGGTTCAGAATTTTATCAAAAATTCGGTAATGCATTAGGAAGTGGTTTCTTAAAAGCTATCCAAAATCCATTTAAAAAGATGATTGAAGAAAGTGATGTAGCTGCACCTGCTGGAAGTGGTGTTGAACGCTGGAGACCACAAGTAATTAGAGCTTTAAAGATGTTAGGATTATCAACTTCATTAGTTGGAAAGGTATTAAAACAAATTCAAACAGAATCCGGTGGAAATGAGAAAGCACGACAACCAGGAGCTGATCCTGATGGAGATGGTTCAGGGCCTGCATTAGGATTGATGCAAACTAAGCGTAATACATTTAATTCTTATGCTTTAGCTGGGCACCATAATATTTTTAATGGTTTTGACAATATATTAGCTGGATTGAATTATGCAAAAAGTAGATATGGAAATAGTTTATACTTCTTAGGTCAAGGTCATGGATATGCTAACGGTGGAGAAATTACACAAAAAGAATTAGCTTGGATAGGAGATAATGCACAACAACATGAATTTGTTATCAATCCATATTCTGCTAGTTCTATTCCGCTAACAAATAAGCTTATAGATACTATGTCTAATGTTCGCCCAGAATTAAAGAAGAGTGGTACAGCTTCTAATTTAGATAAAGTTATCAATATTTTGTATACAATAGCTGATAATGTTAAGAATATTGATTTACAGCCAGTTGTTAATATTGATGAGAATGCTAAAGCAATTAATAAGTATAATGCTAAAAATCTAATGTTGAGGAGGGGATAATTTGAAAGTTTTTTCTAGTAAAAGTAATAGACCACAAGCCTATAAATTTGAAAAGCCTACTCAAACTACTAAAAACAGTTTAGGCTTTGATCCAATTGAATTTGCTGTAAGTTTAGATGGTGAAAGTTGGTTGTCATGCTATGATAATTCTAATTTGGATAACGTATATTGTTATGATTTCGATATTCCTATTGCTGTACAGTCTGATAATTTACAAAAGTTAGGGATTAATGATGGTCAAAGAATTATTTCAAGTTCATATGAAACTAGAGAATTAAAAATGAGTGTAGTATTTCACGGATTGGATGAAAATGACACTAAATTAGCTATTAATGAGTTACAACGATTTTTAACAACTCGAGATGGAATGTGGATAACTTGGAGTAATTGGGGACAACGTTGTTATTACGTAAAACTTAAGCAAATTACACCTTCTATCTCAAGTATAAGTGATTTTACGGCAGAAATTGTATTTACTGATCTAATAGGTTTAAGTAGAACTATTGGTGATACGTCTGACTTATCTAATTTAGTTTATGGATTCGGGAATAAGATAACTCGTGATATGAGTTATACTTTCAAAAATAATAGTTTTGACGTTTATAATCCTAGTGATATTTTAATAGATCCAGAAAGAAGAGGACATCCATTAAAAATAATTTTATCTGGGTCAAGTAATGGTGGAATGAAGATAACTAATAAAACAACAGGAGATTATATTACTAGAAAAGGTAATTGGTCTGGAGTATGGGAATTAGATGGTGTTAATCCATATCTTGATAATGCAAATGATGGTATTAATACCGATCACGGTGTTATTACACTACAAAAAGGATACAACACTTTTCAAATTGATAATTTCGCTGGTTCTATTAGTTTTGAATTTCCATTTTGGTATTTGTCATGATTGAACCAGTATTAATTAGAGATAGAGCTGGAGAAAATGAGGAAAGGGTGTCTTTCTCTGATTTATATAGCTCATTTCAAGAAAATTGGGAAGTAAATAATACATTTCAAATAGATTTAACATTGACGTATACAGAGAATTATAAGAAAGTATACAGTTTGGCTCAGGCTGCTTCATACGTTATTTATAAAAATCAGATGTATTCAATAGAACAAATAGAAACTACTATAGCTACTAATTTACTAACTAAAAAAATTACTGCTAAGCATATTCTATTAGAGAAGTTGAAAAATTTACGTGTAGATGTTGACCCATCCAAGCCAACAGAAAACACTACTGATAACCAAGATATATTAAGCAATTCAACAAGTGGAAACACAACAACAGTTGTAAAAGTGGATAAGTACGTTACGATTTCTTTGAAAGATTGCTTAGATAAGTTCTTTAATTCTAACGATCAAGGTATTTCTTATAATTTGCATGGCAATTTTCCGTCAATTCAAGTTGAAGTATCAGGCTCGTGTTTAGATTGGCTAATGTCTAATTTATCTGAATTTCATGCTGTATTTGTGCCTAATGGTAATAGATTAGACGTATATTCAACTGATGAATTCAAAAAGAAAAGTGGTAAGACGTTTAGATATTTACACAATACGGATAATATTGATTTACAAGTCGATATAAACGAACTAAAGAATTCAGTTCATGTTGTTGGTGGAAAAGTCACTAAGGAAGTTACAACAACTAATACTGAAACTGTACCTGCTGAAAGTGGTGGAGCCGATAAAGTAGTAGAAGATGCTAAAAAATATCTAGGAATACCTTATGTTTGGGGTGGTAAAACTCCATCAGGCTTTGATTGTTCAGGCTTAGTAGCATACATTTATCATGATTTTGGAATAAACATACCTAGTTATACCGTTGATATGGAAAGTTATGGTACTGATATATCACTGAATAATATTCAATGCGGAGACATGTTATTTTGGGGACCACATGGAGCTTCATATCATGTTGCTATGGCACTAAATTCTACCGATTTAATCATGGCGCCACAGCCAGGAGAAAATGTTAGAATTCAAAAAATAAGTGCTTGGAGACCTGATTTTGCTAAACGTAATCAACAAATGGCAAGTATTGTATCCAAACAAGATACAGATACGAAAACAAATACAGATACTTCAAGTAATGATGAATTTCTAATTAACTATACTTATACTGATGGTAATTCCGTAAGTAAATATGGTTTAAGGCGTTCTGAACTAATGGAAGTTGATTTTATTAGAGATAAGAATGTGATGGATAATTACTTAAAATCAAAATTACAAGCTGAACCATTGATAACTTTATCCTTAAGCTACTGGGGAGAAAAAGATTTTCAGATGGGAGAAGTTAGAACTCTGATAGCCAGAGAAATGAATATTGTAAATGAAGTACAATTAGTTGCATATTCTGTTAATCCATATTCTGAAAATTCTGATTCTACTCTGACATTTAATAATGCAGGAACATATATGAAAGATGTTAATTTAGCGCTTATGAAAGATATCAAAGGAATATCAACTAGGGTAAATTCTACTTATAGCAATAGTTTTTCCAGAAATGAAGATGCATACGTTAATATTAATGATCCTACCTTGGCTAAATGGGTATCTGATTATGTTGGAGGTTAGAAAATGAACTGGTTAGATTTATTAGCAGGAGCACTTAGAAAATTAACTACTAAAGAATTACCTGGGCTGCAAAAACAAATGTATGCATATATTGATAGTAAACATAGAGAAACTATTAGATACATTGACAATAAACTCAACAACAATACTCCAACAACTCCAGATATACCTAAACCACAACACATTGGCAAAATTATTGATGTCTCAGAATGGCAAGGGGTCATTGATTGGCCTAGCGTGATAGCTGATGATGTTACTTTAAGCATTATCAGAGTTCAACATGGCTCAGCTCACCAAGATTTGAAGTACATGGAGAATTTGCAGCAATGTATTTCAGCTGGCGGAAAGTATGCGGTGTATGCATATTTTGCTGCTACATCTACATCAGACGCTCAACAAGAAGCAAGAGATTTCTATAATCGCACACAAAAGGTTGTCGCAGGTAAGCAACAGCCTATTTTTTATGCAATTGATGTTGAAAGTATTGAGATGAGTGGAGATGTTACCCAGATGAGAGCGGGAGTTGAGGCTTATATGTCGCAACTCAATGCTTTAGGTGTACCAGATAATAAGATAGTTCTGTATATTGCTAATCATTTATACGATAAATTCAATCTGAATGTAGCGCGTCCTGGAGCAATCTGGATACCAAGTTACGGACAGAATGATGGAACATTGGCTAATAGTTTGAAGCCTACACATCCATATGACTTACATCAATTCACAAGTAAAGGTAGTGTTAAAGGTATATCTGGAAATGTAGATATGAGTGCAGAACCAAGCGAGAGATTTAAGGAGTTGATATTTAGTGCTTAATTGGAATGGTGATATTCATGAATTCTTGAATGTGTATCAGAAGAATATGACGGACTTTCAAGATAAGATTAATAGTCATTTAAGTTGGTTGAATGATGACTTGTATATAGAAAATGATTTCAGATTAGCTTTAATCGTTCAGAAACTAGATACAAGTTTCTCACGGCTTTTATATAACGAAATTTGTGAGAATACAAGGTTAATTAATGTCATCTTGAATAAATTATCAGATTTGTTAAACGAGTCTGATTACCAAGAATATGATGATTTGGGTAACTTAGTAACAGTGTCTTATAAGGCTTATTTAGATAATAAGTTAGAGTTAGATAAGGATAATTTCAATAAATATTATCAACAACTTCAAGCTATTTTAGATAAACTAGCAAAGTTTAAACATGATAATGTTAGTGAACAATATTTGAAGGGTGGTGAGAATTAATGGCAGTAGCGAATAATCAATATATACACTTTGATTTATTACGATATCAAAATGAAGTTCTAGATATCACAAATAAATTTAAGGGACATGTTGGAGACACGCAGGATTATATTAAATTAAAAATAACATCTAATAGTTATCCGGTTGATTTACGTAACATGAAAGTGATATTTGCAGGCGTAGATCCTAAACAGATTGCTCATAGACACTATTTGGAGCTTAAGGCAGATCAAAAGACAGACAATTTAGAAAAGGGAATGTGTACGGTTTATTTTGATGAAAATACATTCAATTATGAAGGCGAATGGACCCAGGCTTATTTTAAATTCATTGATGAAAATGGTAATACAGTATCAACTGTTAATATGAAATTAATAGCTATGGGAGATCAGGTTTACGCTGCAGTAGGTCAAGTTGCAAATATTACGATAGATGAATTTGATAAAGAATACGAGAAAGTAAGGGAAGCAGAAAAGAAAACTGAAACTTTATTTAATTCTTTATCTGCAGATGCCAAAGCCAAGTATCAAGCTGCATATGATGAATACAAGCAAGCTATTCAAGAAGCGCATGATGCAATCTTCAACGCCCAAACAGGGCTTAAAGTCAATTATGACAGGTTACAAGAAATGGCTCAACATATTCAAGAAACCTTACGTCAAGCACAATTCCACGATAGACCGTTTCAATTTGATACAGTCGCAATCATGAAATCTTATCTTGAGTTACAAGATGGAGATTTAGTGATTACAAGTGGATGGGATAGTAAAGACGACGGTCATGGTAATATGTGGCAAGTTCGAGCTAAGAAACGTAATGAGACACCAGATGAAATTAATGTGATCGCTTTACAATCTGGTTATGTGGCAGAACGCAACCTAAGTATGATTTCAGCAGATAGCTTAGAGGATATTATGTACGGATATTCAATTAAGATTGTACATAATCAAAAGGACTATCCTAAACCAACCGTATTCTACTATGAAAACGCACTTGGTACTGAAACAGGTGGACTTGGTTCTGGTTCATTTGGTGAGACTCTAACTAAGTTAGTTCCTTGTGAGGCAGAATATACGGATAATAATTCAATCGTTGTCCGTATACCACGTAATTTCTATATGGATGCTAAACCATATTACAAGTATGGAGATTGGTATTTAGGAAGTGGCAATAAAACAATTAAGATTAGTCTGGGTAATGTTGATGATGGTGCTGCTAAAACTGGAGACGGTAAAGGCAGCAGTTATTTATCACATACCACAGGCTATTTTAATTACCCAACAGCTCCAAGTGATTTAAGAGCTGTTTATGTAAATGACACAACAGAGAGATTAGAATGGAGGTAGGTAATATTGAAGTATTATATCTATCAAGGGCTAGGTGATAGTGGAGAATTAACCAAGATTGCCGAAGTAACTGATGTAAAAACGTATACCGCAACAGGTTTAAAAGCTAATACGAAATATCGTTTTGCAGTATCTGCATATAATGGTTTACGTGAAAGTGATAAGTCTAACATTATTACAGTTACAACAGCACAAATTTCAGTACAATCTATTACACTGGCAATCAGTAAGACATCATTTGAAGTTGGAGAAACAACTAAAATTACTGTTACATTAACACCACCAAATCAAACAAGTGGAACCCCTACTCTAGCAAGTACCAACAGCGAGGTAGCCACTGTAGATAATAGCGGTAATTTACGAGCAGTCGCAGTAGGTACAACTACAATCACAGCTACATTAGGTGGTAAGACTTCAAATATGTTGACGATCCAAGTTTACGAAGCATTAGTTAGTGTAAGCAATTTGACTTCAAGTAATGTAACTGCAAATTCAGTTACTTTGAGTTGGACGTGATGTGAATGAGTTATCGGATATATAACGGAACGCAGTTAATCACAACAACTTCAAGCAAGAGTTATACAGTTACAGGACTCAAACCTAATATAAGTTATCAATTAGGGGTAACTAATTATAATGGAAGTCGTGAAAGTTCAAAAACAACGATCACTGTTAAAACTAGAGGGATAAGATTAGTTATTCCAGTTAGTTTAACGGTTAATTCAACAATTACGCTTAATTACCAAGAATATAGTTTAGGTTTAGTGCCAATTGGAACAGAGCCAGCTGGTATGTTTGGTGGCGGAAATAAACGCAATATCCAAGCAAAAGTTATTAGCGTAGCTAGTGGTAAAAGCACGGTCGAATTATTAGATAGTAGCAATGAATTTTCAGACAACACACAAATGAATAAATTACAAGATGGTAGCTTTGCAGCCTTTAATGGTTACAGGGCTATTTATTTTAGACAATAAAGAAAGAAGGAATACTAATGGCAATAAATTTTGAACCTATTTTTTCTGAAATGCAAAATGGACCAGAAAAGATTAAGGAGAATTTTGATAAAGTCAACAATGGTTTGCTTTGGGGACAATCACAACAATTTTTGAACTTAGATGGATTAAATAGTAATTATACATCTTACAAAATTAGAAATAACGGAAGTGAGATGCATATAGGAATGTATGTAGCTGGAGATGGAAGAGGATCGTGTTATCTGCCAACATCAATAGCCAAAAAAATGGGAAATACTGAAATTGTTGGACGCACAGATAATAATAATTTTGGTTTTATGCACATTAATATTGATACTGGTAAATGCACATTCTATAAACCTGACGGATCAGGAATGTATATTCAAGCGCTAGTTCCATTGATAGAACACTAGGAGGAGAACAAATGAAACAAGTATATTTTTATGACAAAGAAACAAAAATGTTTAATGGTTATGATGTGATTGAAGATACTGCTGAGATTCCAGCTAATGCCACAACGGTAGAGCCAGTGGATAGTAACGGTGTTGGATTATATGATCCAACTTGGAATGAAAGTACACATTCTTGGGATAGTTTGACGGAAAATGAATGGAAGAAGAAATACACCATTCCAGAAGTTAAACCAGTTCCAACTCAAGAAGAACAAGCTGCAGCACAACAAATGTTAGCAGTAGCTGACTTACAAGGAAAAGTTGTTACTCTAACTTCAACAGTGGATAAATTAAATAAGTCTAATAACGAACTAAACGCAACTTTGGCACAAATTATGTTACAAAACGCAACTAATGCAAAAAATGGAGGCAAATAAAATGAGATATAGCTATGATATTGTAAAACGTTTCTATGATTTAGGATTATTCACAAAGGAAAATGTGCAACTTTTTGTAAGAGTAAATTATTTTACACAAGAAGATTACTATAAGATGTTTCCAGAAGATAAGCCTGCTGAAACAACTACATCAACACAACCAACAGTAGCTCCAACAGTTTAATATGATGAAAGGGTGGGTAGGAATAGTACAGCGAAAGCAGGTGAGTATATGTGCATTCATTATTAGGATATTCATGGGCGGAGATAGCGTCAATTCTGGCGATTATTTCCGTCCTTTTTAGTGGGACATATTGGTTAATTAGGCATGGTGCCAAAGTATTAAATAATGCAATCACTGCTGGTACATATCCGTTGCGGCAGCAATCTCAAGAATTAACCAATACAATCAAACGACTTAATAAAAATTTTGAAGAAGAACATGAAAAATTACAAAGACTAGAGCAGGAAGTAGAGCAACATGATAAAGCTATCATACTTCATGAAGAAAAAATCAAACGGTTGGAGGAGAGAAAATGAAAAAAGTATTATTCGATAAAGACGGTAAGCTAAATCGTAAGACAGTAACATCATTAGTAGTATTGTTACTAGTATTGCTTCAGCAATTATGTGCAATTTTTGGGCTTAAATTTACAGGAGATACGGGGCAAATTATGAACCTTGTAAATACAGTTTTAACTATTGGCGGTATTTTAGGTTTAGTTGATGGAACAACAGTTGATGTTGATACAGTCAATACGATTGAACAAACAGCAAATAAAGCTTTAAAACTTGCGAAAATAAGCAATGATACTCCTAAATCTTTAGCAGAAACGATTGATAAGGATGGTAATGTAAAATAGGAGGTAGTATCGTGAAGAAAAAGAAAATATTAATTACTTTAGCAACGTGTGCAGCGTTGCTTTTTTCTGTGCAGTTAAGCACTCCAAATGTTCAAGCTGCTGACACACCACGTACGTATGGAACTGACGTTTCTAGATATCAAGGAGCAAATGGTAATTTGGGGTATGGTAGAGATAGTTTCAGTATTGCTCAAATTGGTGGTTCTATTAATGGTTCCATTTACGATCAATGGACTTATAACTCGCAAATGAATTATGGACGTTCCGCCGGCAAACGTATGCACACATACATCTGGATGCAAACCGGAGCTAATCAGTATCAAACGAAACAAATGTTAGATTATTTTATACCTAAAATTAACGCTCCAAAGGGTAGTATTGTAGCTTTGGACTATGAGTCTGGTGCTACTGGTGATATTCAAGCCAACACAAACAACATCCTATATGGCATGAGATATATTAGAAATTGTGGCTATACTCCTATGTATTACTCATACAAGCCATATACATTGGCACACGTTGATTATCATAGGATTTTAGCAGAGTTTCCAGATAGTTTATGGATTGCAGCATATCCTAACTACAATGTAACTACAGAGCCCGTTTGGAGCGTGTTCCCAAGCATGGACGGGATTTCTATTTGGCAATTTACTTCAACATATATGTTTGGTGGTTTAGATGGTAATATTTCCTTAGCGCCTAATGGTAGGGATATTACTAGAAATGGTTACGGCGCAAACTACAACAATAATCAAGTTAGCCCAGTGCAACGACCATCACAACCACAAAATAACCCACAAGCAACAGGCGCTTATGTAGTTAAATCCGGCGATACTTTAGGAGCTATTGCAGCACGTTATGGTACAACATGGCAAACACTACAAAGCCTAAACGGGTTAAGCAATCCTAACTACCTATATATCGGTCAAGTGTTGAAAGTGACAGGTCAAGCTAAGGGCAATAATGCTCCAACAACACAATCTGTTTACTATGTTCAATACGGAGATACTTTAAGCGGAATTGCCTATAAATATGGAGTAAATGTATATACTCTAGCCCGTAACAATGACATCAGTAACGTTAACTGGATCTATCCAGGACAACGATTAAAGATTACAGGGGATGTATCCAATCAACGAACATACACAGTACGTTATGGCGATACCTTATCTGGTATTGCTTATCGTTATGGTGTGAATGTTTATACCTTAGCCCGTAATAATGGTATCAGCAACATTAACTGGATTTATCCTGGACAAAAATTGAATATATAAATTAAGAGCTCACCTTTATTGGTGGGCTTATTTTTTTATATCTTTTTATTTTTGGGTTTTGAAATTTGAAATCCGTAAACCTATTATTAAAAAATATCCTATTTTTAACGATAGCATGTCATAAGTCAGTTGTTATTATTAAAAAATGGGCTTTTTTTGATTTTAGATATAAAAAAACAAACTCCACTCATTTCTGGGTGGAGTTTTTATTTTGAATACGCATTGAATACGTTAGACAGAAAAGCATAGCAAACTACAGAAAACTAAAAAATGTATTCTGTGTTAAAATGCTAGTTACAGAAAGGCTTGGAAAGTTTCAGAAATTTATGCAATCAAAAGGAATATTTGGTAAAATGAGATTATAGTTTTATTTAAAAATTAATGATTATTAAGGAGAGTTCAAATGGCGGATTCAAACCAATTTAATTTATCAGACCATGACTATGCGACAAAAGAGTTATCTAACTCATTGATAAGCAAAATAGAATATTTAAAGGTTTTAAACGATGCTATTGACGAGCAAGACGACCGATTAGTTTATCAATTAATAGACGGTCAACGCTACTCCAAAGAAATTTTAAAAGCAAAACATAGCGTAGCAGATATAGAAAATGAAAGTTTAATTTTAGATGTTCATGATAAAATAAGTGCTTTTTTGAGTAAAAAGTTAATTACTTATTTACGTGAAATGTATCCTTTCTTTTATTTTGAAGAGATAGGTGTAGGGCGTTTTCAATTTTATTTTGGAAATTGGTGGGGACGACGCTTATTTGGTGAATTAGATGTATTGAATGTCGAATTCAAATTTAATGCTGAAGAATACGAAAAGTTATCTCGAGCATTTGAATTAGAAGTAGAGAATAAAAGATATAATACAGATGAAATTAATAAAATTTCTGAAGAGACAGATTCTTTACAAGAGTTAATAGACGGACAAGACAGTCGTGATCAACGTAAAGATGAAATAAGAAAAGAATTGAAGAGACAATCTCAGGAAAAAGTAAGTTTCTGGGAGCAATCTAAACAAAAGGAACAAAGACAAAAGTTAATGTCGGAGTTATCAAAACTAACTGATTTAGATGAAGCAGCAAATAATGCGTATCAAAAGATTCGTGAAAATGAAGAAAAAGTTTTGAATTTATCGAAAGAAGATACATTATTAGGCTATGAAAAGCAAAGTATTATTACAAAGTTTGGTACATTTGAAAACTTTATTGACCATAATAATTCTCTATATCGTGATTATATTGCTGATTTAATTGCAAGAAAAGGGAGAGTAGATTAGTATGGAAAAAAATAATAGCAATGGTACTGTTACCTTTTACCCTAATAACTATGAAAATAGTGAGGAAGATGTACACTCTTTAAGTACTAAAGGAAGACTTCTTTCATATAACAATCAACTAAAAGATAGTTTACATAATGGATTGAAGTTCACAGAGTTATTGGATGAACTTATAGAAACTACGGATTCCCAAAATTTATTAAGAGCTGCAATGGAACTGACTCTATTTCAACTAGATACGGCTTATTTAGTTTTTCCTCAACAATATAGTCAATCTGATTATTATTTGATCTTTTTAAATAGATTATTACAGTTACATCAAAACGAACAGGTTATACTACAGTCATCCGATAGAAATGATGAATTGTATCATGAATTTCCAGGGATAAATCAAAATGGCTACTTCACTTTTAGAATAGATAATACAGAAGAAGGTGGGGCTTACTATACTGAAAAAAATACAGGTGAAATTTTGTTCTATCTTAACTTCCAAAGAAGAATTTTACATTTCAATAGTAGAGCTATCACTAACTTATTAGTTGTTGATTATAGCAAGACATACAATTATGAAACTGTGAAGAAGTTTGAGATGTATTTAATGGCTTTAGGAGAATATTTCAAAAAAGATTATGGATTTGATGTGGACTTTAACATTATGGATCCTTCCAATAGTACATTCTATCAATTTGGTAATACAGGTATTCCTCAAGCGGCTCTAGATAAATTATTTATTCAAGCTGCGAGAGAAAACTTTATGTTAATAACAGGCTTGCATAATGAAGCTATTTTGAAACTGGATAATGGTGTTGAAGTTACAATTTATGATAAATCAATAGAAGATAGTAGTGCTACATTAAATAAGTGGGGATTAGTTGTTACAGATGATGATCATAAAGTATCTTGGTTTGATTTACTGTTCCAATATGATTTCATTCGTACATGGTACTTAGATAATTTAAGTAGTTTAGAAATACAATCTAATCCTTTATATTTCTAATTATAAATTTTTGCTGAGGGTCTAATTTATATGGATATTAATGAAATAGCTAAAAAAGTTAGAGGAAGAGAAATTAAGTTGTTTTTACCAACAAAAGTTTTAAATCCAGAAGAAAGAGTAGCTGGACTCTATGTAGGTTTAAATATTTATTTGGCAAAGATGATGGAAAATGTTCGTAATGAGAATAGAAAAGAACTTATAGAATATTTTTGTGAGACAATGGTATATTTTATAAGTATTGCTAATGAAAAGAAATGGCTCTACCTATTATTATTAAATGAAGAACAAATATCAAATTTTAAGTCTAAATGGCATAGTAAATCATATAATAGTGTTTATTTAATTATTCAACAACAGATAAATAAGTGCTATTTTAGTCATCAAAGTACAGAATTTGTACATGCGTGGCATATGTTAATAAAATTTGGCTTGGTAGAATTAGGGATAAGTCCAGAAGAGATAGAAGATTATTTTAATCAATAAAACTAAGAATAATTTGAAATAAGCTTGCAAAAGAGTATTCATTCTTGATACTATTTATAGGTAGCTAATTGATGGGAATACTTATGTCTTTTATTTAATGTATTTCGCTAACATAATTTTAGGAGGATAAACAATGATTTCAGTTAACGAATTTAAAAATGGTTTAACTATTGAAGTAGATGGTGAACTATGGCGTGTTGTTGAATTTCAACATGTTAAGCCAGGTAAGGGATCTGCATTTGTACGTTCTAAATTAAAGAATTTACGTACAGGTGCTGTACAAGAAAAAACATTCCGTGCGGGTGAAAAAGTAAATCAAGCACAAATAGATCGTAAAAAGATGCAATATCTATATGCTGATGGTGATAACTATGTATTTATGGATACAAATACTTACGAACAGCTTGAATTACCAGGTTCACAAATCGAAGAAGAACTTAAATATATGAAAGAAAACATGGTAGTAAGTATCATAATGTTTGGTACAGAAACATTAGGTGTTGAATTACCTAATACAGTTGACTTGGAAGTTAAAGAAACAGAACCAGGCATCAAAGGTGATACATCTTCAGGTGGGTCTAAACCGGCTACAATGGAAACTGGCTTAGTAGTACAAGTTCCTTTCTTTGTTAGTGAAGGAGACGTTTTAACTATTAATACAAGTGACGGTACTTACATTTCACGTGCTTAGTTAAGAGGTGTTTTTAATGGCAGATAATATCGTCTTAAAAAACGAAGAAACAAATGATTTAGGTAGAATAGAGATGGCACCTGAAGTTTTGGAAATTATTATTGGAATTGCAGCTGCTAAGGTTGATGGAGTTTATTCAATGAGAGGATCATTGGCTAATAATATTTCTGCACTTCTTGGTCGTCAAAATCGTGGTAAAGGTGTAAAACTAAGTAATACAGATACAGATTTAGCTGTTGATGTATATACTTTCCTTAATTACGGTGTCTCTGTTCCTAAAGTAGCTAATGAAATTCAAGAAAAAGTACGACAACAAGTATTGTTTATGACTGGGATAGAATTAGCGGCAGTTAATGTTCATATTCAAGGTATGGTTCCAGAAAAAGAAGAACCTACAGTTGATCCTAACAACCTATTTGAAGAAAATGGTGACGAATAATGAGCTTGAGTAGACACGATATTAGAAAAATAGCATTTCAAACTTTGTTTGCATTAGGAAGTAATCCAGATGCAAATAGTGAAGACATTTATCAAGAATTACTAGATGAAGATAACAATGATTCTGATTTATCATATTTAAACGAACTTGTAGATGGTGTTCTAGACCATCAAAGTGAAATTGATATGGAAATTACTAAATATTTGAGAAAAAATTGGAATATTGGTCGACTTAATAAAACTGATTTGATTATCTTGAGAATAGCTATATTTGAAATTAAGTATAGTGATGTTGCTAGTAAAATTGCTGTTAATGAAGCTGTTGAATTGGCAAAGGAATTCAGTGATGATAAGTCATATAAATTTGTAAATGCTATTTTACAAAACTTAATATAAAAATGAAATACAGTTATATCACTGATATAGCTGTATTTTTGATTATATAATTAGTTTTTTTAATTATTTTGAGAACGTGCGCATTAGATAGATCATTTATGGTAAAATTTATTTTATGAATTAATGTTTAAAGGGGAAATTTTTATGGTAGCAACAATATTAGATGGGCGAATGTTATCTAAAAAAATAAGAACTAATGTATCTGAAAAAGTTAGCTTATTAAAACAAGAAGGAATAACTCCAAAATTAGTAGTAATTTTAGTAGGCGAAGATCCTGCTAGTCAAGTTTACGTAAGAAATAAAAGAAAAACTGCACATGCGTTAGGTATAGAAGCTGTAGATATTAGATTGCCTGAAAATGTTGAAGAAGATGAATTAATTAGGTTAATTGATGAATTAAATAGTGATGGAACTGTTCATGGTATTTTAGTACAATTGCCGTTACCAAAACATATAAATGAAAATAAAGTAACCCATAGAATTATACCCGAAAAAGATGTAGATGGATTTCATCCTTTAAATATCGGAAAACTATTTATGAATATACCTGGACCATTACCTTGTACCCCAAGAGGAATTATGGAATTTTTCAAGGAATATGATATTCCTGTTTCAGGAAAAAGAGTTGTAATTGTTGGTAGAAGTAATATTGTAGGTAGACCAATGGCTGCATTGTTGGTAAATAGTGATGCTACTGTAACAATAGCGCATAGTAAGACCAAGAATTTAGCTGAAGTGACAAAGCAAGCTGATATTTTGATTGTTGCTATTGGTAAAGGTGAGTTTATAGATGAAAATTATGTAAAGAAAGGAGCTGTTGTGATAGACGTGGGTATGAACAGAAATAATGATGGAAAATTAGTTGGCGATGTTAATATGGAAAGTGTGAGCAAAGTAGCCAGCTATATAACCCCAGTTCCTGGTGGTGTAGGGCCAATGACAATTGCAATGTTGATGAAACAAACAGTAGAATTAGCAGAAAGAAGTGTTGCTGGTGAGTAAAGAATATTTAACGGTAAGTGCTCTGACAAAATATTTGCATACTAAATTTACTCGTGATCCTTATTTAAGAAGGGTATATTTAACAGGTGAAATATCTAATTTTAGACGTAGAGCTACACATCAGTACTTTAGTTTAAAAGATGATAATGCTGTGATAAGTGTAATGATGTTCCAAAGTGCCTTTTCAAAAATAAAGTTTGAACCAGAGGAAGGAATGAAAGTTTTGGTCTCTGGGAGAGTTGATTTATATGAAAAATCCGGAAGATATCAAATAATTATTGATACAATGCAACCTGATGGAGTAGGTGCACTATATCAAGCATATGAACAACTGGTAAAAAAATTACGAATAGAAGGATTATTTAATGAAGAATTAAAGAAACCTTTGGTTAAATACCCCAAGAGAATTGCTGTTATTACCAGTCCATCTGGTGCAGTTATTAGAGATATTATTACTACAACGCATAGACGCTATCCAATTGCACAACTAGTTTTATTCCCAGCTGTTGTTCAAGGAGATGATGCTGCTGATTCTTTAGTTGGAAGATTAAAACAAGTAAACGAAGAAGGAAATTTTGATACAATAATTATTGGTAGAGGCGGAGGATCAATAGAGGATTTGTGGCCTTTTAATGAAGAAAAGGTTGCTAGGGCAATTAGTGATAGCAAGATTCCAGTTATATCTTCTGTAGGTCATGAAACTGATACAACAATTGCAGATTTAGTAGCAGATGTTAGAGCTGCTACACCTACAGCAGCAGCTGAATTAGCAACACCTGTATTGAGTGAAGAAATAGTGAAGATTAAGCAGTATCGTTTAAGAATAATACAAGTTCTAAAAAATAAAATATCCAATTATCAACAGATTTTAGATAAAGTATGTAGTTCATATATTTTGCAACAACCAGATAGACTATATACAGGGTATGCGCAAAATTTAGATTCATTGATTAATAGAAAAAATCAAGCTTTTAAAAATTTAGTTTATCAAAATGAAAAACAATTACAGTTATTAGAAAGTAATTTACAACATAATAATCCAAGCATTAGAATTAAAGATGAAAAAAATAATTTACAACAGTTATTAGAAAAAATGCATCTAGGGATGTTAGGTGTTTTTAATGATAAAAGCTATAAATTAGAAAAATTAATGTCATCTTTAGATATGTTAAGTCCATTGAAAGTTATGAATAGAGGATATAGTTATATTTTAAAAGATGGTAAAACAGTAAAAAATGTTAAATCATTACAGCCAAATGATGATGTAACACTTTATTTTGAAAATGGTAGTGCTGAAGCTAGAATAACAAAAATTAGAGAGGAAAAAGAATAATGGCAGAAAAAGTAACTTTTGAACAAGATATGAAGAACCTTGAAGAAATAGTAAAAAGACTTGAGCAGGGAGACATTCCATTAGAAGAAGCAATTGAAAAATTTAAACAAGGGATGGATTTGAGTAAAAAATTACAAAATACACTTCTACAAGCAGAAGAAACATTGACTAAAGTAATAGATGATAATGGAGATGAACAATTATTTGAAAAAGAAAATGAGGATTAGTAATTTAACTGAATTTGAAAAAATCTCACTCCCAAAATTAGAGAATGAGATGGATCTTTATTTAAATTCTTTGAATAGTAATCAAATTTTGAAAGAATCTATGAGATATTCAGTTGATGCTGGTGGAAAAAGAATAAGACCTTTATTGGTGTTAATTTCAGCGTATTCTTTAGGTAAGAAAATTTCAAAAAGTGATTATCAAGTGGCAGGTAGTTTGGAACTTCTGCATACCTACTCATTAATTCATGATGATTTACCAGAAATGGATAATGATGAATTAAGAAGAGGAAAGCCAACTAACCATAAAAAATTTGGGCAAGCAATAGCAGTTTTAGCAGGGGATGGTTTGTTAACGACTTCATTTGAATGGCTATCTCTTACTGATATTGATAACGATAAAAAAATAAAATTAATCTCACAATTAGCTTTGGCTGCTGGACCACAGGGGATGGTAAGTGGTCAAACTGATGATATTTTAGGGGAAAGTAAAAAATATAATTTGGAAGAATTGAAACATCTTCATGCAGGTAAGACAGGTGCATTGTTAAGATATGCTTGTGTTGCCGGAGGGATTTTGAGTGATGCTTCTGATAATCAATTAGAGTTACTAAGAAAATATGGTGAGAATTTTGGCTTAGCATTTCAAATTTATGATGACTTATTAGATGTAATTGGTGATGCCAAATCTTTAGGCAAAAATGTTCATAAAGATGAGATAGAAAATAAAAATACTTATCCAATTCTTTTAGGAGTACAGGGGACCAAGGAAGCTTTAGTTGAAGTTTTAAATAATACTGAGAATTTATTAAAAGAAATGGCGAATAATGATATTGCAATAGACCTATTTGAGCAATTGTTAGATTATTTTAAAGTAAGGAAGTAATTATGAAAAAAGAACGTGTAGATGTACTATTAGTTAAACAGGGATTATTTTCTACAAGAGAACAAGCTAAAAGGGCTGTAATGGCTGGCGAAATTTTAGGAGAGAACGAAGAAAGATTAGATAAACCCGGAATGAAAATTTCTGTAGATACTGAGTTACATTTTAAGGGGACAAAAATGCCTTATGTAAGTAGAGGCGGTTTAAAACTCGAAAAAGCACTTAAGGTATTTAAAGTTGATGCAAAAAATAAAACTATGTTAGACATAGGATCGTCTACTGGAGGATTTACAGATGTAGCTCTACAAAAAGGGGCCAAATTAAGCTATGCTTTAGATGTAGGAACTAATCAATTAGCTTGGAAGTTGCGTCAAGATGACAGAGTTGTTGTTATGGAGAATACAAATTTCAGATACAGTAAATTAGAAGATTTTACTAAAGGACAACCAGATTTAGCTACAATAGATGTTTCTTTTATTTCTTTACAGTTAATATTACCAACTTTACATGAGATTATTCAAAATAATGGTGATGTAATAGCTTTAATTAAGCCCCAATTTGAAGCAGGAAAAGAAAAAGTTGGAAAACATGGAATTGTAAGAGATCCAAAGGTTCATCTAGAAGTACTAAATAAAATCATAAGTTTTGCAGCTGAAGAAAATTACGATGTTGTTGAATTAGATTTTTCACCTATCACTGGTGGGGAAGGAAATATTGAATTTTTAGTTCATCTGGTATCTAAGGAAAGTGTTGGAAATATTTCGCCTAGTGTAAATCCTGAGTTAATTGTGAAACAAGCTCATGCTACATTAGATATTAAAAAGAAAGCATAATTATATGAGAGAGGGATGAACTGAATGAGAAAGCAAGTCAGACAGAAACTTATCAAGGAAATCCTCCAAGAAAATGTTATATATAAGCAAGAAGATATTGTAGAAAAGTTAAATGCTCGTGGAATAAATGTAACGCAAGCAACTATTTCTCGCGATGTAAAAGAAATGCAACTAGTTAAATTGCCAACACAAACTGGTAGTTATAGGTATAGTATGCCTACGCTAAAAGAAATTAATGTAGAAAAGAAATTGAGTGATACATTAAGTGAATCATATGTTTCTTCAGCACAAAATAGAGAACTATGTGTATTTAAAGTTTTACCTGGTAGTGGACCTGCAGTTGCTAATCTGATTGAACAAGCAAAATATCCGGAAGTTTTTGCGACTTTAGGAGATGATGCTACAGTCATGATATTTGCTTACTCAGAAGAAGATGCAATAAAAATGGAGAATAAGTTGTTAAATCTGATAAATATAGGGTGATTATATGTTACAAGAATTATCAATAAAGGATTTCGCCATTATAGATGAAATACAAATATCATTTCAACCTAAGATGACAGTATTGACGGGTGAGACAGGTGCTGGTAAATCAATTATTATTGATGCTCTGGGCTTATTAGCAGGAGGCAGAGGTTCTACTGAATTTATTCGTAAGGGTGAGAAAAAAGCTGTTATTCAGGGGTTATTTACATTACCTAGAGAAGCTAATACTTACAACATTTTGGAAGAATACGGAATAGATTCTGAAGATGGACAAATAATCTTGCAAAGAGATTTATATCGAGGCGGAAGAAATATTTGTCGCATCAATGGAATGATGGTAAATTTGGCAACTTTACGAAAGGTAGGAGAAACATTAATTGATATTCATGGGCAGAATGAGCACCAAGAATTGATGAAGCCAGAAAACCATATAGATTTGTTAGATGAATATGATAAAAAAACATCCCAGTTAAGAAATCAATATCAAGTTGTGTATCAAAATTATCGTAAGCTAAAATTATCAATGGAAAAAAAAGAAGCTGATGAGAAGGCCTGGGCCCAAAGACTAGATATGCTAAATTTCCAAGTCAAAGAAATTGAAGAAGCTGGTTTAAAAATTAATGAAGAAGATGAACTAGTCGAAGAAAAAAATAAATTGGATAATTTTCAAGCAATACATGATGCTTTAGAATTAAGTTATCAAATTTTATCTGGTGAAAAAATAGATGTAGTTGGAAATTTAGGAAATGCAATGAATGAGTTAAGCGATGTTTCAGATTTATCAGAAAATCTTCAAGAAATCAATACTAAAATTTCAGATGCTTTTTATAGTCTAGAAGATGCCGCTCGTGATATTTCAGATGAACTTGATTCAATGGAGTGGAATGGAGAAAGGTTAAATGAAATAGAGGAAAGATTAGAGTTGATCCACCAATTGAAGAGAAAATATGGTGATACAATAGAGGATATTTTGCATTATCATAGTAGAATTGAAAAAGAATTAAGAGAAATGGAAAATGCGGAACAAAATTCAGAAAAGCAAGAAAGACAATTATCTGAGGCATTAGAAAAAGTAAAAGAATTGGCAATAAAACTTTCGAAACAGCGGAAGAAAAGCGCTAAAAAATTAGAAAAAATGATCCATGAACAATTAAGTGCATTATATATGGACAAAGCTGTATTTGAAGTTAAATGTTTAAATAATTCTAAATTGTATTCTAAAGGTATCGATAAAGTTGAATTTTATATTCAAACTAATCCAGGTGAAGAAATGGGCCCATTAGCTAAGATAGCTTCAGGTGGTGAACTTTCACGAATAATGTTAGCTTTAAAAACAATTTTTTCTCAAAAGATGGGTGTCACAAGTATTATCTTTGATGAAGTTGATACTGGTGTTAGCGGTCGTGTAGCTCAAGCGATTGCTGAAAAAATAAGCCAAATTTCAAATAATTCACAAGTTTTATGCATTACTCACTTACCGCAAGTTGCAGCAATTGCAGACAATCATTACTATATTTCAAAATCTGTCAACGATGGTAGAACAGAAACTTCATTAAAAGAATTAGATGAAAAACAAAAAATTAGAGAGATAGCAAGAATGTTATCTGGATCTGAAATTACAGAATTAACATTGAAACATGCAGAAGAATTAATTAAAATGTCAAAATAAAAAGCTAGGATTTGGTATTGTGTAACACCATATATTGGTATAAAAACAATACATCCTAGCTTTTTAAATAAGATCACGATATAATCCAACAACTTTTCCTAAAATAGTTACATTTTCTAAGATAATAGGATCCATTGTATCATTTTCGGGTTGTAATCGGTAATATCCATCTTCTTTGAAGAAACGTTTGCAAGTTGCTTCATTCTCTTCAGTCATAGCAATAACTATTTCTCCATTATTTGCAGAAGATTGCTTACGAACAATAACTTGATCACCATCTAAGATACCAGCGTTTATCATACTCTCGCCACGAATAGATAACATGAAAAGATCATCAGCAGATTCAAAATAAGGTGGTAGAGGAAAATAATCTCTATTTTCTTCAACTGCTAAAATAGGTTCACCAGCAGTAACAGTACCTACAATGGGAATTTGAGTTTTGTTAGGTAACTCATCCAACATTTCTAAGCCTGCTAAAGTAATTTCAATGGCGCGAGGTTTAGTAGGATCGCGTTTAATGAGGCCCTTACTTTCAAGCTTAGAAAGATGTCCATGAACGGTTGAAGTAGATGATAAACCAACAGCGTTACAAATTTCACGAACAGTAGGTGGGTAGCCACTATCAGATACATGTGAAAATATATAACGAAGAATATCATGTTGACGTTTCTCTGATTTTGTCATTCTAGACACTCCAATATTAATATAATAACTTGATTATAGCATAGAATTATTAAGAACGTCAAACTAACGTTCGTGTTTATAACTTGTCTTTTTGTAAGCTTTTTGATAATATGTCAAATAGAGTAAATCACAAAGGAGTGAGACGATTGGCTGATAATAAAGGAATTCCACAAGAGTTAATAGATAGAATAAATGAACTTTCTAAAAAGAAAAAAGAAGAAGGCCTAACATCTGAAGAGTTAGCAGAACAAAAAGAATTACGAGAAACCTATCTTTCTTTATTTAGAGAAAATTTTAGAAGCCATATTGAAATGCTACAAGTATATGATAAAAATGGTAAAGAAGTAACACCTGAAAAGGTAAAAAAGATTCAAAGAGAACGTGGTCTAAGAGATGATTAATTTATCTTAGTGTAAGCGTTGATAGGTAATATTACAAATGATATAATATAATAAGCGTTAAAAAGTAAGATTAATTTTTTAAATTATTAGATAGGTTAATCTTATTAGAGGAAGGAGAACTTATAGATGAGTACAGGTATTTGGGTGCTTATTGTCATTATTGCTGCTGTGCTAGGCTTTGTTGGTGGTTTTTTTGCTGCTCGAAAGTACATGGAAGACTATTTAAAGAAGAATCCACCTATTAATGAACAAATGATGCGTACTATGATGATTCAAATGGGACAAAAACCATCTGAAAAGAAATTGCATCAAATGATGAATGCAATGAAGAATAATTATGGTAAGAAGTAATTAGTTTTTGAGGGAGTGAATAGATGTAAGTCAGTCACTTCCTTATTTATTATTATAATTTAGATTAAGGTGGTATTATTTAATGCAAGTACATAACGTCAATTTAACAATTAGTGCCGTAAGACCAGAACAATATCCAGATGCTAAATTGCCAGAAGTAGCACTTGCTGGTCGTTCCAATGTTGGAAAGTCTTCATTAATTAACACATTAATTAATAGAAGAAATTATGCCCGTACGTCAAGTCAACCCGGAAAAACGCAAACGCTGAATTTTTACAATATCGAGGATTTATTATATTTTGTTGATGTACCAGGTTACGGATATGCTAAAGTTTCACAAAAAGAAAGAGAAAAATGGGCTAGAATGATAGAAACATATTTTTCTACTCGACAAGAGCTAAAGGGAGCTATCAGTTTAGTAGATGCTCGCCATGAACCTTCAGAATTAGATTGTCAAATGATAGAATTTTTGCATTATTACAATATACCTGTATTAGTTGTAGGAACGAAAATAGATAAAATTCCAAAAAGCAAAAGAAATAAAAGTGAAAGTCAAATTAGAAAAAAACTACAATTGACAAAAAATGATAGACTAATTTTATTCTCTGCTGTTGATAAGATAGGTAAAGATGAAGTTTGGAATTGGATTGAAAGTATTACCAAAGTTAATTAATAATTGTGAGGAATATTATGGAATTTAATGAATATCAAGAAGCGGCTAATCGAACATTATATGGAAATGAGCAAGTTCTTACAAATTGTGCATTAGGATTAGCTGGGGAAACAGGACAAGTTGTTGATTTAGTTAAGGCGTATACTTTTAAAGGAAAAGATTTAGATAAAGAAAAATTAGTACATGAACTTGGGGATGTACTTTGGTATTTATCACAAATTGCAGAATGGGCAGATATACCCTTTGATGAAGTAGCGCAAGAAAACATCGAAACGTTAAATAAACGTTACCCTAATGGATTTAATCCAGCAAATTAATCAAAAGTCATTGTGTTTATGAAACATAATGACTTTTTTATTAAGAAATATTTTTTTAAAGTAGACAACAGGTTGAAACTTTGTCATAATTCTTATGATAGGGGTGTCGAATTTGAAAAAAAAAGTTATAAGTCTTTTCAAAAAGAATTGGAAATATTGCTTATTAGTAATATTAGTATTGAGTATAATTTTAGTTATTAAAAATATTAACAAAAGACACTACGATATTGAAGATTATAATTCTAATATTCAATTAAAAAATGATGGCTCTATAGGAGTATCGACACGTGTACAATATAATATTCATGGTAAGTATGACTTATTAGTTATTCCACAAGCATTACCAAAAGATGTGGATACGATTAATAATGTGGAAGTGTATGAAATTAAAAATAACAAGCAAGTCTTATTAAAAAAAGGGACTAATGCAGATATATCTAAAGAGGCCAAGATGAATGCTGGTAAATATTTTGTCACTTCTGATTTAGCAGAAACAAATACTAAAGTAAAAGTAAGAATATATCAACCAGTTGAAAATGAGAGAGTTACATACAAACTAACATATAATGTACCAAATGCGATTATAAATTATGGTAATAGTAATATTTCAGAATTAAATTGGAATATACTGAGTAATTGGGGACATAAGTTTAGCAATATTGATATAACATTTGATTTACCTAAAAAAAATCCACAAATTTTACGAGCATGGGTGAGAGGCACAACCAATGGTAAAATAACGACTAGTAAGAAAAATGGAAAAGTGAATTTTAATTTGAATAGTCTTTCCGAAAATAAGAGTTTACATTTAAGGCTAATATGTTCTAAAGATCTATTTGCCTATAACACCAACAATATGTTTAAAACCCCTATTCCAACAGAAAGTAGTATTGCAAGATATGAATATAAAAATAGTGATAAGGTAAAGAGGAATAGTAAAATAAAATATACTGGAAAATATATTTCTATAACAATATTATTAATTGTTATGACAATTATGGGAATATTCAGTTGGAGAGTGTTATCTAGAAATTTAGTTTTATCAAATTATCTTAAGTTTACAAAATATTCATTTGATATTCCTAACATATCGGTTAAATATGTTAGATCGATTTTATTTCCTAAACGAAAGCCAAACAGAAATGTTTATGCAGCATATATAGTAGACTTAATAAATAAGGGTGATCTAGTATTAAATCCACTAAGAACTGAAAATTATCAGACTATATATGACTACGAATTGCAAGTTAAAGATGAACAATTTATAGAAAATAATAGATTGAATACATTATTATTTAGTAATCTTACTTCTGACAATAAAATTAAGTTATCTGAAATAGAGGAAACTGTCAATCTTATGAAAATTTCAGAAGTTACTGAAACTTATAAGCAATGGCAAGGGAAAATTAAAGAAGAAGTGGATAATCTATTTAAACTGGAACATAAACGTAATTTAAAAGGTTATTTTACTAAAAAATGGTTAATATACTGGACACTATTCAATCTAGTAGGAGTAATTTTATTTTTTATTGTATCTAAGTGGTTAGGGATAATTATAGCTACAATTCTTATTGTTAATGATATAAGTTTGATATATATATTTATTAATGTTTATAAATATAAACCTGAAATATTTATAGAACTGAGAAGATTAAAGATTTTATATCGAAGTTTACGCAATATAGAAAAGCTAGAATTGAATGATGTTGGTGATGAAAATTTTTGGGAAAAATTATTACCATATGCAATAGCTTTAAATACGGGAGAAAGAACAAATCGAAAACTATATCAATTATATAGTGAATCAAATATCTTTATGAAAGATTCTATACTATATATAGGAGATTTTGCTGAAAAAATAGGTGAAATTTTTATTAGGTTAGATTTAAATAGTGAAACGTTGAATATAAAAAAATAAACTATAAATACTGGTAAATGTGGGAATTTACTGGTATTTTTTATTAAATATTTTAAATATGATAAAAAATTAAAAAGTAACTATATTAAGAGCAATATTTTTATTATAATAAGGGTAGTATATTTTAGTTTGCTGGGAAGAAAGAGGCGGATGTGTAATGGACAATAAAGGAATAGTACAGAATGACATAGCAGACGCACAAGATAAGGTCCAAAAACCTCAACAAAATTTAAAAGATGAAATCAAAAATTTAAACAAAGATATAGTTGAATTCACAGAATTAAAAAATGAAAAAGAGTCAGAGTTAGACAACTTATTAAATTTACAAATATCATTACAAAATGAATATGCAAAATTAGTTAACATAAAAGAAAAAATTTCAAATGAAGGTGAAGAGAGTCAGAAAGAAGAGTTAGAGAGAAATAAAAAATCTCTAGAAAGAGTAGAGAAATCTTTACACGAGACGGAATTACAGTGGAATGATAATCATAGAAAATTGATTCAAGCCAAAAAAGATCTAAATAATGTAGAAGAAGAAGTTAGCAACATTGAAAAAAAACAAGTTAATGCTAAAGATAGTTCAGAAATAATAAAAAGAGATGTAGAACGTGCTGATAGAAAAGTAAAGATTTCTTATGAAGATTGGATGCGTAAGAAAAAAGAAATAGAGAGTACAGAAAAAGATATAGCTCAGTGTAAAAACGATATTTCTAGTAAGAAGAAGCAGTTAGAAAAAGAAAAAGATAAGTTACCAACTACGGATAAGTTAGTCAAAGAAGTACAGAAAAAAATAGATAAGAATTTGGAAAATATAGATACAGTTCAAAAGCAAAGGGATGAATTACAATCTATATTATCTAAATTAGCAATTGCAATAGAAAAAGAAAAAAATAAAATAGACTTATTGCCGCAAATTAGGATACCTCAAGACTACACACAATTGCTCTTTGAAAATTTTAATTATGGAAAAATTTCTCGTGAAGAAGTAGCAGATATAATATCTCCAGGCCTAGAACTTAATAATAAGAAGTTGAATTTTTCAGAAATTGATGATAAGAATAAAATTTCAGATGTAACAAAGCTTACACTGCAAGAATTAATAGAAATCTCAACATTTGTAGCAAGTTTATTAAATCCATTACGAGAAAAAATGGGAAGTAGGTTAATAGAGGTTACTCCAGATTCTATACAGTTCACACAAGCAGTGGTAGATAGGTATAATCAGGATAATTGGCAAACTTTTTACAGTCAGAAAAGTAATAAATTAGGTTTAGGACATGATATTGAAGGATTGTCAGATCTATGGAACCAAACTCCAAGTGTTTTTGAGGATTATGATAGCAAGGATGAAGAATTGGCTAATGGTGAAGAGTATTTTAATGAATTTAGTGATAATGAAATGACTATGGCTGACTTAAAGACTGTGATTTATAGAGTATTAGTTGATTTTCTATTTAATGACACTAAAAATAATTTTGGCCATTTAGAAACGTTGCTTGGTTTAAATAAAAGCAAAGACTATAGTACACACTATATGGCTGTGGGAATTGATAACAATTTAGCTATTCACTTTGAATTCGCGTATAACAATATAAAAGCTAATGGTTCATATGTCATATCTGATTTTGGAAAGAAAAATATAGAAGCAAAGATCAACGAATTAAAGGCTGAGCAAGCTGGAAACTTAATAAAATTAAGTGATCTTAATAGTCAATTGGAAAATGAAAATAAGAATAAAATAGCGTTGGAAGAAGAGTTACAAAATGCCCAAAAGGGTCCTGATATGACTGGGATTATGAAATTGGAAGATGATTTAAATTCTTTGAATAAAAATATTAGCGTACTACAAGATAGATTAAGAGGGAAAAACAATTTATCAGAATTGGTACGTGAAGAGTGGATAAAGAATAAGGGACTTTTAAGAAGAGAAGAAAATAAATTTGAAGCAAGCAAAGCAGCTATCACTGCAACTGAAATTGAATTGAATTCTATTAAAATTGATTTAAGTCAGAAAGAAAAACAAGTAGAAAAATATAATAAATCAGAGTTAGAAAATAGTGAACAATTGAATATTTTGAAAGTAAACTATGAAACTATTCAAGAAAATATACAGACTATATTAGACGATTTAAAAGAATATAATGGGATTGATCAAAAGATTGAAGAATTAAAGGAAAAGCTTATTAATAATGAAAAAGATGTAGCAAAGATAACTGCCGTATATAATGATTTAGTTGTTAAAGTTCAATCATATCAAAATGTATTAGAATATAAGGAAAAAGAATTAAGTGACTTACAAGAATATGAATAGTCTAACATAAGTTAATAGTGTCAAGTTAATTTCCTTAACAAATAATAAAAAAAACTGGAAATAGGTTTGAAAAGATGGTATTATATTAAACGTCGAAGATAAAGTTATGTCTTTTTGAAATCTAAAACATGTTTGGAGGTTTAAAACATGCGTGTAAATATTACTTTAGAATGTACAGAATGTCATGAACAAACATATCTTACAAGCAAGAATAAACGTAACAATCCTGATCGCATCGAATTGAAAAAATATTGCCCACGTGATCACAAAGTTACTTTACATCGTGAAACAAAATAACAACAGGAAAAAATCCTGTTGTTTTTTTCTTTATGTACGACATGAGGTGATGCAATGTCAATGAATAAGAAAGACTTTAGAAAAAACCAAATTCAAAAATTACAGAAATTAAGTAAAACTTGGGAAAAAAAGTTAGATGAACTAAATCTGTATAAAGAGTTATTTAAAACTACTGAGTGGGAAAAAGCTGATAATGTAGCAATTACACTGAGTGAAGATTTTGAGTTAGATACTTTTCCTATAATTTCAACTGCTCAGCAACAAAATAAAAAAGTTTTAGTACCTAAGACTTTGCCAAATAGAATGATGGAGTTTGTTGAATTAACTCCTGATGTCAAAATAGTAAGAACTAAATTTGGTGTTTTGGAACCTGAAAGTGAGAATTATGTTAATAAAGAAAATATCGATTTAATCATTGTCCCAGGCTTGGCATTTGCTGAAAATGGAGCAAGGTTAGGATTCGGTGGAGGATTTTACGATAAGTATTTAAGTGATTATCGTGGAAATAAGGTAGCACTTGTTGATAGAAGTAGATATTTCCAAGAACCTCAGTGGGATGTTGATAGTTTTGATATTTACATTACTAATCAAATAAGAATATAAAGAGGTGCGGTTTATGTTGCAATATTTAAAAAATAAACCTAGTATCACTTATACGTTAATTATTCTTAATATAGTAATGTATATAGTAATGACATTATTTGGTGGAACAGAAAATATTGCTAATTTAGTGCGTTTTGGAGCAAAGTATTCCCCTTATATTATCAATGGTCAGTATTGGCGCTTGATAACTCCTATGTTTATTCATATAGGATTACAACATTTACTTATCAATATGATAACTTTATATTTTTTAGGAACTTTATTAGAAAATATTTTTGGAAAGACAAGGTTCTTAATAATTTATCTAGTAAGTGGAATTTGTGGGAATATAGCAAGTTTTGCATTTAATTTTAGTAGTATTTCTGCAGGTGCTAGTACAGCATTGTTTGGTATGTTCGGTTCTTTTTTGATGTTGGGAGAATCTTTCAGAAGAAATCCATATTTACAAACTATGTCTCGTCAATTTTTTCTATTAGTAATATTGAATATATTTTTTGGTATGTTTGGTAATTCGGATTTGGCAGGACATTTAGGTGGATTAGTAAGTGGTTTTCTTTTAGGTTATGTCGTTGGGGTTCCTAATTTAGGTAGGGTCCCTAAAGTTAAAAGAATTGTAAGTTTTGTGATTTTACTTTTTATAAATTTAATAATCTTAAATTTGGGTTTTACAAGTTAAGTACAATTCAAGTATAATTAAAAGTTGAGGTGATAGAGCATGAAAACGTTATATGATGTACAGCAATTATTAAAAAATTTTGGAATTTTTGTATATGTTGGGAAACGTATGTGGGACATTGAGTTAATGGCTCTAGAACTTGATCATTTATATAAAGCAGGAGTAATTGACAAGCAAACTTTTTTGTCAGCAAAGTTAGTTCTTAATCGGGAACATGGTGTTGAAGAAAAAAGAGCTAAGTCACCTGTAAAATTTAATATTAAGGAGAATGAGGAATGAATAAGAAGTTAATTGGTGTTGATTTAGGCGGTACAACAATTAAATTTGCTATCTTGACACTAGATGGTGAAATTCAACAAAAATGGAGTGTTGAAACTAATATTTTAGACGATGGTAAACATATTGTTCCTGATATTGTTGAATCAATTAATCATCATTTAGATTTATATGATATGAAGCCAGAACAATTTGTTGGAATTGGAATGGGTACACCGGGAACAGTAGATATTGAAAATGGTACAGTTGAAGCAGCATTTAACTTGAACTGGAAAGAAAAGCAAAATCTAAAAGAAGAAATTGAAAAGGGCACTGGTATGAAGTTTGCTGTAGATAATGATGCCAATGTAGCAGCATTGGGTGAACGCTGGAAAGGTGCCGGAGAAAATGATGATGAAGTAACATTTGTTACATTAGGTACAGGTGTTGGTGGTGGTGTCATCACTAATGGTGAAATGGTTCACGGAGCTGGAGCTGGTGGTGAAATTGGTCATATAAATGTACAACCAAATGGCTATTTGTGTACTTGTGGAAATCATGGCTGTTTAGAAACTTATGCTTCTGCAACAGGTGTTGTACGTGTTGCACGTGATATGGCTGAAGAATTTGCTGGAAAGTCTGATTTAAAGAAAATGTTAGATGATGGGCAAGATATTAGTTCTAAGATAGTATTTGATTTAGCAAAAGATGGCGATGTTTTAGCTGAACGTGTTGTGGATCGTGTTTGCTACTATTTAGGATTTGCTTGTGCTAATATTGGTAGTCTTATCAATCCATCATATATTGTAATTGGTGGTGGCGTTTCTGCAGCGGGTAAGTTCTTATTAGATCAGGTTGATAGTTACTTTAAGGAATTTGCTTTCCCTTCAGTTAAAAAATCAACTACTTTAAAACTTGCTGAATTAGGAAATGAAGCTGGAGTTATAGGTGCAGCTTCACTAGCTTTAAAATTTAATAAGTAGTTAATATTTTTTAATAATTACAGCTAAGGAGGTCTTAGTACAATGTTTTTGGCTGATATTTCTGTATGGGCATGGGTAAACATTATTCTAATTTTATTAGTAGCTTATCTTCTAGGAATGCAGTTATATACCTACATTTCTGGGAAGAGAGTATCTACCATGCTTGATAATGAAGAATTTAAAAAGGGAATGAAAAAAGCTCAAGTTATAGATTTGCGTGAACCTGACACTTTTAATGCGGGACATATTTTAGGAGCACGTAATATGCCATATAGCCAATTTAAAATCTATAAATCAAGTCTCCGTAAAGATATGCCAGTATATTTATATGAAACTGGAAGAACAATTGCTACAAGAGCAGCTGTTCAATTGTACAAAGACGGTTTTAGAGATTTATATATATTAAAATCAGGCTATGATCGTTGGGATGGAAAAAAGAAGAAGAGCAAATATTAATAATAAAAATAGCAGCAAGGCTAATAAATCTAGCTTGCTGCTATTTTGATATAAGACAATTACTATTTTTTATCCTTGATGTGCAGAACGACTCTTGCGTAAAGCACGACGACGATGTTCTTCTAAAATAGCTTCTTTTTCTTCAATTGGTTCAACAACATTTTTCTTAAAAGTAAAAACAGCACCAGCTAAAGCACCTAATGTTGTTGTAACACCTAGTAAGAAACCTAAATTAAATTTTTTCATATTGAGTACCTCCTTCGAAGTGGTTCTATATACATTATGAATGATATTGATAAAAATATCCAGGAAAATAGTTATAATTTAAGTAATAATGATATACTAATTTTATAAAAAGATAATTAAGGGAAGATAGTATGACACAAAAAGTTATTGTGATTGTTGGCCCAACAGCAGTAGGAAAGACAGCTTTATCAATTGATATTGCTAAGAAATATAAAGGACAAATTATTTCAGGCGATTCAATGCAAGTTTATAAAAATTTGGATATAGGAACAGCAAAGATAACACCTGATGAAATGGAAGATATAAAGCACTATATGATAGATATCTTACAAGTTCAGCAAAGATTTTCTGTTGCTGACTTTATAGATAACTGCCGTAAAGATATAAAGGAAATAGCTAATGATGATAATATACCTATCATCGTTGGTGGGACAGGCTTTTATTTGCAAGCACTTTTAGATGGTTATAGTTTAGGTGGAGCTACTTTTGATCAATTGAGTATTGAAAGAAGAAAAAAGTGGCAACTTTTTATGGAAAAAAATGGAAAAGAAAGATTGTGGGAAGAACTAGCAAAATTAGATATAGTAGCTGCTAGGAAAATTCCAATCAATAATTCTAGAAGAGTGATAAGGGCTTTGGAGGTTATTGAACAAACTGGACGCCTTTTTTCTGAACAACATGATGAAAGTAATGAGGAATTTGAGCCATTATTAATAGGATTGAATACTCAAAGAAGTACCCTATATGAAAGAATTAATAAAAGAGTAGATATAATGATTCAAACTGGATTGATTGAGGAAGCAAAGTACCTATATGATTTAGGTGGAGCTACACTACCTGCTGGTAAAGGAATAGGTTATAAAGAATTTTATCCTTATTTTGATGGTGAAATATCTAAAGATGAAGCTATTGAATTAGTAAAAAGAAATTCACGTAGATATGCTAAACGACAATTGACATGGTTTAGGAATAAAATGAATGTAGTTTGGTTTGATTTAGTTAATAACCCTGAAGATATAAAGAAAATATATAAACTAATTGATGATTGGATATAAAGATTAAGGAGTGAAGTGATAATGAGTAAATGGTCAGAAGATTTACCTAAAGATTTACAAAATAAAATAGAGATAGTGGATGAGAAAATATCTTCAAAATTAGAGGATATAACAGAAATAGTATTAAATAATCAGCGAAGAGTATTAGAATTATTTAGGAAGCATCATGTAGCTGAGGAAGACTTAGTTGGTTCAACAGGATATGGTTATGATGATATAGGTAGAGATAAACTTGATGCTATGTTTGCTGATTATTTTAAAACTGAAGATGCTATGGTTAGACCGCAATTGACATCTGGTACCCATGCCATTTCAACTGCATTTTTTGGAGTGTTGCGTCCACATGATACATTGCATTATTTAACAGGAATGCCATATGATACTATTCAAGAAGTTATAGGTGTAGCTGGAGATAATCCAGGAACTTTGGAAGAACATCTAATTAATTTTTCTTACACACCACTTTTAGATAATGGGAAAGTAGATTATAAAAGAGCAAAGGAAGATTTACAAAAAGATTCTTCGATAAAAATGGTAGCTATACAACGTTCGCGAGGTTATTCTTCAAGAGATAGTTTCGTTGTTTCTGAAATAGCTGAGATGATAAAATTTGTAAAAAAATATGCCCCTCAAGCGATAATTTTTATTGATAATTGTTATGGAGAATTTACAGAGACTGAAGAACCAACATTTTATGGAGCTGATTTGATGGCTGGCTCTCTATACAAAAATGCTGGCGGTGGAATTGCAAAAACAGGTGCATTTTTAGTTGGGAATAAAGATCTTATTGATAGATGCGGTGCAAGGCTCATTGTTCCAGGAGCAGGAAAGAATGAAGGTGCCACGTATCCATTTATGAGAGATTTTTACGAAGGTTTCTTCTTGGCTCCTAATGTGACAGGAGAGGCAATTAAAGGATCGATTTATGCAGCAGCATTACTAGAAGAAATGGGAATGGATGTATCACCTAGCTGGGATGCGCCTAGGACAGATTTGGTTCAAACGGTTAATTTTGGTAATCCTGATGCAATGGTCAAATTTTGTGCAGCAATACAACATAATTCTCCTATGAATGCATATGTTGAACCAGTTCCAAGTTATATGGATGGATATGAAGATAAAATTATTATGGCATCTGGAAGTTTTACAGAAGGGTCCACAATAGAATTATCAAGTGATGGTCCTTTAAGAGAACCATATACATTATATATTCAAGGTGGATTAACTTATGCACATGTAAAAATTGCTATAACTAAAGCGGTGCTAGAAACATTTTACAAATAAAAAATTCGTGTAAGAAAATATTACATGGGATATTGACATTTGTCTGTTTTATTGATATTATTGACACGTAATTTAAAGGAGGGTTGGATTATGCGAGAAAAAGAGCTTAGACGTTCACTTGCAGTTTTACCTATGGGAACTGTTATGAAACTAACAAATCTTACTGCACGCCAGATTAGATACTATGAAGAACAAGAATTGGTTATACCTGAACGTAATGCGGGAAATAGGCGAATGTATTCCTTGAATGACATAGATAAGCTTTTAGAAATTAAAGATTTTTTAGGCGAGGGAATAAATATGGCGGGAATTAAGCATATTTATGAAGAAAAAGCTAAAAAAGAACAAGAAAAAGCTGATAAACATAATACATTAACAGATGCTGATGTTCGACGCATTTTACGTGATGAGTTTGTATCTGCTGGTGGTTTTATGAAAGATAATGATTTTTCTTTGCGTAATAACCGTTCACTTTAAATTAACAACCTGACAAGGAGCAATAAAAGATGGTAAAATTCGACTACACAAAAGATGACATTCGACGCATTGCAAAGGAAGAAAATGTACGTTTCTTACGTTTAATGTTTACTGATTTATATGGAACAATTAAAAATGTTGAAGTTCCAATTAGTCAGTTAGATAAAGTTTTAGATAATAAGATGATGTTTGATGGTTCATCCATTGATGGCTTTGTACGTATTGAAGAAAGTGATATGTGGTTATATCCAGATCTATCAACATGGATGATTTTTCCATGGGGTGGAGAACATGGAAAAGTTGCTCGTTTAATTTGTGAGGTATATAATGCAGATCGCACACCATTTTTAGGAGATCCTCGTAATAATTTAATTAGAGTACTTGATGAAATGAAGGAAATGGGCTTTACAGAATTTAATATCGGGCCTGAACCTGAATTCTTTTTATTCAAATTAGATGAAAAAACTGGACGTCCAACAATCCACTTAAATGATAAGGGAAGTTATTTCGATTTAGCTCCTGTTGATTTAGGTGAAAATTGTCGTCGTGATATTGTGTTAGAGTTGGAAAATATGGGATTTGATGTAGAAGCTTCCCATCATGAAGTAGCTCCTGGACAACATGAAGTTGATTTTAAGTATGCGGATGCTTTGCATGCATGTGATAATATTCAAACATTTAAACTTGTTGTAAAGACTGTTGCACGTAAATATGGATTACATGCAACATTTATGCCAAAACCATTAGATAGAATTAACGGTTCAGGCATGCATTTAAATATGTCATTGTTCCATAAAGACGGTAATGCATTCTTTGATACTAAAGGTGAAGAACAACTATCACAAGATGCATACTACTTCTTGGGTGGCGTATTGAAACATGCACGTAACTTTACTGCTATTATGAATCCTACTGTAAATTCTTATAAACGTTTAGTACCTGGATATGAAGCTCCTGTTTATGTGGCTTGGTCAGGACATAATCGTTCACCACTGGTTCGTGTTCCAATTGCAAGAGGAAATTCAACTCGCTTAGAATTACGTTCAGTAGATCCATCTGCTAATCCATATTTAGCAGTAGCTGCATTACTAGAAGCAGGTTTAGATGGATTACGTAATAAAATTGAACCAGCAGCTCCTGTTGATAGAAATATTTATGCAATGGATGATGAAGAACGTGAGGCAAATAACATTCAAGATTTACCATCAACATTGCACAATGCATTAAAAGCATTGAAGACAGATAAGGTTGTTCAAGATGCTATGGGACCACATTTATATCAAAACTTCTTAGAAGCAAAGCGTTTAGAATGGGATGCTTATCGTCAAGAAGTTTCACAGTGGGAAAGAGATCAATATTTAGAAATGTATTAGTGAACTTTAAGATGAATAAGTCATTTTGTGGACTTATTCATCTTTTTTATATATGTTATTTTAATTAGTATAGAATTTAAAAATTAATCATTTCTTAATATTTGCTTAATAAAATAGTCTAATTTATTGAGTGCTATATATTTACAGTTAGTAAGCTAGTTTTTTTATGAAAGAGAGGAGTAAGCCTATGATTTCAATAAAAAAAGATACAGTAGAAGTTACTATAGTAAATAATAAACCGGTAATTGATAAATTAAGTATAGATAGAAAAAAGAAGCATAAGCCAGTAATTAAAATTAAGTAAATAGATGTTTATTTATAATAATAGTTTTAGCAACACTAAGCGGATGATAAGATAGTATAGGTAGCTATCTTATCATCCGCTTAGTGTTGCTTTTTTTTAAGGAGTGATATGCATGTATAAAATGAATTATGATTCACCAATCGGAAATATAGTTTTAAAATCTGATGGATATTCTTTAGTAGAATGTTATTTTAGTGATGAGGAAGAAAATGAAGAAAAAAATATTGGTAATGTGGTGTTAGAAAAAACAGTACAATGGTTGGATGACTATTTTAAAGGAAATAAGCCATTAATTAAAGATCTACCAATTAAATTTAAAGGAACTGAATTTCAATTGAAAGTATGGAATGAATTATTAAAAATACCCTATGGATCTACCATATCATATAAAGAATTAGGCAAAATAATTTTTGGTGAAAAGAATATTTCGTCACAAGCAATTGGAAGAGCAGTTTCAAAAAATAAATTATTAGTAATAGTTCCATGTCATAGAGTGATAGGTAGTAAAGGGGATTTAGTGGGGTATGCTGGAGGAATAGATAGGAAGAAATATTTATTGGATCATGAAAAATAAGTAATAATTCCATTATTGTAAGCATTTACGAGGTGTTTTCTGATATAATAAGTACAATAATGTAAAAAGTGGAGTTGAATTTAATTATGGTTCAGTCAATTAATACAAAAGTAGATTTAACAATGGCAGGTACGTCTTATATGGGATTATCTGATTATGGAAAGATAATGATAGGTGATAAGGGATTTGAATTTTTTAATGATAGAGATGTTAGAAAATATATCCAAATTCCATGGGAAGAAGTGGATGTAGTTATAGCTTCTGTGATGTTTAAAGGGAAATGGATACCACGCTTTGCTTTGAGAACTAAAAAAAATGGTATGTTTACTTTTTCTGCCAAAAATTCTAAAGAAGTATTGCGAGCAATTAGAGAATATGTTCCTGCAGATAGAATGGTTCGTTCATTAACTTTCTTCCAAGTTATTAAAAGAAATTTAAAGAACTTATTTAAAAATAAAAAATAAGTAGCAATTATTTTTGGACCTACTATCATTATGATAAGTATGGTAAAATGAAATTTTAGAAGAGATAAAATTTTATAGAATGAATTATGATAAATATTGGGAGGAATTTTACATGTCTGACATCAAGTATAAACGTGTATTACTAAAGTTGAGTGGTGAAGCACTTGCTGGTGATCAAGGAAAAGGAATTAATCCGCCCGAAATTTTGAAAGTTGCAGAAGAAATAAAAGAAGTTCATGATTTAGGTGTACAAATTGCTATCGTCGTAGGTGGCGGAAATATGTGGCGTGGTGAAGCTGGTGCTGAAATAGGAATGGAGAGAGCACAAGCTGATTACATAGGCATGTTGGGAACTGTTATGAACGCTTTAGCACTTCAAGATAGTCTAGAGTCAGTTGGAGTTCCTACAAGAGTTCAAACAGCTATTGAAATGAGACAAGTAGCAGAACCATATATTCGTAGAAAAGCAATTCGTCATCTAGAAAAAGGAAGAATTGTTATTTTTGCAGCAGGTACAGGCTCACCATATTTCTCAACAGATACTACAGCTGCATTAAGAGCATCCGAGCTTAATGCAGAAGTAATCTTAATGGCTAAAAATGGAGTAGATGGAATCTACAATGCGGATCCTAAAGTTGATCCTACAGCTAAAAAGTATACTAAGTTAACACATATGGATATTATTAATAAGGGATTACGTGTTATGGATACTACAGCTTCATCATTATCAATGGATAACAATATTGCTTTAGTGGTCTTCAACATGAATAACCGAGGAAACATTAAGAAGGTTGTTGAAGGCGAAGAAATTGGTACAACAGTGGAAGGAAAATAATTATGAAAATAACAGAACCTATTATTAAAGAAGCACAAGAAAAAATGACGAAAGCAGAGGACTCTTTACGAAGAGAATTAGGAAATATCCGTGCAGGACGTGCTAATGCCAGTTTATTGAATAGAATTAATGTAGAATACTATGGAGCTCCTACTCCTTTAAATCAAATGGCACAGATTTCAGTTCCTGAAGCACGTGTATTGTTGGTCACACCATATGATAAGTCCTCTTTGAAGAACATTGAACATGCTATCATGGCATCAGATTTAGGAATTGCTCCAATGAATGATGGAACAGCAATTCGTTTAGTCATTCCACAATTAACTGAAGAACGTCGTAAAGAGTTAGCAAAGCAAGTAAAGGCTGTTTCTGAAACTGGAAAAGTTGCCGTTAGAAATATTCGTCGTGATATGATGGATGCTTTGAAGAAAGCTCAAAAGAATGGTGACTTAACAGAAGATGATTTAAGAGATTTAGAAAATCAAGCACAAAAAGTGACAGATGAATCTATTAAAAATATTGATAAAATTACAGAGGACAAAGAAAAAGAAGTTCTCGAAGGATAATTGCAATAGACTATTGTATCACGAGGGTAAAGATTTGTTACTTTGCCCTTTTTTTATTGTATATTAACTTTATTGTTTAAAAAAAAGCTGCTATAGTAATTTAGAGGTATATTTCCATTATGGAGGTGAATTTAGATGTTGGATTTTTTTAATAAAAAAGAAAATATAGACGAAAAAAGGAATAAATTAAAAAGAGAACTAATTCCTAATCATATAGCTATTATCATGGATGGAAATGGACGTTGGGCTAAGAAAAGACACTTACCGCGAATAGCAGGACATAAACAAGGAATGGAAACTGTAAAAAATATAACTAAGGTAGCGAGTAATCTAGGTGTTAAAGTCCTAACGTTATATGCTTTTTCTACAGAAAATTGGAAACGTCCTGATAAAGAAGTGGATTTTCTTATGGATTTACCGGTCAAGTTTTTCAATACTTTTGTTCCTGAATTAATTGAAAATAATGTAAGAGTAAATGTTATGGGTTATATAGATATGCTACCTAAAAAAACTCAAAAAGCTGTTTATGATGCAATTGAACAAACTTCAAATTGTACAGGAATGATCTTAAACTTTGCGTTAAATTATGGTGGTCGTGCTGAATTAGTATCTGCTATTCAAAGCATTGCTAGTGAAGTAAGTGAAAATAAATTAGAGATAGAAAAGATAACTGAAAAAGTAGTAGATGCTAATTTAATGACTGGAAAGCTTGCTCCATACAATGATCCTGATTTGTTAATTAGGACGAGTGGAGAAGAAAGAATATCAAATTTCCTATTATGGCAATTGGCATACAGTGAATTTGTATTTACTGATACATTATGGCCGGATTATTCAGAAGAAGATTTATTGGCTAATATTTATACTTTTCAAACAAGAGATAGAAGATTTGGCGGATTAAAAGAGGAGAAAAAATAAAGATGAAACAGAGAGTTATTACAGCAGTCATAGCATTGCTGATTTTTATTCCTTTACTAGTAGTGGGAGGAAATTTATTTAGTATATTAGTAGTAGCAATGGGATTAGTGGGAATGTCAGAATTCTTAACTATGAAAAGAAAACTTTTAATTTCACCTGAGGCAATAGTAGCTTTTATGGCAGTAGCTTGCCTATTAGTACCAAGTAATTGGATCAATTTTTTTCCAAATGGAATTTTTTATAGTGGATTCTATTTCTTCACGCTAGTATTACTAGGATATACAGTTGTTAGTCGTAATAGATTTTCCTTTGATGATGTGGGAGCTATAATTTTAGGAGCTATTTATTCAGGATTAGGATTTCACTATATGATTTATGCTCGCCAAGAAAGTTTATGGATGATTTTATACGCATTCTTGATTACTTGGATTACAGATAGTGGCGCATACTTAATCGGGCGTCAAATTGGGCGTACTAAGTTAGCTCCTCATATTAGTCCTAACAAAACATGGGAAGGATCAATTGGGGGTACAGTGAGTGCTGTCATTATCGTAGGAATCTATCTTTTCTTTAAGCAAGGTGTTTTTCCATACGGCTTTTTAACTATGTTAGGAATAACAGTATTTCTATCAATTGGTGCTCAATTTGGTGATTTAATTGAATCAGCATTTAAGAGACATTATGGAGTAAAAGATTCTGGAAAAATTTTACCAGGACACGGTGGAATATTAGATAGATTTGATTCAATTTTGTTAGTTTTACCTTTAATGCATTTCGTTGGGTTAATTTAGCAAGGTTTAAGAGAGGATGGTTAAATGATTATCACAATAATTGCATTTATTATTGTTTTTGGAGTCCTCGTTTTTGTACATGAATTTGGACATTACTTTTTTGCAAAAAAGGCAGGAATTTTAGTAAGAGAATTTTCCATTGGTATGGGGCCTAAACTATGGTTTTATCGAAAGAATAGTACTACATATACAATCAGATTATTACCTATAGGTGGATATGTGCGTATGGCAGGCGCCGAGGAAGATGATGTTCCTCTGAAAAAAGGAATGACAGTTAGCCTGTTAATAAATGATGAAAATAAAGTAGTAAAAATTAATACAAGTAACAAAAAAACTTTAATTTCAGGTGTTCCTGTTCAAATTTCTGATTGGGATTTAGAAGATAAGTTGTGGATCGAAGGATACGAGAATGGTAATGATTCAGAACTAAAAGTATATGAAGTAGATCATGATGCATGCATAATTGAAAATGATGGAACAGAAGTGCAAATTGCACCTAAAGATGTCCAATTTCAGTCAGCTAAAATTATTCAAAGAATGCTTACAAACTTTGCAGGCCCTATGAATAATTTTATTTTAGCAATTGTAGCTTTTCTAGTGATCGCACTTGTGCAAGGTGGAGTAGCTTCTACAGATAATCAAATAGGAAAGGTCCAAGAAAATTCGGTTGCACAGAAAGCAGGAATAAAGCCTAATGACCGAATAATAGCTGTTGATAATATAAAAACTACTACTTGGCAAGAAGCTTCCGCCCAAATCCAAAAAAATGGGAATAAAAAAATTATTTTAAAAATTGATAGAAAAAATAAAATTATTAAAATAAAGATAACACCTAAAGTTCAAATTGAGAATGGTAAAAAAGTTGGAATGATAGGAGTTATGGCAAAAGTCCATTATGATAAATCAATTGTTGCAATTTTGTCATATGGATTTACTCAAACTTGGTATATAATAACAAGTATCATAGGAGTTTTAGGTAAAATGTTTACACAGGGATTCAGTTTGAATGATTTGGGTGGACCTGTAGCAATGTACTCTTATACGAGTGAAGCTGCTCATTATGGTATCTTGAGTATTATGAATTTAATGGCAGTTTTGTCTATAAATTTAGGTATTGTAAATTTATTGCCAATACCTGCGTTAGATGGTGGAAAATTGCTATTAAATGTAGTAGAAGCAATCAGAAGAAAGCCTTTGGATCCAGAAAAAGAGGGTATAATTACTTTGGTAGGATTTGGTTTTTTAATGATTTTAATGATTTTAGTAACCTGGAATGATATTCAAAGATATTTTTTACATTAGTATAATTAATGATTTAAAGATGGATATTGTTTTCAGAGAGGAGTAAAAAAATGAAACAATCACAAATGTTAATTCCAACATTAAAAGAAATTCCAAGTGATGCTGAAGTTGTCAGTCATCAATTAATGCTAAGAGGGGGATATATCAAACAAATAACAGCTGGTATGTATGCTTACTTACCTCTTGCATATCGAGTAATGAAGAAAATCGAAAATATTATTCGTGAAGAAATGGATAGAATTGATGCAGTAGAAATGCTAGTCCCTGCAGTTGTACCAGCAGAGTTATGGCAAGAGTCAGGACGTTATGAAACTTACGGTCCTACTTTGTTTAAATTAAAAGATCGTCATGAACGAGATTTTATTTTAGGACCAACTCATGAAGAAACTTTCACAACAATTGTAAGAGATGCAATAAAATCTTACAAAAAATTGCCACTATATTTATATCAAATTCAAATGAAGTATCGCGATGAAAATAGACCTAGATTTGGTTTATTACGTGGTCGTGAATTTTTGATGTTAGATGGTTATTCATTCCATGTTGATGATGCAAGTATGGAAAAAGTTTTTAATGATACTGACAAAGCATATCAAAGAATTTTTGAACGTTGTGGGCTAGATTTTAGAGGAATTATTGCTGATTCAGGCGCAATGGGAGGAAATAGATCAAAAGAATTCCAAGCCATCGCTGAAGTTGGAGAAGATACAATTGCATATTCTGATTCGTCTGATTATGCAGCTAATATTGAGATGGCAAAGAATTTGAGAATACCTAAACAATCTCATGAAACTCCAAAAGATTTGGAAAAAGTTGCTACACCTAATGCCAAAACAATTGTTGAAGTAGCTGAATTTTTGGGAACAGATACTCAAAATGAAATTAAGACTCTACTATTTGTGGCTGATGACGAACCTGTTGTTGTTTTAATGAGAGGTATTGACGAAGTAAATGAAGTTAAATTAAAGAATCATTTAGGAGCTATTGATTTACGTCCAGCTGAAGAAGAAGAAGCTGTAAAATTCTTAGGTGCAAACTTCGGCTCTCTAGGACCTGTAGGAATTGATGAAAATCTAAAAGTACTAGCAGATTTAGATGTTGAAGGAATGATAAATGCTAGTGTAGGTGCCAATGAAGATGGTTACCATTATATAAACGTTAATATTGATAGAGATTATCATGTTGATGAATTTTTAGATCTACGTGAAGTTAGAGAAGGAGAACTATCACCAGATGGCGAAGGTGTATTGAAATTTACACGTGGGATTGAAATTGGTCATATTTTCCAATTAGGAACTCGTTATTCTGAGAGTTTGGGTGCAGATGTATTAGATGAAAATGGACGTCAAGTTCCTATGAGAATGGGTTGCTATGGAATTGGTGTTTCACGCTTATTATCAGCAATAGTTGAACAACATAATGATGAAAATGGTATTGCTTGGCCTCGCGAAATTGCTCCATTTGATATTCATGTTGTTCCTGTTAACGTAAAAAATGATACACAAAGAGAACTAAGTGAAAAAGTTACTGCAATGTTAGAAGATGCAGGATATCAAGTGTTAGTTGATGATAGAAAAGAACGCGCAGGAGTAAAATTTGCAGATTCAGATTTAATTGGACTTCCAATTCGTATAACTGTTGGTAAGAAAGCAGATGAAGGAATTGTTGAAATTAAACTTCGTCAAAATGGAGAAAAGATTGAAGTTAAGTTAGAAGAGTTATTAAATTCTGTAAAAATACTTTTTAATGAAACAATTACTGATTAGTTAATATTTTTATTTGAAGTGACTGAGATTAAGTGTTAAATTTTTCTCAGTTACTATTTTTTTTGAAATTAAGAATTTGGGGAAAGGAGCTACTTCTTTGGAAACCAATAAACAAGATCTATTTAAGAAATTATTAAGACAGATTAATTGGGAAAATAAACATGGGTTTGAAGAGGTATTTACGAATGCAGAAATTCAAAAAGTTGAAGTTCATGTAGAGAGTAAAGTTTGGAATTTTCATTTACAGATAGAAGATATACTGCCATATGAAGTATTTTACCAATTTTATCAGCAACTACAGTTAGCGTTTAAAGATATTGCCAAAGTTGACATCACTTTGCATACAAAAAATCCCATTATAACGAATCAAAAGTTAGGAGATTATTGGAAATGGGTTGTATTTAATAGTGGTATTCAATCATCATTTATACAAGAACTTTCCAGAAGTAAAGTACCATATTTAGATAATAATAGAGTAATTTTACTGGCAGAAAATGAAATTGTAAAACGTTTTTTAGTAGATCAAGCTTTAGGTCCATTAGAATCAACATATCACAAGATAGGGTTTCCTAAATTTTCAGTTAATACTCTAGTTGATGAAACTAAGGCTCAGGAGATAATTGAGAATATTAAAGAACAGAAAGCTAAGAGCGATGCCGAATTGGCTCAAAAAGCTGTAGAAGCCATAAAGAAACAAAGTGAACAAAGAGAAAAATCTAAAGCAGAAGTTCCTAGTATAGAAGGGCCGGTCCAACTAGGAAAGAAAATTTCACCTGATCAAGAAATTACGCAAATGATTAATATAACTGAAGAAGAACGTTCAGTTACAGTTCAAGGCTACGTGTTCGACAAAGAAGTTAGAGAGTTACGTTCAGGAAGAAAATTATTAATCCTGGAAGTTACAGATTACACTTCATCATTTGTCGTTAAGAAGTTTTCACGAACTGAAGAAGATGAAGCAATGTTCGATGCTATAAATTCTGGTGTCTGGATTAAGGTGCGTGGAAGTGTTCAAGAAGATAACTATATGAGAGACCTAGTTATTAATGCATATGATTTGAATGAAATAAAACATGAGAGTAGAAAAGATACGGCCCCTGAAAATGAAAAGCGAGTTGAATTACACCTTCACTCTAATATGAGTATGATGGATGCTACTAATAGCATTACAGAATACGTATCTAAAGCTGCGGAATGGGGACATAAAGCTATTGCAATTACAGACCATGGGACGTTACAGGCATTTCCTGAAGCACATGCTGCTGGGCAAAAAAATAATGTTAAGATTCTCTATGGTGTTGAGGCAAATATTGTAGATGATGGAGTTCCTATTGCGTATAATGAGCAACACAAAAACTTAAGAGATGCAACATATGTTATTTTTGATACTGAAACAACAGGTTTGTCAGCACAATATGATAAAGTAATAGAACTTGCTGCTGTAAAAATGGAAAAGGGAAATGTTATTGATACGTTTGAAGAATTTATTGATCCCGGTCACCCTCTTTCACAAACTACAATTAATTTAACAAGTATTACTGATGACATGGTAAGAGGTTCTAAAAGCGAGGAAGAAGTTTTTAGGTTATTCAAAGAATTTTGTAAAGATTGCATTATTGTAGGACACAATGCTACTTTTGACGTAGATTTCATGAATACAGGATACGAACGTCATAATATGGAAATGATACAGGAACCTTGGATTGATACATTACCGTTAGCAAGATATTTATATCCTGAAATGAAAGGATTTAGACTTAATACATTAGCTAAAAAATTGAATATAAAATTAGAGCATCATCATCGAGCTATATATGATGCTGAAGCTACTGGTTTTATATATTATGCTATGTTAAAAGATGCTGAAGAAAAACAAATATTATATCATGATGACTTTAATAAGCATGTTGGGGAAAATGATGCGTATAAACACGAGCATCCATCGCATGCAATAATTTTAGCAAAAACACAAGAAGGGCTAAAAAATCTCTTTAAATTAACTTCAGAATCTATGGTTAAGTATTTCTATAGAGTTCCAAGAGTACCACGTTCAATTTTAGAAAAATATCGTGAAGGACTTATAGTAGGGTCTGCTTGTGCTGATGGAGAAGTATTTACAGCAATGATGCAGAAGGGATATACAATTGCTAAGCAAAAAGCAGAATTTTATGATTATTTAGAAGTTCAACCAAAGCCGTTGTATGAACCATTATTAGAACAAGAATTAGTTAAAGATAATGATAATCTTGAAGAAATTATTACAAATATGGTCAAATTAGCCCACGAACTAGATAAACCAATAGTTGCTACTGGAGATGTTCATTTTATGAATAAAGAGGATGCAATTTATCGAAAGATATTAATCCATTCTCAAGCAGGAGCTAACCCATTAAATAGATTAAAAAAATTACCAGATGCACATTTTAGAACTACAGATGAAATGTTAGAAGAATTCAGCTTTTTAGGAGAAGATATAGCAAAAGAAATTGTGGTAACCAATCCTAATAAGTTAGTAGATGAAATTTCAGAAATTACTCCTGTTAAAGATAAACTTTATACACCTAAAATGGAAGGTGCAGAGCAAGACATACATGATCTTACTATGAATAGAGCACATGCCTGGTATGGTGATACTTTACCAGAAATAGTTCAAAAGAGATTGGATAAGGAATTAAAATCTGTTATTGGTAATGGATTTTCGGTAATTTATCTAATTTCACAAAAATTAGTGTATAAATCTAACAAAGATGGATATTTAGTAGGTTCTCGAGGATCTGTTGGGTCAAGCTTAGTTGCAACAATGACAGGTATTACAGAAGTTAATCCATTGCCACCACATTATCGATGCCCAAAATGCAAGTGGACGCATTTTTATGAAAAAGGTGAGTATGGTTCTGGTTACGACTTACCGGATAAAGACTGTCCTAATTGTGGTACAGAATTAATAAAAGATGGACAAGATATACCTTTTGAAACTTTCTTAGGTTTTAAGGGAAATAAAGTTCCAGATATAGATTTAAATTTCTCTGGTGACTATCAACCTATTGCACATAATTATACGAAAGTCTTATTTGGTGAGAATAATGTTTATCGTGCTGGAACAATTGGTACAGTAGCTGATAAAACGGCTTATGGCTATGTTAAAGCTTATGAGAGAGATACTGAACAAAATTTCAGAGGTGCTGAAATAGATAGACTAGCTAAGGGAGCTACTGGAGTAAAGCGAACTACAGGGCAACATCCTGCAGGAATTCTTGTTGTTCCTGATTATATGGATATTTATGACTTTACTCCAATACAATATCCAGCAGATGACCTAACAGCTGCTTGGCGTACAACTCACTTTGATTTTCATTCGATTCATGATAACATCTTGAAATTAGATATTTTAGGTCATGATGATCCTACGATGATAAGGATGTTACAAGATTTATCTGGAATAGATCCTAAAACTATCCCTACAGATGACCCTGGAGTTATGGCTTTGTTCTCAGGAACAGATATTTTGGGTGTAACTCCTGAAGAGATTCAATCTTCGACAGGGACATTGGGTGTTCCGGAATTTGGTACTCGATTTGTTAGAGGAATGTTAGAAGAGACCCATCCAAAAACATTTGCAGAGTTATTAAAAATTTCAGGATTATCACATGGTACAGATGTTTGGTTGGGAAATGCAGAAGAATTAATAAAAAATGGGACTGTAACAATGCCAGACGTTATAGGATGTCGTGATGATATTATGATGGATCTAATTCATATGGGTGTTGAGTCTGATAAAGCGTTCAAGATTATGGAACATGTACGAAAAGGTAGAGGAATACCAGATGAGTGGCAAGCTGATATGAGAGCAGCAGATGTTCCTGAGTGGTATATCGGAGCATGCTTAAAAATTAAGTATATGTTTCCTAAAGCCCATGCTGCTGCGTATGTCTTGATGGCACTAAGAATTGCATATTTTAAAGTTTATTATCCCCTTGTTTACTATGCAGCATATTTCTCAGTACGTGCGGATGATTTTGATTTGGTTTCAATGTCTAGAGGAAAAGAAGCTGTAAAAAATGCGATGGAACTCATAAATTCAAAAGGAAATGAAGCAACAACTAAAGAGAAAAATCTTTTAACAGTATTAGAAATTGCTAACGAAATGTTAGAAAGAGGTTTCGATTTTAGTATGGTAGATATTAATAAGTCTGATGCTCAGAACTGGACTATTCAAGAAGACGGAAGAACATTATTGGCACCTTTCACAGCAATCCCTGGTTTAGGACTAAACGTAGCTAAGCAAATTGTTGCTGCAAGAGAGGAACAAGAATTTATTTCAAAAGAAGATCTAAGTAAGAGGGGAAAAGTATCTCAATCATTGATTGATTTTATGACAGAAAATCATGTATTGGATGATTTACCAGATGAAAATCAATTAAGCTTATTTTAACTACTAAATAAACTTAGAAATTCTCAGTATAATAAGAAAAACAGAGCAATGTTAATTCTTGTATTCTAATTTTAGCTATGTTAAACTAAGTTATATTAGATAACTCGTAAAGAGTGAGCAGAAATGCTCACTCTTTTTGTTGGAATAGTTTACTTTGGTTCTATTTCTGCTGAAGTATTGCTTTAATTTAGTTGAAGGAGGCTCATAAGTGAGTAGTGTTGTTGAAACAGTAACTAATCTGGTAACCCCTATTCTAGATGAAAATCATTTTGAATTAGTTGATGTAGAATTTGTAAAAGAAGGAAAAAGTTGGTATTTAAGAGTTTATATTGATAAACCTAATGGAATTAACATTGAAGAATGTGCCTTGGTGAGTGATAAACTCAGTGAAAAATTAGATAGTTGTGACCCAGATCCAATACCACAAGCTTATTATCTAGAAGTTTCATCACCAGGTGCTGAAAGACCTTTAAAGAAAGAGAAAGACTATGAACGTGCATTAAATAAGTATATTCATATTTCTCTTTATCAAGCTATTGATGGACAAAAAGTTTATGAAGGTACTATGGTTGATTTAAACAAAGAAACTTTGACATTGGAATATAGAGTAAAAACAAGAACAGTAACTAAGACTTTTGATCGAAATAAAATCGCAAAAGCTCGTTTGGCAATTAAATTTTAATAATTATTAAGGAGATAATAGAACAATGAGTAAGGAATTACTAAACGCATTAAATGCCTTAGAAGTTGAAAAAGGTGTAAAGAAAGAAATTGTGATTGAAGCATTAGAAGCAGCTTTAGTTTCAGCTTATAAGCGTAATTATGGTCAAGCTCAAAATGTGGAAGTTGAATTTGATAAGATTGCAGGTAATATCCATGTTTATGCTGTTAAAGAAGTAGTAAATGAAGTGTATGATTCTCAGTTAGAAATTAGTTTGAAATCTGCTCTTGAAATTAATAGAGCTTATGAAATTGGTGATACTATCCGTGAAGAAGTTACACCAAAAGATTTTGGGCGTATAGCAGCACAAACTGCTAAACAAGTAATCATGCAACGTGTTCGTAAAGAAGAAAGAGAAGTTATTTATAATGAATATGTTCAATATGAACAAGAAATTGTTACAGGTGAAGTAGAACGTAGAGATAATAAATTTGTTTACGTTAATTTAGGTAGAATTGAAGCTGTTTTGTCACGTCAAGATCAAATTCCAGGTGAAGAATACAAGTCACATGATAAAATTAAGGTATACATTTATAAAGTTGAAAACACATCAAAAGGACCTCAAGTATTTGTAAGCCGTTCTCATCCAGATTTGTTAAGACGTTTATTTGAACAAGAAATTCCAGAAATTTTTGATGGTACTGTAGAAATAGTTTCAATTTCTAGAGAAGCCGGTGATCGTGCTAAAGTAGCTGTTCGTTCTAATGAAGATGGTGTAGATCCTGTTGGAACATGTGTAGGACCAAGAGGTGAACGTGTACAAGCTATCGTAAATGAACTAAAAGGTGAAAACATGGATATTGTTGAATGGCGTGAAGATCCAGCAGAATACATTGCTAATGCTTTGAATCCTGCTAAAGTATTAGACGTTCGTTTTGATGATAAAAATGAGCATGCTTGTACAGTTGTTGTACCAGATGATCAATTGTCTTTAGCAATTGGTAAACGTGGACAAAATGCAAGATTAGCTGCAAGATTGACAGGTTATAAAATTGATATTAAATCAGAAAGCGATGCTGCTGATTTAAATAACGTGGAAGCTGATAATAATGATATTGATGATGAAGATCAATTGATGTCAGACTCTTCTTCCAATATGATTGAGGAGGAATAATTATGGCACAACGTAAAATTCCTATGAGAAAAGACATTGTTACAGGTGAGATGGTACCTAAAAAGGAATTAGTCCGTGTTGTTAAAAATAAGGAAGGCGAGGTAAGCATAGACCCTTCTGGGAAAAAATCTGGTAGAGGTGCATATATCCATCTAAATGTTGATGTAGCAAAAAAAGCAAAAGTTGATAAGACTTTTGATAAAACTTTTGGTATTAGTATTTCTGATGATTTTTATGATGAATTGATTGCATATGTTGATCATCAAGTAGAAAGAGCAAAATTATTTGGTAATGGAAAATAGGATAAAGGTATTAAATTTATTAGGTTTAGCTAGAAGAGCTAGTAAATTAGTAACAGGGCAAGAATTAGTCTTATCGCGAATTAGAAGCAACAAAGTTAATATTGTTTTTGTTGCTAGTGATAGCGGAAAAAATTCATTGAAACAATTTACTGATAAGTGTAAGAGTTACAATGTATTTTTATGTAAGTCTTTCACAAAAGAAGAGTTAAGTTCAGCTATTGGACAAAAACGTTCCGTTATTGCTGTAAATGACATTGGATTTGCAAATAGAATGAAAGAACTATTATCTGATTAATTTATTGTTCATTCTTATTTTAATGCGATAGGGCTTCTGAAGTTAGGGTACTAAATTAGGAGCGTGATAATATGGTAAAAAAACGTATTTATGAATTGGCTAAAGAGTTAGGTATAAGTAGTGAGAGAGTAATAAAAATTGCTAAAAAATATGATTTTAAAGTTACAAACCATATGTCAGCATTAGATGAAAATGAACAGAATAAAATTCGTGGAAGTATAAGTCTAAAAGCAAAGAAAAAAGAGCACATACAACATAATAAAAATAAAGATAATTTTCATTCCAAAAAGGTACAAAAAAGTAGTACAGGGAGTAAAGACGAAAATAATCATAAGAATGTGCATAAAAATAATAGAAAGCGGTCTGGTAGTAGTATGAAAGAAAATAATAATGCAAAGAACGGACAACGTAATAATAGAAATAATCGTTCTAATAATAAATTTAAAAATAAACGTAATAACAATAATAAACGTAATAATAATTTTAAGAAGGGAAATCCTGTTCCACCAAGAAAAAATAAGCCATTGCCAGAAACATTGGTTTATACTGTAGGGATGAATGTAGCTGATATTGCTAAAAAAATTCATAGAGAACCTGCAGAAATTATTAAGAAGCTATTTATGATGGGGGTAATGGTAAACCAGAACCAATCCCTAGATAAAGATACAATTGAACTTTTAGCTGCTGATTATGGTATTAATGCAGAAGAAAAAGTTGAAGTGGATGTGTCTGATATTGATAAGTTCTTTGAAGAAGAACAAAACAACACTGAGCATTTAGAAAAACGTCCTCCAGTAGTTACTATTATGGGACATGTTGACCATGGTAAGACAACTTTACTTGATAAATTACGTCATACGCATGTTACCGAAGGCGAAGCTGGTGGTATTACACAACATATTGGTGCTTATCAAGTAAGACATGATGATAAGATTATAACTTTCTTAGATACACCAGGACATGCTGCATTTACTAACATGCGTGCTAGAGGTGCTGATATTACAGATATTACTGTTTTAGTTGTAGCTGCTGATGATGGTGTTATGCCTCAAACTATTGAAGCTATTAATCATGCTAAAGCTGCAGGTGTACCTATAATTGTAGCTGTTAACAAGATTGATAAACCAGGTGCAAATCCTAACCATGTAATGGAACAACTGACGGAATATGAATTAATTCCTGAAAGCTGGGGTGGAGACACAATTTTTGTAGAGATATCTGCAAAATTTGGTAAGAACTTAGATGAATTATTAGATATGATTCTTTTAGAAGCAGAAATGTTAGAATTACATGCTAATCCAAACCAAAGAGGGGCAGGTTCTGTTATTGAAGCCCGTTTGGATAAAGGAAAAGGTTCAGTAGCTTCATTGTTAGTTCAACAAGGTACGTTACATGTTGGTGATCCAATTGTTGTGGGTAATACATTTGGACGTGTACGTACAATGGTGGATGCTCGTGGACATGATATTAAAAAAGCTACACCAGCGACACCTGTAGAAATTACAGGGTTGAATGAAGTACCGGATTCTGGTGATAGATTTATTACATTTGAGGATGAAAAGACTGCTAGAGCTGCAGGTGAAAAGCGTGCCGAAAGAGCTTTATTGAAAGAACGTAGTCAAACAAATCATGTTACTCTAGATAACTTATTTGATACTCTTAAAGAAGGAGAATTAAAAGAAGTTGGAGTTATTATAAAAGCTGATGTTCAAGGATCTGTTGAAGCTTTAGCACAAAGTTTTAAGAAGATTGATGTTGAAGGTGTACGTGTAAATATTATTCACCAAGCAGTAGGTGCCATAAATGAAAGTGATGTTACATTAGCAGAAGCATCTAACGCTATCATTGTTGGTTTTAATGTACGTCCTACACCATTAGCTAAACAACAAGCAGAATCAGATAATGTTGATATACGTTTACACCGAGTTATTTATAAAGCTATTGATGAAATTGAAACAGCTATGAAGGGTATGTTAGAACCTGAATATCAAGAAAAGATTACAGGACAAGTAGAGATACGCCAAACATACAAAGTTTCAAAATTAGGTACAATTGGTGGTGGATATGTTATTGATGGGTATATTCGCCGCGATAGTGGTGTACGTGTAATTCGTGATGGAATTGTTATTTATGAAGGTAAATTAGCTTCTTTGAAACGCTTCAAGGATGACGTTAAAGAAGTTAAACAAGGATATGAATGTGGATTGATGATTGAAAAATATAATGACATAAAAGTTGGAGATCAAATTGAAGCATACATTATGGAAGAAGTTCCAGTTGATTAATCTTTATTATACAGGAGGAAATTATGGCACAACATTTTCGTGTAGGAAGATTATCTCAAGAAATTCAACGAGAAGTAAATGATATCTTACTTAAACGAGTGCGAGATCCAAGAGTTAAAGATGTAACTATTACAGGTGTAGAAGTTTCTGGTGATTTACAACATGCTACTATCTATTATAGTATTTTATCAGATAAGGCTTCTGATGAGAAAAAGGTGCAAACTGGTTTGGATAAAGCAACTAGTTTGATTAGAGGCGAACTTGGTCATCGTTTAAGTATTTATGTAACTCCTGAAATTAAATTTGAACGTGATAAGTCTGTTCAATATGGAGATCATATCGATGAGCTTCTTAGAAAACTTCACAGTACAGATAAATTTTAGTATTTTTAAGAAAGTATTTAAGAGGGTATGGTTGTTAAATCGTACTCTCTTTTTTGGAGGGATTTTTAATGGATGGAATTCTACCTTTGTATAAAGAACGTGGAATGACTAGTAATGATGCTGTCATAAAATGTAGAAAAATTTTTAAGACTAGAAAAATAGGACATAGTGGAACTTTAGATCCTGAAGTTGATGGTGTTTTACCGATTTGTGTGGGAAAAGCTACAAAAGTGGTTAATTATTTAATGGATTCAGGTAAAGTATATAAAGGCGAAATAACATTGGGATTTGCTACTACTACTGAAGATTTGGAAGGCGAAGTAATTTCGAAAGTAAAACTTTCTGAACCATTTTCAGATGAGAAAATAAATGAAATTTTGTCTAGTTTTATAGGTGATATAATACAGGTTCCGCCTATATATTCTGCTATAAAAGTTAACGGTAAAAAATTATATGAGTATGCTAGAGCTGGTGAAAAAGTAGATATTCCAGAAAGAAGAGTTCATATAGAATATTTTAAACAAATTTTCCCTTCAAAATTTGATAAAGAAAAAGGACAGCAAACTATATATTTTGAAGTCGGTTGTGGTAAGGGTACATATGTTAGAACTTTAGCAGTAGATGTTGGAAAAAAATTAGGTGTTCCAGCTGTTATGAGTGATTTGACAAGGCTTAAAAGTGGTGGCTTTCAAATTGGAATGGCGAAGTCATTATCACAATTAGAAAAATTAGCACATGAAAATAAATTATCTGAATCATTATATCCTATTGATTATGCTGTTAAAGATTTACCAAGATATGATTTGAAATTAGAACAATGGAAGATAGTGAAAAATGGAGGCTTTTTATCCGTAAATACTTTTAAAGAAAATTACGATAGAGTGAATCTTTTCTATGATGATAGAATTAGATGTATTTATCAATATAATAAAGAAAAAAATAGATATCAATCTGAGAGAATGATAGATTTAAGTTAGGAAGGGATATAGATGAAAATCGTAAAATTGAAGGAACCTTATGATAAAAATGCAATTGTTGATTCTCCAATTGTATTAGCTTTAGGTTTTTTTGATGGAGTTCATCGTGGACATCAAGAAGTAATAAAAAGAGCTATAGAAAAAGGAAAAAGTTTAGGTGTAAAAGTTGCAGTAATGACTTTTGACAGACATCCAAAAATCATCTTTCAAAATATTGATGGTGAAAAGTTTAAATATCTAACAATGTTGGATGAAAAACTAGAACATTTTAAAAATTTAGGTGTAGATATAGCTTATGTTGTTAAGTTTGATGAAAATTTAGCTTATCTTTCACCACAAGATTTTATAGATAAGTATGTAGTAGGGTTACATGCAATATGTGTTGTTGCAGGTCAAGACTATACTTATGGAAAACATGATATTGCTAATATGGATACTATTTCGGATTTTGCAAAAGGAAGGTTTGAAATAATAACTGTAGACCACTTACAACGCAATAATCAAAAAATTAGTTCTACTCAGATAAGAAAAGATTTAGATAGCGGGAATGTGGAAGCTGCTAATTTGCTATTAGGATATCAATATGAAAATCATGGAACTGTTGAACATGGTTTTAAGAGAGGAAGAAAAATAGGATTTCCAACTTTAAATGTTTCTATCCCTAAGAATGAACGTATTTTAGGAGAGGGTGTATATGCTGTTAAAGTGAAAATAGATAAAGATAATTCATGGTATGAAGGAATGGCATCTATAGGGCATAATGAAACATTTGGTGATGATTTAGAAAAAACAGTTGAGATAAACCTATTTAATTTTGATAAAAGTGTTTATGGAGAAAAAGTTATTGTTAAATGGTATAAATTTTTAAGAGAAATGGTGAAATTTGATAGTGTTGAGGAACTAATAGATCAATTAAATAAAGATAAAAGAGATACTGAGGTCTTTTTTGGAGACTTGAAAAAAATTAGCACTTATAGGGTTGCTCTGCTAATTTTTTGTCTAAAACTCTTGACTAATCCCATTAACTAGGTTATATTAATAATTGACTTAGCACTCTAATGTGTTAAGTGCTAAAAGAGGTGGTTGGTTTGCTAACTGAAAGACAGTTGTTGATTTTGGAAACAATAATCCGAGATTATACTGATTTAGGACAGCCTATTGGTTCTAAAACTTTGCAAGAACAATTACCTATACGTGTTAGTTCAGCTACTATTCGAAATGAAATGGCAGTTCTTGAAAAACAAGGTTTTATAACTAAAGAGCACTCTAGTTCTGGTCGAATTCCTTCTCTTAAGGGATATCGTTATTATGTTGATAATTTAGTTAAACCCGTTAAAATAGATTCGAAATCTGTAAGAAGTATTCAATCTCTATTTGGAAATGAATATCGTAGAGTTGATGAAATAATAGAAATGTCTGCAAAGATATTGTCTGATTTAACTAATTATACGGCGATAACTTTGAGACCAGAAGCTAGTGATTTAAAACTCGAAGGATTCAGGATGGTACCATTAGGAAATGGCCAAGTAATGGTTATTCTCGTTGCCAGTGATGGATCAGTTGAAAGCCAAATTTATAATTTACCTAATAACATAGATGGAGAGTCTCTAGAAGCTGTTATTAGGCTAATTAATGATAAATTGGTAGGTTCTTCCCTTAGTGAAGTCACTTCTAAACTACAAGAATTGCAGCCGTTACTTACTAAATATATTGAAAAATCTGATGGATTTATCGATGTATTTGGTGGAATCTTAGATAAAGCTATCAAAGAGCAGTTTTATATTGGTGGAAGGCGAAATTTGTTGAATTTTGCTAACGGTAATAATTTAGAACAGATCAAATCCCTGTATTCATTAATTGACGATGAATCAGATAAGATTGGTGGGTTAGTAGATAATACGACTAATCCACACGATCATCATGGAATTTCGGTTAAAATAGGCGATGAGATGTCTGATAGGTTATTGTTAGATTACAGTCTTGTATCGGCAACTTACAATGTTGGGAGTCATGGTCGAGGCATGATTGCTATTCTAGGGCCTACTAACATGCCGTATTCTAAGATGATAGGATTGGTTGAAGTTTTCCAAAAAGAGCTAACTAAAAAATTAATTGATTATTACCGAAATTTTGATAAGTGATAATTGAAAGGGGTGGCGATGTGTCTGAAGAAAAAGTAAAAGCTTCTGAGCAAAATGAAGATATTGAAAAAGAAATTAAAGAAGATGATAAAGCTTCATCTGTTGAGAATGAAAAATCAGTAGAGGAGACAGATGATTCTTCAAAAGCATTAGATGAACTTCAAAAGAAGTACGATGATATTGAGGATAAATATTTACGAGCTGAAGCTGAAATGGCTAATATGACACAACGTTTTAAGAAAGAACAAGAAATGTTGTTGAAATATGAAGGTCAAGATTTAGCTCGTGATATTTTACCAGTTATTGATAATTTAAATCGAGCTTTAGAAATTGAAGTAGATAATGATGCATCACAGCAACTGAAAAAAGGTATAGAAATGGTTGCTCGTGATATGGAAAAAGCCTTGAAAAACAATAATGTTACTAAAATAGATTCTCTAGGAAAGGTGTTTGACCCTACTTTACATCAAGCTGTAAAGACAGTTCCTGTCGAAGAAGGACAAGAACCAGAAACTATAGTACAAGTTTTCCAAGACGGATACATGCTAAAAGATAGAGTATTACGACCAGCGATGGTTGTTGTAGCTCAATAAGTAGTATTTAATTAATATTTTTATAAAAGAGGTAATACGTTTATGTCAAAAATCATTGGTATTGATTTAGGTACAACAAACTCAGCTGTTGCTGTACTAGAAGGTAAAGATCCTAAAATTATAACAAATCCAGAAGGTAATAGAACAACTCCATCAGTTGTATCATTCAAAAATGGTGAAACACAAGTTGGTGAAGTAGCTAAGCGTCAAGCTATTACAAATCCAAATACAGTATCTTCTATAAAGCGTCACATGGGAGATGCAAACTATAAGGTAAAGATTGAAGACAAGGAATATACTCCACAAGAAATTTCAGCAATGATTTTACAATACATTAAAGATTATGCTGAAAGTTACTTAGGTGAAGAAGTATCACAAGCTGTTATTACAGTTCCTGCATACTTTAACGATTCACAACGTCAAGCAACTAAAGACGCAGGTAAGATTGCGGGTTTGAAAGTTGAAAGAATTGTTAATGAACCTACAGCTGCAGCTTTAGCTTATGGTCTTGATAAATTAGATAAAGATGAACGTATTTTAGTATTTGACCTTGGTGGTGGTACTTTTGACGTTTCTATCCTTGAATTAGGTGATGGAGTATTTGAAGTTCTATCAACTAATGGTGATACACATCTTGGTGGTGATGATTTTGATAATAAGATCATTGATTGGTTAGTTGAAAACTTTAAAGCTGACAATGGAATTGATCTATCTCAAGATAAAATGGCTATGCAACGTTTGAAAGATGCTGCTGAAAAGGCTAAGAAGGACTTATCTGGTACAACAGAAGCACAAATTTCACTACCATTTATTGCTGCTGGTGAAGCTGGTCCTTTACACTTAGAAACATCATTATCACGTGCTAAGTTTAATGAATTAACTGAAGATTTGGTTGAAAGAACAAAGATTCCTGTACGTAACGCTTTAGCTGATGCAGGATTAACAAATGCTGATATTGATGAAGTTATTTTAGTTGGTGGTTCCACACGTATTCCTGCAGTTAAGGAAGCTGTTAAGGCTGAAACAGGACATACTCCTAATGAATCAGTTAACCCAGATGAAGCTGTTGCTTTGGGTGCTGCAATTCAAGGTGGAGTTATTACCGGTGATGTTAAGGATGTTGTTTTATTAGACGTTACACCTCTATCATTAGGTATTGAAACAATGGGTGGCGTATTTACTAAGTTAATTGATCGTAATACAACTATTCCAACATCTAAGTCTCAAGTATTTTCTACAGCAGCTGATAATCAACCAGCAGTGGATATTCACGTTCTTCAAGGTGAACGTCCAATGGCTGCAGATAATAAGACGTTGGGTCGTTTCCAATTAACAGATATTCCTGCTGCTCCTCGTGGTGTGCCACAAATTGAAGTTAAGTTTGATATTGATAAAAATGGTATTGTTAATGTTTCTGCTAAGGACTTAGGAACAAATAAAGAACAAAAGATTACTATTAAGAGTTCATCTGGTTTGTCTGATGAAGAAATTGATCGTATGGTTAAGGAAGCTAAAGAAAATGAAGCTGCTGATAAGAAACGTAAGGAAGAAGTTGACTTGCGTAATGAAGTAGATCAATTATTATTCCAAACAGACAAGACTTTGAAAGAAGTTAAAGATAAAGTTTCTGCAGATGAAGTTAAGAGTGTTGAAGATGCGCGTGATGCTCTAAAGAAAGCTCAAGAACAAAATGATATCAATGAAATGAAAGCTAAGAAAGATGAGTTAACTAAGTTAATTCAAGATATGTCTGTAAAATTGTATCAACAAGCACAACAGGCTCAACAAGCTAGTGGTGCACAAGGTGATACTTCAGCTAATAACTCTACAAACGATGATAATACGGTTGATGGAGACTTTAAAGAAGTAGATCCTGATGAAAATAAGTAGTATCTGTCTTGTAAGATAGGATTGAGCCATATGCTTTTATGCATGTGGCTTTATCTTTATTAACTATTTAAGTTATAATTAGTTGTGTAAATTTGGCAAAATGAAAGTCATTTTGTACTTTGAAAATTGGAGAGAAAAAAATGAATCCATATGATGTTTTAGGAGTTTCTAAAGATGCTTCTGATCAAGAAATAAAACGTGCATATCGTAAGCTATCAAAAAAATATCATCCAGATTTAAATCATGAACCTGGTGCTGAAGAAAAATTCAAAGAAGTAAATGAAGCGTATGAAATTTTAAGTGATCCTCAAAAAAAGGCACAATATGATCAATTTGGTACAACAGGTGGACAGCAAGGCTTTGGTGGTGGCCAAGGTTTCGGTGGCTTTGATTTTGGTGGATCTGGAGCAGGTGGCTTTGAAGATATATTCAGTTCATTCTTTGGTGGTGGTCAAAGCAGAAATAATAATGGCCCTCGTCAAGGGAGAGATCTTCAATATGAAATGCATCTAACTTTTGAAGAAGCAATCTTTGGAAAGAAAACAGAAATTAAATATACTAGAGAAGAAAATTGTAAAACTTGTAGCGGGACAGGTGCTAAGCCAGGAACATCACCTGTAACATGTTCTAAATGTCATGGTAGAGGATTTATTCAGGTTCAACGACAGACACCTTTGGGTAGAATGATGTCTCAACAAGAATGTGATGTGTGCCACGGTACTGGTAAAGAAATAAAAGAAAAATGCTCCACTTGTCACGGAAGTGGACATGTAAATGAACAACATGCTATTGAAGTTACAGTACCTGCTGGTGTTGAAGATGGTAATCAAATGCGCTTGAGTGGTCAAGGTGAGGCCGGAGTAAATGGTGGACCATATGGCGATTTATATATTTACTTCTCTGTTGCACCTAGCGATAAGTTTAAACGTGATGGGGCAGATATATACTTGAGTTTGCCTATTAGTTTTGTCCAAGCTGCACTTGGTGATGAAGTTGAAGTGGATACAGTTCATGGTAAGGTTAAAATGAAAATTCCAGCTGGAACTCAAACAGGAACAACATTTAGACTTCGTGGGAAAGGTGCACCTCATTTAAGAGCTGGTGGAAATGGTGATCAACGTGTTACAGTCAAAATAGAAACACCTAAGAATTTAAATAAGAAGCAAAGAGAGGCATTAAAGGCTTTTGCTGACTCTATGGGTGAAGATCCTAGTGGTGATGATAGTTTCTTTGAACGTTGGTCTAAGAGTAAAAAAACTAAACGAAAAAAATAATTAGATAAATTGATGAAATATACCTTTGGCTTCGTTAGTCAAAGGTATATTTGTTTAAAGGTGAATTATTAAATGAATTGACCCTATATGTAAAAAAAAGGTATAATTAATAATTAGATATTTAGAAAAGGTAGGAGTGTTCTCATGGATTTAGAACAAATGAAAGTTCGTCAGAAGCATATTCGGAATTTTTCCATTGTGGCACATATTGATCACGGAAAATCAACTCTAGCTGATCGAATTTTAGAAATGACTGATACAGTAACCAAAAGAGAGATGCAAGATCAACTTTTAGATTCAATGGAATTAGAGAGAGAACGAGGCATTACAATTAAATTAAATGCTGTTGAATTGCATTATCATGCAAAAGACGGCGAGACGTATATTTTTCACTTGATTGATACACCGGGACATGTTGATTTTTCATATGAAGTTTCTAGATCTTTAGCAGCTTGCGAAGGAGCTGTATTAGTTGTTGACGCTGCACAAGGAGTAGAAGCGCAGACTTTAGCAAATGTATATCTAGCTTTAGATGATGATTTAGAAATTGTACCGGTTATTAATAAGATAGATTTACCTTCAGCAGATCCAGAACGTGTTCGTCAAGAAATTGAGGATGTGATAGGACTAGATGCTTCTGAAGCTGTTTTGGCTAGTGCTAAAAAGGGAATTGGAATTGAAGAAATGTTAGAACAAATAGTGCAGAATGTTCCCGCTCCTGACGGGGATTTAGAGGCACCGTTGAAAGCTTTAATTTTTGATTCTGTTTATGATGATTATCGAGGTGTAGTTCTAAGTATTAGAGTTGTTGAAGGAACTGTAAAGCCTGGTGATAAAATTCGTTTGATGAATAGTGGCGCCGAATATGAAGTAGTTGAAGTTGGTGTAAATTCACCTAAACCATTAAAGAGAGATTTTTTAATGGCTGGAGACGTGGGATATCTTACTGCAAGTATAAAAGATATTCAAGATACACGAGTAGGTGATACTGTAACAAATGCTAATAATCCGACAGCAAAGCCACTCGAGGGATATCGTGAAATGAATCCTATGGTATATTCAGGATTGTATCCAACAGATAACGCTAAGTATAATGATTTACGAGAAGCGTTAGAAAAATTGCAGTTAAATGATGCTGCTTTAGAGTTTGAACCAGAAACTTCACAAGCTTTAGGCTTTGGTTTCAGATGTGGTTTTTTAGGTTTGTTGCATATGGATGTTGTTCAAGAAAGATTAGAGCGAGAATTTAATATGGACTTAATAACAACGGCTCCTTCTGTAACATATGATGTTGAATTAACAGATGGTACACATATTAATGTATCTAACCCATCTGAAATGCCAGAAACACCACTAATCAAGCAAATTAATGAACCATACGTTAAAGCAGAGATAATGGTACCAAATGACTATGTTGGCGCTGTAATGGAGTTATGCCAACGAAAACGTGGTACTTTTGTAACTATGGATTATCTAGACGATTATCGTGTTAATGTTATTTATGAAATACCATTATCTGAAATAATTTTTGACTTTTTTGACAAGTTGAAATCTAGCACACGTGGTTATGCGTCATTAGATTACGAGTTAGATGGAACTAGACCAAGTGATTTGGTGAAAATAGACATACTTCTTAATGGTGATAAAGTAGATGCTCTAAGTTTTATTTCTCATAGACAATTTGCTCAAGCGAGAGGTAGAGTAATAGTTGATAAACTTAAGACTATCATACCACGTCAAAACTTTGAAATTCCTATTCAAGCTGCTATTGGAGCTAAAATAATAGCTAGAACTAATATAAAAGCTTATCGTAAAGATGTAACAGCAAGAATTCATACTGGTGATCCAGATAGACGTGCTAAATTACTAGATAAACAAAAACGTGGTAAAAAGAGAATGAAAGCAGTAGGTACAGTAGATGTACCTCAAGCTGCATTTATGGCTGTATTGAAGACAGATGAAGAAATAAAGTAAATATATTTTTTTAGAGTACTGGATGAGTTAATAACAATTCCAGTACTCTTTTTTATAGAAAAATTATATTAAGTTATGAAGTAGGTAATATATAATTTATATTAAATATATTTTTGAATACTCTTGACAAAGAAAAAATGGAGAACTAAAATATAATAGTTGGATAATTTTGGGCATTCGCCAAATTGGTAAGGCAGTGGACTCTGAATCCATAATTTACAGGTTCGAACCCTGTATGCCCAATCTTTTTGTTAATTGAATACTATATTTTAAGGATAAATCTTACATAGGTTTATCCTTTTATTTTTTATTGAAAATAAGTTTATAAATAGATTGGAAATTAATAAGTTACATGTAATATTTAAAAGTAACGTACACAAAGCAATGAGAAAAATAGGAATATATTTCTAATATAACAGTTAAATTAGTTCATAGTTCATCAATATCTATTGTCACTTTATATAACATTAAATTTGAATGTTCATGAAATAATATATAATTTTAATGTTTTTATATTGAATTTATCTATGAAATAAAATATCATGTATCATTTTGTGACAATATTGTGGTATAATATTTTCATAAATCAGAATAAGGAGAACGAACATGAAAAAGTTTATTACATTTTTAAGTATTATTAGTAGTTTAATCTTTCTTTCATTTTTTATTAAACCACAGTTAGTTCATGCGGATGAAAAAACATATACAATAGCTACTGATGTAACATTTCCACCATTTGAATATGCAAATGATAGTAATAAATATGTCGGCATTGATATTGACTTGATAAATGCTATAGCTAAAGAAGAAGGATTTAAAGTGGACCTGAAGCCAATTGGTTTTAACGCTGCTTTGCAATCCGTTAGTGCTGGACAAGTTGATGGAATGATCGCAGGAATGACAATTACAGATGAACGTAAACAAAAATTTGATTTTTCGAAACCATATTATTCATCTGGTATTGTTATGGCTGTAAAACCTGACAGTAGTATTAAAAGTTTGAAACAGCTACGCGGAAAGAAAGTAGCTATAAAAACGGGGACTTCAGGTGCGGATTATGCTAATTCTATAAAAGATAAATATGGATTCAAGACTGTAACTTTTGATGATTCAGATAATATGTATAATGATGTAGAAAATGGGAATTCTGTTGCATGCTTTGAAGATAGTGCTGTTTTAGAATATGGTATTAGCACAGGTTTAGGATTAAAAATAGTAACTAAACCAGCTAATTCTGGTAATTTTGGTTTTGCTGTAAAAAAAGGAACACACCAGGAATTGATGAATAAATTCAATGATGGTTTAGATAAACTTAAGAAAAATGGAAAATACCAAAAGATAATTGAAAAATATACAGGTAAAAGTGCAATTTCAGCTACTAAAGAGGCTAATGAAAAGAAAAGTAAAGATAGTCATACTGTCTTAGGACTATTAAAACAAAATAAAAAGGCCTTTTTAGACGGAATAGTAGAAACTTTAAAATTGACAGTAGTTGGAATTATAGGTGCAACTATTTTTGGGATTCTAATAGGAATGTTAGGTGTTGTGCCAAACAAATTTGCTCAAGGTATTTCTACAACAATAATTTATATTTTTAGAGGACTTCCATTGTTAGTTCTAGCTTTGTTTATTTACAATGGTATTCCTAGTTTAACAGGATCAAAAATTCCAGCATTTATCGCCGGAATTATTACATTAACTTTAAACGAAGGTGCATATACTGCAGCCTTTGTGAAGGGTGGAATCGAGGCCGTAGATAAAGGTCAAATGGAAGCAGCTAGAAGTTTGGGACTTTCGTTTGGCAAATCCATGAGAAAAGTTATCTTACCTCAAGGTGTTAAAATTATGATTCCATCTTTCATTAATCAGTTTATAATTACATTAAAGGATACTTCAATTTTATCTATTATAGGTATATTAGAATTAACTCAAACTGGTAAAATCATTATTGCTAGAAACTTAGAAGGTTTTAGAATTTGGGGCATTATAGCAATAATGTACCTATTAATAATTACAATTTTAACTTTATTATCCAAATGGATTGAACGGAGGATAAATAACTAATGACAGATTTAAAAGTAGATGTTACAGATTTAAAAAAGAATTATGGTAGTAATCATGTATTAAAGGGAATCAATTTTAAAGTAAAAAATAATGAAGTTGTAGTTTTAATTGGACCATCTGGTTCAGGGAAAAGTACGTTGTTGAGATGTCTAAATAAATTAGAAGAACCTACTAGTGGTTCAATTATCATTGACGGACATGATATAAGTGATCCTAAGACTGATATAGATAAAGCACGTGAAAATATCGGTATGGTTTTCCAACACTTTAATCTATTTAATAACTTAACAGTAGGTGAAAATATTACTTTGGCACCAGTAGAGCTTGGAAAGTTAGAAAAGGAACAAGCTGAATTTGTAGCTAAGAATTTACTAGAAACAGTAGGCTTAGCTGATAAATATGATGCAATGCCTGCTTCATTGTCTGGTGGTCAAAAGCAAAGAGTTGCTATAGCAAGAGCATTAGCAATGAAACCAGATATTATGCTATTTGATGAACCCACTTCGGCTCTAGACCCTGAAATGGTTGGAGATGTTCTTGAAGTAATGAAAGAATTAGCTAAAGATGGAATGACTATGGTTGTTGTAACACATGAAATGGGATTTGCTAAAGAAGTTGCAGATAGAGTTGTTTTTATGGCTGATGGCCATGTGATGGAAGAGGGTACTCCTGAAGAGGTATTTGATAATCCTCAAAATGAAAGAACTAAAGCATTTTTAGACAAAGTAATTAATGTCTAGAGTATAAAAAGATTGGAATTAAATAATCGCTAAAGATTGCATTATTTTAATAATGGCGATCTTTAGCGATTTTTATTTTATTATTCATAAGATAATTCGACAAGATATACATTTCTATCAGTTAAATGAGCCGTACTAGCCCAAACTTCATGATATCCACGTAATTGGCGACCAGTCATTTGAAAGAAATCGTCTAATAATTTTCCATGTTGAGAAATGAAGTCAAGCTTTAATCTATTAACCATAAGGCTATTATCAGGGAAATATATTTCTGCATCTGAAACCTTAACTTTATCAGAAATAAATAGTCTAATAACATTATCGTAAGCGGGAATGGCCTTTACTAAATCATCAGGATGTCTTTTAATATAAGATAAGATGAAGAATAGAGAATCTGAATTACTTGCCAAAACACAAAAACTCCTTTACACAATCATTTAATATTCATTGTATCATTTTTAGAGTACACTTAGTATATAAAATAAAGAAAAGAGAGAATAGGATGTTTGAAAGAACTTGTGATTTAATAGAAAATTTATATAAAGACAACATTGTTCCTGGTGTATCATATGCTGTAATAAAGCCCGGAGAAGTATTAACTAAAGTTATAGGAAATAGTCAGTTGATTCCTAAAGTAGAAAAACTAAAAGCAGGCATGTTATATGATATGGCTTCTTTAACTAAAGTTGTAGGAACTACGACAGTAATTTTAAAGTTAGTTGAAGATAATAAGATATTAATTGATGACAAAGTGAAGGATTATCTACCATTATTTAAAGATGATAGAGTTACAATTAGACATTTATTAACCCATACTTCAGCATTGAATGGGTATATACCGCATCGAAATGAGTTAAATGCACAAGAATTAATTGAGGCAATGTATACTCTAAAAGTGGGAGACTGGTTAGGAAAAAAAGTGGTATATACAGATACAGGATTAATATTGTTAGGAGAAATAATTCAAAAAATATACAATAAACCTGTACAGACAGTTATAACGCAAGAAGTGTTGCAACCATTGCAGTTATTTGAAAGTACGTTTAATCCGGATCCGGGATTGTGTGTACCTACTGAAGTTCAAAAAAATGGTAAAGTCTTGAAAGGAATTGTACATGATCCTAAAGCTAGAATTTTAGGTAAATATTGTGGATCAGCTGGTCTATTTATGTCGCTAAATGATTTGATTAAGTTTTCTAATTGGATTATACATAATTCAAAAAATAGAGTATTAAAAGACAAGACAATATCTAAATTGTTTAATGATTGGACTCCTAATGGGACTTTGGGGCGATCGCTAGGTTGGGATTTAAGATATAGAAATGATGGAGTTCCATGTATTTATCACACAGGATATACTGGTACATTCATTTTAATAGATAGAGATAGTGGATGTGGATTAATAGTATTGAGTAATAGGGTTCATCCAAGTTCTAATAATCAAATCTTTTTAGATAGAAGAGATATAATTATATCTACTTTTCTTGATGAAATTATTAATTAAAAAAATAATAGAGTGAGGTAATAGTAGAAACTATTTTCTCACTCTATTTGCTTTTAGTAGGTAGGTTTTATTTCTAGAGCTTGTTGCTTTGATAAATCAGCATCTGGATATTTTCTTTGTAAAGCAGTAATTAATATACGTTTAGCTAATTCACCATTTCTAGCTAAGATAGGTCCATGGAAGTAAGAACAATAAGTATTTTTAAAAATAGCACCTTCAGTTTTGTCTTTTCCATTATTTCCATGTCCACTTACAACAGTACCTAGAGGTCGCTCATTTTTTCCTAAATATGTGACTCCATTATGATTTTCGAAACCATGATATTCTTGGTTGGTTTCTTCGTTCTTAATAACAATATCTCCGATGAAACGATTATTATCTTGACTTTCAGTATAATGGTCTAAGGCATGAATACCTTTAATTTTTTGACCGTCAGCCCCAATATAGTATTGACCTAGTAATTGATACCCACCACAAATAGCAAGCATTGGCCCGCCATCATGTATATATTTAGTCAATGCTTCTTTTTTTGATTGAATATCTTTTGAAACAATCATCTGCTCGTAATCTTGGCCACCACCAAAAAAGGCAATATCATACTTTTCAGGATTAAATTCTTGATTTAAGGAGATAATATCAACTTTTAAATCAGTGTCCATTTGTTTAGCATAATAGCGTAAAGCAAGGATATTTCCGATATCACCATAAGTATTCAATAAGTCACCGTATAGATGGGCTAAATTTAATGAATATTTCATAATTAATCCATGCCTCCTTTAATATAACCTTGTTCAGACAATAATTTACGTAACTGTAACACAGCGGTATAAGTTGCTAAAACATAAACATGCTTAGTTGGCATTTTTTTAATATTTTCAAGCACGTCAGGAAGTTTTTCTTCTTGAGAGAAATTTTCTTCAGGTACACCAGCGACTCTCAATCTAAAAGTAATATCGCGGTATCTTTCACCACCAGTTAAAATAGCTGGTATCTTATCAAATGGAAGAGATTCAAAACTTCCATCCCAAATCCAGCTAGTATCGATACCGTCAGCATAGTTAGCATTTAATAACACTGCTAAAGAAAATGGTTCTGTATCGGTTTTTATCATATCAAGTACTTGATCTAGACCAACTGGATTTTTAATCAAGACCAATGTTAGTTCTTTATCACCTATCTTGATAACTTCTTGTCTTCCAAAGACTTTTTCATCGTTACTGCTTAAAGCATGTGCTATCTGTTGAGGTGAAACGCCTAATTCATTTCCGACAGCATATGCTGCTAAAGCATTATAAATATTATATGTTCCACCTATATGAAGTGAGATGTTAGTATTATCGATTTCAAAAGTCGAGCTTTGAGGACTTTGACTTAGAATACGGTTCATTCGATAAGAAAGTTTTGGACGTTTGAAATCGCAGTTAGGACAATAATATTTCCCCAAATTACTGTAACTTCTATTCTTATAGTGTAGAATATGTTGGCATTTAGGACATAATAAACTGTCTGTGTTAGCCGGTGCCATTTGTTCTCTATCTGCTTTATCATCAAATCCGTAATAAATAACTTTGTTTTTTAATTCTCTACTATTGAAGATAGGAGCGTCACCGTTAGCAATAACGAGTGCATCGGGATGCATATTAATACCTTTTAATATTTTATCGTAAGTGGTATATATTTCACCATATCTATCCATTTGATCACGGAATAAGTTTGTCATGACATAGATAGAAGGGGATATATATTGAGATATAATTGGAACATTGGCTTCATCAGTTTCTAATACTGCAAGTTTTTTTCCACTCTTTGTTTTTTGAGCGGTTAAAAAGGCGGATACAATACCTTGTTTCATATTAGATCCACTAGGGTTAGTTAAAATGTTGGAGTATTTTTCACCTAAAACTTTAACAGTTAAAGCAGTAGTTAACGTCTTGCCATTAGTACCTGTGATGATAACTATTTCATAATCTTTTGCTAGACTTTTTAAAACATCAGGATCAATAGCTAAAGTAATCTTTCCAGGTAAAGAAGTACCACCATTTGTAAATTTGTGTAAAAACCAATGTGAAGTTTTTCCTGCCGTAATGGCAACTGAACTTTTCAAACTCATTTTAAAGTTCCTCCAGATATATGTTTGATAAAAAAACATAAGAATTTAATAATACTAAAAAATATGATAGCATAAATTTGTGGTTGTGCATATCAAAAGGACTATATTGAAAGGTAGAGATATTGTAAATTTAAAGAATGTTAAAAGTTTAAAATTAAAAAATATTGTTGATCATAATTATTAATTATAAAAAAGCATGATATAGGCTTGTTTTTAGTCTATGAAATAATCTATACTAGACTAGGAAATTTTATTCAATGGAGTGATTTTTTGTGGCTCAACTTTTTTTTCGCTATGGAGCGATGAATAGTGGTAAGACAATCGAAATCCTTAAAGTTGCACATAATTATGAAGAACAAGGGAAAAATGTTATTATCATGACAAGTGGTTTGGATAATCGCGATGGTTATGGTTATGTTTCTAGTCGTATAGGTTTGAAAAGAAAAGCTATTCCAGTTGTTAGTGAAACTAATATTAAAGATCTAGTAGAACAATCTTCTTTAGAGCCTGCCTGTATTTTAGTTGATGAGGCACAATTTTTAGAAAAACATCATGTATTGGAATTAACTCAGATTGTAGATGAACTGAATATTCCTGTAATGACTTTTGGGTTAAAAAATGATTTTATGAATGAGTTGTTTGAAGGATCTAAATATCTTTTATTATATGCTGACAAAATAGAAGAAATGAAGACAATTTGTTGGTTTTGTAATAAAAAGGCTATTATGAATTTAAGAATGCATGATTCTAAACCGGTATATAGTGGTGAACAGATAATGATTGGTGGTAATGAATCTTATTATCCAGTATGTAGAAAACATTATTTTAATCCACCTATTAATAATTTAGAAAAAGATGAAGGAGAAATAAATGGATAAGTTATTTGATAGATTGCAGATGTTAGAAGATAGATATGAAGAATTAGGTGAACTTCTATCAGATCCCGATGTAATTTCAGATACAAAGCGTTTTACAAAGTTATCTAAAGAAATGGCTGACTTAAGAGAAACTGTTGAAAAATATAATAAATATAAAGAAGTAACACAACAAATTTCTGATGATGAAGAGATGCTAAGTGATGGATTAGATGATGAAATGGCATCTTTAGTGAAAGAAGAATTGTCAAATGCTAAGGATGAGAAGGTAAAGCTAGAAGAAGAAATTAAAATTTTATTACTACCTAAGGATCCTAATGATGACAAGAATATTATTATGGAAATTAGAGGTGCTGCTGGTGGCGACGAAGCTAGTTTATTTGCTGCAGATTTATTTTCTATGTACAGCAAGTATGCTGAACGTCAAGGATGGTCAATTGAAGTTATTGATAAGAATGTAACAGAAGTTGGTGGCTTTAAGGAAATAGCACTTATAATTAACGGTAATAGTGTATGGTCTAAGTTAAAATATGAGAGTGGTGCCCACCGAGTTCAAAGAATACCAGTAACAGAATCTGCAGGACGAGTACATACATCAACTGCGACAGTTGTTGTTATGCCTGAAGAAGAAGATGTAGAAATTGAGCTAGATCCTAAAGATATCCGAGTAGATGTTTATCGTTCATCTGGTGCTGGTGGACAGCATATTAATAAAACATCTTCTGCTGTACGTATGACTCACTTACCTACAGGTATAGTTGTTGCTATGCAAGATCAACGTTCTCAACAACAAAACAGAGAAAAAGCAATGAAAATATTAAAGGCTCGTGTATACGACTACTACGCTCAACAAGAACAAAGTGAATATGATGCAAATCGTAAATCTGCAGTTGGTACAGGGGATAGATCTGAAAGAATTAGAACTTATAACTATCCTCAAAATAGAGTTACAGATCATCGTATAGGTTTATCATTAAATAAATTAGACCGCATCATGAATGGTGAGTTAGAGGATGTTATTGATGCTTTAGTTTTATTTGAGCAAACTAAAGCAATGGAGAAGTTGGAAAATGAATAATCCAACATTTTTTGAAGTCCAGAAATGGGCTTTTTCTTGTATAAAGGGAAATGGTGGTACATTAGAAGATGTAGATTACTTAATATGTGGTCAAATGGGTTGGAATAAAACACAATTATTGATGAATTACCGGACACGTATTGATAATAAAAATTACCAAGAACTACAAGAAAAGATAGAATTGTATAATCAAGATTATCCCCTACAGTATTTAATAGGTTATCAGGATTTTTATGGTTTGAGACTAAAAGTTACGAAGGATACATTAATACCACGCCCAGAAACTGAAGAACTTGTGGATTGGATTTTAAATGATAATTCAAAAAATGAGAACTACGATGTCTTAGATGTTGGTACAGGAACTGGAGCGATAGGATTAGCACTAAAATCTATACGAAGTAACTGGAATATTTTTTTATCTGACATTTCTGAACCTACATTAAAAGTAGCTAAAGAGAATGCTCAAAATTTAAATTTAGATGTATCATTTTCTACAAGTGATTTATTTGAAAAAATTGAAGGAAAAAAAGATATCATTGTTTCTAATCCACCATATATTTCGGAAAACGAAAAAATTTATATGGACAAGAGTGTTTTGAATTATGAACCTCATCAAGCTTTATTTGCAAAAAATAATGGACTAGAAATATATGAAAGAATTGCAAATGAAAGTGGTAAACTTCTTAAACAAGGTAGCAAAATCTATATGGAGATAGGATTTTTACAGGGAAAGGCAGTAAAAAAAATCTTTAAAGATAGTTTTCCAAATTCGGAAATTACTTTAAAGAAAGATATCAATGGTAATGATAGAATGATCTGTGTAAAAATTTAGAGGAAGAAGGAGATTTTTTGTTAATCACAAAAATTTATAAACCAAGTGAGTTTAATGAAGCTGCAAAAGAATTACGTCTAGGAGAACTTGTAGCTTTTCCAACAGAAACAGTATATGGATTAGGAGCAGATGCTACTAATGAACAAGCAGTAAAGAGGGTTTATTTGGCTAAAGGAAGACCATCAGATAATCCTTTGATTGTGACTGTATCATCACTAGAGATGGTAAAAAGATTTGTTCCATCGTTAAGTAAAGAGGTAGGAAAGATAATAGAAAAATTCTGGCCAGGTTCATTGACAATTGTACTAAAAATAAAAGATGGTAGTTTATCTAAGACAGTAACAGGTGGTTTGAAAACTGCTGCGTTTAGAATGCCTAAAAATGAAACTACATTAAACTTGATAACAGCATTAGGTAATCCTATTGTAGGCCCTTCAGCAAATTCTTCGGGAAAGCCAAGTCCCACGACTGCTCAGCACGTTTATCATGATTTAGAGGGAAGAATTGCAGGTATTTTAGATGATGGACCTACTGATGTCGGTGTAGAGTCAACAATTATTGATATGAGTACAGAAATACCAACAATTTTAAGACCAGGAGCAGTAACAGCAGAAGAAATTGAAAAAGTCATAGGTAAAGAAGTATATAGTGATAAACATAAAGTTAAAGAAAATGAAATACCTAAAGCTCCGGGAATGAAATATAAGCACTATGCTCCATCAGCACAAGTGTTAATAGTTAATAAAGATAATTGGAATAGTGCACTACAGTGGGCAAATGAAAATAAAAATCAGGTAGGAATATTAGCTGATGATGAAGTGTTGAGTAAAGCCTTAGAAAATAAAACTTATTCATTGGGAAAAAATGTAGAAAGTGCAGCTAAGAATCTTTTTGCAGGGCTTAGATATTTTGATGATGATAATCAGATTAAGTATATTTTAGCCGAAGCGTTTCCTGAAGAAGGTGTCGGTTTAGCATATATGAATCGTTTAAAAAAATCAGCCGGTAATCAATTTTATAATAAATAGAGTAATTATTTATTAATATGGTAGAAATTAGATGTGATATCATATAAAATTAGTAGAGAAAATTATATTAATTAAATCAAGGGAGCGTTAAACATGGGAAAATTTCAAGTATTAGATCATCCATTAATTCAACACAAATTATCAATTATTAGAGATAAAAATTGTGGAACAAGAGAATTTAGACAATGTGTAAATGAAATAGCTGAATTAATGGTTTATGAAGTTTCTAGAGATATGCCTTTAGAAGATGTAGAAGTAGAAACACCAATTACAAAAGCAACTACTAAACGACTAGCTGGTAAAAAAGTGGTAGTAGTTCCAATTTTACGTGCTGGTATTGGAATGGTAGATGGTATCTTGGAATTAATCCCAGCTGCTAAAGTAGGTCATATAGGCATGTATCGTGATGAAGAGACACTACAACCACATGAATATTTTGTGAAAATGCCAGATGACTTAGAAAATCGTGAAATGATAATTGTTGATCCAATGTTAGCAACTGGTGGTTCAGCAATCATGGCTGTTGATGCACTCAAAAAGCGTGGTGCAAAATCTATAAAATTTGTTTGCTTAGTTGCTGCTCCAGAAGGTGTTAAAGCATTTCGTGAAGCACATCCAGATGTAGATATTTATTCAGCTTCATTAGATGAATATCTAAATGAAGACGGATATATTGTTCCTGGATTAGGTGACGCAGGTGATAGATTATTTGGTACTAAGTAAATAATTAGTTTGTTAGTATTTTAATTATTAATAATTACTTTTAAAATGATGATTTATTGAATTTAAATGCGATAAATCATCATTTTTGTATTATTTTTCTCAAATTGACTTTTGTAATTTTATCAAAATGGTGGTATTATCTTTTTAGTATTCAAAGATTTATCCCGTCTTTGAATGCATACCAGTTGTTTTAAGCTCACTGGACAAAATTTGAAAAGAGGTGAGACTTGGTGAATGAAGGAACTCAAATTGTAGAATTTTTTGGAATTCCTTTTAATGTTGGTAATATTGTTTCTGGATTAGTTTCAGCGGTAATAGTATTCTTAGTATTATTTTGGTTATCTCGTAAAATTCAAATGAAACCTGTTGGTAGACAAAATGTTTTAGAATGGGTTGTAGATTTTACAAATGGTATTATAAAGAATGCTTTACCAGATGAAGAAGGAAAGCAGTTTGGTTTGTTAGCCTTTACCTTATTTGTTTTCATCTTTATCTCTAATCAGTTGGGATTAATAATAGAGCTTACGTTTAATGGAGTTGAATATGTGAAAAGTCCCACATCTTCTCCATTAACAACGTCAACTCTAGCATTTATGATACTAGTGTTATCCCATTATTTAGGAGTAAAGAAATTTGGTTTCAAGGGATATTTTAAAAATACATTCCTTAGTCCAATGCCAGCATTATTACCTATTAATATTTTTGAACAATTTACTAATTTTATAACATTGGCATTGCGTTTATATGGTAATATTTATGCCGGTGAAGTTTTGCTAAAATTAATTTACAATATGGCAAACTCTAAAGGTGTATTAACATATATACCTGCAATTCCATTGGAAATTATATGGCAGGGATTCTCTGTCTTTATCGGAAGTATCCAAGCCTATGTCTTTGTCACATTGACAATGGTATACATCTCTCAAAAAGTTGAAAAAGAGTAATCGAGGAGGATTTTAATTATGAGTGCTTTAGCATTAATTGGTGCAGGTTTAGCTGCTGCAGGTGCTGCTATTGGTGGTGCTATTGGTAACGGTCTTGTTATTTCTAAAATGTTGGAAGGTATGGCTCGTCAACCAGAACTTTCAAATCAATTACGTAGTAATATGTTCATTGGTGTTGGTTTGGTTGAAGCTACACCTATCTTAGCTATTGTTGTTTCTTTCTTGCTTATTGCAAAAGGATAATTCTCAATTTAATTAATTTAACAAATATTGGATTGAGGAGGTGTCAATAGTAATGAACACAACATTTTTACTAAGTGCTACTGAACAAGGTGTTGCATGGGGAGATTTTATTTTCTACATCGTAACATTCTTGATTTTGCTTGCTCTAGTTAAAAAGTTTGCATGGACTCCTATCACGGATATGATGGAAAAACGTGCAACAAAAATCTCTAATGATATTGATTCTGCTGAACAAGCGCGTCAAAAAGCAGAAGAGTTAGTTGAAAAACGAGATCTTGCTTTGAAAAACTCTCGTTCAGAAGCTTCTCAAATTATTGATCGTGCAAAGAAAAATGGAGAACAACAAAAGGCTAATATTGTAAGTTCAGCACATGAAGAAGTTCAGACAATGAAAGCTAATGCTAAGAAGGATATTCAACAAGAACGCCAAGAAGCATTAGATAGTGTAAAAAATGATGTGGCAGAGTTATCTATTGAAATTGCTTCGAAGATTATTCGTAAAGAACTAACTGCTGATGACCAAAAGGCCTTAGTTGATTCATATATCGAAGGGTTGGGAAAGCAAAATGAAACTAGATAATGAAACGATAGTACATCGTTATGGAAAAGCCTTATTTGAACTTGCTGAAGAAATGAAAATAAGAAATGAATTTCATTCTGAATTGCAAGAATATAAGAAGGTACTCCAGAATGAACCACAGTTAAAAGTCTTTATGAGTAGTAATCAAATTAGTCCTGAAGCTAAATTGAAGATTATGGAAATTTTGAAGAAAGATTCTTCAAAGTTAATGACTAATCTTTTAGATATGCTCTATGACTATGGTAGAATTACTAATTTAGAAGGCATTATTGATGAATTTGACAGATTAAATGACGAATTCGAAAAGACAGTGCGTGCATCAGTCATAACTGCTATCGAATTAGATGAAGAACGCAAACAAAAACTAGCATCTTCATTTGCTAATGTTGTTGGTGCAAAAAAAGTCATTATTGACCCTATTGTCGATCCTGGGATTATAGGTGGAGTTATTTTAAAATCTGAAAGCTATATCTATGATGGATCTATTAAAACAAAAATTGCACGCATTAAACGTCTATTATTAAAATGATTTAAAGAGGTGAGACTTTTATGAGCATTAAGGCTGAGGAAATCAGTGCTCTGATTAAACAACAATTAGCAAATTATCAAGATGAGCTTACTGTTGATGAAGTTGGTACTGTTACTTATGTTGGTGACGGAATTGCTCGTGCTAATGGTTTAGACAATGCGCTTGCTGGCGAATTGGTTGAATTTGATGATGGTACTTACGGTATGGCTCAAAACCTTGAATCTAATGATGTAGGTATCATTATTTTAGGTTCTTTTAAGGGAATTCGTGAAGGAGATACTGTTAAGCGTACAGGTCGAATCATGGAAGTTCCAGTTGGTGAAGAGTTAATTGGTCGAGTTGTAAACCCATTAGGACAACCTATTGATGGTTTAGGTGAAATTAAAACAAATAAAACACGTCCAGTTGAAAGAAAAGCTCCAGGTGTTATGGAACGTCAATCAGTTACAGAACCATTACAAACAGGTTTGAAAGCTATTGATGCGTTAGTTCCAATTGGTCGTGGACAACGTGAATTAGTTATCGGTGATAGAAAGACTGGTAAGACATCAGTTGCTATCGATACGATCATAAATCAAAAAGATCAAGATATGATCTGTATTTATGTAGCTATTGGTCAAAAGGACTCAACAGTTCGTACGTCTGTAGAAACTTTACGTAAATTTGGTGCTATGGATTATACAATTGTTGTTTCTGCTGGTCCATCATCACCAGCACCATTATTGTACTTAGCTCCTTATGCTGGTGCTGCTATGGGTGAAGAATTTATGTTCAATGGTAAACATGTTTTGATAGTATATGATGATCTTTCAAAACAAGCTGATGCTTACCGTGAATTATCTTTGATTTTAAGAAGACCACCTGGTCGTGAAGCATATCCTGGTGATGTTTTCTACTTGCATTCACGTTTATTAGAACGTGCTGCTAAGTTAAGTGACGAATTAGGTGGAGGATCAATGACGGCATTACCGTTTATTGAAACAAAAGCAGGGGACGTTTCTGCTTATATTCCAACTAATGTTATTTCTATCACAGATGGTCAGATTTTCTTAGATAGTGATCGTTTCTATTCAGGTATTCGTCCAGCTATTGATGCTGGTACATCTGTTTCACGTGTTGGTGGTAACGCACAAGTTAAAGCTATGAAGAAAGTTGCTGGTACTTTACGTACAGACTTGGCATCTTATAGTGAATTAGAGTCATTTGCTCAATTTGGGTCTGATTTAGATGAAGCAACACAAGCAAAATTGAATCGTGGACGTCGTACAGTTGAAGTACTAAAACAACCACTTCATAAACCACTTCCTGTTGAAAAACAAGTATTGATATTATATGCATTAACACATGGATTCTTAGATCCAGTTAAAGTTGATGATATTTTACCATATCAAGATGGTTTATTTGATTATTTCGATGCAAATCATAAAGATTTACTTGATGAAATAGCAAATACAGGTAAATTACCTGAAACTGAAAAATTAGATGCTGCAATCAAAGAATATGCAGCTACATTCCAAGCTAGCGAAAAATAAGAAAGGTTGGTGAAAACTAATGCCAGCTTCTCTACAAGAAGTTAAACGTCGAATTGAATCGACTAAAAAAACTAGTCAAATTACCAGTGCGATGCAGATGGTTTCAACTGCTAAGCTTAGTCAAATTCAAAAGCATGCGACTAGTTATCAAGTTTATGCCACCAAAATTCGCAGTGTTATAACACATCTTTCTAAATCACATTTACTAGATTCAGTAAATACTACTAGTAAAAATAGTGATGGAAAGGTAAACACTCTAGGAATGTTAAGGCAGCGTCCAGTAAAAACTACAGGGATTGTTGTCATTACTTCTGACCGTGGTTTAGTTGGAAGTTACAATAGTAATGTTATTAAAGAAACTCTCGAACTTATAGAAAATAATCATCATAGTACCGAAGATGTAGCTATTATAGCTATTGGAGGTACTGGAGCAGATTTCTTTAAGAAGAGAGGTTATAACGTTGCTTATGAGTACCGAGGAATAAGTGATATTCCTACTTACAAGGATGCTAGACCTTTAGTAGAGGCAATTGTAAGTATGTATGATAAAGAAGTATATGATGAATTATTCGTTTGTTACAGTCATTTTGTAAATACATTAACATCAGAATTTAGAGCTGAAAAAATGTTACCAGTTTCAGCTGAAAACATGGGGCATGATGACTTAACAAGTAATGATGAAGGCTACAGTATCGAATATGAAACTGAACCTTCAGAAGATGCAATATTAGAAGTAGTTTTGCCACAATATGCTGAATCTTTGGTATATGGTGCAATTCTTGATGCTAAAACATCTGAACATGCATCAAGTTCTACTGCGATGAAATCTGCATCTGATAATGCTAAGGATATTATTTCTTCATTAGAATTGCAGTATAATCGTGCTCGTCAAAGTGCTATTACTACTGAAATCACAGAAATTACAGGTGCTCAGGCTGCCTTAGAATAGTAAAAAATTGGGAGGAATAAACTAATGAGTTCTGGTAAAGTAGTTCAAGTTATCGGACCCGTTGTTGATGTTCAATTTCCTCTAAGTGAATCATTACCAGATATTGACGATGCTTTGAAAGTGAAACGTGAAGACGGTACAGAATTAGTTATCGAAGTTGCACTTGAGCTTGGTGATGGTATTATGCGTACTGTTGCTATGGACTCCACTGATGGTTTAAAGCGTGGAGCTGAAGTTGAAGGTACAGGGGCATCTATTAGTGTTCCTGTTGGTAAAGATACACTTGGACGTGTATTTAACGTTTTAGGAAATACCATTGATAATGGGCCTGAATTTGATGAGGATCATCCACGTAATCCTATTCATCGTGATGCTCCTAAATATGATCAATTGAGTACAGGGATTGAAATCCTTGAAACAGGTATAAAAGTTATTGACCTTTTAGCACCTTATATTAAAGGTGGTAAAATTGGTTTGTTCGGTGGTGCCGGTGTTGGTAAGACTGTTTTGATTCAAGAGTTAATTCATAATATTGCTCAAGAACATAATGGTATTTCAGTATTTACTGGTGTTGGTGAACGTACTCGTGAAGGTAACGATTTATACTTTGAAATGAAAGAATCTGGCGTTTTGGAAAAAACAGCCATGGTATTCGGACAAATGAATGAGCCACCTGGAGCTCGTATGCGTGTGGCTCTTACAGGGTTAACATTAGCTGAATATTTCCGTGATGTTGAAGGTCAAGATGTGTTATTATTCATTGATAACATTTTCCGCTTCACACAAGCTGGTTCTGAAGTTTCAGCTTTGTTAGGACGTATACCTTCTGCCGTTGGTTATCAACCAACACTTGCAACTGAAATGGGTCAATTACAAGAACGTATTACTTCTACTAAGAAGGGTTCTGTAACTTCTATTCAAGCTGTTTATGTTCCAGCTGATGACTATACTGACCCTGCACCTGCAACAACATTTGCTCACTTGGATGCTACAACTAACTTGGAACGTTCTTTAACACAACAAGGTATTTATCCAGCTGTGGATCCATTGGCATCTACTTCAAGTGCTTTAACACCTGAAATTGTTGGTGAAGAACATTATGAGGTTGCTACAGAAGTGCAACATGTATTACAACGTTATCGTGAATTACAAGATATCATTTCTATTTTAGGTATGGATGAATTATCTGATGAAGAAAAGATTATTGTTGCACGTGCACGTCGTATACAATTCTTCTTATCACAAAATTTCCATGTTGCTGAACAATTTACAGGTAACCCTGGTTCTTATGTTCCTGTTGAAGAAACAGTAAAAGGATTTAAAGAAATTTTAGAAGGTAAGTATGATAATCTTCCTGAAGAAGCCTTCAGATTAGTTGGTGGAATCGAAGATGTAGTTGAAAAAGCTAAGAAACTTGCTGGCAATAATTAAGGAGGTAACGTCTGATGGATGAAAAATCTATATTGACGATAAATGTCGTTACTCCTGATGGAAGTGTTTATGAAAATACTACGGATTTAGTTATTTGTAAAACTACTGTAGGTGAAATAGGTATAATGCCTAATCACTTACCATTGCTGGCTTCTTTAGCTATTGATGAAGTTCGAGTAAAAGTTGATGATGAAAATTTTGATGAAATTGCTGTTAGTGGCGGATTTGTGGAATTTTCAGACAATACTTTATCTGTTGTTGCTTCAGCTGCCGAAAGAAAAGAAACTATTGATGTTTCTCGTGCGGAACGTGCTAAGCAACGTGCTGAAAAGCGTATTGAAGAAGCTAAGAACGAAAATAATGACATTGATTTACGTAGAGCTGAAGTTTCCCTACGTAGAGCTATAAATCGATTGAACATTTCAAAACACTAATCATAATAGAAAGACAGTATTTTTTGGATACTGTCTTTTTTTATGTAGAAAAATTTAAAATTTTATAAAAATCATGACTTAATTTATAAATTATGCTATTATGAGTTCGATTAGTTTAGAAAGGAATAATATTAATATGTATTTAGGATTAATGGCAGTAGTTACAATTATTAGTCATTTTTTCTTCATAACACTCGTTTTTATAAGTTTTCAGGGATTAAGACTAGATTATTTTTTTAGTAAGGAAAAACAAGGAAAATTCCGATTAGCACTTGTACTTTTTTCTATAGCTATCGGGTATTTAGCAAGTGAATTCTTCTTAAGTTTTATCGATAGTATTCGCAATTTGCTATTTTTAATTAAGTAATGCAGAGTGAGGAATTGTAATGGAAAAAATTGTAGTTCGTGGTGGAAATAAGTTAGAAGGAGAAGTAGAAATTGAAGGAGCTAAAAATGCAGTTCTTCCTATCTTAGCTGCAGCAATCTTGCCCAGCGAAGGAAGAACGATTCTAACTAATGTTCCAATGTTATCTGATGTATATACTATGAATAATGTAATCAGATTTTTAAACGTTAAGGTTGGCTTTGATGAAAATGAAAAATTAGTTGAAATAGACGCAACTGGTAAATTATCATATGATGCGCCGTTCAAGTATGTTTCTAAAATGAGAGCATCGATTGTTGTGCTAGGACCATTATTGGCACGATTAGGCAAAGCTAGAGTAGCAATGCCTGGAGGATGTGCTATAGGCTCTCGTCCAATAGACTTACATTTAAAAGGATTGGAATTGTTAGGAGCTAAAATTGAGCAACATAATGGTTATATAGATGCGTATACCGATGGAAGATTGGTAGGAGCAAATATTTATTTAGATTTTCCAAGTGTTGGTGCTACTCAAAACATTATGATGGCTGCTACTTTAGCTAAGGGCACAACCATTATTGAAAATGTTGCAAGAGAGCCAGAAATTGTAGATTTAGCTAATGTTTTAAATAAGATGGGAGCTAAAGTTTACGGAGCGGGTACTGAAAAGATCAAAATTATAGGTGTAGAAAGTTTACACGGAACTGAACATGCTATTATTCAAGATAGAATAGAAGCTGGAACATTTATGGTTGCTAGTGCTTTAACCCAAGGAAATGTTTTAATTAAAGAAGCAATTGCAGAACATAATATCCCATTGATTTCTAAACTAGAGGAAATGGGTGTAAAAGTTATTGAAGAAAATGAAGGCATTCGAATAATAGGACCTGAAAAATTGAAACCAACTACGGTTAAAACTTTACCTCATCCGGGGTTTCCTACGGATATGCAACCACAAATTTCAATTTTGCAACTAGCCGCTGAGGGAACAAGTATTTTGACTGAAACTGTGTTTGAAAATAGATTCATGCATTTAGAAGAATTAAGAAGAATGAATGCTGATTTTAAAGTAGAAGGAAATTCAGTAGTTCTTTATGGACCAACTGATTTCAATGGTGTTGAGGTAGCTGCTACTGATTTAAGAGCTGCAGCTGCGTTAGTTTTGGCAGGATTAGTTGCGAAAAATATTACTCAAGTTACTAATCTAAAGTATCTTGACAGAGGATATTATCATTTCCATCAAAAATTAGCTTCTTTAGGTGCTGATATTAAGAGAATTGATGATATTACTGATAGATCATTTGAAATAAAAAAGGAAAAATTAAAAAATATCAATAGCTTATAATTTTATAATCCGTTAAATCAAATAAGATGGTTTAACGGTATTTTAGTGCTTTTAAATAGGAATTAAAAATTAAAATTTAATCTTGTCTATGGTATAATAAGCTAGATATATTATTAATTTGATAAATAAAATTTAGTAAAAGGAGATTTCTCTTATGGTGAAGGATATAGGTATCGACTTGGGTACTGCTAATGTTTTAATAAATGTTAAAGGTAGAGGTATTGTCCTTAATGAGCCATCAGTTGTTGCTATAGATACTAAGAGTGGCAGGGTTCTTTCTGTTGGATCTGAAGCATATCAAATGGTTGGTAGAACACCTAGTAATATTCGTGCAATTCGTCCTTTAAAAGATGGGGTAATTGCTGATTTTGATATGACTGAGCAAATGTTATCCTACTTTATAAAAAAATTAAACGTTAAAGGTTTCATGTCTCGTCCTAATATTTTAATTTGTTGTCCTACTAACACTACAGATATTGAAAGGAAAGCAATTAGACAAGCAGCAGAAAAATCCGGTGGTGGTAGTAAGGTATACTTGGAAGAAGAACCTAAAGTTGCAGCAATTGGTGCAGGTTTAGATGTTTTCCAACCACATGGAAATATGGTAATTGATATTGGTGGTGGGACTAGTGATATAGCAGTACTATCACTAGGAGATATTGTTGTAAGTCGTTCATTACGTGCAGCTGGAGATAAATTAAATAGTGATATTGCAAATTACGTAAGGAATAAACATAACTTAATTATAGGTGAAAGAACTGCTGAAAAAGTAAAAATGGAAATAGGTTCTGTACTAAAAGGACACAGAGATGAAACATTTAGTGTACGTGGTAGAAATGTAGTTGATGGATTACCTAAGACTATTACGATGACTTCTGATGAAACGGAAGAAGCAATGCATGATACGATGCAAGCTATGATTTCTGCTGCTAAAGATCTATTAAGTACGACTCCTCCAGAATTAGCTTCAGATATCATTGATAGAGGAATTGTTATTACTGGTGGTGGTGCGTTGTTAGATGGAATAGACATGTTGTTCTCAGAGCATTTGAAGGTACCAGTTATGATTTCAGAAACTCCATTGGATGATGTTGCTTTAGGAACAGGAAAATTACTTGACCATATTGAAAAATCAAATTAATAAGGGAATAATATTCTTAATAAGATGTTATCAAAAGTATATTTCTCCTATGTTTCCACCAACGTGTAGATATTATCCAACTTGTTCTAACTACGCAATAGATGCAATAAAAAAGCATGGTGTTGTTAAAGGAATTATAATGGGGATTTTTAGGATTTTGAGATGTAATCCATTTGTAGAGGGTGGAGTAGATGTTGTTCCGGAGAAGTTTACAATTTTTAGAAATGATGATAAGTAGGAGGATTTTTTGTGTCGAAACGAGAAAAGAATATTGAAATACTTGAAGTCGAAAAAATTGTTGATAATAATACAATTACAGAACTAACTACTAAGGATCAAGAAGTGATCGGTAGAATTTTGCAAGATGGAAAAAGATATATTGCAGAATTGAAAAATGGTGAAACTTTTAGAGTCAGTTCACAAGCTGAAGCAATGGAAATTTTATTAAGAGAATATCATTTGCATAGATAATAAGCTACGAACAGTAAAAGTTAATAGCGTACCAATATAACTAATTTGTTAGACAAAGGAGAAGGATAGTAGTGCAGGATAGACAGTCGCGAGAACGTCGTGAAGAAGAAGACGCACGAATAGATTGGGGAATTATTCTATCTGTTATGGTTCTTGCAATAATAGGAATGCTTTCAATTTATGTTGCTGCAAGTCATGACACTAGTACAATGAGTGTACCAAGAACACTTATTTCTCAAGCTATGTGGTATGCAATAGGGATAGGTGCAATTATATTTATTATGCAGTTTGATGCTGAACAATTGTGGAAAGTAGCTCCTATTGCGTATGGTTTAGGTATTACTTTGTTAGTTTTGGTTTTGATTTTTTATAGTAGAGCTTATGCTTTAAAGACTGGGGCTAAGAGTTGGTTAGCTTTTGGACCTTTGACTTTTCAACCGTCTGAAGTGATGAAACCTGCCTATATTTTAATGTTAGGTAGGGTGGTTGCACAGCATAATGCAGAGTTTTATGAGCATACTATTAAAACAGATTGGAATTTGATAGGAAAGTTGGCTCTATGGACATTACCGGTTGCTGTATTGTTGAAATTACAAAATGACTTCGGTACAATGTTAGTTTTCTTTGCTATTCTTAGTGGTGTGATTTTAGTTTCAGGTGTTTCTTGGAAGATACTAGCACCTCTTTTTGGAGGTGCTGCTTTCTTAGGAACCGCTGGTATTTTATTAGCTGTTTATGGGAGAAATTTATTAATGGCAATAGGTTTTAAAGCTTATCAATTTGCTAGAATTGAAGCTTGGTTAAACCCATCTGCATCCACTACGGGTAATAGTTATCAATTATGGCAAAGTATGAAAGCTATTGGATCAGGACAGTTATTTGGTACTGGATTTAATCATTCTAATGTATATGTTCCTGTTAGAGAATCGGATATGATATTTTCTGTTATAGGTGAAAATTTTGGATTCATTGGTGGATGCATTTTGATTTTTATATATCTATTACTTATTTTCCAAATGATTCAGGTTACCTTTGATACTAGAAATGAATTTTATGCGTATATTTCTACAGGTGTTATTATGATGATCTTATTCCACGTTTTTGAAAATATTGGTATGAGTATTGGATTATTACCATTAACAGGTATTCCTCTACCATTTATAAGCCAAGGTGGATCTGCTTTAATTGCAAACATGATAGGTATAGGATTAATAATGTCCATGAGATACCATAATAAGAGCTATATGTTTAGCAGCAGTAAGGAATTTCGTTAATACATACTGAGGTGAGAATAAATTATGTTAAAGGTTTATTGTTATAAAAAATGTAGTACATGTAAAAAAGCAATTAAATGGCTAGATAATCATAGTATTGATTATAAATATTATGAGATTACTGAAGAAAGACCTCAGGAAGATTTATTCAAATTATGGTTACAAGATACAGAAAAAAAGGCAACATATTTCTTTAATACTAGTGGTAACTTATATAGAACAATGAATCTAAAAGATAAATTGAAGGAGTTATCAATTGAAGAAAAAGCAAAATTGTTAGCTGACAACGGAATGTTAATCAAAAGACCTTTAGTAATAAAAGACGATGGTAGTGTGCTTTGCGGCTTTAAAGAAGAAAAGTACAAAGAATTTTTGTAAAAAGTAATTCTAAAATTGAAAATTCGAACTATAATTTATTAATCTAATAATTATGGTTCGAATTTTTTTATTAGATTAATATGATAATTTACTTGTGGTGCAATCTAATTTTTAATACAATAATGACAGAAGGAAATTATGGGGAGGTAGGCACGATGGATGGAATAGATTTTTTGATAGAATTTTTAAATGATTATTATAAGGCAAAATTAAAAAGTATTCATGATATTGCTGGTAATGTCCATTTATCTGGATATAGTGAATTATATAAAAAAGACTTATTTGTTAAGATTTTTAGTAATAAAGATATGTTTTACGCTGAACAACATGTAAATCAAGTATATTATCCTGAGATTTATCTAGATAGTGTGATTTTTGAAGATAATTATGTAGTAGTTCTTAAGGATAGACAATTAGAGGACACGGATAAGAAAAAAATCTCTAAAGAACAAGCTTATTTATATGGTAATTTATTAGCAGATTTCCATAATAAATTAACAGGAAATGTATCTGTTTATGAAGATAAAAGTTCATTAGGTGAACAAATAGATACTTTAGTAAAAACGCTGCAAAACACAGAATATATAGATAATATTAATGATGTAAATAAAATTATTAAAGAACGTCTTGAAAAAGCACAATTGGAGTATGAATTATTACCAAGAGTAGTGTTGCATGGTGACTTTAGTATTAGAAATATAAAAAAATATCAAGATCAAGTAATATTAATTGATTTCGAACGTTCTCGTATTGGAGTAGCATATCAAGATTTTGTGAAGTTCTTTTTTAATGAAGTAAAAGATTTGGATTTAAGAAATGCTTTCTTGAAGGGCTATAGAGAAAATAGACCATTTGAAATTCCTAGTGAAACTCTTCAAAGTGTATTATTATTTAAAACAGCATTAGAGATATTGAATTTTCATCTATCACATCCTGAGAAAAAATTTGGGAGAATGGCTGATGATATGTTAGTAGCTATTAAGGAAGATAAGAGTTTTTTAGAATTGTAATACGGCTACTTTATGACTGGTAATTTATATATTAATAAAAATTTGATAAGTTTACTTGCATTTATAATTAAGATAGTGCATTATTAATTTTAGTACATATTAAATAGGAGTTTTTTAATTCATGGCTAAAAGAGGTATGTTGATTGTTCTTTCTGGCCCTTCAGGTGTTGGAAAAGGAACTGTCAGAAAAGAGATATTTTCACAACCAGGTAATAAGTTTCATTATTCTGTTTCTATGACAACAAGAGAAATGCGTCCTGGAGAAGTAAACGGTAAAGATTACTATTTTGTATCAAAGGAAGAATTTGAACAAGAAATTGCTGCTGGACAAATGCTAGAGTATGCACAATACGTAGATAATTATTATGGTACTCCATTGAAGTATGTTAATGAGATGCTTGATAATGGTAAGGATGTATTTTTAGAGATTGAAGTTAAAGGTGCTATGCAAGTTAGAGAAAAGGCTCCGGATGGCTTATTTATTTTCCTTACACCACCAGATTTGATGGAGTTGAGACAGCGCATTATTAATCGAGGTACTGATGATATTGATACTATTAATAAACGTATGAAAAAAGCAGTAGATGAGATAGAAATGATGCAAAATTATGATTATGCTGTTGTAAATGACGAAGTTGAGAAGGCAGCCGAAAAAATTAAAACAATAATTAGAGCAGAACGCTGGAGAGTAAAGCGTTTCTTGCCAGACTATCGAAAACAGTTAGGAGAGTTGAATTAAAATGATTTTATACCCATCAGTAGATGATTTATTAGAACAAGTTGATTCTAGATATTCTTTAATTATGTTAGCTGCTAAGCGTGCACACGATTTAGATGCTGGTTCCCCAGAATTATTATCCAACTATGAATCACCAAAAAATATTGGACATGCATTAGAAGAAATAGCTGCTGGTAAAGTTAAAATTAAGGAAGACTAATTATATATAATTAGTAGCTATATTAAAGCCGTAGAGATTGTTCTCCACGGCTTTTTTATAATGAAATTGTATGTCACTTGGTATAATATAGTATATGAGATTTATTCTATGATATTGATAGAAATTTGAAGGGATGAAGTCTTTATGGAGAGAAAAAATATTGCTGTATTTTTAACAGGTGGAATTGCTGTTTATAAAGCAGCAAATGTTGTTAGAGGCTTAATTAAAAAAGGATTTAAAGTAAAAGTAGCTATGAGTGAAGCTTCTCAAAAATTTATAACTCCATATACATTCCAAGCTTTAACACATGAAAAAGTCTATACTGATTTATTTGAGATAACAAATGATAACCCAATACCACATATTGAATTAGCTGATTGGGCTGATTTTGCTTTGATTATACCAGCTACAGCAAACATAATAGCAAAAATGGCTAATGGTATAGCTGATGATTTTATTACTACGACACTGTTAGCAATAGATATGCCGAAATTTGTTGTTCCAGCGATGAATGAGAAAATGTTATTGAACAGTGCTACCAAAAGAAATATGCAAACTTTGATAAATGATGGTGTAAAAATAATGTCTCCAGATACAGGTATGTTAGCTGAAGGATATACTGGTAAGGGAAGATTGCCTAAAGAAGAAGAGATTATTGAGTGGATTATTAATAAAATAAATTCAAAGAAAGATTTAGTTGGTAAAAAAGTCGTTATTTCTGCTGGAAGTACAATCGAACCAATTGATCCTGTCAGGTATATATCTAACTATTCGAGTGGAAAAATGGGCTACGCTTTAGCGGAAGCAGCATTCGAACGTGGAGCAAGCGTTACATTAGTAAGTGGTCCTACTAATTTATTGGCAACCCCAGGTGTAAAAATCAACAGAATTAAAACAACTAAAGAATTAGAAAGAAAAATGAATGAAGAATTTAAAACTGCTGATATTGCAATAATGGCAGCAGCTGTTTCTGACTATCATGTTGCTAAAGTAGCAAATAACAAGATTAAAAAAACTGGAGAAAAGTTAACATTAGAATTGGTACAAAATCCTGATATTTTAAAAGGACTGGGCTCAGTTAAGGAAAAACAAATATTAGTAGGATTTGCTGCTGAGACGAATAATTTATATGAAAATGCTCAAAATAAGTTACTTTCCAAACATGCGGACATGATTGTTGGAAATGACGTATCTAGAAAAGATATAGGATTTGGAAATGATGATAATGAAGTAACACTATTTACTTTGAAAAATAGTCCTATTAAGTTACCTAAGACTAATAAAAAAGAATTAAGTCATAAAATTTTGGATGTAATTGTTGAAAAACTTATGTCTAAGGAGTGATTTAAAATTTTAAAAAATTTTGCTGAAGTTATTGTAGATGTACCTACAATGCAAACTAATAAACCATTTACTTATAAAATACCTGAAAATTTGCAGGGACAACTAGAAAAAGGAATGAGGGTAGTAGTTCCCTTTGGAAAGGGAAACAGATTGATTCAGGGATTTATTATAAATTTTAAGTCTAGTAGTGAAAATATAGATAATATAAAAGAAATTGATAGTGTATTAGATTTAGAACCTGTATTGAATGAAGAAATGTTGGAAATTGCAGATTGGTTGTCAAAGTATACTTTTTCATTCAAAATTAGGTGCCTTCAAGTAATGCTTCCAAGTATTATGAAAGCTAAATATGAGCGAAAGTTTACTTATATTGGAGAGCAAGATGAAAAAGTTAAAGAGCTATTTTCAGGCAAATCTGATTTATTAGATAGTGATAAAAAAGTAAATTCTAGTACGATAAATAAATTATTACAGTTAAGAAAGCAAGGAAAAATAAAAGTAGACTACATTGTAAAAAATAAGGCTAAAGCAAAGTTAGTCTCAGTGGTTAAGACAAAATTATCTTTACAAGAGTATGAGAATGAGTTAGGAAGTATTTCCCCTAATGCCAGCAAACAAAAAAAGTTACTAAATACATTAAAAGAGTTTCCTGTGGGGTCAAAAATACGGCAAAGTGAATTGAGGGAAAAATACAATTTTACTAATGCTGATATAAAAAATGCTAGTGAAAAAGGATGGATAGATGTAGTAAAAGTTGAAAAATATCGCGATCCATTTGCTAACTATAAGAGTTATTATGAAAAAAAGCATAAGCTTACACAAGAACAAAGTAAAGTTGTGAAAAAATTAGATAATGATATCGAAAACGATAAAGCGCGAGTATCTTTGCTTCAAGGGGTAACAGGAAGTGGAAAAACAGAGGTATATTTACAAGTAATAGATACTGCTCTTAATCAAGGGAAAACAGCTATTGTATTGGTTCCTGAAATATCGTTAACACCGCAAATGGTAAAAAGATTTAGAGCTAGGTTTGGTACCAAAGTTGCAGTTTTGCATAGTGGGCTTTCTATAGGAGAAAAATACGATGAATGGAGAAGAATAGAGAGAGAAGAAGCACAGGTAGTTGTAGGAGCGCGATCTGCTATTTTTGCTCCTTTGAAAAATTTAGGAGTCATAATAGTGGATGAGGAACATGAATCTAGTTACAAGCAAGATGAAATGCCTAGATATAATGCAAAAGATGTTGCTAAATGGCGTGGAATATACCACTCATGTCCTGTTATTTTCGGGAGTGCAACCCCATCACTAGAGTCTAGAGCTAGGGCACAAAAGGGAGTATATGATTGGTTAAGATTAACTAAAAGAGTTAACGATCAAAAGCTACCTAAAGTACAAATTGTTGATATGAGAGAGGCAGTAAAAACCTCTCCAATTCCAGATTTTTCTCTTAAAATGGTTAATTCAATTCAGGAAAAACTAGATAAAAAGGAACAAATAGTGCTTCTATTAAATCGTAGAGGGTATTCGACGTTTATGATGTGTAGAGAGTGTGGTTATGTAATAAAGTGTCCTAACTGTGATATTTCTTTGACAGTTCATTTAGATAGCAGATCTTTAAAGTGTCATTATTGTGGATATGAAGCGAGAATACCATATGGATGTCCTAGTTGTAGTAGTAAAAAAATAAGATATTATGGTACTGGGACACAAAAAATTGAAAAAGAGCTAAAAGGTCTATTTCCACAAGCTCGAATTTTGAGAATGGATGTAGATACAACTAGAAAAAAAGGAGCACATGAGAAACTATTAAGAACATTTGGAGATGGGAAGGCTGATATTTTACTTGGAACGCAAATGATAGCTAAAGGACTAGATTTTCCAAATGTAACTTTTGTTGGAGTTTTAAATGCAGATACATCGCTTGGAATATCGGATTTTAGAGCAAGTGAGAGAACTTTTCAACTTTTAACACAAGTTAGTGGACGTGCTGGACGTGCTGATAAAGATGGAGAGGTTATTATTCAAACTTTTAATCCTGATCATTATGCTATAAAACTAGCTCAGAATCACGATTATGAAAATTTTTTCTATAAAGAAATGAAACTTAGACATAATTTAAATTATCCACCGTATTACTATACATTAAAGATAACAGTAAGTTCTAATTCAGAGTCATTGACGGCTAGAACTATTTTTAAAATAAATAATGAAGTAAGGATGAATGTCTCTAAAGGAACTATTATATTGGGTCCGACTCCACAGACGGTTACTAAAATAAATAATCGTTATTATTATCAAATTGTTATTAAATATAAAAAAGAAACAAAATTAATTAACTATTTACAAGATTTGCTTCTTTCAAGTCAAATAATTGAAAGAGAAGGTATACAAATTGTGATAGATAGAGAACCATTGAAATTTAATTAAGTTAAGGACGTGATATTATGACAAATATTGTATTTATGGGAACACCAACTTTTGCTGCACCAATTTTAGAAGGAATTATTGAAAATGGTTATAATGTTTTAGCTGTGGTCACACAACCTGATAGACCTGTTGGAAGAAAGAGAGTACTACATGCCTCACCTGTAAAAGAAGTTGCTTTGAAATACGGTATAAAAGTATTTCAACCAGTAAAATTAAGTAGCAGTGATGAAATGCAGGAAATAATAGACTTACAACCAGATTTAATAGTAACAGCAGCATACGGTCAATTTTTGCCAACAAAATTAATTGAAAGTGCAAAAATTGCTGCAATTAATGTTCATGGATCATTATTGCCTAAATATAGAGGCGGTGCTCCTGTACAATATTCAATTATGAATGGTGATGATAAGACAGGCGTAACTATTATTTATATGGTTAAGAAAATGGATGCTGGGGATATGCTAGCTCAAGCTGAATTAAAAATAGAATCTACAGATGATACTGGAACTATTTTTGAAAAAATGAGTATTTTAGGAAGAGATGTGCTTCTAGAAACATTACCTAAAATTATTTCTGGTAATGTTGAAGCTGCAAAACAAGATGAAAATAAAGTTGTTTTTTCACCTAATATCAAACCAGAAGAAGAAATTTTACACTTAAATTTAGAAGCTAAAGAAATTGATTGGAAGACGAGAGCATTACGCCCAGCACCTGGAGCTTATTTTAAAAATTTCAAAGGAAAGAGAACGAAGTTATGGAGTATTAAACCACTTGAAGAAAAAACAGAATTCGCTCCAGGATATGTTGTGAATGTTGATAAGCATGAGTTAAAAGTATCTGCATATAATGGGACTGTTTATTCAATTATTGAATTACAACCGGCAGGTAAACAAAAAATGGATATAACTTCATATTTAAATGGAGTTGGACAAGGATTAAAAATTGGACAAAGGATAATTGAAGATGAAGAATAAGACAGTTAGATTACTAGCAGTTGAATTACTAACTAGAGTTGAAAGTCAAGGTACATATTCAAATCTAGCATTAAATAAAGTGATAGAAGAAAATAACCTTTCTGTTAAAGATACAAAATTATTAACAACAATTGTTTATGGAGTAATACAACATAAGTTAACTTTAGAATATTGGTTAGAACCATTTATTAAGAAGGCAAATAGGTTACAATTATGGGTTAAGGAATTATTATTAGTATCATTGTATCAAATGGTTTATTTAGATAAAATTCCAGACCGAGCTGTATTTAATGAATCTATTGAAATAGCAAAAATCAAGGGACATACCGGTATTAGAAAATTTGTTACAGGTGTGCTGCATTCAATCAGAAGAAATGGTTTGAGAGAAGTTAATGAAATTGATAACGATATTACAAGGTTGAGTATAGGGACTAGTACCCCTGAGTGGCTAGTGGAAGAATTAATTAAGGAATTAGGAATTACTAAAGTCGAGTCGATATTAGATACAATAAATACTTCTCCAAAGCATAGTGTAAGAATCAATACTCATAAAGTTAACAAGCAAATTTTAGTAAATGAACTAAAGAATGATGGCTATACGATTAGAGAAAGTGAAGTTACACCAGATGCTTTAATAGTAGATGGGGGCTTCTTACCAAAGAGTTCAGAATTTCGAAATGGAAAGATGATAATTCAAGATGAAAGTGCAATGTTAGCTGTTGAAAGTATGGATATTCAAGAAGATGATATAGTTCTAGATGCTTGTGCTGCTCCTGGTGGTAAAACAACACAAATAGCTGAAAAATTAATGACAGGTGAAGGCAAAGTTTGGGCTTTAGATATTCACAAACATAAGGTGAAATTGATAGAGGAAAATGCTAATAAATTAGGATTAATATCTAAAGTATCAGCTAAACAATTAGATGCGAGAAAGGCAATAACAGAATTTGATTCGGAAAAATTTGATAAAATTTTAGTAGATGCACCTTGTTCTGGATTAGGCTTAATGAGAAGAAAACCAGAAGTAAAATATGAAAAAAAGTTGGCTGACTCATATAGTCTACATGATATTCAAGTTAATATTTTAGAAAAAATAGCACCTTTATTAAAAAAAGGTGGATACTTGACTTATAGTACATGTACAATTTTAAATATTGAAAATCAAAAAGTTATTGATGATTTTCTTAAAAAGCATCCAGAGTTTGTTCAAGAAAAGACTTATACAAAAAATAAATTAAAAGATGAAAGAGATACACTTTCTTTAACCATATATCCAGATGATTACATGTCGGATGGTTTCTTTATAGCAACGCTACGTAAAAAATAGGAGTTGATGAGTATGGAGATTGCATATTTAAGTGATTTAGGAAAAATGAGAAAAAATAATGAAGACTATGTTGGAAAATTTGTCAATAAAGCTGGAGCAGTAATGGTAATTGTGGCTGATGGATTAGGTGGCCATAACGGGGGAGAAGTAGCTTCAGAAATGGCAGTATCCCATCTAGGCTATTACTTTAGTGAAACAAGTTTTTTTTCTATTTCTCAAGCAAGTACTTGGCTTTCTAAAAAAGTAGATGAAGAAAATAGTTTAATTTTAAAAAATTCTCTTCACTATAAAGATTTACGTGGTATGGGAACAACATTAGTAGTAGCTATCATATTTGAACAAGAATTTTTACTAGCACATATAGGTGACAGTAGGGGATATATTTTAGAAAAAGGAAATCTTACTAGGGTTACAGAAGATCATTCTTTAGTCAATGAATTAATAAAGGAGGGTGAATTAAGTCCAGAAGAGGCTGAGCATCATCCTAAAAAGAATATCATCACACGATCTTTAGGAATATCGGAAAATTCAGAATTAGATGAAGAATTTTTTCAAATTACTAAAAATAGCATTTTGATGTTATGTACAGATGGCTTAACTAATATGGTTGAAGATACGAAGTTAGAACGTTTATTAAATATATCTGAATCTTTACCTGATAAATGTCAAAGATTGGTTGATGAGGCTAATAGAGCAGGAGGAAATGATAATATTTCTGTATTACTTGTGTCATTTGATGAAGAGGTGAAATATTAATGGGACCAGGATACGTTTTGAATGGTCGTTATAAGATTCGACGTGTTCTAGGTGAAGGTGGAATGGCTAATGTTTATTTAGCTGATGATTTAATTTTAAATCGACCAGTTACGGTGAAAGTTTTAAGACTAGATTTACAAAATGATCCTGCTTCTTTGAGAAGATTTCATAGAGAAGCGATGTCATTAACAGAATTAACTAATCCTAATATAGTTAACATTTATGACATTGATCAAACAGATGATGGTATGCAGTATCTAGTTATGGAATATGTAGATGGTATGGATTTAAAAGCATACATAAAGAAAAATCATAAACTTCCATACGAACGTGTAATAGAAATTATGGAACAAATCTTATCGGCTGTAGAGGATGCGCATGCACACAATATAATTCATAGAGATTTAAAGCCGAAAAATATTTTAATTGATAAGAATGGGACAGTTAAGATTACTGATTTTGGAATTGCTGTTGCAGTTGCGGAATTTACAATGACTCAGACTAATACATTAGTTGGTTCAGTACATTATATTTCACCTGAACAAGCAAGAGGAAGTATGGTAACTAAGCAATCCGATATTTATTCTTTAGGAATAATTTTGTTTGAAATGTTAACTGGTGAAGTTCCGTACCAAGGAGAGACAGCTATCTCTGTAGCTTTAAAGCATTATCGTAATGATATGCCATCTGTTCGTAATTATGATAATAATATTCCACAATCCCTAGAGAATGTCATATTGCATGCGACTGCTAAAAATTTAAATGACCGATATAAAACAGTGGCAGAAATGGCGGATGATTTAAGAACAGTTTTAGATGAAGATAGAAAAAACGAAAAAGTATGGAGACCGCAAAATTTTGTTGATGAAGAAACAAAGATATTACCTCAAATAAAAGACAGTTTTATTGACGAAAATTTAGATGAAACTAAAACTTTGATTCTCTCAGAAGATGCTATAAAGAAGAACGAAGAAACTACTAAGACTAGAGAGAAAAAACAAAAGTGGAGCAGAAAAAAAAGAGGTATTACAGTTGGGGCAATAATATTAGCTTTAATAGTTATTTCGGTTGTGATTTTTACTTTAATTACAACTCCCAAAGTAATTACTATGCCAGATTTAAGAGGAATGACTCAAACACAGGCTGAAAGCATTCTTGATAACAAGAAATTAGAAATAGGTAAAGTTACGGAAAAATATTCAAATTTATATAATTATGGCCAAATAGTTAGTACTAATCCTAAGCAGAGATCAAATGTACGGCAAAAAACATCGGTAGGTTTGGTAATATCTAAGGGACCAGATAAGAAACCATTTGGCGATTATCGCGGACAAAATTATGATGATGTTAAAGAGAGACTTGAAAATCAAGGTGTACATGTTTATAAGAAATTGAAGTATACTGATGACGTTACTAAAGATTCAATAACATCTCAAAGTTTAAAGCCAAGTGCTGCTGTTGTTATGAGTCAAACAACCGTTACATTTACAGTTAGTAAAGGTCCCGTTCATTTTAGGTTAAAAATGTTTAGTGGGATGAATAAATCTCAAATTGAAAGTTACGCTAAGCAACAGAATATAGATGTAGTTTTTCAGTACGAGGCATCTGATAAGTTTAAAAGTGGTGAAGTTGTGAGACAAGGTCCAGCACCCAATGCTATTGTTGAGAGAGGATCACAAGTAATTGTTGTGTTAGCTAAATAATAAAGTGAGGAAATATAGGATGTATTTCTCTACTTTTTTATATTAATGAGAAAGGAAGTAGGATATTTTTTGACGATAAAAGGGCGCATAAAGCAATCACTAAGTGGGTATTATGATGTTTTAGTAGAAGATAAAGAGTATAGAACAAGAGCAAGAGGAAATTTTAGGAAAAAGAAAATGACACCAGTAGTTGGTGATTGGGTAAACTTTAAAATTGACGACAATGGTGATGGATATATATTAAAAATTTATCCTCGTAAGAATCAGTTGGTGAGACCGCCTATAGCTAACATAGATACAGCTATTGTTGTTTCGGCGTGTGTAGAGCCAGATTTTTCTCCAAATTTATTAGACAGACAGTTAGTAATGTTAGAAAGTAATAATGTAAGACCAGTTTTATTTTTTTCAAAAGCAGATTTGTTAAACCAAGAACAAAGAGAAAAATTTGAATCTTACTTTAATTATTATAGTAAGTATTATTCATGCTATATTTCATTTGAAAATGAAAACAGACAAAATGTATTAAATAATTTGATGAGTGATTTAACTAATGAAATAGTGGTTGTGATGGGACAAACTGGAGCAGGTAAGTCTACTTTACTTAATGATTTAAAGCCAGATTTAAGTTTAGAAACAGGTAAGATTTCTAAAGCATTAAGTAGAGGAAAACATACGACAAGAAAGGTAACTTTATTAGATATTAATGGTGTAATGATTGCTGATACACCAGGATTCTCATCATTTGAGTTATTAAATATAACAAAAGATACATTACCATTAATGTATCCAGATTTTGTTAAATATCAAGATAACTGTAAATTTAGAGGATGCTTACATTTAAAAGAACCTAAATGTGCTGTTAAAGATGCAGTAAACAAGGGTGAAATTTTGGAAAATAGATACATTAATTATGTACAGTTTCAAGATATGTTAGCTAATAAAAAGGTTAGGTATAAATGATGGATAATGAAATGACAATAAACATTTTGGTTGGTGGACCACGTGAAGAATTACCTGAAAATTTTTGGAAAAACAGTTTTAGTGAAGATCATTGGATAGGAGCGGATAAAGGTGCAGTAGATTTGGTTAAACATCACCAATCCTTACTATTTGCAGTTGGAGACTTTGATTCTTCTAGTGAAGAAGAGATAGAATTAGTGAAGGAAAATGTACCTGAATTAATAACTTTTAAACCAGAAAAAGACTACACCGACACTGAATTATCTGTAAAGTTAGCAATAGATAAATATCACCCCCAAAAAATTACTATCTATGGAGCTACAGGTGGAAGAATAGATCACTTATTGGCTAATATAATGTTTGTTTTAAAGCCAGAATTTAGATTTTATGCAGACAAAATAAAAATTATTGATAGAAGAAATATTATAAATTTCTTTTTGCCAGGTAAGTATACTATAAATAAAGAGGAAAACTTTGATTACTTGGCATTCATACCATTAGAAGAAATTAAAGATTTAAATTTATATGATGAAAAATATAAATTGAATAATGCTAACTATGCTTACCCCATTGCATTAGCAAGTAATGAATTTGTAGGGGATAAAGCTAGCTTTAGTTTTAAAAGTGGACTACTTTGTGTTATTCAAAGTAAAGATTAAAAGTAAAAGGTCATAATGCTTCAATTCGAAACATTATGACCTTTGTTTTTTAGTATATTACTTGTTATCTATTAGACACGAGTAACCTTGCCAGACTTCAAAGCACGAGTTGAAACCCAAACTTTCTTAGGCTTACCATCAACTAAAATACGAACTTTTTGCAAGTTTGGCTTCCAGCTACGATTTGTTTGGTTCAAAGCGTGAGAACGTTTCTTACCAAAAGTTGTCTTACGACCTGTAACAAAATCTTTTGCCATTGCTATATATCCTCCATTTCAATCTCAAATAAAGCAAAAAATGCTTATCCACTAAATAAAATTATCATAGATAGAGAATGATTGCAACATTTTTTTGTAAAGTTAATTTACTTTACACCTTTATTTGAATAAAATGACTTCAAAATAGATAATTTTTTGATAATCAGATAAAATATTCTGGTTTAAAGATGATTTTAATTGTATCATAAATATGATAGAATAATTATTTGTATGAATGCCAATCAGTTAAGGAGGCTATATATTATGGCTGTAAAAATTCAAAACCAATTAGGTAATATTGATATTTCCAATGATGTTATTGCAACAGTTGTTGGTGGAGCTGCTACTGAAATTTTCGGTATTGTTGGCATGGCTAGTAAGAATCAAATTCGTGATAATTTAAATGAAATTTTACGTCGTGATAACTATTCCAAGGGTGTAGTTGTTCGCCAACAAGAAGATGGAGTAGCTATTGACGTTTATATTATTGCAGGTTATGGTACAAAAATTTCTGAAGTATGTCGTAATGTACAAAGTAAAGTAAAATATAACTTAGAATCTATGCTTGGAGTTAAAGCTGAGTCGGTTAACGTCATTGTACAAGGTGTACGTGTTATTGGAGATTAAATATATTTTGGAATCTAGACTGCCAAGGAGGATAATTTTAATTTGAAAGTCGCTAAGATTACTGAGTCAGAGTTCCGAAAAATGGTACTGACAAGTTCTAATAAGTTAAATAAAAATGCTGAATTTATTAATTCATTAAACGTTTTTCCAGTTCCTGATGGTGATACAGGAACCAATATGAGTTTATCCCTAGCTAGTGGATATAAATATGTTTCAGAATCAACATCTACTAAGGTAGGGAACCTAGGAGTAGCTTTAGCTAAAGGTTTGTTGATGGGTGCTAGAGGTAATTCAGGTGTTATTTTATCTCAAATTTTCCGTGGTTTTAGCAAGAGTATGGCTAAAAAAGAAAATTTAACAGCTCAAGATTTAGCAGATGCAATTACAAGTGGAGTTGAGACTGCATATAAAGCAGTTATGAAACCAACTGAAGGAACTATTTTAACAGTTGCTCGTAAAGCTGCTGAAGCTGCTAGAAATACAGTAAAAAATACAGATGATTGTGTTGAAGTTATGGAAGCAACTTATGAAGCTGCTAAGCAAGCATTGGCAACAACTCCAGAACTTTTACCGGTTTTAAAAGAAGTAGGTGTAGTGGATTCTGGTGGTCAAGGGCTAACATTTGTATATGAAGGTTTCTATGAAGCTTTATCAGGAAATATTACCGATGATGAGCATGTACCTAATGTAGAAGAAATGGACGAAATGGTAAATGCTGAACATCATAAGAGTGTCCAAAGTCAGTTACATACAGAGGATATTAAATATGGTTACTGTACTGAAATAATGGTAAAGTTAGGTGCAGGGCGCTTAGTAGACCAAGAATTTGAGTACGATAAATTTAGAAATCATTTGGCTGAAATTGGAGACTCTTTACTAGTAATTGCGGATGATGAAGTTGTTAAGGTTCATGTACATACTGAACATCCAGGCAAAGTTTTATCCTACGGTCAAGAATTCGGTTCTTTAATCAAGGTTAAAGTTGACAACATGCGATTACAACATGAAACTATTCTTGAAAAAGATGAAGATAATAATAAAGATGATGTAGAAGCTAAGAAGTTAGCTGATGCTAGAAAGAATGCTGGCGATTATGGAATATTAACAGTTGTTTCTGGAAAAGGATTGAAAGACTTATTTATTAGTTTAGGTGCAACAGATATCTTAGATGGTGGTCAAACAATGAACCCAAGTACACAAGATTTTGTTGATATTATCTCTGCTAGTTCAGCTAAGAAATTCATTATTTTCCCTAACAACAAAAATATATTCCTAGCTGCTAAGCAAGCAACTGAGTTAGTAGATATTCCTGTTAAGGTTGTACAATCTAGATCTGTTTTGGAGGGATTGTCAGGAATATTTGCATTCAATCCAGATATGGATCTTGAAGATAATGTAACAGATATGGAAGAAAATATATCTTCTGTGAAATCTGGTCAAGTAACGATCGCAGTTAGAGATACAACTCTAAATGGTAAGGAAATTAAAAAGGACGATTATATGGGAATTGTGGATGGAGATATTACAGTTACTGCTAGTGATTCTAAAACTGCTGCAATTTCAATGGTAGAATCAATGCTTGATGATGATAGTGAAGTTGTAACTATCATTTATGGTGAAGATGGTAATGAAGCTGAAGCTAAAGAAATTGAGCAGGCAATTCTTGACATCGATGATGACTTAGAAGTGGAGATTCATGAAGGAGATCAACCTGTTTATCCTTATCTAATTTCTGTTGAGTAAAATATTTTATTATTTTAAAGGAGTGGGAGATGTGAGTTCTTTTGCTCCTTTTTAAGTAGATTTTAAAAGGAGTGATGTTGGTGAATTTGGGTGATTCAGTCGGAGTTTTACGAGGTGTTGGTCCTAAGAAAATACAGGCTCTTAATAAATTAGGAGTTAATACGATTGAAGATTTATTGACATTCTATCCTTTTAGATATAATGATATTGCGGTCAAAAATTTAGAAGAGATAAATAGTCAAGAAAAAGTTACGCTGAAAGGAATAGTGGCATCTGAACCTGTTTTAGTAAGATTTGGTAGAAAAAAGAGTAGGTTAAATTTTAAGTTATTAATTAATCATGACGTGATTGGTGTAACGTTTTTTAATCAACCATGGATATCAAAACAGGTAACTACAGGACAAAAGCTAGCTGTATATGGCAAATATGATGCTTTGAGGCAAAGTTTATCTGGCATAAAGATAATCTCTAGAAAGACTAATGATTTTGTGGGAGTATATCGTTCGTCTAAAGATATCAAGGAAAGTGTAGTTAAGCAATTAGTAAAACAAGCATATGATGAATATAATTCCTATATTAGAGATGTTGTTCCTGAAAGCATTCGTATAAAATATCATTTAGAGAATAGAAAGCAAATGATTCATGATATGCATTTTCCTTCGACGAAAAAGGAGGCAGATTTGGCTAGAAGAAGTGCAATATTTGATGAATTTTTTAGTTTTGAAGCTGGTCTTCAACTTTTAAAAAGGGATAATCATAAAAATATGGGGTTGAGGATTAAGTATAATAATGAAAAATTGAAAGAGTTCATTAAAGGATTGCCTTTTGAATTAACGAAAGCACAAAAAAGAGTAGTAAATGAAATTTGTGCAGATATGTTAAGTTCAAATCATATGAATAGATTGCTACAAGGTGATGTTGGATCCGGTAAGACTATTATTGCTGCAATTGCTATGTATGCTACAGTAACTGCAGGTTTTCAAGCAGTATTAATGGCTCCGACGGAAATATTAGCTCAGCAACACGCAGAAAAATTAGCTAATTTATTTGAGCAATATGGGATAAGTGTAGCTTTAATGACAAGTTCTTCATTGAGCAGAGTAAAAGTTAAGAGAGAATTATTAAAGCATTTAAAAAATGGTGATATTGATATTGTCATTGGAACACATGCTGTTATCCAAGATAATATTGAATTTCACAATTTAGGATTAGCTATTACTGATGAACAACACAGATTTGGTGTTAATCAGAGAAGAATTTTAAGGAAAAAAGGAGTTAATCCTGAAATTTTAGCTATGACTGCTACTCCTATCCCTCGTACATTAGCAATCACTACGTACGGGGAGATGGATGTGTCTATAATAGATGAACTTCCAAAAGGGAGACAACCTGTTAAAACAAGCTGGGTTAAGAAGAAACAAGTAAAAAATGTATTTGAATTTGTTAAAAGGCAGCTCGGATTAGGAACACAAGCCTATATTATTTCCCCTTTAGTAGAAGAATCTGAATTATTAGATTTACAAAATGCAGAAGAAGTTTTTGAGAAGGCAAAAGAATACTTTGGTTCTGAAAAAGTAGCATTATTACATGGAAAGATGGATGCTAATGAAAAAGAACAGGCCATGCAAGCTTTTAAAAATAAGGAGGTTTCCATCCTTGTTTCTACGACTGTTATTGAGGTAGGGGTAGATGTTCCTAATGCTACTGTAATGATCATTTTGGATGCAGATAGATTTGGTCTAGCCCAATTACACCAACTTCGTGGAAGGGTAGGACGTGGTAGTAAGGAATCATATTGTATTTTAGTGGCAGATCCTAAGAGTGAGTATGGTAAAGAACGTATGAAAATAATGACGGAAACTAATGATGGATTCTTAATTTCGCAAAAAGATTTAGAATTGCGAGGTCCTGGTGAAGTTCTAGGAAAAAAGCAGTCAGGTTTACCTGAATTTAAAGTGGGGGATCCAGTAGTAAATTTGAATATATTACAAGTTGCTCAAGAGGAAGCTCATAATGTTGTTTTTAGTCCTAATTTTGAAACAAAGGAAGAGAATTTTGAATTAATCAAGCATTTGAATAGACAGTTTACCCAAGAGGAAATTATTGATTAGGAGATGGTAAAGATGAAAAAAATTGCTGTTGACGCTATGGGTGGAGATTTTGCACCACAAAGTGTAGTTGAGGGTGTAGAAAAGGCGAGAAATAAATATCCGGATCTCAGATTTATGTTATTTGGTGATGAACAGAAGATAAGAAAAATTCTGACAAGTGATAAAAATATTGAAATTATCCAAACTACTGAAGTTATTGACATGAATGATGAGCCAGTTAAAGCAATTAGAAGAAAAAAAGATTCTTCCTTAGTTAGAGCAGCATATGCTGTAAAAGAAGGAAAGGCTGATGCATTATTTTCTTGTGGAAATACAGGAGCATTATTAGCAGCTGGCTTATTAATTGTCGGTAGAATAAAAGGAATTGCTCGTCCAGGATTACTGTCAACTCTACCAGTATTAACTAAAGAAGGTGGGGCATTTAATCTTTTGGATAGTGGGGCTAATGCTGACAATAAACCAGAACAGTTATATCAATATGCTTTATTGGGGAAATATTATGCTGAAAGTATTAGAAATATCAAAAATCCAAGAATAGGTTTGTTAAATAATGGGACGGAGCCACACAAGGGAAGTAAATTAACACTTGAAGCACATAATTTAATAGCAGCTGATAGTAGTATTAATTTTGTTGGTAATGTAGAATCTAAGGATATTTTGAAAGGTGTTTGCGATGTAGTAGTAGCAGATGGCTTTACTGGTAATGCAGTCTTGAAGGCTATAGAAGGTACAGCCGGTACAGCTATGCATCTCTTAAAAGATACTATAATGTCAGCTGGTCTACTAGGAAAAATTGGTGGTTTATTATTAAAACCAAGTATTATGAAGATTCGTAATAAAATGAGTGCATCTCAATATGGTGGTGCAGTATTATTGGGAGCTAAGGCCCCAGTTGTAAAGGCTCATGGTGCATCAGATGCAGAAACAGTATATTATACAGTTAAACAAATCAATGATATGCTAGAAAATGATATGTTATCGAAATTTACAGATTATTTTAACAAGAATGTATAATTCTAAACTAAGCTAGACATTTAATAGTAAAATTAGTAAACTACAAGTAGTAAAAAATTTGAAAGAAGGCAAATTTATGTCAGAAAAAGAGATATTTGAAAAAATTTCTGAGATTATTGAGGATAGATTTGAAATAAAAGCAGATGAAATTACAGAAAATTTAAATTTTCAAGAAGATTTAGATGCAGATTCAATTGATATCGTGGAATTTGTCCTTGAATTGGAAGATGTATTTGGTGCGGAAATTCCAGATGAGGATGCTGAAAATATTCATACTGTTGGTGATGCTGTTAAATATATATATAGTCATCAAGGATAATTTAAGATGGAAGCTGGCACATATAGCCGGCTTTTTTGGTATAATAAATAAGTCATAGTTGTTTTGAATTTTTTATTATCCACTGTATAATGATTGATTACTTTATATAACGGAAAATATGAAATTTATTAATTTTATTAAGGAGAGGTATTAATGATTGAAGGATTACAAGAAATGTTAAAAAGAGATTTTAACATCACTTTTAAAGATGTAGACTTATTGGATGCGGCATTTACTCATGCATCGTATGTAAATGAAACTCCAGAAAGAAAGAAAAAGTTAAAATATTATGAAAGAATAGAATTTTTGGGTGATGCTGTAATGCAGTTATGCGTGTCCGAATATATTTATGAACATTATCCAGAAATGCCTGAAGGAAAAATGTCAAGACTAAGGGCGGCTATGGTAAGAGCTGATAGTTTTAGTAAATTTGCTATTGAATGCCATTTCAATGAGTATATTAGATTAGGTAAAGGTGAAGAAAAAGGAAATGCTCGTCAGCGTCCAAGTTTGTTATGTGATATTTTTGAATCATTTATAGGTGCCTTATATTTAGATCAAGGAAAAGATGAAGTTGTAAGATTTATTTCTAAGGTTATTTTTCCAAAATTAGAATTGGGTTGGTTTGATCATATGATGGATAATAAGACTGAATTACAGGAAGTCTTGCAACAAAACGGGGAATGTAAAATTAAATATAATGAAGTTAATGTTACAGGTCCGGATAATGAACGTGTCTATACAATGAATGTAGTTGTTAATAATGAAGTCATGGGCGAAGGTACTGGACGTACTAAAAAGGCTGCCGAACAGATGGCAGCATATCAAGCTTTAAAGAAACTCAGAAAGTAGGAGTTTGTATACAGATGAAAATAAAATCACTTACTTTAAATGGTTTTAAGTCTTTTGCAAATAAAACAATTATAAATTTTCAAGATGGATTAACTGGAATTGTTGGCCCGAATGGTAGTGGAAAGAGTAATATTACAGAGGCGTTACGTTGGGTTTTAGGTGAACAGTCAGTTAAAAATTTGCGTGGTAGTAAAATGCTGGACATTATTTTTGCCGGCTCAGATACACGTGCGGCTTTAAATAGAGCAGAAGTGACATTAGTTCTTGATAATGAAGATGGATATCTATATAATCAGCCAAATGAAATAAGAATTACAAGAAGAATCTTTCGTTCGGGTGATAGTGAATTCTTCATAAACGAAAAGAAAGTCAGGTTGAAAGATGTCGTAGATTTATTTATCGACACAGGGTTAGGAAGAGAATCGTTTTCGATTATATCTCAAGGAAGAGTAGAGTCTATTTTTAATAGCAAACCTCAAGATAGACGTATTTTAATTGAAGAGGTTGCTGGAGTCTTAAAATATAAAAAAGAAAAGAAAAAAGCAGAAAGTGAACTTGTTGAAACAACTGAGCATTTAAAGAGAGTAGCAGATATACTGTCTGAATTAAGTAGGCAGCGTGATCCCTTAGCTCAACAGGCTAGTAAGGCAAAAGATTATTTGAGTCAAAAAGAACAATATGATTTATTAAATAGAGATAGATTAGTTTTAGAAATTACACAAAAAAGTTCGGAAAAAGAGCAAAAAGAATCGGAATTACAAAAAGTTATAAAAATTTTATCTGACAAAGAAAGAATGACTTCTGAACAGAGTAAACAGGTAGAAGTATTACATTCTAGACAAAAGAAATTAGAGAGTTTAATTGACAATGAACAAAATGAATTGACGGAACTTGTAAGACAAGAGGAAAAAATATCTGGACAACAAAATATGTCTAGACAAGAAGAAAAATTTCAAAAGGAAAGATTATCTGAACTTCAAGAGCAATATAGTGCTAATCTAGATAATTTGACTGAAATTCGAACTGGGAAACAATCTGTTAAAGAAAAAATAGCTAATTTGGAAGATGATAGAGAAAAACTATCTAAAAAAATATTAGAGTTAGAAAAAATAATAGATAATGTAAAAGAACCAGAAGAAATTCTAGAAAAACTAAAAAGTGAATTAAATCGAAAGATACAAGAGAAGAATTTAGTCAATAATAGTAATAATTATATTGAGCAAGAGTTAGAAGAAAAAAGTCAGAATCAAGCTGAGACTAATAAGAATATTCAAAATATAACGAATGAAAAAAATAAATTAAAACTACAGCTAGATGAATTAAAAACTACTCTTAATAATAAAGATAATAAGTATCAAGAAATAGTTACTACTTTAAAAGAACTTAAAATTAAGGAAGTCGAACTATCTAAAAAGGATAGTGAGTTAAAAAATAATAGAAATAAGGCATGGGATATTTATCAACGTGCACAGACTAAATTAGAGACACTAAAAAGTATTTCAGATAGTTATACAGGATATTATCAAGGTGCTAGAGAAGTACTAAAAGAACGTAAAAATGTATCTGGTATTATCGGATCTGTAGCAGAAGAATTTGTAATTCCTAAAGAATATGCTCAGGCGATGGAAGTAGCTTTAGGTGGACACTTACAAGATATTATTGTTACAGACGAGAATGTAGCTAAAAAAGTTATACAGCATCTGACTTATAACAGACTAGGTAGGGCAACATTTTTACCACAAAAAACAGTTAAAGCTAGAATGCTGAATAAACAATATAGAGTAACTTTAGAATCATTAGATGGCTATGTCGGTATTGCAAGCGAGCTTGTTAAAGTATCTAAAGAAAATTTAAAAGTGAGTCAAAATTTATTAGGAACAACAGTAATCGCTAAAAATATAGATTTTGCTACTGAAATTGCAAAAAAATTAAATTATGGTGTAAGAATTGTTTCGTTAAATGGTGATGTAGTGAATCCAGGTGGTGCTATAACAGGTGGTGCTGTAAAGCAAAAGAAGTCAGGTCTGTTAGAACAAAAATTACAAATTGAAGATTTGCAATCCGATATCGAAGTAATGAAGAAAAAATTAGAAGATATGGAAATCTATTGGGGAAAGGTTCACGAAGAATATAAAAAAATTCAAGATAAGATCGATACCCTTCAAGTTAAAAAGAATAGATTGCAAACTGATAGAGATAAATATCGTAGAAAATTCGAACTTATTAAGATAGAAAATGAGCACCAATCGATTAAACTAAAAGAGTTAAAGGAAAGTAGTAAGTATACAAATATAGAGATACTTTCTCAAAATCTTGAAGAAAATAAAGAAAAACTACACTCTTTAACAAAAGAAATAGATAGTTTAGAGCAGCTAATTACTCAAAAAGCGAAAGCTGAAGAACATAATTCTTATAGTATAGAAAAGCAACGTGAAGAGATTAGCAGTTATAAGCAACGAGAGGCGGTTATAATTGAACAATTAAGAGGATTAAAACTCCAGTTGCAAGAATTAATGACACAAGAAGAAAATATTTCTGAATTACTAAAGAAACAGCAAGATGCTATTGCGAAAATAAAAAATAAAGAAAAAATTGCTTTAAGTGCCAAAGAAGATATTAAGGATAAACAAGAATATATAAGAAATACGATTGACAGTATAAAGAAGAAATTAAAAGATGCACAGGAAGAAAGAAAACAATTACACATAGAAGTAAAAGAAGCTGAGAAACAATTAACAAGAGCTAACGAACTTCAGCGCTCAGCTTATGAGGAACAAAAAAAGTTAAGTATATGTATAAGTCAATGTGATACTATTTTGGATAGGAATTTAAAAGATTTATCAGAAAATTATGGGGTGACTTTTGAAGAAGTAGAACATCAAATTTCTGAAAAAGACTTAAATACTATTGAAAAGAAACTCAAGTTATTAAAATTAGGATTAGATGAGTTAGGTGTAGTAAATATAGGTGCTATTTCTGAATATGAAAGAGTCAATGAACGTTATGAGTTTTTAAATAGCCAACAAAATGACTTACTATCGGCAAAAGAGCAGTTAGAAGTAAGTATGAATGAAATGGACTTAGAAGTTAAGAATAGATTCCAAAAAACATTTGAACAAGTGTCGAAAGCTTTCAGTGAGGTATTTCCAATAATGTTCTCTGGTGGATATGCAAAACTAAGCTTAACTAATCCTGAAAATATTTTAGAAACAGGAATTGAGATAATGGCACAACCACCGGGCAAAAAATTACAGCAATTAAGTTTACTTTCTGGTGGAGAAAGAGCATTGACGGCCATTACCTTATTATTTGCTATTTTAAAAGTGCGACCTGTACCATTTGTAATTTTAGATGAAGCGGAAGCAGCCTTAGATGATACAAATGTAGCTAGATACGCACAGTATTTACAAAAATTTGATAATGAAACACAATTTATAGTGATAACTCATAGAAAAGGAACGATGATAAATGCAGATGTTCTTTATGGGGTAACTATGCAAGAATCAGGGGTTTCACAAATAGTATCTGTGGCTCTTGATGATATTGATTAAGGAGAGGTAATATGGGACTTTTTGATAGAATAAGAAAAGCTTTTTCTAGTCAAGATGATGAAGAAAAAATAAAACAAGAAACTGTTGATAACGATGAAGAGAGTATGAAGAGCGAAGAAAACTCATCTGATTCAGATAGTAATGTAGTTTCTGAAGAAAAAACAAGTGAAGATGTTGACCAAAGTGTTGATTCACAAGAAAAAAATAGTGATGAATCTGAAGAAGATAATGATGAAATCTTAGATTTAAACGGAGATAATAGCGAATTTGTTGAAGAAGAGAATTCGAATGATTCAAGTGAACAAAATGATAGCTTGAAAGTTGAAGAGGAAGTCTCAAGTGATGAAGAAGAGCGTTATGATAAAGGGTTAGAAAAATCACGAAAAGGTTTTGGCGCAATGATAAATTCATTGTTAGCTAATTTTAGACATGTAGATGAAGATTTCTTTGAAGAATTAGAAGAAACTTTAATAGAAGCAGATGTAGGCTTTGAAACAGCTATGAAGATTAGCGATGAATTAAGACAAGAAGTTAAATTGAGAAATGCAAAAAAGAAAAATGAGATTTCTGATGCAATTATTGAAAAGCTTGTTGAAATTTACGAAAACGAAGGAAAAGAGGAAGATAATAATTTACACTTTTCTAGCGAGGGACCAACAGTTTTTCTTTTCGTAGGTGTTAATGGTGTGGGTAAGACAACAACTATTGGTAAACTAGCCCATCGTTATAAAATGGAAGGAAAAAAAGTAATGCTAGCTGCAGCAGATACTTTCCGTGCTGGGGCAATTGAACAGTTAGCTGAATGGGGACGACGTGTAGGTGTAACAGTTGTAAAAAAAGTTGAAAAGAGTGATCCTGCTGCTGTAGTATTTGATGCAGTAAAGAAAGCTAAAGAAGAAGACTATGACATTTTATTAGTTGATACTGCTGGTCGTTTACAGAATAAAGTTAACTTAATGAAAGAATTAGAAAAGATTGCTAGAGTCATAACAAGAGAAATTCCAGATGCACCACATGAAGTTTTATTGGCTTTAGATGCTACAACAGGACAAAATGCTTTAACACAAGCAAAGCAATTTAAAGATGTTACTAATGTTACAGGGATAGTTCTAACTAAATTAGATGGAACTGCTAAAGGTGGTATTGTACTTGCAATAAGAAATGAATTACACTTACCTGTAAAATTAGTGGGATTAGGTGAAAAAATGGATGATTTACGTGATTTCAGTCCAGAAGAATATGTCGTAGGATTATTCAAAGGGTTAGTTACTCCAAGTAAATAGTAGGTAGGTGAAAATATAGTGGCGATTGAAAAAACTAATAGAATTAATGCTTTATTTGATTTTTATGAACCATTGCTAACGCCTAAACAAATGACCTACATAGGATTGTATTATCGAGATGACTATTCTTTAGGTGAAATTGCTGAAAATTATGAAGTTTCAAGGCAAGCTGTATATGATAATATAAGAAGAACAGAAAAGATATTGGAAGAGTACGAGAGTAAATTACATTTATATAGGAACTTCCAACTACAAAGTGAGGAACTAGATAATTTATTGAAGTATGTTGAAGAAAATTATGCATATGACAAAGAATTATTAACGAGAATTAATCGTTTAGAAAGTTTAGAAGAATAAAGGTAGGTGGCCATTGTGGCATTTGAAGGTTTAACAGAACGTTTACAAAACGCAATTGGAAAACTTAGACGAAAAGGTAAAATTAGTGAATCTGATGTCAAGGAAGTTATGCGAGAAATTCGTTTAGCTTTACTTGAAGCCGATGTAAATTTTAAAGTTGTTAAAGATTTTGTAAAGACCGTTAGAAGTAGAGCTATTGGAGCAGAAGTATTAGAAAGTCTTACACCCGCACAACAAATTGTAAAGATTGTTAATGAAGAATTAGTGAAAGTTATGGGTGAGGAAGCCGCTCCCCTAAATAAATCAGCTAAAATTCCAACAATTATTATGATGGTAGGTTTACAGGGTGCTGGTAAGACAACTACAGCTTCAAAGTTAGCAAACAAGTTAAAAAAAGAAAAAAATGCACGACCTTTTATGATTGCAGCTGACGTATATAGACCTGCTGCTATTGACCAATTAAAAATATTAGGAAAAGATATTGATGTTCCTGTATTTTCATTAGGTGTTGATGTTGATCCAGTAGAGATTGTACGACAAGGTCTTGAAGAAGCTAAAGACAAGAAAAATGATTACGTTATTATCGATACCGCTGGTCGTTTACAAATTGATGAAAAGTTAATGCAGGAGTTATCTAGTATTAAAGAATTAGCACAGCCAGATGAAATTCTATTAACAGTTGATGCGATGACTGGTCAGAATGCGGTTGAAGTTGCTAAAGGTTTTAATGATCAACTTGATGTAACAGGGGTTGTTCTAACTAAGCTAGATGGTGATACTCGTGGTGGGGCTGCACTTTCAATAAGAGCTGTTACTGGAAAACCAATTAAATTTATTGGTCAGGGTGAAAAAATGACGGATTTAGATGTATTTTATCCTGACAGAATGGCTTCTCGTATTCTTGGAATGGGTGATATGCTTACCTTAATTGAGAAGGCACAGCAAGAATATGATCAAAAACAAGCAGAAGAACTTGCAGAAAAGATGAGAGAGAACAATTTTGATTTTAATGATTTCTTGATTCAGATGGAACAAGTTCAAAATATGGGACCGATGGAAGATATTATAAAGATGATTCCAGGAATGGCTAACAATCCTGCACTGAAGAATTTGAAAGTAGATCCTAAGGACATTGAACACACTAAAGCGATAGTATACTCAATGACACCACAAGAAAGAGAAAATCCAGATTTATTGAATCCTAGTCGTCGTCGCCGTATAGCTGCTGGATCTGGTAGACCAATCCAGGAAGTTAATCGCATGATAAAGCAGTTTAAGCAAATGCAAGATATGATGAAAAAGATGTCAAATGGTAACTTCTCAGGTATGGAAGGCCTTTTAGGTGGAGGTATGCAAGGTAAGTTGGCTAAGATGTCAATGAATAGAATGATTAGAAAAAATAAGAAATTAAAGCAAAAGAAGCTGAAAAAACTACTTAAAAGAAAAGGAAAATAAAAAAATTTAGTCTGTCAAGAAATTTTCCTTTACACCAGACAAAATAACTGGTATATTATTAAACGTTGAGATAATAATAGGAGGTGGAAATTTAATGTCAGTAAAGATTCGTTTAAAGCGTATGGGTTCTAAGAAGCGTCCTTTCTACCGTATCGTTGTGGCAGACTCACGTTCTCCACGTGATGGTCGTTTCATCGAAACAGTTGGTACTTACAACCCATTAACAGATCCAGAAACAGTTACTCTTAAAGAAGAAAAGGTTATGAACTGGTTAAACAATGGTGCTCAACCATCTGATACAGTACGTAACATTCTTTCACGTAACGGTGTTATGAAGAAATTCCATGAAGCTAAATTTTCTAAGAAATAAGGTTAAGAAATGACAGAAACAGATGTTAAACAATTAATTCTAACGATTGTTCAACCTTTAGTTGCTGAGCCTGATGAGGTTAAAATAGAAACTGAACAGGATGATTATTTTTTAAACTTTAATTTAAGTGTTTCAAAAGAAGATGTTGGTCGTGTGATTGGTAAACATGGAAGAATAGCTCAGGCTATTAGAAATATTGTTTACGGCATTAGACTTGATAATAATCTTAAAGTACGCTTAAATATCGTGGATTGATTAGTATAAAGTTAAGAAACCTCAAAATAAGGAGTGTACATACCTTGTTTTGAGGTTTTTATTAATTTTTAAGGAGATGAGTTAATGAATTATTATGAAGTTGGAAAAATTGTAAATACACATGGTATTAAAGGTGAACTAAAAATTATTAGTAAGACGGACTTTCCTGAAGACAGATTTAAGCCAGGAAACATATTATACATTAGAGACAATGGAAAGATTAATAGTTATGAAATTAAAGGTTATAGAACCCATAAACAATTTGAAATGATAACTTTTAAAGGGTTGGAAAATATTAATCTAGTAGAAAATTTAAAGGGAAAGACACTAGAAATTTCTGAAGAACAGCAAGAAAGTTTATCTGATGGTAATTATTATCATCATCAAATTATAGGTTTAGATGTCTTTAGTGAGGATAATAACTATATAGGAGTAATAAAAGAAATAATGTCTCCTGGAGCTAATGATGTTTGGGTAGTCAAACGTAAGGGATCAAGTGATCTTTTATTACCAGCTATTAAAGATGTAATTAAAAAAATTGATTTAGAACAAAATAAAGTGATTATTGAATTATTAGATGGGTTGGATTAAAAATGAAGATAGATATTTTAAGTTTATTTCCAGAAATGTTTGGCCCTTTGACAGAATCAATTGTTGGTAAGGCAGTAGAAAAAGATATTTTAGACATAGAAGTAACAAATTTTAGGGATTTTACTACTAATAAACAAAATCATGTAGATGATTATCCATACGGTGGAGGAGCTGGAATGCTGTTGCAAGCACAGCCAATCTATGATGCTTTAGATAATATTGAAGAGAAAAATGGTAACTTAGGTAGAGTTATTTTACTTGATCCAGCTGGAAGAAAATTTGATCAGAGTGTTGCTGAAGAGCTATCTAAAGAAGATCATTTAACTTTTATATGTGGGCATTATGAAGGATATGATGAGAGAATACGAGCAAAGGTTACAGATGAAATTTCATTAGGTGATTTTGTCCTTACTGGTGGCGAACTCGGTGCAATGGTAGTTATTGATGCTACCGTAAGATTGTTACCAGATGTCTTGGGAAACAATAAATCGGCTTCAGGTGATTCTTTTTCAATGGGATTGTTGGAATATCCTCAATATACAAGACCATCTAATTTTAGAGGAATGGAAGTCCCAGAAGTTTTATTGAGTGGGAATCATCAAAAGATTGCTGAATGGAGAAAAAAAGAATCTTTAAGGAGAACTTATCAAAGAAGACCAGATTTGCTGGAAAATTATGAATTTTCTGATAAGGAAAAAGAATGGTTAAGAGAATTTGAACGGGATAAGGATGTGGAAATTCATGGAAAAGGCTAAAATTAGATTGGTTAATTTAAATGATGCTGAAAGAATTTTGCAAATTTATCGCCCATATGTGGAAAATACAGCTATTACTTTTGAATATACGGTGCCAACATTAGAAGAGTTTAAAAACAGGATAGCTAGTATAGTAAAAAAGTATCCTTATATAGTAGCAGAAATAGATGGTAAAATTATGGGATATGCCTATGCTAACACTTTTAAAAATAGAGAAGCGTATGATTGGTCCGTAGAAACATCTATATATGTTGATGAAAATAGTAGAGGTAAAGGGGTAGGTTTGCAATTATATAAAGCTTTGGAGAATCTTTTAAAGAAGCAAGGTATTTTAAATGTAAATGCTTGTATAACTAATCCAAGTGAAGAAAGCAAGTATGTAACCAAAGGAAGTATCTTATTTCATGAAAAATTAGGCTACAGACATGTAGGAACCTTCCATAACAGTGGATATAAATTTGATGAATGGTTTGATATGAGTTGGATGGAAAAATCTTTAGGAGAACATAATCTTAATCCTGGAAAAGTGATAGAAATTTCTAAATTATTGGAAAAATTTACTTTTGAGGAGTTAATATCTTGAATAAAAAAACATTTTTGAAAAAAATAACGCAAAAGCAAAATCCTAAACTATATGCAGCGAAAGATTCAAAATTAAGTCCTAGTTTAAGAACTCTAGATTTAATTGGTTTGGGAACTGGAATGGTAGTAGGTACTGCCATATTCACTTTACCAGGTATTGTAGCTGCTGAATATACAGGTCCTGCTGTTCCGTTGGCATTTATTATAGGAGCAATAGGTGCTGGACTTTCGGCACTTGCTTATGCCGAGATGGCTTCTGTTTTGCCATTTGCTGGATCTGCTTTTTCATGGATAAGCGTACTCTTTGGGGAATTCTTTGGCTGGGTTGCAGGCTGGGCGTTATTAGCAGAATATTTTATTTCTGTAGCGTTTGTTGCTTCAGGTTGGTCTGCTTATATGCAAGGATTTTTAAAAAGTATGGGTATTTATTTGCCAGTAGCTCTTAGTGGGGGATTTAATCCTAATACTGGACAGATTTTTGACGTTTTAGCGGCTTTTGCAATTTTGTTAGTTACTGTCTTATTGTCAAAAGGTGTAAAGCAAGTTGCTAGGATAGAAAATGGAATAGTAATGCTAAAATTAATAGTAATTATTATTTTTATTGCAGTGGGAGCAACGGCTATCCATCCTGATAATTATGTTCCATTTATTCCTGCTCATAAAGCTGGAACTCATTTTGGTGGCTTAACGGGTATTTTAGCAGGTGCATCACAAATATTCATTGCTTATGTTGGTTTTGATGCTATTGCAGCAAATACAGCTGAAACTATTAATCCACAGAAAACAATGCCTAAGGGATTATTAGGGACTCTATTTTTAGGAACAGGATTTTTTGTACTAGTTTCCCTAGTATTAGTCGGAATGTTTAAGTATAGTATTTATGCTGGTAATGCTGAACCAGCGGCTTTCGCATTAAGAAAAGCAGGACATTATTTTACAGCAAATTTATTATCTCTGGTAGCTATAATAGGTATATTTTCTGCTTTAATAGGTATTTTATTGGCTTCATCTAGGTTAATTTATTCATTTGGTAGAGACGGGCTTTTATCTCCAAAATTAGGGGAAATTAATACTAAACATGTTCCTAAGAATGCTTTATGGTCAATTTCATTAGGTGCATTAATATTAGCTTCCTTTTTTCCATTCGATTTTCTTGCAACATTAGTATCAGCGGGAACTTTAGTGGCATTTATTTTTGTTTCAATAGGGATTTATGCTCTGAGAAAGAGAGAAGGAATTGATCTACCTGAAGCTAAATTTAAAATGCCAGGATATCCTTTGTTACCAGCTATTTCGGCATTAGTGTCAATTATAATATTTTGGAATTTAAATATTGATGCAAAACTACTAATGTTGGTTTGGTTTATAATAGGTATTATTATTTATTTTGTATATGGAATGCATCATTCAAATTTGAATAAAAAATAAAATTTGTTCTTTACTTTTATAGTAAATTATGGTATTTTATTAATTGGCTTATTTGCCATATAATAACGATATTCCGCTGCAACTGGACATGAATGTCGGTGAAAGGAAAGGTTTTAATGTCAGTAAATCCATTAATCGCAAAGATTACGGAATCTCAATTACGTAATGATATTCCAGATTTCCGTGCTGGTGATTCAGTACGTGTTCATGCTCGAATCGTTGAAGGTTCACGTGAACGTATCCAAATTTTTGAAGGTGTAGTTATTAAGCGTCGTGGTGAAGGTATCAGTGAAACATATACTGTTCGTAAGATTAGTAACGGTATTGGTGTTGAACGTACTTTCCCATTACATACACCACGTGTTGATAAAATTGAAGTTACTCGTCACGGTCGTGTACGTCGTGCTAAGTTATACTACTTACGTGCATTACACGGTAAGGCAGCTCGTATTCCAGAACGTCGCCGTGGCTAAAAACGTTAGAAACCTTGCTGTTGCAGGGTTTCTTTTTTTATTCTTTAATATAATGAATGGTAAAATTATTAAAAAAATAAGCGAAAGGGGGGTAATTTGGGGGCAAACTATAAAAAATCAAGTTTACTTTCAAGTTGTTTTTTGCTTTTTGGGTCACATGCAAATAAATTTGTCCTAACATCTTAGAGTCTTCATGACCAACAATAATGTAAGAAAATGATTTGATAATAAAACTAAAAATATCAGTAATAGAATTACTAAGATTAACATTTACAATCTTCTAAAAGAAAAAACTGGCGAACCAAAAAATTCGGTTCGCCAGTTTTTTAAGTCAATTATTTAGCTAAACGAGCAGCCATACGTGACTTATCACGAGCAGCTTTGTTTGCTTTAATTAAACCTTTAGATTGTGCTTTGTCGATAGCAGAAACTGCTTCGTTGAAAAGTTGTTCAACGTTGTCAGCACCAGCAGTTTTAGCTTTTTCAAATTTCTTAACAGCAGTACGCATCTTACTTAATTGAGATGAGTTCTTTGCATTAGCTTTTTCAGTTGTTTTAACACGTTTAATAGCAGATTTGATAATTGGCATGAATTTTTCACCTCCGATTTATAGCTTCTAATAAAGACAAGCTAATTTTTCAACATTTATCATTATACAAGAGCGTTCAAAACAATGCAATAAAAAAATACGTAGATGTCAAGAAAAATTCCTTGACATGCTAATATAATAAATAATTTTTTAGAAGATAGCTTGTAAGTATTGCATTTTTAATAAATATCTTGTAAACTATTCTAGTATGTTGAATACAAATATGACCTTTTTACTGAGTTTGGCGGGTCACCGTCGTCTTATCTCGGATTAAGGCAACTATTATGAAAGGTGGGAAATACATTGGCTATTTCACAAGAAAAGAAAAACGAAATTATGAAGAAGTATGCTCGTCATGAAGGAGATACAGGTTCTGCAGAAGTACAAATTGCAGTTTTAACAGCTGATATTAACGAATTGAACGATCATATCAAAGCTCACAAGAAGGATTATGCTTCTTACCGTGGTTTGATGAAGAAGATTGGTCATCGTCGTAACCTTTTAGCATACTTACGTAACACAGATGTACAACGTTACCGTGAACTTGTTAAGAGTTTAGGCTTACGTCGTTAATTTTTGAAAGTAATTGCATACTCTATAGAGCTAGTAGTTTTATACTAGCTCTTTTTTTTATACGTCACGATATATAAAGTATGCTATAATTAACTATTAGAATATTAAAGAACGAATGAAAATTGGAGTGAGATTTTATCATGAATTTTAGAAATGCTCATATTTTGACTGCGATGGTTACACCTTTTGATGATGAAGGTAACTATAGTTCTAAAAGAACAAAAAATCTTATTAATTACTTACTTGATAATGGTACAGAAGGTCTTCTTGTTTCAGGAACAACTGGTGAAGCACCAACTTTAAGTGAAGACGAAAAATTACAATTGATAAAAGATTCTGTGAAATTTATTGATGGTAGAGTACCATTAATGGTGGGGACTGGATCAAATAATACACAACAAACAATAGATTATACTAATAAAGTGGCTGATATTGATGGTGTTGATGCTGCTTTAGTTGTGGTACCTTATTATAATAAACCTAATCAAAAGGGTATGATTGCTCATTTTAGAAAAGTCGCAGACTATAGTAATTTACCTATTATAATCTATAACATTCCTGGAAGAACAGGAGTAACCATGGAAGTTGATACTATTATTGAACTTGCTCAACATGATAACATCATAGGTATTAAAGATTGTACGGGTGTCGAAAATATAGCTAAAATAGTAGAAAATATTCCAGAAGATTTTCTAGTTTATTCAGGAGAAGATGCTGAAGCACTATCTGCTAGAGTTTTAGGTGGGCAAGGTATTATTTCAGTTGCTAGTCATATCTATGGTGATAATATGAAGAAAATGTATTCTAGTTTAGAATCTGGAGACGTATCCATGGCTGGAAAAATTATGAGAGATTTAATACCAAAGGCTGAAGCACTTTTTTCTTATCCTTCACCTAGTCCAGTTAAAGCTGCTTTGAATAAAATTGGTTATAACGTTGGAGGATGCCGTTTACCTATTGTTTCACTTGATAAGAACGAAGAAAATGAATTATTTAAAAAATTAAAAATTTAATAATTAAGAGGTGGAAATATGAGTGATATAAAAATCATCTCGCTAGGTGGGGTACGTGAAAATGCAAAAAACATGTATGCTGTAGAAGTTGATGATGAAATATTTATTTTAGACTGTGGATTAAAATATCCAGAAAATGAATTATTAGGTATAGATTTTGTTATTCCTGATTTTTCATATTTAAGAGAGAATTCACGTAAAATAGTGGGTGTTTTCTTAACACACGGTCATGCAGATGCCATAGGAGCGCTACCGTATTTTGTTAGTGAATTTGATGTGCCAGTTTTTGGATCAGAATTAACAATTGAACTAGCTAAAATTGCATGTGAAAATGAAGAAGATGCTAGAAAATTCGATGATTTTCATGTAATTGATGAGAGTACAGAAATAGATTTTGAAAATGCAACGATATCATTTTTTCAAACTACACATTCTATTCCAGAGTCTTTGGGTGTGGTTATTAAAACAGAAAATGGAAATATTGTTTATACTGGAGACTTTAAATTTGATCAGTCTGCAGAAAAAGGTTATCGAACAGATTATGCAAGATTAACTGAAATTGGTCGTGAAGGTGTGCTAGCTTTATTAAGTGAGTCAGCCAATGCTGAAAATCCTAGAGAAACAGTTAATGAGCGAGCAATATATGATTTTATTAGTGAAAATTTTGAATATCGTAAAGGAAGAATTATTGTAGCTTGCGTAGCTTCAAATATTTTACGAGTACAACAAATTTTTAATGCAGCTGCAGCTAATAATAGAAAAGTGGCTCTTACTGGACATGATGTAGAAAAAGTTGTTAAAACTGCAATGCGTTTAAATAAATTAGTATTGCCGGAAGAGGATTTACTCATACCTATTAAAAAAATTAACGACTACAATGATGATGAAATTGTAATTCTTGAAACTGGACGTTCTGGAGAACCATTAAAATCATTGCAAAAAATGGCTATGGGTAGACATAGATTTGTCAATCTACATGAAGGAGATTTGGTATTTATTACAACTACTCCATCTCATGCTATGGAAACTAAGGTTGCAAGAACTAGAGACATGATATATCGCTCAGGAGCAGACGTTAAAGCTATTTTTGATGAATTAAATTCTTCAGGTCATGCAAGTAAGAATGATTTGCAGTTAATGATGAACTTGGTAAAACCACGTTACGTCATTCCTGTTCAAGGTGAATATAGAATGTTGTCTGCGCATGCAGAATTAGCTAGAGAACTAGGGATTCCTAGTGAAAATATCTTTTTACTCAAAAAAGGTGATGTCTTAGAATATAAGAAAGATGAGATGACAATTTCATCAAGTGTAGAAGTAGGCAACACTATGATTGATGGAACTGGCGTTGGGGATATTGGAAATATTGTTTTGAGAGATAGAAAAATCCTATCAGAAGATGGAATTTTTATTGCTGTGGTTACTATTGATCGTAAAAAGAGGAAGATTGTTGATACTCCTAAAATAACATCTCGTGGTTTCGTATATATTAAAACAAGTAAAGATTTGATGGTTGAAAGTAGGGATATTGTAGCTAAGATTGTTCAAAGAGATTTGGATAATAAGGAATTTGACTGGAGCCAATTAAAACAAGATATTCGAGAAAATTTGAATAATTTCTTGTATGAGCAAACAAAGCGTCATCCAGTTATTTTACCAGTAATTATGGAAATAAATCAAAATAATCATTTTTCTAAGAAGAAAAAGAAAGGTTAATATTAAAAGTCGTTGAACAAATCTTCAACGACTTTTTTATAAGGTAATAATTTGAGTGAATTATATTTTCAAGCTGAAGAAGCATATAAAAATAAAGATTATACAAAAGCAAGAAAATTACTAGAAAAAGAGTATCTAGAAAAGAAAACATTTAGGACAAATTATTTTTTATTTTTAGTATTTCTTAAAATAGAGGACTATATTGCTGCATATGAAACAGCAAACGAATATATAAGACAGTATATTATTGACAATGAGAAATTCAAGAAGTATCAAAAAGCAGCAATTTTTGCAGGGATGAATGTAAAATTGCAAGAGTTATCAAATAATATATTTGAATATACAACAGAAAGTGAACAAAAAGAATTTGATAAGAATCAGCAAACACTATTAACAGATTACTTAAATAAGAATTCAAAACTTGAGCTAATGAAACAGCTAAGTTATCTAGGTATTTTTCCTTTATTTCAACAAAGAAAAATACTGAAAGATGCCTATAGATTAAGTGTAGATGATTTCTTCATAAATACTAAAAAAATATTAATAGATTCCAACATACATCCACTTTTAAAAAGTAACATACTAGATGATTATAGAAAATTAAATTTAGAAGAAACAGTACAATATACAGATTATAAAAATACTGTCAAAATATTAGATGTAAGAAAATTGAAAGAAATAGAAGAATATAAAATTTATAAAAAAATCCATAAAGAGTTTAAACAATTACCAATGAATGACTTTGAGAAAGATTTGAAATGGAAGGAGATAGTTTTAAAGTTAATGGTGTTGTATCCATTCAATGATATTGAACAGGATTTAGAACAAAACTTAATATATATATTACTATGTAATGATGAGTTTAAAGTTCTAAATGAACAGGAACTGGCTTTTTCGAAGAAATTAGAAGACTACATCGAACAATGGAATAATCTGTGAATCAACTAAATTATGTATACATTATCAAAATAGATGAAAATAAAGTATGCAAAAAGATTGCATATTTTATTGTGTGATGATAAACTCATAACGTTTGATAAGTTTTTTAGGAATAGTAATAATACTTATCGAATGCTGGAGTTTGTAACAATGAATTATTTTCAAAAAAATTATAATTTTTTTGTTTACAAAATCATTCTATATATATATAATATTTAGAGAATTCTTCTTTAATAGATATCACACTTGGTTTTCTTTTAGAGAAGTAGTATAATAAAAACAAAGGTTTATCGTATTATACGATATTTCTTGCAAATTTTTAGGAGGTTTTCTTTAATGGCTAAAGAACATTACGAAAGAACAAAACCCCATGTAAACATCGGTACAATCGGACACGTTGACCATGGGAAAACAACTTTAACAGCAGCAATTACAAAGGTTTTGGCTGAAAAAGGTTTGGCTGAAGCTTCTGACTACGCTTCTATCGACGCTGCTCCAGAAGAACGTGAACGTGGTATTACAATCAACACAGCTCACGTTGAATATGAAACAGAAAAGCGTCACTATGCACATATCGATGCTCCAGGACATGCTGACTACGTTAAGAACATGATCACTGGTGCTGCACAAATGGATGGTGCTATCTTAGTTGTTGCTGCTACTGATGGTCCTATGCCACAAACTCGTGAACACATCTTACTTGCTCGTCAAGTTGGTGTTGAATACATTGTTGTATTCTTAAACAAGTGCGACTTGGTTGACGATGACGAATTACTTGACTTAGTTGAAATGGAAGTTCGTGATTTATTATCTGAATACGACTTCCCTGGTGACGATATTCCTGTTATTCGTGGTTCCGCTTTGAAGGCTCTTGAAGGCGACAAAGATGCTGAAGCACAAATCATGGAATTAATGGACACAGTTGACGAATACATTCCAACTCCACAACGTCCTACAGACAAGCCATTCTTAATGCCTGTTGAAGATGTATTTACAATCACAGGTCGTGGTACTGTTGCTTCTGGTCGTATCGATCGTGGTACAGTTAAAGTTGGTGACGAAGTTGAAATCGTTGGTTTGAAGGATGACGTTGTTAAGACAACTGTTACTGGTGTTGAAATGTTCCGTAAGACACTTGACGAAGGTGAAGCTGGCGATAACATTGGTGCTTTACTTCGTGGTGTTGACCGTACACAAGTTGAACGTGGACAAGTTTTGGCTAAGCCAGGTTCAATCCAAACTCACAAGAAATTCAAAGGTGAAGTTTACGTATTGACAAAGGACGAAGGTGGTCGTCATACACCATTCTTTTCTAACTATCGTCCACAATTCTACTTCCACACAACAGACGTTACTGGTGTTATCGAATTACCAGAAGGTGTAGAAATGGTTATGCCTGGTGATAACGTAACATTTACAGTAGAATTGATTGCTCCAGTTGCTATTGAAAAAGGTCTTAAGTTCACAGTTCGTGAAGGTGGCCGTACAGTTGGTGCTGGTGTGGTTTCTGAAATCGACGACTAATAAGATTTCACGTAATGTTGACATTTTGTTAACTTTCAAGAAAGAGGGTTGGTTTTCCAACCTTCTTTTTTTGTGTAAAAAGATGTATTTACTAACTTTTTTACACTCTAAACATTTACAATTTTGATTATCTACGTTAAAATTAATAGGTATGCAATTACTAAGTAATTATTAAAAATAATTATTCGGAGGGAATAAGATGTCTATAAAGTGGGAAAAGAAAAACGGAACAAACGAAGGTAAATTAACTTTTGAAATTGCTCCAGAAAAAATTAAAGAAGGCTTGAATTCTGCTTTCAATCGTGTAAAGAAATCTTTAAATGTACCTGGATTTAGAAAGGGTAAAGTTCCTCGCCAAATCTTCAACAAGATGTATGGTGAAGAAGCATTATATCAAGAAGCTTTAAATGATTTATTACCTGAAGCATATTCAAATGCTGTTAAAGAAGCAGATATCAATCCAGTTGATCAACCACAAATTGATGTTGAATCAATGGAATCAGATGCTGCATGGGTATTAACTGCAAAAGTTACTGTTGAACCTGAAGTTGAATTAGGTCAATATAAAGATTTAGAAGTTACAAAGCACCCAACACGTGTTTTGAAAGCTGATATTGAAAATGAATTGAATAGATTACAACAACAAGAAGCAGAATTAGTTCTTAAAGAAGATGAACCAGCAGAACAAGGTGACACTGTTGTTATTGATTTTGAAGGTAAGATCGATGGAGAAGCTTTTGATGGTGGAAAAGGTGAAAACCATTCTCTTGAATTAGGTTCTGGTCAATTTATTCCAGGTTTTGAAGATCAATTAGTAGGTCACAAAGCTGGTGAAGAAGTTGCTGTAACTGTAACATTCCCAGAAGATTATCAAGCAAAAGATCTAGCTGGTAAAGAAGCTGTTTTTGATACAAAGATTCATGAAGTAAAGACAAAAGAATTACCAGAACTAGATGATGAATTTGCAAAAGATGTTGATGAAGATGTTGCAACTCTTGAAGAATTAAAGGCAAAAATTAAAGATCGTTTGAAAGATCAAAAAGTTGCTGAAGCTAAAGCTGCAATTCAAGAAGAAGCACTTGATATTGCTGTAGAAAATGCAACAATTGGTGAAATTCCAGCTGTTATGATTGAAGACGACGTACATCGTCAAATGGATAACTTCTTAGCAGGTATGCAAAATCAAGGTATCAGTGCTGATATGTATTACCAATTAACAGGTACATCAGCAGATGATTTGCACAAACAATTTGAAGAAGGTGCTGAAAAGCGAGTTAAGACAAATCTTGTTCTTGAAGCAATTGTTAAGGCTGAAAAGATTGAACCATCTGAAGATGAAATCAATGCTGAAATTAAGAGTTTAGCTGAACAATATCAAATGGATGAAGCAGCAGTTCGTTCTGCTTTATCTGATGATATGTTGAAACATGATATTGCAGTTAGAAAAGTAGTTGATGAAATTGCTGATTCTGCAAAGCAAACTCGTGATGCTAAAAAGGATGAAGAATAATTAAGACTTCCTTAGTGATTTTCTGTAGGTGAAAGTATAACTTTTACAGAACTAATTAGTTATAGAAGTGCTGATGGATGAAAATCTATTGGCACTTTTTTTATTAATAAATTAAGATAAGTAGCTTTTAAGTCGTGTTAATGGCGTTTAGCACTATTGTTTGCTAAAATAAAGGCAGTCTTATGAAATAAAAAACACGTAGGGAGATTTTTAGATGTTTGAAAATGAAGATAATAAGACTCCTGCGACATGTTCTTTTTGTGGAAAAACAGAAGATCAAGTTAAAAGTATGATTTCTGGACCAGGAGTGTATATATGTAATGAATGTGTAGAATTAGCACAATCAATTATTGATACAGAAACAAAAGCAGAAGCACAAAAAGATTTTACTAATGTTCCTACTCCTCATGAAATTGTTGATACTTTAAATCAATACGTTGTTGGACAGGAAGAAGCTAAGAAAACATTAGCAGTTGCTGTATATAATCACTACAAACGTGTTAATGCTTCATTGTCAGATGATGATGGAACAGAATTACAAAAGAGTAATATTTGTCTTGTTGGACCAACAGGTTCTGGTAAAACATTCTTAGCTCAGAATTTAGCTAGAATTTTGAACGTACCATTTGCAATTGCAGATGCAACAACTTTAACAGAAGCAGGTTATGTTGGTGAAGACGTTGAAAATATTTTATTGAAACTTTTACAAAATGCTGATTATGATGTAGAAAGAGCTCAAAGAGGCATTATTTATATAGATGAAATTGATAAAATTGCTAAGAAATCTGAAAATGTATCAATTACGCGTGATGTTTCTGGTGAAGGTGTACAACAAGCGTTACTTAAGATTCTTGAAGGTACAATAGCTAATGTTCCTCCTCAAGGTGGCCGTAAGCACCCACAACAAGAATTTATACAAATTGATACCACAAATATTTTATTTATTGTTGGTGGAGCTTTTGATGGTATTGAAACAATGGTAAAAAATCGTTTGGGAGACAAAACAATAGGTTTTGGTGTAGATTCTAAGCAGGAATATGATCCTGATAAGAGTTTAATGCAACAAATCATTCCTGAAGACCTATTAAAGTTTGGATTAATCCCTGAATTTATTGGTCGTTTGCCAATTCTTACAGCACTTGAAAAACTTACTGAAGAAGATTTAGTAAGAATTTTAACAGAACCTAAGAATGCGTTAATTAAGCAATATCAAAAATTAGTATCGTTTGATGATGTATCATTAAAATTTGAAGATGATGCTGTTAAGGAAATTGCGCATCTAGCTATTGAAAGAAACACAGGTGCCAGAGGTTTGAGATCCATTGTTGAAGCTACTATGAGAGATATTATGTTTGACATTCCTAGCGAAGATAATATTAAAGAGGTAGTTATTACAAAAGATACTGTTGATGGTAAGAGTAAACCTGAAATAGTAAAATAAGCATTTTTATGTATATTTAATTAATTGCACCATGATATGATATTTGTTAGAATACTATTGTAATTTACATGTTGAAATTGTATATGATAATTTAGGAGGATATTTATTATGAGCAAACCACAAATTGGTGTTGTTGGTATGGCTGTTATGGGTAAAAACCTAGCCTTAAACATTGAAAGTCGTGGATACAGTGTTGCTATCTATAACAGAACAGGATCAAAAACTGAAAAGGTAGTTGCTGATCATCCTGATAAGAATTTAGTACCTAGTTATACGATTGAAGATTTTGTTAATTCTTTAGAAACACCTCGTCGAATAATTTTGATGGTTAAAGCGGGTGCTCCAACAGATGCAACAATTAAGTCATTATTACCTCATCTAGATAAAGGTGATGTTTTAATTGACGGTGGAAATACATTCTTCCAAGAAACTATGCGTCGCAATGAAGAACTAGATAATTCTGGTATTAACTTTATCGGTATGGGTGTATCTGGGGGAGAAAAAGGTGCGTTAGAAGGGCCTTCTTTAATGCCAGGTGGACAAAAAGAAGCATATGATTTAGTAGAACCAATTTTGAAGAAAATAGCTGCTAAGGCTGAAGATGGTGAAGCCTGTGTAACTTACGTTGGACCTAACGGAGCAGGTCACTATGTTAAGATGGTTCATAACGGTATTGAATACGGTGATATGGAACTTATTGCTGAAAGCTATAACTTGATGCGTAACTTACTAGGTTTATCAAATGATGAAATTTCTGACGTATTTAATGAATGGAAAGATGGCGAGTTGAAGAGTTATTTAATTGATATAACTGCTGATATTTTAACTCGTAAAGATGATTTGGGTACGGGTAAACCAATTGTAGATGTTATTTTAGATCGTGCTGGCAACAAGGGTACTGGTAAGTGGAGTTCTCAAAGTGCTTTAGAATTAGGAGTACCACAATCATTAATTACAGAATCTGTATATGCTCGTTATATTTCAGCAATGAAAGATGAACGTGTGGCTGCTAGTCAAGTTTTACCTAATCCGGAATTTGATTTAGGTGACGTAGATAAGAAAGAATTAGTAGAAAAAATTCGTCGTGCATTATACTTTAGTAAGATTATGAGTTATGCTCAAGGTTTTGAACAATTAAGAGTAGCATCTGAAAATTATGACTGGAACCTAAATTATGGCGATATGGCTAAGATTTGGCGTGAAGGTTGCATTATTCGTGCTCAATTCTTACAAAAGATTACTGATGCATATGAAAAGAATCCTGAATTAAAGAATTTGATGTTAGACGATTACTTCAAAAAAATCGTTGAAGAATATCAAAATGATGTCCGCGATATTGCTGCTTTAGCAATTAAAGCAGGTGTTGCTTGCCCAGGATTTTCTAGTGCTATCACATATTATGATCAATATAGATCTGCACATCTTCCTGCAAATATTATTCAAGCACAACGTGACTACTTTGGGGCACATACTTATGAACGTACTGATCGTGAAGGTATTTACCATTACGAATGGTATCATGAAGAATAATTATTAAGATGTATAGTATAAAATAAACGGTATAAGGACTACTAACAATAGTTCTTATACCGTTTTTAATATATCTAAATTATATTGTAACAAGCATTGGTAAAATCATAGGATGTCTTTCTGTTTGTTCAAATAAAAATTCTTGCAGATCAGAGATAATAGTATTTTTAATTTGAGCTTCAGAAACTTTATCATTTTTAAGTTCTCTCTTAATAGAACGATAAAGATGACGACGACCTTGATTAATTAAATCGCCAGATTCACGCATGTAGATAAAACCTCGTGATAATAAATCCGGGCCGGCAATAATTTGGCGTTTTTGCATATCTATGGTTGCTACAACAACTACTAGACCTTCTTCTGAAAGTAAACGACGATCTCGAAGTACAACATTTCCAATATCTCCAACGCCAGAACCGTCAACATAGACATCACCAGCATTAAAGTGGCCTGCATATCTTGCTGAATCCTTTGTAAGTGCTAAAACATCTCCATTTTTTAGAATAAATGAATTTTCTTTAGGAACATCACACTTTTCAGCTAACTCAGTATGAATTTTTAACATTCTGTATTCACCATGGACAGGCATGAAGTACTTAGGTTTCATCAAGCGAAGCATAAGTTTTTGTTCTTCTTGACCGCCATGTCCAGAGGCGTGAATATTATTAACTTTACCATGAATAACAGTAGCTCCAGCTTCTTCTAACTCATTAATAACTTTATTTACACTGGTAGTATTTCCTGGAATAGGAGAACTAGAGAATACTACAGTATCACCGGGTTGAATAGATACTTGACGGTGAGTACCATTAGCTATACGACTCAAAGCTGCCATAGGTTCTCCTTGAGATCCTGTACATAGAATCATAATTTTATTAGCGGGTAAACTACTTATTTCTCTAGCATCAACTAAAGCATCGTCAGGGATATCTAAATAACCAAGTTCTCTACCATTTACAATTGCAGCTTCCATACTACGTCCAAAAACAGCTATTTTACGACCACGAGCAATAGCTGCAGATGTAGCTTGCTGTACACGCGAAATGTTAGAGGCAAAAGTAGCAAATATTATACGGCCTTCGACTTTTTCAAATATACGACGAATAGAACGGCCAACCCAGCGTTCTGACTTAGTAAAGTTAGGAACTTCAGCATTAGTACTATCAGAAAGTAGGCAAAGCACACCTTCATCACCTAATTTTGCCATTTTTTGTAAATTAGGTGGCTGATTTGTAACAGGAGTAAGATCGAACTTATAATCTCCTGTACATACAATTGTTCCAGAAGGTGTTTTGACAGCCACACCTAAAGTATCAGGGATAGAATGTGTTGTTCTAAAAAAAGATACTGTCGTTTTTCTAAATTTTAGAATAGAGTCTTCATCTATTTCATGAAGTTCAGTTGTGCGAAGTAGTCCATGTTCTTCTAGTTTGCTTTTAATCAATGCAAGTGCAAGAGGGCCAGCATAGACAGGTACATTTATTTTTTGTAGTAAATAAGGAATACCGCCAATATGATCCTCATGTCCATGTGTGATAACTAAAGCTTTAATTTTTTGTTGATTTGCAATTAAATATGAGTAGTCAGGTATAACATAATCAATACCTAACAAATCATCTTCTGGAAATTTGATACCAGCATCCACTACGATGATTTCATCTTGAAATTGGATACCGTAAGTATTCTTTCCAATTTCTCCAAGACCACCGATTGCAAAAACAGCAGTCTCATTATTTTTAACATTTAGTTTTTTCATTTAACTAAAACTCCGTGAGTTTGAAGTTAACACTTTGTTTTTCATATTCAAGTGTAGCTTCGTCCAAAGCTTCAATAAATTCAACATTGTATTCTGGAAAATGTGTTTCAACAAGATGACGAGCTTCAACTTCGTCTTTAGCTTCAAAATACATAACATGAGTATTTTCACGCTTTGGATTAGATTTTTTTGATGGTTGATAATATACTTTAAAAGTCATTAAAACTTCTCCTTTAAAATGAATTTACACAATAGTGTATAACAAAAAATTATTTAACCGAACAAAGATTGCTTTACACAATAGTTAAGTACATTTTAGCATAACAAGCAAATTAAGTATAGAACTTAGACAAAACATATAAAAATTAGACAATAGACTGTGATATACTTAAAAATGAGGAAGCTTTGTAGAAAGAGGCTGATGATATGAAATTTTGGTTAGTTATATTAACTGCGATAGTTTTCATTGTAATTATTGTTGTTATACAGTATTACATAAAAAACAAGGAATTGAAAAGATTACAAGCAAGAAGTAGAAAGCTTACTGACGACGCTATGTATAAATCGATAAATGAGATAGATCTAGAATGGTTTAATCAGAATAATCACAAAAATATAAGGGATATAGCAGTAGTATCTGACGTTTGGGGAAAAGATGTGATGGTTTTTGAATATTCAGTAGAATTGATTCAGAATCAAAAATTTTCCAGTGAGAAACTAAATGCTTTGAAGGAATTACTAGAAAAGAAATTATTTGATTATGCAAAACAGAAAAAAATTCAAAATATGGCTAATAAACCTCCATTTATAGTATCAGATATTTGGCAGCTAGAAAATATACTGCATATAGATGTAGCGTATATAATGAATGAGGCAACGTATAAGTATTTAAATGATATTGAAAAGTTAGAGCCTGGTTTTAAGAAATAGTGGAGAAATATCAAGTGAAAAAATAAAAGATCGGTAAAGATTAAGTTATTAAAACATTAATCTTTATCGATCTTTTGCTTGTATAAAGTTATTTTTGAGATTTATTTTATTCTAAGATAATAGTACCTTCTGGAACGGTTAAAGGTTGTTCCTTATTAATATGATCATAGAATAAAATACCATTTAAGTGATCAATTTCATGTTGAACTACAATTGCAGGGTAGTCACGAAGTCTTTCAACATGCTTATTTCCATCTAGATCATACCAGCGAAGTTTAATACGATCGTGTCGAGGGACATATCCTGGAATATCACGATCAACTGAAAGGCAACCTTCACCTTCACCAAGTGCTGCTAATTGAACGGATTCACTTAAAATTGTAGGATTGATCAGAACATGTTTAAAAATTGGTTCGTCATCATCTTCAATACCTGGAACCAAAACAGCAGTCATTCTTTTAGAAACATCTACTTGAGGAGCTGCTAAACCAACACCCGCACGAAGATGATATTTTTTGGCAATTTCAGGATTTTGACTATTTTCGAGAAACTCCATCATATCGTGTGCTAATTTTTTATCTTCTTCGCTTAATGGAAATTCGATAGCTTTTGCTCTGGCTCTTAGAGTTGGATTTCCATCACGAATAATGTTATCCATTGTAATCAACAGAAAAGACCTCCAATAATATGATTTAATACATTTATGATATCACAATTTTTCTGTAATAGCATATTAATAGTTTTAAGTCAAAAAAAGTTACTATATCTAATTATATGGTAGAATAGTAGTAATAAAATATAAAGAAAGGAGTAAAATGATTAATGCAGAAGATAGTATATTATGGATATAATGAAAGCGTACTGGACTTTCTGAAAATAGGCATAAATAATAACACTAGGTTATATTTTAATTGGCAAATTAATGATACTGATATTCAGGATGAAATAAATAATTTGGTAGAGTGTTCACGTCTGCTATCACCTAATTTTTATTTTTATATAAATGAAACTGTAAATTGGGATGAAATTGACATGATGCTACTTTCAATTGATGTGGATAGAGATAATTTCGCTCAAAAGAATAGTTGGATCCAAAAAGTGGTCACTGAAGCTGTAGCCAATGGATTTAATGGTATAGTTGTATTAGATAGTAATAAGGACTATTTATTGATTAATGAAATTTTAAAATACACAGGGCTTTCATCTAGACAAGTGTTGGGATTAGGAACTTCTATAGAATCAGAAGTTGTAGCTAGAACGGTTGCAAAGAAATTAGGAATTAATAGTAATTATATTCAGACGAGTGTAATTGGAACTAGAGATAAGTCTTTTGTTTTGTGGAGTAAGGGTAGAGTTGCTGAAGCATCACTTATGAGTTTAATAGTGCAAGAAAAAAATATGTTTAGTATAAAAAATATGCAAGAGATATCTAAAGAGTATAAAGGATTAGCTGAAAAGACTCGAAAGTTAATTTTTTCTTCTGTATTAAATAAGATATTAATGGCGATGGATACTTCCGAACAGTTTATAATAACTCTGGTTCATAGTAGGAATGAGGAGATTGAAAGTTATAGTTCACCTGTATTAGTTGGAAAGATGGGAGTTATAGAATTAATAAAAGTGAATTATACAGAAGATGAGCAAGATGCTTTAAATGAGGTAAAAAAAGCTATTAATGATGAGTTAGATAGATATAAATTAAGATGAGGTTTAACAAATGGTAAAAGAAAATTACAGTTATCCGTTACTACCTGATTGGAGTACGGAGGAAATTATAATTGCTTGTGAATTTTATGCAGAAGTTGAAAAATATAATACTAATGGGGTGAATAGGGAGAAATTTCTGGAGAAATATCAAGATTTTTTGAAAGTAGCCCCATCTAAAATGCTTCAAAAAAGGCTAGATAGAGAATATGAAAAACTTTCGGGTTATAGTATTTATCAATCAGTAAAGAAAGTTAAAGAAAACGAGAAAAAATTTGTAAAAGGATAGTGGAATTTTATGAGAGATTTTCAAGGCATTGATGCTAACGTTAAAGATTGGCTAAGAAAAGCTCGGGAAATAATATTAGATAGTTTCAATTTAAGCTTGGATGTTGAAACGAAAAGTGGACCGACAGATTTAGTGACGAATGTTGATAAAGAGGTTGAGAGATTTTATATTCAACAAATACAAAATGCATACCCAGAAGCTAAGATTTTAGGAGAGGAAACTTCAAAAATACATCCGCTTACAAATATGGAAGGGCTAGTTTTTATTTTAGATCCAATTGATGGTACGATGAATTTTGTTAAGCAAAAGCGTAATTTTGCAAGTATGATTGCCGTATATTATAATAACCGTCCGCTTTTAGGATATATATATGACATTATAAGGGATGAACTATATTGGGGTGGACCGGTATATGATGCCGTTTATTGCAACGATTATCAGCTTGCAACTCCAACAAATAGTATTTTAAGTGAAGGTTTAGTACAACTTTGTAGACCTTTTGTCATGAATGATAGCTATGGTTTTAGAAGAGTAGTAGATGCTAGTGCTGGTTTAAGAATGTACGGTTGTGCTGGTCTAGAATTTATTAATGTTTTAACAGGAAGATGTATTTGTTATGCGTCAGCATTACGCCCTTGGGATTTGGCTGCTGGAAAAATTTTAGCTGAAACATTAGATTTAGTTGTTGAAACAATTGACGTAAAAGAAACTAATATGTTATCATCAAAAGTTGTATTAGTAGCTACAAAGAATGCTGAAAAAGACATTACAAAACTCATTTCTATATAGATAAGAGTAAGTCTGTGGTTGAACCACAGCATTTTTAATATAAGTAAATGAAAGTAGAGTAATTTGTTTTCATGAATTAATGAAAGCTTTTTGTGCTAAAAAATTTTTTGAAGGGAAGAAATAGCTTTGAAAAGACGTGAAGATATTCGTAACGTTGCAATTATTGCCCACGTTGACCACGGTAAAACAACCTTAGTTAACGAATTACTTAAGCAATCAGATACATTAGATGAACATACTGACATTGGCGATCGTGCTTTGGATTCCAATGATCTTGAAAAGGAACGTGGTATTACAATTCTTTCCAAGAATACAGCTGTTAAGTATGGAGATAAACAAATTAATATTTTAGATACACCTGGACACGCTGACTTTGGTGGAGAAGTTGAACGTATCATGAAAATGGTTGATGGTGTACTTTTAATTGTTGATGCATTTGAAGGTACTATGCCACAAACTCGTTTTGTATTGAAGAAAGCTCTTGAACAACATTTAACACCAATTGTTATTATTAATAAAATTGACCGTCCAGGTGCTCGTCCAGAAGAAGTAGTAGACGAAGTATTGGATTTATTCATTGAATTAGGAGCAGATGAAGATCAATTAGATTTCCCAGTTATCTACGCTTCTGCAATGAATGGTACAACTTCTCTTGATTCTGATCCTGAGACACAAGAACATACAATGAATCCAATTTTTGATACAATTATCAATACGATTCCTGCTCCTATTGATAACTCAGATGAACCACTTCAATTCCAAGTGGCAATGCTTGATTATAACGAATTTGTTGGTCGTGTAGGTATTGGTCGTGTATTCCGTGGAAAGATCAAAGTTGGTGATCAAGTAACAGTTATGAAACTTGATGGTTCTCAAAAGAACTTCCGTGTAACCAAGTTATTTGGTTTCTTTGGTTTGAAACGCTTGGAAATTCAAGAAGCTAAAGCTGGCGATTTAATTGCAGTTTCTGGTATGGAAGATATTTTCGTTGGTGAAACTGTATGTCCTGTTGATCATCCAGAAGCATTACCATTGCTTCGTATTGATCCTCCTACATTACAAATGACATTTATGACTAACACATCTCCATTTGTTGGACGTGAAGGTGATAATGTTACTGCACGTAAGCTAGAAGATAGATTGAAAGTTCAACTTCATACTGATGTTTCATTAAAAGTTGAAGATACAGAATCTCCAGATGCTTGGACTGTATCAGGTCGTGGGGAATTACATTTATCTATCTTAATTGAAACATTGCGTCGTGAAGGATTCGAATTAGCTGTATCTCGTCCTAAGGTAATCTATCGAGAAATTGATGGTAAGCTTTCTGAACCATTTGAAAGTGTTGTTATTGATACACCTGATGAATATTCTGGTGCGGTTATTGATTCTATGGCTCAACGTAAAGGTGAAATGTTGAACATGGAAACTGGTAATAATGGTCAAACACGTTTAGAATTCTCTACGCCAACACGTGGCTTAATTGGATACGATTCACAATTCTTGTCAATGACTCGTGGATACGGTATTTTAAACCATACATTCTCTGAATATAAACCAGTTATTAGAGGATGGGAACCAGGTCGTCGTAATGGAGCATTAGTATCAATTAATCAAGGAAAAACAACAACATATGCAATTATGGGTGTTGAAGGTCGTGGAACTATTTTTGTAGATCCAGGTACAGAAGTTTATGAAGGTATGATTATAGGTCAATCTTCACGTGAACGTGATATTTCTGTCAACGTTACAAAGGGTAAGAACATGACTAACGTTCGTTCTGCTACAAAAGACCAAACAGCAACAATTAAGAAACCAACACATTTGACATTGGAAGAATCTCTAGAATTCTTGAATGAAGATGAACTTCTAGAAATTACACCAGAATCCATACGTTTACGTAAACGTATTTTGGAAACAAATGCGCGTGAAAAGGCTGCTAAAAAAGCTAAGAAAGCAACAGAATAATATAGAAAAAAGCTCGTAAGTATTTACGGGCTTTTTCTTATTTATACGGATATAAAATTATAATAATATAAGTAACTATAATGTATAGAAGTAAAGCATTAGATTGATGAAATGTTTGATACACAATGTATTTACGCGACATAAAGCGTTTTTTTAATTGGTACGTACCAATCACATGTTTAAGTTAAGAAACAATTAGAAACTAAGTTTTTTTGATTATTTTTAATTATTTTTAAAGAAATTGATGACAATAATCACATTTCATGATATTATAGTAAGTGTTTTCAAGGGAACAACATTTCCAACATGAGCACTTATAATGTTTTTATTTTTTGCTATTGAATGAAAAGGCTTTATTAGTTTGGAGATGTGGTTTCACTTTATTTTATAGGAGGTAAGACAAATGGTAGGGATTATCCTAGCTAGTCATGGTGGCTTTGCCGATGGTATTTATCAATCTGGTGAAATGATTTTTGGCAAGCAAGAAAACGTAGCACATGTTATTTTAAAGCCTGATGAAGGTCCAGATGATGTGCGTGCTAAGATGGAAAAGGCTATTGAATCTTTTGATAATCAAGATGAAATCCTTTTCTTGGTTGATCTTTGGGGAGGAACTCCTTTCAATCAAGCAAACAACTTGGTTGAACAACACAAAGATAAGTGGGCAATTGTTGCAGGCATGAACTTGCCAATGGTTATCGAAGCTTATGCATCACGTTTCTCTATGGAGTCTGCACATGAAATTGCTGCTCATATTATTGAAACAGCTAAAGATGGTGTTAAAGTAATGCCTGAATCATTACAACCTAAAGAAGCACCTAAACAAGCAGCAGCTTCTGGTCAACCAACTGGAGCTATTCCTGAAGGCACTGTTATCGGTGATGGTAAGATCAAATATGTTTTAGCACGTATTGATACACGTTTACTTCATGGACAAGTTGCTACAGGATGGACTAAAGCAATGAATCCAAATCGCATCATTGTTGTATCTGACAGTGTTGCTAAAGATAAATTACGTAAGAACATGATTGCTCAAGCTGCCCCAAGTGGTGTACATGCTAATACTGTTCCAATTAAGAAGATGATTGAAGTAGCTAAAGATCCTCGTTTTGGTAACACAAAGGCAATGCTTTTATTTGAAACACCTCAAGATGCTCTTGAAGCAATTAAAGGTGGCGTTGATATCAAAGAAATCAACGTTGGTTCAATGGCTTATAGCGATGGCAAGGTTAACGTTAACCAAGTTCTTGCTATGGATCAAAAGGATATTGATACATTTAATGAACTCAAAAAATTGGGCGTAAAATTTGATGTCCGCAAAGTTCCTTCTAGTTCTCCAGAAAATATGGATAACTTATTAAAGAAGGCACAAGACCTTGTAAATCAAGGTAATTAAAATTAAGGAGGAAATATCTCATGTCTGCTATTTCAATGATTTTAGTTGTTATTGTAGCGTTCTTTGCAGGATTGGAAGGTATTTTGGATCAATTCCAATTCCATCAACCATTAATTGCATGTACATTAATTGGTTTAGTTACAGGTAATTTAACTGCCGGAATTATGTTAGGCGGATCTTTGCAAATGATCGCTTTAGGTTGGGCTAACATTGGGGCTGCTGTTGCTCCTGATGCTGCTTTGGCTGCTGTTGCATCTGCTATTATTTTGGTTAAAGGTGGTCAAGGTACAGCAGGAATCAGTACAGCTATTGCTGTTGCTATTCCTTTAGCTGTTGCTGGTCTATTCTTAACAATGATTGTTCGTACAATTTCTGTTGCTATTATTCACATTATGGATAAAGAAGCTGAAAAAGGTAATTTCCGCGGTATTGAAGTTTGGCAATTTATTGCCTTACTATTACAAGGTTTACGTATCGCATTACCAGCTGCATTCTTATTAGTTATTCCAACAAGTGCTGTACGTTCATTCCTAGAATCAATGCCAGCTTGGTTAACAGATGGTATGGCAATCGGTGGTGGTATGGTTGTTGCCGTAGGTTATGCTATGGTTATCAATATGATGGCATCTCGTGAAGTATGGCCATTCTTCATCATTGGTTTTGTTATTGCTGCAGTTTCTCAATTGACATTAATTGCTATTGGTGCTTTAGGTATTGCTTTTGCTTTAATCTACTTAGAATTAGAATCTAAGGGTGGTTCAGGCAATGGTGGTTCAAGCAATACTGGAGATCCACTTGGCGATATTTTAGATGACTACTAAGATGAAGGAGGAAGAGTATAATGGCTGAAAAGAAAGTTACATTAAGTAAAAAAGATCGTATGGCTGTTTGTTGGCGTTCAACATTCCTTCAAGGATCATGGAACTACGAACGTATGCAAAATGGTGGCTGGGCTTACTCGATGATTCCAGCTTTAAAGAAATTATACACTACTAAAGAAGATCGTGCTGCAGCTTTAAAGCGTCACTTGGAATTCTTTAATACTCATCCATATTTAGCAGCTCCTATTTTAGGTGTTACATTAGCTCTTGAAGAAGATCGTGCTAATGGTGCTCCAGTTGATGATGTTGCTATTAACGGTGTTAAAGTTGGTATGATGGGACCATTGGCTGGTGTTGGTGATCCAGTATTCTGGTTTACAGCTCGTCCTATTATTGGTGCATTAGGTGCCTCCTTAGCTATTTCAGGAAACATTGTTGGACCTATCTTATTCTTCGTACTTTGGAATGTTCTACGTATTGCATTCTTATGGTATACACAAGAATTTGGTTACCGTGCAGGTTCTAAGATCACAGACGATCTTTCTGGTGGATTATTGCAAAAAGTTACTCGTGGTGCTGCCATGATGGGTATGTTTGTTCTAGGTGCTTTAATTGAACGTTGGGTAAGTATTAAATTTACACCAGTTGTTTCAAAGACTCCTGTGCAAAAAGGTGGTTACATTGACTGGGATCACATTCCTAGTGGTGCTAAAGGAATCAAGGAAGTTCTAACTCAATGGAATATGGGTAAGGGCATGTCCTTAGATAAGATTAAAGTTACAACATTGCAAGATAACTTGGATCAATTAATTCCTGGTTTAGCAGCTTTACTTCTAACATTCTTATGTATGTGGTTATTGAAGAAGAAAGTTTCTCCAATTGTTATCATCTTGGGAATTTTCATTGTAGGTATTATTGCACACGTTATTGGTTTAATGTAATTTCATAATTAATTTAAGAAAGATAGGTTTTATACCCTATCTTTTTTTGTAGTTTATTTTTTGATTATCTTTATATTAATACTGATAAAAGCGAAAATATATGCTAACATAATAGTGTTAAGTCATTTAAATACGAAAAAATAAAGACTTATATGATAAAAATATCGTTAACTTGCGAATTATCTAATTCTTTATACTTTTCTTATAGAATCATTTTATTGCATAGTATTACGTTATGTTATAATAAATCTAAGGGTAAAGGAGGAATTTAAATCGTTAAGGATTTGAAGAATTGATAATGAAGAATAAGTTAAAAGAAAAGTTAAAATATTTCGACTATGGATTATTTATACCGTATTTAATTTTATGTCTTATTGGCATTGTAATGGTTTACTCTGCTAGTGCGATTAACCTTACTTATGTCGGAGTTAAAGCAACTTCTTATCTCTTTAAGCAAATAATTTTTGTTGGAATAGGGATTACATTAACTTTAATTTTTAGTCATATGAATCCAAAATTTTGGGTTAGTAAAAATGTCCTAAGATTTGGATATTGGACTGTAATAATTCTCCTGATGATGGCTAAGTTTTTATTTGGTGCTATTAATGGTGCTAACGGTTGGATTACATTAGGTTCATTTAGTATTCAGCCAGCAGAGATAGCTAAGCTTTACTTGGTAGTTGCGATTTCTAAAGCTTTTTCAAAAAGAGAAGCTGATATTTATTTAGGAAAACATAAACGTACGACTACGCGAAAAAATTTAGCAGTAAATATCTTACCAATTTTGGCCTTAATTGCAATTGAACCTGATACTGGTGGCGCTACAATTTGTGCTGCAATTTGTTTAGTTCTTATTTTGGCCAATTCTAAAAATTGGAGAGCAAGTATAGGAATTTTGGGAGTAGCAATTTCAATAATAGCACTTACAGTTATGGCTATCCATGCAATTAATCCATTTAAGGGAAGTAAAGTTGAGTATATGTATAAGCGTTTTGAGGGTTATTTTGATCCATTTACATATGCAACTACAAGTGGTAAACAGTTAGTTAATTCTTTTTACGCTATCAGTAACGGAGGATTGTTTGGAGTAGGACTGGGAAATAGTATTCAAAAAAGAGGATATTTACCAGAACCCTATACAGATTTTATATTGGCAATCATTGCAGAAGAACTAGGATTTATAGGAGTTTTAGTGGTCTTAGGGTTACTATTTTTTATAATTTTAAGAATAATTTTGATTGGTATAAGATCCAATAATACTTTCAATACCTTAGTTTGTTATGGAGTAGCAACATTTTTTACAGTAGAATCAATATTTAATATTGGCGCTGTTAATGGACTACTGCCTATTACAGGTGTTACATTGCCTTTTATTTCTTATGGTGGTTCAAGTATGGTGGTATTGTCTATGGCTTTAGGAATGGTAATGAACATTTCAGCAAATGAGAAGAGACATACAGCAAGAAATATGTTTTTAAATATGGAGTTGAAGAAATAGTTTAAGTTTTCGGAATAGGAGTGAAGACGAGTGGAAAAAGTATTAATTGCTAATCGTGGCGAAATTGCGATTCGTATTATTAGAGCATGTCATGAACTAGGATTAAAAACAGTAGCTATTTATGCCAAAGAAGATGAATATGGTGTTCATCGTTTTAAAGCTGATGAAGCTTACTTAGTAGGTAGTGGTAAAAAGCCTATTGAAGCTTATCTAGATATCAATGACATAATTCGAATAGCTAAGATGACAAATGCTGATGCAATTCATCCAGGTTATGGATTTTTAGCTGAAAATGAAGAATTTGCTCAAAAATGTGAAGAAAATGGAATTACATTTATTGGACCATCAGTGGAACATCTACGTATTTTTGGTGATAAAGTAGAAGCTCGTAATGTTGCTAATTCTGCTGGTTTACATACTATTCCGGGAACGAATGATCCAGTAAAATCACTTAAAGATGTTGAAAAGTTTGTAGATAAACACGGTTATCCTATTATGATTAAAGCAGCAATGGGTGGCGGTGGCCGTGGTATGAGAATTGTTAAACGTAAAGAAGAATTACGAGAGGCATATGAACGTGCTAGAAGTGAAGCTAACCAATCATTTGGTGATGATGAACTTTATGTTGAAAAAATGATTGTTAACCCTAAACATATAGAAGTTCAAATTTTAGCAGATAAACATGGAAATGTAATGCATCTTTTTGAAAGAGACTGTTCTGTACAACGTCGTAATCAAAAGGTTATAGAATTTGCCCCAAGCATAACTTTGTCACAAGAACGTCGCAAAGAAATTTGTGAAGCTGCAGTTAATTTGGCGAAATCTGTAAACTACTATAATGCTGGAACAGTAGAATTTTTAGTAACTGAAGATGATTTTTACTTTGTTGAAGTAAATCCACGTGTTCAAGTAGAGCATACTGTTACAGAAATGATCACAGGTGTTGATATTGTACAATCACAAATTCAAATTGCTGAAGGTAAAGATTTGTATAATGATTTAGAATTACCAAAGCAAGAGGAGTTAACAAGCCAAGGTATAGCAATCCAATGTCGTATTACAACTGAAGATCCAGAAAATAACTTTATGCCAGATACAGGTAAATTGGAAACATATCGTTCACCAGGTGGTTTTGGTGTTCGCCTAGATGGTGGTAATGTATATGCTGGAGCAGTAATAACACCTTTTTATGATTCTTTATTAGTTAAGGCTTGTGTTCAAGCACGAAACTTTAAAGAAGCTATTAAGCGTATGAACAGAGTGCTTAATGAATTTAGAATTAGAGGTGTTAAAACAAATATTAAATTCATGCGTAACGTGTTGAACCATCCTGTTTTCGTTGCAGGCGATGCACGCACTACATTTATTGATAACACACCAGAGTTATTCGAATTTAATCGTAGCAGTAACAATAATAACCAATTATTGAAGTATATTAGTGATGTTACTGTTAACGGATTCCCAGGCACAAAACATCATCGTAAAGTATTTGTCCCTGATATTAAATTGGATAAGGATTTTGTATCTGAAAGTAAAGTAGAAAATGCAAAATCAGTATTTGATAATGGTGGAGTTGATGCTTTAGCCAATTGGGTAAATAAACAAGAAAAGGTATTAATAACAGATACAACAATGAGAGATGCCCACCAAAGTTTATTTGCAACTAGAATGCGTACTAAAGATATGCTTCCGGTAATTGAAAAATATGATACAGCTTTACCTCATGTATTTTCTGCTGAGGTTTGGGGTGGAGCTACTTTTGATGTAGCGTATCGTTTCTTAAATGAAAGCCCATGGGATAGATTAGATATTATTCGTGAGAAAATGCCTAATACTTTGCTACAAATGCTATTGAGAGGTTCTAATGCTGTAGGATATAAGAATTATCCTGATAATGTATTGAGAGAATTTGTCAATGAAAGTGCAAAACATGGAGTTGATGTATTTAGAATTTTCGATAGTCTTAACTGGACAGATCAAATGGAAAAGAGTATAGAGTTTGTTCGCGATGCTGGAAAGATAGCAGAAGGGACAATGTGTTATACTGGAGATATTTTAACTCCTGAGAATAATAAGTATAGTTTAGACTACTATGTCAACTTAGCTAAGGAATTAGAAGCAATGGGTTCGCATATTATCGGTATTAAAGATATGGCAGGACTTCTAAAACCAAATGCTGCTTATGAATTAATTAGTACATTGAAAGAACAAGTTAATGTGCCAATACATTTACATACACACGATACAACAGGTAATGGTGTGGCAACATATGTACAAGCAGTTCGTGGTGGAGTTGATATTATTGATGTTGCAACTAGTTCACTTTCTGGTACAACAAGTCAACCAAGTATGAGTAGTTTGTATTACGCATTAGAAGGGAACGCTCGTCAGCCAGAACTAAATATTGATAATGTTGAAACATTGAATCGTTATTGGAGTGGAATTAAGCCATTCTATCAAGACTTTATGAATGGAACTACATCTCCACAAACGGATATCTATCAAACAGAAATGCCGGGTGGACAATATTCTAATTTACAACAACAAGCAAAGGCAGTAGGTATTGATGATTTTGAACAAGTTAAGTCAATGTACAGAACTGTTAATAAGTTATTAGGTGATATCATTAAAGTTACTCCAAGTTCAAAAGTTGTGGGTGATTTTGCAATCTTTATGATTCAAAATAATTTAGATGAAAAGTCAATCTTTGAAAGAGGTAAAACTTTAGATTTCCCTAAATCAGTTGTAGATTTCTTTGCAGGCGATTTGGGTCAACCAGTTGGTGGATTTCCTAAGAAACTACAAGAACTTGTACTTAAAGGTAAGAAGCCAATCACAGTGCGACCAGGTAGTTTAGCTAAGCCAGTTGACTTTGATGAAGTAGCTGATGAATTAAAGGATAAGATTAAACGTAACCCTACAAAGGAAGAGGTTCTAAGTTATATTCTATATCCAGAAGTCTTCATAGATTATATTAACAACGTAAAACGTTTTGGTTCTATGCATGATTTAGATACAATTACTTTCTATCAAGGAATGCGTGAAGGGGAAACAATTCATGTTGACTTTAAACCAGGACGTAGTATTATAATCCGTCTAGATTCTGTTTCAGAAGCTGATGAGGAAGGAAATCGTAGCTTATTCTTCTCATTAAATGGTCAAAATATTCAAATTATTGTTCATGATAAGAGTAAGGAAGCTAAGATTAAGAAGATTCCTAAAGCAGAGCCAACTAATGAAAGTCATATAGGTGCAACTTTAAGTGGATCAGTACTAGAAGTATTAGTACAAAAGGGTCAAGAAGTTAAGAAGGGTGAAGCATTAATTGTTACTGAAGCTATGAAGATGGAAACAACAATTAAGGCTCCATTTGATGGAAAAGTTAGTCATGTATATGTTAAAAATGGCGATGTTCTTGAAAGTCAAGATTTATTATTGGAATTGGATAAAAACTAATAATCATTTTAGGAGTGGGAAGAAGTTTCTTCTCACTTTTTTATTTCACATGGAATTAAAAGATTTTTTCACTGAATTTTTAGCATATATCAAGTATAATTTGATATGATTGTATTAATGACCTGAAAATTTTTATTTTAAAGTGAGGTGTGTAAAATAATGGAATTTAAAAGAGTAGAACGCCAGGGAGTAATTGTTTATTTGAAACATTTAAAACAAAGTAAACAATTACGGAAATTTGGAACTATTCACTATGTATCTCGAAAGATGAAATATGTTTTAATTTATATGAACGCTGAGGATGTTAATGAAGCTTTGCATAAACTAAAAAGCATGAAATTTGTATCGAAGGTTGAAATTTCACCTCGTAAAGAAATTGATAGGGATTTAGAACAAGTTAGAGGCACAGCAAGAGAAAATTTAGAAGATTTTGATTGAGGTAATTAGAATGAGAATTGTAGCAGGTGAATATGGTGGACGACGTCTAAAGGCAGTTCCAGGAATGAAAACTCGTCCAACTACAGATAAAGTTAAAGAAGCAATGTTTAATATTATTGGTCCATATTTTGAAGGTGGAAAGTCGTTAGATCTATTTTCTGGAAGTGGCGGATTAAGTATTGAGGGGGTTTCTCGTGGTATTGAAGAAGCAACCCTTATAGATAGACAATATCAAGCAATAAAAACTATTAAAGAAAATATAGCAGTAACAAAGCATCCAGAAAAATTTAAAATTATAAAGGGGGATGCTAATAAAATAATTCATGTGCTAGCTAAAAAACAATTGAGTTATGATTTAGTTTATTTTGATCCACCTTATAAGGAACAAAAAATAGTAGAAATGATGTTAAAGCTAGCAGAATTATCTTTACTTAATAAAAATGCGATTATTGTGTGTGAGACAGATCAGGAAGCTAATTTACCAGATGAAATATTAGGATTTAAGTGGATAAAAAAAGCAGATTATGGGATTACACAACTAAATATCTATGAGTTTGAAGGCGGTGAATAATAATGAAAGTTATTTTTCCAGGAAGTTTTGATCCTATTACAAATGGTCATATGGATTTAATTAGTCGTGCAAGTAAGTTATTTGATCAAGTTGTAGTAGTTATTTCCAATAATACTAGTAAACACTCATTATTTACTCCCGAAGAAAAATATCATCTTGTCACTGAAGCATTATCAAAATTTAGTAATGTATCAGTTGAGCTTATTCAAACTGATTTAACTATCAATGTAGTAAAAAAATTTAATGCGGATGCGATTATTCGTGGAATTAGAAATACAAGAGATTTCACGTATGAACAAGAAATAGCTTTAATGAATAAAAAGTTAGATAGTGATATTGAAACAATTACTTTATTTTCAAATCCAGAAGTAAGTTTTATTTCTTCAACCTTAGTTAGAGAAATTTCACAGTTTAATTTAGACAAATTGGTTGGGACGGTGCCAGATAATGTTATTGAGGCATTAAGAAAGAAGGTTAAGAATTGAAAAAAGCAAATAAATACATTGTTACTTTAACTATATTGGTAATAGTGGCTATTTTAATGTTTTTACCAATTCCCGTTTACTTAGAGCAGCCAGGTGCAGCTGAAAGTATTAATCAATATGTAACGGTTAATGGTAAGACTAATAAGCAAAAAGGTGATTTCATGCTAGTTTATGTTGCCGTTCAAAAAGCAACACCACTAACATACTTATGGAGTTTTTCGCAAAAACATATTGATAGAGTATCAGCAGAAGAAATGACAGGTGGCAGTTCAGATGCAGAATTTGATAGAATTCAAGAATATTATATGCAAGATGCAGTGAACTCTGCCAAATATGTGGCTTTGAAACATGCAGGGAAAGAAGTTAGCCAAAAATATATTGGAATATATGTTATGTCTGTCTTAGATAAATCTGATTTTAAGAATAAAATTCAAGTTGGCGATACAATAACAAACGTTAATGGAAAACATTATAGTAATGCTACAGGATATCAAAATGCTTTAGCAAAAATTAAAGCTGGAGAAAAAGTAACTATCACTTATCAACGTGATGGAAAGAATCATAAGGCTGTTGGTAAGACAATGAAATTACCACAAACTAAGAGAACAGGTATAGGGATAACACTGGCTAACCGTTCGAAAGTAAAAACTAATGAAAAGATATCCGCTAATATGGAAGGAATAGGAGGACCATCTGCTGGTTTAATGTTGTCTTTACAAATGTATTCGCAATTGTCGAAAAAAGACTTATTAAAAGGTAGAGATGTTGCAGGTACAGGTACTATTGATGCAGATGGAAAAGTGGGAGATATTGGTGGAATTGACAAGAAGGTCATCTCCGCTTCTAAAGCACATGCTAAAATATTCTTTGCTCCTGATAACCCTGTAAGTAAAGTGGTTAAAAAGTATGATCCGAATGCTAAATCAAATTATGAAGAAGCAGTTGAGACCGCAAAAGAAATTCATACAAAAATGAAAATTGTTCCAGTAAGATCATTTAATGATGCAGTTAATTATTTGGAAAATAATTAGTATAAATGGCGTTATAAAGATTGAAGAAATCTTTATAATGCCATTTTTTTTACGAACTATCATATTATATATGTTTGTTAATAAAAACGTATTATAAGACTGTATATAAACTTGATTATGCGTAATATATAAAAGATAGAGTTTATATATTAGACTTAATTATTGCCTTTTTTGTTAAAAATGAAATCGTTTTTTAAAAATAAAGTGTATTTTATTTGTTGCATTATTCGTGTTTAATTGATAATATATGGTTTGTAAGGTTTATAAAATATATTTTTTGTTTAAAAGACGAACAATAAGGAGATAGAATAATGTCTGAACTGTTATATGAAGGTAAAGCTAAGCAAATGTGGAGTACAGAAGATGAAAATGTATTAAGAGTAGTGTATATGGACCAGGCTACTGCACTCAATGGTAAGAAAAAGGATGTCATTAAAGGTAAGGGTCATGTTAACAATCAAATTTCAAGTTTAATCTTTGAATATTTGATAAAGAATGACATTCCTACACACTTTATAAAGAAGATTTCTGAGAATGAAGAATTAGTAAAAAAAGTTAAAATCTTTCCACTTGAGATAGTTACACGAAATGTTGCGGCAGGACATTTTTCAACTAGATATGGAGTAGAAGAAGGAAAGAAATTCAATAAACCTGTAGAAGAAATGTACTTCAAGAGTGATGAATTAGATGATCCATTCATTAACGAATCACAGGCATTAGCGTTAGAAATTGCTACTAAGGAAGATTTAAATAGAATCTGGGATTTATCTAGAAAAGTAAATACATTATTGACAGATTTATTTAAACAAGCAGGAATGAAATTAGTTGATTTTAAGCTTGAATTTGGAACTTTAGCAGATGGTACATTAGTTTTAGCTGATGAATTTTCCCCAGATAATTGTCGTTTATGGGATTTAGAGGATAATCGTCATTTAGACAAAGATGTCTACCGTAGAGATATTGGTGATTTAACACCTGTATATGAAGAAGTATTAAATCGTTTGAAGAAAGTGTTAAACAAATAATAGGAGGAATATAACACCATGACAAAGGTACGTATTTTCGTAACATATAAGCAATCTGTTTTTGATCCACAAGGAGAAACAATTACTGAAGCTGTTCATTCTTTAGGACATAATGAAGTAAAAGAAATTAAAGTGGGAAAATTTTTCGATGTAACTATTGATAGTAGAGAAAAAGAAGTTGAAGAATCTGTAAAAGAAATTTCAGAACAATTATTGGTGAACTTTAATCTTGAAACATATCGTTATGAAATTATGGAGGAAGATTAATGAAAATAGCAGTTATTGTTTTTCCTGGCTCAAATTGTGATATAGACTTATACGAAGCATTACACACTGTATGTGATGCAGATGTTGAATATGTTTCATATAAGCAAGATAACTTAGATGGTTTTGATGCTGTAATGTTACCAGGGGGCTTCTCCTATGGTGATTATCTTCGTTGTGGTGCAATAGCACGATTCTCACCTATTATGCCGGCAGTAATAGAATTTGCCAAAAATGGTAAGCCAGTTTTTGGTACTTGCAATGGATTCCAAATTTTAACAGAGGTTGGTCTATTACCAGGAGCTTTGAAGCGAAATAACAGTTTGAAGTTTGTATGTAAGACAGTTGAATTAACTGTTGAAAATACTAATACACCATTTACTTCTTTATATAAAAAAGGCGAAAAAATAAACTTACCTATTGCTCATGCTGATGGAAGTTATTATGCAGATGAAGAATTATTAGCAGAGCTTGAAGAAAATGGACAAGTTGTTTTTAGATATTCAAAAGAAAATCCTAATGGCAGTTTGAATGATATTGCTGGAATTACAAATAAGCAAGGAAATGTTTTAGGAATGATGCCACATCCTGAAAGAGCTGTTGAAATGTTATTAGGCAATGAAGATGGATTAAGAGTATTCAAATCATTACTAGAAGAAGGAAAGGTAAAAGGCTAATATGAATAAGGAATTAACACCTGAACAAATAAAAGAACAAAAGGTTTATCTAGAATGGGGCTTAACACAAAAAGAATACGAATATATTTGTGATAAATTATTAGGTCGCTTACCTAATTATACAGAAACTGGTCTTTTCTCTGTAATGTGGTCAGAACATTGCTCATATAAGAAATCTAAACCAGTGCTTAAACTATTTCCAAATAAAAATGAATGTGTTTTGCAAGGCCCTGGTGAAGGTGCTGGTATCGTAGATATTGGTGATAATCAAGCAGTAGTTTTCAAGGCTGAAAGTCATAATCATCCCTCAGCTGTAGAGCCTTATGAAGGTGCAGCAACAGGTGTTGGGGGAATTTTACGTGATATTTTCAGTATGGGAGCTAGACCAATAGCATCTTTAGATTCATTGCATTTTGGTGAAATTGATAATGCTAGAACTAAGTATCTTATCAATGAAGTTGTAGCTGGGATCGGTGGTTATGGTAACTGTATGGGTATTCCAACTGTTGCTGGAGAAATAACTTTTGATGGTTGCTATGCTGGAAATCCTTTAGTAAATGCAATGAGTGTTGGTATTTTAGACCAAAGTCATATTCAAAAAGGACAAGCTAAAGGTATTGGTAATGCAGTTATGTATGTGGGGGCTAAAACTGGTCGTGATGGTATTCATGGTGCAACATTTGCCTCTGCAGATTTTGCTGATGATAAGGAAACTCAACGTTCAGCTGTTCAGGTAGGTGATCCATTTATGGAAAAACTACTTATGGAAGCATGTATTGAATTAACAAATAATCACCAAGACTGGTTAGTTGGTATTCAAGATATGGGAGCTGCAGGTATTGTTTCATCTAGTTGTGAAATGGCTTCAAAAGCTAACAGTGGTATGGAATTAAACTTAGATATGGTTCCACAACGTGAAGAAGGAATGTCTGCTTATGAAATCATGTTGAGTGAGTCCCAGGAAAGAATGTTATTATGTGTCAAAAAAGGCCATGAAAATGATGTTAAAAAGTTATTTGAAGACTACAATTTAGAAGCTGTAGTTATAGGTAGAGTAACAGAAGGACATGATTACATATTACATCATAAAGGTGAAGTAGTTACAAATATACCAGTATCTACTCTAACGGATGATGTTTTAGAAGAACCTAGTGAAGAAAGAGTTCCTCAACGTATTTTAGATAATAAAAATAAAGATGCTTGGGTACCACAGTTATCTAATGCAAAAGAAACATTAAAAGCTTTATTGCAACAACCAACAATTGCTTCAAAGAAGATGTTTACAGAAACTTATGATTCACAAGTACGAACAAGTACAGTTGTAGGACCAGGAAGCGATGCTGGTGTAATTCGTATTCGTGGAACTAAAAAAGCTTTAGCAATGACAACTGATGGAAATGGTCGCTTCATTTATTTAAATCCAGAAGTTGGTGGAAAAATAGCTGTTTTAGAAGCTGCAACAAATATTATTTCAAGTGGTGCTTTGCCATTAGCTATAACTGACTGTTTGAATTATGGTGATCCTAATGATCCTGAAATCTACTGGGAACTACATCAGTCTATTAATGGGATGGCTGAAGCTTGCAGAACTTTGGATACACCAGTTATTTCCGGTAACGTTTCTTTGTATAACGAAAATAACGGAGAAGCCATTTATCCTACTGCTATGATTGGTATGGTTGGATTAATTAAAGATGTTTATCGCACAGTACCATCTTTTGTTCAAAATGTAGGTGATAAACTTTACTTGGTAGGTAAAACAGGTAATGATTTTAATGGTTCCGAATTGCAAAAATTATTAAATAATAAGATCTCTGGTGATCTAAATGATTTTGATTTAGAAAAAGTTAACTCATATTTGAAGAACCTTTTAGCAGCTATGGAACAAGGTTTAGTTTCATCTTCTCATGACTTGAGTGAAGGTGGCTTGGGTGTTAGCTTAGCTGAAATGGTTTTTGGAACTGATAAGGGGATCAAAGTTAGTTTAGATATGAAAAAAGAACTATTATTCAGTGAAACTCCTGGACGATTAGTTGTTAGTGTTTCAAAGGGTAATGTAGCAGCTTTTGAAGAAATTATGGGTGAAGATATTACAGAAATTGGTGAAGTTCAAGCTGATCATCAATTAGATATAACTTTAAAAGATGAAAACTTTGTTGCAGAAGTATCAGAATTAGAAAAACTATGGGAGGAGGCAATCCCATGTCTTATGAAATCAAAGGATTAAACGAAGAGTGTGGAGTCTTTGGAGTTTTTGGGGCTGAAAATGCAAGTCAATTGACTTATTTTGGTCTACATAGTTTACAACATAGAGGACAAGAAGGAGCAGGAATTGTTTCAAGTGATGGCGATAGACTACATCAACATCGCGATAGGGGATTATTAGCAAAAGTATTTGCTGACGAAAAAGACTTACTAAGGTTAACTGGAGATAGTGCTATTGGTCATGTTCGTTATGGAACAAGTGGTAATAATTCTATCAATAACATTCAACCATTTTTATTCAGATTTCATGATGGTGATGTTGCTTTAGCTCATAATGGTAATTTGACCAACGCTGTAACTTTAAAGCAAGATCTTGAAGACAGAGGGGCAGTTTTTCAGTCAAATTCAGATACTGAAATTCTAATTCATTTGATTCGTCAAAAACAAAATTGCACTTTTATTGAAGCACTTAAGCAAAGTTTAAATGAAGTAAAAGGTGGATTTGCTTTTCTCTTATTACGTAAGGATAGTTTAATTGCAGCACTGGATCCGAATGGTTTTCGCCCTTTATCAATAGGACAATTAGATAACGGTGCATATGTAGTAGCAAGTGAAACTTGTGCGTTGGACACAGTAGGAGCAAAATTTGTTAGAGATGTGCAGCCGGGTGAATTAATTGTAATCAACAAAGATGGTATGAAGATAGATCGATATACTGATAAAACACAACTATCAATTTGTTCAATGGAATACATATATTTTGCCAGACCTGATTCAATTATTCATGGTGTAACTGTGCATAATGCGCGAAAGAGAATGGGAAAACTTTTAGCCAAGGAACAACCAGCAGATGCTGATATGGTTATTGGCGTTCCTAACTCCTCATTATCGGCTGCTTCTGGATATGCAGAGGAATTGGGACTACCTTATGAAATGGGATTAATAAAGAATCAGTATATTGCTCGTACATTTATTCAACCGACACAAGAATTACGTGAACGTGGAGTAAAGATGAAGTTGTCAGCTGTTAGAGGGGTAGTTGAAGGCAAGCGAGTTGTTGTTGTAGATGATTCAATTGTTAGAGGAACAACTTCAAAGCAATTAGTAAAATTATTACGAGAGGCTGGAGCTAAAGAGGTTCATATGCGAATTTCATCTCCACCATTTAAGTTCCCTTGTTTCTATGGAATTGATATTTCAACTCGTTCAGAGTTAATGGCTGCAAATCATACCGTAGAAGAAATGTCAGATTTAATAGGTGCAGATAGTTTAGGATTTTTGAGTATATCATCCTTAATAAAGGCTATTTCTGTTAAAGGCGGTGCCGATTATCCTAATGGTGGATTAACGGTTGCTTATTTTGATGGTAAGTATCCAACTCCTTTATATGATTATGAAGAAGCTTACTTAACTTCTTTGAAATCACAACAAGAAAGAGAGGAAAAGTAAATGAGTCGCTATCAAGAAGCTGGAGTAGATATTCATGCGGGTTATGAATTAGTTAATAAAATAAAAAAAGATGTTAAATCTACTCAAAGAATGGGGACAACAGGAAATATTGGCAGCTTTGGTGGAACTTTTGACTTAAGTGTACTAAATGTTAAAGAACCTGTATTAGTTTCTGGTACTGACGGAGTAGGAACTAAGTTATTAATTGCACAAAAGATGGACAAGCATGACACCATAGGGATTGATTGTGTTGCTATGTGTGTAAATGATATTTTGGCTCAAGGAGCAGAACCTCTATATTTTCTAGACTATATTGCTACTGGAAAAAATGATCCAGATAAGATTGCGCAGATTGTTGCTGGAGTTGCTGAAGGTTGTAGACAAGCGGGAACTGCCTTAATTGGAGGAGAAACTGCTGAAATGCCAGATATGTATGCGAAAGATGAATATGATTTAGCAGGATTTTCCTCTGGTGTTGTAGAAAAAAGTAAGCTATTGACGGATGCTAATCCTCAAGAAAATGATATTTTGGTAGGCTTAGCTTCTAGTGGAATACATTCAAATGGTTTCTCCTTAGTTCGTCAAATTCTATTTAAGGATAATAAAATTGATTTATCTGAAAAAGGGGAGGAATTTGGTGGAAAAACAATTGGAGAAGTAATTTTAGAACCAACAAAAATTTATATAGATAGTGTTTTACCACTTGTAAAAGAAAATTTAGTAAATGGGATAGCTCATATTACAGGTGGGGGACTGATTGAAAATTTACCAAGAATGTTTGCTGATGATCTAACTGCTGAAATTGATGCAAGCTCTTGGAAAGTTTTACCAATTTTTGAATATCTTAAAAAATTAGGTAACTTATCACAAGATGATTGTTATGAAACTTTCAACATGGGTATTGGTATGGTTTTAGCAGTATCTGAAGATAAGTTAGAATCAGTAAAGAAATTATTAAGTGATAAAAACGAAGATTTCTATATTATTGGAAACTTGAGGAAAAGAAAAGGCAATGAAGAGAAAATCATTGTACATTAAGGAGCATAGGTGATGAGAGTAGCAATTTTTGCTTCAGGAAATGGAACTAATTTTGAGGTATTAGCAGATAAATTTGCTAAAAAAGAAATTACTGGAAATTTAGTATTGCTTTTTTGTGATCATCCTAATGCTCCAGTTATTAAAAGAGCTGAAAAATTTAACATTCCCTATGAAACATTTACAGTTAAAGAATGCGGCAATAAATTAGATTATGAAAAACGAATTGTTGAAGTGTTAAAGGCTCATCAAATAGATTTTATCGCTTTAGCAGGATACATGAGAATTATTGGCAAGCCAATACTAGATGAGTATGAAGGATCCATTATAAATCTTCATCCTGCATACTTACCTGAATATCAAGGGTTACATGCGATTGAAAGAGCATTTGCTGATCATAAAGAGCATAATAAGGATCAAACAGGAGTAACATTACATTATATAGATTCTGGTTTAGATTCAGGACCAGTTATATACCAAGAACATGTACCCATTTATCAAGATGATACTTGTGAAACTTTAGAAGAAAGAATTCATGAGTGTGAACATCGTATATATCCTAAAGTTTTAAACGAAGTTTTGTTAAGTAAGTCAAACAATTAAGGAGAATTAAAATGAAACGAGCATTAGTTAGTGTATCTGATAAAAATAATTTAGTACCATTTGTAAAGAAATTAGTAGAACATGATTTTGAAATTGTTTCAACTGGTGGAACTAAGAAATACTTAGATGAAGCAGGTATTAAGACTATTTCTGTTGAAGAAGTTACTCATTTCCCAGAAATTTTAGATGGACGAGTTAAAACTTTGAATCCTTATATTCATGGCGGTTTACTTGCAAGACGTGAGTTGCCAGAACATATGGAAACTTTAAAAGAACAAAATATTACACCAATTGATTTAGTATGTGTAAACTTATACCCATTTAAGCAAACTATCGAAAATCCTGAAGTAACCTTAGAAAATGCTATTGAAAATATTGATATTGGTGGACCAAGTATGCTACGCTCAGCAGCTAAGAATTATCGCGATGTAGTGGTTGTTGTAGATGCAAATGATTATGAAGGATTAGAGAAAGAATTAGATGAAAATGGAGAAATTTCATTAGAAACAAGATTTAAATTATCTGCTAAAACATTTAGACATACAGCAGCATATGATGCTTTAATTGCAGATTACTTAAGTAAACAAGCTGGTGAAAATAATCCAGAAAAATTAACACTAACATATGATTTGATTTCTTCAATGAGATATGGAGAAAATAGTCATCAAAAAGCATGGTTCTATGAAGATGCTATGCCTAAAGCATACTCTATTACACAAGCTAAGCAATTAAATGGTAAAAAGCTTTCATTCAATAATATACGCGATGCTGATGCTGCAATTAGAGCAGTTAGAGAATTCGATGCACCAACAGTTGTAGCTTTGAAACATATGAATCCTTGTGGAATAGGTCAAGCTGATAATATTGAATTAGCATGGGATAGAGCATATGAAGCTGATTCAATCTCAATTTTTGGTGGTGTAATTGCTTTAAATAGAAAAGTAGATTTAGCAACAGCAGAAAAAATGCATAAACTATTTTTAGAAATTATAATTGCTCCGGAATTCGATGCTGACGCTTTAGAAGTATTATCCAAGAAGAAAAATCTACGTTTATTACAACTTGATTTTACTAAAAAAGATGAAGATATTCGCGATGAAACAGTTTCAATTATGGGTGGTTTGCTTCGTCAAGAACAAGACGTTATAGATGAAGATCCTAAGAATTGGGAAGTAGTAACAGAAAATGCTCCTAGTGATAGTCAATTAGAAACATTATTATTTGCTTGGAAAGCAGTTAAACATACTAAGTCTAATGCAATTGTTGTAGCAAACGATGAGAGAACATTAGGTATAGGAGCTGGACAACCAAATCGTATTGATTCTACAAAGATAGCAATTAAGCATGCTGGCGATTCACTAAATGATAAAGCTGTGTTAGCAAGTGATGCATTCTTCCCAATGGATGATTGTGTTCAATATGCTGCTGAACATGGAATTAAAGCAATAGTTCAACCTGGTGGATCAATTAGAGATAAAGATTCCATTGCTATGGCTAATAAGTATGGGGTAGCGATGGTATTCACAGGTGTAAGACATTTTAGACACTAATTAATGGAGTTATAAGATGAAAGAAAACGTAAATTTATTAGTTGTAGGTTCTGGTGGACGCGAACATGCAATTTGTAAAGCATTATTGAAAAGCGAGAAAGTTGCTAAAGTTTACTGTGCACCAGGTAATCCAGGAATGACTTTTGATGGTATTGAAGTTGTAGCGATAGATGAGTTGAACTTCGATGCGTTAAAGGGTTTTGTCTACGATAATGATATAGAATGGACTTTTGTAGGTCCTGAAGATGCTTTAGTTGCAGGGATTGTTGATTCCTTTAGAGAAGATAATCTAAAGATTTTTGGTCCAGACAAACGTGCAGCACAATTAGAGGGATCAAAAAATTATGCGATGGAATTTATGGATAAGTATCATATTCCAACTGCTAAATTTAAAACCTATACTACCTCAGATGAAGCAATCGCAGGGTTGAAAGAATTTGACGAACCTGTAGTTATTAAAGAAGACGGATTAGCAGCAGGTAAAGGTGTTGTAATAGCTCAATCCTATCAAGAAGCTGAAGATGAAATTCGATTGATGTTTAGAAAAGGTCAGAAAAAAGTAGTACTTGAAGAATTCTTGGTTGGAAATGAATACTCTATGTTCTTAGTATTAAGTGATAAGGGCTATCGAATTTTACCAATGGCTCAAGATCATAAAAGAGCATACGATAATGATGAAGGTCTAAATACAGGTGGTATGGGTGCATATAGTCCTTTACCACAATTATCTGATGCAGAATACCAAGCAATGATTACAGATATTGTAGAACCAACAGTGAAAGGGCTAGAAGCTGGGGATTATCATTATCATGGAATTTTGTATATAGGTATGATAATGACAAAAGAAGGTCCTAAAGTTATTGAATATAATGTTCGTTTAGGAGATCCAGAAACTCAAGTAGTTTTACCTCGTGTAGAAAGTGATTTTGCTGAGTTGATAGATGCGGCCATTAATGATAAACAATTACCAGAATTGAAGATTTCAGATAAAGCATACTTAAATGTAGTAGTTGCAGGAGCAGGCTATCCTAAGCAAGCAGTAAAGGGTCAAGCTTTACCTAAGTTGGAAAGTCAAAAAGACATATACACCATTTATGCAAATGTTAAGATTGAAGATGAGGTTGTATATGGTAATGGTGGTAGAATTTTATCAATCGTAGGTGAGGCATCTACAATTGAAGAAGCACATAAATTAGTCTACAAGTATTTGGAAAATTACAAGTGGAATGATTGTTTCTATCGTCATGATATAGGTGTAAAAGCTTTTAAATAATTATAATATAGTAAAAGTTGTACAATTATGTTTGTACAGCTTTTTTAGTTTTATTGATAGTTAGAATTAATTAAGAGATACTTATTAGAATTCTATCTCAACTGATATTGACCTTTCTAACTTAACAACTTAAACTTGTAAATGAACATTTTTTAATTAAGGAGTTTATACTTGTGAAACGTAGAAATTATGGGATTGATTTATTACGAATAGTAGCGATGTATATGATTGTATTGTATCATTGCCTACTACTAGGTGGAGTCATTACTAAAGTAACACAAATTGGTATAGGAAGTATAAATTATGATATAAGCTGGCTATTAGACATTATGCTATTGTGCAGTTAATTGCTACGCACTAATATCTGGTTATGTAGGAGTAAAAAGTAAATTTAAATTACAAAATATAATAAAACTTTGGTTTCAGGTATTATTCTATTCTGTAGTATTAAATATAATAATATGGGTAACAATACCAAATGTGCCTATTAATAAAGGATTATTAATACAAATGTTAATGCCGATTTCTTTTGAAAGATACTGGTACTTCTCAGCATATTTTATTCTCTTTGCATTTATGCCTTTCTTGAATCTATTACTGAATAAGCTGGATAAATCAATGGCAACTAAGTTATTAATAACATTAATATTAGTATGTTCTTTTGGTGAAACTTTCATTTTTAGGGCTAAAACCTTCTTAAGCCTCCAGAGTGGATATAGTGCACCATGGTTAATAATTTTATATTTAATTGGTGGATATATTAAATTGTATGGTTGGAAGTTTTGGAAACACGATAAAACAGTGTATTTTTCAATGGCAATCCTTTCTTTTGTAGTTTTCTTATTGTTAGGTGGAGAACAATCGCATGGACGTGTTCTAATAAATTATCCTGCACCTACAATGTTATTTATGGGAATAGCATTATTAAATATTTTTAGTAAGTTATCACTGAACTCTAGAATTATACAAGGAGTAAAATTATTTGCTCCATTGACATTTGGAGTATATTTGATACATATTCATCCCTTTGTAGCGGAGTATCTATTTAAAGATAGATTTGCTGATATAGCTCTGAATTCGCCTGTCATGTTTATTGGGAAAATTATAATTTTTAGTTTATGTATTAACCTGGTTTGTTCAATTATTGAGTTAGTACGTGCAAAACTATTTAAATTGTTGAAATTGAACGTATTGGCAGATGCAATAGCGGCTTATATACAAAGACATTTTGAAAAGTTAATTTAATGTATAAAAATACCCTCTAAGTATGCCAACATACAGCATATTTAGAGGGTATTTAATTGCAGATAATTATAGAGTTGGAGAAAGCAATCTTGAGAAATATTGCTTGAATTTTAACCAACTAGATTGATTATCAAAGAATTCAGTAGTTAACTCTGTACAATTATCCAAATCCTTTAAAAAGATAGCCTTTAAATCTTTTGATAACTTATCATCATAACAAAAAGCATTACCTTCAAAATTAAGTTTAAAACTACGAAAGTCCATGTTGGCAGAACCAACAGAGGAGATGTGGTCATCAGAAACAACGGTTTTAGCATGTAAGAAACCATTATCATATTGATAGACTTTAACCCCATTTTCAACTAAATACTTAGCATAGAATTGAGTGGCTCTATAAACAAAAATATGATCAGGCATGCATGGAATCATAATTCGGACATCAGTACCAGCTTTGGCAGAAATGATGAGTGCTTCTAAAACCGAGTCATCTGGAATTAAGTAAGGAGTTTGTATATAAACATAATCCTTGGCATTTGCAATGATGTATTGATATCCACGTTTGATTGATTGACGTTCACTATCAGGACCAGAAGAAACGATTTGTATTCTGGTAGAACCATGAGCTTGTTCGTTAGAAGCTATTGGCATATATTCTTTAGTTGAAATATCTAAGCGAGGTTTTTTAGTTTTACGACAAGTTGTATTCCAATCCATTGAAAAACGTGCTTGCATTTCAAAAAGAGCAAACCCTTTGATGCGAAGATGGGTATCACGCCAATAACCAAATTTTTTTGATTTTCCTAAATATTGATCTCCAATATTAAAGCCGCCAATATAGCCAATGTTACCGTCTATAATAACGAGTTTTCGGTGATCATGGTAGTTTAGTCTAGGAGTCGAAATTAACGCCTTAGATGCTGAAATAAAGGCTTGAGCATACCCGCCAAGTTCTTCTAAATGTTTAAAGAATTTATAGGTAGTTCCGTGTGAACCGAATAAATCGTATAAAACTCTAACTTCTACTCCCCGAGCAGCAGCTTCTTCTAGAGCTTTTAATATTTTATTACCAATATCATCAGCAATAAAAGAATAGTATTCTATGTGAATATGATGTTTAGCATTCTTTATATCACGAAGAAGAGATTCAAATTTTTCTTTTCCATCAGTAAAAATTTCTACCTGATTATCTTGAGTTATAAAGGCATCTTCTGATTCAAGGAAAAAATGAATTAGTGCACGACCAGTATCAGTAGTTTTTTCGGATGGAATTAGAGAATGCTTATTCCAGAGGCTTTTTTGTTCATTAGCTAACTTGGTAATTTGTTCCTGTTGTTCCTTCTTCATACTGAAAATTTGTTCATTAGAAATCTTTCTACCAGCAAAAAGATACAAAGTGAAGCCGATTATAGGTAGTAATGTTAAAACTAATAACCAAGCCCATGTGGTTGCAATATCTCGTTTTTCACGAAAAACTGTCCAAATGGCTGCTATCAAGTTAGCAAAGAAAATAATTGCAATAATCCATAATGGATGAGTAATAAAAATAATGATAGCACTCACACCTTTCTAAAGATTTTAAAGTAATTATAACATTATCTTGAGTTTACGTCTTGAATAAGTAAGAAATTAAATGTAACATAAAAGCAAATTTTAGTAATGAGGATTAAATAACATGACAAATTTTAGTTACGAAGTTTTTAGTGAGGTTGCTAGACAAAAAACATTTATTGCTGCTGCTAAACAATTACAAGTTACACCTTCAGCAATTAGTCATTCAATTAATAGTTTAGAGAAAGATTTAGGGTTTTCACTGTTTGTTAGGAGTAGAAGTGGCGTAAGACTCACACCTAATGGTCAAAGGGTATTACCGCTTATTCAAGATATTTTGAATGCTGAGGCTACTTTAAACGAAGAGGCTGCTCTAATTAATGGCTTAAATAAAGGACGTGTAAGAATAGGAGCATTTAGTAGTGTATGCATTAATTGGTTACCAGATATAATAAATAAATTTAAAAATATTTATCCTGATATAGAAGTAACGGTTTGGCAGGGAAATTTTAATGATGTTGTTGAACAAGTTAAATTAGGGATACTTGATATAGGCTTTAGTGCATTGCCAATTGAAGAAAATTTGGAAGTTATCCCATTATATAAAGACCCAATATATTGCATTACGCCACAAGACTTTAAACTTCATAGGGGAAAATCAATTACAAGAGATGATATAAAGAACGAAAAATTTATTTTACAACAAATTGATTATGATAGAGATACCAAAAGAGCTTTGGATACATATAATGTTTCTGTTAATTCATTACAGTACAGTATAGATGATGCTTCGATTATAGCGATGGTAGAAAGTGGTTTGGGACTAGGAATTTTACCAGAGCTTGCTTTGCAAAATTTAAGTGGAAATGTTAACAGATATATTTTTAGTGAACATTTTTATCGAACAATATGTTTAGTAACTCATCAGAAGAAACAACAAACTCCATCTGTCAAAGCCTTTGTATCTATAATTAAAAACTATATTAGTGATAGGTATGGAGATATTAATTAGAGATAGAATAAAAGCTCATCTATTCCCTGGAAAAAGGATTAGATGAGCTTATTTTCTATAATTATATTAAATTCTCCAGGCACTTTTTCGGATCTTAATGGATAATGATCATCACTAGTAATGCGTCAAAACCTTGATAAATTAATAAGCGGGTAACGAGAATCGAACTCGCGACACCAGCTTGGGAAGCTGAAGTTTTACCACTAAACTATACCCGCAAGACATTGATAAGTATAACATAAAAATTTATCAATGTCAGTATATATTAAGCTGCTACTTTTTTCATATCAGAAAGGCGAACTACAGCACGATTATGAAAATCAGTTACTACAACAGAGTCTGCTTTATCATGTTCTACAATTGTAACCATTGCAGAATTTTCATAAATTTTTTCAATTGTACCGATAAAATCATGAGTTAAAGAAGCAAATTTCTTACATTTAACGCGATCGCCAATTTCAAACTTAGTTTCCATAAAAATCTCCTTATATTACTAATTATCCTAAGAATATTAGCAAATTTTATTTGAATATGCAAGACAATTAACCAACAATTTGCAAAATATCCTGTAAATTATTTACTTGATAGGTAGGGGTAATTTTCTTATCAATAGGAGATAATTTAGGATTGTACCAAATAGAGTCTATGTTAGCATTGTGCCCACCTTGAATGTCAGATGTAAGTGAGTCACCAACAATAAGCGTATCATCAGGATTGAATTCAGATAGCTCATTAAATACGTTCTTAAAAAATCTAGCATCTGGTTTTTGATAGCCAATTTTTTGAGAAATAAAGATATCATCAAAAAATGAATTGAATCCGGTGTTGCGTAAACGACGTTCTTGAACAAAATCTATACCGTTTGTAACGACGTATAATTTATGCCCAGATTTTTTTAAAGTAGAAAGTAAATCTTTTGCTCCAGGAATAGTATCAGTACCAGTTGATAAGAACTCTAAGTATTCTCTATTCAAACTAAGTCCATCGATATTAAGATCAAATTCCTTTTTAAAGAAAGTAGTAAAACGATTAGTCATGAGTTCTTGTCTACTAATTTCTCCCAATTCTAATTTTTTCCATAGACTTTGATTAAATTTTACATAATTATCTTTTACAGTATCAGTTAATTCAATTCCATGCTTTTCAAAAAGTAATTCTAGAGCTCGATTTTCAGTAGCATGAAAATCCAATAAGGTATCATCAATATCAAATAATAGGGTCGAGTAGCTCATGTGAAACCTCCAAAAATAGAAAATTTTCTTACATATTAAATTAAACTTCAGTAAATTTCAAGAAATAAATAAAAAAATCATAGATAGATTGACCTATAGATTAAGTTTTGTTATCATGTCTTCAGTAGTTTATTATGATTTATAACAGAGAATGAGTTTTCCCTGTGGTTTTGACTATTCTATGATAGAAATTAGTAGTTTATGAAAGTTCTAAGCGAGTCCAAGTTGGTGTGAGTTGGATGATGGAAGTAAATGAATCGCGTTTCTTAGAATAACAATTTAATATTTTTTGAGTGGATTACTAATCAAGTAGAGTGGTACCGCGGGAATTTCTCGTCTCTTGCATATTATTATGCAGGAGTTTTTTTATTTTTATATGGGAGGACAACATGGATTATAAAGTTAAAGTTGCTCAAGTTATTGAACAAGCTGTTGATGGAAAATTATCACAAGAAGATATTTTAGCTAAGATAGAAAAACCTAAGACACTTAATTTAGGGGATTATGCATTTCCTGCTTTTGTATTATCAAAAGTATTACGTAAAGCACCACAAATGATAGCTAGTGAATTGGTTGAAAAGATTGATCAAACAGGATTTGAAAAGGTAGAAGCAGTAGGACCATATGTAAATTTCTTTTTAGATAAAAAAGAATTCAGTAAAGATATATTATCTGAAGTTTTATCTGAAGGTTCTGCTTATGGTAACCAAGATTTAGGTCATGGTGGAAATGTTCCTATTGATATGTCTTCACCTAATATTGCAAAGCCAATGTCAATGGGACATCTACGTTCTACAGTTATCGGTAATTCTTTAGCATTATTACTTGAAAAAGTAAATTATAAGCCAATAAAAATAGATCATCTAGGTGACTGGGGAACACAATTTGGTAAATTAATTGTTGCATATAAACTATGGGGAAGTGAAGAAGAAGTTAAAGCTGACCCAATCAATAATTTATTGAAGTATTATGTTCGTTTCCATGAAGAAGATGTTAATAATCCTGAATTGGATGAAGAAGCACGTGAATGGTTTAAAAAGTTAGAAGATGGTGATGAAGAAGCACTTAAACTTTGGAAATGGTTCCGTGAAGAATCTCTAAAGAAATTTACTGAAGTATATGATCGCTTAAATATTACTTTTGATTCATATAATGGTGAAGCATTCTATAATGATAAAATGGATGAAATTACAGACTTGCTTCAAGAAAAGGGATTATTAAAAGAAAGTCAAGGGGCAGAAATTGTAGATTTAGAAAAATACGAGTTAAATCCTGCTTTAATTAGAAAAACAGACGGAGCAACACTATATATTACTCGTGATTTAGCTGCTGCATTATATCGTTACCGTACATATGATTTCGTACAATCATTATACGTAGTAGGTCAAGAACAAACTAACCATTTTAAGCAATTGAAAGCTGTTCTAAAAGAAATGGGATACGACTGGTCAGATGATATTCATCATATTCCATTTGGATTAATTACATCCGGTGGAAAGAAGTTATCTACTCGTTCTGGACGTGTAATTTTATTAGAAGAAGTTTTAGATGATGCTGTTAAATTAGCTAATAAGCAAATCGAAGAAAAGAATCCAAACCTTGCTGACAAGGAAGAAGTGGCAGAAGCAGTAGGTGTAGGTGCTGTTGTCTTCCATGATTTGAAGAATGAAAGAATTAACAGTTTCGACTTTAACTTAGATGAAGTTGTTCGTTTTGAAGGAGAAACTGGACCATACGTACAATACTCACATGCTCGTGCCATGAGTATATTACGTAAAGCAGGCGATTTAGAATTAAATTCTGATAACTTAGAAATTAGTGATCCAGAAGCATGGCAAACATTACGTTTATTAGCTGCTTTCCCTGAAACAGTAAAGAAAGCTGTTAGTGAATATGAACCTTCTGTTGTTGCAAAATATGCAATTCATTTAGCGAAAGCATTTAATAAATACTATGCACATTCTAGAATTTTGAATGATGATGCTGAAAAGAATGCAAGATTAGCATTAGTACAAAGTGTTGCTACTACATTAAAAGAATCCTTACGTTTATTAGGTGTAAAAGCTCCTAATGAAATGTAATTTATATTTTAAACAAGTCTCAATGGAGGCTTGTTTTTTTGTATTTTTTTGAAAAAAATTTTTTTTTGCGTATTTATTAATCTTAGAGGGAACTTGAGAAAGGAATAAGTGATGAAAGAAGAGATAAAAGAAAAAATTCAAGAGTTTCTAGAAAATAATAAATGGCAAATAGTAACCATTGTAATAGCAATAATTGTAACATTAATTTTTGTTTTACCTACTAGACACTCAGATAGTGATACTTTTGAAATATCTAGTAGCAGTACATCTCAAATAAGTAAAGTTTCTACATCTGTGCCGCAAGTTAAATCTAGTGTGACTAGGAAGGAAATATTTGTAGATATTAAAGGAGCTGTTAAACATCCAGGTTTGTATAAAGCAAAATCAAATCAAAGACTAGCTTATATTATTCAACAAGCTGGAGGGTTAGAAAATAATGCGGATGTTAGTAAGCTTAATTATGCACATAAATTAAGTGATCAAATGATGATTTATGTGCCTAAGCAAGGAGAAAACTATACTGGTGATGTAATTATAGAATTACAATCGGAAGACACTATAAGTAGTGATACAAGTAATAGCAATACAACCGAAGTGGCTGAAGATAACAATAAAATAAATCTTAATACTGCTACTAAAGAACAGTTAACCCAATTGAATGGAATAGGAGACAAGAAAGCTGAGCTGATTATTTCATATCGCGATGAGCACGGAAAATTTAAAACAATTGATGAACTAAAGAATGTTTCCGGTATAGGAGATAAAACATTTGCTGCAATCTCAGATAAATTAACAGTTTAAACTATGTTATACTAAATAAAAACATATTTGGATGGTGAATTTTATGACCGATAAAAGAATACCTTGGAATCAGTATTTTATGTTACAAGCAGTATTGCTTTCATTAAGATCAACATGCGAAAGATTATCAGTTGGAGCAATTTTAGTTAGGGATAAGCGTGTAATTGCTGGAGGATACAACGGAGCTGTTTCTGGTGATGATCATTGCATTGACGTAGGTTGTTACGTTGTTGATGGACACTGTTTACGAACAATTCACGCAGAAATGAATGCAGTATTACAATGTTCAAAATTTGGAATTCCAACAGATGGGGCAGAAATTTATGTTACAGATTTTCCTTGTTTACAATGTACTAAATCATTGTTACAAGCAGGTATAAAGAAAATATATTATATGCGTAATTATCATAATGACGATTATGCGATAAGATTATTGAAACGAAAAAAAGTAGCAGTTGAACAAGTTAAAGTTGAACCTAAGTATTTAAATACAGTTTCAATAAATATTGCAGAAAATTAGGAATAAAAATTATTGTACAGGATTGTTATTTTTTTCTGTGCAATTCTTTTAGTGGTTATTGAATTACTATTTTTTGAATTCAATTATATTTTTATAGTGGTACTATGTTTAATTTGTTTGAGGATTTTATGTACTAAAAGTATTTGTATAGTAAACATTTGTTTAATATGGTGCCTAGGATGTATAACATATATTTTTAATTACTATCAATGTAGTAAAAGTAGAGAAATAAAACAAGAATTAAGTGTTAAAAACCAGCATATTTTGGTATATGCAGATAATATAAAAGTTAACGGAGATTTACTGACATTAACAGGAAGATGGTTAGAAGGAAAACAACAGATATGTACTTATTATTATTTAAAATCTAAAGCAGAGCAAAATTATTTTAAAAAACAAATAAATAGTGATGTATATACTGTAACAGGAAAAATTAAAGGAATTTCTCCTCCTACTAATGAAAATGAATTTGATTATAAAAAATTTTGTCAAAGTAAAAAGATATATAATGGGTTAACTGTTAAACATATAAGTTTAGAAAATAATAAAGTTCCCTCTAAATATAAACTTTTATGTAAATTACATGATTTAAGAAAAAGTATAATATGTTATCTACAATTATTTCCTAAGTATTTACGAGGATATTCAACAGCCTTAATAGTAGGGTATAGGGATGATGTATTTGATGATGTAAATAGTAGTATCAAAGAATTAGGCTTATTATATCTTTTTAGTTTATCAGGAATGCATGTTTTTTATTTAGTGAAAATTCTGCAAAAATTAGCACAAATACTACGGATAACAGCAGAGACGGTAGATATGTGGTTGATCATTTGTCTTCCCATATACATGATTTTAGCAGGTTCTTCATCAAGTATTATACGTGCAGTATTTATGGTATGGATACCTATATTTAGTAGATATTTTTTATCAATAAAGATAGATAAATTAACTTCATGGTCATTGACGATAATTATAAACCTATTATATTCACCAATGATATTATTTACTATGGGGATGCAGTTAAGCTATTTGTTGACGTTAGTTTTAATTCTAAATGAGGAAGAAAATAGCATAAAGATTGGTATAAAGATGAGTGGATATAGTATACCATTAATGTTATGGCATACATATCAATGGAATGTACTAACTACTTTTCTATCTATATGTATTATTCCAATTTTTGAATATATAATTCTACCATTTACAATAATAGGAGTACTATTAAATGTCTTCTCAAAAATTAGTAATACTATTTTGTTTTTAATTTCGATCTTCTTTGAGAAATTAGCAGATAGTTCACCTATGATAATTTTTGGGAAACCGTATCTAACGGTAGTTATACTATTGCTATCACTTATGATCTGTTTAGAAGTTAGCAGGAGAAAAAATGTAATTATTTATCTACAAGTATTGGTATATATTTTTTCATATAGTCAAATACATCGAAATAAAGACGAATTAGTTTACTTTGACATCGGGCAAGGTGATGCTACTCTAATCAGAGAAAAAAATAATAATCAAGTAATTTTAGTAGATACAGGTGGAAAAGTTAGTTTTAAGCATGAAAAATGGAGAAGTAGGACAAGCCAGACTAGTGGCGAAAGGATTATAGTCAATTATCTGTTAAGTAAAGGGATTAATTCGATAGATAAGCTTTATTTAACACATCAAGATGCAGATCATGTTGGTAATTTTCCAAGTATTAGTCAAAAAATAAAGATCAAAAAAATTTTGGTTCCTTTAGGAATGGAGAAATTATCAAGTTTTAATAAAAGATTGAATGAATCGAATATCTGTAATGATAAAGTGGTAGAGCCTATTACTGATACTAGTGATTTTTCTAAAGAAAGAATAGATATTTTACATCCATTTGTTGAAGGAAAAGGGAAAAATGAAGATTCTATAGTTCTAAAATATACTATGGGCAGGCTAATTTTTTTAATTACGGGTGATTTAGATCAAGAAAATGAAATAAAAGTAATAGAAAAGTACCCTGACTTACGGTGTGATATTTTAAAAGTAGGACACCACGGGAGTAAAACATCAACTGCAGATCAATTTGTAAAAATTTTAAAACCTCAATATGCTATTATTTCGGTAGGTCTTAATAATAGGTATGGACATCCTAATATTGAAACATTGAGGACATTAAATGCAAATGGTATTCCATATTTAATGACTTCCGATAAGGGAATGATAAAAGTAGTAAATGTGTCTAAAGACAAATTTTTTATGAGTACTAAATATGGAAAAATATTAATTAGAAAGTGAGATAGAAAAGTGAAAGTAGATGAGTTGCGCAAAGAAATAGAAAATAATAGTCTAAAAAATGTATATTTAGTTTTAGGGGAAGATACATATCTTAATAATAAAGTTAAAGAATTATTTTGGAACTATATTCCTGAAAGTGATAGGGAATTTAATGCCGCAATTTATGATATGGAAACTACTTCGATTGCAACCGCAATAGTAGATGCAATTTCTGCTCCTTTTTTTAGTGAAAAAAGATTGGTGATTATTACTCATCCATATTTTTTAACAGGGGATACAAAGAAACATTCTATCGAACAAGATGTAAATGAATTGATAGGATATTTGCAAAATTCTTCTCCAGATACTTTGTTAGTAGTATTAGCAAGTTATGAGAAGTTAGATTCACGTAAGAAAGTAGTTAAAGAGTTAAAGTCAAAAGCTGAAATAGTGAATACTTCCTCATTGAATGAATCTGAGATAAGACAATATCTTATAAAATATTGTGATGAGAAAAAAGTTATAATTGAAAAAAGAGCAATAGACAGATTAATTCAATTAACCAATGCTAATTTCTCTAAAATAATGAATGAACTTTCTAAACTAATAATAGCAACTGTTAATACTAAAAAGATTACAATTAGTGAGGTAGATGGATTAGTTACAAAATCGCTGGAACAAAATGTTTTTGACTTGGTAGATTTTGTTCGTGATAAAAAGATAAAAGAAGCATTTGAATTATATCATGAACTTTTAGAACAAAAAGAAGAGCCAATAAAAATAAATGCGATCTTAATTGGACAATTTAGATTACTTTTACAAGTTAAAATATTACAGAAGCATAGTTATGATCAAGGAAGTATTGCCTCAACTTTAAAAGTTCATCCCTTTAGAGTGAAATTAGCTATGCAGAATGCTCGTAAATTTAGCAATAATAGTTTGAAATCTGCTTACTTAGGTTTGGCCGAAATAGAAGAAAAGTTAAAAACAAGTAGTCAGAATCCAGAATTGTTGTTTCAATTATTTTTGACAAAATATGCGTATAAAAAATAAAGGTTGAGATTTTTAATCCCAACCTTTATTTTTTAATAACTCAGTCATTTGCTTTTTAAAAACTAATAACTCAGAGCTTAAAATTACTGGTAATTTATGTAAGTCGTCAGTAGTTTTACAACCTAGCATCAACATAATTTTTTTAATTTCAACTTTTAAATTAGTTATATATTCAATTAAACTCTCAGTTCCTTGACGTAATAAAATATGTAAAAATAGGCCAGAAATACCAACATTGTCAGCTCCTAAAACTAAACATTTTACTATATCAAGAGAATTTCTAATTCCACCAGAGGCAGTGAAAGAAATGTCTTCATCTACAAGTTTAGCAGCTACTAAGGATTGAGCAGTAGTCATACCAATATCTTGCAAAAATGCTAATTCTTTTTGTTTACGGCGACGATTTTCAATTTCTATAAAATTAGTACCACCCTTGCCAGAAAGATCGATATACTTAACACCAATATCAGCTAATTCTTTAATAGTTATAGGAGTTAATCCTTGTCCAACACCCTTAACAAGTAAAGGAAATGATGAATTATTAACTATTTCACGAATATTATCTTTCCACATAAATTCAGTATCGCCTTCAGGCATGACTAATTCTTGAGAAACATTAAGATGCAGTTCCATTGCATTAGCATCAATCATTTGTTGAGCAACATTGAAGTTTGAGTAAGAATGGCCTGCTCCAAGGTTACCTAACAAAAAGCCATTTGGATTTAGTTGCCTTATTTTACTAAAATTTGGTGATAAACTAGGATATTTTAAAGCAATACTTTGAGAGCCACAGGCCATAGGTATATTTGCTTTAGCAGCAACAGTTGCTAATTTATAGTTTATATCATCAGTTTGTGGACTTCCTCCAGTAATTGCGTTAATAAAAAAGGGGACAGGAATATCTTTACCAACTAGCGTACTTCTTATATCTATATCTGATAAATTTAACTCAGGTAAGTTACTATAAATTAATTGAACTTCATCTAACTGATTAGATGATTGAGTTTTAAAAAATTTTTCAGCTAAAGAAAGATGTTCATTTTTGCGATGTTGATGAATTTTCATAATAATCTCCTGTAATTAATCTTGATAAACGTGCAATGATAATGGGACTATTCCATTTTCTTTCCAATAAGTAAATAATGGCTCAACATTCATAGATTTATCAATTAGAACAATACCACAATCTCCTCCACCAGCACCAGAAGTTTTTGCTGCTCCACCAAATTTTTCTGCAGAAGTGATAAGTTTAGTTAGTAGGGGAGTTTCGATTTCTACAGAACTCAAACTAGCTAAATTTCGGAGTAATTCACGATTATATATTAATGATTCTTGAATTTTGGATAGAGAATTTTCCTTAAAACCAGTAATCATTGTATCGATACATTTCCAACTATTTTCTAAAAAATGATTGTATTTATTTTGATTATTAGCCTTATGAAGAGCAACTGCATCTACTAGATGTGAAGTTGATGCAGGAGATCCAGTCCAACCTATTAGAAGATTTAAGTTATCAGGTGGAGTCAATTGAGTAACTTTCAAATTAGGCCAATTTAAATCTAAAAGTTCGGAAATTGTATAGGATCTTTGAGCGACTTTAAGCCATTCTTTATCGAAAGAATGATAAGCTATCCAACCACCGTAGACACTAGCAGCGATATCCCCTAAAGAACCGTTTCCTTGAACATTTAAATGAGCAATGGAAGCTAGTTTGAAAAGATGCTCTTTTGATAAATTTAGTTCATAAAATTCAGATAGAGCTTTAATAGTTGCTACAGTGACCGCAGCAGAAGAACCAAGTCCATATTTCTTTCCATCAGGACTATCTAATTCACTATCAATTTTTAGATGATAGAATTCCATTTTTTTACCTAGACTTTGGGCATATTCTTCGACTAAATTAATAGCAGATAAAATATAATGAAATGGATTGTCCCGATTATCAAAAATAATTTGATTACCTTCTCGTTTCCAATATAAAGAGTTTTCTTTATATTGTTTAGAAATGATTGACCCTAAATCATTACTCTTTTCTAAATTTACATATACAAATTGATCTAAAGCCACTAGAATAGCTGGTTGTCCAGTTTCAACAACAGCATATTCACCAGCAATGTATAATTTTCCTGGAGCTTTGACAGAAATCAAAACATCATAACCTTTCTTTGTAAATTAATCAAGATATTGTACACCTGGTCCCGCTGAAGAAACTAAAACTTCAGTGTTAGGAAGATTTTTTTGTAAAAAGGAAGTGATACTAGCAGTATCTTTTCCTAGACAAATAATTTTAACATTTGGACCAGCATCCATGGTGTAATAACATTCAACTCCCATTGAACGTAATTCTTCTACAAGATTCATAACTTGAATACTTTCAGGAGAAAAATAACTAAAATGAGGATGAGCGCTTAAATTTAAAGCATGCATCTTCATAGCATTTTCTTCGGCTAATTCACCCATAGTGGTAAAATCTTGTTTGCTAATAGCTTCTTTCATCAATGGAATAGAGCAGTTAGCCTCTTTTATCCAAGAATTATAATAAGGAGAAGTATTAACAACAGTTTGCATACCAGCACGCGAAGTTATTTTTTTTGGTTTACTATTTATAACAACTGCAATCATTTTTATGTCCCAAGACACATTTTCAATAAATGGAACAGCATAAGAATTTAGATCATTATCACCTGCTTGCCATTCAACAAAACCACCATAAATAGAACGAGTAGCTGATCCCGATCCACGTCTAGCTAAACGAGATAAATCGCGACGAGATAAATTCATACCACTAGCTTTACTTGCAGCAGCAGCTAATGCAGCAAAAGCAGAAGCGGAAGATGCTAATCCAGCAGTTGTAGGAACATGATTAGTTGAGTTAACCTTGGCGAATTCTGAAATACCAGCTTTTTCTCGAACGATATTCAAAAATTTATGCACATTTTCATTAGGAATTTCTTTTCCATTCAGAATAAAAGTATCTTTAGTATAACTTGAATCAAAAGTAACTGAAGTATCAGTATAGAAATGATCCAAAGTTAGTGATAAAGAATTATTCATAGGTAGAATAAACTCTGTATCTTTTTTTCCCCAATATTTAATTAATGCAATATTTGTGTGTGCTCGTGCAGTGGCATGATTGGACACGATAAATTCCTCCTAAAGATTCGATAGGGGCTCTATCCAATTTTTAGTAACCCCGTGTTGATTTAAAATTTTAGCAAGTACTTCTGCCTCTTTTTTTGTCTTCAATAAACTGATAAAACATCCACCACGACCACCACCAGTAAGTTTACTACCTAGTGAACCGTTTTTAAGTGCTATATTAATAAGATTATCTAATTTAGGAGTGCTAACACCTAAAGAAATCAAATCTTTTTGGGCTAAAGTAAATGTTTTTCCGAGTCCTACTATATCATTATTAGCCAGTTGATCTCTAGTGGTTTGTGCTAATCTACCTAATGCAGCTAACTTTGATGAAGTTGATATTTCGTCTGTATTAAGTTGGTCTTTAACAATTTTTATTGCTTCACTTGTTTGACCTTTAATACCGCTATCACTAATTAGTAGATAAGCATCCAGGTTAATTGGAATAGGTGTAATTTCTTTATTACGAATTAACCAGATAGGATTATCGCTAGCACTAGTTGTAGCATCTAAACCGCTAGGATTGTTATGAGTAACTTTTTCAGCAATATCAGCGTATGATAATAGTTTTTTATGATTAATTCTAGTATCGGTAGCGTTGTAAAAACAACGAATAATAGAAATCGCAACGGCAGCTGAAGACCCCATACCTCTTTCTGCGGGTAATTGACTGGATAAATGTAACTCAAATCCATTTTCTATACGTAAATCAGAAACTAATTTTAAAATTAATTTCTTAATACCGAGCATATTTTTAGGCATATCATCAACTGAACCATCATAGTAAGAACTTGTAATAATTTGTTCACTTGATGATGGTATAACTTTAATACTTGCAGTTGCGGTTACGGTTTTTAATGGCAGAGCGATTGCTGGATGACCATATACGACAGCATGTTCACCAATTAAAATAATTTTTGCATGACCAGAACCCTTAGCATCATGAAATATATGCAAATCACTCTTCTCCCTTCGAATTTTATATACCTCTATAGTAGTACAAACAGTGTAATTATACATGTTATTAATGATATAAACAATAATATAGCTAGGGATTTTTAAAAGAATATTTTTAAATTTAGATAAAGAAATAAGAAGTAGATACCTATAAAAAGTACGTAGAACAGTAAAGTATGTATACTGGTAATAAGAAATTATGCTAAGATTAAGATGGTTGAGAATTTTTAGCAATGAAGGTGAGATTAATGATAAAAGAAAGAATATATGCAGTGGTTGATTTAGAAACTACAGGTCCTAAACAAGATGGTAGCGATAAAATAATTCAATTTAGCTGTGATTTTGTACAATCAAATAAAATTGTAAATCATTTTTCTACCTTAATAAATCCAGGAATGCCTATTCCAGTTGAAGTAAAGAAACTTACAGGAATAAAAGATAAAGATGTACGGTACGCGCCATATTTCGATGAAGTTGCAGGAACAATTTATGCGATGTTGCAGAATACAACTTTTGTAGCGCATAACGTGAACTTTGATTATAGTTTTTTGAGTTCTGAATTGGAAAGAGCTGGGTACCCAGAATTGGAATTACCAATGATGGATACAGTTCAACTGACACAAATAATTTATCCAACATTAGTCTCATATAGGTTAATAGATATTAGTAAGTATCTACAACTTTCTCATATACATCCTCATAAAGCGGATAGTGATACTAAAGCAACAGCTGAATTATTAATTAATTTAAAAAAGAGAATTGAAACTTTTCCCTTAATTCTATTGCAAAGATTAGCGAAAATGGGAGATTCTTTAATTGCTCAAACAGGTGAATTTTTTAATGAAGTATACCTTAATAAAAAGGATAGAGAAGAGAAGTTGCCTAATAATTTAATGGTTGTAGAAGATATTGTCTTAAAAAGGCCTAAACTCATAGACGAAAAAATATCAAAACAAGAATATCCTGAGACAAAGAGAGAGAAGCAAAATCTTTTTTCTGAAGTCTTGGAATGGCGCTCTAGTCAAATAAAAATGATGGACGATATTAATAATGACTTGAATGAAAAAAAATCAAAAATTTATATATATGATGCTGCAACTGGGATTGGCAAAACATTAGGCTATCTAATGCCTATTGCATATAAAGCTACTGAAGAAAAAGTTGTAATAAGTACTGCTACTACAACTTTACAAAATCAGTTAATAGATAAGGATATATCAATGTTAAAAGAAGTTATTCCTTTTAATTTGAATATTGTGAATTTAAAGGGAAGCCAGCATTATATTGATATAGATAAATTCTACCAAAGTTTATCTATTCCTCAGTCAAAAAAGGCTACTCAAATACAGATGACTTTATTAGTTTGGCTTATGGAAACTTCAACTGGTGATATGGAAGAACTTAACTTATTGAGTATGCAAGATACAATTTTTGCACAAATAGAGCATCATGGGATAAGAGGACTGAATAAAAAAAGTGCATTTTATTCAGTAGACTTTTTAAAGCGGCAAGAAATTTTGAGAAGACATGCGAATATAATTATTACAAATCATGCTTATTTATTAAGTCATGTTGATAAATTAGGTGGAAATGACACAGTATTAATAGTTGATGAAGCACAGCACCTGAATGATAATTTGCTTAAAGAAAACAGAAAAATAATAGATTTTGATCAAATAAAAATAATTTCTGATTCATTACTAGTAAAAATGGAATCACAATTATCTTTTTCATTTAGAGACTTGGTAGAGATAAATTTTATTACTAAAGCACAATATACTGAGTTAATAAGACCAATTCAAACTATAGACTATGAAATAATGAATCTAAGAGAAATTTTTATGACTTATCTTAATTCAAATATGAACAAAGCATCAGATGTATATGTTGAAGTTCCAATAAAACCTTTGAATCTTAGAGGAATGATTAAGGCAAATTTATTTATATTCAAAAAAATTGAGAAAGCTTTAAGAAATTTAAAAAGGCTTCAAAATAAATTTTCTCAAAAGTATAGCATGGCCATTGTTACTGGGAGATTAGGATTGGATGAAATTCAGTTAATAAATGATTATCAAAAGTTACTTAATCTTTTATTAAACGAAATGAAAAGTTGGTCATATCTAGATTTAAATAGATTGGAAGATGAATTGGAAACAGAGTTTATCTGGTTGACATATCCATATAAACAAGAAAATGGACATTTACGTTTGAATTTTATCATGTTAGATGGTGAGAACTTCTTAAATAACAAGGTATATCAAAAATTTTCTACAGTTTTTCTGGTAGGTGCAAACCTAGCTATGAAAGAAACTAGGAGTTACATGTTTAGACAATTAGATCTTGATGGTCAGGTTAAGATTAAGAAATACGATAATATTTTTGATTATAGCAAACAAACTAGAGCCTATATTTTAAAAGATACTCTGGATATAACGTCGATTTCAAAAAAAGAATACATAGAGTATTTATCTCGTGATTTAGAGAAAATATTGCTGAATAATAATAGACAGACAATGATATTATTTAATTCATTAGAAATAATTGAATCAGTTTATCCTAAGTTAGTTAAGAAAATTGGAAGTAAACGTGAGATTTTAGCGCAAGGTATAACTGGTAGTGTAGAAAAAATTAAAAAGAGATTTATGCTAGGAGAAGGAAAAATTTTATTAGGAGCAGGCGCTTTTTGGGAAGGCATTGATTTACCTGAAAATAATTTAGAGATGGTAATAGTCACACGATTGCCGTTCCAGTCCCCAGATACTGTCCTTAATAAAGCTAGGTATAGAAAATTAGAGAAGAAAGGGATTAATTCATTTTATAATTTAGCTTTACCAGAGGCAATTTTAAGATTGCAACAAGGGTGGGGAAGATTAATAAGAACGCCTAAAGATAAAGGAATATTTGTATTACTTGATTCAAGAATTGCCAATAAAAACTATGGGGAAAAATTTATTAGTTCGTTTCCAGATGGAGTTAATCTTAAAAGTTTGAAAATTGATGATTTACTAAAAGAAATTACTTCATTTTTTGGTGAATAAAGGGAAAATATGAGTTTTTTACACATATTTTATTAATTTTGAATTTTAAAGTTTGCTTTTTTTATTGTATAATATTGCTCAGATACTAATGATTTAATAGTATAGAATCAAATAGAAATTTTGGTGAGAAAATTGAGAAGAAAACATGATTCAAAGATAAATAAGAAATTTTATTTTTGGAGTACAATTATTATTATTGTTCTTTTAATAATTTTAGGTTACGCAAAAGCTCAAAGCCCGCAAGCTCAAGCAAAAAAAGAAGCTTATTTGGTGGCTAAGAAATATGGTAACGTAAGAAAAGTTGAAGACTTTTATGTATTTAATAGAAAACAGACTTATTACACTATTTACGGAACAAATGCGCGTGGTCAAGAGGTATATGTTATTACTTCTCAAAATGGCAAAAAAGTAAATATATATGCACAAAATAAAGGAATTTCTGTAAATAAAGCTAAGAATATCGTTAAGGTAGAAAGAAATCCTAAAAAGATAACAAAAACTTCCTTAGGATTGGTAAATAACAAACCTGCTTGGGAAGTGACATATTTGAATAATCAAAATAATATTTGTTATGATTTGATAAGTTTTAAAACTGGAAAGATCATAAAATCCATTCAAAACATATAATTTGGAGGCAGTTATCTATGCAAATTTCACAAAGAGCTAAAAATATACAACCATCTGCAACGCTTGCACTATCAACTAGAGCTAATGCAATGCGTGCTGAAGGAATTGATGTAATTAATTTAACGGTAGGAGAACCTGATTTTCAAACACCTAAGAATATAAGAGATGCTGCTATTGTTGCAATTAATGATGGAAAAGCAGATTCATATACTCCTGTATTAGGTATAAAGGAATTGAGGGAAAAAGTAGCAGAGGTTACTAACAAAGATTACAACACTAACTTTACGAGTGATAATGTTGCCGTTACAACTGGTGGAAAATTTGCTTTATATGCTATAGCACAGTGCTTGCTAAATCAGGGAGATGAAGTGATTATTCCACTCCCATACTGGGTAAGTTATGGTGAGCAAATTAAATTATCGGATGGAAAACCTGTATTTGTTAAACCAAGTAAGGGACTAAAAGTAACAGCATCAGATTTAGAAAGTGCTAGAACAGACAAAACAGTAGCGATGATCTTAAATTCACCACAAAATCCATCCGGTTTAGTATATACAAAAGAAGAATTGGAAGAAATTGGAAATTGGGCTGTAAAGAATGACATAGTTATAATTTGTGATGACATGTATGGAAAGTTGGTTTATAATAGTACTCGGTTCGTATCATTAATGGATTTAAGCGATGATATTAGAAAACAGACAATTTTAGTAAGTGGATTATCTAAATCTTATGCGATGACAGGCTGGAGAGTTGGGTATGCGGTAGCTGATGCAGAGTTTATTAAAAAGATTGCTGCAGTAGCTGGACACTCTACAAGTAATTTGACAGCAGTTAGCCAATATGCAGCTTTAGAGGCTTTAAATGGTGATCAAAGTAGTGTGTCAACTATGCGAGAGGCTTATGAAGAAAGATTAAATAAGATCTATAAAGAACTTAAAGGAATTCCGGGATTTGTGTTTGATTCAAAACCTCAAGGAGCTTTCTATCTATTTCCTAATGTTGCTAAAGCGGCAGAGTTGGTAGGTTGTAGTAATGTCTCTGAATTTGCAGAATTTTTATTAGAGAAGGCACATGTTGCTGTGGTTCCAGGAGTTGCATTTGGAATGTCTGATTACATTAGAATAAGTTATGCTGCAAGTTTAGATGATCTTGAAGAAGCGGTAAAGCGCATTAAAATGTTTGTTGAAGAAAGAAAATAGGAGGTTATATTAGTGAAGACGATTAGTATTATTGATGCTAAACACCATGTTAACGAAAAAGTAAAAATAGGTGTATGGCTTACTAATAAACGTTCCAGTGGGAAGATTGCTTTTTTACAATTACGTGATGGATCAGCATATTTCCAAGGAGTAGTTGTGAAAAATGCTGTTAGTGAGGAAACATTTGTACTTGCTAAGGAAGTAAAACAAGAAACTAGTTTGTATGTTACAGGTGTCATTCATGAAGATAAACGTTCACATTTCGGATATGAGATTGAAATTGAAGAAATAGAAGTTGTTGGTGAAAGTAATGAATATCCTATTACACCAAAAGAACATGGTACAGACTTTTTGATGGACCATCGCCATTTATGGCTACGTTCTAAGAAACAATTTGCTATTATGCAAATTCGTAATGAAATGATTCGTGCAACTTATGAATTCTTCAACAAAGAAGGTTTCATTAAATTAGATGCACCTATTTTGACTGGTAGTGCACCAGAGGGAACAACTGAATTGTTCCATACAGAATATTTTGACAGAGATGCATATCTATCACAATCTGGACAGTTATATGAAGAAGCTGGAGCAATGGCTTATGGAAAAGTATTTTCATTTGGTCCTACTTTCCGTGCTGAAAAATCTAAGACACGTCGCCATTTGATTGAATTTTGGATGATTGAACCAGAAATGGCATTCATGCATCAAGAAGAAAGTCTAGAAATTCAAGAACGTTATGTTGCATATTTAGTACAAAGTGTTTTAGACAACTGTCAATATCCTCTACAAATTTTAGGTAGAGATACGGAAGTTCTTAAGAGATATACGGAATTACCATATCCACGTATTTCTTATGATGAAGCAATTGAATTATTGCAACAATCTGGTAAATTCCCAGATGTAAAATGGGGAGAAGATTTTGGTTCTCCTGAAGAAACATATTTAGCTGAACATTTTAGCAAACCAGTTTTTGTTATGAATTATCCAAAAGCTATTAAGCCATTTTACATGAAACCACATCCAACTCGTGATGATGTAGTAATTTGTGCTGATATGTTAGCACCTGAAGGATACGGTGAAATCATTGGTGGATCTGAACGTGCTACAGATCCAAAATATTTGGAAGAACAAATTATTAAAGCTGGTCTAGATGTAAAGGATTATGAATGGTATTTAGACTTGCGTAGATATGGTAGTGTTCCACATTCTGGTTTTGGTTTAGGATTAGAACGTGCTGTAACTTGGATTACAGGCGAAGATCATATTCGTGAAGCAATTCCATTCCCAAGATTATTGAATAGAATTTACCCATAAATTTATTTTGAAGAGGTCTGATGAATTTTCATCGGCCTTTTTAAATTGCTTTTTAATAGTAATATATGTTTAAATCAAGGTAGTGAATTAAGAAACGGGTGATTAAAATTGGACAGTACATTAAGAGAATTTCTACGTCAAGGAAATACAGTAATTTCAAACCTGGTATTGAAAAATTATAAGAAATTAGGAATGACTGATACGGAATTTATTTTGTACTTGCAACTCAATAGTTATCTTCAAAAAGGAGAAACATTTCCTGAACTAGAAAATATAGCTAAAAGTTTGCAAATATCTGTTAATGATGTATATACACAATTACACAATTTAATAGAGAAAAAAATATTGAAGATTGAAACAATTGTAAATCGGCAAGGACAAAAAACTGACAGTTATAGTTTTGATTTCTTATATCAAAAACTAGATTCATTGATAGATGAAGAAAAAAAAGAACTATTAAATGTATCGGCAGAAAAAGACAGACAAAAAATATTTAATGCTTTTCAAGTAGAATTTGGTAGGGATTTATCTCCAATAGAACTAGAGACGATAAACGATTGGATAGAGGAAGATAAATATAAAACAGATCTAATATTACTTGCTTTAAGGGAAGCTGTTTTAAGTCAGGCATATAGTTTAAAATATATTGACAGGATTTTACTCAGTTGGGAAAAACAAGGAATTAGATCTAAGGTAGATGTAGAAAATTTAAAGAAAGCCAGAGAAAAAAAGAAAGAAAACATCAATACAATAAGTAACAATAATAGAAATAAAGAGAACAAACCTAAAATACCATTGACAAAGTGGTTGGATTAAGCAGGTGAGATTACATGTTAGATAGTAAAGCAACACAATATGCACTACAAGAAATGGGGAAAATGTTTCCGAATGCGACAACTTCATTAATAGCTGATAGTGATTATCACTTTTTATTAGCTGTTATTTTGAGTGCACAAACCACAGATAAAGCAGTAAATAAAGTCACACCAGCATTATTTGAAAGGTACAAATATCCGATAGATATGGCTAATGCTGATCCAAAAGAAGTTGCTGAATATATCAAGACTATCGGTCTTTATAAAAATAAAGCTAAATATTTAGTGGAATGCTCAAAAATGCTAGTGGAGAATTTTAATTCTGTTGTGCCAAAAACACATAAGGAGTTGATGTCCTTATCTGGTGTTGGAAGAAAGACGGCGGATGTTGTATTAGCTGAGAGATTTGGTGTTCCTGCTTTTGCAGTTGATACACATGTACACAGAATTTCTAAGCGTTTAGCAATAGTTCCAGAAGATGCTACAGTTAGGGAGACTGAAAAAATATTAATGTCAAAGGTTCCTAAAGAAGATTGGATAAAATCTCATCACCGAATGATTTTCTGGGGACGCTATCAATGTATGGCGAGAGCTCCTAAATGTGAAACTTGTCCATTACTGGAAATCTGCCAAGAAGGGCAAAAAAGGATAAAATAATATTAGAAAACATGATATAATCAATCTAATGAGTTTAATGAACGAGGTGACTTATATATGAGTAAAGATACTGCTATTTTTGCAGGTGGATGTTTCTGGTGTATGGTAGAGCCGTTTGATAAGATGCCGGGAATTATTAGTGTTCGTTCAGGATATACAGGGGGCTTTGTTGAAAATCCAACTTATGAGCAAGTATGTTCTCATACAACAGGTCATACAGAAGCTGTAAAAATAGTTTTTGATCCTGAAATCATTTCCTATGCAGAATTAGTGAATATTTATTGGCGTCAAACAGATCCAACTGATGCAATGGGGCAATTTCAAGATAGAGGGGAGAGTTATCGCCCTGTAATTTTTGTTCATGATGAAGAGCAACGTAAAATTGCTGAAGAATCAAAGAAAGCCTTAGCTGAAAGTGGAGAATTTGATAAGCCAATCGTAACACAAATTGAAAATGCTAAACCCTTCTATGAGGCAGAAGAATATCATCAGGATTTCTACAAGAAAAATCCGGAAAGATATGCTTTAGAAGAAATGGGCGGTAGGGAACAATTTCGTAATCAGCATTGGAATTAATAAAAAGAGAGGAATTATAGATTATGGATGAGTTGCAAAAGGTGTGGAAGAGACACCAGTATTTTGCAAAAGCATCAATGGCTTTTATTTATGGTATTTTGGTATCAATTGCATTAAATTTCTTTTGGGATCCTGGTAAGATTTATTCTTCAGGTATTACGGGGTTAGCTCAGTTGATTTCTACATTAACTGCTTCAAGTGGAATTCATTTGTCGACAGCTCTAATGTTATTTGTGTTGAACTTACCTTTGTTTATATTAGCATGGTTCCAAATTAGCCATAAATTTACAATTTTTACAATTTTGGCAGTTGTTTTTTCTAGTATTATGATGAAAGTTATTCAGCCAGTTACTTTGACCAATGATCCCATTATTTGTGCAATTTTTGGTGCTGCTATTAATGGCTTTGGAACAGGATTAGCATTAAAAAATGGTATTTCAACTGGTGGATTAGATATTATTAGTTTAACTGTGCGTAAACGTACTGGGAAATCAGTTGGTACAGTAAACTTGGTTTTTAATATGTTTATAATTATAGCTGCTGGTTTCGTTTTTGGTTGGCCACATGCCTTTTATTCAGCTTTGGGAATTTTTATTAATGCTCAAGTAATGGATATGGTTTATACTCGTCAACAAAAAATGCAAGTGATGATAGTTACTAATAAACCAGATCTTGTAGTTAAGACTATTCAACATCATATGAGAAGAGGAATTACAATTATTCATGATGCTGAGGGGGCATATCAGCATGATAGAAAGACAGTATTATTAACTGTAATTTCTCGTTATGAAATGTTTGACTTAAAAGAAGCCATGCGTGAGTCAGATCCTAAGGCATTTGTCAGCATTGCTGAAAATGTACATATATTAGGAAGATTTTATGAACCAAGTATGTAAAAAAGAGGAGTAGGGATGGTTTCCATTTCCTACTCTTTTTAGTAGATATTAAGATTGAGGTAGGTTATGTATGAATAACATAATTGTTTCTATGTATAATAAGAGTCAAAACGAAGCTGGCCCCAAGGCAAAGATAGACGTTGAAAATTTTTTAAAAATTTATGATTTTAAGATACAAGACTTCTATTTTTATGGTGGAAGACGTGCAGAGTTAGTTAGTTATAGACAGAGTTTATTTGATATACCCTTTAGATTAAAAGGAAGATATGAGAATGCTATTTTTCAATATCCAGCACTTAATGAGCGTACTAATAAGGCGATAATGAGGAATTTAAAGAAAAATTCTCAAAAGGTATACATCTTAATCCATGATTTAGAGTCATTACGATTTAAAAATGGTAGAAACAATTTTGAGCTGGATTTGTTAAATATGTCTGATGGTGTAATTGCCCATAACAAAAAAATGATTGATTGGCTAAGAAATAGTGGAGTAGAGGTACCAATTGTTGATTTAGAAATTTTTGATTATGATAATAATATTCCTTTACAGGAAAACTTTATTTTTGATAAGAGTATTTGTTATGCAGGAAATTTAAACAAAGTTTCATTCTTAAAGGAATATAAGCCAGATTTCAAGTTAACTTTGTTTGGATCAAATTTTTCACAAAGTTTAATGAGTAAACACATCGAGTATAAGGGATCTCTATCCCCTGATGAATTAGCTAAAGAATTACTAACCCAAAATTTTGGTTTGATATGGGATGGTGATAGTAGTAAGGAATGTAGTGGCATATATGGAGAATACCTCAAATATAATAATCCACATAAGACTTCTTTGTATTTAAGCTCGGGCATGCCTATTATCATATGGCGTAAAGCTGCATTAGCTGAATTTGTTGAAAAAAATAAATTAGGTATCGTAATTGATGACTTATCACAAATTACACCAATTTTAGATAAAATGACTCAAGAAGATTATCAAGAAATTAAAGCGAATACTATTAAGATAGCACATAAACTTCGCTCGGGATTTTATACAAAGAAAGCTGTTGCAGAATTAGAGGTGATAGATAAATGATACCTAAAATTATTCATTATTGTTGGTTTGGTGGTAATCCTTTACCCCAAGAACTGCAAAAATATATTGATACATGGAAAGAAAAATGTCCAGATTATGTGATAAAGTGCTGGGATGAAAGTAATTATGATTATACAAAAAATACATATATGAAGCAGGCTTTTGAAAAAGGTAAATGGGGTTTTGTATCTGATTATGTTGGATATGATGTAGTATACAAATATGGTGGAATATATTTAGATACTGATGTAGAGGTTATAAAAAGTTTCGATAATTTATTAGAAAATAAAATATTTATGGGTATTGAAAGTAACGAAAATGGATACTTTATTGCTCCCGGATTAGCTTTCGGAGCTGAAAAAAATAATGATGATATTGGTAATTTGCTACATGAATATGACAAAATAAAATTTATTAACGATGACGGAAGTTTAAATTTAATCTCTATTCCAATCTATGCAACAGAATATTTTCTAAAAAAAGGTTTCAAAAAAGAAAATAAAATACAAAGGTTGGAGAATGGAGTCTTAATTTATCCAACAGAATATTTTTCACCAATGAATTTTTTAACGGGAAAGGTGAATATAACAAATAATACTTATAGTATTCATCATTATAGTGCAACATGGCAGTCTGAAGATAATCTGAAACATATTAAAATAATTAGAAAGAACAATGCCATATTTGGTGAAAAATTAGGAAAATATGTAAATTTAGTCTTTAGAATATTTTGGGCGATTTCTAGAAGAATTAAAAAGGTTATAAGGAGAAAAAATGACGAAAATTAGTATAATTGTGCCAATTTATAATATAGAAAAATATTTAAAAAGATCCTTAGATAGCTTAGTGAATCAAACACTAGAAGATATAGAAATTATTTTAGTAGATGATGGAAGTACTGATAATTCTCATAAAATTGCTGAAGATTATAAAGAAAATTATTCTAATGTATTATTAGTTACTAAAGAAAATGGTGGGTTGTCTGATGCAAGAAACTTTGGTTTACAGTATGCATCAGGAGAGTATATTGCTTTTATTGACTCCGATGATTACGTTGAAAGTCAAATGTTTGAGAGAATGTATAATTTATCGGAAAATGGTCGGAAGAAAATTATTGAAAGTAATTTTCTTTGGGAATTCCCAGATAAAAAAGTAAAAGATGTAGTGAAAAAATATAATTCATTAAATGAATACTTAGTAAAAGGTAGAGTAGTGGCTTGGAATAAAATTTATAAAAAGTCATGGCTAGATACATTGGATTTTAAATTTCCAGTTGGACGATTATATGAGGATCAGGACTTCTTTTTCAAGATGGTTGCTAATTTACAAAATATAGAGGAAATAGCTGTAGATGATCATATAGGAGTTCATTATGTACAAAGAAGTAATTCGATTTCTTATAATGAATCTACAAGAATTAGGGATATTTTTTGGATATACAATGATATAATTGAATACTATCGGGTACATAAAGTAACATGTTATAAAGGTGAGATGGAATATAGATTCACTAGGAATTTACTGGGAAATGTATTGATTAGAAAAGTTTTAAAGCAAAAAGATAGGAAATTAAAAAGAGAGTTATTATCTGAAATAAAAAGTTATATTGATACAAATTTTCCAAATTGGAAAAGAAATAAATATCTCAGTGAAAGAAGTAAACAAAATCTATATTTAAAAATGGTAAATTCAATAACATATAAGTTATTCTATTTATATTAGAAGGGATGTTAATTTATGAATAGAAAGAGTCTATTTGAAGAAGGAACATTTTGGGTTGCAATAATTTCGTTCGTATGTGCCTTTTTCTGTTTATTTGTAGGAGTTTTTGAAGCTTTTATAACAGCAATATTTTGGGCAGTTTTTGGAATTTTTACGTTGAATTATGCAATTTTAAAAAATAGAAGAAGAAATAGGAGGTAGCGATGTTTAAAGATTTAATTAAACAATTTAACTTTTGGGTATCTATTTTTTGTTTTATTTTATCATTTTTCAATCTTTTTATTTTTGAAAGAAAATATCTTTTACTAACGATTTTGATTCTTATTATTGGTGTGGTAGATATGTTTAATGCGGTTATGACAGTAAGAGTGAATAAGAAAGATAAGTAAGGAAGAACCTTGTAATTATTGGAAATCAAAAATTACAAGGTTCTTTTTGATATACAAAAAAAGCATAATATCGATAATACATCGGAATTATGCTTTAGATTGCTTAATCTTCACTATCAAGACTTTCAATAATAAGGGTTGCTGTTTCTTCAATAGACTTAGTTGCTACATTAATTTGTAAGCATCCTAATTCTTTATATAGATTAGTTGCAAATTCTAATTCTTGATTAATATTATCCATATTTGAATAAACAGTATCTGGATCTAGACCATAAGAAATCATGCGTTGACGTCTAATATTGTTTAAAACTTCAGGATCATTAGTCAAACCGAAGATACGTTTTTTATCAACTTGATAAATTTCTTTAGGAATTTGAGTTTTAGGAACTAATGGAAGATTGGCAACCTTATATCCTTGGTTAGCAAGATATAGTGATAAAGGTGTTTTAGATGTTCTGGAAACACCTAAAAGTACAATATCTGCTTTAAGGAAACCAGATGGATCTTTACCATCATCATAGGTAACTGCAAATTCAAGAGCTTCAATACGCTTGAAATAGTCTGGATTGAGTTTGTGCTTTAATCCAGCTGCATTTAAAGGTTTTTCTCCAGTTATCTCGGCTAAAGTTTGGACCACACCAGTTAGAGCATCAATAACATGCAAGTTATTTTCTTTACCAAAATTATTAACATAGTCAGATAATTCAGGATTAACAAAAGTATGTAAAATAATGGCATTTTCTCTTTTTGCCTTATTCAAAATACCTTGAAGTAAAGAAATAGTTTTTGTTAGTGGAAAACGGCGAATGTTAAATTTACTATTAGGAAATTGAACGGTACCTGCAGTAATTAAACTAAGACCAGTTTCGCCAACTGAATCAGAGATAACAAAAATATTAGTAATAGAATCAGACATATTATCACTCCTATAAAAGCGTTTTACATGTAATTAATTATACATTTAAATAGATATTATTTCCATATGGAATGAAAAATTAATGTATTATTAGCTAAGTAAAGAATAATATGTCAAGAAATTACAAATTATTTATTGATATATTATTGACACTAGATAAAGCATTAGTTACAATAGAAAAGAACTGTTGAAATATGTACTTTTGCTATTTAAGACGGTTACATTTAAGCTCGGAGGGAGGGAAACACACATGTCAAAAACAGTCGTTCGTAAAAACGAATCTCTTGATGACGCTCTTCGTCGCTTCAAACGTTCCGTTTCAAAAACAGGTACTTTGCAAGAATATCGGAAACGCGAATTCTACGAGAAGCCAAGTGTAAAGCGTAAGAAGAAATCCGAAGCAGCTCGTAAACGTAAAAACAAGCGTCGTTTCTAATTTAGGAGGCTTGATGTAGTGAGCTTATTAGAGTCATTGCAAAAAGATATGATTGCAGCTATGAAAGCAAAAGATAAGGTCAAACTTGGCACTATCCGTATGTTAAAAGCTGCAGTTGTGAACGAGCAAATTGAGGTTGGACATGACTTATCTTCAGATGAAGAAATAGCTGTGTTATCTCGAGAGTTAAAGCAACGTAAGGATTCTCTTGAAGAATTTAAGAATGCTGGCCGTGATGAAGCTGTTCAAAATCTTAAGAATGAAATAGAGGTTGTTGAAAGCTATTTACCAGAGCAACTTAGTGAAGATGAAGTGAAGACCATTGTTCAAGAAACGATTGACCAAGTTGGAGCAACGTCCAAAGCTGATTTTGGTAAAGTCATGGGAGCAGTAATGCCAAAACTCAAAGGAAAGGCTGACGGAAAGTTAGTCAATGCAACCGTAAAAGAATTATTAAATTAATAATTACTCGATTTACTACCACATTATATTTGTGGTAGTTTTTTTATGCTTTTATAATATGATATAATGAAAGCGATATATAAAGGGGAGGACTGTTTACAATGAAAAAATACATAAAAAATAAATTATATACTCATAGAGTAAGGGTTAAAAAATTATGGGCAGTTTGTTTAATTTTAATAGGAATTAATAATGTTATAGTTGGTGTAGGCAAATATTTTAAAGCTGATTCTGATAGAAAATAAAATATTTTGTAGATCATTAATTGAATTATACATACATATAAAAATGACAAGATTTAATTTGAAAAATCTTGTCATTTTTAGTTATTCGGTTGTACTATAAGATTTTTGGCGATAATAATTTAATGATGTAAGATCTTCTAATCTTAATTGCTGAATAAGTTGTGTATCGCTTAAATTTTGATTATTTAGAATAAAATAACATACGGCATTTTGATATAGTTCACGAGGAGATAACTTAATATCGATACTCTTTTGGTCCTTCTTTAAATATTTGTGTAATCCAGGTAAAGTTAATTGGGGTGAAACAATATCCAATCTCTTTTTCAAAAAGATATCGTGAGTATGCTGTCGTTGCTGAAGGTTTATAATCTCCTCATTAAATAAATTGATAAATTCATACTCAAAATCTGTAAATTCTATCTGATTTAGTTCCTGATAAAAGTCTTTTTGTAAAATCTCTTTTATTGTATAAAAGTGTGATATCAATAAGAGAGTCATACGAGTATAAAAGCTCAGATTATCATCAACTAAATATTCAGCTAACTTTTCAGTCCAAGCTAAATCAGTAGCTTTATTTACAGTACGTTTTCTTCCTTTAATAGATAGAGTAGGCAAAACAGGTGATAAATTATTAATAAATAAAAATTTAAAGTAAGTGTTAATATGGGTAAGCATCTTATTATAAGTAGTATTTTTAATATTATTAGTTATTGATAAGGTGTTTAAATACTCTTTAATATCATTGCTAGAAATTGATGAAACTTTTAGTGAATCACGGTAATTTGGATTATTTTGTCTAAGATAATTAAAGAAACGTGTGATATCACGAGTTAAATCAGCAATGGTATTTTCTTCTAGAAAACGTTCATTACGCAAATACAAGATAAATCTCTTTTCATAAGGAAAACTCAAAAATTTATCCTCCCTTTTTAATGTACTTCAATAGTGAACGACTTGGGGCATTAAAACTAAATCCGTCGCCCATTGCCTCAGAAACTTCAAAAATAGAGACAAATGCCTCACTATCATGATGATTGATGTATCCTTTTAATGTATTTAGTTCATTAGGACTAACGACACAGTATAATGCTTTTCGTTCTTGTCCAGAAAAAGCACCTTCAATTTTAAGATAGCTGACACCACGTTCCATTTTCTGAATTATATCATTAGCAATCTCTGTTGGATGATTAGTTATAATAATAACCCCTCGTGCAGCATAGGCACCTTCTTGAATGAAGTTAACAACTTGGGCAAAAACATATGAACCAAGTAAAGTGTACATCATTTGGCGTAAGTCTAGATAACTTAAAGAACAAGTTAAAACGATAACATCTAAGGCAAGTAATGTTTTTCCCATAACAATGCCACGTTTCTTTTCAAAAATACGTGCAACTATATCGGTACCACCAGTAGTTCCTCCAAAACGATAAACCAATCCAGAACCAGTACCACCAATTAAACCAGCTAAAACACCAGCAAGGAACAAGTCGTGATGAATATTGATATCAATAGGAATCCTTTGCCAAAGCCAAGTCCAAATTGATAACATAGTAGTTCCGTAGATAGTATATATTAAAGCTTTCTTTCCTAGATAACGATAACCAATCCAAATTAAAGGAATATTAAGTAAAATAATTGAATATGCAGGATCGATATGTAGCCAATATCTAATAATTAAGGTAATACCTGTTGCTCCACCTTCAGCAAGGTTATTGGCAATATTTACAGTAACTAAGCCAAAAGCGTATAAAGAACAACCGATAGTAATAAAAATTAAATCTTTAAGACTAATTTTTTCATTTTGATAAGTCATTAATTATTCACCCCTTATATTAAGTTCACTTTTTTATAGATAGTAATTATAGTTCTATACTATCATGAATTTCAAAGATATAATATTATTTATAACTATTAGATAGTCGGTATTTTAATAAATACGATGAGTATTGTATAATTGATATTAATATAATGCATGGGAGGACTTTTTTATGATAAATGTTTTAGTTGCTGGATTCAAAGGAAGTATGGGAAATAAAACAATCCATATGGTAGCAAACAATGATAAATTTAAACTTGCAGGTGTTTATAATCCAGTAGTTACTGAAAAGAATGTTAATGAAGTTGCTGAATTTGCAGACTTGGATGTGCCTGTATATACAGATTATGAACAAATCCCAGTTAATGATATTGATGTATGGATAGATTTTACAATTCCAAGTGCTGTTTATCAAAATGTTAAGTTTGCACTAGAAAATAAAATTTCAGTTGTTGTGGGTACAACTGGACTTAAGGATGAACAAATTGTTGAATTAAAAGAAATTGCTGCAAAGAACGGTATTGGTGGATTGATTGCACCTAACTTTGGTATTTCAGCGGTTTTATTAATGCAATTTGCAAAACAAGCTGCAAAATATATGCCTGATGTAGAGATTATTGAAATGCACCATGATAATAAGTTGGATGCACCAAGTGGTACTGCTATTAATACTGCAAAATTAATTGCTGAAGTTCGTGAAGAACATCAACAAGGTAATCCAGAAGAAACTGAAAGTTTAGATGGAGCTAGAGGTGCTAATTATGAAGGAATGCATATTCATTCTGTTAGATTACCTGGATATGTAGCTCATGAACAAGTTCTCTTTGGTAGCAAGGGAGAAGCTTTAACAATTAGACAAGATTCATTTGATAGAGAATCATTTATGACAGGTGTAGCTTTAGCTGTAGAAAAAATTGGTGATTATAATAAATTGATGGTAGGTTTGGAGAACTTATTATGATTGTAGAAAATATACCAGATGAGTTTAAAAAAGCATTACCTATTTTAGAGAAAATTAGAGAAGCTGGATTTGAAGCATGCTTTGTTGGTGGTAGTGTTCGTGATACTTTACTTGGTCTACCAATTCATGATGTTGATATTGCTTCAAGTGCCTATCCTGAGGAGATTAAACAAATATTTAGTAAGACTGTTGATACAGGTGTAGAACATGGTACGGTGATGGTTTTAGACCACGGTACTGGATATGAAATTACTACTTTTCGAACAGAATCAACTTATCAAGACTATCGAAGACCTGATAAGGTTGAGTTTGTGCGCTCTTTAGAAGAAGATTTAAAACGAAGAGATTTAACAATCAATGCTCTTGCGATGGATGATAAGGGTAAAATCATAGATTTATTCGATGGATTAAAAGATTTGAAAAATGGCATTATAAGAGCCGTTGGAAATCCAGAAGAACGATTCCATGAAGATGCATTACGTATGATGCGTGCTGTCAGATTTGGTAGTCAATTAGATTTCAAAGTAGAACTAGATACCTTCAATGCTATTAAGAAAAATTCCCATTTACTTGAAAAAATTGCAATTGAAAGAATTCATGTAGAATGGGTTAAACTTCTCTTAGGTAAGAATCCTAAACAAGGATTAAAAGAATTTTTAGATACAGAATTATATAAATACTGCCCATTATTTACAGATAAATATGCTGAATTAAAGTCTATATTGGAATTTCCAGACTTTAAATTAAATACAGAAGAAGAATGTTGGACATTATTATCTGATGTTTTTAAGTTAAAAGATACTGATATAAGCAATTTATTACGTTCTTGGAAGAGTTCTAATAACATTATTAAATATGTTATTGCAGCTAGTTTATGTGTCCAAAAAATCAAAGATAGTAAGTTAGATATTGAGACATATTATCAAAATGGATTAGAAATCATTTTAACAGCTAACCAAATTGCAAAAATACGAGGATTTGGTATGGATGATAATGAGCTTAAAATCAATTATGATAAATTACCGATTAAATCTAGAAAAGAAATGAAGATTAATGGTAAGGATCTTGTGCAAGAGGCAGGGATCAAACCTGGAAAAATAATGGGTGAAATTTTAAATAAACTTGAAAAAGAAATAGTTTTTGGAAATATTATTAATGACAAAGAAACATTAATAGAAAATGCAAAGAAACTATTAGAAGAGAAAGTGTGAGTAGTTTGCAAACTTTACGTGTAGAAAGTTTAACCAAGACATATGGCGAAAAAACGCTATTCAAGGATTTAAACTTTTTAATAAATGAACATGATAGAATTGGCTTAATTGGAACAAATGGTTCTGGAAAAACAACACTATTGAATGTATTAACTGGAATTGATTCAGCAGATTCTGGAAATTTAATAAAACCAAATGATTATCGCATAAGTTACTTAAAACAAGCACCTGAATTTCCACAAAACAGTACAATTATGGAAGCTATTTTTACTGGAGCAGCTCCTGTATTTCAAACAATTAGAGATTATGAAGAAGCTCTAACTGAATATGGGGCACATCCAGATGATAAAAAAGCTGAACAACGTTACATTAAAGCTGAAGAAAAAATGAATCAAGAAGATGCATGGACAGCTGATAGTGATGTTAAGACAATTCTAACTCAATTACACATAGAGGATTTAACGCAAAAAATAGAAGAGTTATCTGGTGGACAAAGGAAGCGTGTAGGATTAGCTCAAGTATTGATTCAAGCGCCTGATTTGTTGATACTAGATGAACCAACTAATCATTTGGATTTTGATTCTATTGAATGGTTAGAACAATATCTTGCTAACTATAAAGGGGCATTATTGGTAGTTACACATGATAGATATTTTTTAGATCAGATAGCTACTGAAATAATGGAATTGTCATTTGGTAGTTTATATTCATATACTGGAAACTATCAAGATTTTGTTAGACAAAAAGCTGAACGAGTTGAAAGAGAACTTGTTCAAGAACATAAACAACAACAATTATATAAAAAAGAATTAGCTTGGATGAGAACAGGTGCTAAAGCACGTACTACTAAGCAACAAGCTAGAATTAATAAATTTAATGAATTAAAAAGCAATTTAAATAAAGTCCAAGTTGACGAAAATGTTGATATTAATTTAGGACAACAAAGACTGGGAAAGAAAGTATTAGAATTAAAAGATGCAAGTTTAACAATTGGAAATCATAAAATAATTGAAGATTTCAATTTGCTAATCCAAGCTGGAGACAGAATCGGTATTACAGGTGTTAATGGTGCTGGGAAATCTAGTTTTTTAAATGCTTTATCAGGTGAATTGCCATTGGATTCAGGCATTTTGACAATCGGTGAAACTGTAAAGATGGCTTATTATCGACAACAGACGGAAGAGATTCCTGAAGATAAAAGAATTATTAGTTATTTAAACGAAGTTGGTCAAAACATTGTAAATAAAGATGGCGAGCGAATTAGTACAACTCAGTTATTGGAGCAATTTCTATTTCCAAGATTTATGCATGGAACATTGATTCGCAAACTCTCTGGCGGTGAAAAAAGACGCTTGTATCTTTTGAAATTATTAATGTTTCAACCTAATGTTTTATTATTGGATGAACCAACTAACGATTTAGACATAGGAACATTAACAGTTTTGGAAGATTATTTAGACAATTTTAATGGAACTGTTATTACCGTATCACATGACAGGTATTTTCTTGATAAGGTAGCTGATTCATTATATATCTTTGAAGGAAATGCGAAAATCAAGCATTATGTCGGAATGTTTACAGATTATCTGAAGAATGCCGAGAATGAAGCAGTTAAAACTAAAAAACAATCATCTGCAACAAAAGTAGAAAAGACAGATAGTGCAGAAGGCAAAGTTAAGAAAAAAACTAAGTTAACTTACGCTGAAAAAATGGAATATGAAAAATTAGAATTGGAAATCGACAAGCTTGAAAATAATAAAGCAAGTTTAGAAGAAGAAATGCAACATGTTGATGGAGCTGATTACACTAAATTAGCAAGCTTACAGCAACAGATTGATGAATTAGATGAAGATATTATGGAAAAAGTTCAACGTTGGGACGAACTTAGTCAGTATGTTGATTAATAGGAAGGAGAACACCGATGTCTATAGTAGAAGAACCGTATTTACAGTTAATTCGTGATATTTTAGAAAAAGGTCATGAAAAGAGCGATAGAACTGGAACTGGGACAAAGAGTCTCTTTGGTTACCAAATGAGATTTAATTTAGCAGAAGGTTTCCCATTATTAACGACTAAAAAAGTTCCATTCGGCTTAATAAAGAGTGAATTGTTATGGTTTTTAAGAGGAGATACTAACATTAGATTCTTATTGGAACATAATAATCATATTTGGGATGAATGGGCATTTAAGAATTGGGTTCAAAGTGATGAATATCATGGACCAGATATGACTAATTTTGGTTTAAGAGCCCAAGAGGATGATATCTTTAATAAGGTTTATCAAGATGAAAAGAAAAAGTTCTGTCAGAAAATTGTTGAAGATCAAGAATTTGCTAATAAATTTGGCAATTTGGGAGATGTATACGGTGCTCAATGGCGTCATTGGCAAACAAGAAATGGTGAAACTATAGATCAAATAAAAGATGTTATTGAGACTATTAAAAATAATCCAGACTCACGTCGCATGATTGTAACAGCATGGAATCCAGAAGATGTTCCATTAAGTGCTTTACCACCTTGTCATACATTGTTCCAATTTTATGTAAATGATGGAAAACTAAGTTGTCAATTATATCAACGTTCTGCAGATGTATTTTTAGGTGTACCTTTTAATATAGCAAGTTATGCATTGTTGACGCATATGATTGCTAGAGAAACTGGACTTGAAGTAGGAGAATTTGTTCATACTCTTGGCGATGCGCATATTTACTTAAACCATCTAGATCAGGTTAATGAACAATTGCAAAGAAAGCCCAATGATGCTCCAACATTATGGTTAAATCCAGAAAAGAAAAACATTATGGATTTTGAAATGGAAGATATTGAGGTAAAAAATTATCATTCACATTCAGCAATTAAAGCGCCAGTTGCTGTTTAGTCTGTGAGGTGTGCATTATGATTTCATTTGTATGGGCAGAAGATCAAAAACATCAAATAGGATATAAGGGACATTTACCTTGGAGACTTCCAGCCGATTTGGCTCATTTTAAAGAAGTTACAATGGGTCATCCAATGGTAATGGGGAAGAAAACGTTTGATAGTTTTCCTGGTTTATTACCAGGACGTCAACATATAGTGTTAACCCATGATACTAACTTAAAAGAAAAGTATAAAGATAATCCCCAAGTAGAAATTATGAATTCTATTGATGAATTAACTTCTTGGTTAGATGAAAATCAGTTTCAAGAAGTTAGCGTTATTGGTGGAGCGATGTTATTCAACTTACTTCTTAATAAAGTAGATAAATTATATAAGACTGAAATACTAAGTGAGTTTAATGGCGATACGGTTATGCCTACTATTAATTATGATGAATTTAAACTTGTTTCAAAAAAAATCGGTAAGGTAGATGAAAAAAACAAGTATCCTTATGTATTTTTGGAATACGAAAGAAAATAATTTCTAATAAAAATAATGAAAGATGAGTAAGACAATTTTGTAGTACTCATCTTTTTTTACATTTTTAAGGCTTAAATGTTGACTTCAAGTTAACTTGAAGTTTTATTATAGATATGTAAGTTCATATAGGGTTGATATTAAAAACTCTAAATTTTTAATAGAAGGATGTGCTAAATATGCAAAAATTATCAAGTTTAACATCGCCATTAGTTCTAGCGAATGGTGTTGAAATTCCAGGACTAGGCTATGGTACTTATCAAACTCCACCTGAAGATACATACAGAGTAGTATCAGAAGCATTATCAATTGGTTATCGCCACATTGACACAGCTGCATTATATGGTAATGAGAGTGGTGTAGGTAAGGCTGTTAAAGATAGTGGGTTGAAGCGTGAAGAAGTATTTATTACTAGTAAGTTATGGAATACTGCACGTGGGTACGACAAAGCAATTGCTTCCTTTAATAAGACTTTAGAAAATCTTGAGACAGATTATTTAGATTTATTCCTAATTCATTGGCCAGCTAATGAAAAGCAATTTGGGGATGAAGCTAATAAAATTAATTTAGATACATGGCGTGCTTTTGAAGACCTCTACAAAGAAGGTAAAATCAGAGCAATTGGTGTATCTAATTTCATGCCAAATCATTTGAAATATTTATTAGAAAATGCAGAAATTAAGCCAATGGTTAACCAAATTGAAGTTCATCCTGGTTGGCCACAAACAGAAGCAATTCGTTATTGCCAAAGACATGATATTTTAGTTGAAGCTTGGGCTCCATTGGGTGAAGCAGCAGCTTTAAGTAATGAAGTTTTACAAAGAATTGCTAAAAAATACGATCATACAACTGCACAAGTATGCTTACGTTGGGGAATTCAACAAGGAATATTGCCATTACCAAAATCTGTTCATAAGAATAGAATTGAAGAAAATACACATATTTTTGATTTTGAATTAACAGATGATGAAATGGATGTTATTGGTTCACTTCGTAATCTTGGTGGACAATGCAAAGTTCCAGATCAAGTGGATTTTTAATATGAAAACGGAAGAAAAAGTATATCGAGTCGGTGAAATTGCTGAGATGTTTGATCTTAGTAAATCAACTATTCGTTTTTATGAAGAAATTGGATTATTTCCTAATTTAAAACGTTCTCCAGGTGGGCTACGCCTTTTTTCTCAAGAAGAAATTAATTGCATTGAAGATGTTGAATGTTTAAAGAAAACAGGAATGTCTTTAAAGGATATTGCAGCATATGTAAGTTGGAAACAAGAAGGAGATTCCAGTCTTCTAGCAAGATTAAATCTCATTAGAAATCAAAGACTTACTTTAGAACAAAATATTCGCAATCTTGAAAAAGAACTGACAAAGTTAACCCATAAACAATGGTATTATGAACAAGCTGTTACAGCTGGAACAGAATCTATTTTTAATGGGGATTGCGAATATGAGTATTATCGTGCTCATCCTGATGAACAACAAACTGAAAGTGAGGGGTAATAAATGAGACAAATTACTTTAGGTAATGGTGAAATTACTGTTTCCCAAGTTGCACTTGGAATTATGCGTATGGGTAAAAAGAGTGTAGAAGATGCTACAACTGTTCTTAAAACTGTCTATGACCAAGGAGTAAATTTCTTTGATTCTGCTGATATATATACAGATGGTAAATCAGAATTAGTTTTTGGTAAAGCTTTAAAAAATTCAGGTATACCACGTGACAAAGTCTATATTCAATCTAAAGCTGGGATTGTATTAGATGATGCACGAACAACTGCTGATGGATTGGTATTTGGACAAAGATATGATTTTTCTAAAGAACATTTATTACAAGCTGTAGATGGAATTTTAGAAAGAATTGGTGTAGGTTATTTGGATACATTCTTGTTACATCGCCCTGATCCATTAATGGAACCAGATGAAGTAGCGGAAGTATTTAATACTTTATTGAGAAGTGGAAAAGTTAGAAATTTTGGTGTATCTAATTTTAATGCTAGTCAAATAGATGTGTTACAACAAGCTGTTGGCCAAAAATTAATCATCAATCAAGTTCAATTAAGTTTGAAGCATACACCTTTAATTGATAGTGGAATTTTTGTAAATAGACTTGAAGATGAAGCTGTTGATAGAGAAAGTGGAATGCTTGAATATTCTAGAAAAAATAATATTACTCTACAAGCATGGTCCCCATATCAATATGGAATGTTTGAAGGTGTATTTATTGATAATCCTAAGTTCCCAGAATTAAATGCAATGATGGATGAAATTGCTAAGAAGTATGGAGTTACTAAAAATGCGATTGCGACTGCTTGGATTACCAGATTGCCACATAATGTTCAAGTTATTTTAGGTTCAATGAATCCACAACATTTAGAAGAGAGTATTGCTGGTGCTGATATTCGTTTAACACGACAAGAATGGTATGATTTATATCTTGCAGCAGGACACAAATTACCTTAAAATAAATATTGAATAAGTAAAAAATAGGCGTCAATAAGATAATATATCAATAAAAGATATGTATCTTACTGGCGCTTTTTGTTTAAAAAATTAATAGTGTTATTAACCATGAAGTAGTAGCAAAAGTAAATAAAATTGTTTCTAAAAGTTTGGTATATTTAAATTGGCGTATAATGATAATTAAAGTAAATAAAATTAGAACTATTATGGATAGTATAGTTGATAAAGTACTAATTCTCAGATTAAGTAAGGAAAGTAAACTATATATAAAAAATAATATATTAGTAACTGAAAAAAGTATTTTTTGTTGATGATAACATAAACAAGTAAATAGAACATTAAATACTAGTAGAGCTAAGCTTAATCCAAACCCAATCCAACCAAGAACAGATAGGTGGAATCCAATAAATACAGCTATGTAAATAGTAGTTGTATATAAATAGAGTAAGCATGATGAAATTATATCCATAACTTTGGTAGCCCCGGTTAATTTAAGAGATATACTAACAATTTCAAATGATGAGTAAATAAAAAGTGTAGCTAATATGAGAGCTAAAGATGTAATCATCGCATAATTAGTAGTTTTAGAGAACTTAATCAAATCGATAATCAACAATATTATCGAAGAAATTAAAGAAAGACCTAAAAGAACAGAGCTGCTAATTATAGTAATTAAAGGATGTTTATTATTAAAATTTTGCATTAGTATCACCTATAAAATTTTGTTATAATTTACGATGTATGTATCTTTCATTGTAACATAGATATTTTAGTTTCTAGAGGTAATAAAAATGAATTATAAAAAAATAGTATTGTTAGGGTCATTGGTTGCAATTTTAATCGGAGTTATTACTTTAACTACCATTAATAGCAAGAAAAATATAAGCAAAAGTAATGAAGTTCAGATAAAGAGTACTAGAGAAAATGTTAAAGCTGTGAAAGTTTCTAAAATTAAGCTTGTGGGATTAGGTGATTCTTTAACGTACGGAGTTGGTGACCAAACTAATAAAGGTGGATATATACATCTTATTAAAGAAAAAATAGAAAAGAAAGAATCTATAGACGTGATTACCAAAAATTATGGTAAGACTGGGGATAGAAGTGATCAAATATTAGCGAGACTTTTAACCAAGAAGAATATTCAAAAAGATATCAAGAATGCTAATGTGATTACAATGACAGTTGGTGGTAATGATCTAATGCAAGTTATGGAGAAAAATTTTTCTTCAATGGCAGATGATAAGATGCAACCAGTTGTAGAAAAATCGGCAAAGAATTATCAAAGTAATTTACAAAATTTAATAGGGAAAGTTAGAAGTTTAAACAAGAAAGCACCAATATTTTTATTTAGTGTATATAATCCATTTTATGTATATTTTCCTAATATTACGCAGATGCAAGATTATACTAATAAATGGAACAAAATTGCTAGACAAGTTACATTGGAAGAAAACAAAGTATACTTTATTGATATAAATAAACAACTTTCAATGGGGCAATATGTAAATTTACCTAAAGAAGATTTGGTGAAAAAATCAGAAACAGATTTAGATAAAAAATCAGGTAAACAATTAGAAAATATTTTATCAAATACAAAAGAAAAGAATGACTATTTATCTGAAGATGATCATTTTCATCCTAATTTAAAAGGATATAAGTATATGACAAATAAGTTATTTGATGAAATGAATAGACATAAAAATACATGGTTGGTGAAATAATAGAATGGAAGAGAAAAAGGTAAATTATTGGAAATGGGCTTTTTTTGTATTAGTGGGAATTTTATTTATAAGTGGTTGTTATCTCGCAACAAAAATAACTTCACAAACAAAAGAGCAAACTAATATAGCTAAAGTTCCAGATAAGAATTCTAAGCAAAAGTATACAAGTGTTGATGTTACATTGGATAAGAAACAAGCTAATGCGACAATCAATTATTATTTACGGAAAAATCAGAAAAAAGGTAAGATTAAATATCGTTTTTTGGTAGATAAATCTGCAATCATGATGGGAACAACTAAGATTTTAGGGAAAAATGTATCATTTACATTATATACAAAGCCTACCTTAGATAAGAATGGAAATATTTTATTAAAAGTTAAATCAGTGGCCATTGGTTCATTAAATGCTCCAGCTGGATTTATATTGAAATATGTGAAAAATAATTACGACTTAGGGAAAGTGGCAATTATTGATCCAAAAGCAAAAACTATAACTTTGGATTTAAATCAATTAACTAAGAAACAAGATGTTTTAGTTAAGGGTACTAAGTTAGATTTAGTAAATGATGAATTTAAATTTAATGTAAAAGTTCCGTTGAAATGAGAGGTGTTTTTATGAGTAAGAGACAAAGTTTTTATCAATTCCTAATGACTGAAAGAAATCCAGATAGTACAGATGAAATTGCACAATTTGCTAATAATGCATTTTATGATCAAAGCTTTCCAAAACAAGCAGATGACTATGATTCATTATCGCAATATTTGGAATTGAATGGAACATATTTACCAAGTATGGTAATTTTTGATAATGCTTGGACTAAGTATGAAGAATTTATGAGTTAGAGAAAAAGTATGTTAATATGAATTAGACTAGTATTTTAATGAAAGGACATGATATATAATGGCGATTATACAATGGTTTCCTGGACATATGGCGAAAGCTTTACGTCAGGTAAAAGAAAACTTAAAATCTGTAGATATCGTACTTGAATTGGTAGATGCACGACTACCAGAATCATCGCGTAATCCACAATTAGCTGAAGTTTTACAAGATAAACCTAGTATTATTGTATTAACTAAAATGGATTTAGCTGATCCCGCTGAAACAAAAAGATGGATTAACTATTATGAAAGTATGGGACAACCTGCAATAGCTGTTAATAGTAACAGTGGTAATTTGAAGATAATTGAAAAGAAGATTAAGGAAATTCTTGCAGATAAGCTTCAAAGCAGAAAAGAAAAGGGAATTCAAAACCAAAAATTACGCGCGATGTGTATTGGAATTCCTAATGTTGGCAAGTCAACTTTATTAAATCACCTAGTAAAAAAGAATGTTGCACAAACTGGTAATCGTCCAGGAGTTACTAAGGCTCAACAATGGCTTAAAGCTGGAAAAGATTTGCAATTATTAGATACACCAGGAATATTATGGCCTAAATTTGAGGATCCTTTAGTAGGGAAAAAATTAGCATTAACTGGTGCAATAAAAGATACATTATATGCAAAAGATGATGTTGCTTTATATGCGGTAGAACATTTTATCCATACAAATCCAGATGCACTTGCTCAAAGATATAGATTAACACAATCAGAATTAGAAGATACAACTGTTGAGACTTTATTAGCTATTACAAGAAACATGGGATTTAAAGAAGACTATGATAGAGCTAGTGAAAGATTAATTTTTGAAATTCGTAAAGGTAAATTGGGCAGATATACTTTGGACAAGACGCCAGTAGATGCTAGTCCAGAAAATTAGAGGAAGTAAATGGAAAAGTTAACAATAGCTCAAATAAAAAAGATGCTAACTGAAGAAATTTCAAGTGAGCAATTAGCAGAATTGAAGTTGGATGAGCGTAAAGGCGTGCAATTAGCAATTAAATCTTATGAAAAAAGATTAAAGAAAATTGAAAATGAAAAATTAGAATTTCAAAATAGATTGAAAATTGAGCGTGATTTATGGGATAAGGGTATCGAATATATCGCTGGTGTGGATGAAGTTGGTCGAGGTCCGTTAGCAGGTCCCGTTGTAACTGCAGCGGTTATTTTGCCACATGATTTTGATGTTTTTGAAGTTAACGATTCAAAGCAATTAAGTGAAAAAAAGCGAGAAGAATTATATAAAAAAATATTAGAAAAAGCAGTTGCTGTAAGTGTAGGCTTATCTGATAATAATTTAATTGATGAAGTAAATATCTATGAAGCTACACGTTTAGCAATGAAACAAGCGATAGAAAGTTTAAACATTACACCTCAAAAGATAATTGTTGATGCAATGACAATTGATACAAGAATTCCCCAATTACGGTTAATAAAGGGCGATGCTAAAAGTGCATCTGTTGCTGCCGCAAGCATTGTTGCTAAAGTTACCAGAGATCATTTGATGCAATTTTACGCACGTATTTATCCGGGATATGGTTTTGAAAAGAATGATGGTTATGGAACTAAGCAACATTTGGAAGGCCTTGAAAATAAAGGAGTTACTCCAATTCATAGACAAAGTTTCGAACCAGTCAAAAAAATCTTATTAAAATAATACAAAGAAAACCTTATTTCTACGTATCTTATTAGATAGATTGTAGCAGAAATGAGGTTTTTTTATGGAATTAAGAGATTTTTTGATAAGAGCACATATTTGTAGTCAATACTATGGTGGTTCAGTAAAAAACGTAGCATATTTTATGAATGAAATACAAAAAGTACCTACAGAAGAAGAATTTATCAAACTATTGAAACTTAGTGAAAAGAAAATTGGAAAGTATATGGCTTATTTTCTTAGTGATGGTTTAACTAAAGAAGTAGAAGAAAATAAAAATTATGGTGGAATATGTACAATTTTTGATGAAGATTACCCTGTTTTATTAAAAGAAATATACAATCCACCATTAGTATTTTTTTATAATGGAAATTTTTCACTTTTAAATGCTCCTACATTAGCGATTGTTGGGGCAAGAAAGCATTCGCCATATGCGAGAGAAGTATTAAAGAAATTGCTACCAGATGTTTTAGACGAAGGTATTGCAACAGTTAGTGGCTTAGCGAAAGGAATAGATAGTCTGGCACATAAGATAACATTATCAGAGAAAGGAAAAACGATAGGTGTCATTGGAACGGGACTAGACAGGACATATCCACGTGAAAATTTTGAGCTACAAGCCAATATGGAAAAAGAAGGGATAGTTTTAAGTGAATATGCATTGGGACAAAAGCCCTTACGTTTTCATTTTCCAGCTCGAAATAGGATAATTTCAGGTTTATGTCAATCATTACTAGTTGTTGAAGCTAGGAGACAAAGTGGCAGCTTAATAACTGCTAATATGGCACTACAAGAAAATCGGAATGTTTTAGCAGTTCCGGGAAATATTAACTCAATATTATCAGAAGGATGTAATGAGTTAATTTTGGAAGGAGCTAAACCAATTTTAAGGGCAGAAGATATTTTAGAGGAGTTTAAAATATAGCTAAGATATGGTTTCTGAAATAATTCCGCTTGCATAATTTGAATATCTAGTATAGGATAATATTTGAATTTTTAAGCAGAGAAAGTATGGGCTTAATTTTAAAGATGACATTTTAGCTTAGTAATGTTAAAGTTATCTTGATTAAAAAATTTTGAATAAGTTAATTAATGACAAAGGAGCTGGGTTAATGCCTACTACTCAGAAACCAAAGAAAAAGACAACGAAAAGAACACGAAAGAAAAATTTAGTAATAGTAGAATCGCCCTCCAAAGCGAAAACAATTGAAAAGTATTTAGGATCAAACTATAAGGTTATGGCCAGTTTAGGTCATATTCGAGATTTACCTAAGAGTAAGATGGGGATTGATGTTGAGAATGGATATGAACCACATTATATCTCTATTCGTGGTAAAGGCGATGTTATAAAAGAACTTAGAAAAGAAGCAAAAAAAGCTAGTCATGTTTATCTAGCAGCCGATCCGGACCGTGAAGGAGAAGCTATTGCTTGGCATTTATCATATCTTTTAGGATTGAACCCGGAAGATAAAAATCGCGTTGTGTTTAATGAAATAACCAAAGATGCTGTAAAGAATGCATTTAAATCACCACGTTCAATTGATATGAATTTGGTAGATGCACAACAGGCTAGACGTGTGTTAGATAGGCTTGTTGGTTACTCAATTTCACCATTGTTGTGGTCAAAGATAAAGAAGGGCCTTTCTGCTGGACGTGTACAATCAATAGCATTGAATTTAATTATCCAACGTGAAAAAGAGATTCGAGACTTTAAACCTGAAGAATATTGGACTATTGATGCTAAGTTTAAAAAAGGTAGAACTAAATTTGAAGCTGACTTCTGGGGTGTAGATAATAAGAAGAAAAAATTATCTAACGAGAAAGATGTTAAAGAAGTCATTGAAAAGATTGATAAAGATAAACCTTTCAACGTTATTAATATTGAACAAAAAGAACGTAAAAGAATGCCACCATTACCATTTACAACTTCAACAATGCAACAAACTGCTAACAATAATTTGAAGTTTAGAACTCAAAAAACAATGATGGTTGCACAACAATTATATGAAGGTATTAATATTGGACGAGGTGGAGCTGTAGGTTTAATTACTTACATGCGTACTGACTCTACTCGAATTTCGAGTGTTGCTAAGCATGAAGCAGCTGTCTTTTTACATGAAAATTATGGTGAAGAATATGCTGCTTCTAAACCACGTCAAGGTAAATTATCTGAAAATGCACAGGATGCTCACGAAGCTATTCGACCATCATCAGTTGAACGTACACCTGAAAAGATGGCTAAATATTTAGATAAGGATCAATTAAAATTATATACATTGATTTGGTCAAGATTCGTGGCAAGTCAGATGACACCGGCTGTTTTTGATACTATGCGTGTAGATATAGAACAAAATGGAGTTCAATATCGTGCAAATGGTTCTAAGATGAAATTCCCTGGATTTATTAAGGTATATAAAGCAGCAACAAGTAAAGATAACTTATTGCCAGAATTGAAGGTTGGCGATGAGGTTGACATGGTTCAAAATCAACCAAATCAACATTTTACTTTACCACCAGCTCGCTACTCTGAAGCTACTTTAATTCGTACTTTAGAAGAAAATGGTGTAGGTCGACCATCTACTTATGCACCTACTTTAAGTACAATTCAAAAGCGTTATTACGTGAAGTTAGTCTCACGTAAGTTTGAACCAACTGAACTAGGCGAAATTGTTAATTCCATGATTGAAGAATGTTTCCCTGATATTTTAAATGTTGATTTTACAGCTCATTTGGAAGATCAATTAGATGATGTTGAAGAAGGAAAAGAAGAATGGGTTAGAATTATAGACGAATTCTACCAACCTTTTTCTAAGGAAGTTGACAATGCTCAAGTAAAGATGGATAAGATTAAGATCAAAGATGAGCCAGCAGGAATTGATTGTGAAATTTGTGGTGCTCCAATGGTCATTAAACTAGGTCGTTATGGTAAATTCTATGCCTGCAGTCGTTTCCCAGATTGTCGAAATACTAAGGCGATAGTTAAGGAAATAGGCGTAGTTTGTCCTAAATGCCATAAAGGTCAAATTATCGAACGCAAATCTAAGAAAAATAGAGTCTTCTATGGTTGCTCATTGTACCCAGATTGTGACTTTGTTTCTTGGGATAAACCAATTGGACGTGATTGTCCAAAATGCAGTCATTACTTAGTAGAAAAGAAAACTAAGAAGGGCATGCAAGTTAAATGTAGTAATTGTGATTATGAAGAAGCAATTCAAAATAATTAAAAAGCATTAAGGAGATGAAAATATGACAGCAAGTGTAAATGTTATCGGTGCTGGCCTTGCAGGAAGTGAAGCTGCATGGCAAATTGCAAATCAAGGAGTTAAGGTAAGATTATATGAAATGAGACCACAAAAATTAACTCCAGCACATCATACTGAAAATTTTGCAGAATTAGTATGTACCAATTCTTTAAGAGCAAATCGTTTAACCAATGCTGCTGGTTTGCTTAAAGAAGAAATGCGAACTTTCAATTCTATTATTATGGAGTCTGCAGATAAGCATTCTGTACCAGCTGGTGGTGCGCTTGCTGTTGACCGTGAAACTTTTTCGAAAGAAGTAACAGAAAAGTTACACAATCATCCAAATGTTGAGATTATAAATGAAGAAATTGATGAGATACCAGAGGGATTAACTGTAATTGCTACAGGTCCACTTACATCTGATGCTTTAGCTAAGGATATTACTAAATTTACTGGTAGCGATGGATTGTTCTTCTTCGATGCTGCTGCTCCTATTTTAGAAAAATCTTCTTTAGATATGGATAAAGTTTATTTGAAGTCTCGTTATGATAAGGGCGAAGCTGCTTATCTAAATGCACCTATGACTAAGGATGAATTTTATAATTTTTACAATGAGTTAATTAAAGCAGAAACAGCAGAATTACATGACTTCGAAGACGATAAATTCTTTGAAGGATGTATGCCAATTGAAGAAATTGCTTCTCGTGGTGCACAAACGATGTTGTATGGTCCTTTAAAGCCAGTTGGATTAGAGGATCCGCGAACAGGAAAAGAACCTTTTGCAGTAGTTCAATTGCGTCAAGATAACGCTGCTGGAGATCTATACAATATTGTTGGTTTCCAAACTCATTTGAAATGGGGCGAACAAAAGAGGGTATTTTCTATGATTCCAGGTTTAGAAAATGCACGTTTTGTAAGATATGGTGTAATGCATCGCAACACATTCTTATGTTCTCCAGAAGTTATGCAAGCAACATATCAAACAAAGAAACGTCCAGATTTGTTCTTCGCTGGTCAAATGACAGGTGTAGAAGGTTATGTTGAAAGTGCTGCTAGTGGATTATATGCAGGCTTGAATGCTGCTAGAATTGCTCAAGGAAAAGATCCAGTTATTTTTCCTGAAGAAACGATGATGGGAGCAATGGCTCACTATATTACACATGCCTCTGTGAAGAATTTCCAACCTATTAATGCAAACTTTGGAATTGTACCAAAATTACAAGAGAGAATTAGAAATAAACAAGAACGTAATTTGAAAATTTCGGAGAGAGCCATTGATAGGATCAAGAAATTTAAAAATTTAAATTTCGATTAATTTATTAAGCTATTAGATGATAAGTCTAATGGCTTTTTTATTGTATTAATATCATATATAATATAAAAGAATTCGGTTACGGTAATTTATTTAATAAAAAGAGGGTGACAAAAGCAAATGTTAGAAACATTGAATAATTTTTTCACTATTTTTGGTGCCAGCATCATAGTACCAATAATAATTTTCATTATTGCTCTATTTTTACATGTTAAATTTTCCAAAGCTATAATGAGTGCTTTTTATGCAGGTGTTGGCTTAACAGGGTTCAACTGGGTTATTGCTGAATTCACACCAATTGTAACCAAGATTGTAAGGCAAATGGTCAATAATACTGGAATTAAGTTACCAGTAGTCGATATAGGGTGGCAAGCAGGCTCCTTAGCAAGCTTTGGTTCATCTGTAGGAATAACTTTCTTTATATTTGGTTTGGTTTTTGAATTAACTATTTTTGCATTGGGTATCACTAAGGTTTTTATGGCATCTAATTTATGGAATAATTTTGGATTTATGATTTGGGGAACTTTAGCTTACTATGTAACTCACAATTTTTGGTTATCATTAAGCCTATCTTTTTTCATGTTACTGTATACTTTGGTAATTGCAGAAATTCAAGCTGATAGATGGTCGGAATATTTTGAAATAAAGAATGCAACAGTAGCTTCATTACATAATATAGAACAAACTATCCCTGCAATTTTACTGGATCCTTTATGGAACTTATTGGGATTTAATAAGGTGAAGTTAACTCCGGAAGTTTTCAAGGATAGATTAGGAGTGTTTGGGGAGCCAACGAGTTTAGGGGTAATATTAGGAATAATTATAGGAATTTTAGGTAATTTAAACAATTTAACGGATATAGATGCTTGGGGAGAGATATTAAAGTTTGCAATTCAACTTGCTGCCGTTATGACAATCTTTCCATTAATTACAGACGTTTTCGCTAAAGCATTCATTCCTTTGGCTGATGCGATTGATAGTAGACAAAAAGAGGAAATGAAAGAGAAAACACACCCTAAGAGATGGTTCTTAGGTATTGATGATGGCGTAGGTTATGGAGAACCAGCTACTATAATATCTGGGATGATATTGATTCCAATTATGGTACTACTAGCATTTGTATTACCAGGTAATAGGACATTACCAGTGGTAGATTTAATAGCATTACCTTTTATGGTTGAGTCAGTAGTTGCAATAACTAGAGGTAATATCTTAAAAATCATTGCAAATGGAATTATTTGGTTTAGTTTAGGATTATATGCATCAAGTTGGTTAGGTTCAGTTTATACAGAAGCAGTATCAAATTATGGTGCTACAATTCCAACTGGTGTAGTGTTGATTACAAGTTTTAATCTAATGGCGCGACCATTAAATGCAGTGGTATTTGCGGCATTTATTTCACAAAATCCATTTTGGATAGGGTTATGCTTAGTAATTTATCTCGTATTGTTATTCTTACTTAGAAGATATAGAAGTCAGATATGGAGCTATCTAAGAAAAATGTCAGAGAAAAATATAAATTAACATAAATAAAAATTACTCAGATTTTAAAGTCTGGGTAATTTTATTTATCTTTCATAATTATATTAGAATTTGGAGCAATGCCTTTCAACAGTACTTCAGTCCATTCCTTAGTAAAAGGGAGGGCTTGTTGATATATTTCAGGTTGGGAAAAGCCATTAACCATCGCTTGAGTATAAAGTAATATAAATTCATCACTATATCTTTCATCAATAACACCTTCTTCACGACCTTGTTTAAGTAACTGTTTCATCATATTAAAAGAGTCTTGAGTATATTCTGTCATTTTTTGTGCTAATTGTAAGTCACTAGTTTGGGTATAGTATTGCATTAAATCTAAGTAGAATTGTTGGTGCATTTGTGCAATTGTATCTACTTTTAATTGAGTTAATGCTGTGAAAGTATTGATGAATCCTTGTTTTTCAGTCAAAATATGTTCACTCTTAACTTTTAATTGATCTAGGTAGTAGAAAAAAGTTTCCTGAATTAAATTTTCTTTAGTTTTAAAGTATTTAAAAATAGTAGCTTTAGAAATAGAGGTAGATTCAACGATTTTTTGAATAGTTAAATTATTAATTCCATCTGGATGGTTTATAATTTTCAAAGCTGTCGCTAAAATTTCTTCTCTCTTTTTTGCACTACGTTTTTCGAATCCGTTCATAATCTATATAACATCCTTTCTTTTACTACATATTATACTTAAAGTTATAAATAAAGTGAACTAATTGAGTGTATTTAGTTCATAATTTATTGACTTTTAGCTATATCCAGCTTATTATTGAACTGAAATCAACAATTTAGTTCAATAAATGTGAGGAGGGGTAGAAAATGAAACCTATTGTAAAGATTGAAAATCTGGCTAAAAGATTTGGTAAGATATATGCCCTTAAAGATGTTAGTTTTGAAGTTTATCCAGGAGAGGTAGTCGGTTTTATTGGTCCTAATGGCGCTGGAAAATCAACAACAATTCGTATTATGCTAGGATTGCTGAAAAAGAGTAAAGGAATTATTTCACTATTTGATAAAGATGCTTGGCGAGATTCTTTAGATATTCATAGGTCAGTAGCTTATGTTCCTGGCGATTTAACTTTATGGGAAAATTTGACAGGTGGACAAACGATAGATTTATTAATGAAATTGCACGGTAATGGCGATGAAACGAAGAAGCAAGAATTAGTTAAAAAATTCAATCTGGATTTGTCAAAAAAAGTAAAAAGTTATTCAAAAGGAAATCGACAAAAAGTAGGACTGATTGCAGCTCTAGCAGTTGATTGTGATCTTTATATTTTAGATGAACCAACAAGTGGATTAGATCCACTAATGGAGAGTATTTTTCAAGATGAAATAGCTCGTCTCAAAAAGCAACAAAAGGCAGTTTTATTATCATCGCATATTCTTAGTGAAGTTGAACGTTTAGCAGATAGAGTGGTAATTATTCAAGAAGGAAGTGTAGTAGAAAGTGGCACCTTAGAAGAATTGAGACATTTAACTCGTAGTACAATTCATTTAAAAGTTACAAATGAAGTAACTCCGTTATCTAGTTTACACTTCATTCATGATTGGTCGCAGATAGACCAAAATCAAGCTACATTTTCAATTGATCATCTATCTATGGATAATTTGTTACAGGTATTAACTGAGTATCAAATTCAAAAGTTAGAAATTTTACCACCAACTTTAGAAGAATTATTTATGCGACACTATCAAGTGCAAAAGTAGGATGGTGATAATAATGAAGAGAAGATTTACATATACCTTTATGCTTTTAATTTTTTAATTACGCCAAAAATGGTTATGGTTATGCCTATGGTTGATAGGAATAACTACTTTTGCTAGTGGTTACGTATCAGCCTTTGAAAAGATAGCAGAAGATCAAGGCAAAGTAGGACTATTTATTACTATGAAAAATCCAGCTATGGCAGCTATTGTTGGTCCGCTACCAGTGAAATCTGCTAGTCAATATTCTGTAGGTGTAATGTATGGGCATGAAATGACACTATTTATTGCGGTTATTACTATGATAATTGCAGGAAGTTTTATGATTGATCAAACAAGAAAAATGGAAGAAAACGGGCAGTTAGAGATATTAAAATCGTTACATATTGGTTCGCAAGCCTCTAGTATGGCAACAAATTTATTGGTACTTTTACATACAGTTTTAACAATTATTTTAGTTAGTGGAATTTTAGTATCTTACAATGTTAGTTCTATAGATCTTAAAGGTAGTTTGTATTTTGCATGTTCATTAGGATTAGCTAGTTTGTTAGGTGCATCAATAGCTTATCTTTGTGCTCAAATCTTTGCTACAAGCTCACAAGCACGTGGAATTTTCTTTAGTATAGTGGGAATATTATATGTACTTAGGGCAGGTACTGATGTTAGTAATTTAACATTATCTAAGTTTAATCCACTAGCTTGGACTTATTTAGGTCATCCTTTTTATCAAAATGATTGGTATTATTTGATAGGATTATTTTTATTAACTTTAGTTGTATTTAGTATTGGTTTGGTGCTTGAAAGTTCACGAGATTTAGGATCTAGTACAATTGCTCCAAAAAAGGGTAAAACTAAAGCTAGTAAATGTCTAGCTACACCACTAGGATTTTTCTTTTACTTAAATAGATCTACTATTATTTCTTGGTTACTAGCTGATGGCGTAATTGCATTAATGTATGGTTCAATTTATGGAGATATTGATACATTTGTCAGCAGTAATAAATTAATTAGTCAAATGTTTGCTAATAATTCTACAACATTGATTAATTCATTTACTTCTTTAATTATGGTGGTAACGATAGCAATTGGTTTAGTGATGCCACTAGTAGTTGTTCATAAAGTGCAGTTTGAGACAAATAAAGAACGATTAGGTTATCTTTTAGTGCAGCGAGTAAGTAGGTTGAAAGTTTACTATTCTAGTTTAATTTTAGCTTTATTTTTTGGGACTTTAGCTATACTAATAAATGGATTTTGTTTAGGAATAGCAGCTACTTCATCAATGCAGGCTAATAATGGAAAATTTATTACAACTTGTATTAAAGCATCGTTAAATCAATGGCCATTAGTTTGTTTATGTTTATTTGTTGGACTAATGTTACTAAGCTTGAGTTTGCCTATATTTGTTGGTTGGTTAGTTTATGGATTATTAGGGTATAGTTTTTGTGTAACATACTTTGCTGTACTGCTTGATTTACCCAAGTGGATGATGCATACTTCATTATTCAACGTACTTGCAAAAATGCCAATGGAGAAATTTGATTTGATGTCATTTGCTATTTTAACTGGTATAGGGATATTGGCGATGTTATTAGGAGGAATTTTGTATACACGAAAGGAAATAGTGTAGATAGTTAACTACAGAACAGTTGGATTTGTTTCAACTGTTTTTTTATATATTAAAATCAATAACTTACTTGTAGATTATGGAGAATACGAGTAAACTTGAATTAGTTTTTATTATTTTGAAGTTATTTTAATTATTAAAAATAAAGGTGAGGTTAGTATGACAAGACTTTTTTTTGTACGCCATGGAAAAACAGAATGGAATTTAGAAGGCAGATACCAAGGGGCACATGGAGATTCGCCATTATTACCTCAAAGTTTAGAAGAAATAAAGCAATTATCAGAGTATTTAAAAACATATCATTTTGCAAAAATATACTCTAGTCCAATAAAAAGAGCATTAGTAACCGCTCAAAAAATAAAAGAAAACCTACCTTATAATGTACGTTTAGAAGCAGATGCTGCATTTTCTGAGTTTAATTTAGGTAAAATGGAAGGTATGAAATTTACTGAAGTAGCAGAAAAATATCCAGCTGAATTGGATGCCTTTAGAAATCATCCTGATAAGTATGATCCAACAACAATAGAGGGTGAATCGTTTCCTGAATTATTTGCAAGAATGACTCCAAAAATTAGAGATATAGTTAAAAGATATCCTAATGATGATATTTTGATTGTTAGTCATGGTGCGGCTTTATGTGCTGAAATTCGTTATCTCCAGGGAATACCATTAGAAAAGATTCGTGCAAAAGGTGGATTGGCTAATACAAGTACAACGATTTTACAAACTGTAGATGACAACCAAAAATTCAAATGCTTAGTATGGAATAAAACTGATTATCTAAAGAGAGACTTAGATGCAACTGATGTAGTATAAAGTGGTGGTGAAATAGTGGATAAAAACATTAAAAATAAGGCTGAAGAATTAATTAAAGATCTTATACAGAAAATAGATAATAATCCTTATGATGCACAGGCATATTATAATTTAGGGGTGGCTCTTAATGATGCTCATTCTGCTGAACAAGCAGAAGAACTATTTAAGAAAGCATTGAATATATTTGCTAATAGCAAAGAAAAATCTTCACTTATGCATTATGGATTGGGAAATGTATACTATACTAATTCTATGTACGATAAAGCTATAGTGGAGTTTAAGAAAGTCCAATCTGAAAAGTTAAAGCAAGATTCAATGTTAATGATGGCACAGGCATATTATGCCCAAGAAAATTATCCTCAAGCTATGATGTATGCATTAACAGTTTCTGAAAATACAAAACATAATGTAGATGCAATTTCTTTATTAGCATCATGTTTTATGGCTACAGGTGATTTGACTAATGCAAGAAAATACTATTTAAAAGCTTTAGAGTATGACAAAGATAATGTAGAAGTATTATTCCAATTAGGAGTAATAGAACTTAGCTTGTCAGGAGAAGCAGGTAAGTATTTTGATCGAGTTAAGAATTTGGATAATGAATATTACAAAAAAATGCAGCAACGTTTGGCGGACGTTCAACGTTTCTTGATGACGCAAAAGAAAGGAAAATCTGATGAGTGAGGAATTAGATCTTTTTGCCCAAGAAGATAATGGTAAGTATCTTATAGGAACAGTAAATGCTGTCTATTTTGAGGCTTCCGATAGTTTTTATAAAGTTCTACAAGTCTTGATTAAGGAAACTAATTTCGACTGGGATGATCAGAGAATAACTGTGACGGGAAGCTTTGCTAATATCCAGACAGATTCTTTATATCGATTTGAGGGAAATGTTGTAGAACATCAACGTTATGGGAAACAGTTCCAAGCTGAAAGTTATCAACTAGAATTACCTTCTACAAAAGATGGTGTAATTGCATATCTTTCGAGTGATGAATTTGTTGGTATAGGTAAGAAGACTGCTGAAAAAATAGTAAAAAAATTAGGTGTAGATGCTATTGACGTTTTAAACAATGATATGGATAAATTGGAAGAACTTGGATTATCTGAAAAGCAAAAGGACAGTATAAAAAAAGTTTTAAAGGAAAATTATGGAATTGATAAAATCATAATTGAACTTAATAGTCTAGGTTTTACTAGTACGATGGCTGGAAGGATTTATAATAACTATACAAATAGTACCTTGGAAATAATCCATGAAGATCCATACAGGTTATCCGTAGATATTGACGGAATTAGCTTTACTAAAGCAGATCAAATAGCACAGCAATTTGGTTTTGCTAGTGATTCCCCTGGTAGAATTCGAGGAGCTATTTTTCAATCATTGTATGATTTGACTTATGCTACAGGAAATACTTATGTTGAGTTAAAACCTTTAGTAACTGAAACATTAAAACTTCTTGAAAGTAATCGCAATGAAGCAATTGACCCACAATTAGTTGCAGATCAGTTAATTAAGCTTGCTGAAGAAGATAAAATTAAGTCTGATGATAATAAAGTGTACAGTAGAACCTTTTTCAATGCTGAGTGGAATATAGCAGAGAATTTATATCGACTATTGAAATCGGGCAACAGTGATTTGCCAAATAATGATGCGTTATTAGATAAACTCTTAATAAAGGCTGAGGATCAATTGGGAATAGATTATGATAGTGAACAAAAAAGGGCGATAAAAGATGCAATTAAATCGCCAGTTTTTCTGTTAACAGGTGGTCCAGGTACTGGTAAGACAACAATTATTAATGGGATTGTTGCAGTATATGCCTTATTAAACGACATAGATTTAGATATTGGTAAGTACGATAAAGATAATCCATTTCCAATATTGTTAGCTGCACCAACAGGACGAGCTGCTAAAAGAATGGCAGAATCAACGGGATTACCAGCTTCTACAATTCATAGAATGCTAGGAATAAATGCACATGATGATAAGTTACCTGAAGATATTCAAGAACTTGAAGGTGCATTGTTAATTGTCGATGAAACATCTATGGTAGATACACTTATCATGGATTTATTGTTAAATAGTATTCCTAGTCATATGCAAGTTATTTTTGTGGGAGATAGAAATCAGCTTCCATCAGTACAACCAGGGCAAGTATTTTCTGATTTATTAGTTAGTGATACCTTACCTAAAAAAGAATTAACGAAAATCTATAGACAAGGTGAAGGTTCCTCGATAATTAATTTGGCACATTCAATAAAGAATGGAGAGCTGCCAGCAGACTTTACTAAAGCACAATCTGACAGAGCATTTATTCCATGTGAAGCTGGGCAATTAACTTCTGCTGTTGAGCAAGTGGTAAAAGCTGCTTTGAATAAGGGAAATAGTAAAGATGATATTCAAGTATTAGCTCCAATGTATCGTGGTAATGCAGGAATTAATAGGTTAAATACTATTTTACAAGAATTATTGAATCCAGCTAAACCTCGACAAAAAGAAGTTATTTTCAATGAGCAAGTATTTAGAATTGGAGATAGAGTTCTTCATTTAGTGAATGATCCTGAAAACAACGTCTTCAATGGTGATATTGGAAAGATTGTGGGAATAAATATACCTAAAACTAAAAAAGATAAAAAGGGTGAGCAGATAATAGTAGACTTCGATGGAAATGAAGTAACTTTTGATAAAAAGGATTGGATTAATTTAACGTTAGCTTATTGTATGTCCATCCATAAATCCCAAGGTAGTGAATTTCCAATTGTAGTATTAGCAATGTTGCCACAATATCAAAGAATGTTTGCTAGAAATTTGTTATATACAGGAATAACTAGAGCTAAGCAAAAATTAGTTCTTTTAGGGAATGTTTCTTCATTTAGACAAAGTGCAGAGATTATCTCTCTCAATAGAAAGGCTGGATTATTGAAACGTATAAGAATGGAATTCGGAGTAGAAGGAAAACCAGTAGAAAAAACTGATAATGAAGAAGTTGCTGTGAATAATAACAAAGAACAAGATTCCATTGTTGAAGAACAGGATGAACCGTTCATTTATAATGATGGTATATTGACCATGGATATTATTGTTAATAACAAAGTTGATGCAATGATAGGTATGGATGATATAACACCGTATGATTTTATGGGATAAATCATTTTTAAATATTTATATCATTACTTATAACACTGAATAATCGGGTAAGTATTGCTTATATAACTATTTTTTGTTATACTAACTCTGTTATGGAGAGTTGGCAGAGTGGTAATGCACCGGACTCGAAATCCGGCGAGCCGATTTATATTGGTGCGCAGGTTCAAATCCTGTACTCTCCTTTTTATAAACAATATGTTATAGTTTAAATAATTTTAAAATCACCTATAAACGTTGATATAATAACGTTTATAGGTGATTTTTTGTTTCTGAGTTTTAATATGTTTTAGTATGTTTTTAAAAAGTCTGCACACATTTTGCACACATATATTGAATAATTTATTCTTTAATTTACTATTTTAGTTTCCGTGATAATTGACGTAATTTTTCTTACTATCAGGGTAAAGTTCGTCAGAATTATCATATAAATTTGAGATAAATTTAGATATTTGATTATCAGCACGATTCTTATATTCATCAATTAAATAAGAGTATACCCTAGATGTTGTAGAAATATCTGAATGTCCTAAACGTTTAGATATAATATATAAGTCAATATTTTTTGATAAAAGGTAAGCGACATGAGTGTGTCTAATTGAATGGAAATGGAAACTAGGTTTATCAATTTCTAGTTCTTTTAAACACGTTCTCAAAGTTTTATTTACTGCTGAAGATGTTGGTACCGTATTATATTGGTTCACAAATACCATATCATGATTATTTTGTTTTAAATCTTGTATGAAGTGTAATGTCGTTTCATCAACTCTAATTATTCGCTTAGAAGATTCATTCTTAGTTGGTTGGAATTTTTTAGTTGTCTCATTCCAAGATTTATTGATGTCTATCGTGTAAAAATTAAAATTAATGTCTTTCCATGTTAGAGCTTGTATTTCACCTAATCTAGCTCCAGTAGCAATTGCAAGCAAAATCATATACTTAGCTGTAAAATTATGATTAAGTGTAGTGGTTAAATAATTAGTTAATTTTTTAGTTTCTTCAATGTTTAGATAGTCAATTTTTCTAGTTTTCTTTCGATTGTATACAATATCTGTTCCTGCTATAAAATCTTTTGTTACATCACCATCATACATTGCATCCTTAACACAAGCATGATATAGAGAATTAAATTTTGAAACAGTAGACTTAGCATGATCTTTACCAAATTCGGCTATAAATTTACGATATAAGCGTCTATCCATTTCTTCAATAGGAATACCACTCAAATGTTTTTAAGCACGTTAAAAGCATTTTTATATGTTAGTTTAGTACGTTCTGAAACTGAAGATTCCTTATAAGTTTCAAACCAAGACCAGAAATATTCTGGAAAGGGTGTTTTTGAATTTTGAGAAATAAAATTACGTGCTTTTAAATTCTCTAATTCATTAGCATAAATTTGTGCCTCACGCTTAGTTTTAAAACCACCTTTGGATTTAGATTTACGTTTTCCATCTTCAATCCAATAAACTCTAACTTGATAACCTGAACCACGTTTTGAAATTTCGGCCACAATAATCACTCCTTAAAATTAAAACCCGTCGAAATCGACGGGTTTAGAATACTATTACTCATGATCTATGATGTTGTATACAGTATAACCGCCTTTAACTTCTAGCAACTTAGTTCCGTTATCATCTTCAATCACAAAAGGAATTCTAATATTCCATTTTGAATCAAGAGCATCATTACTAAATTGATGCATCGCACCTTCAAATTCAAGCCAATCATCTAAAGCTTCTTTACTTGAATTAGCTTGTTTAGCAGTATTAACTACTGATTGATCATGACACACCATAATAATTTTATTTTGATTTTTATCATAGGAAACAGTGAAAGTATCATTGTATTCATTATTTAATTCGTTAGATAAATATGTAACTATTGCTTCAGCGTTATTTTGATTTTGAGATTGTTGCTTAGCTTTAATAGAACTAGCTTTTTTCTCTGATAAACTTGAAGATTTTGCATCTTCTTCGATAGAAATACTTTCTTTACGTTCAGATTCTTTAATTGAAGAACTTTCTGCTTTGCTACTTTCAACTGCTTCTTGATGTCTAGATTCTGGAGTATCTCCTAATGCTCCAAAACTAGCTAAAGCAAATATAATAGCTAATGCATACCAACGTTTCTTTCCAGAATTATTCTTATTCCATCTAAATATGAAATAAGCTATAGCTAACATAAGTAAAAACATTAGTATTCTTAACGGTAAAATCATAATTAATACAACTCCTTTAAATTTTTATCGTGATAAAGTACTTTGATGTTGTTTAAAAATTTTCCTTTGCGAATTGATATAAAGCATTAGTAGTATAACAGTCATCTAACGAATCATGAGAATTGTTATTGATACCTAAAAAATTTTTTACGGTAGGTAATTTAGCATTTTCTAAATCCAACTTTCTAGCTAAAGGTAGTGTATCGATAGTTGCCACATTTTTAATAACTAAATTATTAGCAATTAGGAATTTTATATCAAAACCATTAATGTAATGTCCAACTAAAGGTAAATCACCATAAAAAGAAATAAAATCATCTTTTATGTCATTCAATTCTTTCCCATGATCCACAACGTCTTGAGTAATACCAGTTAAATTAATTATAAAATCTGATAATTTAGTGTGTGGATTGATGTATTCGTTGAATACTGCAATTTTTTTATTATCAATGTATTTTATAGCAGATAATTGAATAATTTTATCTTCACCTGGACTTAATCCAGTAGTTTCAATATCAACTACTACATAATCATCTCTGAGTTTTCTGAGTCTAGAGATTTTAATAGTTTCTGATGAATTAGTCTTTGTTCGTGTAGATTTTTTCTTAGTCTTAGTTTTTGGTTTGAATTCCATTACAGGTTGAAGTTTTGGTTTGAAATCATAACTTATAACTTGACTGTTCCTGGGTCTATCGATGTTAGATGAATTTGTTTCTTCAATATTTGTACTCAATGAATTGTTTAAGCTGGAACTTGTACTCAAGGATTCACTCAAGGAACTTGATGTACTTAGGCTTGTTGACGTACTCATTGATTCATTCAAGCTTGTTGAAGTTACAGTGTTATTAATATGTTTATTAGACTGATTAGTTTGTATAGTTTTTCCAGTAGGGGATATTTTATTACTTTTGTTACATTCTTTTACCCAATTAGGTATTTTGAACAAATCCATAATAAGTATTGGATAGGTGATAATCACTCCAACTCCCAATGTTAAAACAGTGATTAATAACATCTTTAATCCATTTTTCTTTAAATAAAACCTATGTAATCCAAACGTTCCCAAAAATATAGCTAGCAAATACGCTAGCCAAATATTTTTAGATTTAATAAAATTTTTCTCTATTAAGTCTTTTATTTTTTTCATATTACTTAAATAAATCCCATAAACTTTTTGATGTACGATGATATACTTTATTGTAAAGTTTACGTTTAGGATGTAACCATCCTGCAGTACGAGTTCCGTAACCAGGGATTAATTTTTTCTTTAATCTTCTTTTATACTTAGCAGTAGTAGCTGCTTTGAAAGATTTTTTTAACGATGGTTTTCTAATATATCCTCTCATATTAATTACCTCAAAGCTTTCCTATACCCAGCATTAATTGCATCTTGTTCAGAGTTAAAATATACAGCGTTGGCAGAATTCATATTATATCCATGTTGACCAGGGACGTGGTAAATATGACTATTAACATTACCTACAATCTTACCAGTATCAGCAGTATTCATATCAGTATTTTGAAAATTACTATCATTCTCGTTATTATCATAATTAGTATCGCTACTTTGATTTGCTTGAGCAGAAGCTAATGACTCTGAACTAGCTTTTGCAATGCTTTCAGATTCACTAGCTCTACTTTGGCTTTCAGCTATAGATGCACTTTCAGATGAAGCTTTGCTTTCGGATTCTTTTCTTTTAGATTCAGAAGCTTTTTTCTTGCTTTCAGCTTTTCTTTTTGATTCCTCTTTAGCCTTTTTTATAGATTCAGCTTTCTTTTTTGATGATTCTTTAGCTTTCTTAGCTTTTAACGAGCTGGATTTATAAGACTCTGAACTAGTTTTAGAGCTTGAATTAGAGTTTGAACAAGCACCTAATAAACTCATAAATAGTAGGGTAGTAGTAATGAATTTCATTTTTTTCTTTTTCATATAAGATCTCCTCACTAATTTTATTTGATAATTAAGAATCTTTTTCTAACAAATGTCTAATTGCCCTTAACTCGTGTAATATTTCTGAATTAACATTAAGCAGTTGTGTAATGCTATCCGGGTCTGTTGTGTTTATATTTGCATTAGTACTAATTGTTGATTGTTTTAATTTGTTTTTATAATCATTAGCAGCTTTTTTTATGGTATCAGCTAAAATACTTACAGTTTTCTTGTTAATATTGTCTATTTCATTAGTAATTGCACCGTTAACAACAGAAACTTTATCAAAAACTAAACCTATTGAATATGAGACGCCATTTACCATATCTAAAGGAATCTCATATGATTTAACACCATAAATCAAACCCTTATCTATAAATAATACACGATTATCTGTACATACAATTAGTACTGTATTGCCTTTAAAAAAACCACTAGTTGCATATAGGATAGTTTCATCATCATTTATTATTTCGGGTAGGGCTTTAATTTCTTTTTTAGTTCCAAATGTATCAGTTACATTTTCTTTTTCTAGCTGTTTGATAATAGTTTCTAAATCCATAATAATATTCTCCTTTATTTAAAAATTAACTATTCATAATTGAATCATATGAGCTAGACCATTTTTCTTTAGCATTATCGAATTTAGATTTGAATTGATCTAATTCTTTTTGATAATCATCTTTTGTTGATTGTGATGTTTTATCGTCATTTATTACAGGAGTATTAGATTGATATTTTACAGCGTAATCATATAAAGCAGATAAATAATCATCTAAATTATTAGAATATTCTTTAAATTTTTGGTAATCGGAAGAAGTTAAAAACTTCTTTTCTTTATGTAAATCTTTCTTACTAATTTTTTGTTTTAAAATATTATTTGCTCTAACGTTAAATTTATTCAATTTTCCCTGCATAGTTGCAGAATGATCGTGAATATCATCGACATTCGCAGCTTCTAGAAGTTCATCTTCTAAGTTTTGATAATTTTCTTTAGTCATGGGTGTAGAGATTGCAGCTTTTAATTCTTCTTTAGATGATGTGGGCGGAAGCAGCTTTGGAAGATGTAGCTTTTTTCTCGGATTTAATACTTGAAGAACTAGATTTATCATTTGAATTTGAATTCGAACAGGCTCCCAGTAAGCTTAGTGATAACAAAGAAATAGTAATAACATTGAATTTTTTCATATAAAATCTCTCCCTGAATTTTATTTTTTCTGATTAGCTTTTAGTGACATCAAATCATTGGTCTTTAGGATGTAATAAACTCAGATAGTTTTTCTGAAATACCTAAATAATCTGTTATTTGATATTTAGTTAGGAGCATTATTTCATCTCTATCTTGCATTCCTATTAATAATTTCATAGCTAATTCATTAGCTTCACGCTCCATTTTAGGAATATTTATATCAGTCCCAGTATGGCGGTAAAAAGGGGTGCTTGCGCCATCATGTAATCTAATATGTGCATATTCATGTAAAATAACAAAATTTAAATAATTTTTATCCCAGTTAGAATTAATAACAATGGTAGAACATCTATTATTTGTTACAGTAAAACCACCTGTCACATCATCAAGTTCAAATTGTAAAAGTTTAATACCAGCGTCACTAATTAATTGTTTAGGTGTATGTAATTCATATTTGCTCTTAAATTCATTATTGATGAAAAAACTCATGTAGATCACACTCCTAATTACGATACTTTTTAGGTGTGAACTTCTTTTTAGCTTCCATTTTATTCATTTCCATAGCAGTTTTTATTGCAATTAAAATTCTATCTTTTTGCTCTTTCGTAGCAGGTTCACCATAGAAATTTAAATTATTGCCGGTTTCAATACCTTCCATCAATTTTTCAGCTTGAATAGCAATATCGTTTTTTTCTTTATCTGAAAGGTCATAATATTTTTGAGGCTGTTTTTCATTTGAATTTCCTAATAAATAATCAGTTGTAACATCAAATATAGAAGCTAACTTATTTATAGCTTCTATATTAGGCTGTCTAGAATCTCTCTCCCATGTTCCGATAGTTTTACCAGAAACATTTAGTAACTTTCCAAGTTCATCTTGTGTAAGTTTTTTCTCATTTCTTAAAGCTCTTAATCGTAAACCAAACATAAATTTCGCCTCCTAAATGTAGTCTTTATATCATTATAATACTACTTTAAGTAGCTTTTTAGAAATAAAAAAATAAAAAGTTACATAAAGTAGCAAAAAAAAAACTCTTTATAGGCTACATTTAGTAGTGTATATTTAAAGTGTAAATTAGCTACAAAACGTAGTTTTTATGTTAGGAGGTGATATTATGACTGAGTTGGCAGTATTAAGAAAACAGACAGGATTAACACAAAAGCAAATAGCCAGAAGAATAGGTATTTCCCATAAAGCTTGGCAGTCTTATGAAACAGGATTTAGGACACCAAGACCAGCTGTTATGCAAAAAATAGAAGATTATTTTAATGTGCCTAAAGAAGTTATTTTTTCTGCAGCTTTTAACTACAAAATGTAGCAAAAAGTAGGTGATTTAAATGGAAGCATTACAAGTAAACATCAATCAAGATTATCTAAACAATCTTGTCAATCAATTCTTTAAAGAATCACTCAACGGTGTAACTTGGGACATCAACGAATTTCTGACAGAAAGGTTTTTTTATTTTCCAATAAAAAAGAACAACTGACAATACACAGGATCAGTTGTTCTAAATTTTATAGATTTGTTTATAAATTGATTTATCTGAAGTTAGTATATAATGAAACATACAAGAAATGATAAGTGAATATTTAAGAAAAATTATCATTAAAGTCAAAAATAAAATGATATAATCTTCTCAAAGAGGTGTTTATATATGGGAATTCTATTTTTAATACTTGGTATATGGATAGCATGGAAGATTTTAAAAGTTGCAGGAAAATTATTTTATTGGATATTCTGTATTGCGCTTTTTGTATGGTTAGTTTCACATTTATGGTTACTAGGGCTTATTTTTATAGCTGCTATCGGCGGAATATACGCCTTAGCCAGAAATTAATTCCTGTGAGAAACTAATTCCCAGCGAATACTAATATAATTTCCTAAAAAATCGCCATGTTCTAGTTCAGGTAAAATTTCTGCCAATGAAACGTTGTAATTGACAGGAATTGGATTGACATCATAACGAGGACGACCGTACTTCTCAACGAAATCAGGATTGTTATAAAATTTCATTTCATGTTTGGTGATTGAATAACTATCCGGATTTTTCAATAGGTCTAATTTAAAACGAGGTCTAGGTATTAAACTGTTAGGAATAATATTTAAGTAAACGAAAAGTTCTGAAAAATCACCATTTTCAATTTCAAACTGGACAGGACTGATGATAGTTTGTAAAGCTGGTGACTTTGCAGGAATCGAAGGCATGTTTTGATCAGGTAAGTATGCATATGATGGATACGAAATATGAATTATATAAATGTATTCGTCGCTTTCGTCAGATACTAAAGCTCCATCAATAACTAATCTGTATAATTGCATCATCAAAACTCCTTAGTATTAATTAATTGTGATAATAATACGATAATTTTTAGAATATTTCAACTTAACAACCTTGTCGACAATATTGATTCATTCTATAATCTAATAGACAAATATATTAGAGGATGTGTAAATAATTGGAAATAACATCAACAAGTAATAGTAGAGTAAAAGAATGGAAGAAATTAAATACTAAAAAGGGAAGAAAAAGACAAAATAAGTATATTCTTGATGGTTTACATTTAGTAAAAGAAGCACTAAAAGCAAATAAGAAAGTTGAAGAATTGTTAATAACTTCTAAATTTGAGCATCTAAATGAAATAGAAATCCCAGATGAAACTAAGGTGATTATGATTTCTGAGGAAGTTTCAAAAAGTATTTCAGAAACTCAAACACCACAAGGAATTTTTGGAATTGTGTCTATTGAAGAAGAAAAAATCACATATCCTCAAAAGGACGTAGGTGCTTGGTTAATGTTAGATGGTGTTCAGGATCCAGGAAATATTGGAACAATGGTACGTACTGCAGATGCTGCTGGTTTCACTGGAGTAATCTTAGGAGAAGGGTCGGCAGATTTGTATAATCCTAAAGTCGTAAGAGCAATGCAAGGGAGTCAATTTCATATTAAAGTTATTAATGATAATCTCTCTGGTTGGATTAGACATTTTAAAGATATGAAGGTTCCTGTTTTTGGAAGTGAACTTAATGAACATGCTAGAGAGTATACTAATGTCGGACAACATACTGATTTTGCTTTAGTTATGGGAAATGAAGGAAATGGAATGAGTAAAGAAATTCTAGAGATGACTTCGATTAATTTGTATATTCCAATAACCAATGCTGAATCATTAAATGTAGCGGTAGCTGCAGGTATATTAATGTTTGCTTTGAAGAAATAAATAAAAAAGTGTTAAGGTGTGCTAAGAATTATTGATTTTTCATAAAAAATCTGTATTATTATCTAGTAGTAGAGTACGAATAGATAATTAGTGAGGTAACGATACTATATGAAAGATAATATTTGGCGTAATGATGAAGAATATATGAGTTATGTCGGGAGCTTGTTGGAAACTAAAGAAGTTCAAAAACTTGCTAATTATACCCAACATCATTTTTCTACTCGTTTAGAGCATGTGATAACTGTTTCTTATGTAAGTTATCGAATTGCTAAGACATTAGGTTGGAATGCTAAAGCTGTAGCTCGTGCAGGTTTATTACATGATTTGTTCTATTATGATTGGAGAACTACAAAATTTGATCGTGGTACACATGCTTGGATTCATCCTAGAATAGCAGTTAGAAATGCAGAAAAATTAACAAAATTAAGTGATTTAGAAAAAGATATTATTATTAAACACATGTGGGGAGCTACATTGTGCCCTCCAAAGTATAAAGAAGGTTATATTGTAACTATTGTAGATAAGTACTCTGCTACAGCGGAATATTCAGAGCACTTAGTACAAAAAGTTGAGAAGCTATTTAGAGGAAGAAAAAATAGTACAGCGTTTGACTTTGAAAAAGTAAGTAAATAGTGTAAAATGTCCTTAGGGCAGTATTAGTGGCCTTTGCTATAATGCAAAGGTTATTTTGTTAGATTTATTTACTTCTAGTAACAAATTAGATTTGACTAGTAAAGTATTGATCCAAAAGCATATTTGAAAGGAGTGAACTTTATGCCAGTAGATACTGAAAATAAATACACACTTTGTCCTAAATTTACAAAGACTTTTGGAATCTTGGGAAGAAAATGGAACGGTTTGATTATTGAAGTTTTATTGGAAAAAGGCCCTCAAAGATTCAGAAATTTAGCTGATAGCGTTGATAAATGTAGTGACAGAGTAATGGTAGAAAGACTAAAAGAACTTGAAGACGAAGGTTTAGTAGAAAGAATGGCACAACCAGGTAGTACACGTGTCTTATATAAATTGACTCCTCAAGGTGAAGACTTGAAAGAAATCATGTCTGATATTCATAAATGGTCTGATAAATGGTATTCTGTCGAAGATTGTGCTAATAGTTAATTTTATTTCATTGATAAGCCCTTGACTAAAATCAGTAATATAGTTTAAACTAAAAGGCATAATATTAAAGATGTAGATGGAAAAGAGTAAGATAAAGTAATATTTTAAGAGAGAAATTAGTTTTGGTGAGATAATTTCAATATTTTTTATCTGAAGTTCACTTCCGGAATCGCTATCGGAATACGATTTAAGTTGAAAGATAGAACGTTGATGCTACGTTAAAGGCATATTAGAGTGTTGTTGTACAATTTTGTATAACAAAACAAGGGTGGTACCGCGAGCCTCGTCCCTTTTGGTAGGGATGAGGCTTTTTTATTTGAAAAAGTCAAAGAAAGGAACATAGCAATGAATCTTAAAGAAAAGCTTGCTGAGCTAAAAGAACAAGGATTAGCGGAAATAAAAGAAGCAAAAGACTTAAAGAAAATTAATGACATTCGTGTAAGTTTGTTAGGTAAGAAAGGTCCAATCACTGAAGTTTTACGTGGAATGCGTGATTTGAGTGCAGAGGAACGTCCAAAAGTGGGACAATTTGCTAATGCAATTAGAGATGAATTGACTCAAGCATTGGCTGATAAGAAAGATGAAATTGAAGTTATAAAAATGGCTAAAAAGCTGGAAAAAGAAACAATTGATGTAACTTTACCAGGTGTGCCAGTAACTACAGGTAACACACATATTATTACACAAATAATTGATCAAATAGAAAAATTATTCTTGGGAATGGGATTCCAAGTTGTTGATGGTCCTGAAGTAGAAGAAGATCATTATAACTTTGAAATGCTTAACTTACCTCAAGATCATCCAGCACGTGATATGCAAGATACTTTCTATATTACTGAAAAGATTTTAATGAGAACTCAAACATCTCCTGTCCAAGCTCGTACAATGGAAAAACATGACTTTAGCAAGGGACCACTTAAAATGATTTCTCCAGGTAAGGTTTACCGTAGAGATACTGACGATGCAACTCATTCTCATCAATTCCATCAAGTAGAAGGATTAGTTATAGATAAGCATATTACTATGGCTGATTTAAAGGGTACTTTGCAATTAATTGCACGTACTATTTTCGGTGAAGATAGAGAAATCAGAATGCGTCCAAGTTATTTCCCATTTACAGAACCATCTGCTGAAATTGATGTTTCATGTTTTAAGTGTAATGGTAAAGGTTGTTCTGTATGTAAATACACTGGATGGATTGAAGTTCTAGGTGCAGGAATGGTACATCCTAACGTATTGGAAATGGCAGGAGTAGATTCCAATGTTTATGGTGGATTTGCATTCGGTTTAGGACCAGATAGATTTGCAATGTTGAAATATGGTGTAGACGATATCAGAGAGTTCTATCTAAATGATGTTCGTTTCTTAAGTCAATTTTCACAGAAGGGATAGTATAAAATGAAAGTTTCTACAAAATGGTTAAACGATTATGTAAAAGTAGATGATTTAGCTGTTGAAGAATTAGCTGAAAAAATTGAAAGAACAGCAGTTGAAGTGGATGAAACATACAGACTTGAAGAAGGATTAAAAAAGATTGTTGTCGGTAAAACTTTAGAAGTTGTAAAGCATCCAGATTCCGATCACTTAAATATTTGTCAAGTCGATGTAGGTGAAGATGAACCAATTCAAATCATATGTGGAGCTCCTAATATTGCTGCTAATCAAAAAGTTATCGTAGCACTTTCAGGTGCAAGAATTGCCGGGAATGTTAAAATTAAGCGCGGTAAAATGAGAGGTCAAGTATCTAATGGTATGATTTGTGCTTTACAAGAAATTGGCTTTTCAGAAAGTGTTGTTCCTAAAGAATATGCTGACGGAATTTACGTATTACCAGAATCTGCTGTTCCTGGAGAACCAGTATATAATTATCTAGGAATGGATGAAGATATAATTGACGTTGATGTAACACCTAACCGTGGTGATATGTTAAGTATGCGTGGAGTTGCACGAGATGTAGCTGCTGTTTATGGTAGAGAATTGACTTTACCAATGGAAACTGTTAACGAAGATGATGAATTACATATTGAAGACTATTTGAAAGTAAAGGCAGATAAAGAATTAGCTCCAGCTTATAAATTACGAGTTATTGATAATGTTACTGTTAAACCTAGTCCTATGTGGTTACAAAAACGCTTATGGAATGCTGGTGTAAGACCTATTAATAATGTTGTTGATGTTACTAACTACATTTTGATGGATTATGGTCAACCACTTCATGCCTTTGACTACAATAAGATTAATTCAAAAGAATTAGTAGTAAGACTAGCTAAGCAAGGAGAAAAAATCACAACTCTAGATGATCAAGAACGTGAATTACAATCTGGGGATATTGTTATTACTAACGGTAAGGATCCAATTGCTTTAGCTGGTGTGATGGGTGGAGCTAATACAGAAGTTGATGACAATACTACAACCGTAGTACTTGAATCTGCAATGTTTGATTCATCAAGCATCAGAAAAACTTCTCGTCGTGAAAATCTTCATTCCGAAGCATCAATGCGTTTTGAAAGAGGAATTAATCGTGGAACAATTGAAGAAACATTAGATTATGCTGCTAATTTGATTGCGGAATTAGGCGATGGTAAGGTAGCTACTGGAATTGCGCAAGAACAAGATATAGATGTTCAAGATACTACGGTAGAAATTTCCTTAGAAAAAATAAATAATGTCTTAGGAACAGATTTATCAGTTGCAGATGTGACAGACATTTTTGAACGTTTAGGATTTAAGGTTGAAGAAAATGCTGGCGAATTTGTTGTAAATGTGCCTCCGTTTAGATGGGATATTAGTATTCCTGCAGATTTAATAGAAGAAGTAGCACGTATTTATGGTTATGACAATATTCCAGCTACTTTACCAGTAGGTCCAACTACTCCAGGACACTATACTTACGAACAACAAGTAATTCGTAACACACGTGCAATTCTTGAGGCTTCTGGATTAACACAAGCTATTTCTTATGGGCTCACAACTAAAGTTAAAGCTGAAAGATTTGCTTTTGAACCAGCAATGAAGTCAACAGAATTAGATTTTCCAATGAGTTCTGATCATACAACAGTTCGAATGAACCTAATTTCTGGATTATTAGATGATGTTTCATACAATAAGGCTAGAAAAGTTGAAAATGTAGCTCTCTACGAACAAGGAAGAGTATTCTTCAGAGATGAAGATTCAGAACGACCAAGAGAAGTGGAACATGTTGCTGCAGCTATGACTGGATTAATTGAAGATGCAACTTGGCATGATAAGAAACGTCCGGTTGACTTCTATGTAATTAAAGGAATTGTTCAAAATCTATTGGATAAAGTAGGAGTAGGTTCTAGAGTTGTTTATACAGCTACGGCAGAACATGAGGAAATGCATCCAGGACGTACAGCAAATATTTATATTGATGGTGAATTTATTGGATTTGTTGGTGAAGTTCATCCAACTTTAGCTAAAGAATACAATTTAGATAGAGTTTATGTATTTGAATTAGACTTACAAAAAGTTATGGAACTTTCTAAAGATCCTGAAGTTTATGAACCAGTATCTAAATTTCCTGCAATTAAGCGTGATATTGCTTTACTAGTTGCTGAAGATATTCAAAACAGTGATATCATTAAAACAATCAAAGAAAATGGCGGTGCTAACTTAGCATCTGTAAATATCTTTGATGTTTATGCTGGTGAAAAGATTGACTTAGGATTCAAGTCCTTAGCTTATACTTTAACTTTCGAAAATAAAGAACGTACATTAACGGATGATGAAGTAAATAAAGCATTTGATAAAGTAGTTAATAAATTACAAGAAAATTATAAAGCTGTAATTCGTTAAGATTAAGTACAGAGTGTCGTTGAATCAAGAATAGATTTGACGACATTTTTTGAGAGTTTAATAATAAGACAAAATTCTAAATTTAGATGAAAAAACGTATTAATTTTAGTATAATCATTAAGTAAGACTGTATAGTCTAAGGAGGAAAAACCTTGAAAAATGATAATACGAATTATCCAAGCCGTTCTGAAAAATTGAAAAAGCAACGTGGAATAGCTGGTAAAATTGTTTCATGGATTGTTGGAATTTTAGTGGTATTAGTAGTTTTGATGGGAGTGATGGGATATAAATATATTCATTCTTCTTTACAACCGTTGAATGCTAATAGTACTAAAAAAGTAGAAGTGAAGATTCCAATAGGAAGTTCCAATAAGCAAATTGGAGATATCTTAGAGAAAAATAATATTATTAAGAGTGGTATTGTTTTTGATTATTATGTAAAGACTAACAAAGTAGGTAATTTCAAAGCGGGATATTATCAATTAAGTCCTTCAATGACTTTGGATGAAATTGCAAAGAAATTACAACAAGGTGGTCAAAGTAATCCCCATTCTAATGGCACAATTCTAATTAAAGAAGGTGCTAGCATAGATCAAGTTGCTGATGTAGTTCAAAAGAATACTAAGTTTAAAAAGCAAAATTTTCTAAAGCTAATGAATGATGCAAACTTTTTGAATGAGTTAAAGAACAAATATCCGCAATTATTATCTTCTGCTGTTGATGCTAAAGATACAAAATATAAGTTGGAAGGATACTTATATCCTGCAACATATACAGTTGGAAAGCACGACAATTTGAAAGTAGTAGTTGAACAAATGGTAGCTAAGACTAATATGGAAATGAAACCATATTTTGATAAAATTTCAAAATCAAAATATTCAGTTCAACAAGTTTTAACACTGGCATCGCTAGTAGAAAAAGAATATGGTAGTGCTGATGATAGAGGTAAAATTGCCGGAGTATTTGAAAATCGTTTAGAACAAGATATGCCGCTACAATCTGATGTAGCTATCCATTATGCTTTAAATAACAGTAAATCAACTGTATCATATGATGATTTAGAAGTTGATTCTCCATATAATCTCTATAAAAATAAGGGATTAGGCCCAGGACCATTTAATAATCCAAGTATTGATTCTGTGAAGGCTGTTTTAAACCCTGTTGATAAAGACAAAGGATATTTATATTTCGTAGCGAATATTAAGACAAAGAAAGTATATTTCTCTAAGACATATGCTGAACATCAAAAGAATGTTAAAAAGTTGCAAAAAGCAAATGGATATGAAAATTAATTAGTAGAGGGAGAGAACAATAATGGCAAATAGGGAAAATAAACCAGTAATAATAGGTGTAACAGGTGGATCAGGTTCCGGTAAGACAACTGTTAGTCGAGCAATTTTTGAACAACTACATGGTCACTCACTATTGATGTTACAAGAAGATTCTTACTATAATGATCAAAGTGACATGCCCTTTGAAGAACGCATAAAGACAAACTACGATCATCCTAATGCATTTGATACTGAGTTGTTGGTTAAACAATTAAAAGATTTATTAGATTGGAAAACCATTGAAAAACCTATTTATGATTATACAGAGCATACTAGAAGTTCAGAGGTTGAAAAGGTTGAGCCTAAAGAAGTAATCATTCTAGAAGGTATTTTAGTATTGAATGATCCTGCTTTGAGAGACTTGATGGATATTAAAATCTTTGTAGATACTGACGATGATATCCGTATCATTAGACGTATTCAAAGAGATATCGAAGAACGCGGTCGCTCATTACAATCAGTTATTGATCAATATAAATCAACTGTAAAACCAATGTACCATCAATTTATCGAACCAACTAAGCGTTATGCTGATATTATTGTCCCTGAAGGTGGAGAAAACCAAGTTGCTATTGACTTGTTAGTTACTAAAGTTAGGGATATTTTAAGAAAACGAGAAAAATAATTTTGAGGTGAATAAAATGGCAGAAAAAACATTTCCTATGACTTTAGAAGGTAAAGAAAAATTAGAACAAGAATTAGAAGAATTACGTACTACTAAACGTGCAGAAATTATTGAACGTATTAAGATAGCTCGTTCATTCGGTGACTTATCTGAAAACTCAGAATATGAATCTGCAAAAGATGAACAAGCATTTATGGAAGCTAGAATTAAAGAAATTCAAAATATGTTAAACCATGCAGAAATTATCGACAATAAGTCAATTGATGAAAATGAGGTTGCAGTAGGTAAGACAGTTACATTCCAAGAAGATGATGATGAACCAGAAACATATCAAATCGTAGGTGCTGCAGAAGCAGATCCATTTGAAGGTAAAATCTCAAACGAATCACCAATTGCAAGTGGTTTAATTGGACATAAGTTAGGCGACGTAGTATCCATCGACACACCAGGTGGAACTATGCAAGTAAAAATTATTGATGTTAAGTAATTAACGAATAAAGAATTATGAAAATCATAGCCTCTATCAATTTTGAATAGATGGTTATGATTTTTATTTTATATAGAAAAAATAAAGCCCAGGTATATCTTAATTGATATACTCTGGGCTTTATCACTTTTCTTATAGTAAGGAAAGTATCCAGCAAGAAATAACACTGACCAAAATACTAACTGACATTAGAATTAAATTTTCTTTTACAGTACCGATACTTCTTTGAATGTTATGTATGAATAGTACTAAAAAGAATAAACTAGAAAATAGAAATAAAAAATAAATAAATTGTAAAGAAGCAAAATAAATTAATATACAAAATGATACTAATAAAATAATGTTTCTAGCATTTTTATACCAAGACAAGCTTCCAAAAAAAGCTACCTGATATGAAAATGTAGGAGTCTGAGCCAAACTATTAATTTTTAGCAGTGTTATTAAGAGCCAAAAAATGTATAAAGCTAAGCCAAGAAATACCAAGTCTAGCCCTCCTTAATAAGTTATTAATTAGCTTCTGCAAATAATTTAGTTAATTTTTCCATGAATTCATCTAAAAACTTATCTTTATTAACACCAATTGCGGCTTTACTTATAGGATTTGGGTTGTTTACTTTAGTTTCATCCCCAATAGTTCTTCCAGCATAAGGGCCTTCAGTATCAACCTTCATATCTAAAGCAAGTGTTGTAACTAAAGATGGTTCGACAGCTACACCTACAGCCAAAGGATCATGAAGAGCACAACCACCAAGGTGTGGACTTGTTACTTTATATGCATCAATGTAGTAGTCAACGATATCAGCATATTTTTGACCAGCAAATGTACCTAAATCACGCCATTTTTGAGTTTCTTTTGTAGTTAACAAGGTACGAGTTGTAACGTCTAAACCAACCATAGTAAGAGGAATACCACTTCTAAATACAAAATCTGCTGCTGCAGGATCTTGATTAATGTTAGCTTCAGTAACAGGGTTAACATTACCAGGAACTGTTAAAGCACCACCCATGAGTGTTACGCGGCCAACTAAATTAACAATTTCAGGATCCTTTTTGATAGCTGCTGCTAGATTAGTTAATGGACCAGTTGGAACAATTAAAAGTTTTTTACCATATTTGTGAGCTGCTTCAATAAAGAAGTCAGGGCCACTCATAGTTTCAACTTTTCTTTTAGCAGTAGGGATTTCAACTTCTCCAATACCATTTTTACCGTGAATTTGAGCACTAATTGGCATAACATCGAAATGATCAGTAGTTGATGAATGAGATAGTCCTTGATAAACAGGAACTTCAGTATGTCCCAGCATTTCAAGTAAATCCAAACTATTTTGTACACCTTGTTCAACTAAGATATTTCCGTATGATCCAACAATACCAATCAAGTCACTTTCAGGTGTTGCTAAAGCATATGCAATTGCTAGTGCATCATCAATACCGGTATCTAAATCTAAAATCATTTTATATTCAGCCATAAATAAGACTCCTTAAATATTTATTATGTTAATATTCGTTTTATTGTTATATTATATCATTTTTATACTTCATAATACTATGCTTAATTACAGGTTTTATAAGGAAAATAAGGGAAATTAAAATTTAAAAACGAAAATTAATAGTAAAAATAAGAAAAATATAGAGATAAAACTTAGTAAAATACGAATAATACAATAAAAGTTGGATAATGATAATATTATAATGTATTATAGAAAGTAAATATAAATAGGGTATGGGGGAAGAAAAATTGGTAGAAGCAGCGGATTTAAATTCTTTCTTAAAAGAAACAGTGAAAACACTAGATTTTGACGGTGATATATTCGTTAATTGGAATAAGAAAGATAGACAATTTGAAATGGAACTAACTTTTTATGCTGAAAATAAAGAGGCAACTTTATTAACTGATACTTTAGGTGTGGAGTCAACTGAGCCAGTGGTTACTTTTATAGACGAAATATTAATCTATGATAAAAATCGTGAGAAAAATTTTGATGAAGATGACTATTTGGTATGTTTGCCTTATGATGGTAAGAATGGTTGGTCTTTAGCAGAAGCAAAAGCCTTTGTATCATACCTACAAATAGTATTGGATAATGGTGAGTCAGATTTATTAGATTTCCTAACAGATGATGAAAAAGAAATTTTTGAATTGGTCTGGTCTGAAGATGAGTATAAAAAGATTATTGAGTCAAATATGCTAAGTTTACCTAATCCGAATAATAGGATTAAATACCCTAAGTTTTAGAAAGGATGAGCTAACGTTGGAATGGAACGAGTTAAGTGTAACCACAACTAATGAGGCAATTGACGCAGTAGTTAACATATTAATGGAAAATGGTGCTGGTGGCGTTCAAATTGATGATAGTGAAGGCTTAGAAAAAGTAAAGGTAATTACTTATTTTCCTAGTAAATTAGGCTTAGTTGAATTAATTCCAGAATTAGAAGAAAAGATAAAGAAATTAAATAACTTTGGTCTGAATCCAGGAGAAGCTAAAGTATCATTGACTAATTTACAAGATGATGCTTGGGTAGATTTATGGAAGAAATACTATCATCCGGTTAGATTGACTAAGTATCTAACAATTGTACCAAGCTGGGAAGAATATCAAAAAGAACAAGAAGATGAGATTTTAATAAGATTAGATCCAGGTAGAGCATTTGGAACAGGTACACATCCTACTACTCAACTGGCTTTGCAGGCATTGGAAACATCTGTACGAGGTAATGAGAGTATGATTGATGTAGGAACAGGATCTGGTGTCTTAAGCATAGCAGCAAGACATTTTGGTGTTGATAAGGTATATGCTTATGATATTGATGATAATGCTGTTACAGCTGCTAAAGAAAATTTTGCGCTAAATCCAATTAGTAATAATATCGAAGTTAAGCCTAACAATTTATTAGAAGGTATACATAAGAATGTAGATATAATAGTAGCTAATATTCTAGCAGAAATTATAGTTCCATTAATTCCTCAAGCTAAGTCAAATCTTAAAGATGGTGGTATCTTCATTACATCTGGTATTATAAATGATAAGAAAGAATTAATCTTAACAGAATTAGAACAAAATGGTTTTGTTGTAGATGAAATTTTGAATAAAAAAGATTGGTACTCAATTATTGCGCATAAACCAGCTAAGGAGGACATTTAATGCAACGATATTTTGCTGATTCTAAGATTACAACTGAATATCAACTCACACCGGAAATTTATAAACATGCAATTAAGGTTTTGAGAATGAAAGTTGGAGATACTTTTGAATTAGTTGATGATGCAGAAGTTGTTCATAAGATGGAAATTACAAAAATCGAAGATGGAAAAGCAGAAGCAACTTCAGTCGAGGTTATTCCATCAGATGTAGAACTTCCATCAAATGTTACTATTGCTTGTGGAATATCTAAAAATGATAAAGCTGACTGGATAGTACAAAAGGGTACTGAAATGGGTGCTACTAAATTTATCTTTTTTGTAGGTGATTATTCTGTTGCAAAATGGGATAAAAAAAGAAGTAGCAAGAAAGTACAAAGATTACAAAAAATTGCAAGAAGTGCAGCGGAACAGTCTCATAGAACCAAAATTCCTGAAGTAACTTTTGTAGAAAAGCTGAAGGATATAGATTTTAAAAAAAATGATGCTAGAATTGTTGCATATGAAGAATCAGCTAAAAAAGGTGAAAGTGGAAACTTGTTTAAGATTTTAAATAAGAAACCTAGCGGTATTATTGCTATTTTTGGTCCTGAGGGTGGAATTTCTCCAAAAGAAATAGAATTTTTAGAAGCAAATGGCTTTATTTTAGCTGGTTTAGGTCCAAGAATTATGCGAGCAGAAACTGCACCATTATATTTTTTAGCAAGTTTATCATTTGCTTTGGAGTTAAGTTGAGATTAGTTGAAAAAATTATTGGGTGTTGAGGTGAGATTTATGAAAAAAGAAACAATTTGGTCAGCTCAAGATGTAATTGATATGTGCAAAGGATACATGAATGAAAATCATGTTAAATTTGTTGAGAAAGCGTGTGAATTTGCCACTTATGTTCACAGTGAGCAAGTTAGAAAATCTGGTGAACCTTATATAATCCATCCAATTCAAGTTGCCGGAATTTTAGCAAACTTAAAAATGGATCCAGAAACTGTTAGTGCTGGTTTTTTACATGATGTTGTCGAAGACACAAAGGTTACACTAGGAGATATTGGTGAATTATTTGGAAAAGACGTAGAAGTTATTGTAGATGGTGTAACAAAGTTAAGCAAAATAAGATATAAATCTCATCAAGAACAGTTAGCTGAAAATCATCGTAAATTATTGTTGGCGATGTCTAAAGATTTACGTGTAATTATTGTTAAACTAGCTGACAGGTTACATAATATGCGAACTTTGAGTCATTTAAGACCAGATAAGCAAAGAAGAATAGCAAATGAAACCCTTGAAATTTATGCTCCATTAGCTGATAGATTAGGTATTAGTACAATTAAATGGGAATTACAAGATATGTCTTTGCGTTATCTAAATCCTCAACAATATTATCGTATTGTACATTTGATGAACTCTAAACGTGAAGAAAGAGTTCATTATATTGATGAAGTGATTGTTGAAATTAAGAAAGCAATCGCAGAATTGAATATTGAATATGATATATATGGTAGACCTAAGCACATATATTCAATTTACCGAAAGATGAGAGATCAACATAAGCAATTCAGTCAAATATATGATCTTTCTGCAGTACGTGTAATTGTAAAGAGTATTAAAGATTGTTATGCAGTTTTAGGAGCTATTCATACTCGTTGGAAACCAATGCCAGGGCGTTTCAAAGATTATATTGCTATGCCCAAAGCTAATATGTATCAATCTTTGCATACAACAGTTATCGGTCCTAATGGTAGACCTTTTGAAGTTCAAATAAGAACTGAAGAAATGCATCGTGTGGCTGAATATGGTATTGCTGCACACTGGGCATATAAAGAAGGACGTAAAGACGCAGTTCCTCAAACAACTACTGGAACGAAATTGAACTTGTTTAAAGAAATTTTAGAACTACAAAAAGAGTCAAACGATGCTTCCGAATTTATGGAAAGTGTTAAAGGTGACTTATTTAGTGATCGAGTTTATGTCTTTACTCCTAAAGGTGATGTGTTTGAATTACCAAAAGGCTCAGGCCCATTGGATATGGCATACAGTATCCATACCGAAATTGGTGCTCATACAACTGGAGCAAAGGTTAATGGTAAGATTCGACCTCTTGACTATCAATTGAAAAATGGGGATATTGTAGATATTTTGACTTCACAAAATTCTGCAGGCCCTAGTCAAGACTGGTTAGATTTAGTACACACAAGCAAGGCTAGAAATAAAATTAAACACTTTTTCAAGAAACGTGATCGTGAAGAAAATATTGAAAAAGGTAGAGAAATATTAGTTCAAGAATTAACTAATGCAGGATATAATGCTAAAGATGTTTTAAATGATAATATGGCTAAGTGCTTAGAGAAAAAGCAATTTAAGAAAGCCGACGATTTGTACGCTTCCATTGGTTCTGGTGACACTGCACCAGTTGGAATTGTTAACATTTTAACGGCAGATCTTAGAAAGAAAGCCGATGATGATAGAAAACGTCAAGAAGAAAAGGCATTATTGGAAAATCATCAGGAAATTAATAATGATACAAAAGAAAATAAGAAGCCTAAGCAAGAAAGTGGTATCTTAATTGAAGGTATTGATAATTTACTTGTTAGATTAAGTCATTGTTGTAATCCAGTTCCAGGTGATGATATTGTTGGATATATTACTAAAGGTCGTGGAGTTTCTGTTCATCGAGTTGAATGTCCTAATGTGAAAGCAGCCGAAAGCCAAGGAACTAGATTGATAGATGTTTCTTGGAATATCTTACCTGACGATAGAGCTTACTATAATGCTGATTTAGAAGTTCAAGGATATAATAGAGATGGCTTGTTAAATGATATACTTCAAGCAATCAACAATAACACTAAGAGTTTGAATTCTGTAAATGGACGAATTGATCATAATAAGATGGCAAATATTTCTGCTACGATTGGTGTTAAAGATAAGGAACATCTCCAAAGAATTATTGATAGAATAAAGAATATTCCGGATGTTTATATGGTTAAACGTCCAATACATTAGAGGGTGTTGTTTAAATGAGAGTATTATTGCAAAGAGTAAAGCAAGCATCGGTTGAAATAGATGGGAACGTAAATGGTAAAATCGGACAAGGATTATTGCTATTAGTAGGTTTTACTGAAAATGATGGCGATAAGGAAATTGAATATTTAGCAAGAAAAGTTTTAAACGCTAGAATATTTAGTGATGCTGATGATAAGATGAATTTAAACTTGCAACAAGTATCAGGTAGCATTTTGTCTATTTCACAATTTACTTTATATGCACAAACTCGTAAGGGGAATCGACCTAGCTTTACAAGAGCTCAAAATCCAGATATAGCTAGCAAGAATTATGATAAGTTTAACGAAAAGTTACGCGAATCAGGTGTACAAGTTGAAACTGGAATTTTTGGAGCTGATATGCAGGTATCATTAGTTAATGATGGACCTGTAACAATTATGTATGATACTGATGAGGAATAAGAGTATGGAGTATAAGAATTATTTTTGGGATTTTGATGGAACTTTATACAACAGCTATCCTGGTATGGTTCGAGCATTTGTAGAAACTTTGAAAACTCAAGAAATAGAGTTAGATAGTAAAGAAGTCTATAAAATTATGCGTGAAGTTTCTGTTAGAAAAGCTTTTAAGTTATATGGCGAAAATCTAGACATACCAAAGTTACGTCAAATGTATCATTCTTTTGAAGAACAATATCAAGATAAAATGAGTCTCTTTGATGGTGCTGCAGATGTTTGTCGTAAGATAAAAGAAAATGGTGGTAGAAACTTTCTATTAACACATCGCGACAGTAGTGCCTTGAATATTTTAAAAAGAGATAATCTTTGGTCTTATTTTGATGATTTTGTAACTGCAGATAATGATTTTGCTCGTAAGCCAGATCCTGAATCTTTGTTATACTTGGTTAATAAGTATAATTTAAAGGTTGAAGAATCAGTAATGGTTGGAGATAGAGAACTTGATATCGCAGCAGGCCATAATGCTGGAATGTCGGGAATTCTGTTTGATCCGGATAAGCTACTTCATCAAGATTATAATGCAGATAGATTGGTATACAGTTTGTCGGATATATTGAAGTAAATTAACTTGAGTCATATTACTTAGAGGTTATATGACTCATTTTTGATAGGAAAGGTGTAATCTACAATGTGGTTATATATACCGATTATTATTATTTTGATTATTGCAGACCAGGGTCTAAAGTTCTGGATTTCTGTAAATATTAAATTAGGAACCAGCCAAGTAATTTTATCTAATATTTTAGCTTTAACAAATGTTAGAAATGATGGAGCTGCTTGGAGTGTTCTAAGTGGACAACAATGGTTCTTTACAGTTATTACAATAGTTGCTCTAGGTTTGATGGGATATTTCTTCTGGAAATTGAGGAATGATAACTTATATATGTTGGCAATTTCGTTACTAATTGCTGGTACGTTGGGCAATTTTATTGATAGAATTCGTTTAGGTTACGTTGTTGATATGTTTGAAACATTATTTATGAATTTTCCAATTTTTAATGTAGCAGATATGTGTCTAACGTTTGGTGTAATTATAGTAATAATAGCATTAATAAAGGATGAAAAAGATGAGTGATTATAAAGTATTAGCAGATAAGACTGGTAGATTAGATAAAGTTGTTACTAATATTTTTACAGATTATACTCGATCTCAATTAAAAAAGATGATTGACGATGGAAATATCAAGGTAAATGGAGATGTGAAAAAAGCTAATTATAAAGTCAATTTAGGCGATGAAATAACTTTTGATAAGCCAGAAGTAAAGAAATTATCTTTAGAACCTGAAAATATTCCGTTAGATATTGTTTATGAAGATGATGATGTAATTGTTGTAAATAAGCCTCAAGGAATGGTTGTGCATCCATCTCCTGGACATTTTGAACATACTCTAGTAAATGCATTACTATACCATTCACCATTATCTACTATTAACGGTACTTATCGTCCAGGTATTGTTCATAGAATAGATAAGGATACTTCAGGATTATTGATGGTCGCTAAAAATGATATGGCACATCAAAGCCTAGCGAAGCAATTAAAAGATAAGACTAATACACGTGAGTATGTAGCTTTAGTTCACGGAAATATCAAAGAAGATAGTGGTACTATTGATGCACCGTTAGGGAGAAGTAAAGTTGATCGTAAGAAACAAGCAGTAGTTAAAGATGGAAGAAATGCAGTAACTCACTTTGAAGTTTTGAAACGTTACGGTGATTATACTTTAGTTAAATGTGTTTTAGAAACAGGACGAACACATCAGATTAGAGTTCATATGAAATATATAGGACATCCTTTAGTTGGAGATCAACTGTATGGTCCAAGAAAGACATTAGGAAATAGTGGCCAATTTTTACATGCTGAGAAACTAGGTTTTGTTCATCCAAGAACAAATGAATACTTAGAATTCACAGCGCCACTGCCAGAAAACTTCAAAAAGCTATTAGAATCGCTTGACAAACGGTAGCTTTTACAGTATCTTAGTTTAAGAAGAATAGAGTCCTTTAAACTAGTCCCGTGAGGCTGAAAAGGTATAATGCTTATTTAAGCTTATAGTGTATATTAATATAAAAATGAAATTAATACGCGGACTAGGACTAATTTGTTCTAGTCCTTTTATTTTTTCAGCTAAGCAATAGTTAATGGCTCGAAATATTTAAGGAGGATGATTTTAATGGCAAAACAAATTTATGATTCAATGGCGATGAAGCGTGCGCTAACTAGAATGACTTATGAAATCATTGAAAAAAATAAAGGAATTGATGATTTAGTTCTAGTAGGGATTAAGACAAGAGGTGTTTATCTAGCACAAAGAATAGCTGATAGATTGAAACAATTGGAAAATGCTGAAGTTCCTGTTGGACAATTAGATATTACACTTTACCGTGATGACAGACATGATGCATCACTAGCACAAGATCCAGTAGTAAATGAAGCAGATTTAGGTTTTGATATTAAAGACAAGCATGTGATTTTGGTTGATGACGTGTTATTTACAGGAAGAACAATTAGAGCTGCTTTAGATGCTTTAATGGATATTGGTAGACCTAAGAAGATTAATTTAGCTGTATTAGTAGATAGAGGACATCGTGAATTACCAATTAGAGCAGATTTTGTTGGTAAGAATATTCCAACTGCTATGGATGAACAAGTAGCAGTTTATGTAGACGAAGTTGATGGAAAAGATGGAATCGAATTAAAGAAACTATAAAATAAAGATATGAGGCTAATTTAATCATGAAAAACGAGAAATTCAGAAACCCTGAGGCAATTCTTGACGTTCAAGATAAACCAACTTTTCCTCAGTGGTTACTTCTATCAGTCCAACATTTGTTTACAATGTTTGGATCAACTGTTTTAGTACCTTTATTAATTGGTATGAATCCAAGTATCGCTTTGTTTAGTTCAGGGGTAGGTACTTTGGTATATATTCTGTGTACAAGAGCTAAGATTCCGGCATACTTAGGATCAAGTTTTGCCTTTATCATGACAATGCAGGCTTTGATGAAATCTGAAGGATATCCTGCAGTAGGTCAAGGTGCAATTGCAGCAGGTTTAGTTTATGTTATTGTTTCCTTGATTATAGGAAAGTTTGGTTCACAATGGGTAGATAAGGTTTTACCACCAGTTGTTGTAGGTCCTATCGTTATAGTTATTGGATTATCATTAGCTACAACTGCAGCTAACGATGCAATGTTCAATAATAATCATTATGATCTTAAATACTTTGGAGTAGCAATTTTCACTTTAGTTGCAACAATTATCTTTAACATGTTTTTACGTGGATTTTCAAGTATGATTCCAGTACTTTTAGGTATAATTGTAGGCTACATTTTCGCTGTTTTCATGGGAATTGTTGATTTATCTGGTGTAGCAGCAGCAAAATGGTTCTCCTTACCTGCATTTGACGTAATGTTTGTTAATTATGACTTTAAGTGGTATCCAGGAGCAATTATTGGAATGGCACCAATTGCTTTTGTTACTATGACTGAACATATGGGACACGTTATGGTTTTGAATAAATTAACTAAGCGTAATTTCTTTAAGAATCCGGGACTACACCGTACATTGTTAGGTGACGGTTTATCTAGTGTAATTGCTGGTTTCGTTGGTGGACCTCCAACAACATCTTACGGTGAAAATATTGGTGTGTTAGCCATGACAAAGATTCATAGTGTTTGGGTACTTGCAGGAGCTGCTTTCTTCGCTATTTTATTCAGTTTTTGTGGTAAGATTGCTGCTTTGATTCAATCTATTCCAACTCCTGTAATTGGTGGTATTTCATTCCTATTATTCGGTATGATTGCTGCAAATGGATTACGAATTTTAGTTGATAATAAAATAAACTTTGAAGCGAAAAGAAATTTGATTATTACAGCTGTTATCTTGGTTGTCGGAATCGGTGGTACTTATTTGAAGTTAGGTAATTTCCAACTTACAAGTATTGCTCTATCAACAATCTTTGGAATTGTTTTAAACTTAATTTTACCAAAGAAAGCAGCTAGTGAAGCTGAACATGAGAAAAAGATAAGAATGGATATTTAACCTTTTTTATCGATACGCTATAATAATAGTTGTGAATAATATCATGTTGGGAGTGAGGCTTTTGAAACGATTACTTATTCTAGAAGATGGTAGTACATTTTTAGGAGAAGGTTTTGGTTCACAAATAAATTCAACTGGTGAGGTGGTATTAACCACTGCAATGACTGGTTATCAAAAGGTTGTCACATCCCCAACGTATGCAAATCAAATAATTGTTTTTACGACACCTGTACTGGGAACATATGGGACAAACATTGATGATTTAGAATCATTGCAACCAGTCTGTAAAGGTGTCGTTTGTCATACATACACTGATAGCATGAATGTGTCGAGTCCACAGTCATTTTCAGATTACTTAAAGAATCAAGATATTCCTGGGATTTATGGCATTGATACACGAAAATTAGTAAGAATTTTATCAAAACATAATGGAATAATGAAAGGAAGTATTATTGACGCTGAAAATGATCTAGAACATGCTTTTGATCAATTACATGCAACTGTATTAACTGACCAATTAGTAGATATGGTTTCTACTAGTAAACCATATCCTAATCCTGATACCGGAAGAAATATAGTCTTAGTTGATTATGGGGTAAAACATAGTGTATTGCGTCAATTGTCACGTATGAATTGCAATACAATTATTGTTCCATATACTGCAACATTTCAAGAAATTAAAAATCTTTGTCCGGATGGTGTGCTATTGTCTAATGGACCTGGGAACCCTTATACTTTAGAAGATTCATTTGAAACAATTAGACAAATTCAGGCTAATTATCCGACATTTGCAATAGGATTAGGACATCAATTATTGGCTATTGCAAATGGAGCTAAAGTAAGAGAATTACCACGTGCACATCGAGGATTGAATTTTCCAGTTATCGAAATTGCAACTGGCAGAATTATAACAGTTGCACAAAATCATAGCTACATAGTCGATGAAAGTTCATTACCTAAAGATAACTTAATTGTAACTCACAAAGATTTAAATAGTGGGTGGATTGAAGGGATTAAGCATCGAAAATATCCAACTTTTTCTGTTCAATTTGAACCAGAAGGAGCTCCAGGTCCTAGTGATGGAACAGATGTATTCTATGATTTTATGCATTTAATTGACATAAGGAAGGATAAGATAAATGCTATTAGAGAGTCAAAATAAAAAAATTATTGTCTTAGGCTCATATAATAGTGGAGCTTTAAGTGCAATTTATACACTAAGCAAACAAGGATATAAACCAATTCTGGTTGCTCCTAGAATTAATGAAAGTCAGATGTCAGAGCTATTAGATGAATTCTATAGTATGAAAATGACAGCTGATAATTTAGCAGACATAGTTACTAAAACTAGACCAGATGCCATTATTCCGATTTTTGGTGGGCAAACAGGAATAAATGCATGTATAAAGCTAGCAAAGGATGGTTTACTAAGCGCTCTAAATGTAAAAATTTTGGGAACAGATTTAGCATCATTAAGTAGTATGTTTGATAGAGAAAAATTTAGTAACTTACTTAATGAAGAAAGAATTCCAACGCCAATCTCTAAGAAAATAACAAATATAGAAGAAGCAATCGACTTTGCTAGTGAATATAATTATCCAGTAATTGTCAGAGCTTCAGCAACGACTAATAAACCTGGTGGAGATTTGTGTAACAATAGAAGAGAACTAATAGTTAATGTAAATCGAGCATTTGAAGAATCGCCAATAAGTAATTGTCTGATAGAAGCAAGTGTAACTGGGTATAAGGAATTAGAATTAGAGGTTGTCAGGGATAGTTATGATAACTGTATTTTGGTTGGGGCATTTGAAAATATTGACGCTGTTGGGATACATTCAGCTGACTCAATGGTAGTAGCACCGATTCAAACATTAGATGATCAGGAATTTCAGAAACTTCGAACTGTTTCATTGCGATTAGCAAGAATGTTTAATATAGTTGGAAGTTGCAATATTCGAATAGCGTTTGATTCATTGAGAGATACGTATTACATATTAGAAATGAATCCATCTTTTAATAGATCTTCGGTTCTGATCTCTGCGATTACAGCATATCCATTAGCTGATATTATTACTAAAATTTCACTTGGAATACGCCTAGATGCAATTAGAAGAACTGGATTTTCAAATCTTACAGCTGCTAGTGAACCAATAATGGATTATTTAGCCGTTAAGGTTCCAAATTGGTCCAAAGGTCAAGCTAAGAGGTTAGGGACTAGAAGACAGGCAAAGGGACAAATAGTTGCTTTCGGTAGATCATTGGAAAGTGCGCTAATGAAAGCTATTGAGTCAATGACTAATGAAAGAATTGATAGTATGCTAACCCAGTTTTTGAATATTGATGATTTTCAATTAGAAGAAAACTTAGTTCACCCTCAAGCAAATCGTTTATTCATAATTGCAGAAGCTTTTAGACGTGGATATACAATTGGTGAAATTAGTGAGTTAACGAAGATTGATGCGCAGTTCTTATATACAATATACAAATTAATTGATTTCATAGAAAATATAAAAAATGCTGAACCAAGTGAGAAAAGCATTCGACAAGCAAAGGAACTTGGAATCAGTGATAAAATGTTAGCTAAATTATGGAATATTCAGGTAGATAAAATAGAACAAATACGTAATGATTTGGCGATAAGACCGACATATAAGAAGATAGATGGAGTCGCAGGGACGCTAGATGCTAATGTATCATACTTTTATGCAACATATGAAGAAGAGGATGAGTTGGAGGAAAGTAAAGCAGATATTTTACTAATTGATGGGGTTGAAAGTTTATCCAATCGAAGCTTTGCCAATAATCAGCAGCTATTGATATTAGCAAATTCTGGATTAGATGTAAGTTTAATTTCAAATTCTCCAGATACATTGGCTTTTAGTCTATCTTTGCCAATTACAACTTTCTTTGAACCGTTGTCATATGAAGTTATAGCTGAAATTACAAGAAAATGTAATCCAGAAACTCTATGTTTGAAAAAACCAGAAGAATTATCTGAGGACTTAAAATCTGAATTAAACAATTTGAATATAAAAATAACAGAATGGAATTATACAGGAGGAAAATTATGAAATACGATAGACCAATAATAGCTTTGGATTTTCCGGATAAAGAGAAAACTTTTGAATTTTTGAAAAAGTTTCCTGAAGACGAAAAGTTATTTGTAAAAGTGGGGATGGAACTTTTCTATAGTGAAGGTTCTGATATGGTTAAAGAATTAATCAGTGAAGGACATGATGTATTTCTAGATTTGAAATTACATGATATTCCAAATACTGTTAAGCAAGCAATGAAAGTTATAGGAAAACTTGGTGTCAAACTTACAACAGTTCATATTTCTGGTGGTAGTGAAATGCTAATTGCTGCTAAAGAAGGATTGTTAGATGGAGCTAATGGAGATACTAACACTAAGATTTTGGGCATTACACAATTAACTTCTACTGATGAAGAAATGGTAAAAAATGAACAAAAATTATCAATCTCACTTAAAGAAAGTGTAGAAAACTATGCTAAGATTGCTCAAAAATCTGGCCTAGACGGAGTTGTTTGTTCAGCAGAAGAATCTGATATGATCTATAAGTTAACAGGCGATGATTTCTTGAGAATAACTCCAGGAATTAGATTAGCAGGTGGCGATGTTGGTGATCAAAAGCGTGTAATGACACCAGATGCTGCTGCACGTAATCATTCAAGTGGTATTGTTGTAGGACGTGCAATTACTAAAGCTGCAAATCCTTTAGATAGTTATAGATTAGTTACAAAATTATGGAGGGAAAAATAATGAAACAAGTAGCAAAAGATTTATTAAGTATTAAGGCTGTAACTTTATCACCAGAAGAACCTTTTACATGGGCAAGTGGAATTAAATCTCCAATCTATTGTGATAACAGATTAACAATTAGCTATCCAGAAGTAAGAAAGAGAATTGCTAAAGGAATTGCTGATATTATTAGAGAAAAGTATCCAGAAACAGAGGTTATTGCAGGAACTGCAACTGCTGGTATTCCTCATGCTGCATGGATTGCTGAAGAATTAAATCTACCTATGATTTATGTACGTTCTAAGCCAAAGGATCATGGACGTGGAAAGCAAATTGAAGGTGTTTTAGCTGAGGGTCAAAAAGTAGTGTTAATTGATGACTTATTATCAACAGGTGGAAGTGTGTTAAAAGCAGTTGATGCAGCTAAAAACGAAGGTGCAGATGTATTGGGAGTATGTGGTATTTTCAGTTATCAATTAAGTAAATTAGACGATAACTTTAAGGCATATAATTTATCATATGCTACATTGACAAATTATACAGAACTGATTGAAGTTGCAGAAGAAAATGACTACATTGAAGAAAAACAAAAAGAAATCTTACATGCATGGAGAAAAGATCCTGAAAATTGGTTAAAATAATTATCGAATTCGCAAATAAAGGACTATATTTTTTTATATTTTAATGTATAATAAGAATAGGTATTAAATTATAAGTTGATAAGTCCCGTATGGATTTGCGAAAGGATAATGATATGAAAACAAAACAAGAGAATATTTTTTCTTCTAAAACATTGAGTTATTTCTTGCAACTTGCTGAGACAATGAGTTACACACAAGCAGCTCAGATATTAGGGATTACCCAACCAGCGCTTACTCAACAAATTAAAAAGTTAGAAAGAACAGTAGGTGCACCATTATTTTACTCAGTAGGTAAGAAATTACATCTCTCTGATGCGGGTTACACAATGTTGGATGCTACACATCAGATTTATGAAACATTGAACCAAGCTACTGATGAGATACAAATGTCAACAAGTGCAACACAAGGCGAAATTAATATAGGTATTTTAGCTTCAATTGAAGACAGTGTTATTAGTCAGTTTGCTACAGCTTATTATCGTGAACATAATGGTATTAAGTTAACAACACATATGCTTACACGTAAGGAAATTTGGGAAAGATTAGAAAATAATACAATTGATTTGGCAGTTATGTATTTGCCTGATGAAAGTATTAAAAATTGGAAACCTTATGAATCTAAACGTATTTGCCAAGAAGATTTAATCTTTTTACATAACGATAATAAGATTAAACAAAAGAAAATTAATCTAAAAGATACGTTACAACATCCATGGGTTACATATCCACCTGAATATTATCTAAATGAAAGCATAAGTGAAGCCTATAAAAATGCAATGTTAGATGCACCAAATAGTGTTTCTTACTTTGCAACACCAGGTCAAATTTTTAATTTTGCAGCTCAAACTGGTGTATGTACTGCTTTGCCAATGTCATTTGTAGTAGCACATAATCAAGATGGTATTATGAAGCAAGCATTATTGGAACCAGGCATTAGCTTTGATTTGTCATTTGTCTTTAGAAAAGGAAAAGATCAAATACCAAGAATTTCTAATTTCTTAAAAGAGATTGACAATTATCTACGAGAAGAAGATTATATTAGTAGGTTAACAAAGATTAACAAAAAATAATTAAGTAACAAGGAGTTCTTTATTCATGAAAGAATTAGTTTTTGGACACAAGAATCCAGATACAGATGCTATTGTAGCAGCTAAAGCATACTCATATTTACAAAATAAATTAGGTGCTGATACTGAAGCAGTTGCTTTAGGCACACCTAATGAAGAAACAAAATTTGTGTTGGATTACTTCAAGGAAGAATATCCACGTGTAATTACAACAGCAAAAAATGAAGTAGAAGCTGTAATGTTAGTTGATCATAACGAAGCACAACAAAGTGTTGATGATATTAAAGAATTAACTGTAACACACGTTATAGATCATCACCGTATTGCAAACTTTGAAACAGCTGCACCATTGTACTACCATGCAGAACCATTGGGATGCTCAAGTACTGTAATTTACAAAGAATTCAAAGCAAATAATGTAGAAGTTCCTGCTAAATTAGCTGGTTTAATGTTATCAGCTATCATTTCTGATACATTATTATTAAAATCACCAACAACAACTGATGAAGATGTTGCTGCTGTGAAAGAATTAGCTGAAATTGCAGGTGTAAACTATGAAGAATATGGTTTGGAAATGTTAAAAGCTGGAACAAACCTTTCAAGTAAAACAGAAGAAGAATTAATTTCTGCAGATGCTAAGTCATTTGAAATGGGTGGTAAGACAGTACGTGTAGACCAAGTTAACACAGTTGACTTAGATGAAGTATTTGCTAGAGAAGCTGCTTTGCGTGCAGCAATTGAAAAGCAAAGTGCAGAAGAAGGCTACGACTTATTCTTATTAATGGTAACAAATATTTTAGATTCAAATACACGTTTATTAGTAGTAGGTGAACCTAAAGATGTAGTTGAAAAAGCATTCGATAAAAAGTTGGAAGACGACAAGATGGACTTACCAGGCGTAGTTTCACGTAAGAAACAAGTTGTTCCTCCATTGGAAGCTGCATTTTAATTAAATTAGATAAAATATATTTTTTAAAGTACCTTGTAGTTATTGGTTAGAGAGCTAATAGCTATAAGGTATTTTTTATTAGAATAAATTAATTGCAAATAAAGATATATCCTTATTGTAAGGGTTTAAATTACTTAAATATAGAGTTATAATTATATTGAAATAAATTGAATGGAGCGATGAAGTTGAGCCAAGAAAAAAGAATAGAGTTGATAAAACAACTTTTAGAAGAAAGACAAGAACTCTCAACTAGAGACATCATGACCGAATTTGGGGTTTCACAAGATACAGCTAGACGAGATATAGTGTTACTGACTAAAAAGGGAGAAGTTAAACGAACTCATGGGGGAATTTTACCTCTAGATTTTGGACGCAGTGTGCCTAATTACCAAAGTAGATTATCACGTTTTACTAAATCTAAAACAAAAATCGCAATGGAAGCAGGAAAATATTTTAAGCCACATCATGTATACTTTGTAGATTCATCTACTATTTTATTAAGGACATGTCAAAGTATTAATATGCCAGTAGCCATTGTAACTCACTCTTTAGACAATTGTATTGCATTGGCTGAGAACAGTAAGGTAACAGTTAAGGTTTTGAGTGGTACTTTAAATCACGAAAATAGATATTTCTATTCTAATCTTGCAATGCAAGAATTGCATGATATTGCATTTGATACAGCATTTATTGCAGCATCTGGTATTGATGAAAATGGTGCTTATTTGTTAGATCAAGGCGATGCAGAGATTGTTGGTTTGGCAGTAAGTAGAGCTAGAAAAGTAATTTTAGTTGCTGAACATCAAAAATTTGTAAATAAGTCTTATTACAGAATTTGCCCACTAGACAAGATTTCAATGTTTATTACAGATAAGGCTCTTACTCCAGAACAAAGAGCAATGTTTACAGATAAAACAGAAATCATAGTTGCTAATTAAAAATAGTTTGTAATTATGGTATAATTTTTCTAATAATTCTATAAAGTTAGGTGATTTAATTGTCAAGAAGTTTTAATAAAGAAGTTGAGAAAATTGCTGTATCAGATATCCGCCAATTTGACTCAGATGTAAGTGGAATTCCGGGAATTATTAAGTTAACATTAGGAGAACCAGATTTTAATACGCCTGAACATGTAAAAAAAGCTGCAATTAAGGCAATTGAAGATAACAAATCTCACTATACTCCTAATGCTGGTTTTATGGAATTAAGAGAAGAAACAGCTAAGTATTTTAATAAAAAATACAATTTGAATTACAGTGGAACACAAGTTGTTACTACAGTTGGTGCAACTGAAGCTATTAATGCAAGTTTGCAAGCTATTTTAAATCCTGATGATACTGTGTTAGTACCAACGCCTATTTTCCCACTATATTTACCAATTAGTAATTTAAATCATGGTAATTATATTTTAATGGATACAAGTGAAGATAATTTTGTTTTGACTGCCGATAAATTACGCAAAGTTATTGCAGATAATAAGGATAAAAATATTAAATGCCTTGTTTTGAACTATCCTTCTAATCCAACAGGTGTTACATATAATAGAGAACAATTAGAAGAATTAGCAGAAGTAATTAAAGAAAATGATATTTGGGTATTAAGCGATGAAATTTATGCTGAATTAACATATACAGGCAAACACGTTTCTTTAGCTGAATTAATCCCTGACAATGTAATTTTAATTAGTGGATTATCCAAGTCTCATGCGATGACAGGTTGGAGAATTGGTTTCATCTTAGGACCTCAAGACTTTATTGATCAAGTAGTAAAATCTCATCAATACATGGTAACTGCACCTACTACTAATGCACAATATGCAGCATTAGAAGCTGTTACAAATGGTTATGATGATGCAGTGCCTATGAAAGAAGAATATTTGAAGCGTAGAGATTTCATTATAGAAGAATTACAAAAAGTGGGCTTTGGAATTGCAAGTCCTGATGGTGCATTCTATATCTTTGCTAAAATTCCAGCTAATTGCCCTCAAAACTCATGGGATTTTGTTAGAGATTTAGCTAAAGAAGCTAAAGTAGCACTTATCCCAGGTGTATCTTTTGGACCAGGTGGAGAAGGGTATGTAAGAATGAGCTATGCTGCAAGTATGGAAAATTTAGTAGAAGCCGTTAAAAGAATAAAAGATTACGTTCAAGCTAGAAAGTAATTCATCTATGTAATTTAGCCAGAGTGTGCTAAAATTAACTAGAACTTTTTTCTAGGAAGGTAGTTAATAATGACTAATAAAAAAGATGCCCCTATTGGAGTTTTTGACTCTGGTATGGGAGGAATTTCGGTATTACGTGAATTAGTTAAAATAATGCCGAATGAAGATTATATATTCTTTGGTGATTCTGCTAATGCACCTTATGGTATTAAGACGGTAGAAGAAGTCCAAAAATTATCATTTGAGAAAGTAGAGCATTTGCTATCATATAATTGTAAAGCAATTGTTGTAGCATGTAATACTGCTACGAGTGCAGCAATTAAGGAATTGAGAGCAGCATACCCTGATTTAATTATTGTTGGACTTGAACCAGCTCTAAAGCCAGCAGTAGAACATAAAAAAGATTCTAAAGTAGGTGTTATGGCAACACCACTAACACTGAAAGAAAAGAAATTTAATGACTTAATGAATAAGTATGTTACAGAGGCAGATATTCGAAAGATTCCTGCACCAGATTTAGTGGAGTTTATTGAATCAGGTGATGTGGATTCTCCTGAGTTAGAAACATATTTACGAAAGTTATTGAATCCTTATAAAGATTCAGATTCCATTGTGCTTGGCTGCACACATTTTCCATTTGCCAAAAAAGTAATTCAAAAGATTATGGGCGATGATACTTTTATTGTCGATGGTGGAGAAGGTGCTGCTAGAGAAACTAAGCATTTATTGGAAAAGAGTAACTTACTAAGTGATAAGACAGAAAAGGGTTCTGTGAAGTTTGAAAATTCCAAAAATACTAAAGAGGAATTAGAACTTAGTCAAAAGCTATTTAACTTGTAAAATAAAGATCGATTAGTGTAATTGATACAATTAACGCTGATCGATCTTTTTAATTTATGTAACATTAAAGGGTTTACATTACTTTTATAAAATAAATATTACAAAAAGGTTTCATTATGTGGATAAATGAGTTACAATATACTTGTAAGATATTTATTAGAATTTATCCAATTATTAACAATCGTAATATACAGAATCGAGGGATGAGCTATGAAAAAAGTAATCTATTTAGGTATCACAATGTTAGGTGCAATGGTATTAGTGGGATGCAGTAATACAAGTAGTGCTCCTAATACAACTAGTCATTCAAGTAACGTAAAAACAGAAGTTAAGAGTAGTTCTACTAGCAAAAAAGAAAAGAAAATTACTGCTAAAGTAGTTGATGAAAGTAGTGTAGTAGCAGAAAGTTCTTCTGTAGACAGCAATAATAACAATAACGTAAATACAAATTCAAATGTTCAAACTGCTACTAGCCAAGTTGCAAGTGCAAATAGTTCTGTGGCAAAAGAAAGCAGTAGTGTTGCTACTGGTAATACTAATGTTGCAGAAAATGCAGTAGCTCCAAGTGTAGCAACAGAATCTAGCCAAAAGGTACAAGAAGTAAATGAACAACTAACACCTGCTCAAATTGCTGCTTTGGCCGCTTACTATATGGGTAATGATGCTAATTCATTAACTGTTCATAATATGGGTAATTATAACGCTGTAAGTGGTACTGACGGTAAGTTGCTATTTGCTTATAGTACAGATGGAAACAACTTAAAAGTTGGTGGCTTTGGTGATACTCCTTGGGACAGTGTTAATGCAAACGATGTAATGCAAAAGGCACAACAACAAGGTAATAAGGATTCAATTAACCAAGTTGCAAATAACACAACATTTGAAAAAGGTTATTAAATCTAAAATTTATGTAAAATAAAGTGCAATCAACTGAAAAGTGGTTGCATTTTTATTAATGTATGGTATGATAAAAACTGTTATGAGTTGAGTTTACTAAGTAGATGAGGTGCATTTTAATGGAAAATGTAAATCTTACACCTAAAGACATTGTTAATAAACATTTTAAACAAAAAATGCGTGGGTACGATTCAATTGAAGTTGATGAGTTCTTGGATGATGTTATTCAAGATTATGAAACTTATGCAAAAGAAAATCAACGTTTACAAATGGAAAATGATCGTTTATTGAAAAAGGTAGACGAATTAACTAAGCAAGTTGCGGTAGGTAAAACAGGAACAACTGCTAGACCTGCTTCTAATGCATCTACAAATATGGATATTCTTAAACGTCTATCCAATTTGGAACGACATGTTTTTGGTGCACAGCTTAACGATGATGTAAATCGTGGAAATCGATTTTAATTAATAAATTATATATGTAAATTTCTGGTAATCGCGGTCTATGTATATAGGCTGAGGAAAGTCCAAGCTTGCACAGGCTGAGATGCCTGTAGTGATCGTACTTGCTGAAAAAATAAGGCAAGGCACTGCTTTTAGTAGTGACGGCAGACAAAAGAGCTAAGGTTTCGGCTATGCTTGAGTAGTCTTGAAAAGTGCCACAGTGACGAAGTAATATAGGAAACTGTATTAGTGGAACGCGGTAAACCCTGCGAGCAGGTAACCCAAACTTTGGTAGGGGCGCTTCATGACGGAAATGAACTAATCATGGGGGCGAGTTTTTTAACTCGGAGATAGATGATTACCACCGATTCTAATTTTCCTGAATTAGATGACGTACAGAACGTGGCTTATAGAGATTTACATATCAGGGTGGCTAGGATATTAGGTAACTTCTATCCTAGCTTTTTTATTTTAGATAAATGTAAATTGAAAGGAATAAATTATGAACTTTAAATTAATTGCAACATGTGCTGCAGGTATAGAAAGTATCGTTGGTAACGAACTAAAGCATTTAGGTTATAAAGTGAATGTTGAAAATGGTCGAGTTAGATTTGATGGCGATGTAGCTGATATTGCTAAAACAAATCTATGGTTAAGAACAGCAGATAGAATAAAGATTGTAGTTGGTGAATTTACAGCTAAAACTTTTGAAGAGCTATTCCAAGGTGTTGAAGGTTTAAACTGGGAAGATTTTCTACCTTTAGATGCTGAATTTCCAGTAGCTGGTAAGTCTCAAAAATCTACTTTACATAATGTACCAAGTGTTCAAGCAATAACTAAAAAAGCAATTGTTACTAAAATGAGTACTGTCTATCATAGAAGAACTAAGTTACCTGAAACAGGGGTATTGTATCCAATTGAAGTGGCTATTAATAAGGACAAGGTCTTAATTACATTGGATACTACCGGTAGCAGTTTATTCAAACGTGGATACAGAGTAAATAAAGGTGGAGCCCCTCTAAAAGAAAATATGGCAGCTGCATTAGTTCTATTAGCTCGCTGGTATCCTGAAATGCCATTTGTAGATCCAGTATGTGGTTCTGGAACAATTCCAATTGAAGCTGCTTTGATTGGATGTAATATTGCACCTGGTTTGAAACGTAATTTTGCCTTTGAAGACTGGGATTGGGTTGATAAAGATATTATTAAACAAGCAAGAGAACAAGCACAAGCAGCAATCAAGAAAGATATTGATTTAGATATATCTGGATATGATATTGATGGAAGTATGATTGAAATTGCTAAAGAAAATGCTGTTCAAGCTGGAGTCCAAGATATAGTTAACTTCAAGCAAATGGCAGTAAAAGACTTCAAAACAGATAAGATCAATGGTGTTATTGTAGCTAATCCGCCATATGGTGAGCGTTTAAGTGATAAAGAACATGTACATCAACTATATCAACAAATGGGTAAACTATACCAACCATTAACATCTTGGAGTAAGTACATTTTGACAAGTGACTTACAATTTGAACAATTTTATGGAACAAAAGCTACTAAACGTAGAAAATTATATAATGGTTCCTTACGTACAGATTTCTTCCAATACTGGGGAAAGAAGATAAGAAATTAATGCTCATGTAAAGCTTGAATAGCAAGTGTATGAGCCCCAGCGTTTTCTTTATCAGAAATCCAGTTATTTATGACAATTGGAAAATTTTCTTGAAGTGCTAATAGATCTGCTAGAGTTTGAGAATAACTTTTACTATATTGTTTTTCAAGACTATCAATTAAAATCTTGCTGTCAGAATAGAAAAAGACTAGATCTTCATCTGGAAAATTTTCAATAAGATAGTTAAAACCATGAATAGCGGCAATAAATTCTGCTTCGTGGTTATCAGTGGCAGAAATGTCATATTTTAATTGAGTTTGTTGCTGGTTCTTAACGATTAAGATTCCTGCAGCGAAAGTATGATTCTTTTGGTTTGTAGCAGCGTCTGTATATATTTTTAACATTATTATCAATCCTCGAGGTGTGTTTTATGAATAAGAAATATTTTTATCAACCAGATATTCCTGTATCAATATCTTGTTGGTCATTTACATTAATGATTTTGTTATTTTCTTTATTACTATGGTTAGAAATTACAGTCTTTCAAATTTGGACTGTTATTACTTTTATTATATTTGTACTAGTAGCGTTAATACAAGTGCTTTTACGAAAGGTAGAATTAAGTGATACAGAGCTCAGTTTTAGGGCAGTGATACCTTTTAATAACTTTAAAATAAAGAAAGTAGACATTAAAAAGATTGAAGTAAGAAAATATGGCTTGTTTATTAAAACTAAGTATCGGGATTACAGGTTGATAGTTTCAAAGAGATTTGCGAAAAATGCGTATAATAATATGGTTAAATAGGTGTATAATTCGTTATATACCTATTTTTATTTGCTGTAAAATATATTTTAGTAAAAAACAATGACAAAATCTTAATTATAGTATATACTTTAATTATTATTTGAAGGAGGAATCAGAAATTGAAAGATATTGAAATAGCACAAAAAAGTGAAATGTTACCAATAACTGAAGTTGCTCAAAAGGTGGGATTAACTGCTGATGAAATAGAACAATACGGTAAGTATAAAGCAAAAATCAGCTTACCTCTTTCTGCACGTGAACAAACAAAAAGAAAGTTGGTTTTAGTTACTGCAATTAACCCTACTCCAGCAGGTGAAGGTAAATCTACTGTAACAGTTGGTTTGGGCGATGCATTTAGTTTATTAAACAAAAAGGTAATGATTGCTTTACGTGAACCATCATTAGGACCTGTTATGGGAATGAAAGGTGGAGCTACTGGTGGTGGATATTCTCAAGTTGTTCCAATGGAAGATATAAACCTTCATTTTACAGGGGATATGCATGCATTAACAACTGCTAATAATACTTTAGCAGCTTTGATTGATAACCATATTTACCAAGGAAATAAATTAAACATCGATCAAAGACGTGTTATTTGGAAACGTGTATTAGATATTAATGATCGTGCATTACGTCATGTAGTAATCGGCTTAGGTGGAGCTACTCAAGGTATTCCAAGAGAAGATGGATTCGATATCACTGTAGCTTCAGAATTAATGGCTATTCTATGTCTTTCTAAAGATATTTCTGATTTAAAGAAACGTATCGGTCAAATTGTTATAGGATACAATTTTGATAAAGAACCAGTAACTGTAGATCAACTTGGAGTTACAGGTGCTATTACATTGTTATTAAAGGATGCTTGCAAGCCAAACTTGGTTCAAACACTAGCACATACTCCTGCAATTGTGCATGGTGGACCATTTGCTAATATTGCACATGGATGTAATAGTGTTCTTGCTACTCAAACAGCTTTGAATTTAGCTGATTACACAATTACAGAAGCAGGATTCGGTGCTGACTTAGGTGCTGAAAAATTCCTTGATATTAAAACTCCAGTGTTAGGAAAAACACCTGATACAATCGTAATTGTGGCAACTGCTCGTGCTTTGAAGATGAATGGTGGAGTAGCTAAGGATAATTTAGATGAAGAAAATGTTGCTGTAGTTGAACAAGGTTTTGCAAACTTGAAGAACCATATCCAAAGTATGAAACGTTATAATGTTCCTGTTGTAGTGGCAATTAATAAATTCACTCAAGATACTGATGCTGAATTAGCTAAGATTGTTGAACTTTGTGAACAAAATGATACTAGAGCAATTGTTGCTGACGTTTGGGCTAAAGGCGGAGAAGGTGCTACAGAATTAGCTAAAGCAGTTATTGAATCTTGTGATAATGATCAAGAATTTACAAGACTTTACAATAGCGATGATTCTGTTGAAGAAAAGATCAACAAGATTGTTACTGAAATTTATGGTGGCGATGGTGTTGAATTTAGTGCTAAAGCTAAGCGTCAATTAAGACAATTTGAAAAATTAGGTTGGAATCATCTACCTGTATGTATGGCTAAGACACAATATTCATTGTCTGATAATGCTAAAGTTTTAGGTGCTCCAAAAGGATTTAAGATCCATGTGCGTGAATTTGTACCAAAATTAGGTGCACAATTCCTTGTAGCATTAACAGGAAATATCTTAACTATGCCAGGTCTACCTAAAGTTCCGGCTGCAGATGGCATGGATGTTGATGAAAATGGAAAGATTAGTGGTTTATACTAATCAATCATTCGAATAAATTTGAAAATAATTTATAAAAGAGCTAGATGTTCGTTCTCAGCTCTTTTTTTATGTGATATAATAGAAACTGGGAAGATAATTGGTGCACCAAATCATCCCATATACCTCAACTACGTAAAGGCTCTGGTTGGTACATCACCAGAGCTTTTCATTTATAAAGGTGGAGTTAAATTGATTGAAAAAATTAGATTAAGAAAAAAGAAAAACGAAGTGGTTAAGGTTGGGGATGTTGTTAACTATCGTGGATCAATGTTTATTATTTTGAATGTTTTGGCTGTTCGCGTGATGATCAATCGTGAAAATGGGGAATTAATGACGATGAGTGATTGTTTAGGGCAGCAATATCGTACTCCTGATTTGTCTGCTGATTATATAACAACACAAGCTGAAATAACCTATGAACCAGAAGAATTTAGAAAAATATCGGTTGTTGGTGAATATATCTACGATCAAGAGACTGGAATTTGGGTTCAAATTAAAGCAATATTAGGCTATCACTTTGAAGGAAGAAACTTGGTGGTTAAATATGAATTTGAACCGGTAATGGAACTACCAGCAGATGAAGTAGAAAAAGCCATAGCTAAAAAGAGAAAATCTATTATGAAATTAGTAAAGAAGAATAGTTAATAATCCTGTTAGTTAGAGAACTAAGAGGATTTTTTATTTGGTCAAATAATAATTAAAATACGGAAAAATATTGACATAAATGTGAAAGAAAAGGTAAAATTAGCTTGTGAATAGTAGTAAAAAAGTGTTTATTGGAGTGGAAAATTTGAGAAAAGAAATTTTTTGCAGTGGCAATATTAGCTGGAATTATTTTGACAGGTGCTAGAAGTCAAAGTGTTCAAGCTGAGGTGCTTTCAACTGATAGTAACAATGTAACCGAAGTTGAAACTTCAAAGGTAGCTAATAACAAGCAACTTACCCTAGCTAATATAAGTATGTCTAAAGAAAATCAGACTTATGACTCAAGTAGCATGGTAAGTGCTGGGGAAACTTCTGATGTAAATGAAGTTCAAGAAAATAAGAGTGAAACTACATCAGATGATACATCTAATTTACGAGTACAATTAACTAGTTTATATGTTGATTTACAACCTAAACAAATGGCACTTAAAACAGTTGCTGCTACTAATGATACGCAAAGTATATTAGTTAGTACTAAATCAATCAAACAACAAGCTAAAAAAATCTTAGATGATAAGAAAAAAGACCTAGATACAGCAAAGCGTAACTTAGATCAAATAAAGCTTTGGCTAATACTCAAATCAAGGTAACTGTTAATCAAGAAGTAGCTAAAAATGCACAAAAAGAATTGGATAGCTTGAATACTGATTTAACAGCAAAGCAAGCTGACTATGATAAAGCAGATAAAGCTTTGAATGATGCTAAAGTTAATTACCAGGTAAAGAAAGCTATTCTAGCTAGCGCTAAGGAAGATAAAAGCAAGTTAAAAAAGGAACTAGCGAATGCTGAAGAGAAGCAAACTAGTGCCAAAAAAGTTTTTAAAACTTCTAAAAAGAAACTAACATCACTTAAAGAAAAAGTAGCACAAGAAAAAGCAGACTTAGATAAGGTACAAACTAAATTAGCTAAAGATCAAAAGAATGAACAAAAAGCTAAGGAAAATATAGCGAAATTAGAGGCAGATATTAAAACTAAACAGGCCGATTACGATAAAGCAAAACAAGAAGTATCTACAAAACAAGAGGCTTTGAAGAGAGCACAAACTGAATTAGCGGAACAGAAAAAGGTTAAAGCACATGCCAAAAAGGTTTTAGATAAGGCTAATAAGGAATTGATTAAGGTTCAGGCAACAGTACAAGATAAACAGGCTAAATTGAAGGAGTTACAAGATCAGTTTGGAAATTATGTGGGCGATGATGAGGAGCTAGCTGATACTAAAAAAGTATTAACCGAGGCTCAAACTAAATTGACCCAAGCTCAAAAAAATCAAGCAGATGCACAAAAAGATTATGACAAAGCACAAGTCGATTATGAAACGAAAGTAACTCAAAATAAGGAAGCTAAAGAAGCACTAGCTGAATTTGTTGCTCAAGAACAAGAGAAAAAGGCTGATAATGTCTAGAAGTCAATATTGAAATCTTAATTATTATTTTCAAACTATCAGATCTAAAAATAATTTTTCAAGAGAAGTATGTAAAAGTGCTTCTCTTTTTTATATAAATTACACGCTTACAAGTTATCCAATAATATACATTAGATATGAATAATTTTTATTTAAGTAAAACCTAACTGTACATCTTAATATTTTCTTAATAATTACGGAAATAACCTTATATAAAGGCAATATTGTATATAGAAACTTATTTTATAAAATTAAAAATAATGCTAGAAATTTGCAATAGTTTTAGAAATCATGTTACGGTAGATATACAGAATTGCTCGAGTAAAATGAAAACAGCTGTAACTTTAGATGTTAAATTTGCATCTAAAGAAACAAGGAGGAATCGGAAAGACATACTCGTACACTATGTCTTATATTTAATTTATGAAATATATCAAAAAAGAATTACAAAGTAAAAAGGATTACAAGAAGGCACCATTTTCAGATGTTCACTGGCGTGTCTACATTTCAATCTTGTTAGGACAGATTGCTTGTGGATATGCACTTGGAATAAGTGGTATTGCTTTAGATCAAGCAGGATCATATTTACCATTGACTAACTTTTGGACTGGTTTGATCGGTGCTGGTGGTCTTATTGGGTTATTCGGTAGTATTTTTATGGGACGTTTAGCTGATAAAGTCGGAAGAAAAGGGCTTTTGATGTTGAATATGTACATTTTTACAATCCTATCGTTGGCACACCTATTTGTAACAAATTTATTTTTAATTTTTCTTTTGCGATTAGGTTTAGGATTAATGATGGCTATTGATTATACAGTAGGTAATGCGTTGTTAATTGAATGGTTACCAACTGGTGAAAGTGGTAAAAAGCAAAGTAGATTATTAATTTACTGGTCAATAGGTTTCATTTTAGCGTACTTGATAGGTTCTTATTTAGGTGGATTTTCTCAAGGTTGGAAGTATAGTTTTGCCTCATCATTTATTTTTGGATTAATAGCTGCTGTATTCCGCTCATTTGCAAAGATTCCAGCTTCTCCAAGTTGGTTAGCAAGTCGTGGTAAAAATGCTAAAGCTCAAAAAGTAATTCAACGTAATTTAGGAAGTAAATGGGGATTATCAGAAAGACTTCTATCCATTAAAGTTAAAAACATTTCATGGCTACATCTTTTTAGTAAGAAATATCGTCGCCAAACATTAGTTGGTGGATTATTCTATGCTAGTCAGGCATTCTCATTTTTTGGTATAAGTATTTTCTTACCAATCTTGCTAAAGAGTATGGGAGTTACTAATGCCAATATGTCAGGTATTCTTTATAACGGAAGTATGTTAATTGGTGTAGTTATTGGGATTTGGATTTTTAACAAAATTAGTCGTCGCTCATTTTTAGTTGTCAGCTTTTTAAGTTCAGCGATTGCTTTAGCTGCAATGGTATTCTTAGATATATCAATGTGGGCTAAATTAGGTATCTTTTCTCTATTTTCTGTGATCTTATCTTCATCATTGGTATTGGATTATCCATATCCTTCAGAGTTATTTGATGTTAAGGTTCGTGCAACAGGGATGGGTATCTGTATAGCTATCAGTCGAATTGGAGCTGCATGTGGTACATTCTTATTACCTATTTTAACTGATATGGGTGGCTCTCAATTAGCGATGTTAGTATGTGCTCTAGTCCTATTTATAGGAAGTATGATTTGTTTAGTATGGGCACCAGAAACATCACCTAAGTTTATGAAAAAGAATGAAATTCTTGAAAATGAAGTAACAGAATAAATTCAGAAGATTTGGCAATTCAACTGCCAAGTCTTTTTTTGTTGTAAAAAGCAAGAAAATATCAGTAAGTATAGATATATCTTTTTAAAGCCGGTATACTTAATATATAGAACTTAGATTAAGGGGTATCGTATGGACGGAAATAAATTATCGTATCGTTTACAAAAAGTGGCAGAATATGTTCCTGCTGATAGTCGATTAGCGGACATCGGTTCTGATCATGCTTATTTACCAGCATATTTAGCATTAAAAGGTAAGATTAACTTTGGAATTGCTGGTGAAGTTGTTAAAGGACCTTTTCAAAATGCTCAAAATGAAATTAAAAAAGAAAACTTACAAGAGATAATAGATGTTCGTTTGGCTGACGGATTAGCTGCAGTTGAACTTTCAGATGAGATTAATGTAGTTACAATCTGTGGTATGGGTGGTCCATTAATTTGTCAGATTCTAGAAGAAGGAAAGGCTAAGTTAGCTAATCATCCTCGCTTAGTTTTACAACCTAATGTAGGTGAGAAAAATGTCAGAGAATGGCTAGTAGCGAACAACTATCAAATAATTGCCGAAGATATTTTAGAAGAAGACGGACATATCTACGAAATTATCGTAGCGGAATTTGTTGATGCAAAGGCTGAGCTAACAGCTAAAGAATTAGAATTTGGTCCTTACTTAATGAAAGAAAAGAACGAAGTCTTTAAGCATAAATGGCAAAAGGAATTAGATAAGATTGAAACAGTTAGAGTTCAGCTGGAAAAAGCCAAGGAAAAGCCAGTTGCTAAGTTAGAATATCTAGACGAACAAGTAAAACTAATAGAAGGTGTATTAAATGACTAAAGTTATAGATATTGTAAATAAATTTGAAGAATTTGCGCCTAAAAGAATTGCTGAAGATGGCGATCCAATTGGTTTGCAATTAGGTTCTTTACATAATGATGTACATAAAATGATGGTGACTTTAGATGTAAGACCTGAAACTGTCGATGAAGCTATTGAAAATAATGTGGATTTTATTTTTGCACATCATCCTGCAATGTTCGTTCCAGTTAAGAAATTTGATTTAGATGTTCCACAAAACGCGATGTATGCTAAGTTAATCAAACATGATATTACAGTGTATGGTGCGCATACAAACTTGGATAATGCTAATGGTGGAATGAATGATTGGTTAGCTGAACAATTAGGATTAGAAAATACAGAATTCTTACTACCTACTAAGGTAGATCCTGTTTCAAACGAAAAATACTCTATGGGTCGCGTGGGAGAGTTAAAAGATAGCTTAACAGCTGTGGAATTTGCAGAATATTGTAAGAAAGTATTAAATTTACGTGGTTTACGTTTAATAGCAGCAGACAACCAAAAGCCAGTTAAACGTGTAGCAGTCCTTGGTGGTAGTGGTGGTCGTTTCTTTAACGCTGCTTTACTACATAAGGCAGATGCATACGTCACAGGTGATATCTCATATCATACCGGTCATGATATGATTGCTGCAGGCTTAACAGTGGTTGATGCAGGACATCACATTGAATCTATTTGCAAACCAAAGTTGACAGATAAATTTAAAAAGTGGAATAATGAGAATGATTGGAAAATCGATATTTATCAATCCAAATTAAATACTGATCCATTTCAGTTCATTTAAGCGAAAGGTGTGTCGAAAATGGCAAAATATGAAAATTTAGTTACTAGATTTTTGAAATATGTAAAAACAGAAACTCGTTCAAATGAGGATTCAACAACAATCCCTTCAACTCAAACACAAGTTGAATTTATTAAGGAACTTGCTAATGAGCTTAAAGGATTAGGACTACAAAATGTTCATATTTCTGATGAAAGTGGATATGTATTTGCTACTTTACCAAGTAATTTAGAAGATGATGCTAATACTAAAGTAGTAGGTTTTATTTCTCACGTTGATACTGCAGACTTTAATGCACATAATGTTCAACCTCAAATAGTAGAAAACTACGATGGAGAATCTGATATTAAGTTAGATGAAGCAGGTAATTTTGTGTTAACAACAGCAGAATTTCCTAACCTAAAGAATTATAAAGGTCATGATTTGATAACAACAGATGGTTCAACTTTATTGGGTGCTGATGATAAATCTGGTGTAGCCGAAATTATGTCTGCAATGGAATATTTGCAAGCACATCCAGAAATTAAACACGGCGAAATTAAAGTTGGTTTTGGTCCTGATGAAGAAATTGGTACAGGTACTGATAATTTCAATGTTGAAGACTTCGGTGCTGATATTGCCTACACAGTAGACGGTGGTCCTTTGGGTGAATTAGAATATGAAACTTTCAATGCTGCTCAAGCTAAGTTGACATTCAAAGGAAAAGATGTTCACACAGGTACTGCTAAGAATGTAATGGTAAATGCTATTCAATTAGCAATTAATTATCAAAACTCACTTCCAGCAGATGAAGTTCCAGAAAAGACTGAAGGTAGAGAAGGATTCTTCCATTTATTTAAATTTGATGGATCTGTTGAAGAAGCACATACAACTTACATCATTCGTGATCATGATAGAAAGCATTTTGAAGAACGTAAGCAATTGATGTTAGACATCGCTGAAAGAATGAATACTGAACTAGGTGAAGAACGTGTAGTTATTGATTTACAAGACCAATATTACAATATGCGTGAAGTATTAGAAAAAGACATGACAGCAGTTGACATTGCTAAGGAAGCTATGGAAGATTTAGGAATAACTCCTGAAATTTATCCAGTTCGTGGTGGTACAGATGGTTCTAAGATTTCATTCATGGGATTGCCAACACCAAACCTTTTTGCTGGTGGCGAAAATATGCATGGACGTTACGAATATGTATCTACACAGGTAATGGAAAAAGCTACAGATGTAATTTTAGAAATCGTTAAGTTATTAGCAAAATAATTGAGTATGAATCTATCAGATTTCGGTCTGGTAGATTTTTTTAAGGAGAAAAATCATGGCAAATGTTCAATGGCTTGAAAATGAATTTGAAAAACATAGAAATCTAGATAATGCTTCACATATGGCAAAATATATGCGTAACCAATTTGATTTTTATGGGATAAAAACACCTGAGCGTAGGAGTATATATAAGGATATTATAAGAGAAGCAAAGAAAGCTAAAAGTATAGATTGGCAATTATTAAATGAATGCTGGAATAATGATTATCGAGAATTTCAATATTTTGTGTGTGATTATCTTAAAGCGTTACAAAAGTTTTTAGTTTTTGATGATATCGATAAAATTAGACCTTTTATTAAAACTAAGCAGTGGTGGGACACGATAGATAGTCTAGATACTGTTATCGGTAATATTAATGATTTAAGGGTTGATGACTTAATGCTTGAGTGGTCTGTGAGTGATAATATTTGGTTTAGAAGAATTGCAATTAATCATCAACGAGGTAGAAAAGATAAAACCGATGCTGTACTCCTAGAGAAGATATTAATTAATAACTTAAATAATAATGAGTTTTTTATTAATAAAGCAATAGGTTGGGCGTTAAGAGATTATTCTAAGACAAATACGGATTGGGTTAAGAATTTTATTGCTAAATATAAACCTGGATTAAGTACTTTAAGCATTAGAGAAGCTAGTAAATACCTTAAATAAATGATAAAAAAGTTAATATAATTAGAGAAATATAATTGAAAAATATAAGTTTCTTACTATATAATTAATTAGTTATAACAATTTATGAGGTGATTATTTTATGAAGTCTTCATCTAAAGTTATGAAGGGTATCTTCTGGTCAGCTGTCGCTTCAGCAACATGGGGTATTTCAGGAACCACAATCCAATTTATCTCACAGAATCAACATATTCCGACAGATTGGTTTCTTTCGACACGTACATTAGGTTCAGGAACCATTCTTCTAATAATTAGTTTTATTTTATATGGTAAGAAAACATTTAATGTATTTTCAACATGGAAAGGTTTTGGTCACTTGTTTGCTTATGCAACTTTAGGGTTAATGGCAAACTTATTGACATTCTACTTAGCAATCCAAAGTGGTAATGCTTCTGCAGCAACAATCTTACAATACTTAAGTCCACTTTTTATAGTTCTAGGTGGTATTTTTATTAAACATCAAAGACCTTTATCAACAGACTTGATAGCATTTATCATTTCACTGTTGGGTGTTTTACTGGCAATTACAAAGGGTGATTTAACCCAAATGTCTATCCCAATGAATTCATTTTTATGGGGACTAGGTTCAGGTATTACTGCTGCTTTCTATGTTGTTTTACCTAGACCAATTGCTCAAGATAATCCACCATTGGTAGTATTGGGCTGGGGTACATTCATCGCTGGAGTGTTATTCAATTTATACCATCCAGTTTGGATAAACACACCACACATTACATCAACTGTGGTCTTATCTATTTCCACTGTTATTTTAGTAGGAACAATCATTCCATTTGGATTACTTTTATATAGTTCTAGATTTGCTCCTTCTGATGTTATTAGTATTATGGATGCCTTACAACCAGTAACAACTTCAATCTTGAGTGTGATTTTCCTAGGATTAGAAATGAACTGGGTAGAAATAGTAGGTATTATCTTGGTAATTGTTGCAATTTATATTTTGCAACGTGGCCGTCGAAATATGGAAAAAATCAATTATCGTGAAGATGAATTTTAAAGTGTAGAGTAAATCTACACTTTTTTTATAGGATTTATGCTATAATTTTATTCGATAATTTTGAAAGGGGTACGTGTATTAATGACTTATGCTGAAAAGGTATTAGATGGAATTGAAAAAGGAAATTATGAAGAAGCACGTAAACATTTTGGCTGGTCTTTAAGAAAAGATTCAGATGATATGATATATAGTTTGGCAGAAGAACTATATTCTTTGGGATTTTCTAATATGGCCAAACGTACCTATCAAACCTTATTGGAACGTTATCCTGACGAAGATAGTTTGAAAACAGCTTTGGCAGACATCGCCATTAGTGAAGGTGAAGATGATGAAGCTTTAGAATATCTAAGCAGTATTACACCAGACTCTGAAGCATATCTTCAAGCTTTATTAGTTTCAGCAGATTTATATCAAACACAAGGAATGTTTGAAGTAAGTGAACAAAAATTATTGCAAGCATTAGATCTAGCTCCAGATGAAGAAATTATACGTTTTGCCTTAGCAGAATTGTACTACAATATCAAACAATATAAACAAGCAATTCCTATTTACTTAGATCTTATCAAGCAAGGTAATTTCTCAATTTCACAAGTAAATCTAGTACAGAGATTGGGAATGTCATATGCTTTATCAGGACAATTTGAAAAAGCCTTGGCATACTTGGAACAAATTCATAGTGAAGAAAGAGACGATGATACACAGTTCCAATTAGGAATTACTCAATATGAATTGGGACATATTGAAGATGCAATTAGTAGTTTTGAAAAGTTAAGGGATACTTCTCCAGATTATGCTACAACTTACTCATATTTAGCAGTAGCTTATGAAAAAGAAGGACAACTTCAAAAAGCATTAACAACCTTACAAGAAGGAATTGCAGTAGATGAATACAATATAAAGTTGTATCAAAAGGCTAGTGAGTTAGCTGCTAAATTAGGTCAACGTGATGAAGCTGAGCGTTATTTACTAATAGCCTTAGATCAGGAACCTGATAATTTAACAATTGTAATTATGTTGAGTAATTTACTTATTGAGTATGGAAAATTCGAACAAAATATTGAATTACTAACAGATTATCTAGATCAAGATGAAATCGACCCTCAACTATATTGGAACTTAGGTCGTTCATATGCTAATTTAGATAACTATGATGATGCCATTAAGTATTATGATGCGGCTTCTGAACAAATTTCATCGTTAGAATTCTTAAAAGATGCTGCAATTTTTTATCGTAATGCTGGCGATAGACAAAAAGCTAAGATGTTCGTTGATGAATATCTAGTAAGTCAACCTAATGATAGTGAAATGTTAGAATTACAAGATGAATTGTTATATTAGGTAAAGTTTTGTACTAACGATTATGATTTTAGGATATAAAAGTCATTGTTTCTATGTTATAATATACCGGTATTAATTAATAATTATGACTATAGATATTGACAAAATTAATTTTTGCCAGTATTCTCTAATTTAGATTTAAAGCCGAATGAAAGAAGAGTATCTAAACAATCGTTGACAGAGAATGGATGATTGGTGAAAATTCCAGCTATGATTTTTAGAGAAAGACACTTTTTAGGTATATATGTAATGTATATCGTTAGCCGCGTTAACGCTAGAGAGCATAAAATCAAGGTGGTACCGTGCAACTAGCACCCTTGTTGTCTATCAAACTAGGTAGACAACAGGGGTGCTTTTCGGTTTAATAAGGGAGGAAATTTTAATGAAGTATCAACGTCCTAAAGGAACAGCTGATATTTTGCCAAGTGAGTCTGCAAAATGGCAATATGTAGAAGAAAAAGCTCGAGAATTGTTTAAAAAATATCGCTATGAAGAAATGAGAACACCAATTTTCGAAAGTTTTGAAGTCTTTTCACGTACATCTGGTGAAACTTCAGATATCGTTACTAAAGAAATGTATGATTTCTACGATAAAGGTGATCGTCATATAACTCTACGTCCAGAAGGAACAGCTGGAGTTGTAAGAAGTTTTGTAGAAAATAAATTGTATGGTCCAGAAGTTCAAAAACCATTTAAAACTTATTATATGGGTCCTATGTTCCGTTATGAACGTCCACAATCCGGTCGTTTACGTGAATTCCATCAAATCGGTGTAGAAGCATTTGGTGTTGATAATCCAACATTAGATGTTGAAGTTATGGCAATGGCAGTAGATTTACTAAAGAGTTTTGGTTTGAATAGTTTACGTGTAGCTGTAAACACATTAGGAGATCTTGAAACTCGTAACAACTATCGTCAAGCTTTAATTGACTATCTAGAACCATTTGAAGCTGAATTGTCAGACGATTCCAAGGAAAGATTACATAAGAATCCTTTACGTGTACTAGATAGTAAAGATGAAAAGGATAAAGAAATTGTTGCTAATGCACCTTCTATTTTAGATTACTTAACAGAAGATGCACAAAAACATTTTGAAACTGTAAAGAGTCTATTGAATGATTTAGGTATTGAATATGTAATCGATAGTAACATGGTGCGTGGTTTAGACTACTACAATCATACTATCTTTGAAATTATGAGTGATTCCAAAGCATTCAATGGTAAATGGACTACAGTTTGTGCTGGTGGTCATTACAGTGGCTTGGTAGAACAATTAGGTGGGCCACAAACACCAGGTGTCGGTTTTGGACTAGGTGTTGAAAGATTACTATTAATCTTAGATGCAGAAGAAGATGCTTTACCAATCGAAAATCCACTAGATGTTTATGTAGTAGGAATTGGCGATGTAACTAATGCAGCAACTTTGAAATTAGTTCAAAATCTTCGCCATCAAGGATTTACAGCAGATAGAGATTACCTTAATCGAAAGCCTAAAGGACAATTTAAGTCTGCAAACCGTTTAAATGCTAGATTCACTTTAACTATTGGTGAAACTGAGCTTCAAGAACAAGAAGCAAATCTCAAATTTATGGAAAATGGTAATGAAATTTCTGTAAAACTTGCAGATGTAGAAAATGATTTTGCAAGTCTAGAAAAATTAGCAGTAGAAGGGGAATAAGAATGAGAAGAACAACTTATGCAGGATTAGTTGATGAAAAATATCTTGATCAAGAAGTTTGCCTAAAAGGTTGGGTACAAAAGCGTAGAAATTTAGGTAACTTAATTTTTATTGACTTACGTGATATTGAAGGGATTGTTCAATTGGTATTTAGCCAAGAATTCAATCCTGAAGCTTTAAAGGTTGCTGAACAATTACGTAGTGAATATGTCATTGAAGTTAAGGGTAAAGTAGTGGCTAGAGGAGAAAAAGCTATTAACCCTAACATGAGAACAGGTAAAGTTGAAGTTGAAGTTTCAGATATTGAAATTTTAAACAAAGCTAAGACCACACCTTTTGATATTGCAGATGACATTAATGCATCAGATGATTTACGTTTACAATATCGTTATCTTGATTTACGTCGTCCAGAAATGCAAAAAGCTTTGATGATACGTAATCGTATTACTCAAACTGTTCATAGCTACTTGGATAAAAATCACTTTTTAGATATTGAAACACCATATTTGACACGTTCAACTCCAGAAGGTGCACGTGATTACCTTGTACCTTCACGTGTATATCCAGGTCATTTCTATGCTTTACCACAATCACCACAATTGTTTAAGCAATTATTAATGGGTGCAGGTTATGATCGTTATTACCAAATTGCACGTTGCTTCCGCGATGAAGATTTACGTGGTGACCGTCAACCTGAATTTACACAAATTGATATTGAAACTTCCTTTATGTCTGCTGAAGAAATTCAAGAAATGACAGAAGGGTTATTGAAGCGTGTTATGAAAGAAACTTTAGATGTTGATATCAAGACACCAATTCAAAGAATTACTTGGAATGAAGCAATGGACAGATTTGGTTCTGACAAGCCAGATATTAGATTTGGCATGGAATTAAAAGATATGTCTAGTGCAGTTCAAAATGCCGGTTTCAAAGTCTTCGACATGACACTTGAAAATGGTGGTCAAGTAAAAGCTATCACTGTTCCAGGTGGTGCTGACAAGTATTCACGTAAACAAATTGAAGAAAAGCAAGAATACATCAAGCGTTTTGGTGCTAAAGGATTAGCTTGGGTAAAAGTTACAGATGATGGATTAACTGGACCAATTGCTAAATTCTTTACTGAAAGAGCTGAAGATATTAAAGCAGCAGCAGAAGCTAAGAGTGGAGACTTGATCTTATTCGTAGCATCTAATCGTAAAGTAGTAGCTGATTCTTTAGGTTACTTGCGTGTAGCAATTGCTAAAGAAATGGATATGATTAATAAAGATGAATTTGCATTTATCTGGGTTGTAGACTGGCCATTATTTGAATATAGTGAAGAGTTTGATAGATATATTGCTGCACACCATCCATTTACAATGCCTAATGAAGAAGATTTAGATTTATTAGAAACTGATCCTCACAAATGCCATGCTCAAAGTTATGATATTGTACTTAATGGTTATGAATTGGGTGGTGGATCAATCCGTATCCACGGACGTGACATTCAAGAAGCAATGTTTAAGGCTTTAGGATTCACAAAAGAAAAAGCAGAAGAACAATTTGGTTGGTTCATGGATGCATTAGACTTTGGTTTCCCTCCACATGGTGGTTTGGCTTTAGGTTTAGATAGATTTGCGATGTTACTTGCAGGTAAAGATAATATTCGTGAAGTTATCGCATTCCCTAAGAATTCCAAAGCTTCTGAACCATTGACACATGCCCCAAGTACTGTAGCTCCAAAACAATTGGATGAACTATACTTGAAGACAGATGTCCCTGAAGAAGATGAATAATTAATTAAGAGTATGAATTTGACGATATTCAGATTCATGCTCTTTTTTCAATAATTACTTGTAGTAAACATAATAGTAAGGTAATATTATCAAGTATGGTATTTAGATATATAAAAAGATGAGGTGAGAGAATGATAACGCGTCAAGAAATAAATGGGAAGTCACCATTAAATTATAGTTGGTACGATATTAAAAATATTGATGATAACGATATTGTAAAATTGAAAAAAAGGTTTCATTTTACGCCGACTATTATCTCATATGTTGCCGATAGAAATGAACGTCCTCACTATGATCACGATAGTTTAACTCATAGTGAATTAATAGTATACGATGTTCCTGTTTGGCCAGAAGAAAAATCTGATCATTTTACGACTCGTCCTCTAATTTTTCTATTACAAGGAACTACAGTATATACTTTCCACACTAATGCTACTGAGGATATATTTGAAGAGTTTAAAGAAGAACGCGCTCATGAAGCGCAAGATGCTACGGAATTTATCATGCTATTCTTACTTCATGTAACTCAATATTTCCAACGAGCATTAACACAGTTGAATCATCAATTAAATGAGTTAGATAGAAGATTGAATACTAAAATTAAAAACAAAGATTTATTGGAATTAGCACAAATGGAAAGAAGTTTAGTCTTTGTTTCAAGTAGTGCTAGAACTAATTTGATGATGCTAGAAGATTTGAAGAACACACCGATGTCTTGGCAAATTACTAAGTCAGCTCAAGAAAGATTAGATGATGTTTTGATTGAAGCTGAGCAGGCCTCAAGGACGGTTGAAATTTCTAATGAAGTGACAGAAAAAATTTCTAAGACATCAAATAATATCTTGAATAATAACTTGAACGATACAATGAAGTTCTTAACTGTGTGGTCCTTGATTTTAACTATTCCAACCATTATTACAGGTTTCTTTGGAATGAACGTTAAATTACCAATTTTAAACAACGGATTTGACTGGATTTTAGTAGTTTTCGTTAACTTTTTATTGATGGGTGGATTATATCTCTACTTGAAAAAGAACGATTTTATTTAAAAAATATTTGACAAGAAATTTATCTATGTTAAACTAACTTTATCTTATTAATGATTTAATTAGACTTTAATCTGGGTGTCAGAAAGCTAATGGGTGATGCGAATTAGTCAGGATTAAATGTTCGAAATACATATAAGTTCGGTTAGTAGGACCGTTATTGCCTACATGGAGTGGAACTTTAATAGTTCAATGTGGGTGGTACCACGGTTATTTAGATCGTCCCAGTTATACATTATTGTATGACTGGGATTTTTTTATGGAAGGATTGATCGAAATGGGCAACAAAAATTGTGGAGGCATTATCCGATATTGGAAACTAGATTAATAATTTAATTTAGTTACTAATGGAGGAATGTAAAATGAAAAAATTTAGTTTAAAAGAGTCAGTAGGAATTTTATTATTATTACTAATTATTTTAGCAGGTGGAGTAAATCAAGGACTATCTCCAGAAACTCCTGTATTAACAGTTATTGCAATTTTAATTTTAATTGCCAAACTACATGGTGCTGATTGGGAAAAAATTCACCAAGGAATTAAAGAAGGTATCAGTACTGCATTGATTCCAATCTTTATTTTTATACTAATTGGGATCCTAATAGCTGTGTGGATTAAAGCAGGAATTATCCCAGCATTAATGGTTGTTGGCTTTAAATTGATAAGCATTAAGTTTTTTGTGCCTTCTGTTTTCCTTGTATGTGCTTTAGTTGGTGCTTCAATTGGGAGTGGATTTACGACGATTTCTACAATTGGTATTGCTCTTTTTGGAATGGGAATCACAATGAACATGAACCCAGCATTAGTTGCAGGAGCAATTTTATCTGGTGCGATATTCGGTGATAAGACATCGCCACTATCTGACTCAACTAACTTAGCTTCAGCAATTTCTGGAACAGATTTATTTGCTCATATCAAAAATTTAATGTGGACTACGATTCCAGCTTTATTAATTTCTTTAGTAGTTTTTGTATTTATTGGTCAAGGGAAAACAGAACCTGACTTTGCTAAAATAGATGCAACTATGAAAATTCTTAGTCAAAACTTCTCAATTTCATGGGTTGCTGCTATTCCTGTAATCTTAATGTTTTTATGTGCATGGTTTAAAATCCCGGCAATTCCAACTTTATTTATAAATATTGCTGTTTCAACCGGAATTATTTTAGTAAATGATCCTCATATCTCACTAAAAGGCTTAGCTGCTTTAATGGAAACAGGATATGTAGCTCATACTAAGAATGAAGCAGTAAATGCATTGCTGACTAGAGGTGGAATCTCTAACATGATGGGAACTGTTTCTTTGATTATAACAACATTAGCACTTGGTGGTTTACTAATGGAATTAGGAATCATTCAAACTGCGATGGAACCACTAATTCAAAGATTAAATAGACCAGGAAAATTGGTTCTAAGTACTATCCTTGCAGGAATTGGAATAAATCTTTTTGTTGGGGAACAATACCTATCTGTTATTCTTCCAGGTAGAGCATTCAAGGATGCATTTGATAGGGTAGGTTTAGCCCCATTAGCACTTGGACGTGTCTTGGAAGATGGTGGTAGTGTAATCAACTACCTTATTCCTTGGGGTGTTGCAGGATCTTTTGCAGCCTCAACCTTAGGGGTTCCAGTACTAGAATTCTTACCATTTACTTTATTTGCATTACTATCACCAATTCTTTCAGTGATTAGTGGATATACTGGAATTGGTTTAAAGATGAAGAAAGAAAATTAATTTTATATAATTCTGATAGCCGTCTATAGTTAGTTTCAAACTAATAATAGATGGTTTTTCTTTCGCAAATTAACGTAAAGTCTGGTATGATAAACTTAAAATGCACATTTTATGGAGGAAAGTAGAATGGAAATGCTTAAAGTACATGGTTCTGGTAATGATTTTTTCATTCTTGATGAAGATAATCTTGAAGAGCCTTTAACAGAAGAAGAACTTATCCAATTAGCACAAAAGGTTTGTGATCGCGATACAGGATTACATGGTGGTGCTGACGGTGTCTTATATGTCCAAGCTGGTCATGAAGGCACAGATGGCAGAATGCGTGTTATAAATGCTGATGGTAGTGAAGCAAGTATGTGTGGAAATGGTATTAGAACTGTTGCTCGCTACTTAAGCGAAAAGAAAAATTTAGCAGAATTTAAAATCCAAACGATGCATGCTGATCTTGAAGTGAAGAAAGCTGATAAACTAGCAGAAAAGGTTCCAGCATTTGATGCAGAAATTTCACCAGTTAGTTTTGATGCACAAGATTTACTAATGCATGTAGGTAAAGAAAAATTAATTGATGATTATATTCCAGAGCTATCAGAAACAATTAAATTTTCTGCAGTAGCAGTTCCTAATCCACATTTGATTGCATTTGTTGATCATGAAACATTGATGGGTGAAGAATTAGGAAGAATTGCTAGTTATTTAAATAACGGAAATAATCCAATTTTCCCTGATGGTGTAAATGTAAGTTTTGTTGAAATTCTAGAACCAGGCAAGATCTTTGTTCGTACATTTGAACGTGGGGTAGGTTTTACAAATGCGTGTGGTACAGCGATGTCAGCTTCAAGTTTGATGTATGTCCTACTACATTCTGACCAAATTGACTTTGAAAAGTTGATTACAGTTATTAATCCTGGTGGTATGGTAAGAACAATGGTTCATAAACGCGAAAATGGTGACTATTGGATGTCATTGATTGGTAATGCGACAGAAGTGGCTAAGGTTAATATTTCTCAAGCAGATGCAATCAATGGTAACTTTGATAATTTCACATGGAATGAAACTGGTGAGCAAGCAGCTTATGAAGCATTTATTGCTCAACTTCACAGATAGAAGGAAAAATTATGGAATTTGAAGAAAAAGTAAAAAAAGTAGAACATGTTTTTGATGGTAAAATAATTGATTTAGATATTGAAACGGTAGAACTCCCAAATGGTAAAGAAGCCAAACGAGAAATTATCCGTCATCAAGGTGCTGTTGCAATTATTGCAATTACTGACGAAAATAAAATGGTATTCATCAAACAATGGCGAGCACCTTTAGGCCAGGTAACTCTGGAAGTACCTGCTGGTAAAATAGAACCTGGTGAGGATCCAAATGTAACGGCAGTTAGAGAATTAAATGAAGAAACTCGCTTTGAAGCTGATAAATTAGAATTTATCAATACTTTCTATACATCGCCAGGTTTTGCAGATGAAAAGATGTACATGTATCATGCTGTAAATCTAAAACCAGTTAAGGATGAACTACCACAAGATAGTGATGAATTTCTTGAATTAGTAGAATTATCCCTACCTGAAGTAGAACAAGCAATTGCGGAAGGCTTAATCTGTGACAGTAAAACATTAATTGCAGTTATGTACTGGAAATTAATGCAATAGAGGTGGAAAATGGACGAAAAGCCACAATTAAGGCGTAGTAATAAAGTAGATGATGTTCAGGAAGATTCTGAATTAGAAGGTCTAAGTCGAACAGGTTCTAGGAAACTACGCGAATCAAATGAAGAAAATTATAAGAAAAACCGATTAAAAGCAAGACTAAATATGATAATTGCGGGGTTAATTTTGGCAATTATTATAGTATACTTGATAATGTTTTTCGTTAATTTTTAGTAAAGGAATGAATTTTTTTAATGAAGTATGGAATAATTTGTGCAATGGAAGAAGAAATAAAATCTTTAGTGGCACAATTAGAAGATAAAAAACAAGATACAATTGGTGGAATTGATTTTTACAGTGGTACGATTAACGGAAAAGAAGTAGTACTTACTCGCTCCGGAATTGGTAAAGTTCAAGCCGGTGTAACAACAAGTCTGTTAATTGCTAATTATAAAGTAGATGCTGTTATCAATTCTGGTTCTGCTGGTGGTATTGGTGAAGGATTGCATGTTGGTGATGTGGTTCTTTCTACAGGTGCTGCTTACCATGATGCAGATGCAACTGCTTTTGGTTATAAACCAGGACAATTACCACAACAACCTCAAATTTATACTGCAGATAAAGATTTATTAGAAGCAATATCTAAAGCAGCCAAAGAATCTAATTTAGTGGCTAAAGAAGGATTAATTGTTACTGGTGATCAATTTGTATCTTCTAGCAAAAAAATTGCAGCAATTAAAGAAATTTATCCAGATGCTTTGTCTTGTGAAATGGAAGGAGCAGCAATCGCTCAAGTTGCTTATCAATTCTCAGTGCCATTCTTAATCATTCGCGCGATGTCTGATGTCGGTGATGAAGATGCTGGACAAAGCTTTGATGAATTTATCATAGAAGCTGGTAAAAAATCAGCAAATATGATTTTAAACTTTTTAAAAAAATAATGTAAGGTGAGAAAGTTGAAGTATATTTACTTAGATAATGCAGGCACAACTCCAATGGCTACAAAAGTTGTTGAGAAGATGACTGAAACTATGACCAATACTTTCGGCAACGCTTCTGCCGTAAATTATTATGGTCGTCAAGCACGTGCTATCTTAGATAATAGTCGTCACGTAATAGCTGAGTCAATTAACGCTAAAAATGACAATGAAATTGTATTTACTAGTGGCGGTACAGAAAGTGACAACACTGCTATTATCCAAACAGCAATGGCTAGAAAAAATGAAGGTCGTCATTTGATTACTACAGCAATTGAACATGAAGCAGTTCTAAAACCAATGGCATATTTAGAACAAGAAGGCTTTGAAGTTACTTATCTTCCAGTTGATGAGTATGGTCAAATTAATTTAGATGATCTAAAACAAGCTATCAGACCAGATACAATTTTAGTATCTATTATGATGGGTAATAATGAAGTTGGAAGTCATCTTCCTATTAAAGAAATAGGTGAAATTGTTGCGCCAACTAATGCTTGGTTCCATACAGATTCAGTTCAAACTTATGGTGCAATTGACATAGATGTTCAAGATTTAAAAGTTGATTTATTATCAGTGTCTGCACATAAATTGAATGGTCCTAAAATGTTAGGATTTCTATATCGCAGAGATGGAATTAATTTTCCATCCCTAATCAAAGGCGGAGATCAAGAATTAAAGCGCCGTGCAGGGACTGAAAATGTACCAGCGATTGCAGGGTTTGCAGAAGCTGTTAGTTTATTACCAGCAGAGGTAAAGGAAGAACATCGCCAAAAATACTTATCTTTTAAACATCAATTGGTGGATGGATTAAAGGAAAATGGAATTGACTTTGAGATTAATGGGCATCTTGAAGAAAATCAATTACCTCAAATTATTAGTATCTGGTTTAAAGGCTTTGCTAGTGATAGTTTACTAACTAATCTTGATTTAAGTGGCATTTCAGCGGCTGCTGGTTCAGCATGTACAGCTGGCTCATTGGAACCTTCTCATGTGTTGGCAGCAATGTATGGTGAAGATAGTCCAAGAGTTGCTGAATCCTTACGTTTTAGTTTTGGAATTAATAATACTAGTGAGGACATTGATTACTTGATTAAGACGCTAGTAAAAATTATTAAGAAATAGAGGAGATTTATTATGGCATATGGCACAACAGCAAAAATATTAGGAGATACAAAGACATATAAACTTTCTACTAATGTTAAGAGATTTCCACTACGCGATGCAGGTTTTATAGAGTCTAAAGGTGGTAAATTTCAATTAGAACGTTCATTAGATCCATATTCTCCTTTCAATCAAGGATATAAATTAAAAGTCGCAATTCAAGCTGACATGAAGAACTTTAAGATGGTTACTTTAACAGCTAATGGAATGCGAGAAGTAAATATTTTTAAAGGTAATGACAACCAAGGTAATATTGAACAATTAGAATTTATCATTAATGATTTAAAGGAAAGAAAAATCCTAGAAGAAGTTTAGGATGTATTTATGCTTGATATTAATGGTAATAATAGCTATAATGTAGCTTACTGAACAAAAACGACCTTCAAATCGTAAAATTCAGAATATATTGAAATGATGGTGATTTTTTGTGAAAGACAAGAGTCAAATTCGTGTCGTTGTGGGAATGAGTGGTGGAGTTGATTCTTCAGTTTCTGCTTACTTATTGAAACAACAAGGATATGACGTTGTTGGTGTATTTATGAAGAACTGGGATGATAAGAATGATAGTGGTGTCTGTACAGTAACAGAAGACTATCAAGACGTAGCTAAAGTTGCTAGTCAAATTGGTATTCCTTATTACTCAGTTAACTTTGAAAAGGAATATTGGGATAGAGTATTCACATATTTCCTTGATGAATATAAAAATGGACGTACTCCAAATCCTGATATTATGTGTAACAAAGAAGTTAAGTTTAAAGCTTTCTTAGATTACGCAATGTCTATTGATGCAGATTATATTGCAATGGGACACTATGCACAATTGCGTCGTGATGAAGATGGCAAGGTGCACTTACTACGTGGAGCAGATGATAACAAGGATCAAACTTATTTCTTGAGTCAGCTTTCACAAGAACAATTACAAAAAGTAATGTTCCCAATTGGACACTTACAAAAATCAGAAGTAAGAAGAATTGCTGAAAAAGCAGGTTTAGCAACTGCTAAAAAGAAAGATTCAACTGGAATTTGCTTTATCGGTGAACGTAACTTTAGTAAATTCTTAGGCGAGTTCTTACCTGCTCAACCAGGTGAAATGGTAACTCTTGACGGTGAAGTAAAGGGAAATCATTTTGGCTTGATGAACTATACTATTGGTCAACGTAAAGGCTTAGGTATCGGTGGCGATGGTAAGAGTAATGAGCCATGGTTTGTTATCGGTAAAGATTTGAAGACAAATACTTTATTAGTAGGACAAGGCTACCACAATGAACATTTATACGCTAATAGTTTAGATGCTTCAAAATTAAGTTTTGTTGACGATATTTCTGATCGTGGCGATGAATTCCATTGTACAGCTAAGTTCCGTTATCGCCAAAAGGATACAGGAGTTACAGTTAAATTTAATGAAGATCGTACAAAGGTTGAAGTTATTTTTGACGAACCTGTACGTGCTATTACTCCTGGACAAGAAGTTGTATTTTATGATGGCGAAGAATGTCTAGGTAGTGGAACTATTGACCACGCATATAAGGAAAGTAAATTATTACAATACGTATAATTTTGATAAAGAGGATTGCTATTAAGTGATCCTCTTTATTTTTAAATAAAAGGTCAAACTTAGTCAAAGTTTAAAAAAGATGATATAATATAGAAGATGAAATATATTGTGAGGACTGATAAGTATGGATAACGAAAATTATACAACTGAAGTTCAAAAAAGTTTAGCAGAAGCACAAAAGGTGGCAATTAACCGAAAGCATCAAGAAATTGGAATTAATGAATTATTTAAAGTGTTAGTCCAACCTGGAGAAATAGCTGCTGAGATTTATAAAAAAGCAGGTTTAGACATACAGGCCTTCGAAAACTTTATTGATGGCGAATTAGATAAAGTTAGTGTTGTTGAGGGTGGTAATGTTCAATATGGACAGTCAATAAGTCAGCAACTTTTTTCATTACTACAAAAAGCACAAGAAATAGCTAAAAACAATCAAGATACGTATGTGTCTGTAGATACTTTAATGTTAGCTTTAATGGAATTAGAGTATAATCCTCTAACAGAATATTTAAAGCAAACTGGATTAACAAAAGATCAGTTAGGCAAAGTTGTAGCTGATTATCGAGGAGGAGAAAGAGTGACAAGTCAAGATCAGGAAAAAGGCTATAAATCACTTGAAAAGTACGGAGTAAATTTAAACAAAGAAGTTAGAAATGGTAATCAAGATCCTATTATTGGACGTGATGAAGAAATTCGCGATGTTATTCGAATTTTATCAAGAAAAGCTAAGAATAATCCAGTTTTGATAGGTGAACCTGGTGTTGGTAAAACGGCTATTGTTGAAGGACTAGCACAGAGAATTGTTCGAAATGATGTTCCAGATAACCTAAAAGATAAGACTATAATTTCTTTGGATATGGGTTCCTTAATTGCTGGAGCTAAATATCGTGGAGAATTTGAAGAACGATTAAAGAATGTATTAAAAGAAGTGAAGAAAAGCGAAGGAAAGATCCTACTTTTCATTGATGAAATTCATAATATAGTTGGAGCAGGTAAGACTGAAGGTTCGATGGATGCTGGAAACTTATTGAAGCCAATGTTAGCTAGAGGCGAATTACATTTAATTGGTGCCACTACTTTGGATGAATACCGAGAATATATTGAAAAAGATAAAGCTCTTGAAAGACGTTTCCAAAAAGTACTTGTTAAGGAGCCAACTGTTGAAGATACAATTTCCATTTTGCGTGGCTTAAAAGAACGTTATGAAATTCATCACGGAGTTCGTATTCATGATAATGCTTTAGTAGCAGCTGCAACTCTATCCAATCGCTATATTACGGATAGATTTTTACCAGATAAAGCCCTTGATTTAATCGATGAAGCTTGTGCTGAAATACGTGTAGAAATGAATTCTGTTCCTAATGAATTAGATCAAGTAACTCGCGAGTTAATGCGTGAGGAAGTTGAAGAAGCTGCTTTGAAGAAAGAAACAGATACTGCATCTAAGAAACGCTTAGAGGAGTTACAAGCCGAATTATCCAATTTACGTGAAAAAGCTAATAAACTTCGTCAACGTTGGGAAGATGAAAAACTAGACATCCAAAAAGTATCTGATAAGAAATCTGAATTAGATAAAGCTCGTCATCAATTAGAAGAAGCTGAAAATAATTACGATTTAGAAAAGGCTGCTAAGTTACAACATGCAACGATTCCACAACTAGAAAAAGAACTACAACAATTGGAAAATAGTGAACGTCCTAAAGAATGGATGGTTGAAGAGTCTGTCACTGATAAGGAAATTGCAGAAGTAATTAGTAGAATGACTGGTATTCCAATTAGTAAATTGGTTGAAGGAGAACGTGAAAAGCTTTTACATTTAGCAGATAATTTGCATAAGCGTGTAATAGGAAAAGATGAAGCTGTAGATGCAGTTTCTGATGCAGTCTTAAGATCTAGAGCTGGTTTGCAAAATCCTAACAAGCCATTGGGATCTTTCTTGTTCTTGGGGCCAACAGGTGTCGGTAAAACAGAACTAGCTAAGGCTTTAGCAGAGAATTTATTTGATTCTGAAAGCCATATGGTAAGAATTGACATGTCAGAATATATGGAAAAATATTCAGTTTCAAGATTAGTTGGTGCTGCTCCTGGTTATGTAGGATACGAAGAAGGTGGGCAACTTACAGAAGCTGTTCGTCGCAATCCTTATACTATTATTTTGCTAGATGAAGTTGAAAAAGCTCATCCAGATGTTTTCAACATTTTATTACAGGTTCTAGATGATGGGCGCTTAACTGATGGCCAAGGAAGAACAGTTAACTTTAAGAACACAATTTTAATCATGACATCTAATTTAGGTTCAGAGTTCTTGCTAGAAAATGATTCTACAGATGGTACAATTTCTCCTGAAATAAAGAAGAAAGTCATGCAACTAACACAGGCACATTTCAAACCAGAATTTTTAAACCGTATTGATGATATTTTGATGTTTACACCATTAACAATGGATTCTGTACAAAAGATTGTTGAAAAATTCATTCATCAATTGTCAGATAGATTAGAAAGTCAAGAGATTACGTTAGGCATTGATGAAGATGCTCAGAAGTGGATTGCTAAAGAAGGATATAACCCAGCTTATGGTGCAAGACCACTTCAAAGATTTATAACTAATAACGTTGAAACACCCCTAGCTAAGGAAATCATCGCTGGGAAGATTCTACCTCACTCTAAAGTGACGGTAACTTTAGTAGATAACCAATTAAAATTTATAACTCAAGCATAATAAAAAAGTGTGTGACTTTTACGTTCACACACTTTTGTTTGATATAAACTATTTTGAAGCTTTTTTATCGCTGATAAAGTAGTTCAAGCAGTTAATACCGATTAAACCACCAATCATGCAAATTACACCACTTGCTAACCAGTCAAATTGAACACCAGTTAAAGCAGAAATGATATAACCAATAACTTCACCATAGATAAAGCCCCAAAATAGGACTGTAAGTTGTTTACCCATTTTCAACACCTCATATCTATACTAAGTTATTCTATCACAATTTTAAAGAACTTACATGTAATATTTGTGTATCTTATCTATAATTTTGTAAAGTTGATATCTTTTAAGTATAATGAAATTGTATTTTGTAGGAAAGGAGAGATATTATGTATGCTCCCTTACAAGTTTTAAGTTCATATAGTTTGTTGCAAAGTCCATTGAGAATTCCAGAGTATGTAAAATTAGGAAAAGAATTGGGATACAGTGCTCTGGTATTGACAGATATAAATTCAATGTATGGCGTTTTGGACTTCTATCATGAATGTGTTAAAGCAGGAATTAAGCCAATTATTGGTATTACATTACAATCTGGCGATGATGAGTATATTTTTATCGCTAAGAACAGTAATGGCTATCAAAATTTGATGAATATTTCTTCAAAGAGACTAACTGCAGTAGATGAGAACTATAAAAATATTTTTAAATTAGCAGATATTACGGAGTATTTACAGGATGTAATTGTTGTATTGAATCCATCGTATCTAACGGTAAATGACATAATAAGTGATCAAGTGACAGAATTACAAACATTAGTGTCAGCTGCCGAGACAATTTATTATGGTGTTAACCCTAATGATAGAGATGCTATAAATAATGATTTAATGGCTGCTGAAAAGTTACAATTAGAGACAATTTTATTAACACCAGTTAAATACTTAAAAGAACGTGATTACTTCAGCACTAAAGTATTACAAGCTATAGGAACTGGTGAAAATGTTAATCCAAATTGGAATTTTAAAAATGATGGAAATTATCTACATACACCTGAGGAATATGGGCGCTTAGGTACAGATTATTTAAGTAGTGCATATCAAAATGTAATTAATGTGATTGCTCAATGTAACTTAACATTAAACTTTCCTAAAACACAGTTACCCCATTTTAAAGAAACTAACGGCTTAAGTTCAGAAGATTTCTTAAGAAAATTGTGTCAAGAAGGATTAGCTAAAAGAATAGCGGAAGAAAATATAAAGAATCAAGAAGAATATCAAAGTAGATTAGATTATGAATTATCAGTCATTCATCGCATGGGATTTGATGATTATTTCTTAATTGTTTGGGACGTGACAAATTTTGCTCATGAAAATAATATTTTAACCGGTCCAGGTAGAGGATCAGCGGCTGGTTCTTTAGTTTCGTATACCTTATATATTACTGATATTGATCCTATTAAGTATGATTTGATTTTTGAGCGTTTTTTGAATGAAGAACGTGCCCAAATGCCAGATATTGATTTAGATATTCCTGATATAAAAAGAGATACTATCATTGAATACTTACATCAGAAATATGGGCAGCAACATATGGCGCAGATCATAACATTTGGAACATTAAAAACAAAACAGGTATTGCGCGATGTTGCTAGGGTATTTGATTTAAAAACTTATGAAGCAGATGCGTGGAGTAAGGCGATACCTAAAGAATATGGAATTACTTTAAAAGAAGCGTATGCTAGTAGCCAATCTTTGAAGAACTTAGTTGCAGATAACTCTAAGAATCGACTATTATTCGAAACTGCCATTGCACTTGAAGGACTACCACGACATTATTCTACACATGCAGCTGGGATTATCTTAAGTGATGATGATTTAGTAGATCACGTACCAGTTCAGATTGGTGGCGATGGTATTTTAATGAGTCAATTTGCTAAAAATCAAGTTGAAGAAGTTGGCTTGTTAAAAATGGATTTTCTAGGATTGAGAAATTTATCAATTTTGGAAAATACAATTACACTAATAAAAAAGGGTTATCATGTTGATTTTGATATAAAAAAAATTAATTTGGACGATCCTGAAACTTTAAAGATCTATCAAAATGCAGAAACAAGTGGTATTTTTCAATTTGAATCAGCTGGTATCAGAGGAGTATTAACAAAATTAAAGCCTACTTCATTTGAAGATGTAGCAGCGGTAAATGCCTTATATCGTCCAGGACCTATTCAAAATATTGACGAGTTTATTGCAAGAAAGCATGGTGAAAGACCAATAACTTATCCTTCAAAAGAACTGGAAGGTATTTTGAAGCAAACTTATGGAATTATGGTTTACCAAGAACAAGTTATGCAAGTTGCCTCTACTATGGGAGGATTTACTTTAGGACAAGCTGATTCGCTTAGAAGAGCGATGAGTAAAAAGAAACATGATATAATCTCGCGAATGGAAGTTATGTTTATTAATGGCGCGATGAAAAAAGGATACACACATGAGGTTGCTAAAAAAGTGTATGCTTATATCATGGAATTTGGAGATTATGGTTTTAACCGGTCACATGCAGTTGCTTATTCAAAAATGTCATTTGAATTAGCATATATAAAAGCACATTACCCAGCAGCTTTCTTTGCAGCTTTATTAAATTCAGTAATTGGAAATCCTCGTAAAACTAAAGATTATGTTTTAGAAGCTAAGAATAAGGGAGTAAAAGTTCATCATCCAGACATCAATATTAGCCAATCTCTATATATCTTACGTAATGGGGAAATCTACTTTGGTTTAAGTTGTATTAAGTCACTGAGAAAGAACTTTCTTCAAGATATTTTGCAAGAAAGAAAACGAAGTGGTATTTTTAAAAACATGGAGGATTTCTTGCAAAGAATCAATAAAAGATACTTAAAAAGAGAATTAATAGAGATTTTAATTTATTCGGGTGTTTTTGATACATTTGGTCAATCTAGAAGAGAATTGTTGGCAATGTTACCACGCTTACTAAGCAATATTGAACTTAGTGGAAATAATGTTGAACTATTTTCAATATTAGCACCCAAGAAAACGACTGTAAAAAAGATAGAGATTTCAAATGATGAACTCTTAGAAAAAGAAAATTATTATCTAGGGGCTTATTTATCAGGCCATCCAGTCGAAAAATATACAGAGTTAATCTATTTAACCAATTCAACTAGAGTTTCTCAAATAAATGAGTCTAATAAAGATAAGTATGTTTCAATGATTTTGCAGATAAAAGTTATAAAAATCATTAGAACTAAAAATGGTTCTCAAATGGCGTTTGTAACTGCAGCAGATCAAACTGGAAACATGGATTTAACGTTTTTCCCTAATGCATATAAGAGATTTTCATCAGTTTTGGAAGATGGAAATATAATCTTGATTGAAGGTAGAGTTGATACAACAAGAGGATTGGCCATAACAATCAGTAAAGCGATGTTAGCAAACGATGTAAGAATAAAAACTTATTATCTACGCTTATCAAAAGCCTTCGATACGAGTAAAAGAAGAAATCTTGAAAAGTTAATGCTCCAAAATAGTGGTAATGTACCTGTTATTATAGTTGATGAAAAATCGGGAAAAAAGAAACTTCTTAATAAAAAATTATGGCTATCACAGGATAAAATAGTTTACAATAGACTTGTAGAGTTGTTAGGAGTTGAAAATGTAGTTTTGAAATAAATTAAGTTACTTTTTCAAAAAAATTGTTGGTTTTGACGGCTTTTTTACAAAAAAATCAGAATTTTTACTTAATTTTTCATATTTTTACAAGACAATTGCTTATAAAAGTGGTAATATTACTTGTGGAGAATGTAGTTCTACTGAAATATATACTTGAGGTGAAAAAATGAAACGCATTGGTATTTTAACTAGTGGTGGCGATGCAGCTGGTATGAACGCAGCTGTACGTGCGATTGCTCGTTCTGCAATGAATGCAGGTCTTGAAGCTTACGGTATCAACTACGGATATAAAGGACTTGTAGAAGGTAACATCTTTAAGATGGAATCTACAAAACTTGATGAAATTATCAATCGTGGTGGTACTATCTTATATTCTGCACGTTTCCCAGAATTTGCAGAAACAGAAACACAATTGAAGGGTATCGAACAATTAAAGAAATTTGGTATTGAAGCATTGGTTGTTATCGGTGGCGATGGTTCATACCATGGTGCAGAAAAATTAACTATGCACGGATACAATTCAATTGGTGTACCAGGAACTATTGATAACGATATTCCAGGTACAGACTTTACAATTGGTTTCGATACTGCTGCTAATGTTGCAATGGAAGCATTAGATCGTATCAACGATACTGCAACTTCACACCAACGTGTATTCGTTGTTGAAGTTATGGGTCGTGGCGCAGGTGATATTGCATTATGGTCTGGTATTGCTACTGGTGCAGATGCAATTGTTATTCCTGAACGTGAATACGATATTGAAGCTATCGCAAATAAAATTTCCGAAAACCGTAAAAACGGTAAAGATCATGGCTTAATTGTTTTAGCAGAAGGCGTAATGGGCGCTGCTGAATTCAAAGAAAAGCTTGATCAATACGGTGATTTTGATAGTCGTGCTATTACTTTGGGACATATCCAACGTGGTGGTAACCCAACTGTTAAAGATCGTGTTTTAGCTACAAGACTTGGTGATTATGCTATTCGCTTATTACTTGAAGGTAAGGGTGGTTTAGCTATTGGTATTCATGATAATCAATTGGTTGCAACTGATATCATTGATACACTTGAAAATCACAAACATCAAACAGATGTATCATTACAAGATTTGAATGATCGTGTTCGTTTCTAATTTTGTATCGATAAAGTATTTATTTTAACTTTCGGCAAAGATAGACATGAAAGTCATCTTTTAATATTTTCAAAGGAGAGGTTTTATTCATGAAAAAGACCAAGATCGTAAGTACCCTTGGACCAGCTAGTTCTGACCTAGATACAATTGTTAAGTTAATCGAAGCAGGTGCAAATGTTTTCCGTTTTAATTTCTCACACGGTGATCATGAAGAACACTTAGGCCGCATGAATTTAGTTCATGAAGCTGAAAAAATTACTGGTAAAACAGTAGGTTTCTTATTAGATACAAAGGGTGCAGAAATCCGTACAACTGTTCAAAAAGAAGGCAAGATTCATTTTGCAATCGGTGATGAAGTACGTATTTCTATGGACGATTCTATTGAAGGTACAAAAGAAAAAATCGCTGTAACATACCCTGGTTTATACGATGACGTTCACGAAGGTGGACATGTATTGTTTGACGACGGTTTGATTGATATGCAAATCGAAAAGAAAGACGATGCAAACAAAGAACTTGTATGTAAAGTATTAAACGAAGGTACACTTGGTTCTCGTAAAGGTGTTAATGCTCCTGGTGTTTCTATCAACTTACCTGGTATTACAGAAAAAGACTCTGATGATATCCGCTTTGGTTTAGACCAAGACATTAACTACATTGCTGCTTCCTTCGTACGTAAGCCACAAGATATCTTGGATATCCGTGAATTACTTGAAGAAAAGCACATGGAACATGTACAAATCTTCCCTAAGATTGAATCTCAAGAAGGTATCAACAACTTTGATGAAATCTTGAAAGTTTCTGATGGTTTAATGATTGCTCGTGGTGACATGGGTGTTGAAATCCCAGCTGAAAATGTTCCATTGGTACAAAAATCATTGATCAAGAAGTGTAACTTAGCTGGTAAGCCAGTTATCACAGCTACACAAATGCTTGATTCTATGCAAGAAAACCCACGTCCTACACGTGCTGAAGCTTCTGACGTTGCTAACGCTGTATTTGATGGTACAGATGCAACAATGCTTTCTGGTGAATCTGCAAATGGTGACTACCCTGTAGAATCTGTTGCTACAATGGCACGTATCGACATCAAGTCTGAAAATGCATTACGTCAACACAAAGCATTGACATTAGATGCATTTGATAAGACAGATGTTACAGAAGCAATTGGTCGTTCAGTTGCTGAAACAGCAGAAAACTTGAACATTAAGACAATTGTTGCTGCTACAAAATCTGGTCATACAGCACGTATGATTTCTAAGTACCGTCCAAATGCTGACATTTTAGCTGTTACATTTGATGACCGTACACGTCGTGGTTTAACAGTTAACTGGGGTGTACAACCTGTATTGGCTGATGCTCCTTCATCAACTGATGAAATGTTCCAATTAGCTACAGAAGAAGCTAAGAAGGCTGGTTTAGCTAAGGAAGGCGACTTGATCTTAATCGTTGCTGGTGTTCCTGTAGGTGAAAAAGGTACTACAAACATCATGAAGATCCAATTAATTGGTTCTAAATTAGTTTCAGGTCAAGGTGTTGGTGATGAAACTGTTATAGGTAAGACAGTTGTTGCAACATCTGCTGATGAAGCAAATAAGAACGCTGTTGAAGGTGGAATTCTTGTAACAAAGACAACTGACAAAGATTACTTACCAGCTATTGAAAAATCATCTGCTTTAATCGTTGAAAACGGTGGTTTAACATCTCATGCAGCTGTAGTAGGTATCTCTATGGGTATTCCTGTAGTTGTTGGTGCTAAGGATGCAACATCATTGATCAAGAGCGGTGAAGTTGTAACAGTTGATAGCCGTCGTGGTATTGTATACCATGGTGCATCAAACGCTCTTTAATCTTGTTACGATAAGATTTTAGAGTTTCGCAACTTGTGAGATTTTATTAAAATATAATTGAGTAGCTCATTTCGTTTTTACGAAGTGGGCTACTTTTTATTTTTATCAAAAAACAAGGTACAACAGTTGTATTTCGATATTATAATGTACTTAAGAAAGAAATGAAATGAGGTATAAGTAATATGGAATATAGCAAGGAAGAAACAGAAGATTGGTTTCGTGGAGGAGAATTACCTGATAAAAATACTAAACTAGGTATTAAGGAATATATTTTCGATGATGTGACGCTAACTTTAGATAAAAATCTACATCCAACAATTAAAAGTAGTAAGAGTATTAAATTAAAGTTGTTAGAATTTAAATATGAATATCACTCTTCGAAGGGAGAAAATATAGTATTGTTGAGGCTATCTTATCAACAAGGAAAAGAAGTTGTCAGAGTAACAAAGGAAATCATTGAGAAATAATTGTATGAATTTCAAAGTAGATATTAAAAAAATGCTGTAGTTTACGATTTGAATTAGTAAGCTGCAGCATTTTTTGAAAATGTATTATTTAAAAATAATTAATGATAATAAAGCTAATATTGCTGGTGTACCTTGTAAAAGCAGAATTTTGATGTTTTTAGCACTAAGCCATCCATAAATTGCGGCAATAATAACAAAGATAACAAACATTGTAGTACCTATAAATTGAGAATTTACAGGGAAAAAGAAACGAGAGAATAGCAAACCAACACCAATAAACCCATTGTATAGACCTTGATTTTTCATTGAAACTCTAGCTTCTTCCATTGATAAGTATTCTTTACTTAATCCAAAGACATTTTCTAATTTTTCTTTAGAGGCAAACATTTCTAACTGCATGATGTATAAAGCTTCCAAAGCAACTAAAGAGGCTAAGATAGTAGAAAAAATACTCATTAAACTTTCCTCCTTTAAAATTATGTAGCATTACTAGTATAGCGAAAAAAATGATATCATTGCAAATTAAAAACCTTTGGAAATAAAGATTTTTCATTCCAAAGGTTTATTTTGTATTTTTTTGTCGTCTTCGATATCCTAAACCGAAAGGAACCATATTTTCAGTTCCATTTTTAATTCTTTCAATATTTTTCCAATGTCTAGCAAAAACGAATATAGTTAATACAATAGCTACGATTGTTAAAACTCGATCATTGAAAAATAAGGAAATGATAGAAACAAGTGTAAAGCCTAACATACTAGCAACACTTACCATACTACTAATATATAAAGTAATGATAAAAATGGCCCATGCAATTGTGAAGAATAAAGGATTATATACAAGTAATACACCTACACTTGTAGCAACTGCCTTACCACCTCTAAAGCCAGCAAAAATAGGAAATACATGCCCTAAAATTGCAGATAATCCAATCAATAGCACACTAACATTTACGTGGAAAATAAATGGTAAACAAGCTGTTATAGTTCCTTTTAACATGTCCATTAATAATACAACGATACCAGCTTTCTTTCCCAGAACTCTAAAGGTATTAGTAGTACCCATGTTACCACTACCATAGTTACGAATATCTTTATTATAAAATATCTTTCCTATCCAAACACCAGATGGAATAGATCCTAAAAGGTATCCTATAATAAGCATTAAGATAATTTTTATATCCACTAAAAAATTCCTCCTAAAGTAGTCACTCATACACTATATTAACATTAAAGAAACTATTTTTCATTAATTAAAATTAAAATTTATCCATATAATTGCTTGATATGAGATAGAAAAATGCGATATGATATTAAAGACGTGACTTTTAAAGTCAGAAAGGAGAAGAGCATGCCAAAGAATAATTATAATGATGACTCAATTCAAGTTCTAAAGGGTCTAGAAGCTGTTAGAAAGCGTCCTGGGATGTACATAGGCTCTACAGATTCACGTGGATTACATCACTTAGTATATGAAATATTTGATAACGCAGTTGATGAAGCACTATCTGGTTATGGCAAAGAAATTAACGTTATTATTCATAAAGATGATTCAATAACAGTAGTCGATAATGGACGTGGAATGCCAGTTGGAATGCATTCAATGGGAATTCCAACAGTAGAAGTAATTTTTACCGTTTTACATGCAGGTGGTAAATTTGGCCAAGGCGACTATAAAACTTCAGGCGGACTACACGGCGTTGGTGCTTCAGTCGTCAACGCACTCTCCTCAAAGTTAACTGTAAATACTGTTCGAGATGGAATTGAATATGAAGAAGATTTTGTTAACGGTGGGCAACCTGTAGGAACTTTACGTAAAATTGGTAAAGCTAAACGTAAAAGTGGTACAAAAGTAACGTTTAAACCTGATGATAATATTTTTTCAACAACAAAATATAATTTTAATACTTTAGCAGAAAGATTAAGAGAATCTGCTTTCTTATTAAAGGGTGTAAAGATTACTTTAACAGATGAAAGAACCGACCCATATACTGAAGAAGAATTCTTATATGCGGAAGGGATTAAAGAATTTGTAGAATATTTAAATGAAGATAAAGATGTATTAGGTCCTGTCATGTACTTTGAAGGTAAAAAAGATGGTATCGAAGTTGAAGTTGCAGGCCAATATAATGATGGATATTCTGAAACTATAATGTCATTTGTTAATAATGTTCGTACTAAAGATGGTGGTACACACGAAGCGGGAATGAAAGCTGCATGGACTAAAGCTTTTAATGAATATGCTAGAAAAATTAACCTTCTTAAAGACAAAGATAAGAATCTTGAAGGTAGTGATGTTCGTGAAGGACTTTCAGCAGTTGTTTCTGTTCGCATTCCTGAAGAATTACTACAGTTTGAAGGACAAACTAAAGGAAAATTAGGAACTCCTGAAGCTCGTCAAATTGTTGATAGTGTTGTTAATGAGCAATTAGGTTATTTCTTAATGGAAAATGGTGATTTTGCCCAAGAGTTAGTTCGAAAATCTATTAAGGCACGCGAAGCACGTGAAGCAGCTCGTAAAGCACGTGATGAAAGTAGAAATGGCAAAAAGAGACGTAAAAGCGAACGCCTATTATCGGGTAAGTTAACCCCTGCGCAATCTAAGAATGCTAAACGTAATGAATTATTCCTAGTCGAAGGTGATTCTGCCGGTGGTTCAGCAAAACAAGGAAGAGATAGAAAATTCCAAGCAATCCTACCATTACGAGGAAAAGTATTAAATACACAAAAAGCCAAATTACAAGATATCATGAAGAATGAAGAAATCAATACCATGATTTATACTATTGGCGCTGGAGTAGGTGCAGAGTTCAACATTGATGATGCAAATTATGATAAAGTTATTATCATGACTGATGCTGATACTGATGGTGCACATATCCAGACATTGTTATTAACGTTCTTCTATAAGTATATGCGACCAATGATTAATGCAGGGAGAGTATACATCGCATTACCACCATTATATAAGATTGAAAAAACTGTTAAGAAAAAGCGCGTTATTAAGTATGCATGGACTGATGCTGAATTAGAAAGTGCTACTAAAGAACTAAAAAAAGGATACACTTTACAAAGATATAAAGGGTTAGGAGAAATGAACGCTGATCAGCTTTGGGAAACAACTATGAATCCGGAAACAAGAACGTTGGTTCGTGTGAGAATAGATGATGATACAATAGCTGAAAAACGTGTTACAACTCTAATGGGTGATAAAGTAGAGCCTCGTCGTAAGTGGATTGAAAAAAATGTTAAATTTACTTTAGAAGAAGATGGAAGCTTGTTAGATACAGTTGTCGCTGAAGGAGCTCATGGCGAAATTTCTGACGATAAGTTAAAGGATACAGAGGCTTTATTTGATAAAAATGATTATTAAAAACGGTAAGGAGCGTGGTAATTAATGCCGACTGAAAGAAAAATTCAAGAATTATCACTAGAAGCTGTTATGGGAGAGCGTTTTGGTAGATATTCTAAATATATTATTCAGGAACGTGCTTTACCTGATATTCGTGACGGACTAAAACCTGTTCAAAGACGTATTTTATTTGCAATGAACGAAGACGGAAATACCTATGATAAAGCATTTAGAAAATCTGCTAAGTCTGTAGGTAATGTTATGGGTAATTTCCACCCTCATGGTGATACCTCTATTTATGAAGCTATGGTTCGTTTGAGTCAAAGTTGGAAATTACGTGAACCGTTAATTGAAATGCACGGGAATAACGGTTCTATGGACGGAGATTCTCCAGCTGCTATGCGTTATACAGAAGCTAGATTATCTCAAATTGCTTCTGAAATGTTGCAAGATATTGATAAAAAGACTGTTGATATGGTACTTAATTTTGATGATACAGAGTATGAACCAACCGTCTTGCCAGCACGTTTCCCTAATTTATTAGTAAATGGGGCTACAGGAATTTCTGCTGGTTACGCAACTGAAATTCCTCCTCATAATTTGAGCGAAACAATTGAAGCTGCAATTTATTTGATAAATCATCCTAATGCTAGTTTAGACGATTTGATGCAATTTATTAAAGGACCGGATTTCCCAACCGGCGGTATTTTGCAAGGGATAGATGGAATTAAGAAAGCTTATGAAACAGGACGTGGTAGAGCAGTTTTACGTTCAAAAACTAAGATTGAAGATATCAGAGGTAATAAGCAACAAATTATTGTTACTGAAATTCCATATGAAGTTAATAAATCAGCTTTAGTCAAACGAATTGATGAATTGAGAATATTGAAAAAAGTAGAAGGCATTTCTGAAGTAAGGGACGAAAGTGATAGAGAAGGTCTTCGAGTAGTAATTGAGTTAAAGAAAAATGCCAATGCACAAGGTATTCTAAACTATCTATTTAAGAATACAGATTTACAAGTTTCCTATAACTTTAATATGGTAGCAATCAATAATAAGCGACCTGAACATGTAGGACTAAAAACAATTTTAGAAGCTTATTTAGAACATCAACGTGAAGTAACAACTAGAAGAACAAAATTCGATTTGGAAAAAGCTAAAGCTAGAGAACATATAGTTAAAGGATTAATTAAGGCTTTATCTATTCTAGATGATGTTATTAAAACAATTCGTGCATCTAAGAATAAGTCTGATGCTAAAAAGAATTTGGTATCTGAATTTTCATTTACTGAAGCTCAAGCAGAAGCAATTGTTTCTTTGCAATTATACAGATTAACAAATACTGATGTTACTGCACTTCAAAAAGAAGCAGAAGAATTGCAAAAAGCTATTGCTAATTTTGAGAATATCCTTGCTAATCCAAAAGAACTTGATAAAGTAATTCGTAAGGAATTAAATGCTATTAATAAAAAATATGGTTCAGAACGCTTAACTGTTATTCAAGATGAAATTTCATCATTAAAGATCGAAACTGAAGTAATGGTTGCTCAAGAAGATGTAATGCTACTTGTTTCTCATGATGGTTATGTTAAACGTTCATCGCTTCGATCATTCAATGCATCTGATAATGATGAGAACGGTTTGAAGGATGAAGACTATCCAATTTTACAAAGTGTTGTTAATACTTTATCACATCTGTTTATTTTCACTAATAAAGGTAACCTAATTTATCGTCCTATTCATGAAGTTATAGAATCTCGTTGGAAAGATACAGGAGAACATTTATCTCAAACTGTAGGTCTAGGAAATGATGAGTATGTTTTAAATGCTTTTGTTTTTGAAAGTATAGATCAAGATGCAAAGTTCTTAATAGCTACAAAAGAGGGCTATATAAAACAAGTAAAATTGGCTGATTTAAAACCAGGACGAACATATAAGACACGTGCTAGTCGATATGTTAAATTAAAGACTGATGATGATGAAGTGATTTCAGTATCTCAAGTTGAATCTGATGAATCTCAAGTCTTTTGTGCATCATATACAGGATATGGATTGAGATATAGTCTAGATGAAGTCCCTACTAATGGAGCTTTAGCTGCTGGTGTAAAATGTATGGATTTAAGAGATGATACATTAGCAAATGTCATTTTAGTATCTGAAAGTGACGAAGTTTCTATCTTAACTCAACGCGGTAGTTATAAAAAGATGAAAGTAGCTGACGTACCATTGACTACAAGAGCAAGACGTGGTGTTCAAATTTTAAGAGAATTAAAGACTAAGCCACATCGTATAATTTTTGCTGAATTAGTTCAAACAAATCAAGAGTTAGTATTATTATTGTCAGATGGTAAGCAAGAAATTGTAAAACCTGAAGATCACCAAGTAAATGATAGATATTCCAATGGATCATTTGTAGTTGATGCTGAAACTGATACAATTGAAAATATCTATACTAAAATTATTAAAGATTAAAAAAAGTAGGATTATTATCCCAATTAGAATTTTGGAATAATAACTCCTACTTTTTATTTTGTCTAAGTTCCAATACAAAGTCTTCAGTTGGCGTAACAGTCAATGTTTTTTGACCTTCATAAATAACGAACCCAGTTTTACTTCCATTAGGCTTGCGAATATTTTTAACTTGAATATAGTCGATAGGAACATTAGCAGAACTTCTAAATTTAGAAAAATACGCTGCTAACATCGCTGCCTCAAATAAAGTTTCATCGCTAGGATTATTAGATTTTATAATAACATGAGAGCCAGGAATATTTTTTGCATGTAACCAAATATCAGTTTTTTTGGCAGTATGCAAAGTGAGTTTTTCGTTTTGTAAATTATTTTTACCAACTAGAATCTCAGTTCCATCGCTTGCTACAAAAGTTTCAGGCTTGTTAATTTTTACTCTACTACTACGCTTATTTTTTTGTTGCTTTTTCTTAATATAACCTTCTTGTTGTAACTCTGTTTTAATATCATCTAAATCAGCAGGAGTTGCTAATTCTATTTGAGTTTGTATTTCTTCTAGATAAGCGACTTCTTTTTTAGTAAGTTCTATTTGCTCATTAACAAAAGTAACAGCATTCTTAAGTTTTTGATACTTTTTGAAGTACTTTTGTGCATTTTGAGAAGGGGACAGTTGGTTAGATAACGAGATTGTAATTTCTTTATTATTATCATAAAAATTAGGAAGAGTTATTTTAGTCATACCACGTTTAATTTGATACAGATACGTTGTTAAAACTTCTCCTTTAATACGATACTCATCAGCGTTTTCTGTAGCTTTTAATTCATTAGAGAGTTTCTTTAACTTTTTCTTGTTTCGCTGCAGATTTTTTCTAATAACGTGTAGTAATTGTCCACCTTGTTGCTGTACTCTATCTCTATTAGCTTTAGTATGATAGAAAACATCCAACATTTCACTTAAAGTAGAAAATTTTTTATCGTTAGGATTATCAGTGAAAATTGAGAAGTTATTACTATTCATTGTAGGAATAGGATTTTCTGTCATTGCAAGAAAATCATTGAAAGCTTGGACATAATTATTTGAGGAATGCAATTTATCTGCTAAAGCAAGTGCATTATCTCTAGAAATACCTTGATATTGTTTTAATAAGCTGTCAGCTAAAACTTCACGATTAGGGTATTTTTGTATGAGTTCTTCAAATGTATTTGATTCTTGTTCAAAAGGATTCTCTTTATCTTGGGTAGGCGGCTGACGATAAGTAGCACCTGGTAATAAAGTTCGATATCTATTTTGATCCATTCCAACATGTTTGATAGTATCAATAATCTTGTTTGTTGATTGATTGATTAAAATGACATTGCTATATCTTCCCATGATTTCAGCACTTAATAATAAAGGAAGTTTATCTCCTAATTCATTACGAGTTAGAAATTCAAAATATACAACTCTATCATTATCTAATTGCTTAATTTCTAGCAATTTTGCACTTTCCAAGTATTTTCTTAACATCATAGTAAAATTAGTTGGAACTGCTGGATTAGTATAAGGGATTTGTGTAATTTGAAATCTAGCATAACGAGGATTAGCAGATAGTAGCACAGGATAATTAGTCCTATTAGCTCTAATTGTTAAAATTACCTCATTTGGATAAGGTTGAGATATTTTAGTAACTCTACCATTTTGTAAAGTTTGATTTAATTCATGAATCATTGCATGAGTGAATAAACCATCAAAAGTCAATGATATCAGCTCCGTTCTAATTTGGTATTCACACTAATATTGATATTATACCAGATATTCATTTTTTGCATGTACTTTGCATTTTATATTTTCAAATATTTTTTGATAGTACCAAAAAACATTTGAAATTTACTGATCTATGTAGCATAATATTTTACAGGATTACTGTGAAGTGAGGTTAGGACTATGAAGAGTACAAAAGAGAACCTTTTGATAGTAAGTAAAAGTTATCAAGCTTTATTACAAAAAAGAGCTAAACAAGTTAATTTAACGGTAGCTGAATGGCAACTATTAAGATTAATTGTTGAAGGCTACAATACACAACAACTTTTAGCTGAAAATACTAATTTAGATGTATCTACATTGAGTCGACAATTATCTAGACTTGATGCCAAGCGTTTAATTAAAAAAGAAGTAATAAGAACAGAAGAAAAGATTCGTTCTCGTCCAGCATCCTCATATTCACTAAATGAGGCAGGACAAGCAAGTTTAGATAAAATGAATCAAAAATTTGAAGAATTAAATCAACAAATTTTTGAACATTGGACAGATGAAGAAGATAACTTGCTAAAAATCTTACTAAATAGATTAGCAACACGCTTACAACAAATTAATTAGTTAGGTATTTTTAAAATTTATCTTATCCTAGATAGTAAGTAGATATAATCTATGGTATGATAATAAATGTTATTATAAAAAAAGTAGGTGTACACTTTATGAAAATCGCTGTTGTTACTGATAGTACAGCTTATTTAGAACCTGAAGTGGCAGAACAATATGGAATTAAAGTTGTTCCTATTCCATTTATTATAGATAACAAGGTTTATAATGAAGGTATTGATATTACCACAGAAGAATTTTACAGCAAGTTAAAAACTTCAGAATCATTTCCAAGTACATCTCAACCTGCAATCGGAGAACTTATTAATTTATATACATCATTAGGAAATGAAGGTTATGATGCTGTAATTAGTATTCATTTAGCCGGAACAATTTCTGGCTTGGTTCAAACAATTGAAAATATCAGAGAGCAAGTTACGAATATTGATGTAATACCATTTGATTCGAAAATTACAGTTCGTTTGATGGGAAATCTTGCTATTGCTGCTGCTAAGATGGCACAAGCTGGAAAAGATATTGATGAAATTATTTCAACTTTAGAATCACTACGAAGTACCATTAAAGAATATTTTGTTGTTGATGATTTACAAAACTTGGTTCGTGGTGGACGTTTATCAAATGCTTCAGCTTTTATTGGTAGTGTTTTAAAAATAAAACCAATCTTAACTTTTGATGATGAATCAGATAAAATTGTAGCTTTTGATAAAGTTCGCTCAACTAAGCGTGCTTTAAAGCGTGTAGAGGACTTATTTGAAGAAAATATCAAAGATCGTTCTTATCCTTTGAGACTAATAGTTTTTCATGCTAATAACGAAGAAATGGCTATGGAATGGAAAGCTAAATTACAAGAGAAATATCCGGATTATCCAATTGATGTTAGTTACTTTGGACCAGTTATCGGAACTCATTTAGGTGAAAAGGCGCTTGCTTTAGGTTGGATGAAAGATATTGAAAAATTAGATTTTTAATATTCGAAAGCTAGGGCAGATGCTTTAGCTTTTTTATATATCATAAAAAGGTTAAATTACGTTTTAAGATATATGAACTTTTTTATTAATACGATATACTCTAGGTATCAGACTAACGTTAAACAGAAAGGTGAGTTAAAAGTGAAAATATTGAAAGGTTGGGTTCTTCCTATCGCAATCGGCTTATTAGTTGGATTGCTAATAAAAACTTTTGTATTTACGGTTGTTCGAGTAGACGGTATCTCGATGTTTCCTAATTTACAAGATAAAGAATTAGTTATGGAAATTCACCATGCTAAAATAAAACGAGATTCAGTAATTGTATTTGACGCGTATGGAGTAGATAAACGTCCAGATGTTGCTAAAAACGCACGTTATGTTAAAAGAGTTATTGCTTTACCTGGAGATAAGGTAGAATACAAGAATGATGGTACATTATATGTAAATGGTAAAAAAGAATCCCAAAGCTACATATCTAAGAAACAGCAAAAACAAGGTACATTAAATATTCAAGAAGCTGCTGTTGAAGAACAAGGTGTAGCATTGGGGACAGGAAAGATAATTACAGTTCCTAAAAATTCATATTTTGTTTTAGGTGATAATCGAGCGGTTTCAAATGACAGTCGTTATTATGGATTTGTTCCTAAAGACAAAGTTAATGGTGTTGCAAAAGTTCCGTTTTGGAATGACAAAAAAGATTTGATAAATTCGTATGATAAAAATGATTAATTTTATGGATAACGATTTTCTAGTTTGAAAATCGTTATTTTTTATCTGGGGCGGTTTCGGGGGACCTTTTTTCTTTTAATTACACTTTCGATAATGTATATTATGTAAACTAGATAAATAAAAAAATAACAGGGAGCCCCCTATTATTATGTAATTATTTGATTTCAAGTATTTGGTGATATTACGCTAAAAATAGCGTTAATTAAGCAAAATTAACAGCATAATTTTATTTTATGAGTTCAAAAACTTCACAAACAATTGGCGAAGAATCTGTAAAAACTTTGTTAGCAGATTTAAATTCTGCATTAAAAAACTTAACATGTGCATTATGCCAATATTCATATGAACGATTTCCTTCGCCTTCATGATATGCGTGTTCAACCATAATTTGATTAAATGGTACAATTTCAACAACTTTAGTCTGTGTGACGCAAATTGGTAAATTTTGGCTATCAAGAATTACATTATAATCACCAACTTGTGGGATTCGTTCATTTTCTTCATATAATTCTAAAGCTGAAGATGTTGCTGTTTTTATGCCATTTTTGACTAAATCAGCTATATAATCTGCTGATTCTGGATCACCAAAGCTATATGCTTCATAATGACTAGATTTGCTAATACCATGATTATTACAGAAATCTGTCCAAAACTTTTCTATTAAACTGCTATTCATAGTTTTTCTCCTTATAAATAAAGATGTACATTGGAATAACGTACATCTCTTTAATTAATTATCTAATTGAATCTTCAGCATAAATTGGATGTGCATCTGTCAATTCTTTAACTTGACGTTTTACATCAGCTAAAACTTGTTCATCATCTTTATTTGCAAGAACTGTAAGAATTAATTTAGCAACTTGATATGAATCTTCCTCATTAAAGCCACGACTAGTAATTGCTGGTGTACCGATACGAATACCACTTGTTTTAAATGGACTAAGTGTTTCGAAAGGAATTGAATTTTTATTAACTGTAATATTTACTTGATCAAGTAATTTTTCAGCTTCTTTACCATTTAAACCAAAGTTTCTAACATCTAATAGTAAAAGATGATTATCTGAACCATTAGATACTAAACGAGCTTTTTCATTATCAGCAAAGCATAGTGCCATTTCTTGAGTATTTCTGATAATTTGTTCACCATATTCTTTGAATTCAGGTGTTAAAGCTTCACCAAAAGCAGCTGCTTTACCGGCTATAACGTGTTCTAATGGCCCTCCTTGAGTTCCTGGGAAAACATTGCTGTTTATTTTTTTAGCTAAATTTTCATCATTAGTTAAAATCATTCCTCCACGTGGACCACGGAGTGTCTTATGTGTAGTAGTTGTTGTAATATCAGCATAAGGAACAGGATTTGGATGAAGACCAACCGCAACTAAACCGGCAATATGAGCCATATCAACCATCAATTTTGCCCCTACTTCATCAGCAATTTCTCTGAATTTAGAAAAATCAATAATTCGAGAATAAGCACTGGCTCCTGCAACAATTAATTTAGGCTGATGTTCACGTGCTAATCTAGCTATTTCATCGTAGTCTAGCATTTCAGTTTTTTTATCGACACCATAACTAACAAAGTTATATGTCTTTCCACTAAAGTTAACTGGAGAACCATGAGTTAAATGACCACCAGCAGCTAAGTCCATGCCCATGATGGTATCGCCAGGCTCTACCAAACTCATATAAGCAGCAGCGTTTGCTTGAGAACCTGAATGAGGTTGAACATTGACATATTTAGCACCAAAAAGTTGTTTCGCACGATCGATTGCTAAATTTTCTACAACATCAATAAACTGGCATCCGCCATAATAACGGCGTCCAGGATAACCTTCAGCATATTTATTAGTCAATACACTTCCTTGAGCGTCTAAAACGTTCTTTGAAACAATATTTTCAGAAGCAATTAACTCTATGTTGTTTTGTTGACGTTGTTCTTCGTTTGCAATGGCTTGCCATAATTCAGGGTCTAATTTCTTAAAATCCATGTGGCAATCCCCCTTCTTAACTTGATAAGTTAATTTTAGCATAAAAATTATATATTATCATTTGCTTTTTATCTAAATTACACCTATAATCTAGCTATTATTCAAATAGGAGAATGCTAATTATGAAAATTGCAATTTCTAGTGATAACCATTTAGATGTAAATCGACAAGATCCTGATGAAATTGTGTCCTTACAAGCTAATTATTTAAATAAACAGAATGTGGAATATTATCTTTTTGCTGGAGATATGTTTAATGATTTTCAAAAGACAAAGAATTATCTTGAAAAACTAAATACCTTAATTACTGGGAAAGTTTATTTTATTGCTGGTAATCATGATATGCTGAAAAACATAACTTTTACAGAACTAGAAAATAATAATATCTCTGATTTTTATCTGCATAATGCTTACATTGACATTCCTAATACTGATTGGCGTATCATTGGAAACAATGGATGGTATGATTATAGTTTCTCCCCTACTTTGACTGAGGATGAGATTAAGCGTTGGAAAAATACTTATTGGATTGATGCTGGTATAAAACAACCAATGTCGGATAATGAACGTGAGCAATTAGCTTTACAGCAATCCAAGCAACAATTTGATTTAGCAAAACAAGCTAAAAAGAAAGTGATATTTGTAACGCATTTTGTACCTAATAGTAAAGCTTTATGGTCAAAACCTGCTACTTTAAAGAGTGACAAAGAAATTCGTATTTTTGAAATGGTAAATGCTCTTTTAGGTAGTCGACATTTAGGCAAGTTAATTCAAGATTATCCTGAAATTAAATATGTATTTTATGGACATGTACACGGTTGGCATGAACCTTTCCAAATAGCAGGTACGTCTTATCTTAACCAAGCTGTTGGTGTAAGAAAGAAAAAACGCAAATATCATGAATGGCAAAAAGATACTTTTATGGATCAATGGAAGTATCGGATGAACATTATTAATATCTAAAATAATGATGAACTAGTGAAAGTATTTTGAGATACTAATTTATATTTGAAATAATATTTAGTTAATTGAATTTTAATTGTTTATTCAAGTATTTTCCGTGTATAATAAGTGAGTATGTTTTTAGGAAGGAAATTTTTATCCATGGAAAATAAAAAAAAGTTTTGGACGATAATGATTATTATTTCCTGTACTTTCTGGGGAATATCTGGAATTTTTGCTAAATTCATTTTTAACCTGGATAGAAGTAATACACCTATATTTGTAAGTCAAATAAGAATGATTATAAGTGGTTTAGTGATACTATTTTTCAGTTGGTTAAATAAGGATAAGCCTATGGAAATTTGGAAAACTAAAAAAAGTAGTTTTACAATTATTATGTTTGGACTATTAGGTTTAATTCCAGTTCAATACTGTTATTTTGAAGCAATAAAATATGGTGATGCTTCAATAGCTACTATTCTTCAATTTATAGGTCCTTTTTTTATACTGTTTTACTTAACAATTGTAAAACGTCAAGCACCTAGAAGAATTGAAGTTATTTGTACGATTATTGCATTTATTGGTGTATTTATTCTTGCTACACATGGAAATATAAATCATTTAGCAATAACTCCACAAGTTTTGTTTTGGGGGCTTTTGTCAGCGATTGGAGTAGCTACTAATACTCTGATTCCCAAGTCATTAATTCATGAATTTTCTCCAACTGCCGTCACAGGCTGGGGATTACTAATTGCAGGAGTTGGATTGTTTATTATCCATCCTCACGTTAGTGCTAGCATTTTAGCACCACAAGCTATTGTGCCATTATTATGTGTATTAGTAATTGGAACAATTATTCCATTTCAATTATTTACTAGTGCTTTACGCTATGTTAAGGCAACAACTGCAAGTATGTTAGATGCCTTTGAACCTATTTCAGCCACAATTGGTTCTATTTTAGTTTTTAATATGCATTTCTATTTAGCTGATATGATAGGTTCAGTTCTAATAATTTTGGCTGTTATCTTATTAAACTGGCAACCAAAAGGAAAAATCCAGTAAAAAAGACATTTTCTTTTTATCGAAAATGTCTTTTTTTACTATTTAAATTTCAATCCCCGTCTAAAATTCTTCCAGATTCCTACATCATCACTTTGAAGAATCAATCCAAAATATATTTTACTAATATAACTAGTCATTAGAGCTGTTGTAGCAAATAGAATTGCTAAAGAAATGCTGATTTCTATAATAGATACACTATTATCAATTACTCTAATTGGCATAAAGAATGATGATAGGAATGGTACATAAGATAATACTTTTACGATCATACTTGAAGGGTTATTAATAAATACCATTGAACTCAAGAAAGATGCGATGATTAGGATAGTAATTGGTTGAATTGCCTTACTTGTGTCCTCAACTCTAACTACTAAAGCACCAAAGAATGCAGCTAAGATAGTATAGATAACAATTCCTAAAACAACATATATGAGATTGACAGAAACAAGATTTAATAAAATATCTCCAATCATATCTTTGAACTTAGATACCATGTCTAAATTGATAATAAATGGGTAGATAGCTATTCCACCAAGTAAGTAAATTCCTATATGAGTTAAAATAACTCCTAAAATACCTAAAATTTTACCATAGAAGTATTTAGTTGCTGACATACTTGAAAAAATAACTTCCATAATTTTAGTTCCCTTCTCAGCAGCTATTTCTTGAGCTGTAGTTGCTGCATAAGTAAGGATAACTATGTACATTAAAAAACTCAGTATCATATATGAAATAGATTGAACTGTTTTTTTATCAACTGCTTTTTTTGCTATGTGTTTCTTATATTGAGGCTGAATACTTAGCTGTTGAAGTTGCTGCTTATCAAGTCCAGCATTAATAATGTTTAAAGTAGCTTGTTTACTTTGAAGAATCTGCCTAATTTTAACTTCATCAGTAGAAGACATTTCATCATTTCCGTAGTAATTGGCAGAAATTTTCTGGCTATCAGATTTAATATAAACGTAGCCAACTATTTTGTCATCTTTCATAGCTTTCTTAGCGTCATCAACTGACTTATATTTCCAAGTAAATGTGTCATGATGTTTTAATTGAGACTGTATCGTTTTATCAGTGGAAACAATAGCAATTTGATCATCAGGTGTCATCTTTGCGCCAAAGTAGCTAATAGTTGCTGATAAACCAATAAAAATGAATGGAGACAATACTAAGAATAAAAACGACCATGATTTAACTTGACGAATATAAGTTTCTTTAGCTACTAATAATAATTTATGCAATAGTCTCACCTGCTTTCATTTTAAAAATTTCATCTAAAGTAGGTGCTTCTTGATTGAAAGTTCTAATGTATTCACCTTTAGTTAATAAAGAATACAATTCTTTTCCTGCTTGTTCATCATCAATTACTAAACGATAACTTCCATTTTTGGTTAGATTTACGGAAATAACATGTGGTAGATTTGCTAATTCTGTTTCAGTCATTGGAGTTCGTACGAAAATTCTCGTTAATCCAAAACTTTCTCTAACATCTTGAATCGATCCATCTAGAACTTTAAGGCCATTATTTATCATAATTACGTTATCGCAAAGTTCTTCAACATTATTCATAGAATGATCAGAAAAAATAATTGTTGCTCCGCGTGCTTGTTCAGCAAGAATTACTTGCTTTAACAAATCTGTATTAACTGGATCTAAGCCACTGAATGGTTCATCTAGAATAATTAGCTTGGGTTTATGTATTAATGTTGCAATTAACTGAATTTTTTGTTGGTTTCCTTTTGATAAACTTTTAATTTTATCGTTCATTTTACCAACCACTTGAAGTCTATCTAACCATTTTGGTAGTTCAGATTTTACTTCAGCAGTAGACATGCCCTTCAAATTTGCTAAATATTTAACCTGGGAATAAACCGTTAACTTAGGCATTAGGCTGCGTTCTTCCGGTAAATATCCGATATTAGCATAACTATTTTCATCAATACGTTTATTATTGAAAGTAATATTACCACTGTAATCTATAAAATTTAGAATAGAATGGAAGGTTGTCGTTTTTCCTGAACCATTTTTGCCAATAAATCCAGTTATCTTACCAGCAGGAGCAGAAAATGAAATGTTTTTTAGTACATTTTTGCTACCAAAACTTTTGTTAAGATTAGTGATTTTAAGCATATTTTAATACCTCCTTAAGTTAAATTTTACTCTAAAAATAGATATAAATAAATAAAAAAAGTTTTCTAATCAAAGAAAACTTTTTAAATATATTATACATTACCATAGATGAAGAAAGTCACAGGCTTATGATCTTTTATTGCATAAAAACAAGATGATTTCTTCATAGCTTTTCGTTTTAATCCTTTATGTTCATAAAATTTATATGCACAACCAGTATCTGTATGCAAAAAGAAGGATTTTAAATGTTGCTTCTTCAAGTATATTTCAAACTGACGATATAACTTGCTACCTATACCATATCCACGAAATTCTGGACTGACAACAAATAAATTCAATTCAGCGTCGTAATTTTTGGGAAGTTTTTCTTCAAGTGTTTGTAAAATTTGCTCTTCACCTTCCCAATTTTGTGCAACTTCTTCTTGAGGAATAAAAAATTGCTTCATTTTTAGCCAGATACTACGCATAATTACGTTCCAATTGCGATGTTCTTCTTGTAAATTTGCTGCTATAAGAACTCCAGCAACCTTTCCATCAACTGTAGCAACACGAGCGTAACTTGCATTAGTCATACATTCTAGAAAATACATTCTACTTTCTAGTAGTTCATCATTCTCGCCATCAAAATTCCAAGTCTTATTCAATATCTGGGCTATATCACCTTCATCAGACTCATTTAATGGACGAATTTTTATCATTATAAATCTCTCCTTACCCTTGAATAATATTACTCTAACATTGATAACGTTTTTAATTCAAGAATAAGAAATACTTTTATTTAATTTCTTTAGGAATTCTTTTAATTTTGACTATACTTTGTTTACAATTTTTATGTATGCTATACTTATAGCAAGAAAGGGATGATTAATATGCTACTTAATTTATTAGGCTTTGTATTATTACTTATGACTAGTGTCGTTTTAGGAATTTTGGTATGGAATACTCGTATAAATCAACCAAGTCAAGTGACTGTGCGCATTAAGGATAATAATTATGATTCTAAAAAGTAAATATTATATAAAAAAACAGGTAATGAGTTAAAAATCATTACCTGTTTCTTATTTAATCTTATTTAACAGCGTCTTTCAAAGATTTACCTGGCTTAAATGCAGGAACTTTGCTTGCTGGAATTTCGATTTCTTCTCCTGTTTGTGGGTTGCGACCCTTACGAGCTGCACGTTCACGTACTTCGAAGTTACCAAAACCGATTAATTGTACTTTTTCACCGTCAACTAATGCGTCTTGAATTGTTTCAAAAACTGCGTCAACAGCAACTGTTGCATCTTTCTTAGTTAAACCTGTCTTTTCTGCAACGCGTTCAATCAATGCTGCTTTGTTTGCCATGTATTCCACCTCCTCAGAGAATGTCATACTCAAATCACAAAATGTAATTTAGTATCCTTTACTAGGATAGCATAGAAAGCCTATGATATCAATGTTTTCGAATTATTTGTATAATAATAATTATTTTCTTCTGCGTTCAATGATATGAATTGGAGTACCTTCAAAGTCAAAAGCTTCACGAATTTGATTTTCTAAGAATCGTTCATATGAAAAATGCATTAATTCTGGATCATTTACGAAAATTACAAATGTAGGTGGCTTAATTGCTACTTGAGTTGCATAGTAAATTCTTAATCTCTTACCATTATCTGTTGGTGTTGGATTATGTGCAATTGCATCCATTACAACATCATTTAGGACAGCAGATGAGATACGTTGTTCATGATTATCATTTACACGCTTAATTAACTCAGGAAGTTTATCAAGTCGTTGCTTTGTTTTAGCAGATACAAAAACAATTGGAGCATAACTTAGGTATTGGAATTCTTGTCTAATAAGATTTTCAAAGTCAGACATTGTTTTGTTGTCTTTCTTCAAAGTATCCCATTTATTAACAACAATAACAATTGCTCGTCCAGCTTCATGAGCATATCCAGCTACGTGTTTATCTTGTTCACGAATACCTTCTTCAGCATTTAATACCACACATACCACATCAGATCTATCAATAGCACGCATAGCACGTAAAACTGAATATTTTTCAGTATTTTCGTAAACTTTACCTTTCTTTCGAATACCAGCTGTATCAATCATAGTATACTTTGTACCATCTTCAGTTTCAAAGCGAGTGTCAATTGCATCTCGAGTTGTACCTTCAATGTTTGAAACAATAACTCGATTTTCACCTAAAATGGCATTAACTAATGAAGATTTACCAACATTTGGACGTCCAATAAAACTAAATTTAATGGAATCATCTTCTTCGTTAGTTGCATCTTTAGGAAATTCTTTAATAATTTTATCAAGTAAATCACCAGTACCAATACCGTGAGCACCAGCAACTGGAATTGGTTCACCAAAACCAAGTGAGTAAAAATCGTAGATATCAGCTCTTAATTCAGGATTATCTACCTTATTAACGGCTAGAACTACTGGTTTATCGGTACGATATAAAATCCTTGCAACCTTTTCGTCTGCATCTGTAACTCCTTCTTTAACACTAACTACAAAGATAATTACATCAGCTTCTTCGATTGCGATTTCTGCTTGCTCAGTAATTTGAGTTAAAAATGGTTCATCACCAATATCGATACCACCTGTATCAATTAAGTTGAAAGGATGTCCCAACCATTCAGTGCGAGCATAAATTCTATCTCTTGTAACACCAGGTGTATCTTCAACAATAGAAATTCTTTCCCCGGCTAATCGATTAAAAATTGTTGATTTCCCAACGTTAGGTCTACCAACAATTGCTACTACTGGATTTGCCATCTAATTCGCCTCCTATATTCTATAATCATTAAAAAAGAGCGGAAAGTAATTCCACTCTCTAAGTTAAAAGTTAATTTTAACAAATTATTGTTCGTCTTTTAATTGGTCACCAACAATGTCACCCAAAGTAAATCCTGTATCTTCTTCAGGAATTTCTACTTTTTCTTCCTTCTTAGGAGCTGCTTCTTTCTTTTCAACTGCTGGTTTTTCTTGTAATGCTTTAATAGATAAAGCTAGACGATGATCTGCTGCGTCAACGCTCAATACTTTAACTTGAACTTTTTCGCCAGAAGTCAATACTTCGTTAGGTGTAGCAATGTGCTTGTGTGAGATTTGAGAAATGTGTACTAAACCTTCAACACCTGGTAATACTTCAACAAATGCACCGAAACTTGTAAGACGCTTAACTGTACCTTCAAGAACGTCACCTTCAGCAACTTGTTCAGGAACTTGTTCCCATGGTTCAGGTAATGTTTGCTTGATAGATAGAGAAATTCTACCTTTTTCTGCGTCTACAGAAAGAACCTTAACTTTAACTTCTTGTCCAACTTTCAATGCATCAGCAGGTTTGTTTACACGTTCGTAAGAAATTTCAGAAACGTGAACTAAACCATCAACACCACCAAGGTCAATAAATGCACCAAAGTTTGTTAAACGAGCTACCTTACCTTCAACTACGTCACCAGCAACAAGTTTTTCCATAACAGCTTGACGCTTAGCTTCACGTTCAGCTTGTACTAATTCTTTACGAGATAAGATTAAGCGGTTGTCACTTGGTTCGATTTCAACAATCTTAAGTTCAAGTTCTTGACCTTTGAATTGGTTTAAATCTTCAACAAAGTGGTCAGATACCATTGATGCAGGTACAAAACCACGAACACCAGCATCAACAACTAAACCACCCTTTACAACTTGTGTAACAGGAGCCTTGATAGTTTCGCCAGCTTTGAACTTATCTTCAATTTCGTTCCACACTCTACGTGCTTCTAAACGACGTTGAGACAATAAGTAACTTCCACCTTCTTTATCTGACCCAATGCGAGCAATAACAACTAAATCTAACATGTCACCAGCTTTGTATGTGTCAGCAACTTTATCAGCATTTACGCTTAATTCACGTACAGGTACAACACCTTCTACACCAGTGTTTTCGATACCAACGATAACTTGGTTAGATTCATCAATTGTTAATACTTCACCTTTAACAACGTCTCCAACTTTAACTTCTTTAACGCTGTTCAAAGCTTCTTCTAATAAGTTTGCTTCTGTTTCACTCATGGACAATGTCCTCCTTAACGACTATAACTATACATGTTATTTTAACTTAAATTAATAGCAAATTCCAGTCAAAATACACGATTTGTGACGTTTTGTTACCACAAAACATCTTTACTTATTATTATATCACTATCTTGTAATTTGAAAAATATAAAATTTAATAATTTTAAAACAAAATTGATACATTAGATTATTAATTAATATCAGTTATATCTTTGTAAAAATTTCACACATTGAGTATATAAGATTTGTTATTATTTAACTAAAAAGTTCATTTTTGGAAATTCTTTCTGATAAATTAAGTATATTATAATGGATAAGGTGGATTGTTTTTAGAAATTCAGCATCCTCTTTTCCAGTAGGATCATCTAGTCCCCAATCTTCCCTGTATTTGCATGGTATTACAGGACAATTAACATTGCAGCCCATTGTAATTACTATGTCTACTTGTGGTAGTTCAGATAATAACTTAGAAGACTGTGTTTCTTCCATATCAATTTGATATATTTCTTTTATTAAACGAACTGCATCCTGGTTAATTTGAGGTACTGTCTCAGTTCCAGCAGAAAAACTTTCAAAAACATCTGCAGCGAGATATTTACCTAAAGCTTCTGCTATTTGACTACGACAAGAATTATGAACACATATAAATGCTACTTTAGGTTTCTTCATAGTAAATACCACCTTTCAATAATATTTTACAATAAAAAAATAGAGAACTTGAAATATTTTACTCAAGTCCTCCGTTTTTATTATTTAATAATATTGTTTAATTCTTGACCTTCAGCTTTTTGCCATTGATCACTGTAGAAATAGTTATTAATTTTGTAATTATTATTCTTATTAACTTTATCTTTACCATCTAAAAATGGTTTAACTGATTTATCCACGGTTAACCAACCATGCCAACCTAAGTGGATAGTATCTTGCATAAAGTATGGCTTGCCACCATCATTACTTAAATCAAGAATATTATTAAATCCTTGTTCACGTAATTGGTAAGTGACCTTCTTATCAAATTGACGAAGCATACTCTTTGATAATCCTGTATAGCTAGACCATTTTTCATTAACTGGTGGAATTATAAAGAGAACATCATTATTATTTTCAGCGAATTGGTTCAATACCAATTGGAAATCTCCAAATTCTGGTGAAGATACGTAGTCAAAGTTACTTTGTTCACCTTTTAAACGTTTATACTTATCTTTTAGCTCTCGATTCCAAAACTTATTAGAAATACCAAAATCATTGTTAGTAGTTGCTTTCTCACCTAACTTAGTTGCTAAAGATTCAAGTTCTGCGTTGTCTTCTTTAGCTGGTAGTTTCTTACTAGCTTTCTTAATTTTCTTAACCCTATTTTTTAAAGAAAGAGTTGAGAAAAATTGATCTTCATGAGTTAACTGATTATATTTCAAATCAAGATAAGTTTTTTGAGTAGCCGAAAGTTTTTTACCATTAGCAATTTGTTCAATACAATCTTTCAAAAAAGAATCTGAATGATTTTTTTGTATTTTTAACAATCTTTGCGCAGCATATCTATCCATTTTAGAATTATTTGCTTGTCTTAACCAAGTAACAGCTTCTAAATTTGAATAGTACATAGAAAAAGCAGCAGGATTTATCCCTTGCTTAACAAACCATTGTGGAGAAATAATGAAAACAACTTTTTTATTTTTTAATTCATTATTAACACCTTGCATTCCCCAGAATTGTGTTAATGATTGTGAACCAGCTGCTCCCAGTAAAAATGGTTGATAATCTCGATGATATCTCAAAGCCATTGATGCTGGATGGAAGGCATCCATACGGGATAATTCTGAAGAACCCATGAAAGGTACATAATTTTGTTCAAAGGCTGCTTTTTTTACAGCAGTTCCTTTGAAAATATTATTTGATTGTGACAAAGAAGCTTCATGAATTTCTTCAGAATCTGGTTTGGTAAAGTTAAATGGTGTTACTAAAACTACTGCCAATAAGACTGCTGCTAATACTAGTGGTCCAAATATTAGAAATAGTTTTTTCTTCATGATTAGTTATTTTCAACCTTTGCAATAATTTTATTAGGTGTATCCCATTCGCTACGTTCAAATTCAGAAACAGGTACATCAACACCTAATTGTGTTTGCAATTCTAGCAATAATTGAACAGTTGCCATTGAGTCTAATAAACCTGTTTCAAACAAGTTTACATCTAAGTCTTTCTTTACTTCGTCACTACCTGTTAAGTCTTCTAAAATATCTAAAACTGTATCTTTCATTTTTAAAAACCTCTTTCAAATTATTTATTCATAAAAAATAGTTCATTTAAAAATCCTGAGAAAATTAAGAAACTAAAACAAACAACATTGAATGTTAGGAACATTGCAAAGTATTCAGTGAATTTATTACTTGGAATTGACTTGCGATGTTTCTTTTTAAATCTTAGCCAAGCATCATTAATAATGATTGCACACGCATGGAAAATACCATAAACAATATAGTACCAGGTTACACCATGCCAGAATCCCATAATTAAGAATAAAGTTAGGTAACCAATGTTGGCCATTGCTATTCTACTTTTAACAAGTTTATTCTTCATCATGAAGAAAACTAGTCTCATATAAATGTAATCACGGAACCAAAATGATAAAGTCATATGCCATCTATTCCAGAAATCTTTAATATTCTTGGACTTAAATGGTTGATTAAAGTTCATAGGAGTCTCATATCCCATGATGTAACTCGTACCAACTGCAAATAAACTGTATCCTGCAAAGTCAAAGAATAAGTCCATGGAATATACATAAGTATAAGCAACTAACCACCAAGAAATGCCACCATGTCCTAAAGCATGAATTCTTACTATTGGTAATAAGTATGATCCCCAGAAATAAGCTAACAAGAATTTATATAGGAATCCTAAAAAGATATAATGCACACCTTTTTCTAAAAGTGATAAATACTTATCTCTTTCTGGAACGGCATCGTAATCTTTTTTAAATCTTCTAAAACGATCAATAGGACCTGAAGAGATTGTTGGGAAAAATAAAAGAAAATGCAATGTTTCCCATAACCCTAATTCTTTGATAATTCCATCTCTGATTTCCATAATCATACCAACAGTTTTAAAGGTTAAGTAACTAATACCTAAAAATCCAATAATTGATTCCTTACCTGCATCTATTGCAGGTGTTATTTTTACAATAACTAGTGGCAGAATAGATAAAATAACTGCTAAAACAAAGATAACACCACTATTTTTCTTTTTCCGATAATTGAAATAACCAAAAGTTAGTATCATTTCATAAATGATGTAACAGATCAACATTAACCCTTGCCACCATTTATCACCGCCAAAGGTTAATACTAGAAAAGCAAGTGTTACCAGAGTTTCATACCATCTAAAGCGACGACCATATAATATGCCTATCATTATTGGTAATAAAGCGACTGCTAAGTAACCAAAATAAGTTGGGTTTTGATATGGTTGCAAATTTAACATTATTTATTGACCTCTTTCATTAAAGATTTACGATCAATTTTACCATTATTTGTTAATGGCAATGAATCTACATAGATAAATCTTTGAGGCATCATATAGCTCATCATAGTTTCACTTAATTCTTTTTTGATTGCTTGAGTTAATTTAAATTCATCTTCAAAATCATTTTCCTTAGCTACAACATAGGCAATCAATTGTTGAACTTTATGATTCTTATCGTATTTTGGAACAGTTGTTGCTTGAGATACCAAGCTAACTCTATCGAGATGATGATCAACATCTTCAAGTTCGATACGGAATCCATGTAATTTAACTTGGAAATCGATACGACCCTTGTATAACAATTGACCATTCTCATCAAATTGCCCTAAATCTCCAGTACGATAAGCTTTTTGACCTTGGAAATCAATAAACGCTGCTTGAGTTTTTTCAGGATTATTGATATATCCTTTAGATACACTTGGTCCTAAAATAACAATTTCTCCAGCTTCTCCTGCAGCAACTTCTTTTAAGTTATCATCTAGCAATACAATCTTTGTATCATCTTTTGTTATACCAATTGGTAAACGTGGATAATCATTTAAAACTTGTTCTGTTATCTCAACTTGTGTAACAGCGACTGTCGTTTCAGTTGGACCGTAAGTATTAAAGATATGTCCATTAGGAAAACGAGTATGCAAGTTTTGCGCTGTTTGATGGGTTAATTCTTCACCACAGAATAGAAAATGTGTTAATTCTGGTAAATTTTCTTCATTAAATGCTGGATTTAACAAGCATAGATCCATGAAAGAAGGTGTTGAAACCCATTCATTAGCATGCAGCTTTGGTAAAGTAGCAAATAATTCTTTAAAATTATCGGTTGTTTCTTTAGGAAGAACTGATAATTTTCCACCTCTAGTAAGAGTTGGATATAAGTCCATTACTGATAAATCAAAGGAATATGGAGGTTGAGAAATGCAGTTTACATCTTCTTTAATTCCAAAGTCTTTTTCCATCCAACCTAAGAAACTTAACAAATTATCATGACTAATTTGTACACCCTTAGGTACACCAGTTGTTCCAGATGTAAAGATAATATAGAAATTATCATCTCCACTAACATATTTTTCTTCATTTATTACTACGTCGCCATTTGAAAAAATATCTTTTAACTTAGCTTGATCTACAATAGGTAAACTTTCAAGGCCGTTAAAACCTTCAGGAAGTTCTTCAACAGCAATACATGCAGCTGGTTTAGCGATGTCATTAATAACATTTAGTCTTTCTACTGGTGAATGTGTATCAACAGGAATATAAGCATAACCAGCTTTAACAATTCCTAAAAATGTAGCAATCATATTAAAGTCTTGTCCACCAAAAACCATAATTGGATTTTTAGTATCTAAGTTTAACTGATTTAAATATGTAGCTAATTTATCAGAATAATTTTTTAAATCAGCATAAGTATTTGTAGTGCCTAGATAGTCATAGGCGATTTTATTGGGAGAGGTAGTTCCCCAATTATCAATCTTTTTAATAATATTCATTAATATATCTCCTAACTAAAATTCGTTATAGATGAAATGTGGTTGATCGATACCACTATAACTGTATAGGTAAACTAATGCTGCTAAAATTAAAAAATAAAAGATGGTTCTACCTACAAATTTAACTGCATCTTTTTGCATTAGCTCTCCTAATCTCTCTCGCATTCCCCTCATACCTCCCTAGAATTAAAGATAAGACAAATTTTGACTTTTGTCTTTTCAACTAATAAGATTACAACTTTTACAGAAATATTACAATACTATAATTCTTAAAATTATCTTATGTTTATAGAATATAATTTATAATATTAACAATCAATTGATAATTGTTAACTTAATCTTTTCTCAATAAATCATTCTCAACTTTCATCATTTTATCAATGAAACTTCGTGCTTTTACATAGATACCTACTTGGTTATCATAAATCTCATTTAATGTTAATTTTAACCTTTTTTTAGTATCTGCATTAACTTTAATTGAGTTAAGATAGTTTAAATCTACAATACTAAATTTGCGTAAATAATACATTGTCCTTTGATCTAAATTTAACCTGTTCTTATCCATATACCAGTGTTTTCGGCATAGAATACCACCATAACTTTCAGAATAATCAAACTGGCTCTGAGTCTCTCCGCAAATAACGCAAGATCGCCAATTAGGTTGCACACCAAATTTCCCTAATAATTGAACTTCTATAATATTAGTAATAATTTGAGCATCAAATCCATCATTGATTAAACTTAAAGCTTTCAATACTTTCTCAAACCATAAAGTGTTGGTTACATCAATAGAATCTTCAAAAGCAGCTTTAACAAGTTCTAAAATATAAGTTGCATAGGCATTTAAAATAATATCCTGGTTAATACTTTGAAATTGATCAATACCCTTTGTTGCTGTTATAAAAGATAGTCCTTCACTATTAATACTTCCTATATATGTTCCATGAGTAAATGGCAAAATTGCTGCTCCCAATTTAAATCCACGCTTCCTAACGCCTCTAACAAAGAAAGTTTTGAATCCATACTTATCGGTAAACATGGTAACAAGCATATCCCGTTCGCGATAATTTTTTCTTTTAGTAACAATTGCCGAAAATTCCACATTCTTGTAAATCATATTTTCATGCACCTACTTACAAAAAAAGCGAAGAAGATTTTCTTCAACGCTTTATTATGTTAATTATTAATAATCATCTTGTTTATAGCCAAGTGCTTGTAAATCTACTTGTCTATCTTTCCAGTTGGGTTGTACTTTAACCCATAATTCTAAATAGACTTTATCACCAAGCATTAATTCAATATCTTTACGTGCTTTAACACCAATTTGTTTAAGCATCTTGCCACCTTTTCCGATGATAATACCCTTTTGACTGTTTCTTTCTACTACAATTGTAGCTTGAACTAAAACTTTCTCATCATCTTCGCGATGGATTCTATCTACAACAACAGCTACTGAGTGAGGTACTTCTTCACGTGTCAATTCTAAGACTTTTTCACGAATCAATTCACCAGCGATAAATCTTTCAGGATGATCAGTAATTTGATCAGCAGGATAGTACTGTGGACCTTCAGGCAAAGTATTTACCAAAGATTCAATTAATTCTGGACAATTATTCCCTTCCAAAGCAGAAATAGGAAATACTTCTGCATAGTCCAAAGTATTGCGATAATCATCCATTATTTGTAATAACTTATCTGGATGAATTTGATCAATCTTATTTATTACTAAGTAAATAGGTTTTTTAACATTTTTCAAACGTTCAATGATGAAATCATCACCACGACCACGTTTTTGAGTTGCATTTACCATAAATAATACCGCATCAACTTCATTTAAAGTGGATAATGCAGATTCTACCATGAAATCACCTAAACGACTGTGTGGCTTATGAATACCAGGTGTATCAATGAAAACGATTTGTGCATCGTCTTCTGTATAGATTCCTTGAATTTTATTTCTAGTTGTTTGAGCTTTATCACTCATAATTGCAATTTTTTGTCCAACTACTCGATTTAAAAAGGTAGATTTACCAACATTAGGTCTACCTAAAATTGCTACAAAGCCAGAATGAAAATTATTTTGCATTAATTAAAAGTCCTTTCAAAATGTTAATATCCAAAAATATATTCGCGGTAGAAAGATTATAGCTGCTACTAAAGTCGCAAAAATAGCTATTATCAAAACAGCTGCTGCTCCCATATCCTTAGCTTTTTTAGCTAACTTATTGGGTTTTAGATCAGTAGCTAAATCTACTACATTTTCAATCGCAGAATTAATAATTTCTGCTGTCAAAACTAAAGTGGCGCTAAGTAGTAACCACAACCACTCTACAATTGAAACTTTGAAAAACATGCCTCCAATAATAACCATACATAAAGCAAAAACATCAAATCTGAAGTTACGTTCTTCATTAAAGACGGTTTGAACCCCTTTAATGGCATAAGTTAGTGATTTGATAAAACGACGATTCTTCCATTTAGTTACGTATTTCTTTTTATCTTTTGAGACCATAGGCATCTAAAATATCTCTCTGTAATTTGAACATAACTTTTTCGTCTTCAGCTTTCATATGATCATATCCATTTAAATGGAGGAAACCATGGACAGTTAAGAAACCAAGTTCACGATCTTCTGAATGACCTAAATATTCAGCTTGTTCTTTCACTTTATCCATTGAGATCATCATATCACCGATGTTTTTAGGCTCTTCAAAATCTACATCGTCTGGTAAAATAATTGGAAGTTCATCAGGATCATCTTCCTCGATTGCAAAACTAATTACGTCTGTTGCTTTATCTACACCACGATATTTTAGATTTATCTCATGAATTTGTTCATTATTCATAAGAGTTACAGACATTTCTGTATCTTCTGGAAGTTCAAGATATTTTCCAGAAAACTCTAAAACATCCTTAACCAACTGAATTTTTTCAGCAGGTACACTATTAGTATCATCAAAAATTTCTAAATCCATTTATACCTTCCTTAGTTAATTATTGTTTTCATATGCACGGATAATTTCGGACACTACTGGGTGACGAACAACGTCATTAGCGTCAAAATTAACAAAAGCGATATGTGGTAAACCTTTTAAGCGATTCTCTGCATCTACTAAACCACTTTGACTATGTCCCTTTGGTAAATCGATTTGAGAAGCATCACCATTGACAATCATTTTAGAACCAAAACCTAAACGTGTTAAGAACATTTTCATTTGTGCTCTAGTAGTATTTTGAGCTTCGTCTAAAATTACAAATGCTTTATCTAAAGTACGACCACGCATGTAAGCTAGGGGTGCAATTTCAATAACGCCTCTTTCTATAAGACGTTCAACATGTTCTGCACCTAAAATTGAATTCAACGCATCATATATTGGGCGAAGATAAGGATCAACTTTTTCTTTTAAATCTCCAGGCAAGAAACCGAGTGATTCTCCTGCTTCCACAGCTGGTCTAGTTAAAATTAATCTATCTACTTCACGACGTTTTAATGCTGCTACTGCCATTACAACAGCTAAGTAAGTTTTACCAGTTCCGGCTGGTCCAATACCAAAGGTTAAATCATTATTTTTAATCATTTGTACATACTGACGTTGACTATAATTCTTTACCCTAATAGGTCGTCCAGCACGATCTTTCAATAGTATATTACTATATAAATCTTGGAAATATTCTAGTGTCCCTTTTTCAGCCATTTTTACTGCAGAAACGATATCGGATTCACTCAGATTTATCCCTTGATTTAATAATTTCACTAGCTCACTTAATATTTCTTGAGTTTCAATAACATCTTCTTGATTACCAGAAATTTTTATATAATCACCAAACGGGTTAATGGTTACATTTTTACTTTCTTCAAGGAGTTTTAAATAGCTATCATTTATCCCAAATAAAGCAGGTGCAATATTGGCATTTTTAAGATAAAAATCTTTTTCTACAACTTGTGATTCAGCCAAGCCAAATCCCCCTTATAAAAAACATATATATCGTTAATATAGCATACATTAAAGATTAGGGCTAGATATTTATTCTTATAAAATTTTACTAAAGATAGACTATGTATTTATTATTTTTAACTAATCTGTAATTTATCATTGTCCAATCTTATCGTATAATTACTAACATACGAAACTTTATGGGAGTTAATGAACTATGAAAGATTATAAAAAAATTCTATTATCTCGAATAGATTTAAAAATCCTATACCTTATAATTATTATCCTATTTTCAATATTAACATTCAGAACTGTTCACTATATTCGTCAGGTACCGTTGATTAATAAAGCAATTATATATCAATCTTATAACACGTCTAGCAAAAACCTAGGTACTTTAAATATGGGCGATCGTGTTACAGTTCTTTCAACTAAATATCATTGGAAAAAGGTCAAAACTTCAGAGGGAGAAGTTGGTTGGATTCAAGATTGGAACTTTCAACAACAAAATAAAATTACTAGTTTATCAGATGCTACTATCGTAATCGATGCTGGACATGGTGGCTCTGATTCGGGTGCCCTATCTCGTACAAATAAAAATGAAAAGACATATACGCTTATCTATGCTAAAAAATTAGCAGAAAGATTGAGAAAGGCTGGAGCGATGGTCTATATGACTCGAGATGATGATAGCTTTGTGAGTTTAAATAGTCGACCACAACTAGCAGAAAATCTACATGCGGATGCTTTTATTAGTATTCATTTTGACTCTGCACCTGAAAATAACATGGGGTCAGGATATACCACTTACTATTACCATAAGAAGACATCTTTAAGATTAGCACAAGACATCAACAGTAAGTTAAAATACTTAAAATTAGAAAATCGTGGGGTTGAATTTGGTGATTTTCTTGTAATTCGTGAAAATACTGTACCAGCAGTTTTACTTGAAATGGGATATATTAATTCAGATAGAGATTTCGAAAGAATTACTTCTACTAGTTATCAAGATAGTGTTGCTGATGATATTAAACAAGGATTAGATACATATTTTAATCAAAACTAAAAAGTCAAAGAATATCAAAATTGGTATTCTTTGACTTTTATTTTTACATTATTAATGATTACGTTCTTCAATAATATTCATAATTTCATTAACAACTTCATCAATTGTTAATGGTGTTGTGTCAACCTTAACAGCATCTTTAGCTTGAACTAATGGAGAAATCTTGCGATGAGAATCCTTATAATCTCTTTCAGCAATTTCTTTTTCAAGCACTTCTAACGGTGTATCAATACCTTTAGCGATGTTTTCTTTATATCTTCTTAATGCTCTTTGTTCAACACTAGCAACTAAGAAGATTTTTACTTCAGCATTTGGTAATACTGTTGTACCAATATCACGACCGTCCATAACAATACCGCCGTTATCGGCAATTTCTTGTTGGCGATGTGTCAAATCTTGTCTAACGCTTGGTTGTGCCGAAACTAATGATACATTATTAGTAATGTCTGGAGTGCGAATAATTTGTGTAATTTCTTCTCCATTAACAAAGACTTTTTGTTCAGGTTCAGCTGGTACAAATTCCAATTTGAAATCTTGTAATAAATTCTTTAAAGCTTCGTCATCATCTAATGAAATATTTGCTTTTAATGCAGCATAAGTCACAGCACGATACATAGCTCCAGTATCACAATAAATATATCCTAATTTCTTAGCTACTAATTTAGCTACAGTACTCTTACCAGCAGAGGCAGGCCCATCAATTGCTATTTGTAGTTTCTTAACCACTTAATTCCAACTCCAATATTTGTTCTTTTTATTATTTAACACGTACTTGTTGTCCAGGGTTTAAGTTTGAACCCATGCCTGGATTTAATTGTAATAATTGATCAACAGTTAGACCATTATTAACAGCTACTCGATAAATTCCTTGTCCAGAAGAAACTGTTACGTATTTAGCTTCGCTATTGCTAGAGCTAGAAGAACTACTAGATTCACTAACAGTACCTTCTTGACTATCAGTAGTAGTTGTATCTTCAGTTGCATCTACGCTTTTAACAGATGATTTATCTTTGGTATTACTTTTCTTTTTCTTACTAGTAGCAGTTTTTTCTTTCACACTAGCCTTTTTACTTGTAACCACTGTATTAATTTGAGAGCTACTAGCAGGCTTAGATTCAGATTTCTGTGATATAAAATACAATGCAATTGTTCCAACAATTATCACTATAAAAATGATTAGAAGTGACGTTGTTAACATTGTATTATTTTTGGCATTTCTACGATTTGCTGTTCGTGAATAGTTACCCTGTTCATCACGATCTTCTTCAAATGTCTTTTCCCAAGGTTTTTCATCATTTTTATTATTCATTCATCCCGCCTCCTCACATATACCAACAATCATTTTACCATAACTTATCAATAAAAATGCTTTAAGTTCTAAAAATTTCATCAATTATTTTATAAAATTCTTCAATCTTTAGAGATTTTTGTTCATTTTCATCAAAAATTAACCCTAGTTCTTTTAATGGTAAATCATCATTTAGTTTTTGGCAACATAATTCATGATGGTCAATTTTTTTATTATCTTCAAAATAATCTAAAATATACTGCCTTCTACATTCATTAGTATCAACATACTGTAGCATTTGCTGCAATGAATTAAATTTTTGTCGTTTCCTTTGCAAGAAAAAAGATTGTAATTCTTCTTTAGATGAATATAAGTTACTTATTTTATTAAGTAATTGGATGCTTTCATTATCTGTTTCAGCAAATTGCTGTTTATTATTTATGTAATAATCTATCATTTGATTATCTGGAATATTATTAAGGGATAATTGTTGTTGAATCCCTTCGTCTCCTTTTTGATAGAGCAAAATAGCTATACTTTGTTTACCATCTCGTCCTGCTCTACCAATTTCTTGAATATACGATTCTAGTTCTCCTGGCAAGTGATAATGAATAACATATCTGATATTTTCCTTATTTATCCCCATCCCAAAAGCACTAGTTGCACAAATCAAATCTAACTTATTATCCAAAAATTGATGTTGAATAATGAATCTATCATTCATATCTAAATCAGCATGATATGCTGCTACTTTTAATGAAGTTTTCGCTTTTATCTTTTCAGTTATCTCATTGGCTTTCTTTTTACTAGAAAAATAGATCAATCCTGGACCTTTTATCGTATTTAATAAATCAAATAACTTCTCTAACTTATCTTGTTCATTATTAAATTTAAAAGCACTTAAAAAAATATTTTCCCTATCTACAGACTTTCGAACAACTTTAGTTGCTGATTGATCCAACTCTAGTCCTGACATGATTGCATTAATTGTTTGTTGCGATGCTGTTGCTGTTAAAGCTAATGTCAGTGGATTACCTAATTTTTCACGTATCTTACCTAACTCTAAATAATCTGGCCTAAAGTCTGGCCCCCATTGTGAAATACAGTGAGCTTCGTCAACTACAAACAAACTGATCTTTTGTTGTTGTAATCTTGCTAGTACTTCATTATTTTGAAGCATTTCTGGAGCCAAATAAATGTACTTATATGTATGCAAATTCTGTAAAGCGTAATTTTTTTCAGAATAGGTTAAATTAGAAGTTAAAGCTAAGACTCTACGTTCACCTTGAAATCGTAATTGCTCTACTTGATCTTGGATTAATGAAAGTAACGGTGAAACAATTATAACTGTTCCATCAAGAAGTTTCCCTGTTAATTGATAACACATTGATTTACCAGTTCCAGTAGGTAAAATGGCAACTGCATCTTTTTGATCAATTAAAGCTTTAATAACTTCTTCTTGTCCTTCTTTAAAGGAAGAATATCCAAAATATTTCTTTAAATAAAATTTTAAATCATGTTCTATCATTATTTAATTTGCTCCGTTGCACTTGATATATACGAAATTTATAAAAAGGCATTTGGTGCCCTGACAATTCTAAATCCTGATATTTCCAATCATCAAGATCATCATCAGAATATATGCTTTGTAAAATACGATAGTCTTCAGAGGTAAGTACTTGATGATAATCAAAATTATGCGACAAGATTGAGGCAATGATTAAATGTTCTTGTATAGTACTTTCCTTAAGTCGTCTTATTTGCTTTATTTTTTCTACAGTAAAGCCCTTTTGTAATAGAGTGTAAGTCTCCTCTACACTAGTCGGCAATCCCTGAGACCTTGCTACCAGATTGACAATTTTTGAAAAATTACCACCTTTTTGATTAAGGTAGTCAGCGAATTTTAAGGATAGATCAGCGATGACAATTTGAATATCAGCAGTTGCTAGCCCTGTAAATTCACTTAATTGTTCAATAGTATATCCTGGTAATCCATGTCCAACAAAGGAATTCATGAAAATATCACTTTTATCTTTAGGTTGAGATTCCAAAAAATCTAATAAGTATTCTTTAAATTGTGGTATTAATACTTTCTTTTTTTCTTGGTAGAGCCACTTTTTAATGTAAAATTGAGCCTTTAAATTCTGAGATACTACATAATATCGGCGATTTTCAAAACTTAATTCTGATAAAACTTGTATCATAAGTCGTAGAATTTCTTTCCATAGTTTCAAATCATATTTATTAAACAATTGCGGCTTATCAATAAAATAGTGTTGTTGCTTAAATTCATCTAAAGCATGTTGTCCTTTAATGGTTAAAAGTAATTTGTTATCTTTTTTACTTAGATAATTTTCTTCTATTAACTGTGCAATTGCTCGATCATAGTTTTTTTCATCTAATTCAGGAAAAACATTTAGATAGGATAAATAATTATATCTCAATCCCCAGTATATTGAAGAACTTGTTACTTTATTTTTAAGAATCTGGCGTAATACTGCCTGTCTCCTGGGTTGATCGATTGAAAAGAAATCCAATAATCGTAATTCTACCATCTAAAAATCACCCCTCGTATTAATATAATACGCTAAATTTTAAAATTTCCCAACTAAAATGAAAATTAGTAAATTCCATTTACAATAATAAAAGTTAAGGTAGACCTAAAAATATCTTTTAAAGTGTAAAAAAATGGTGTATACTACCATTGTAATGAAAAGAAAGGTGGTTTTTCACTGTGGTAAACAATGAAAATAATCATAAAAAGCATAAGATGATTCAATATGCTAACGGTAAATCACTTGAAGAAGTCAATGGTACCGTAGAAATTCCTAAAGGCAAGGGTTTCTGGAAAACTTTATTTGCATATTCCGGACCTGGTGCCTTAGTCGCTGTAGGTTATATGGATCCAGGTAACTGGTCAACATCTATTACTGGTGGTCAAAACTTTCAATATCTATTGATGTCTGTTATCTTACTATCAAGTTTAATTGCCATGTTGTTACAATATATGGCTGCTAAACTGGGTATTGTAAGCCAAATGGACTTGGCCCAAGCTATTCGTGCTAGAACTAGTAAAGCATTAGGTATTGTACTTTGGATTTTAACTGAGTTGGCTATCATGGCTACTGATATTGCTGAAGTTATCGGTGCGGCAATTGCCTTGTATTTATTATTTGATATTCCGTTAATTATTGCCGTATTTATTACTGTTTTTGACGTATTACTCCTTTTATTACTTACTAAAGTCGGATTTAGAAAAATCGAAGCTATTGTTGTTTGTTTGATTTTTGTTATTCTTTTTGTTTTTGTTTATCAAGTTGCTTTATCAAATCCTGACTGGGGTGGCGTATTTAAAGGATTAATTCCAACATCTGAAACTTTTGCTAAACATCCAGTTGTACATGACATGTCTCCATTAAATGGTGCTTTAGGTATTATCGGAGCAACAGTTATGCCTCATAACTTATATCTTCACTCTGCAATTTCTCAAACACGTAAGTTTGATCGTAATAATGAAGATGACATTGCTAACGCTGTTCGTTTTACAGCTTGGGATTCCAACATTCAATTAGGTTTAGCTTTTGTTGTAAACTCCCTTCTTCTTATCATGGGGGTTGCTGTTTTCAAATCTGGTGCTGTTGAAGATCCTTCATTCTTTGGATTATATCAAGCATTATCCGATACAAGTGTTATGAGTAATGGCCTTTTAGCTGCTGCTGCTAGAACTGGTATTTTATCTACTTTATTCGCAGTTGCTTTATTAGCTTCAGGTCAAAACTCCACTATTACTGGTACTTTAACTGGACAAGTTATCATGGAAGGATTTATCCATTTGAGAATGCCACTTTGGGCTAGAAGATTAATTACTCGTTTATTATCTGTAGTACCTGTACTTATCTGTGTAGCTTTAACTAGTGGTAAGAGTACAATTGAAGAACATGAAGCATTAAATAATTTAATGAATAACTCACAAGTATTCTTAGCTTTCGCCCTTCCATTCTCAATGTTACCTCTTGTTATTATGACAGGTAGCAAAGTTGAAATGGGTGAAAGATTTAAGAACAGATTATGGATTAATATCCTTGGTTGGATTTCAGTTATTTCTCTAACTTACTTAAATATGATTGGTTTGCCACAAAACCTTGAACCTTTCTTCCCAGCTGACAAAGTTGGCTTAGCACACACAGTAGCTTATATATTAATTGTGCTTATTATTGCTTTACTAATTTGGACATTAGTTGAATTACATTTAGGTAATAAACGCTTTGCAGCTGAACAAGCTAAAAAACATAATAAATAGAATCAATTAAATTAAAAGGAACCTCCAATCTCAACTCGAAATTAGAGGTTCCTTTTTACTATATTATTCATTATTTACTACATAAAAACGTGTTGGTGATTCACCTATTTCTAATTGATGTAAGTAACAATTAATTTCATGCAATTGTAGATTTATTTCATCAAAGAAATAATCCCCTAAATTTTCTAGAGAAGGATTTGTTTTGTCAAATGGAGCAAGTGTATTCAAAAATTGATTTTGTAATGGCTCAATAATCTTTTGAATTTGATCTTCAATGTCATTAAATCTAATAAAATGATTTTGCTCTTTCTTCATAACTTGGCAAATGATTTCCCAAGTATGCGGATGTTCTTCTCCGATTTGATCACTCCACCGCATAGCGTGAGTAGCATTTAAATAAAATTTTAGTCGATAACTATAAATTTTTCCCATTAGTACGCTTTCCTCTCTTTAGATCTTGTTTAATAACTTTTTTAGCGGCTAAATATTCAGATTTAAAATTATCTGTTTGCCATTTTCCAGATTTTAACATGGTATTAATAACGCCCATAACTCTAAAGAAGCTAACAATAAGGTTGTAAATAGGCATCATAAACGTTACCCACCAATGATTTCTGAAATACTTTCTTTCAATAGGATCAAATTTCAAATAATGCATAACATTAGTGAAATTTAAAAAGCCGATAAATAAGTATAGAAGATACATTAATAATAGTGACATTATGATTAAAATTGGTGAATAACCAAATGGAATTAAAACGAAGATTGCAAATAGCCAGATTACTTTCAGAAAAGCTACGGTATGATCAACTAAAAGTCTTCGAACAATGAAATTACTCCAAATTCGTTTTAAATTAAGCTTTTCACTCAAGGATAACTTCAATTTCTCCGCGTTGCCATCTTTGACGTTGGACGTATAACTCGTCCCAGTCTGAAATAGGTTCAACATAGAAAATAGCATTAGGACATAACATAACTCTTCCCTTTAAATAATAACGTATTTGGAAGGTCATATCTGTATCTTCACCAACAGTTTCTACATTATACAAGCGTGATTGCATTAAAGCAGAACGCCTAAAAGCTGAAAATGCTCCAGACATTGTAAAAATTTGATCATCTTTAGATTCTACTGTTCTCCCTGCTAAAAATGCGATTGCATATTCATAATATTCTTCTAGGCGAAGGAGACGATGCTTTTTAGAATTTTTGATTAATTCATTATTACTCAAGATTGTCCCCGTTTGTGCCATAACTTCTGGATGTTTATTGAAGTTAACAGCCATATTAAGTAATGCATCTTTGGAAAGAGTACCATCACTATCAATGGTAAAAACATAATCCCCTGTACTGCCATAAATTGCAGTATTTAAGGCCTTAGCTTTCCCTTGATTTGCTTCAAGCCACTGCATACGAACATTTCTAAAATCCATTTGAGCTTGTTTGTATACTTCAAAACTATTATCTGCACTTTTATTATTTGCACAAATAATACTAATTAAATGCTTAGGATAATTTGATTCAGCAATAGATTTTAAACAATCATATAAGGTGTCCCCAGAATTATATATAGGTACAATAACTGTTAATTGTGGCATTCTTCCAGGATGGTATTCTTGCTTTGAGGAAATTTTACTGAAATGATTTCTAAAAAAAGCAACAATTGCTGGTGATAATTCGAATACTGCCGGTATCACTAGCCAGGCTGTCCAAAATCCCATTTGAATTACTACTTGATTAAACATTAATTTCAACCCCCATAATTAAATCTAGCCGTTCCTTTTTCTTCAAGTTGGGAGCGAGTAAATACATTATAGTAAAGAATAATTACAAGAACATAGAAAATAATTCTTCCTAAAATTGAGTGGACCCAGAAAAACGCACCACTTCCGGCATAATAAATAATTGTTGAAATCAATGATAAACGGAAAACATTAGACATGAAAATCAAAGCTATTCCAATGAAAGTTAACCTTATTTTTTCTATCTTCTGATACATAGGATAGAACCACAATAAACTTAGATAAGTTAAAGTTTCGATAATACCAGAACATTCGTAATCTACAAATAACATAATTAAGCCATGAGAATTATGAATGCTGATTAAATTATTAATATAGGAACTACTATATAAACCTGTTAAAGTCCCCCACCAACCAGTTACTTGTGTAATACATGCTGATAAAAACCAGACGAAATAAGCTCGACTAATAAAAGCCATAATCGCAAATAGTCCTACACTTCCCACCCAAAAGTGAAATCCAATTAAATTTGCACGATTAAGTACAGATAGAAGATATAGCCATAAAATTATGCCAATAATTATTGGTCCATTAAGCATTTTGCGACACCTCCATCTTCTTTAATCCTGTAGCTAGTAATATTTTGGCAATAGTTTCTTTGCTAGTTTGCCATACAATCGGAATCAAAATCATGATATTAGGTAAAAATTGTATTAAATAACGACTTCTCCCACCTTCAAAAATTAAGAGAAATAGAAATCCCCCAATAAGAGAAAGACGTAATCCATCACTAACAAGATCGTGATATTTCCATCCGAAAAATAAAATTCCTATCAAGGAAATCCAGATTAATTGACTTATGAAACGAAATACAGATACATTTTTCCCAGCAGGATAGGTAAAAGTTTGAGCCAACCATTTCCAATTAGATGCCGGTGTTTTAGTAAAGATAAACGTACCTTCACCTAGCCAACCAAATGTTCCATCAGCTGTATTGTATCCCTGTTTCCTAATTAAAAAGGAAATGTATCCCAAAAGTCCACGTTGTTTTAATCTCTTACGTATCATTTTCTTAGAATATGCAATTTTATCTTGTTTCTTTGGAAGTTTAGCCATCATTAGTGCATCATGTGGATTATATGCACCGGTTGTCCCTGACATTCCCATATTTACAAAATGAATTGAAGGAATTTCCAAACTTTTATCAATGGATACATACTTTTGATTAGAAATAATATTTTGTCCTAAAACAAATGTAGTAGCTCCACTTCCAAATAGAAATACTAGCAAACAAAATGCTCTTAATAAGCTTTTTTTATCTGGTTTATTACACAAATAAACTATGCCTACTATTATAAAAGCAATAGCTGGAATAATACCTGAAGGCTTGATGTAGTAAGTAATAACTGTAGCTACTCCGGCCATTACTGAAAATAATATTCTATAAATTAAATTGAAACTATGGCTACTCATACCTACAAATCCTAATAATATTAAGGAAACAGACGGTAACACCCATGTATCTGTATAAGGAATAATAATCATGGGAAAGAAAGCTAGAAAAATAATTTGTAAATACCATAATAGTCTTACTTTGTCTTTAGAAACTAGATACATTGTGACTATATTGATTAATGCAGATAAATTGACTAAAAATAGCGTCACAGAATCTATAACCAACCAAGATGTGCTGTGAAACTTAGTTAATATCCAATTTTGAAGCAATAAAATTGGCAAGTTATTATAATTTTGGCTGAAATATCCTCTAACCTTTGCTTGATTAGGATTAATCCAAGCTTGATGTAACATGTTAACATCAAATCCTATCGCTGGATGTGTCGCAACTATAAAGAATATCTGCCAAATTAATAATAATATTCCCAAAACTAACATACCTAACCAACCACTTTGGTATACAGAACGCGCAAATCTTTTAACAAAGTTGTCAGTTATCATAATGATGATTATACCCACTAATCCTAGTAGCATTACCATTGTTACCCAAGTTGTTGTTTGAGAATTTAACAGTAAATTACTCGAAGTTAGGGTAAAATAGAAAGTCAAACCAATAAATATTGTAAATAGTATATTTATTATTGAACGACTACTTTTAAATAAATAATTAAAAAAATTCATACTAATATTGTATAAAAAATAAGCCAAACAACTTTAGCTTATTTTTATACGAACGTCCTTTCCAAGTTAATTAATTTTAACTTTTCTCAAATTCGATAAATATTTTTTGTTTTTACGTAACCCAATACCTACAAAAATTACAGCAAATACAACCGGAATTATAGCTAAAGTACTTGCTCCTTCAAAGTCAATTCCGTCACCATAATTGTCTTTTTGATTGAAGTTCCATGTAGTAGATCGATTAACATCTTCGCCATATTCTCCAAAATCATTAAATGGTACCGCAAATTCTAGATAAACCTTACCACTGTAAGGACTCTTGTAAAGATAGCCGCCATCAACAACGTAAGTATGATACTTAGTATTTTTGCTTCTTACTTCTAGAGTTACATAATGCCGTTCACCATAATCTAACCAACTAGTATCAATTGGAGAAAATAGAATTTTGTTTTTATTCTTAAATGAAGCATCTCCAATGCTAACGGAGTATTGATGTCCATTTACCGTAATGAAATAGTTTTCTGAAGGAATATATCCATTGCTATTACTTTGAACATAGCCATATGCATTTCTGTCATCAACTGTAAACTTAGTTTTATAGCTATCAAAGCCTGAATACCAGTAGTTAGCTGGATAATCATTCCAATCTTGAAAGTGACTGTTACCTATTCTTATAGCATCATCTTCATTAGTTTTGAAATAATCTTCAATAGACCAACGAGCTCCATTGTTGTAGCTCCAGTCCCAATCACCGCCCTCTTTCCACCAAGGATTTGCTTGGGCTGCTTGAATTGATAATATGAATAGACAAATAAGTGCTAAAAGTGATACTGTAACTTTTTTAATATGATATTTATGTTTCAATAAGTCTCCCCCCTTGTTTAAGATTTTAAGATAGACTAATTATATACCTGTCTTAAGAAAAAATGAATATATTTTTAATGTTTTATACAGTTTTTTTATAAACTCTAACTAATGGGTATTTAAGATATATAATTATTTTATAGATATTAATTAATAAAGTTGTTGTTGTGTTTGTATGATAGAAATATTTTATTTTTAATTAATTTATAGTTGCATTGTTTTTTTTAATCTATTTTGTTATATGTTTTCCACCTTTTAACAAACAAAAACTCCCTTCAGAATAGACGACTAAGTTTGTTACATTAATGTGTCTATTCCAAAGAGAGTCTACAATTTATCTATATCTGTTATTTAGTTTTTATTCTAAGAAGTCCTTTAATTGCTTAGAACGAGATGGATGACGTAATTTTCTTAATGCTTTAGCTTCAATTTGACGGATACGTTCACGAGTAACACCAAACACTTTACCTACTTCTTCAAGTGTTCTTGTGCGTCCATCATCTAAACCAAAGCGTAGACGTAAAACATTCTCTTCTCTATCTGTTAATGTGTCTAATACACTTTCAAGTTGTTCTTTTAACAATTCATAAGCTGCATGTTCAGCTGGACTTGTTGCATCTTGATCTTCAATGAAATCTCCCAAGTGAGAATCATCCTCTTCACCAATAGGAGTTTCTAATGATACTGGTTCTTGAGCAATTTTTAGGATTTCACGTACCTTTTCAGTTGGCATGTCCATTTCAGCACCAATTTCTTCAGGCATTGGTTCACGACCTAAATCTTGTAACATTTGGCGTTGAATTCTAATTAACTTATTGATTGTTTCAACCATGTGTACTGGAATACGAATTGTACGTGCTTGATCAGCGATAGCACGAGTAATTGCTTGTCTGATCCACCATGTTGCATATGTTGAAAATTTAAATCCTTTGCGGTAATCAAACTTTTCAACAGCTTTCATAAGTCCCATGTTACCTTCTTGAATTAAATCTAAGAAGGACATACCACGACCTACATAACGCTTAGCAATAGAAACTACCAAACGTAAGTTAGCTTCTGCCAAACGTTGCTTAGCTTCTTGATCTCCTTCTTCAATCTTTAAAGCTAGAGCTACTTCTTCGTCAGCAGTCAACAAGTTTACTCGTCCAATTTCTTTTAAGTACATACGTACAGGGTCATTAATCTTAACGCCAGATGGTGCGGAAACATCTTTGTCATTTTCTGCCTTTTCTGCTTCTTTTGTAGCTGCCTTCAAACTGTGAGCACTTGGTTCACCATTTTCATCAACAACAGAAATCCCTCTATCTTCAATAGAACCAATCAATTGATCCATTTGATCTGCATCCAACTTAAATGGTGTAACTAACTTATCTGTAAGTACCTTATAATTAACTTGTTTTTGTGGCTTATATTCACGAATTAAATCACGTAAAGTTTTTGTGAATGCAGGGTTATTTTCTAAAATTTCTTTTGCCAAGATAAATTCCTCCTATATTGTTAATGACTTAGCATTTTGCTGTTCTTTTAATAAAGAAATCAAGTCCATTGTTAGCTTGGTTATTTTTGCAGTGTCATTTTGACGCTTTGCTTCTAACATTTCAGTTTGAACTTTTTTTATTTTATCCTCTAATGGTGTTTGGCTCATTATCAAACTCAAACAATCATTAATTTCTTGCTCGCTTACCTCATCAGCATAGTCACCCATCTCCAATGTAACCACAACTTGGCGTAATCCATCTTCATTGATAAAATCTAAGAAATCAGCAACTTCATACTCATCATGTGTGTCAAAATATGCCTCACTTAGATTATAGATGACTTGATAGTTTTCATGAATAAAATTGAAATCTGGTATACCATTAATTCTCAACCAAATATTTTTATCATGTAACATTCGATATAATAATAAGCGTTCTGCTTTCTCTGCCTTTGAAAAATGTTGTACTTCATTTTTCTGGATGACTGTCCTAGGTATTTGCTGAGCCTGATAACTTTGTTCTTCTTGCTTTTCAGCTCTTTGAGCAAATATTTTCTCACGAATTTGCTTAAGTTGTGAGTCTAGATTTTCTTTAGCGACATTGAATCTTTGTGCTAAACGATTCAGATATAAGTCTTGTTCCAAAGGATCTCTAACTTTTGCGATTTCCTGCAAAATATCACGAATGTATTCTAGTTGATCATTTTCATTATTTAGATTCTTATCTTGTTCGTAATAACTTAGATAAAATTCTAATGGACTTTTACGATCATTTCGAGCTAATTCAACGAATTTTTCACTACCATACTTTTTTGTAAATTCATCAGGATCCAATTTTTCAGGAATTTTGATAACTTCTAAGCTAAATTTCCCAGTTGGTTCAATAATTTCTAGGGCGCGTTTAGTTGCGTTTTGTCCTGCATTATCGCCATCATAGCAAATTACTAAATGCGAAGTTACCCGATCTAAAGCATAGATCTGCTCATCAGTTAAACTTGTTCCCATCGATGCTATTCCATTTTTGATACCAGATCGATAAGCTGCTATTACATCCATAAAACCTTCAAATAAAATTGCTTCTTTTTCACGTCGAATAATACCTTTTGCTTTATCAAAATTGAATAAAACTTTGCGTTTATTAAAAATAGCAGTTTCTGGAGAATTCAAATACTTAGGAGCATCATCTCTTTTCTCTAACAATCTTCCTGAATAAGCAATCGTTTGTCCAGATGTGTCTCGAATAGGAAACATTACCCTACCATTAAATCTTTCTACAAGCTCTGTGCTTTGTCTTTCAATAAAAAGACCTGATTTTCGCAAAATCTGATAATCATACAATTTTTGCTCCTTAAAAAAGGCTTCTAAAATATTATTTTCAGGGGCAAATCCTATCTCAAATTCTTCGATTAAATCATCATTAATACCACGTTTATGCAGATATTCTAAAGCAGGTTCTCCCAACACTGTATTAACTAAAATATGGTGATATAGCTTGGTTGTTTCCTTATATAATTTCCTAATTTTACCATTTTCAGAAGTTTCATTTTGATTTTCAGAATTATCTATGGAAATTCCTAAATCATAATTTGCCAATTCAGCAACTCTTTGAACTGATTCAGGAAAAGATAATCCCTCTAATTCCATAATGAACTTAAATACATTCCCACCACGGTGACAAGAGAAACAATGAAAAATCTGTTTTTGCTCATTTACCGAGAATGATGGTGTCTTTTCTGAATGGAAAGGACAGATTCCAAACCAATTTTTACCGGATTTATGCAATTGTACATACTGACTAATAACATCTAAAATATTGACATTACTTCTTAGTTCGTCAATCGTTGCTTCTGGAATTAATCTCGCCAATCTAACTCACCTCACTTCAACAAAAAAGTGCGCACTACACCCACTGCGTATAGTCAAGATATATAATAAACTATTTTTATGTAAATGTAAAGCAAAATACTTTCATTAATAAAAAAGTTGAAAGGCACATAAAATCCTTTCAACTCTTATATATCATATTTATGAAAATCGTTAAGTGTATTATTTTACAATTAATTTATCTAATGATCCGAAATCTTCTGTTAACTCAGCAATCTTAACTAACTGCAATAATCTATTATTCTTAACTTTTTCATCATCTGCCATAATCATAGTAGCATCAAAGTAAGCTGTAATGCTGTCTTTCAATGAACTTAAAATAGCAAATTTTTCATTCATTTCTGCATCGCCATAACCTGCTTCAACCTTAGCAAACTCATCAGCAAGAACTTTTTCAGTATCATTTTCAAACAAAGTACTGTCAATTACAGCATCGCTACCAAATTCTGGAGCTTTCTTAGCCAAACGAGTAACACGAGTTAGAGCTTCAATAACTTCTTTAAAGTTATCATCTTCTGCATGTTTACTTAAAACTTGTGCAGCTTGTAATGCTTGAATAAATGGCATATCAGCTCTGGCTACTACTGCATCTAGAATATCGCGACGGAATTTATTTCCACTTAATACTTGTGCTAATCTGTCAATTACAAATGAATCTGTTTCTGAAACATTAGTAATTGGTTGAGTATTCTTATATAAGTCTTCACGTTCAGCATAAGCATAGTTAATTGTTTCATGTAGTAATGGTAAGGAAATATCCCAACCTTTATCTAAAGCAATTCTGATAATACCTAAAGCTTGACGACGTAATGCATATGGGTCATTAGAACCACTTGGGATCATGTTAGCAGCAAAGAATGATTGAATACTGTCTAATTTGTCAGCAATTGACAATACTGCACCTACATTACTTTGAGGTAGTTCGCCTTCAGAGCTTGTTGGCATGTATTCTTCACGGATTGCAGTACTTACATTATCATCTTCACCTTGTAAACGAGCGTAAATTTCACCCATGATACCTTGAAGTTCAGAGAATTCACCAACCATACCTGTTACTAAGTCGAATTTGTAGATCATAGATGCTCTGTCTAAATCTTTTAATTCAGTTTCAGATAAACCAAGCTTGTTTCCAAGGAACTTAGCCAAGAGATTTACACGTTCCATCTTTTCATAGATAGTACCGATCTTATCATGGAACATAACTTTCTTTAATCTTTCAACATAGTCAGCAATTGTATGTTGTTGATCTTCTTCATAGAAGAATTTAGCATCTTCTAAACGAGCAGTTAATACTTTTTCATTTCCGGCTACAACATTTTCTAAGTAATCCTTGTTACCGTTTCTAACAGATACAAAGTTTGGCAATAAGTTACCGTCTTTATCTGTTACGTAGAAGAAACGTTGATGATCTTTCATGGAAGTAATTAAAACTTCATTTGGCACTTGCAAGTATTCTTCTTTGAATTTGCCAGCAAAAACTGTTGGATATTCTACTAAGTTGTTAACTTCTTCTAATAAGTCTTCATCAACAACAATGTTCCAATTATTTTCAGTTGCCAAATCATCAATTTGTTTACGAATTTCTGCTTTTCTAACTCCAGCGTCAGCAATTACTTTTTGTGTTTCTAATGTTTCTAAGTACTTGTCAGCTGATGGAACGTCAACTGCTTCACCTAAGAAACGATGTCCTTGAGTTGTACGACCTGTTTTAATATCTAAAATTTCAAATGGTACTACTTCATCATCTAATAAAGCTACTAACCACTTAATTGGACGAACATATTCAAAATCATTAGATCCCCAACGCATCATTGTAGGGAATTTTAAGTCCATCGCTACATCTTTCATTCCTGTTAAAACTTCGGAAACTGGCTTACCAGGAATAAATTTCTTAACATATACGTATTCTGTACCTTTTAATTCTTTAAAGAAGATATCGTCAACTGTTACTCCTTGGCCTCTAACGAAACCTTGAGCAGCTTTGGACCAATTACCTTCATCATCCAAAGCGATTTTCTTTGAAGGTCCCTTAGCTTCTTCTTCAATGTCAGCTTGTTTATCAGCTAAGCCTGTTACTTTTACTGTTAAACGACGTGGAGTTGAATATGGGATAACTTCATCAAAATCTATTCTTTGTTCTTTTAAGAATTTTGTTGTCTTTTGTACTAATTGGTTAACACTAGGAGTAACAACATGTGCTGGTATTTCTTCTAGTCCGATTTCTAGTAAAAATGTATGAGCCATTATTTTTCCTCCTTTAGTAACTCTTGTCTTAGTTTTTCATCTTTAATTAATGGGTAACCTAGTTTCTTTCTTTCAGCTACGAATACTTTAGCTACAGATTTAGCCATATTTCTAATTCTTGATAAGTAACCAGCTCTTTCTGTTACAGATACTGCACCACGAGCATCAAGTAAGTTGAAAGTATGACTACATTTCAAAATATAATCGTAAGCTGGATGAACTAGTCCATTTGCAAGTTGCTTCTTAGCTTCTGTTTCAAATGTATCAAATAAGTTTAGTAACATTTCTTGGTTACTTTCTTCAAATGAATACTTAGAATGTTCATATTCAGGTTCTTTGAAAATATCACCGTACTTAACACCGTCTGCCCATTCTAGATCATAAACAGAATCTACGTCTTGAATATATGATGATAGACGTTCCAAACCATATGTTACTTCGGCAGCAACTGGTTTAACTTCTAAACCACCAACTTGTTGGAAGTAAGTAAATTGAGTGATTTCCATTCCATCTAACCATACTTCCCAACCAACACCGGCACAACCCATAGATGGATTTTCCCAGTTATCTTCAACGAAACGAATATCATGTTCTTTAGGTTCAATACCTAAGGCACGTAAACTATCAAGGTAAAGTTCTTGAATGTTACTTGGAGATGGCTTCATCAAAACTTGGAATTGGTGATGTTGATATAAACGGTTAGGGTTATCACCATAACGACCATCAGCAGGACGACGTGATGGTTCTACATAGGCAACATTCCATGGTTCTGGTCCAATAGCTCTTAAGAATGTATAAGGACTCATTGTTCCGGCACCTTTTTCAGTATCATATGATTGCATCAACATACAGCCTTGTTTAGCCCAAAATTGTTGCAACGTTAAAATAATATCTTGCAATGCTAATTTCTTTGTCATTACAATACTCCTTTGAATAAATGATTCGAAAGCTAATCAAACTCGTTGCATAAGAAAAAGACCGTTCCTATGCAACGCCTCTGGTTACATAGGGACGATCTTTCGTCATCGCGGTTCCACCCTACTTCTAGTTAAACTAGCAACTTAATTCGTATAAACTCCGAAAACGCCAAACTATTCAGGATAGCATCTGCTTACACTATCCAGACTCGCTGTACCTATCCTTATGAATAGTCCCTTTTTCATCAATGTTTACTTTATTCAATGCTTAGAGTATAGCATATCTGAAATAAAATTCAATAACTTTTACTATGCATTATTTAAATTTTATTTCTGCTCGTTGTAATCTAGCTTGTCATTATTTTTCTAAACTATCTAAAAAGTTATTATTTCTAAAAAGATAGTCATACCAGTTTTTTAACCGGCATAACTATCTATTTTTTATCTTGTTTTTGTAAGTTATCTTGTGGATTCTTTCCTTTTCGATTCATTCCTTGATTTTGATTATCAAGCATATAACGTTCAATCAAACTTACAACTTCATCGTTTTGTGGCAAGTCAGAGTGTTCCGCATCTTCTCCTGTAACAGTTATTTCAGTAAAATGCTTAACTTGTTTTTGATAAATATATTTACCAGCTGAAACACTACTTTCCGGTACTAATCGATCAGAATCATAGGTTTCAGTCCCTGCCACTGAATAAACAGTAAGATTGGTTGGAATGCTTTCTCTATTCGCAATAAAGTCTGCTAACATTTCCGTTTTATTAGAAATAGACGTTTCATCAAAATTATACGGTGTACCGATTGTCATTAGTCGTTTAATCTCAACTTGACTATACTCATTGAAATACTGTTCTAAGAAGTCAGTATATATTAATCCACCGTTAGAATGACCAATTCCTTTAAAATTATTAAATTTATAGCGAGCTTGCAATGCTGCAAATGCCTGATTAAACATGCGAGCTTGTTTCTTTATATTGCTATAACCATCTTTATTATTTTCAAATCCCACTACAATAATTGGCTCATTGTCATTAGCTCTAATTTTACCCTTATAAGTAATTTTTCCATTATTCCAAACTTTAACCTTCAACAAGCTATGTTTATTTCTAGTATGTTGATTGAGTTTTGTTACCAAAGTATCAAATCTATTCTCTGTGGCTGAACTTCCTGGAATCATAATTACCGGCGAAAGCTTAGAATTGTGGAAAGCATTTAACTCTTTGATATTACTCCTAGTCCAAAAGTAAGAAGGAATTGCGAGTAAAATGATAAAAATTAAGGTCAAAAATAAGATAATTCTTGTTCGTTTTTTAGTCATTTACTCACCCTCCTTTTCTTCTTGCAAGTAAATATATTGCATCTTTAACCATATTTGTTCGTTCAGTCTAACAAAAGGAATATAAACTATAATATCGATAAAAAAGACAATAACTCCAATTATTAGAGCTACAAAATTCCCTCCCGTACCGATAAAAGCTACTAAAGGTCCAGGTGTTCCCATTGGTACTGGATAAACAACTGGTGGCATTATATGTGCAATAATAGCGATAGCCGCAATCACTATGTTCAATATTGGAGTAAGAACAAATGGTATTAAATATAGAGGGTTAAACATCACTGGGAGTCCTATCATAACAGAAGTCCCACTATTAAATAGTGTTGGTATTAGGCCAGATACACCAACGCGACGATAGCTTCCTGCTCCAGAAACAATTAAGATTGCTACAATCAGAGCTAAAATTGAGCCAATCCCACCAAAAGCTCCAAAACTGTGGTAGAGCGAATATTCTGAGAATGGATGTGGTACACCCCAAACAGAGTGATATTTTAATGCATAATTAAGATTTTCAACAGAAGTATTATCATCTACAAATGAACGATATTGATAAGGCCCACTAAATCCTAACCATGCAAAAATTGTTGTTACAAAAGTTCCAAATAACGTCATTGAAAAATTGCTATGTTTAAGGGAGATGCTTGTTACATAATCAGCGATTGCATCGTATACACCATATCTAAAGAATAGATACAATAATCCATTAATGACAATTGCTACTAGAAATGAAAGAATAATTGCTAAAAGCGAATTAAATGCTTTCTCTAACACATTTGGCGAATGACTTTTAGCCTTTTTTAAATCAATGCCTCCGAACTTTTGGAAAATTTGTCCTGTTATGTAACCAACCAATAGGCCCAAGAGAATTCCGTTTGCTCCTAACATCATCGCGTCTACTGGTAAATTAATAATACCGTCTCCATTTTCAGAAACATTTACCATACATACGAATAAATAAGAGATCAAACCTGTAATACCTGCTACTTGCTGATCTTTTCGGTAAAATTCAGCCGTATATTTGGCACAATAGTATGCCGCTAGCAAAGCTAAAATGCCAATTGTAAAGGTCGCAAAGTTATTGAATAATAGCTTTACTAAACGGAAATCCGGAAACCATTTAGGCATCGCAAGAATACTGTTAATAAACCCCTTGTCTGATAAAAATGAAATTGAAACAACTCTGGCGATGCTTCCTAAAAGAGCAAATGGAAACAAGGATAGCAAGGTTCGTTGCACTGCTCTTACAATAACACGCCGCCGAAGCCAAACTAACTTGTTGACCCATTTATTTTGGATTGCCAAAATGTCATACATTAAACCACCTACATTCATCTCTTTATGTTAAGTCTAATTATAGTTATTCGTTGGGCAATTGCAATCTAAAAAATGACAGCAATAAAATAACCGTCAAAAAGACGGCCGATAAACACAAAATTATGCTGAAATAGTCGTAAAGATCATACAGAATACATATGCATATAAGTTAATTTACAATTTTTATTTGCTTTATTTCACTTTCTGATATTGCTAGACCTGTTTCAAAACCAGGATCAGGTACTTCTACATCTAGCCACCATTGATTATCGTCTGAATCAGCAGGAGACTCAATCCCTACTACATAACCTATCCATTTTCTACCATCAATGTCGACTATTTCAACGTCTTTTCCCCAAAATTTATTAAGCATCAATCAAACTCCACTTCCCAATTTGGATCATTATAAGCACGAAAACACATTTTTACCTGTTCTTCATTATTCTTAGCAAGAGCGAGAGTAGGAATTTCATCCTCAGCAAAATATTCAAAACCTGTCGTCTCGATATTCTCTACAAATTCTCCACCATGAACCCGGCATAAAACAAAAACCTTGCAGACACCATATACATATTCAGGAACATTATGCTTATTTCTGTCATGTATAGCAATTATTTTCTCTGCAGTTGCCTCTAATCCTGTTTCTTCACGAATTTCTTTTATCGTATTTTCTTTTATTGATAGGTTGAATTCAACCCAACCACCAGGTAAAGACCAAGTACCATCGCTCTCATGCACAAGTAATATCTTGTTATCTTTAAAAATAGCTGCTCTTGTATCTACTTTAGGTGTTTGATAACCAGTTTCACCGCAAAACAAATCAGTCACTTTTTCCAATGAAAGTCCAGTTTTAGCAGCCATCATTTCGGCAGTGATTTCTCTAATACGTTGATAGCGTTCGCGATCATAAACATCTTTACCATAAGTTAAACCTGCCTGTGCGATACTTTGTAACTCTACAATCCAATTTACTAACTTATCGTCCATATAATAAACCCCTTTCATAATTGTTTACCATTATTCAAAAAAATATTACTTCCTACTATTATTTTACCATACAAGCAATTCTAAAAATTATTATGCAAACATTGAGGCCAAAATAAAAAGGATCCCAAGAAAAATTCTTTCTTAGAATCCTTAAAAATATACCCTGAATTAAATTTCTAATTTCTCATAAAAATCTTGGGATATAACGCCATATTCAACCATAACCAAGCAAGTGAGAAACTTACACCACCTAGGACATCGCCAAAATGATGAGCAGCAAAGTATAGTCTAGAGAATAAGATTAATACCCACAATAGAACTAACAACCATCCAACAATTCTACGAACATTTTCCTTCTTGATCAAAGGAAGAACAACGAAGATAATTGCCCAAATCAATAAAGTACTTGCTAGAGAATGTCCACTTGGGAATGAATATCCATCATCAATTGGAAGATGATGAAGTGGACGTGGACGCTTGATCAAAGCTTTTAAAACTAATCCTATAATGCCACCACTTGCTACAACATACATCAACCAAATACCTATTTTGATTTGACGTCTTAAAATCAATACAATACCTACTACAATTGTGATTGCAATAATTGGCTTAGTATCGAAATAAGATGCCACAAATGTCATGATATCGTTTAATAATCCACCACTATAATCCATTTTTGGTAAACCAAACATAGATTGGAAAGTAGCAGTAATATTATCTTCAAAATTAACAAATACCTTTACGTTAAATATTACTAGTAATAATGTTAATAAGAAGACTGCTCCACTAATTCCAAAAGCATCGCCATACCAACGACGCACAGGAAAATCTGAGCTATTTTTTCTTGTATTCAAAATTATCTCTCCTCGAATTCTTTTTTCTTTCTATAATATGTATCTTTCATTCGTTCCCACTTTGCCTTATCAGCTTCCCCTATTTCACGAATAACTCTAGCTGGATTTCCACCAACGATTACATTGTCAGGTACATCTTTTGTAACTACCGCACCAGCAGCGACAATCGAATTTTTACCGATTGTTACTCCTGGTAGAATTACAACATTTCCACCTATCCAGACATTATCTTTTACAGTAATTGGTAATCCAAATTCTAACGCTTCATTTCTGATTTCTGCATCAGTTGGATGACCAGCTGTGTAGAAACTCACTCTTGGTCCAACCATAACATTGTCACCAATTGTAATTTTATTAACATCAAGGAAAATGCAATCCAGATTACAATAAAAATTGCTGCCCACAGTGATATGTTTTCCATAATCAACATATACAGGTGGTGTTATCCAGTAATTATCATCTTTGTGTGCTACAATCTTTCCAACTAAACGCTTGATCTTCTCTCTATCATTGCGATCAGTTTGATTAATTTGCCTTGTAATTTCACGTCCTTCGCGAGGATCACATACTTCGGCAACATCACGAGCTATGTAAAGTTCTCCAGCCAACATTTGTAAATAATCAAAGTTTTCCAAAAGCAGCACCTCTCAAAATAATTTAACATAAGCAAAAAGGCGAGCCAGATCGCTAGTCAACCTGACCCATTTTCAAAGTATTAACGATCATTATCTGCAATACTTTAAATTATTGCTCAGGCATAATTATACTATTAAAGTTGTGTATATTAAAGGTTTCAATTAATTCTTTAAAAGTTTATGCACACTTAAAGTATAATATCAAATTATTTTGTAATGGTCAAACTCATTAAGTAGTCAATGAATGAGTAAGTTATAATAATTGCATAATAACAGTTTCTACTATAAAAAATGATGCGATGTTGATTTATAAACAAAACAATCTGATAATCTATTATAATAGAGAATTTTGCAATCAAAATAATAAGTTTTAAATTACAGACACAGAAAGATTCAGAAAGGATACAAAAATTATGAAAGAACAAACTATGCAAAAGGTTCACTCCCTATTTACTGGATGGAATCAAACAATAATTTGGTCATGTTTAGATGGGACTATGGGACAAATTATTGTTGATGATGATTCTAATCCTCAATCAGCATTAGCAATACTAGGCATCAATTCAGCATTTGCTTTTTTTGCTGGAAAACCTAATTTGAACCTTATTACTACTGCCGTCGACGCTTGCTCTGATTTAATTATGGTACCCCAAAATACAGAATGGGCTAACATGATTGAGAAATATTGTGGTGAGCAAGTCAGAAAATTTACGCGTTATGCAACCCTCAAGGATACTAAATTTGATATACCCAGACTCCAATTAAACATTGAAAAGCTACCACCAGAATTTCAAATTCACTCAATTGATGCTAATTTATATGATCAATGTTTACAAAAAGAATGGTCAACTGACTTGGTAGGAAATTATAGTAATTATAATGAGTTTAAAAAACTAGGACTTGGTTATGTAATTGTTAATGACCAAAGTATCGTTGCGGGGGCTAGTTCTTTTTCATCATATCAAAATGGAATTGAAATTGAAGTTGCCACACATCCAGATTTTCAAAGACGAGGATTAGCAACAATTGCTTGTTCTCAATTAATAATAACTTGCCTTGACCAAAGCCTATATCCAAGCTGGGATGCTCATACTGAAATATCTTTGCATTTAGCACAAAAACTAGGATACCAATTTGCTTATAAATACTTAGCCTATGAAATAGAAGAATAGTATCTCTTGTTAATAAAGATTATTTTTAAGTAGCCTTACTCTATTATAATAGAGCTGCTTTTTATTTATACCAAAATTACCGATAATAAAAAAATAGCCAGTAAGAAAAACTTACTGACTATACTCACATATATAAGCGGGTGACGAGAATCGAACTCGCGACAACAGCTTGGAAGGCTGTGGTTTTACCACTAAACTACACCCGCATCAACAAAAACTATTATAGCATACGTTTTTGTTGATTGAAAGATATATTTTAAAATAATTTGATTTTAGTCTAACTCATTGCTGACAAAAGCATTCTTTTCAACATCAACTAACCCTTTATCTGTAATTTTTAGCTTTGGAATTACTGCTAATGGCATGAAACTCAAAGTCATTACTGGGTTAACATTATCTGGTACACCTAATTCTTCATGAACAGCTTCATCAAGTGCATCTTGTTGTGCAATCATTTTCTCAGCTGGTAAATTGCACATCAATCCTGCAATCTTCAATTCCATACGTGAAATAACTTTTTCATCTTTAACTACGACTGCCCCACCTTCTTGCTTAATGAGTTCATTAACAGCCATGAAGATGTCATCATCGTTAGTTCCAGTAGCAATAATATTATGTGAGTCATGTCCAATAGAAATTGCGATTGCTCCAGCTTTAATACCATATCCACTTAATAGGTTCACATTTACATTTCCAGTGTTATGGTGACGTTCAACAACGACAATCTTTGTGACATCTTCTTGATCGTTGTATACAAAATTACCATCGCCATCACGCTTTACTGTCACATGCTCTTCAGTTGTCAAAACTTCACCTGGTACTACTCCGATTGCACGAACTTTGTCACTATTTAAATGTAGTTGAAGTTTTTCGCGTGTAAAATCCTTAACATGCATAGAAGATTCAACACTATCAATTGGATAGTAGTTAACTTCACCTAAATATTCATTTCCTTGACTTAACTTTTCACCTAAAATATAAGTTTCTTCAACAGCAAAGTCTTCTAAACTTTCAAAAACGACCATATCTGCACGACGACCAGGTGCAATTGCTCCTCTATCATTCAAGCCACAGTATTCAGCTGGATTTAATGTAGCCATCTGAATAGCAGTAATTGGATTCAAACCTTCATCAATACATATTCTAATACTATTATCTAAGTGTCCTTTATTAATCGCTGTTTTTGCCTGTACATCATCGCCAGATAACAAGCAACGACGTGAATTAGCAGTATTAACAATTGGCAATAGCTTACGTAAATCTTGTGTAACTGAACCTTCACGTAATAAAAGATACATTCCACGCGCTAAACGTTCTTCAGCTTCCTCTAAAGTCGAACATTCATGGTCGTTAGCTGGACCAGCAGCAATATATGCATTTAAGTCTTTTCCTACTACTTGAGGAGCATGCCCGTCAATTCGAGCACCATACTTTTTAGCCATAAGAATTTCATCAATCATCTTATCTTCAGCATTAATAACTCCTGGGAAATTCATTAGTTCTGCTAAGCCATCAACTTCACCTGTCTTTAGTGCATCTTCCATATCATCAGCATATAAATCTGCACCTGAAGTTTCAAAATTAGTTGCTGGAACACATGGTGGCATCATGTAGCGAATATCCATCTTTGCGTTCTTTGCAGCATTTACCATATAATCTAAACCTTTTAATCCGGCAACGTTTACGATTTCATGAGGATCAGCCAAGATGGTTGTCGTTCCTCTTGGAATAAAAACTCGACTAAATTCTTCTGGAGAAACATAGGATGACTCGATATGAATATGAGCTTCAATGAAACCTGGTGCAACATACTTACCTGTGTAATTACGTTCTTCTACACCTTGATAGCTTTCACCAATTCCGGCGATGTAACCGTCAGAAATGGCAATATCTCCTGTTAAAATTTTAGCTTGAAAAACATCTACAATCTTTGCGTTCTTTAAAACTAAATCAGCTTTTTTACGACCTGCAGCGACATCTATCAATTTAATAAGTTTTTGCTTTTCCAAAATTTATAACACCCATTTCTATAATTCGTATTTTAACTGTATATCCTCTTGAAATATTATTATTTGAGATTATACTACACAAAAACCGAACTAACAAGGGTGGTTTTCGTTTTTAAAAACTATCCTTTTCTTGATACATTTCTGCAAATTCTTGGAGCTGATACATATCCACTAGATCATATGGATAATCTTCTTGTTCGCCATACTTCTTTATCATTTCATAGTCGTACTTTGTCTTACCTTCATGTTCAGGATCATAGATTAACATCGCCTGATCCGTATGATCTAACATAAAGTTTTGATAATTTTTAAGTTGCATCGGACTCTTATATTTTTCCTTACTAACTTCTCCTACAAAATCTGCGAGCGAACAACGTATTGAAAAACTTTCCTGATTAGCTTCATTCCAATTTCCGGCAAATTCACTGTAAGGCATCATGATAGCTAACTTAAGCTCTGGATACTCTTTTTTCATTTCTGCTACCACTTCACAAGTCCACTGTTCAATTCCCATTTGTGCTCCAGTAATAACCCATTCTAAACCTTCATCAAGTTTTTCAAGGAGTTTCTTTTGTAATGCATATTTGATTACTTCTACCTTTTTATCTTTTGAATTGAAAACTCCCAACTCATAGCTCCGATAACCTGTTACCCATAAATTCATATTTTCACCTCACAACTACTTATTCTACCAGTTCAAATATACTCTACAATATAGTTATTTATATTAAATGACCAGCCGTTAGTTTTAAATAATTTTGAATTTTAACAAATAAATGTGTTGACAAATGTTTTTACATGCATTAACCTAAGTTATAAATTAAAGATCTCTAATAATTCTAATGGAACCCAGTAGTTAGATACTCCCTGGCTAAGAGAGTTAACGGTAGCTGTAAGTTAAACCATAGTATTCTAATGAATTACAACCATCAAAATTAGAATTGCGTTTGCTTACGATACAGCAATTGAGGTGCAAGTTATTGCATAAATACTGGGTGGTACCACGAGAATTTCGTCCCACGGCTGATTAGTCAGTCGTGGGACTTTTTGTTTAAAAGGAGTGATGATGTATGGATTATTATTATCAATATTTTTTCAGTGACGATTAATATTTTATTATAAGAAATGGAGAATTTATTATGAAGAAATTAATTAAGAAAAGTGAACCTATTTTAGGCTTAGGGGAAAGTATTATTGTTTTAGCTATTATTCTAGGAATTTTAGGTTTCCTAATTATTGGACAACATCAAGAACCACAAGCACCATTATTAATCGCTTTTGTTGTTTTAATGGTTTACGGTCGCTTACGTGGATTTACTTGGGACACGATCATTGACGGTATGCGTACTGGTTTACGTGCTGGAGTTGATCCACTTGTAATTTTCTTAACAATTGGGGTTTTAATTGCTACTTGGATCTTTTCAGGAACCATTCCTACTGTTATGTTCTGGGGATTTAAAATTATTTCTATTCAATTTTTCCTCCCTACTGTCTTCTTAGTTTGTACCTTGGTCGGAATTGCTTGTGGTAGTTCATTTACCAGTGTTTCTACTATGGGAATTGCCTTTATCGGTATTGGTACAACTTTACACTTTAGTCCTGGTCTAACAGCTGGTGCAATTGTTTCTGGCGCATTCTGTGGTTCTAACATTTCACCATTGTCTGGAACAACCAACTTAGCTGCTAGCACCGGAGAAATTGACATCTACACTCATATCAAATCACTTCTTTGGACTGATCTACCAGCTTGGTTTATCTCATTAATATTCTTCACACTTATGGGATTACATCCAAAACCAGCTAGTTTACACGCTATCAATGTTATGCTTGATCAATTACAAAATAACTTCTGGATTTCACCATGGACTATGTTACCTGTTATCTTGTTGATCATTCTAGCTATCTTTAAAGTTCCTGCAATTCCTTCATTAGGACTAGGCGCTTTATCTGCTGTTATTCTAGGTTGGATTCATAATCCAAATATCTCCATTAATTCTATTACTGAATTGATTATGAATGGATTCGTTGCTCATACACCTAACAAAAATATCAACCTTCTTCTTTCAAAAGGTGGTATTAGTAGTATGCTTACTTCACTTGCATTAATTATTTTTGCCCTAGCTTTGGGTGGACTTTTAATCAAATTCAACATTATCGGTGTGATCATCACTAAGATTGAAGAATCTGTCAAAGGTATCGTTGGTTTAACTATTTCTGCTGCTTTAACTTGTATCGGTGTTAACCTTTTAGTTGGTGAACATTACCTTGCGATCATTTTACCAGGCGAATCCTTTAAAGAAGCTTTCGATCATCACAATTTACCTAGAACAGCTCTTACTCGTGTCCTCAATGATGCCGGTGCTGCAATTAATGCTGTCGTTCCTTGGAGTGTTAGTGGTGTATTTATCGCCGGCACCCTACGCGTTAATCCACTAGACTTTATTCCATTTGCAATCTTCCCATTCTTAGTTACGGCTCTTTGCATCTTAGCAGGATTTGTAAATGTTATAAAGAAAAAAGCTTAATAAATATTATTCATGAGATAGGTCTTATAATGGGCCTATTTTTTTTACATTTATAGTAATAAATATCCCTCTATGTTAAACGTTTGTTACAACTAAGTTACACATAATTATTTTGCTAATACATGGCGGGCTTGGTATAATTAGTTGGATAGGAGCGTGATGAATTAATGGTTTTCCATTATCCGAATGGTCGTGCTTACGACTATCATAAAAATGAAAATCATCCTAGTTTAGTTAATAAGGTAAATCATCGCAGCATCAATCACAATCGTTCTAAGACAATTTATGGAAATCGTGGAATGTCACTTGAAGAAGAAATCAATGAAAGTAATCAATATTATTTGAGTCAAGGGATTGCTGTCATTCATAAGAAACCGATACCAATCCAAATCGTTAGTGTTGATTATCCTAAGAGAAGCGCCGCTGTTATTAAAGAAGCCTACTTTAAGCAAGCTTCGACAACAGACTACAACGGTGTTTACAAGGGTAAATATCTCGACTTTGAAGCTAAAGAAACAACTAATATTTCCTCTTTTCCTTTACGCAACTTTCATGCACATCAGGTTGAACACATGAGAGCCTGCCAGAAGCAAGGAGGAATTTGTTTTACTATTGTTAAGTTTACTAAGACTGACGAGTTATTTATTTTACCTGCTGATTTACTTTTTAAGTACTGGGATGAACAAGATAAGTCACGTAAATCAATTCCTAAAGCAGAAATTGAACAGCTTGGATATAAATTGAATTACTCAATTTCTCCAAGAATTCCCTTCTTGAAGGGGGTAGACTTATTAATTGCTAATTCATAATTCATTAAACTTTATTAAAGGAGATAAAAATGGATAGTAATGAAAATTCTAGACTTTCTCGTGTGGCAAAACGTCGCGAAGAAGAAAGTCGAAATAACCCTCGCAAGCCTAATAAAAATAGTGGCTTAGTCAAAAAGATTATTTTAGGCGCTTTAACAGCACTTTTGGCACTTTTTGTTATTGGAGCTACGGTATTTTTCGTTTATGCTAAAAATGCCCCTGAGCTTTCAGAAAACAAACTTACAAGTGCCGGTAATTCCGTTATCTACGACGCTAATGGTGATAAGATAACTTCACTTGGAAATGAGAATCGTACTTACATAAAGACGGAAGACATTCCTCAACAATTGAAGGATGCTGTTGTTTCCATTGAAGATAGACGTTTCTATAAGCATCACGGTGTTGATCCTGTTCGTATCGTGTCTGCTGCCCTTTCAAACGTCACTGGTTCTTCCGCCGGTCTACAAGGTGGTAGTACTTTAGATCAACAGTTAATCAAGCTTTCTTTCTTCTCAACTAAGAAGTCAGATCAAACGCTCAAGCGTAAGTCACAAGAAGCTTGGTTAGCGATGCAATTGGACAAAGAATATTCCAAGGAACAAATTTTGACTTTCTACGTTAACAAAGTTTTCATGGGATATGGCACTTATGGTATGGAAACTGCAGCCAAGTATTATTATGGTAAATCATTAAAGAATCTTGATTTAGCACAAACTGCAATGATTGCAGGTATTCCTAACGCTCCTTCTACTTACAATCCATATTCGAGTCCTAAATTAGCTACTCAACGTCGTAATGATGTTTTAGATGCAATGGTAGCTAATAAAAAGATCTCACAATCTCAAGCTAATGAAGCTAAGCAAGAGGATGTAACAGATGGTCTTGTCCAAACACATGAACAAGAAAGCACAACTTCACAAAAAGCAAAAATTTCTGACTCCTATCTAAAAGAAGTAATTGCTGAAGCTAAGGAAAAAGGCTATGATCCTTATTCTGGAAACTTAAAGATTTACACCAATTTAGATATGGATGCACAAAAGAAACTTTATAACATCGTTAATACTGACTACTATGTAGCCTTCCCTAACGATACTATGCAAGTTGCGACAACAGTTGTTGATCCTAATAATGGTAAAGTTATTGCTCAGATTGGTGGACGTAAGACTGGCGATGTAACTTATGGTTTAAACCGTGCTGTTCAAACTGACCGCTCTAGTGGTTCGACAGCTAAGCCTGTTATGGATTACGCACCAGCAATTGAATATCTAGATTGGGCTACTTACCACGCTTTGAAGGATACCAAGTTCTACTATCCTGGAACATCAACTCAATTATATGACTTTGATAATCGCTACAAAGGTACAATTACCATGCGTCAAGCTTTAATTGAATCTCGAAACGTTCCTGCGATTAGAGCTCTACAAGCAGTTGGTATGACTAAGGCTAAATCGTTCTTGAGTAATCTTGGTTATGATACTAAAGGTTTGTCCTTACAAAATGGTATTGGACTTCCAGCATCAACATTACAAAATGCGGCTGCTTATGCTGCTTTTGCTAACGGTGGTACTTACTATGAACCAACTTACATTGATAAGATCGAAACTGCAGACGGTCAAGTAAATGACTACTCTAGCTCTGGTAAACGTGTAATGCAATCCTCAACTGCTTACATGATTACTGATATGTTGAAACAAGTTATTACTTCATCCAATGGTTCTGGTACTGCAGCTAATATTTCTGGTTTATATCAAGCTGGTAAAACTGGTACAACTGCTTATCCATCTGATGTCAGTGGTCAATTCCCATCTGATGCAGCAATGGATTCTTGGTTCGATGGATATACTAAACATTACTCCATTTCTGTCTGGGTCGGATATGATCACCAGTATGAACCTGGTAATTATGTTCCGAATAACTCCAAGCTAGCACAACAGATTTACAAAGTGTTGATGACTTACCTATCCCAAGGAGTTTCAAATACTGACTGGACTAAACCAAGCAATGTTTACTCTAGAACAATTAATGGTCAACGTGAACTTTACCTAGCTGGTTCAGCTGCTCCTACAATCACTGGTAAAGGAAGTTCTTCAGGAATCAATGAATCTTCATCTAGCTCTTCAAGTTCTTCTAGTGATAAAGAATCTTCCGGTAGCACTTCTTCTAGCGATGAAAAGTCTTCTGGTAGTGATTCTAGCAGTAGTGCTAGCGAAAGCAGTCCTTCTACTGCAAGCAGTACACCAGCTAACAGTAGTGCAACAACTACTACAGGTGGTAACAACAATACACAAAACAATAACACTCCAGCAACACCAGCTGGAAATAATGGCGGTAACCAAGCCGGACATTAGTTAATAATAAAAACAGGATTTGAAATCTGATTTTCCAGTTTCAAATCCTGTTTTTTTATGCTCTAGGATGAGCACGATTATAAATATCCGCCAATTGCTTATTTGAAAGATGCGTATAGATCTGTGTTGTTGAAATATCCGCATGTCCTAATAGCTCTTGAACAATTCTTAAATCTGCTCCATTTTCTAAAATGTGAGTCGCAAATGAATGACGTAAAGTATGTGGAGTTATATTTTTTTGAATTCCAGCTTTTCTTACTTCTGCCTTCAAATTTTTCCATACACCCTGACGCGTTAAGTTATTTCCATGAAAGTTCAAAAATAAATAATTACTACGCTTTTGTTTCAACAATTTAGGCCGAGCTTCTTCTAAATAACGATTAACCCATTTAATTGCCTCATCGCCTACTGGGACAATTCGTTCTTTATGCCCCTTACCTAACGTTTGAAGTGTCCCCATTGTTAAATGTAAATCTTCAAGTTTCAAGTTGATAATTTCACTGATTCGCAGACCAGTGGCATAGATCAATTCCAGCATCGCCCGATCTCTTAAACCTAAAACCTGACCAGTATTAGGTGAACGCAATAATTTTTCAACTTCTTCTTTAGTTAGCACTTGGGGTAAATGTTGTTTCTTCTTTGGTGTATCAATTAACAACATTGGGTCCTTTTCAATAATTTTTTCTTGCGCTAAGTACTGGAAGAACTTTCTTAAACTGCTAACACTACGTAAAATACTGGAATTAGCTTTATTGTTATTCTTCTCAGATTGCATATAGTTGACGATAACTTCTTTATTTACTTGCTTAAAAGATGGAATTTCATTTTCTCTTAAATACTCTAAAAATAATTTGAGATCAATCCCATAGCTGTTAATCGTATTTTCTGATAAGCCACGCTCAACTTTCAAATAATGCAAATAGTCCATTAAAATATTGTTAATCGCCATTCACCTCTAATTTTCATTTAAAATCAAGAATCCGTCTACTTGCTTAACTAGACCTGCTTTCATTAAATGACCAACTGCACGTTTAAATTGACCTTTACTAATACCGAAGTAGGCCTTAATTTCGTCTGGTGATGATTTGTCTGTAAATGGTAATTGCTTAGCTGATGTGTGTTGTAAGGCCATCAATATCATTTGTGAATCATCGCTAATTGCTTCATATGCTCGTGGACGTGTAGATAGATTTAATGTACCATCATCTTTTACTCCGATTACACGTGCTTTAACAACTTCGCCTAAACGTGGTTCAACTTCTCGTTCAGATGGATGAATGAAGCCTAAATAGTAGTCATCTGTTATTACAAAAGTTCCTACTAATTTCAAACGATAGACCGTAGCTGTTACATTCTTGTTTTGCATATTCTTCTTGGCCATTCCACTGATAGTTTGGAACATTTCAGGGGTAGCCAATTTACCCCACATTCTATCTTTAGCATCAATTGACAAGCCAATCATCAATTTATCACCTTTTTGTGGCCATAATTGTGGTAATTCTGGCAAATCATCAACTGATACTACAATATCCTTATTAGGTAAACCAATATCAACAAATACACCCAAGTCCTTACGGCTGCTAACGACTGTTCCCCAAGCATATCTATCAACTTGAACTTTAGGAACCTTTTTAGTCAACTGTAATTGATGATTATCATTGATATAAGCAAAACCTTTCAATGATGAATTAATTTTAGGTGCTTTTAAAAGCTCATCACGTGCCATTCTAAAAGTTAAACCTTCTACTTGTGCAAAGATATATTTATCATTAAAATCTGTCACCTTCGCAACAATTTCTCTACCTAAGATATTTTCTAACATTTTTTCCTCCATAATTAGCTAAAACTCAAATTTAAAAGTGTAACTAAATAATATGTAATTCCGGCTGCAATAACTGGCCCAGCAGCTACACCTTTTAAGAATACTACTCCAATGATTGTTCCAATAACTAAAGCTACTGTTACTTGTGGAGTTGATGATAACAAGTTAACTCCATGTTTGGATAAAATTGCTACTAAAATTCCACAAACAACTGCAATCCAACCAGCTGGAGTTTTCATCGCATTAATCAAATCTTTAAATTGAATCTGTCCAGTAGCGATAGGAATTAAAATTGCAACTGAAATGATTGTTACACCCCAGTTAATTCCCTTCGCTTGAATAACTGGATATAATTTTTGCGATAGAAATGGGAAAAGCTTGATTACTATTACTACTGCTCCTGCAATTAATAGCGAGGAATTCTTTCCCAGATACGCAATCAATAAAATTAGCCCTAGAAATATCCAACTTTCCAAAATATAATCACTCCGAATCTATTAGTACAACCTAGTTTACCATAAATATAGGTTTAATTATAGTTAAGGTCTATTTCCAAGTAAAAAAGTCGCTAGACAAATGCCTAACGACTCTACATTCATTTTCTAGATTGATTTTGTTTTTGTTTCAGCAAGAAATTCGTTTGCTTTGTTGTCCAACCATACATGAATCTTTGCATAAACTAGTACGAAGACTGTCCCAACAATTACACCTTTAATAAGATTAAATGGCAATACTCCATATAACACTAATTGACTTAAAGGTAAGGTTAACTTCATACCTAACACTGCCATGTATAATGGTGTAATCACTAACCAGTTACCTATAGATAACCAGAATGTCAATGAGATAGTTGATACAACAATCGCAATAATGTATCTCTTCAAGTCATGCTTTTCATGTAAGATATAATACATTGGCAAGCAAATTGTTAATGTAGCTAATAAATTAGTTCCAATTCCAATCAAACTTGCGATTGATGGACCGGTAATCAAAAAGTATAGAACTGATCTCAATACTGCGATTTCAATACCGCCACTAACACCTAATACGAAGAATCCTAATAGAATTGGAATATCCGCAAAGTCTACTTTCATATATGGCACAATTGGGATAACTGCGAATGAAATAAACATTAGTAAATATGAAATAGCGGCAAGACATGCAATTATTGCATATCTTTTAATTGAAACATTTCTCATAGTAAAACCTCCACTTGAGGTCTCTTCACAAGTACTAGAGTAATTATAAGTAAAAAGCCCTGCTGATTAGGAATCAACAGAGCTTTTGTTATTTCATTTACTTGATAATCGCTCATCTTCTTTTATCCAGACTATACTGTCGGTACTGGAATCGAACCAGTTCAACCACTATATACAATAGCAGCTCTCGGACTTTCACCGCCGGTCGGGAATTTCACCCTGCCTCTGAAGACACCTATACTTTATATTATTTTTTCAACACCAATATAGTATCATAAATGTAAGCGATAATCAATCTTTTTTTACTTATTATTTATAAGTTTCAAAAGTTCACGTACTTCATTATGTGAAAGTTCACGATATTCACCTGAAGTTAAACCATCAAGTGTCAATGTACCATAAGTTGTTCGTGAAAGTTTTTGAACTTTATGTCCTACTGCATCAAACATTTTCTTAACTTGATGATAACGTCCTTCATGAATTGTCAATGAAACTATTGAAGTATTCTTTTTAGCATCTCTTGAGAGAATTTTAGCTCTAGCGCGACTTGTAGGTTTTCCGTCTATAACTACTCCATTACGCAATTTTTTAATGCTATCAGGTGCAATCAGTCCTTCAACTTTAGCAACATAAGTCTTATCTACCTTATAACGAGGATGCATCATTTGATTAGCAAAATCACCGTCATTAGTTAAGATTAGTAATCCAGAAGTATCATAATCTAATCTTCCTACTGGATACAAACGTTCAGGAACATCTTTTAGGTAGTCTGTTACAACTTCACGTCCCTTGTTATCTTTAGCTGCTGAAATAACTCCACGTGGTTTATAAAGTAAGTAGTAAACTTTCTTTTCGTCTTTCTTTAAAAGCTTACCATCTACTGAAATTGAGTCGTCACTTTCAACCTTAGTTCCCAATTCAGTTACTACAACACCATTAACCATTACACGACCTTCTTGGATAAGCTTTTCACTTGCACGACGTGAAGCTACACCAGCATTAGCCATAACTTTTTGTAATCGTTCAGCCATTATTCTTCCTCCTCATCTTCCGTTGAACCTGTCGTTTGTTCAAATAAAGTCATTAAATCCATTTCTTCATCTTCTTGTTTTTCTTCATCAAGTTCTGGAAGTTGATCTAGGCTCTCTAAACCAAAGTAATCCAAAAACTTGTCAGTTGTAACGTAAAGAATTGGTCTTCCGGGAGCATCTAAACGACCATTTTCTTTAATTAACTCTAGTAGTTGTAAACGTTGAATCATTGAACTAGATTGCACACCCCGAATTTCATCAACACCAATACGAGTAATTGGTTGTTTGTAAGCAATAATTGCCAAAGTTTCCAAGGCTGCTCCAGTTAATTCTGTAATATTATTACTATTTAAGTATTTCTTTACCAACTCAGCTAAAGCAGGTTTGGTCACCAGCTTATATCGTTCCTCTGCATGAATAAGTTGCAAACTTGAGGATCTATCTTGCTTATACTTATCCGCTAATTTATCCAACTGCTCATGTAAAGCTGGCTTTAAAATTCCTGTAATCTGAGAAAGTTCGGTTAATGTTATCCCTTCATTTCCACTAATAAATAGCAAACTCTCAATTTTTGCTTGATTAGATAGCATCTTCCTCCGCCTTTCCTTCGTATGTCATTAGAATTGGTCCATTATTTTCTTCCTGACTCGCACTTACTCTACCAACCCTTACCAACTCCAATAATGCTAGAAAAGATGTAACAACTTTTTCAACTTCAACCTCACCGTCAAAATCAAATAAATCAGTAAAATTCATCGTTCCTTTGTGCATTTTGAGTGTATGTTCAATATTTTCAATCTCTTCTTTAATTGTATAACGTTCAGGAATAATTTTCCGTTTAATCTTCTTGATTTTCTTTACTTGTTTACGAGCCATCAATTTTGCGAAGGCTTTTTGTAGTAAATCAATCGTTGTTCCTTCTGAAACTTCATAGGTTACATCTTCATTAACTGCCTGTTCTCTGGAAAACAATTCCATTCGTTGTTTTTCCATTACATGAAATTTAGCCGCAACTTCTTGGTAAAGTTGGTGTGAAACCAATTGTTGGACTAAATCTTCACGTGGATCGACATAATCTTCTTCAACTTGTTGTTCTTGCTCAACAGGCAATAACATTTTGCTTTTGATATTTAATAAAGTTGCAGCAATAACTAAATACTCCCCAGCAATATCTAACCTTAAATCTTGCATTTGATGAAGGTAATCTATATACTGAGAAGTTATTTCTGCAACCTGAATATCATAAATATCCATTTCATTTTGCTTGATTAAATGTAAAAGTAAATCTAAAGGACCTTCAAACTGATACAATTTAAACGTTAAATGCTCAGCTGTTCGTGAGTTTTGCTTATTTTCCTGAGCCATTTTTCATTTCCCACTTTGTAATTAAATTAGTTGTTTCAATGTTTCCCATGATTTTCTTTTCTGAATATAAATTTTGGAGATCATCAAGAATCTTAAAACTTACGCCTTCATTTCTCACTGCTGGAGAAACCGTAATATGACGTACAATCACAATATCATCATTTTCTTCAATCCCAACAATCCCAACAAAATCATTGCTGTCGTCTTTCCATAGATAAAGATTGCGATTATCTTCGGCATCATACCATTTTAATTCTGATTGTAATCTGGATATATCTTTCAATTCAGCGATAAAGGACAACAATCCCATCGCGATTTTTTGATAATCCTTTTTATATTTATATAACATCGAAAACGAGTCCTCCTTTATCTTGAACTCTACACATGTTACTACTCTATCATATTTTTAAACAACATACAATCACAAGCAGATGGACATAATTTTTATTTTTGAGTATTAAAAAAGTACTCTGTTGTGAGTTCGGGGATTTTATCTACCATTTTTATAAAGCTTTATATTTAGGGTTAAGAGCTATAGATTTTTTAATCTTTTCTATTTAATCTCACAAACTTTCTCTTCAAAACAAAAAAAGCATGCATATCAATGCATACTTTTCGCAATATTTATATACCAATCTTACAAAATGTATTGGCTCAAATCTTTATCTTCAACAATTGATCCAATCTTATCATTTACATAAGCTTCTGTAATCTTGATGTCACCCATTTGCATATCTGGACCTTCGAATAATAGATCTTCAAGTAATTTTTCCAAAATAGTATGCAAACGACGTGCACCAATATTTTCTGTATCGTGGTTCAATTGATATGCTACTTCAGCGATACGATGGATAGCTTCGATTGTAAATGTTACATCAATATTGTCTGTACCAATCATCGCAATATATTGTTTTACTAAAGCGTTGTTTGGTTCTGTCAAAATTTTAACAAAGTCATCAACTGATAGATCTTCTAATTCAACACGAATTGGAAAACGACCTTGTAATTCGGCAATTAAATCACTTGGTTTACTTTCATGGAAAGCACCAGAACCAATAAATAAAATGTGGTCTGTCTTAACCAAGCCATACTTAGTTGAAATTTGAGAACCTTCAACAATTGGTAAGATATCACGTTGTACACCTTCACGTGAAACTTGACCTGCATTTTGTTGAGATTTAGAAGCAATTTTATCAATTTCGTCAATAAAGATGATTCCTGTATTTTCAGCACGTTTAATTGCTGCATCAGCCAAATCTGCAGAGTTAACTAATTTTTCAGATTCTTCTTTAATCAAAATTTCTCTAGCTTCTGCCACTGTCATTGTACGTTCAACTTTCTTAGTTGGCATCATTGAACTCAATGAAGATAAATCAATCCCCATTTGTCCTAACATACCACTTTGATTATTGAATTGTGTTGAAGGATCATCCACTTGAATTGTAACTTCATTATTTTCTAGCAAGCCACGTTTCAATTGTTCAGCAACACTTAAACGTTCATTTCTAACATCTTCAGTTACTTCTTCCATATCATTTCCATTCATGTTAGGGAAAGAACCGGATTGTAGATCTCTCAAAGCATTGAAAAGATACTGATTAGGATTTTCTTGTTTCTTCTTAGCAGGTACGATTAACTTAACTAAACGCTTGTTAGCTTGTTGTGCAGCTTGAGCGCGTACTTGCTTGAAAGCATCATTTTGTTCCATACGATATGCAACTTCAACTAAATCGCGTGCCATAGATTCAACGTCACGACCAACATAACCAACTTCTGTAAATTTAGTTGCTTCAACTTTTACGAATGGTGCGTTAACGATTTTAGCTAAACGACGTGCAATTTCTGTTTTACCAACCCCAGTAGGTCCAATCATCAAAAGATTTTTAGGAGATATATCTTCTTGCATATCTTTTGGTAGTTGCATACGACGATATCTATTACGTAAAGCTACCGCAATTGCTCTTTTAGCACTGTCTTGACCAATAACATATTTATCAAGTTCAGCAACAATCTGTCTAGGTGTCTTATCTATTTCATTCATCTTGTAAATTCCTCATTTCTAAGCTAATTCTTCAACTATAATATTATGGTTAGTAAAGATATCTATATCTGCGGCGATATTCAAAGCAGCTTTGGCAATTTCACCTGCTGACATATCTTTGGAATATTCTGATAGAGCTACAGCTGCAGCTTGAGCGTAATTACCACCAGAGCCAATTGCTAGCACACCATTATCTGGGGCAATAACTTCACCAGAACCAGATACAATCAATAAATTATCTTTATCAATTACGATTAACATCGCCTCTAATTTTTGTAAAGTACGATCGCCTCGCCATTCTTGTGCTAATTCTACGGCAGCTCTTTCCAAATTACCACTATATTCATTTAACTTATTTTCAAATTTTTCTTCTAAGTTAATTGCATCTGCTACACCACCAGCAAATCCAACTGCTACTTTGTCATTGTAGATGCGACGTACCTTTCTAGCACTGCCTTTCATGATTACTTTTTCACCTAAAGTAACTTGTCCATCGCCGGCAATCGCTGTCTTTCCATTATGTTTTACTGCACATATTGTTGTCATTAATTTCAGCTCCTAATAATTAAATTCTATGCTCTTGGGAAAAATTTTCGATAATCTCTTTGTAAATGCTCCGGTGTTACATGAGTATAGATTTGAGTAGTAGATAAACTACTATGCCCTAGTAACTCTTGTACTGCACGTAAATCCGCACCATTACTCATCAAATGTGTCGCAAATGTGTGTCGCAACTCATGAGGATGAATGCTGGTGTGTAGACTGCTGCGCTTAACTATCTGTTTTAAGATATATGCTACCCCAGCCGGAGTTAAAGGATTTCCATAATGATTTACAAAGACTAAATCATGATCCCGATGATATTTTTCCATTAAAGGTGTACGAGTTTGTTCAAAATAACGTTGTAATGCTTCCTGACAGTAGCTTCCAAATGGTACTAATCTGTCTTTATCACCTTTCCCATGTAGAAGCATCTTTTTATTAGTCAAATCTACATTTTCCATTTTTAAACCTGTACATTCACTGACACGCATTCCAGTTCCATACAAAGACTCCAACAACGCTCTATCTCTGATCAACATCTGTGTGTCGCCTTCAGTTGCTTCAAATAATGCGGTCATTTCCTTTTCATAGAAAAAACGTGGTAGTGATCGTGGATGTCGTTTTAATTGTACATAAGCGAAGGGATTTTCATCTGTTAATTCATTCTTAATTAAAAAATTGTAGAATGCACGTAAGCTGGAAATCATTCTCGAAATCGATGTCATTTCATACCTATCATATAGATAGCTCATATATGCATGAACATCATTACTACCAATTTCCTTGAAAGATTTAGCGCCTCCAGTTTCGTCAATAAAATCAACAAAATGTTGTAAATCTTCACTATAAGCTTTCAAAGTTTCATCTGAATATTGTTTTTCAATTAACAAATATTTCTTGAATTCTTCAATCCAAGTGAGTTCCATTCACTATCACCCCTCATTGTCTATAATTATTACAAAGAAGGTCAATAATAGTCAAGAATTTACCTTAAGATAAACTATAAAATATTTTTAAGGTTACTAAATTTTGACTAAATCTGACCTTTTCTATCAAATTCATACTAAAAAGCACTTTGAAACCTGTCTAGTAGACAAAATTTCAAAGTACTTCATGATTAATCTTTATACATATAATCTCTTGTCATTGGTAAAGTACGAGCACTTGGACCCTTAGAAATCAAGTATTGGATTACATCAATATTTCCTGATTCAAATGAAGCTGCACAAGCTTGAAGATATAAATCCCACATACGAATAAATCTTTCGTCGTGCATCTTTCTTACTTCTGGCAATACTTTATGGAAATTATCTGTCCACATTTCCAAAGTTCTTTGATAATGACGACGTAGCATTTCTATATCAGCCACTTGCATACCTGATTCAATAATATGTGTTAGATTTTCATTTAAACCTGGCACATAACCACCTGGGAAAATGTATTTATTAATCCAACCATTGTATGCTCCACCTTGTTGACGAGTAATACCATGAATCAATGCTACCCCATTACTCTTCAAATATCTTGAAATTGTATTGAAGTATTCACCTAGATTTTCTTCACCAACATGTTCAAACATACCAACACTTGTAATGTAGTCAAATGGTAGATGATCAAGTTCACGGTAGTCTTCAAGAAGTACCTCAGCTTGATCTTCCAATCCTTCATCTTTAATACGTTGTTTAACTGCATTATACTGTTCTTCACTTAAAGTAATACCAACAACATTCATATTATATTCCCTTGCGGCAGTTAACATTAATGTTCCCCAACCACAACCAATATCTAATAAACTAGAACCTGGTTTTGGATCTAATTTCTTTAAGATATGATGAACTTTATTCATTTGGGCTTCTTCTAAAGAATCATCTGGCTTTTCAAAATAAGCACATGAATATGTCATAGTTTTATCAAGCCATAATTTATAGAAGTCATTTCCCAAATCATAATGACTTTGAACGTCATTCTTACTACTTTCTTCAGAATGTGATTGTTTTGGTAAGAAACGTTTAAACTTATTATTATTCAAGAAACTGTTTGCTGATTCATATGCTGAATTAATTAGCACTTGTAAAGAACCACTTACTTCTATTTTCTTATCCATATATGCCTCACCTAATGTAATTGAAGCATTTCTCAGTAAGTCTTTTACTGGTATCTTTTCATTAACTTTAATTTTTACCTGTGGGGCACCATTACCATATTTCTCAGTTTTCCCATTAGGATAGGTTACCTCTACTGGAATTGTAAAAGAATGTTTCATTAGTTGCTTAAAAATCATGTTATCAAGCATGGTTATATAGGCCACCTTTCTTAAAGTTATTGTTTTTATTCTACCACCTTTTAATCAAAAAAATCTATCAACAAATCTCGGAGAATGTTGTTTTATCTTATATTGCGATAATTTAAAGTTAAAGATTAAAGAAAATTTAGTATGTAACCGTTTCTTTATACTTGTCAATTGTGTTGATTGTTCGTTATAATTGCATAGTTGATAATTATTTGTAAAATTATAATAAAGAATGAAATATTTTTGCAATCAAAACTCTAGGAAAGGAGGATTACCTTGGAATACTTTGTAGTTGTCAATGAATATGCCAAAAATGGTAATGCTAAACAAATCTGGCAAACTATTCATTCAGAATTAGTGACACAAGGAGTCAAATTTACTTACAAAAAAGTTAATGAAAATGCTGTTGAAGTTGCTAAAAATTTCACTTTGGATTTAGCTGAAAGAAAAAAGAGTAAAATTGTCGTCCTAGTTGTAGGCGGAAATGGAACTTTAGTCGATGTTTTAAATGGTATCAAGCAAGCACAACGCTTTGATCTACCAATCGGTCTAGTTCCTGCCGGGATTGAAAATGGATTCGCTAAAGCAATTGGACTTTCTCTCAATCCTGTCGTTGCTTTAAAGCAAGTTATCAATACAACAGATAAGACACACTATACAATTGGTACTTACCAAGAAACTTTACGAAACACTCAAGGTTACTTCTTGAACAATTTTGGTATAGGCATGGATGCCTTTATTACAAGTATTTATAATCGTAAGAAGAAACGTAAATTCTTCCGTCGAGGTTTTCTTCCATTCCTTACTAGCAGTATAAGCGCTTATTATAATCAAGAACCTTTTTCGGCTACGGTTAGAGTTAGTGACTCCTATAGATTTTTCAAACATGTCTATATCATGAATGTTGCTAATCATCCTTATTTTGAAGGAGATGTTTCACTCTCTCCTCAAGCTAACATTAAAGATAAGAAACTTGACTTGATCGTCACTGAAAATATGAATTTCATCCGTTTCTTTATGTTGATTGTAAGTTTATATTTTCATAAACAACTTAATTTGAAGTCATTCCATCGCTTCAAAGATGATCAAATTCATTTAACTATTAAATCATTGGAATTTCTACAGATTGATGGTGAAGAACATGGTAGCCAGTATTTTGACATTTTCTTCAAAACTACTAGCTATCCCTTCTGGTTTAATCTATCTAGTGTTCCCTTTAAAGAAAGACGCAAAAAATAATCCCGCTTTTTGAAAGAATTGTTTCAAAAAGTGGGATTTTTAGTTATTAGTTGTAAAGATGATTTAGAAACTCTGAGTAATTTATTTTTTCTACTTTGTCTCTTAAATCTGACATTAAGCTCTACTCTCAGGTAAATTTTCCCATAATAAATCATAAAATTTTTGTTCATCAAATCCTTGAAGTCCTGAAACTTGTCCATCCCCCATTTCCATGATAACCAACTTCCCATTAGACTTCCTTGCAAAATCAATTGTATAAAACTTTGCTTTAACCTCTTTAGTAGCATTCATAATGACTTTTTTATCTTCTGTAGAAAGATTAATTTTTCTATCATTCCAATAATTAATAACTACAAGTGGCTCATTACCTATATAAAACACTCGGTATTCTTCAAAAATTGGCGTATGACTTTTAGGATGTCTGCCTATATTTTTTAACTCAATAAAATCACGAATTACTAATCCTCCAATTAGCTCACTACCCTGTCTATTAATAAAGTTATGGATAACTCGCAGTGCATTCCTAGTATCAGAAACATCAGGAATATAAAAAGCATCATCCCATTCATATTTTCTGCTCTTTACAAAATCTTTTATAGTAACAGCTCCATTAAATTCCTCGAGAAGTTTTATTATGCTTTTATCTGTCAAATCTATTGTCCATTTAGTTTTTACGTGATTACTATTGTCCTTAACCCAATTTGGAATCAGATGCGTATATTCATATTCTGATAAATTAGTAAACATCTGTCCACCATTTTTCTCAACATAAGTAACTAATCTATCATACAATTGAGGTTTCAGCATCCAACCGCGATAAATAATAATGTCGTCATTACTAATTTTATACGTTGTAGTTACTACATTATCTTCAAATAATCGTTCCTGATTTATCAAACCTACGGAAAAATACTTGCTTGCTGCTTTATATTCCTTTTCATATTCAACATCTGGATTCCTTGAATCTAAAGGATCAGATAGAAAAAGGAAAACATAGTTTAACTTCACAGTTATCACATCCTAAACTAAAATCTAGTGTTTTCATTTTGATTCACACAAATCTTCCTTATCAGGATCTAGTTCAATAGACTTTATTTCATATTCAGTTAAAGTAAAATAACCATCTCTATATTGCTTTGTTCGTATTAAGTCAATTTCATAGCAATTATCATCTGAATCTCCCGGAATGGTTACCGCAGTAACAAAACCTCTATAAATAATATTATCAACATCTGTAACTATAACATTCTTACCCCAATAAGGTCTTAAATCCATTTTTTCACCTCCTAATTTTAATGATTCTAAAATAAAAATATTAATTAATTGGTCGTCCTTCTTTATATACTTTCTTCGCCTCTTCTAAAGTCATATGATTAGGATCGCCATCAACATTGTTTATACCTGTATTTTGCCAACCACAGATATCACAAATATCAAAGTCCATCACTTCATGACCACACACAGGACAATGTAACCATACATAGCCATCAATTTTCCATGTTTTCTTCGATTTATCCATAGTAATATTCAGTCTCTTTTTGAGCTATTATTGAGCTTATTCTTAATAAAAAATTATTCCATTTTTAGCCACCGTAAAAAATATAATGTTCATATATTACTCCTAGATTTTAGATTAATAATTATGCTTTATAGAATTTAACGATTTGATTTACATCGACTTCATCTGTTCTATTTATCATGAAAGTTCTCTTATTTATAGAAAGTGGCTTTGTTTCAATAATTGGAATACCTGTGATAGTAAATGCCTCACCATCTATTTCAGCTTTATAACCAACCCTTACATTTTCAGGTAAATCTTCATCTACTGTTAAAAGTGTAATTGTTTTAATCGAGAATTTATCAATAATTTTCATTACTCATCTCCTCCATTATTATGAAACCGTTCCTATATATCTATTATATAGTTTTTTACTAATAAGCTCAGCTATTTCTTCACAAACTACTCTAATTTGTATTACTATAATTAATGTTTATTATCTATTTACAATTGGGGGTTTTTTTATATGAGAAAATTTAATATTATAACTATTTCTTTACTATCACTAAGTTTACTAGGGGCGTGTTCTAACTCTAATTCAAATGATAAGGCTAGCTCTGATTCTTCTAAATCCAGTTCGTTGAAGGCTAAAGAATCATCTATCAAAAAAGCTAAAGCTGAGTTGAAGAAAAAGGAATCATCTATCAAGAAAGCACAGAGTGAATCTAAAAAGGCAGAAAGTGAGAAAGCAGCCTCTGAAAATACTGCAGCTACTAATTCGCAACAAGTAACTCAACAACAAAATTCTGATAGTTATCAAACACAAAATAATGCTCAACAAGCGCAAAACAACAATAATACATATCAGGCTAACAAGCAAACTTCAAATTCACAAAATGATCCTTATAATTATCAGGGTACTCTTTCTGATTTCGTAAATGAATATGGTGTTTCCCCTGCTTATTATAAAATACAACATGGTATGTCTGAACAAGATGCACTTCAAAGCACCCCAGCAGGCATGAAAACTTCTGGAGAAATGCAGCTAGAATGGTCAAAATATGGCACTAGAGAATAAATTATTTTCAATTACTAATTAATATTTCCATCTGATTATTACTAATTCTAAAGAATCTCTTTTGAAAAAGTAACTATAACAAAAAACGTCTTAAATCCTTACCTATCAAGGATTTAAGACGTTTTATACTATATATTATTCAGCAACAGGGTAAACAGAAACTTGTTTCTTGTCGCGTCCTTTACGTTCGAACTTAACAACACCTGCAACTTTTGCAAATAATGTGTTGTCGCCACCCATACCAACGTTAACACCTGGGTAAATACGTGTACCACGTTGACGGTATAAGATAGAACCACCTGTAACAACTTGTCCGTCAGCACTCTTAGCACCTAAACGCTTAGATTGTGAATCACGGCCGTTAGCTGTAGAACCACCACCCTTTTTATGAGCGAAGAATTGTAAATTCATTAACATAATGATTGCACCTCCTAATAATTAGTTATTCTCGATTTTTATAAAATCACCGTACATTTTTTCAACATCTTCAAGTCCTAGTTTTAAACTAGCTAATAATAACTTTACACTTTCATTTGAAAGAAAGTTCTCACTAACATGTACTTCTAACAGTCCGCCATTTTCATCATCAGAAACGATATTCAAATTGGCGTTAGCAAGTTTCTCAAGACTATTAACTGTATTTATAGCTAACACTGAAACAGCTGAACAAACGATATCTTGTCCATATTCGCCGGAATCAGCATGACCTCGCATTTCAAAGCCAGAAATTAACTTATCACGATATAAAAATCTTGCTCTAATCATTCTAATACCAACCTTTTAGACAAATTAAGCATTGATAGCGTCAATAACAACCTTTGTGTATGGTTGACGATGACCTTGCTTTGTGTGTTGATGTTTCTTAGGCTTGTACTTGAAAGTAACAACTTTCTTAGCACGACCTTGTTTTTCAACTGTAGCTTCAACTGTAGCACCTTCAACAAAAGGAGTACCGATAACTGTCTTATCGCCACCAACAAAAACAACTTTATCAAAAGTTACCTTGTCGCCTTCTTTTGCATCAAGCTTTTCTACGTAAATTGTTTGACCAGCTTCAACTTTAAGTTGCTTGCCACCTGTTTTAATAATTGCGTACATCTATGTGCACCTCCTCTTAAAATACTTAGACTCGCCGTAATGTAGTGACCTCCAAAGAGATACTTAAACTTAAAACGTGCGGTTGCAGATGTGATATGCACAAATACAACACTAAAATATTAACAAATCAATTACTAATAGTCAATAGAAAAAATCTAATTTAAATATTTGAATTTAGATTTATCTGATTTAAATCTATTTTGATTCTTTTCCCAATAATCTAATAAGTTCTTAAGTCCTAGTAATACCAATACAAATATCAAGTAAGCAGCATTAATGACGATAACTTCTCCTGTAATTAACAACATTAATTGCCATACAGTTGGTGTAACGAATAACGTGATCAATGCAATTACTGCTGATAATGTGATTGTTACTGTTGCAAATTGGATTCCTTCATATACTCGATTCATATTAATCTCACCTTTACTTTATTCTCGAACGTACATTCTTTATGTAACTTATAATACATACGTTCGATTGTTCTGTCCAGTATTTTTATCAAAAATATGTTCGAAAAAATATATAGAGTTCTAGAATTCCTTATTTTACTAGCTTCCAAACATGCTTAATTAATTTTTCAATAGTCTTTATTTGTTTGGATTGTAATAACTTACTATATTTTTGTTTGAGTTTTGGATTACGATACTGATAACTTCTAGGACTTGTTACTTCTTTTATCTTATCTAACGCATCCATCGCATGTTGCGAACCAGTATTTTCATCGCCACCTAGCAACATATTCATAACTTCTTGCTTATCTTTATTACAAATGGACGTAAAACCTACGACTTTAGTCGTGGGATGTAAGTCCTAGTTTGCCTAAGCAAACTAAATATTTTTCATTTTCTTTTCTAATATTCCATTTACATGATATAAGCTAACTACACTTTTAATTGAACAAGTCTTGCCAGTTTGGAACTTGATTACTGTTCCACTATTTTGAACTCCCTTAACTGTTTCAATTCTGTTAGTTCTGGTATTTAGCACAACATCATGTGGTCTTAATTGATAATGACCTCTTCTAATCGAAACACGACCTTTTTTAACTTTTTCTTTTCTGAATTGTCTTAAATTATCATAATTAAGCTCTTGGGATCGTCTAGTTCTCCCTGAACTTTATTCTTTACCAGTCTTTTTCTTACCATCTCGGCTATCAATATATTTAGCGTCGTAGAACTTCTGTAACACTCGGTTATTATTCCTTAACTTTTGTCTCGAATAAACATTATTTGTTCTAAGGGTTGTATCAGTCCCACCAGCGATAATAAATGCATCATTTAAATGTGATTTTTTAATCTCATACTTTTGTCTTAAGTTAGCTGTTAGATAACCTTGAGTTATCGTATAATTATCAAAATAATTACTTAATCTTGTTGCCAAAATACTCATAAAGTAAGCACCACGATAATCAAGCGTCTTTTGACGATTTTCTTTCAACTTAGCTAAGATACCGTTATTATGGTTGGCTTGATTGTGATTAATATCTGACAATAAAACTAAGTTATCTGGTTGATTAGAACCACCATCTTTTCTTTGAACTAAGTGATGAACTCTTAATTGACTAGCTGGATATTGTTTACCATCTAGAGCATCACGATAATTATCCCTAGCTAACAGATAATCTTTAATCGTCTTAAAACCATACATCTTACCTTCTTGATACTGCCAGCCTTGAATATCTGGATTTAATAATTTTTGGTTGTCGAATGGTGTAACTTCAACGACTAGATTAGTAATTGGTAAAAACTTATATAAGCGTTTGATTTCCTTGATTGTAAAATCTAACCTGTGTTGGATACTAGGAGCTAACCAGCCATCTTTGCGTCTACGATTATTAAATCTAGCCTTACGGTATCTTAAACGATTCCTTCTAGTTCTTCTTAACTCTCTTCGGCTAGTAATTCTATCTTTTTCTGATTTCCTTAGACTTTCTGATACATAATATTCACGGTTGTTACCCACAACTGATAAACCTAAGTGGAAACCAGCATCTACTCCTAGTGTTAACTCTTGGGTATTTGTAGTAACTGGTCTGACAAATTGGATAGTATTTCTACTATTTCCGAACCATTTTGCTTGACCTGTTTTTAACCAACGACGCACCATACCTAATCTTGAAGTTGGCATGAGTGGTGTGCCGTTGGAGTCTACTACATAAATATAATCAACTTTTTTAATTTCTGACATCATGCCAACTCCTTTCAATCATAATAATTCGTACCTAACATAGAGTTGGTACGTGTGTACCCTTCGCCAATGTTATAGGTTGGTTTAATGTTAATCACACTGAGCCTGAACCTTAGCCCTGTTTAATAATCAACCGTAGTGTTTGGAACTAGGGTGGTATTCCAAAGTACCTATCTATTCAACCCTAACGTAGTTACTTAAAACTTAGGCTAATCAACCAACTTGTAGTTATTCGCTACAAGCCACCTACTTTAGTAGGTGGTTCTGTTGACCGCTATCTACTATTTCTAAGTTCTTTTCACCATTTTTGATTAATTTATCATAAGCTGGTTGTGCCATTTTTTTACTGTTCCATTTACTAGCACTTTGAAGACTTCCAACAAATGTCTTCGTCTTTTGTCGATAATATTCCATTGGCTTTTCATCTTTGTTTCTTACAATGACATAATTTGGCATAAGTTTCCTCCATAACAAACATATGTTCTATACTTAAAATTATAGCATTAAATAAATTTATTTCAACGTTAAAAAGACATATCATTTCTGACATGTCTTATTGCTTATTTAAGTTTCATTTAGTCTTCAACTGTAAAAACTGTTTGAGTTTCTGTATCAACATACTTCGCACTAACTGCCTCTGCATATAACTTTGTTCCAAATTTATCTTGAAACATATCTAATTCAACTAACTTATTCATCGCTTCTCGAAGTTTACCTTCGTCAAGATTTGTAGATACGTTATTTAATTTTAATGTATGATGTTTTCCATCTGCTGCTTTGAATCCAAGATTTAATGCTCTAACTTTCATTTAAATTCCTCCTTAATTAATCCTTAACCATGCTAGTTTCGACAATTTCAATATCTTGAGTTTCTTCTCCAGATAATTCACCAATAATTTTTCCAAATGCAGATAACTTTTCAGCACCGACATTATTCACTAAATTATGGTAGGAACGACGACGCGTATCTCCATCTTCCTTGGTACAATAAATGTATAATACAGATTTCTTAACTTCTTTTGCCATTTTAACGGCCTCCTTTAAATTATTGTTAAGCTCATTTTGAAGCTTACATAGATATATACGTAATTTTTTGTCCATTTGTAACATGCATTTTTATTTTTCATTATTTAATTCTAAATATTTTTCTTGGATGCTTTTTCTCCAGCGATTAATTGTCATTCGTGATTTTCCCATCAGCTTTGCAATTTCTGTAGTCTTAGTTATCCCTACACTATAATAGCTCAACAACATTTTTTCATTATCAGTACATCTTTTATATAACTGATACAGAGCATCGCTAATCTCAATGTTATCCCCAGTTTCGATAATTTCTTCTATTTGGGGTAATTCATCATTCTCATTGGCTAACTGACTAAAACACACTTCTACTTGCTTACGTTTCTTTTGCCTTAGTTTATCCAATAAGCGCCACTTTAGTTTTTGAAACATATAACTTCCGCATTCCTCTTTAGCATTTTCTTTACGATAATATTCGGTATATATCTCTGCTAGTAAAATTCTCGCTTCTTCAAACATATCCTCAAAATCAGGATGCCCCACCTTGTAATTTAACTGTGCTAGTACTCCATAAATAAGTCCGTTATTCTTCAATGCGTATTCAAACCCTCGTTTCACTATTTCACCTCTAAAAATAATTTGTACTGGCGCCTTGTACTCATTAAGAATAAATAGGTCTTAAAATTCATGCACCCCATCAAAAATATTCATTTCAGGATGTGTTGCAAAATATTTTACTCTTGATTTTTTACCATGTATTCGTTATCAGTCTTATAATTTAATACTTATCAATACCTAATTAATTTGACGTCATTTTTCTGAAATTCCGTAAGCTAAAATTAATTTTACAAATAAATAAAAAAATATTGATTTATGATTGATTTTTTGATAGATTATTTACTTATAAAATATAAAAAATACTCAAAGGAGGGGAAATATGATATATACCAGTAACTGGTTTAATATTGATAGCGAGATTGCGATCGATAAATTATTGAAGATTGGAAAATATAGATCTTTCTATGTAATTCATAGAAATTCTACTTATTTCGTTTTCAATATTCATAATAATGACTCAAAATATAAGTCAATTATTTTTGATAAAAACCAAGGTATTATATTATCGAAACTTTCAACGACAACACTATTTAATAAAATAAATGGTATATGTTTCACCAAGTTAACTACTGAGATGGTCAAGAAACATCATAAATTTCAGGCATATACGTCTGCTATTTCTGACTCCCATTGTTTCATTCGTTCTTCTCAGCATCCTGCTACTTGGATCAATCTTTACCTAGTTGAATCTATTTGGGATACTAATCATCATGACATCTCATTTAAATTCAAAGATTTATCAGGCTACGTTACCTTTTTAAATCAGAAAACAAGTTTTAGAACTAGTTTAAAAGCTACTGCTCATTTCTTGCATACCGTTGAAAATCTGCTAAATTTCGATGCACAAAAAACTATTTCTATGATTTCGGATTACATTGATATCGGCACATTAAAAGATATTCCTCGCGATATTTATACCAAGGAAATGCTTTACCAACTTATTAAAGAAATTTTTGTTTTTCTCTGTGATGATATTGATTCGATGAATACAGATGAAATTCTTGAAGAATGCCACAAATATCTCGTGAACAAATTCTGCTATTTTAATAGAACATAGAAAAAGACAGTCATTCTCGACTGTCTTTTCATTCTCTTTAAATGCTATAATTGATTTGCAATCTTTCAGGAGGTGGATTTACTATGAATGACTTAATGTCTCAACTTAAATCATATATTCCTTTTAATGAACAAGAAAAACAAGATAAGCAGCTTATTATTGACCAACTTGCTAATGCCAAAGATATTTTTACTCGTAAAAACAAATTAGCTCATTTTACCGTATCAGCTTGGATTATCAGCCATGATAAAAATAAAGTTCTAATGGCTTATCACAATATCTATCAATCTTGGTCTTGGCTTGGAGGACATGCTGATGGCAACTCTAATTTAAAGCAAGTAATTCTCAAAGAAATTCAAGAAGAAAGTGGCCTAACTGATGTTAAATTTTTATCAGACGATATTTTCTCGCTTGAAGTTCTAACTGTTGATGGACACGAAAAACGTGGAGAATATGTTTCTTCGCACTTACATTTAAACATTACTTACCTATTCGAAGCTGATACTACTATGCCATTGCGCATCAAGCCTGATGAAAATAGTCAAATCGCTTGGCTTGATTTATCTAGCTTAGATTCTAAGGTCAGTGAAGTTTGGTTCAATCAACGTATCTATCATAAATTAATTGAAAAGGTTAACCTACTTTACTAACTATACCCCAACCGGCGTTTTTCTTCTTTTACATATTGTCTCAATCCTGATTCAAACGTATATTTAGGAAGGAAGCCGGTTTTTTCAAGCTTCGTGATATCCGCAAGTGAATTTTTGGTATCAAATTTCAAACCCTTGTTATGTATAATTTTTAGCTTTTTACCTGTAATTTCTTCAAAAGCTACTATTAAGTCTATTAAACTTACCGATTTTCCAGAAGCAACATTGAAGATTTTTCCACTTATTTGGGGGTCTTTCAGTAACATCAAAGTAGCATCAACTGCATCTGTTACATACATATAATCACGTGTTTGCTTTCCATCACCATTTAATCTAAATTCCTTGTCATTAAGCAAACAGTCTAAGATAATTGCACATACACCTGCAGATTTCCCCTGTGCTTTTTGCCTAGGCCCGTATACATTAAAGAAACGCACAGCAACTGTTGGAATACCATAGACTTTTTCGTAAAACATAGCATATCTTTCACTTGCAAATTTGTCTATTGCATAAGGATTTTCAAGACTTACTGGCATATCTTCACGCCTAGGTGTATCAGCAATGTTCCCATACACAGCTGACGAGGATGTAAACAGTACCTTTTTTACCTTTAACTTGTTCTTTCGAATGATTTCATAAATATATAAAATTGCTTCTTGGTTAATAAAATGTGTGCTAAGAGGCTCAGCTATTGTACCAGAAATACTAATAACTGCAGCTAATAATACAATATAATCAAATTTTTCTTTGATTAGTAACTGTTCCATAAACTCATAATCAGTAACGTCAGCCTGATAAAAAGTAATATTATCTTTTAAATTATTATCATCTTCTTTGCATTCAGCTGGTAGATGCCTGCCTACAACAACGACTTCATCTCCTTGTGAAATGATTTTTTCAATTAAGTTTGAACCGATAAATCCAGCTCCCCCTGTAACTAAGTATTTTTTCTTCATTTTCTTCAATCCTTTTTCGTATAAAGTATAAGATTGGATCTTATTAAAATTTTTCTTTCAACACCTTATCAAAGGCCACTCTATCTGCACCCTTAAAATTAACTTTTCCGCATATTTGATAATTATTCTTCTTCAAAATATGTTTCATTCGTTCATTTTCAAGAGCTGTATCTAATCTAACTCCATAAATTTGACAAGCATATGTCAATCTCTCCACTAATTCCAAAGCAATACTTGCTAGGCCTTGATTACGATATTCTTCTGCTATTGCAAAACTATGAATTGTTGCGTAGGGTTCTTCCGTATGCCAATCTCCCAATATTTCCTTATAGTATGGCATGCCTGTAAAATCTATTCGTAAATAGCCGGCAATGATACCATCTACACGCAATACAAATCCCTTATTAGCTAGAATATCTTCCAATATACTTTCACGATTAGGATAATCATCTGTCCATTCAACAAATCCCTGATCATTTTGAAATTTCTTACCACTATCAATAATTTCCAAGCATCTGTCAACATCATTTACATGGGCTAATTCAATTTCATTCATAGTTAAAACCTCCCCATATTAGTTTCTAATTACATCTTATCACAATTTATAAATATATAAAGAGTAAGTATGAAAGCGAATTCCTACTTACTCTAAATCCTGTTTATATTAATTATTCAAGAAGTCTGTCACTCACTTCTATTTGTTTTATATTCAGGTTCTTTTTCAATCGTGGTTCTTTCAAAGCTTACTTTCTGCTTAAAACCTAAAATCCAGCCACAAAATGTTAATTTCGTTAAGATTAATTTCATTGAAAATCCCCCTTCTTTTCCAAATTCCTCCTCTCACTGATATATACGAAAAAAATAGTATTATTGTAACACTCAAATCTTGGCTAAAAGCATATCTATTTCTTGATTTAATTTGTCTCGATCAATGTTTTCTTCTTTGTCATCAACAAAATAGTTATTTTCACGATGATATGCATAACATTCAGCATAGTATTTACTGAAATTATCACCAAACAATGTTCGAGGACGGATAAATTTCTCAACATGTGTTCCTTTCCACTGCTTAGCTTTCAAAACTATCATGCTTTTACATTGTTCTACATCATTTCCAGCTGCTAGTCTTTCTTTAATCAATTTTATTCCCCATTTATCTTTATCAAACACCTGCCCGGTAACTTCTTTGAAACATTCCAAGATTTCTTTTATCTTTTGTTGATTATTTAATGATGTATTCTTAGGTACTTTATTGTCTTTGAAGTGGTCAACTTGTCCAATTCTGAATTGGCCAGATTTTCCATTTCCATTATCTTCCCTAGGACACTCTACCTGTCCAATTTGTCCATTTCGACACTCAGGTGTTTTATTGTCTAAATATTCTTGTAGTTTCTCCTCATCTAATGAATACCACTTTGTATGATTAAATTTTGAAATATTGTATTTTGCAACTCTAACAATCTTTAATTCAGCTAATTTCTTTAGTTCTCTCCTAATGGTTCGCTCTGAAATAAATGTAAGTTGCTTGGACCAATCTTGATAAGTATTATAAATCCATTTTCTTCCATCGATTTCATGTGTTGACTTCTCTTGCCAATAGCGAATTTGTTGAATCAAAATTGCTTGATAAATTCCTAAAGCTGCTGCGACTTCTGTATTAAATGCCCGATTGGGTTCAAAGTTTTTCATATTAAATTCCTGCCATTTCGTTTTGGTCTATTTGGACGTCCTATAATATATACGTTGGCAAGAACTAAAATGTAACAAAAAAAGTTCTAACAAAATGCTAGAACTTCTTTTGAGGAGTTTTGTCTTCTGGAAAAAAGAAATCAATAATTGGCAAAGCTAAGTATGCATATAAAGTAATTTGAGGATAGAAATAGGCAGCCACTATCAGAAGTAAATTGAATACTGCTGTTAATACAAAGCGACCTATGATTACTTTTGTCATCATTTCAGAAATATTATTTTTAGCTCCTAATACTTTTCGAAATTGGCTATGAGCTAACCATGTTTTCAGTAAATTAGCGACCATATAGACTATTCCATAATTAACCACTGCTAACTGACTAGGATTGTGCATCATCCATTTTGTTAGTATCGGTAATAACGATAAGGTTGCCAGAAAAATAAAATCAAAAATGATTATTCCTTTGTCAATCTCATCAACCAACGCTAGTGATTGTCCTAATTCATACCAAAAATTAGCTACAACGAAGAAACTTACCAAAAATACAGATAGACTGCCTAAGAAATTGTAATAAGATGCTATATTTTGTCCATTAGGCAATGGCACCTCTAACACCATAATCGTAATAATAATTGCAATAATTCCGTCATTTAAAGCTTCTAATCTTTGTTTCAAATAAGAATGACATTTTTTCTGCATCTCTTCAGTTCTTCTATGATACTCAGCGATATTTTCCTCACTAATCTTAATATTTCGTCTTCTTAAAAAGAACTTTCTCATAGTTTTCCCCCACTAAACAATTCATATTTGACGAATTTATTTTATCACACCAAATCATAATTTCCACCAGATTTTATTAAGTCAAAAATATTTGCTAAATTACTACTATTCTTAATGTTGACCGTTTTAATATTATAAGATAGTATTAAATGTGAGATATTTCGACCAGCAATCTGATGTCGCTAAAAGCTGTACTAAAAAAGAAGATATACATAAATGAGAAAAATAAGCATTTTTGTTCTTTCTGTGCTTCCATTAATGACGCTAGGAGCTTGTTCAATAACGTCATCAAGTAAATCCTCTAACGAAAGTTTATTTTCTTATAAAGCAAGTTCTCGAAAAGCAGAAAGCATTAAAAAGGCTAAAAAAGAAGCACATGATAAGGCTGAAGCTGCTAAAAAGAAAAAACATAAAAAGAAGAAAAAGAAAAAGGAAAGTTCTAGCAGTTCTGAACAAAGCAGTTCTGTAAGTTCAAGTGTATCTGAATCAACTGACTCAAGTTCAGTTTCATCAAGCGATGATACACAAGACACATCATCAAATCAACAAAATACAAGTCAAGGTAATACTACAACATATCAAGCACCAGCATCTAGTTACTACTATGGCGGGTATACTGCTCCTCAAGGTGGAGGTAGTGGCAGTGGATCTGGTAGCGGAGCAAGCACTCCAACTGATTCAAATCCTGCTCCTTCAGATGATGGAGATGCCAACAATGATTCCGGCAATTCTGGCAATGCTGGTGACAATGTTCCTGAACAACCTACTACAGCTGCAGAAGAATAAAAATAAGCAAGTAATTAATTTGTTTAAATACAAATCGATTACTTGCTTTTTATTGTGCGAATTTTTATCTTATCCCACTACATCTATAATCACTTTACCATTAGCGTGGCCAGTTGCTACATAATCACAAGCTGCTTGTAAATCATCAAAGTCAAATTCTTTATCAAGTCTGACTTTCAATTTCTTATCTGCAACTAATTTCCCCAATTTCTCTAGTTGTTTTCCATCAGGATGCATGAATAGAAATTCATAATCTGCTTTAGCTTTTTGGCTAGCTTTCCTTATCTTGTAACTACCTAGCTTAAATAACTTTTGCCAAATTAAGCCATAGCCTTTAGCAAATTTTTCATCTGGTAATCCTGAAACAGATACTACTTTCCCGCCTGGCTTAACTACTTTAAACGAGCGCAATAATGTTTCTTGTCCAAGAGTATCAAAAACATAATCAACCGGTGGGCAAACTTCAGCAAAGTCACTCTTATGATAATCTATAACTTGATCAGCCCCTAAAGAATACAGCCAAGCATGATTACGTTGACTCGCAGTAGTAATAACTGTCAGGCCCTGCATCTTAGCCAGTTGAATTAATAAGCTTCCTACTCCTCCAGCCCCTGCATGGATTAATATCGATTGTCCACTCTTAGCTTTCATTTTCTCGAATAGTGCTTGGTAAGCAGTTAAACCAACTAATGGCAATCCTGCTGCTTCTTTGAGTGTCAATGCTGATGGAACTGTAGCAAGATTATTTTCTTCATCAACTAAATATTCACAAAAAGTTCCAATTTGTTTCTTGCTGATGCGTCCAAATACTAATTGCCCAATTTCTACTGATTTAACTTCTTCTCCGATATCTTCAACAATTCCCACATAATCATTACCCAAAATAAGTGGCATTGGAAAATGTAATAATGGTCGTAATTTCCCAGATTGAATTTTCAGGTCAACTGGATTAACACTTGCTTTGAGAACTTTGACTAAAACTTGTTTAGCTGAAGTAATCTTAGGTTTAGGTAGTTGACCTAAAGTTAACTTTTCTTGTCCATAATGTTCAATGTATGCTGCTTTCATTATCTACCTACACTTTCTCTTTGTTTAATCAAATTAAACCATTAAACTATTCTACCTACAAGTTATTTCCCTATTGAGAAAGAAAATCGAGACGAAAGCACAAAAAATAGCCTAAAACTCATGCTTATCACAACATGCTTTTAAGCCATCTTAATGATTATTGTATTTAACATTTAAGCTTAATCAAAGACAATTAGTGTCTTTTAACTAACTAAAAATGATCTTAATCTTCAAAATATATTTCATAATGCAATTTACATCGCGGATTAAACCCATGATGACAATTTGGACATGCACTACTTGTATATTCGTCAAAAGTCAATAAATGTCGACACACGCCACACATCACAGGATAACCATCTTTATTGCTTGCTACAAATTTATGATCTTCCAAACTATCATGGCATTGATAACAAGCATAATATTCATCGCATTGACTACATTTCAAGGCCGCAATATCTACATCTTTATGGTAATGTTTGCATCGACCGGCAGCATCTAGATCAATACCTCTAATCAAGTTCTTCACCATCACCACCAGCCTTCTGTTTCAATCTTTCACTCTCTAGCACTCCATCAATTACATCTTGAATACTAATCTGGCTCATCTCTAACTCTGCAGCATTTTGCACCCTCTGATATACTTCTTCCAATGTATTTTGGATATTAGCACCTACTACACAATTAGGGTTCGTCTTAGGATCAACATGCAACAAACTGGCAGTTGATGTAATTGCACGATAAACATCTAAAACTGAAATTTCACTTGCTGGCTTTGCTAAACTCGCTCTAGCTACTCCCGGCTGATTATTTAACAGCCCTGCTTTTTTTAATTTTGACATTAAATTTCTCACAACACTAGCATTAGCTTCAATACTTGCCGCAATTCTAGTACTGCTTAAATCATCATTTTTGTATATATCAACATATGTTAAAATATGAATTGCATCGCTTAGTTTATATGAATGTTTCATCGCTATACCTCTCAAATCTAACTTTCTTCATTTTAACAAAGGTATAGTTAATACTCAACAAATTAGCGACCAATAACTTCTTTAATTGCTTCTGGCAAAGCTTTCAATTCATGACCCAATACATCTACCAAATCAGAAGTTTCTTCTGTAAGTTCACCTTGCTTGATTAGATCTTGAATCATTAAAATGAATCCAATTGTATTTTCATCTAGACCAGCTTTTTCTAAACCTGCCTTATAGTCTTCACTAGCAACATTTGTTACTGCGATTTCCTTACCATAAACTTCGCCGACAGCCTTAGCTAAATCTGCATAGCTTCTACTTGCACCAGCAAATTCATAGACATCTTTTGTTTCATCGCTAACAAGTACTTTTACTGCACCTTCTGTATATTCACGTTCCAATGCCCAACCTACTTTGCCATCACCAGCAGCATAAACAATATCTTCCCCATTTAAGAAACCAGCTTCGTTTTCTAAATACCAGTTATTACGCAAGAATGAGTGTTTAATGCCACTTTCTACGATTAATTTTTCAGTTGCAGTATGATCACTAGCTAATGCTGACTTTGCTTGATCAGCATGTGGGAAACTTGTATATGCCACAAAGTCTACTTTAGCTTCTTTCAAAGCATCTACTACGTTTGTATGTTGTTCCAAACGTGTTATTTTACCACCTGGTTGAGATGAAATAAATAATACCTTATCTAGTCCTTCAAAGGCTGAAACTAGACTATTCTTATCATCATAATCACCTTGATGAATTTCAATATCATCAGGAAGTAATTGCTTGGCTTTTTCTAAATTACGTGCGATTGCGACAACATTGTCTGCCCCTACCAAACCTGCTAATTCCTTAAATGCTACTTGACCAAAATGACCAGTTGCTGCTGTAATACCATATTTCATATTATCTTCTCCTAACTTGTTGTTTTATAATTAACAACTATAATATACAACCCTGTTGTTTTAATGTCAACAACTAAATACAAAAAAATAAGAAGTGAATTACAATAACTATCGTAATCACTTCTTAATAAAGCTTTTTTAAACACTTATTTGTTGAAACATTATAAAACCTGCCATAATAATGATAACTACTGGCACTGCTAATAATCTGTACTCTCTTGGTAATAGCTCTGGTAAATTATCCAATTTATTTTTTACACGCCAGTTCTTTTCTATTAAAATAATACTTTCACCCATAATTAATATCAGCAGTTCCCAGAGAAATAGCTGATATTTGTTTCCAAAACTATCAGGAATATTATCACTCACAAAATGCGTGCCGATTACTTGAGACGATATTCTTAAATAGTAGAATATTTCTAATAATACAATTAAATACGAAGAACGCATTAAAAGTTTAAATTTTTTCATAATTCCTTCACCAATATATAATCTGTTTGTATATCATCACCTAAAACAAAGTCATGTGATCCAACTTTTTCAAAACCAGATTTTCGATAGAATGCTTGAGCCTTTAAATTCTTTTCCCAAACACCTAACCAAACTTGCGATTTCTTTATTTTTTTCGCTACTGCTATAGCATGTTGCATCATTGATAGACCTATTTTTTGCCCTTGATATTTCTGTAACACATATATTCTTTGAATTTCCAATGCTTCAGGATAATCTGATTCTGTTTGTGCCGAACCGATATTTAACTTTAAGTATCCTGCAAGCTCATCATTGAAGTAGCAAAAATAATAAAAAGATTCTGGATCTGCTACTTCTGACTTCAACTTGTTAAAGTCATATTCTTCATTTAGAAACTTCGCTAAATCTTCAGCAGTATTTTGACTACCAAATGTTTCTGTAAAGGTTTATTTTGCTATTGTCTGTAATTTTTTTATATCTTCATCACTATTATTTATTTTCTTAATATTCATAGTAATCCCTCCTTAAGCCTGAAATCTTAATCCTTTAGGGAAAAAATTCTTTATAGTTCCATTAACTAATTTACCAAATGCAAAATTCTTTTCTTCACAACGTAGTAAATACCAACCATTTTTTCTAGTATTGCCACTCAAAAAGATAGTATTACCAGCTACATACTCTGTCCATTGATCTTTGGTTAACTCAATTACATTTTCTTCAGCCACTTCTTGTACTGCTAGAGCTAAGGCATAACTAGGTTCAAAACGATTTTTCTTGAAAGTCCCCAACATCAAACCTGGTCGAACATATTTCAACTTATTTATATCCAACCAATTTTTATTGTAATAGTAAAGATAGTCGCCATTAATACGTAAATCTTGATCAGCAAAGTTCAATTCCTGACTTGAAAAATCGGCTACAAATTTGTGCCATAAGTCCAACTCATCAGTTGAAATAGTTTTACTTTTCTTTTTCTTCTTAGACTTCTTTTTAGCTACGCTTGCAGCTTCACCATTAAATTTTAACTTAGCTAAAAATTGTCCCTCGCCCTCAAAATGATGTGGCATTAAACGAATTGTCTTTGTTAAGTCTTCATTGCCATCTGCAAATTCTGGGCGACCACTATCCATGCCATCATATTTAGTAATTGGTTCTAAAGTTAGATCATAGTTTTCTAGTAACCAAGCTACAATTTGCTCGTCTTCTTCTGGAGCAAATGTACAAGTTGAGTAAACTAACTCGCCCCCTGTTTTGAGCATTTTCATCGCTTCTTCTAAAATTAATTTTTGGCGATGAGCACATTCAGCAGGATAGTCCTTATGCCAATACTTAACTGCACTATGATCCTTACGAAACATTCCTTCTCCAGAACAAGGCGCATCAACTACAATCTTATCAAAATATCCCTTGAATACTTTTGCAAGATTATCTGGCGATTCATTGGTGATAATTACATTCTTGGCACCTATACGTTCCATATTTTCTGCTAGGATTTTAGCACGTTTAGTATTAATTTCATTACTTACCAATAACCCTTGATTATTGAGTTGTTCAGCAAGTTGTGTAGATTTTCCTCCAGGTGCTGCACACAAATCCAACACCTTATCCCCTGGTTGAGCATTTGCCACTGCCGCTACATACATCGCACTTAAATCTTGACTATATACATAACCTGCTTGATGTTCTAATGAACGCCCACTTACTTTACCAATGAATCCATCTTGAGCAAAAGGAACACTAGCAGTTAAATCATAATCTACATCTTTATAATGACGTTTCAAAGGATTTAGACGAAAACCAATCACGCTTTTTTCATCCAAACTAGCTAAGAATACCTCAGCTTCATCGCCCAATAATTTTTGATATTTCTCAATAAACTCTTTAGGTAAATCCATTCTTCCAATCTATTCCTTTACTTGTTTTTTTATTCTATCGTAAATTGTTAAGTAACAAACGATACTTCCGATTATTAACATTAAGGAGTTAAAAATAATAGTTCCAGTATAACTGTATAGAGTAAAGTATATCAAACCTAAAATTGTTCCTGCAATCATTCCTACAATTGCTAAAATTGTAAAGACTTGCCACTCTTGGAAAGTTGCGCGATTAACAGTTGCACGTGCAATAGCATATCTTCTTTTGTAAGATACACCCCATAAAATTGCTTCTGCCAAGAAAGCTGCAAAAATAAACAATAGAGCAACTAATTTACGAACTAATGAAGTTAACCATACACCCTTAGGAATACCCAATGAGTTAGTAAACATTGTCTTAACTTCTTTAGCGCCTAAGACATGTTTAATAACTTTTGCATCTAAAGGCTTTTCAGAATCTATCACAATTCGATAATCATTACTTGTTAAAGTCTTTAAAGTTGAAATTGCACCTGAAATAAAGATCTGATCATCTAAACTTGAAGAGCTTCGTTTTTCTCCCATAACTCCCAATACTGGTAAATAGCCTGAGTTTACTTTTAAATAATCTTGATCTTTAGGTTTGTATAGTTTTTTAGCGATATTCTTTCCTACTAAAGCTACTGTAACTTCTGAATTAAAGTCATTATCAGCAAAAAAACTGCCAGAAACCATTGGTGTAGTGCTGTAATCACCTTTTCCAAAGAAATAAGTTAGATTACTATTCTTCTTATCTTGATAATGAACTTGAACATCATCAATTTTGCTAGACTTAGAAATCTTATTATTAATATCTTCCAAAGAAGTTGTCCCTTTCATCACTACTTCATAGGCATTTTGTGAAAGGTTATGATTGTTCAATTGATTAACAATATCACGTTCTTGAATCTTAAAGAACACCCAAACACTACAAAAAGCTAATAAGCAGACATATAAAATGATCAACAACTTATTTCTAAATATTCTCATGATCCTGCTTACCTCTTACCAACAAACTTTTGATAATATTGATTAAATTTATTTGCCATTTCTAAAGTTGTTTCTTGGCTGACTTTGTGACCCGCATTCTCCGTTGTAGTTAAAGTAACATTTTCTGTATAACTTTTACCTATATTTTCACGATAAAAGTCCACCGTATCTTGATAAGGTACCATTTTATCTGCTGTACCATGCCAAAAATGAAGCGGACGACTAGCTAATTTTTCTAAATTCAAGGATAAGTCAAATGGTTCTAAAGCTGAAATTTGCTTATCAACTTCAGTGTCAGGCATTCCTTTAACCTGTGTAGCCGCATCAGCAACTAATTTCTTCGCAAATTTAACAGGTTTAGGACTACCCATTAGGCAAACTCCTGCATTTATCCATGGATATGTTGTCATTAAAGCGTTAGTTGTTATTCCACCCATTGATAAGCCACTAACTCCTACAAAGCCATCTTTAATTCCAACATTTTCACGATAGTAATCAACCAAAGTTGGAAACTCCTTAACTGAATTTAAGACAATTTTCCAAAATTCAAGAACATGCCCTTTTACATCGCCCTCTTGACGATCTCCATGATATAAAGCATCTGGTAAAATTACTCTAAATCCTTTTTTAGCAATTTCATAACCTTGAGTTAAAACTCTTTCTTTACATCCAGTCCAACCATGATAGAAAAAGACAAGTGGTAATTCTTCACCTAATTTCTCACTATCGCAAATTTCTAGGATTGGTAAATCATTAATTTCTTTTGTAATAATAGAAATCATGAACTCCGCCTCTTTTCTTACTATATAATGAATTAATTATACAACGAACTCTTTACTTCTCTCTAGTATTTCTAACAGCTTTATGTTAAATTTAAAACGTTACTGTTTTTATTACAGGTAAAAATTAAGATTAAGGACGTGAATAATTTGGAAAGAAAGTTAATTGCGATTGACTTAGACGGAACAACTTTAAATAACGAATCTAAAATTTCATCATATACTAAAGAAGTTTTACAAAAAGCTGCTCAAGCTGGCCATATCGTTTCAATCGTGACGGGTCGTCCTAATCGTATTTCTGAAAACTTTTACGATGAATTGAATATTCCTACTCCGATGATTAATTTCAACGGTGCTTTAGGACACATTCCGCATAAAAATTGGGATAAAGAATACATTGAAACTTTTTCTAAAGATATCGCACTTGATTTAGTAGCTGAAAAAGAAAAACTTGGAATCAAGATTGTCGCTGCTGAAAGTAAAAATTATGCTTTAGCTGATCAACCTAATAATATTATTCCTGACTTTTTCCCTGCGACTTTGAAAGCAAATGAAGTCTTAAATGCTATTAACTTGCAAAAAGATCCTTCTGCGATGACTATGTTAGTTGATGAACACAAATTACCTAATATTGTCGAAACTTTAAAAGCTAACTTCGGCGATAAGATTACAGTTGGTGTTTGGGGTGGTAAGAATCCAATTCTTGAGCTTTCCCCTAAAGGTGTCAATAAAGCTAAAGGCGTTGATTTCCTAGCTAAGACATACAATATTGATAAGAAGAATATCATTGCTTTTGGCGATGAACATAATGATGCTTCTATGATTGATTATGCCGGCTGGGGTGTCGTTATGCAAAATGGAACTGATAAACTAAAATCACTTGCTAACGATATTACTGAATATGATAATGAACATGATGGTCTAGCAAGATATCTTGAAGATTACTTGAAATTAGCATAATGCAAAAAACGATTTCTACATTACTAGAAATCGTTTTTTCTTATCTATTTTCCCATTCTTCACGCAAAACACCGTATTTAACAGAATCATAATAAGTATTTTGCCAATACCTGACTTTCCTTATTCGTCCTTCACATTTTAAACCCAGTCTATCAGCCAACTTCATCATACGCTGATTTCCAGACCAAGTAGTGAGTCCAATATGCGGTAGCGAAATTCGTTGAAATAACTCGTCAATCCAAAGTTCTAAAGCTTTGCGGCCAATTCCTTGACCCCATTTTCGTTCGTCATAAATAGCTAACCCAACTTCCAGCCAACGTTCTAGATATCCATCATCATAATAAGCAGAAACTGAACCGACCATTTCACCATCAACATAAATTATCTTTCGCATATCATTTTCAAGATAATCAAGTTCCCTACCAGCTACCCAATCTTTTCTAGTTGGATAGTGATTATAGAAATAAGGCCCATTCCAATTTCGCCATTCTGCTTTAGGATCAGAAAAAGCTAGCTCCCAAAACTCAAGCGAATGGTTCATATCTAACTTTTTTAGTTCAACTACCACATGCTCACTTCCCAGTTAATTAAAGAATTTCATTGCGAATCATATCTTCGTAACTTTCACGTTTTACAACCAAACGAGCTTTACCGTCTTCAACAAAAACAATTGCTGGACGTGGATTGCGGTTATAGTTACTTGCCATAACATAGCCGTAAGCACCAGTTGATAACATCGCAATCACATCGCCAGGTTCTGTCTTAGGAAAATCATAATCTTTAATCAAAATATCTCCAGATTCACAGAACTTACCTACAATTGAAGCATTTTGTGCTATCGGTGCATTTGGATCTTTAGCTAAAACAGCATCATATTCAGCACCATATAAGGCTGGACGAATATTATCACCCATACCACCATCAACTGCAACAAAGCTTCCAACACCTTCAACATCTTTGCGTGAGCCAACTGTGTATAAACTTACACCAGCCTCACCAACAACTGAACGACCTGGTTCAATCCAGATAGCAGGCATTGGATAGTTTAATTCCTTACTCTTTTCTTTGACTGCTTCAACAATGATCTTAACAAAGTCTTTTACATCTAATGGTTCGTCTTGATCAGTATATCTAATTCCAAAACCACCACCAAGGTTAAGTACTTCAGCTGTAAAATCATATTTTTCCTTCCAAGCACTTAAGAAGTCCATCAATTTCTTAGCTGCTTCTACAAAACCGGCAGTTGCGAAAATTTGTGAACCAATATGACTGTGAACACCTAGTACTTTAAAACGAGGGTTAGCCAATGTTTTTTCTAATGCTTCACTTGCTTGTCCACTTTGTAAGTCAAAACCAAATTTAGATTTAGCTTGACCTGTTGAGATATATTCATGAGTTTCAGCATGGATACCTGGTGCTAAACGCAATAGGATATCAGCTGTCTTATTCTTTTCTGTAAGTACTTCATTTAATAAATCAATTTCATAAAAATTATCAACAATTATATAACCAACGTTACTATCAACTGCCATTTCTAATTCAGCACGGGATTTATTATTGCCATGAAATTCCAACTCTTGTGGATCCATTCCACCTTTTAAAGCTGCATAAAGTTCTCCGCCAGAAACAACATCACTTCCAATACCACTCTTAGCCACCAAGCCATACATTGCTAAACTTGAAAAAGCCTTACTAGCGTAAGAAATGTGATATTTAACATTTTCTTCTTCAAAACCTGCTTTAAACTTTGCAATTTGTTCTTTGATTTTAGCAACATCATAAACAATTGTAGGTGTGCCAAATTCTTTAGCTAGTTCTAAAGAGTCAAGTCCCCCAATTGTGTAATGTCCTTCACTATTTACTGGAATTTCTCTTTTCATAATTATAGTTAATTCTCCTTTCAACTAATTGCACAAGATGTATTTTTATTAATTCTAACATATTGATAATCTTTTTCCCACTTAATTTTAATGACAATAAAAAAAGACTAACTTTCAATAGTTAATCTCTTTTATAATTATTAATTATTTTTCTTCACTCTTTAATACACCAGCAACACTGTAACGGTTCTTCTTCATTTCACTTAAAACAACATGTACGTGTTCTGCTGGAGCACCTGTATTCTTAGTAACTGCATCTGTAACGTCTTTTACTAAGTTCTTTAATTGTTCTTCTGAACGACCTTCGATTAATTCAATATGTACTAATGGCATAATAGTCCCTCTTTTCTTAATTAACTAACTTAATTAAATCAGAAAAGCTATTACTTTTCAAATTATTTTTATCCATTCTTACGATATGTTAAAATTATACAGTAATAATATTTATACAAGGGGCGAAAATTGTGAAAATTCAAAAAAAATTATCTGCTTGTACTAGCATTTTAGTTGGAAAAAAAGCGATGGCCGACAATTCAACTATCATCGCTCGTAATGAAGATGCGAAAACTGCTTGGCCTAAACATCTTACTGTTCATGAGCATAAAGAATTCGAAGAAGAGCAAGTTTTTGTATCAAACGATAACAAGTTTACAATGCCACTTCCTAAGGTTAGATTTAGATACTCTGCTACTCCTGAATGGACTGATAAGTTTGGCTTATTCGAAGAAGATGGAATTAACGAATATGGTGTAGCAATGAGTGCTACTGAAAGTGCCTACTCCAATCCACGTGTACTTGGTGCTGATCCACTCGTTGAAAATGGTATTAGTGAAGAAGCAATGGTAACTGTTGTTCTTCCATATATTAAGTCTGCACGTGAAGGTGTTGCACGTCTAGGAAGCATTATCGAAAAATATGGTACTAGTGAAACAAACGGTGTCCTCTTCTCTGATGAAGATGAAGTTTGGTACTTTGAAAGTGGTAGTGGTCATCATTGGGTTGCACAACGTATTCCAGATGATTGCTATGCAGTAGTAGCTAATCAATTAGCTATCCAAAAAGTCGATCTTGATGATCCTGATAATTTCATGTATTCCAAGGGTATTGTACAATTTGTATACCAAAATCATTTTGAAGTTGATTTTGATAATTTTAACTTCCGTAATGTCTTTGGTACACATGAATATAGCGATGAAATTTATAGCACTCCTCGTGTATGGTACGGTCAAAAATACCTTTCTGGTGATAATGATCAAGATCCAATGAGTGAAGAATTACCTTTCATTCGTAAAGCTAATCGTTTACTCCATTTGGATGATATTGCCTATGTATTAGGTTCTCACTACCAAAATACACCATATGATCCATTAAACAATGATAATGCTGATGGTCATAAGTTCCGTCCTATTAGTTTAGCTGCCACTCAAGAATCACATATTCTACAAATTAGAAGTGGTATGCCAGTTGATGTACGCGGTATTCAATGGTTATCAATGGGTGTGACTGCTCAAAGTTCCTATATTCCATTCTATCCTGCAGCTACTGATGTCCACCCTGCATATAAAGTAGGTAGTGAAACCTATGATGATAAGTCTGCTTATTGGGTATACAAATTAGCTGGAGTGCTAGTTGATGCGCATTACAAAGAATTCGGTAAAATGTTAAAAGATACTCAAAAAGAAGTTTCAATCTTACTTAACAATAAAGTTCATGAAATTGACGCTAAGGCCCTTACGCTTTCTGGTCAAGAACTAAGAGATTACCTAACAACAGAAAGTATTGCTTGCCAACAAATTGGACTTGATAAATACAATGAATTGATAGCTAAACTAATTACAGCTTCAACCGCTTTATCTCCATTATCATTTAAAGTTGATGTCAATCTTTAATGAGGTCATATTATGGAATATAATTTTGAAAACAAATTTGTTGAAACTGATGAAGCAATTATCTTTTTCGACAATTATATTAATATTGATAATCCTAAAGAGAAATTTGTGATTATTAGTCACTTATCAGCTGATAACTTAGCTTATTTACAGCAAGCAACTTTGCCTACAAAAACATTTGTATCTCAAAATTTATTTTTACTATTACAAAAATTAACTAAATTTGAATTGATAGCTAATTTAAATTTAGATCTAAAGGTTCTTCCTTATGGATTTGCTGTATCCGTTGCTGATTTGAAAATTACTGCACTCAATAACGATGATGGTTTATGGGGATCAATGGCTCTCTATTTGGAACATGATCATCAAAAATTAGGCTATGTTGCTAAATTTGATATTCATGGAATCCACAAAAAACGTATTAAAGCTTGGAAAAAGTTCTTTTCTCAACAAAAATTGGACTACTTGATTTTAGGTTATCAAGATTGCGATGATAGTGATAATTATCTCTTTAAAACTGGCCAGTTAAAAAATATTGAAAAGACTTTAGAACAAACAGATGATACTCAAATTTATTTGGAAATGACTCCTTTTGATCCTGAACAATTGGTAAAAATTGACGATTTAGCACATCGCCTAGATTATCAAATTAAGTGGCTACCTGGCTATGCTGAGTTAATTTCTTATTTCAAACAACTTGATTTTAAAGAAAACTCCCCTGCTGCAACTGATAAAACTTTAATTCAGCGTGAAACTCAAACTCATATTGCTGATGATTTGACTATTAGTTCTCCATTATTAACAGAAAATGGTGAGATTGATTTTATGAAGAATTTTGCTTATCCAACTGAAGCTGAGCTAAAAGAAATTTTGAAATATATCGCAGCTAAACAAGTATATTTTGTTTAATGCTTTAAACTAGACTGAGAATTTTCTCGGTCTTTTTTATTATTTTATGCTATGATTAATCGTGGTGATTAAATGGAAAAAGCAGTTTCATTAAACTTTATTTCAGTTCCAAGTGATCAATTACAACTAGCAAATGTAGGACGCTCAGATACATTGAGTGGACATAAGTATGGACCAGCAGTTAGACCATATTACCTTATCCACTATATCTTAGCTGGTTCTGGAACATTTAAAACTGATCAATCAATCTACAAATTACATGCTGGACAAGGTTTTCTAATTGAACCAGGACAAGAAACGACCTATATTGCCGATAAAAATACGCCTTGGTCTTATGTGTGGATTGGCTTTTCTGGTAATTTTGCTGATCAACTTATGCAGCAAATTCCACTAAATCAACATGAACCAATCTTCAGTTTAAATGATCCCAAACGTTTAATTGAGTTAGTTAATTTATTGTTATTAAAGTCAGTTAATTCAACAACAAAGAAATTACTCAATCTTAGTTATTTGTTGGAATTTTTGAGTATTATTTCCAATGCTACAATTATATCTCGTGAATTAACCACTTCTATTTCTGATGTTTATGTTGAGAAAGCTATTTCTTTAATTAATAAAAACTTTCCTAACATCTCGGCTGCTTCATTGGCACAAATGATCGGACTAGATAGAAGTTATCTGGGGAAGAGATTTAAGAAAGTAACAGGAATGACACTTCAAACCTATTTGAAAAATTATAAAATTACACAAGCACGACATTTAATTGAATCAACAAATCTTTCTTTGCTTGAAATTTCTCAAAGATGTGGCTACCAGCGAGTTGATTCCCTAGCAAGAACTTTTAAAGCTACCTATGGTTTAACACCTAGTGACTTCAGACTACAACAAAAAGAGCTTCTAACATTATGATTTTCATTAATGCTAGAAACTCTTTTTTTACTATCTTAACAGCGGCTCAGAAACATGATTATTAAACCACTGAATCATAGGTCCCATAAAGAAGGCTGTAATTAAAGTTCCTATTCCTACAGTAGCCCCAAAAATTAAACCTATTGTTACGCAAAAGCCATCTGTTATAACTCTATGATATTTAAAAGGCAATGCCCTATACCTATCTGCAGATATTAAAGCAATTGCGTCATATGCTGATACACCTAATGCTGCTGTAAAATATAGCGAAGCTGCTAAACACATTAATCCTAACCCTGACAGTAATAGTATGATTCGAATTAAATATGTTGGAGCTTTTACAAAACCATTCAAAAAAGCTAATGTATAGTCAGCTATTATTCCTGTTAACAGCAGATTAGCCAGTGTGGTATAGCCAAGATAACTTCTTTTTAAGAAAATTACAATAAGCAATAAAATAGAAGTTACTATTAAGTAAAAAGTTCCATAACTACTGCCAAAAATATTTGCAATTCCCGTAACAAAACAACTAAACGGATCCAAGCCTAAAGCTGAATCTTGTAGAATTCCCACAGAACAACCACATAAAGTTGTTCCAGATATTGCCATTATGCGTTTTTTTGTCAGTCTAGTCACTTAATTCCCCACACCTTTCTAAAATAAATAGTTTACTATAAAAATCAGTTGTTTCTTGATTTTGACCAGCAGAGGCATCTGTTGTAACTAAACCTATATTAGCTAACTCATCACCAGTAAAATTACCCAAGTATGAACCTAACTCTTCTTGGACATTATATAAAGTATCTGCATCTAATCCTGGTAAGCATAGTCGTCTGTATTCGCAATTTACATCATTTAAAATCTTATAGTATCCTACTATTGCTTGTGATTTATCTTCAGATACAACCATCCAAGATACAATATTCCCTTCAAAAGGACTCTTTAAACGATAAAAAGTGCCATATTGGAATATACTACGATATTTTTTCATAAGTTCGATTTGTTTCTTAATACTTGCTAACTCTGTTGAACTTAATTTATCTAAATCAAGTTCATATCCAAAAGCTCCAAAGAAGGCAACATCTCCTCTTATCTTTAATGGAGTATTTCGTCCTAACTGTTCATTAGGTGAAGCTGAAACATGTGCTCCCATCATACTCTGTGGATATCCAAAACTCGTTCCATACTGAATTTTTAAACGCTCAATTGCATCGCTATCATCACTCGTCCAAGCTTGTGGAGCATAATACAACATTCCAGCATCAAATCTTCCTCCACCACTTGCACAAGATTCAAATAGAATTTTTGGATAACGTTCAATTAAGCGTTCATATAAATCATAGACACCTAAAATGTAGCGATGCATGATTTCTCCTTGTTGTTCTGGAGGATAAGCTATTGAATAACATTCAGTAATATTACGATTCATATCCCATTTAATATAATCTATCTCACCTTCATCTAAAATCTTAACTAACTGTTCATAGATATTATCGACTACTTCTTTCCTTGAAAAATCTAATACATATTGTTTTCTACCATGTGAAGCATGTCGTTTAGGCGTTTCGATAATATAGTCTGGATGTTTTCGATAGAGATCACTATCTTTATTGACCATTTCCGGCTCAAACCATAAACCAAACATCATCCCCAAATCATGAATTTTCCTTGATAAACCTGAAATTCCATTTTTTAGTCGATTTCTATTAACGTACCAATCACCTAGACCTGCTGTTTCTTTTGTTCTCTCTCCAAACCAGCCATCATCTAATACAAATAATTCAATTCCTAATTTTTTTGCTTTCTTCGCGATAGATAATAGTTTTTCTTCAGTAAAGTCAAAATAAGTAGCTTCCCAATTATTAATCAAAATTGGACGTTCTTTATCTCTCCAATATCCTCGAGCTAGCCTAGTCGTATACAATTTTTGGAAAGTCTGGCTAAGTTGGTTTAATCCTTCGCTAGTATAAGCTAAAATTGCTTCTGGTGTTTGGAACGTTTCATTTGGCTTTAAACACCAGCTGAATTGAAATGGATCTATTCCAATTTGTAAACGAGTTACTGAATATTCATCTACTTCTGCTTGAGCTAAAAAGTTACCACTATATACAAAACTGACCCCTAAAGCTTCACCTTGTTCTTCTGTCGTAAATGGTCTTTTTAGGATAACAAAAGGGTTCTGCATATGACTTGAAGCACCTCTAGCACTATTTATTGCTTGAATCCCTGGACGCAAAGGTGTCTTATGTAAGTGTCTTTCTCGACCCCAAGCACCTGAAAATTGTAACCATTCATAATTAGCATCCGGCAAATCTAAATTTAAACTTAGTGCCGTTTTTAACTGATATTTTTGATCACTATTATTACTAAACTTCACACTTCTAGCAATTGCAGCACTATTTTCAAAAATAGTATATTGTAAGCACAACGTAACTTGAATTAATTCATCATACAAATTTATTTCAAGTGTAGTTGCTTCACTTTCATCTTCTACATAAGTTGCTGGTAATCCTGTTAATTTTCTCTTCCCAGCATAAATTTTATGAGAAACATATTTAAAATCAGTAATTCGACTGCCATTAGGTTGTTTTATATCAAGTGCTGGGCGTCGTTGATCTGTCGTACCATAAGCTGGATATTCTTGTTTTACGTTTCCTAATGAAAATGAATAGTCATCATCGAAAACATAGGAAGTAACTGGACGATATGTATTCTCTACTAAATAGTCATGATTTCCTCTATTAGGAATGCGCTTCCCAAAATATAATTGTCCTAGCTGTTCATTAGCTAAAATTTTAATTAAATAACTAATTTTGTCATTATACAAGTGAAACTCTCTGCTTTGTTTGTTATATGTAATTGGCATACTAATTTCCTCCTGACTTATATCTTCTAACCACTTTAAATATAACGAATCTTACATCTAAATGTTCCGCTATTTGCGACTTAGAAACTGCAAAAAGCGTACTCATTTCATTGCTCAAAATTCATTTTTACAATAAAAACACCTCATAACTGTCAGTTTTACCTAACAATTATGAGGTACTAAATTATAATTTCATGAATAAGATTGGATAAGGATTCCCTTGCTCATCTATTTCAGATCTTTTATAAACCTTAAATCCCATATGCTCATAAAATCCTTTTGCTTGTGGGTTCTGTTCATTAACAACTACTTCTTTTACACCATATTTTGTTATACCATGCTCTAATAATTTTCTTCCTAGTCCTTTGCCTCGTTCTCTGGGATCGATGAATAGCATTTCTAATTTTCCATCACCAATCCCCATAAATGCTATTGGAACTCCATTGGCATCACTTTCGATAATTAAATGTGGAACTGATTTTAAAGCCATTGGTACAAAATTCTTAACTTCTTCTATTCCTTTATTTGATAGAAATAGATGAGTTTCCCTTACTGATTTTTCCCATACATCAATTAACTTCTCAATTAAGGAAAGATTTCGATTTTTAATGTTAATTTCTTCCATAACTATGCCTTTCTTTTTTACTTATTCATTACTTCCTTCAGTCAGCATTCTATAATATATTACAAAAAATTCGACTCTCAATCTTGCATTCACAAAATTAAAAGTCGAATTTATATTTTCATTTAGAAACTATTTTCTAGTTTCTTCTGCTACTTATTTAAATTCTTTAAAACTATGTACTTCTTTGGGACTTATATAATCTTGAGGTACTTGCCAGAAAAATCCTTGTTGCAACTTGATATTGTGGCACAACATCTCTTTAGCTGCGATATTATCCTCAATACCTTCAATTACCAACTCAACATTATTGGCCTTAGCAAAATTTATCCAAGACATAATGAAGAGATTTTTCGTCTTTGAGTCTGTGCTATCGTCATTAAAAATTAACAAGGATAACTTAACCCTATCAATACCTTTAATATTTTCTTGAACAACTTTAAAACTATATTGTCCAGAACTAATATCATCTAAAGCTACACGATAGCCTAAATCTTTTATATGCTTAACTGTGTCAATTAAACCCTTTTTCAAGTTTAATTCTTGCGATACACGCTCTGTAATTTCAATTGTAATTTGTTGGTTGTACTCAACCATTTTGTTCAAAAAATCCCAGGTTGATTGATACAAAAATTGATGTGGATCAATATTTATATCTACTCTAACTTTTTTGTCTGTTAAAACTTTCTTTATTTCAGGAGTAAACCATTCCCAAAACATTTGATTACAACTTTCATTATTTACAATCTTTTCAAATATTGCAGCAGGGAAACTCTTTTTATCCTTCGACCGCAACAATACCTCGTAATCAGATATTTCAAATGTATCTTCATTAACTATTCTGACTATAGGTTGAAATGCTAAAGTTAGATTATCCGGTGCTATGTTTAAAGTAGAATTCATTCCATCTCCCCCTCTAGTCAAATCTAATCCCACTAGTTAAATTATATACTTATATTATCATTATGTAAATAATTTTAATATACAATTCAACCTATATAACTAAACGTCATATTGAAGTACATGTTGAGCAGAGTCAATAAATTGGCTGACACTCTTTATCTTATCTTCATTGTATTCAACAACTCCGATAGAAATTTGAATATCATACTTTCCTAATTCCTCATCTTCATGTAGTAAAGTAGTTACTCTTTGCTTAATTCTATCCATCGCTACCATCGCTCCATCATAATCTGCAAATAATAGCACTCCCCATTGAGGCACACCACCTACGCCATCAATACTGTAGACAATATCATTATTTCTAAAACTCTCAGATAAAATATCTGATAATCTTTTGATCAAATGATGTTGTTGTTCTTCTGTTAAAATATTCATAATTTGGTGGAAGTAACGAATTGAAATTATTCCCGTTGAAACAGGAATATCAAAACGTTTATGCGTTTCAATAAACACTTCTGCATCTTGACGATAAGATCTCATAGTACGCAAGTCTGTCTCACTATTATATCCCAGATTACGTGCATTACTTTCTCTAAGACTTAGATTTTCTTCTTGTAGTTTTTGAAGATTTCGTGTCATAAAGCTTACTAATAGTGACCAAATCAGTGGTAAAAAAATCCAGACAATTAACCATAAATCTAATTCTTTTCCTAAGACCACATCTGCATATAAAACGTAACTTCCTTGAATAAAGACAAACAGTAAATTAAAGATTAATCCAGCTAATAAACCGAGAAAATAAGTAATCAATACTAAGAAACAAGTAATTGCTAAGAAAACACAATTCAAAATCATCAAATTAGATGAAATTCCAACGAAAATAGCTGTCATGATTGAACAAACTAACAACAAGATAATATAAATATCAGTATTTAAACTATAATTCTCATTTCTTCTCATCATTTTTATCCTTTCTTAACAGATTATTTTTCCATAGAACCATAAAGATTGCTGCAGCTAGCAAAGCAACAAAGATTAAAGCAATTACTAAATAAATGATCAACTTGGTATTCTTGTGAATTGTTTGTTTCAAAGATACCTTCTTGTCTAAATCAGCTTTCTTCTTGAAACGATAATTATAAATATTATTATCATTATCAACTACAATTGCATCGCCACCATGTTCAACAATTGTCTTTTGGTAATTAATTTGAGTTGAAGCTAGATAAACGTCTTTAGATGTGATACCAGTTACAACTAACATACCTCTCTTATCATTGTAAGGCGAACGCAATAATTGAGCTGTACCCATTGTCTTACCGTAATCATATTCGATACTCAATTTTTCATTAGAAATAAAGCTTGTATATTTCTTATTGTATTGGAAATAAAGTTTGTCATTTAAATTCTTAATCATAGAATTTTGACTAGGTGTTCCCAATACGATTACATTGCTGTTCTTTAATGTTTCATCATCAGGTTGTTGACTATAGAATTCAATTTTTCCAGTATTACTCTTGGCATAGATACCAATCAAATTGAAAATATTAGACAATGCTTCAAAATCATTTGTTGTCATCTTTCTAGGCTTAACAACTGCTAGATTACTATAAGTGTTGTTTCTAATGAATAAACTTGGATAATTTGAAAATAGGATATCGTTCTTTTCAATAGACTTGACAAAAATCTTGGAGTTAGTATTAATTGCTGCCCAAGGTGTCTCACTATTGTCTGACTTAGTAATTTGACTTGGTTCTAAATCAAAAGCTACCCTGACAGAGAAACCACTGCCTATCTTCATATTATTAGGAATATTGAAGGTTAGTTCATCATTATCAGCATTATCTTTAGTTAACTTATAGCTACCAATGTTGCGGTTATTGATATATACAGTTGCTAAAGAGTTATTAAAATTCAAGTTCTTTGAATACTTCAAACTCAATTTTACCTTACTACCATAGGAGTTGCTTTGACTAGCTGGTAAAGCAACAAAAAATGTTTCTTCGTGATGTCCACTTCCAGTTAAAGTTGCTCCTTGATTAGTCAATTGGTAACTTCCATCGTAATGTAAACTTGACATATAAGTTGCTGTCTTAGAGCTTACATACTTAACTGGCTTTTTAGTTTCTGTCATTAATTCTGTATTAGCCATAAAACGAGTTGCTTTTTGCAACATTTCATCATCTAAGGCTGTTATTATCAATGTGTATTTATTCTTACTATACACTAATCTTAAACAACCACGATTCTTCAATTTATCTACAGAGAACTTACTCTTATAATTCTTAGGTAAATTGTCATATTTAGCGATAATAACGCGATAATCTGCATCCTTAACTCTACCATCATTGTATGGTAAAATTCTAACTTTGTCTGTATCTGTTGCGATTGTTCTAGTTACCCCAGTTAAAGCATAAGTTGCAGCTGACAACTCAGCATCGCTAGGCTGTTGAGGAACTGCAATAACAGATTGTCCAAATGAAATTGTATCTGCCCCTGAAAAATGGTTATAGAAAGACTTTAAATAATAATCTGGTTGCTTCAAATTATATTGGAAGTTAACATTTGACTCTTCATAAATTGTTAACCAGTTAGCAGGTGTTTGTACACTAACCGTTGATTTATCAGACTTATTCAAAATTTGTCCGTAAATTTTAAGATTATTTGCCCCCTTAATTAAATTTAGAGGAATATCAATTTGCTTAGTTTGAACACCATCTTTTATTTCAGGTCTAAATGAGTAAAATTTAACCCCATTAATTGATACTGTAATGTCAGATGTTTGATCATCAGCAATTTGTGAAACTTGGTAACTCAAGTTCAAAGTTGCTTTCTTAACATCCCAGTAATCGATTTTTGTAAAATATGTATTATCTGACACAGATTTCCCTGAAAGAGTTTGCGTTGAATTTTGAAATGGTTGCGTATAACTCTTCATGTCATCTGCCTTAACTTGTGTACACAACGAGATCATCAAAACTAACATTGATAAAATCGCAATGAATAATTTTTTCTTCATTCTATTCATACCTCTGTGTTTTATACCATTTAGCTTTTTTATGAAAAATTTGTTCTTGAACATACATGATCATGCCATAGAAGGCCACTATTAACCACATTTGACTATAGACTAGATACATCAAGACAATGATTAATAAATTTTGGAGTGTCATCTCACCTTTTTCTGTTGTAATAGTTATAAAAGTTCCTAATACAAATAAGATAACCGCAAAGAACCATAACCAATTACTAAAACCATTAATTGATGTATGAACTAATCCAGATACTGATAGAACAAAAACTGTATCTGAAATAACTAAAGATGTCATTAATAGAAAATAAATTGATAAAAAGTATATCAAATCAAATCGAATAGCCTTACTCTTAGGATTAAATAGTAATTTCAAATTTTTTAAAATCACATAAATATTACCTTTAACCCATCTCGTTCTCTGTCTAAACCAAACCACAAAAGTTTGCGGCTCTTGCTCCCAGGTAACAGCTGCCGGTTGAAAATTAATGTGATAACCCATTAAATAAGTTCTAAAACTTATCTCTGTATCTTCTGCCAGGGCTTTTACGTCCCAACCACCAATTTTCTCCAGTAAACTACGACGAATAACAAAATTAGTTCCTGGTATTGTACATAAATTAAATAGTTTTTTTCTACCTGCTTGTGCCATCCATTGAAATGACAGAGTCTCAATATTAATAAATCGTGTTAATAAACTAGCATTCTTATTACGTGTCCTGAATTTTCCGATTACTGCTCCAGCTTTATCGTCAGCTAATAATTCAGCTACCAAAATACGTAATGCTTGTTTTTCAGGAGTATTATCAGCATCATAAACTGCGATAATAGAACCCTTAGCTTCTTTTAAGCCAATATTTAAAGCATTAGACTTTCCTTTTCCCCCGGTTATATTATCAGTATTGATAATATTAAGATTTCGGTTAGGATACTTACTTTGTACCTGTGCTAAAAGTTCAGCTGAATTGTCAGATGAATTATCATTAATTACAATAATTTCATATTTATCTTGAGGATAGTCCAATGCTAGCAATGATTTTACCGTTCTAACAATTACAATACCTTCATTATGTGCAGGAACCATAATTGTTACGAATGGTGCATCTGCTGGTAATTTATCGTGAACTTTCATTGTTAAATAATTCATATAACCAGCAAAAATCAAGACAACATTAACCGCTAAAATTGTCCAAATTGAAAAAATACTGATAAATAATAATATATCAAGTAATGACAACTACTTTCCTACTTTCTTTTAAATTTATCCCAATAAACTTTGCGACCTTTATAAATAAGTAAGACAAAGCCTATCAAAGTTACTAAAATGAAGACTGTTAAGAATTTACCTTGATAAGATAAGATTAAATTCAAACCAGTTTCTTGGTATTCTTTGTGTTTATGTTTCTTTTGAACTGGAGCTGTATCGCTAATATTTTGTTCATTACCATTAACAAAATACGTTCCAGCGTGGTATTCCAACTTCATTTTTGCAAAATTCATTTCCCTTGAATTATCTTCTGCAGCTGGATTTTCCCAACTTAATTCTGAATTCGAAACACTCTTCTCAACCTTACGTAATTCCGACAATGTTCGTGGCATTTTTATATTCAATGCTGTCGGTAAAGTGTAATTTAAATTATTTGCCTTAGTCAAAGATACCGTCGTTTTAGCTTTATCCAAATCTTTTAAAGACATTACATAATATGCCTTATCGAATTCTTGACTATAATCTGTTTGCTCAACTTTGGGATATGTTTTAGGATCTGGCAATAGTAAAACATTAGAAGCTGATTTTAATCCGACTTTTCCTAAAACTGCATCCTGATTCCAATGATTAGGCGTAGATAAACCGGTTGGGTAAACACCACTTCTTACCATTAATTGCAAGCGTTCGCTCATTGTTGCCTTTAAGTTCTGCGCATTAATTTCTTTACCAGTATAAGAATATAAATATGGTACTCGCATAAAAACAATTCCATTTTTCAATTCAATCATTCTTAAAGAATACATATATTTCTTATAAGCAAATTGATTGGTATTACCTTCGACATTAGTTGCACTGACTGCAAAAGGAACATTATTACGATACAAATCATCCACTAACTTATCAAGATATTCTAGATTACTTGTTGGTGTAACGTTATTAATTACTAATAACGGCCTACTATCTGTCTTAGCATTAAACAAATCAGCAATTAATTTCTCTTCACAATTAACTGCTAAGCCACTAGTATTCCAAAATGGTAGGAAAGCATTATTATCTACTTTGACCCCATATGGCAAAGTTTTTTGATTCCCTACATTTTGCGTATTCAAAACACCATATTTATCACTGCCAGCAACGTCTACCAAATATTCCATCCGATTAGTATATGGTATCTGTTCTGTTATTCCATTATCTGACAATGTTAACTGTTGCCTAATAATCATACCTTTTTTGGAATGTAAAACTTCTAGTTCATCATCTTGCAAATTAGGTCCAATATGCAACTTAGTACCTGAGAATTTAGCTCTATCATGTGTAAAGCTATCATTACTTAAATCAGCTTCCTGCCAATTAATCAGAGTTACTACTCCCCGATATTTGTTATCGCTCAATTCTCCACTTCGGTAATTTTCTAACATAACTGTTTTTACCTTTAATCCGTCTGCCGTTAACATTCTTTGAACAGAATCAATTTTTTTAGAACCGTTATAATAGACATTTTCACTATCATACACTAACAAAACTGGTCGATTATCATCTGCCTGTACTGGAATATGTATACTCAAGATGCTGAGAATTGACAAACAAATTAATAATAAATATCTTTTCAATATTCACCCTCCCTCGAAGGATGCCAAAAATTATGATGTAAGACATCTGAAATTATCTGCAAGAAAATAAAGTTTAATGATAAAGGTACCATTAATAAATGCTTAGCTAAATCAGCATCACCGTCACCAACAACCGCTGTAATAAAGGTCCCTATTACCATTGTTGTATATCCAATTACCATAAAAACTTTGATTGCAGATTCCATTTCATTACTTTTTACGCTAATAACAAAAATTACTATATATAAAGCAACTAAAACTACACATAATGTCATATAGAAAGCAAACTTTTTAGGGAAGAAAGCCTTCATCATCGCTCCATATAAAGTAAAGTATTGCACTTGTTGATGCGGTTTTGCACCAGATTTTTTAGTAAAATCACCGACCGCTTTAATTTGTACTAGGTAACCATCACGTGCAGCTACGTCTAACATTTCATTAAATTGTTGCTCATGTGTTAGATAATATTTCAAAATCCAAGCAAAATTATATTTTGGAATAAAATCCTTGGTTATGTTTTTAGACTTAATAGATGTTGCGGCATAAGTTTGGGTATAAATATCCCCTTTCAACAATCCATATTGACGAGATATTCCACCCTTTTCTAGAGAATTACCCGGATCTTGTTCTTTTAACATTACTCCTCGAGTCATTGATTGATAACTATTAATATTACTAAATTGATCTGTAATCATTACATAAGTCGCAATCCCTGATCCCAATAAGATTAAACAAGAAATTGGAATTAGTAATCTAGACAATTTATTTCTATACACAAAATAAATTCCGATTGTAACTACAACTAAACTCAATGCTAATGGTGCATTTTGCTGTTTAACAGTTACCAATGCTAATGATGCCAAAAAATACACTGCTAGCATATACCAACTACGAGCAAAATGTTTTTTCATCAGTAATAATAAAGAAGCTGTAATATACATCATTGCTATTATCATAACTGGTTCAGCGAAAAAAGAGTTAAAATACAGTGTTAGCGATGAATCAGCAAACATAAAAACTACAATTAACGCTATTACATAATCTACATTTTTGCGCCTATTTGAGTTTGTTACAGCTAGAGTCAGTAAGTAAATTGCCCCTAAATAAAAGACATAATAAACTAATCCCATAAACCTAATATCAAACACTGTTTTGCTGTAGAATAACTTATTTAACAATACTGCTGTTTTTACAAAAATCCCCTGTGAGGAAAATAGCATCGCAATGTGTTCATTGTAGTATTTAAATAACCCATAATGTTGCGTTAAATAAGTTGTATACTGGTAATTCTTCGTATCTAATGGGTAGATTCCATTAATATAAATTACCCTGGCAAAATCCCCGTTATCTGCATATCCATTAATTGGAGATACAAATAACAAATACCCCACTATCACTGCTGCTAAAACGCAGGCTAGTAGGGGCGGAGAAATATTTTTCCTAAATTTTTCTATCATTACTCACATTCCTATTGATTTAATGCTACTAAAGCATTCAATTCATTAAATGAATATACCTGTCTAGTCTTACTATCTCCAAAACTTCCGTAAATTTCAGATTTCTTATCTGTAACTTGCATCGATAGTAAAACTTTTTTTGCAGCATCATACAATTGGTCATCATGAACTGCATTTCCTATCATCATCGCAATTGCATAATTAGCTGCCGAAGTAGACTTATCTTCTGCCCTTCCTGTAATAGAATAAGTATTGTATAAAGTTTGTGTGTCTACTTTTTGTTTCACCCAATTCAAACTATCTTTAGGTAACTTATCTACCTCAGCTAAATGTAAAAATGTTATTAAAAGCTGAGGAGTTACCAACTTATCTTTAGCATATTTTTTATCCTTTAAATTATAGCTTTGATAATATACTGGCACTTCACGACTAATTTTACCCTCTTCCACTACTCGTAAAGCTTTGTGATAACTCCTTGAATCTAATTTCTTCAAAACAGATAAATCTTGGTAACACAAAGTAACCAACTGATTGTGGGTCTTACTATCAAGACTATACATATCAGTCAATAAGCCTGCTTGTTTCACTCTTATACTTAATTTCTTGTATAGATCTTTAACTTCAGACTGGTACTTTTTTGTGTGATTAACTTTATCATAAGTCATCAATGCAGATATGATGCGCAAATCATCTACTGTTGCATTAACTTGATATTTATCTGGATGTTTGGCATCAAAACGATATAAGAATACTCCTTGACGATAAAAAGTTTTCTTCGTTAACGCATAGAATGCTCTAAACTTCTTATTTTGCTTTGTTTCAGCTAAATATTGCAGATAATATCCAGATGATTCACTTAAATATTGATGACCTGTTGCTAAAGTATCATCATTGCCTATTTTTGCTAAATAATTAGTATATATCCCATATTTTCCTGTTAGCTTATTATCTATAAAGTGAACCAGTGTTTTGTTAGAAGTAACTGTATCTGCCTTAACTAAATTTGAAAAATTAGTAGCTAAGAGGCATATCAGTATCAGCAGACTTCTTTTCCAAATCTTTAGCACAGGTTACACTTCCTTTTTTATGTCGTTTACTGTAATAAAGTGCTTTATCAGCTTCTCTTAAAACAGTTCTGATATCTTTCTTATCACATCCTAGGGCAATTCCTCCAGAAAATGTGACTGTAATTTTATCACCAGTTGCTGTTACATAATCTTTAGTTCGTAATTCTTCAGCTAGTTTATCTGTCATCTCTAGACAATCTTCAACTGTTACCCCATGTACGGAAACACAAAATTCTTCTCCACCAAAACGATATACTGAAGCTAATTCACCAAAATGAGCCTTAACTTCAGCAAACAAACGTTTAGTAAAATAAACTAATACATCATTACCCTCAAGATGACCATAAGTATCATTAAGCTTTTTGAAATCATCAATATCTAAGATGCAAATTATTTGATGTCTACTACTCTTTTGTGATAACTCATTTATATGACTATGAAATGAATCATAATTTAACAAGTTTGTTAGTCCATCATGAGATACATCATATCTTGCCATTTTCAATTCTTCATATTGCTTAGTTAGGAAGTTAACGTAAACATTTGCCACCGCAAACATTAATAACGTCCCTAAAGTTACATCTATTATTGACGCAAATGTAAAATATGTTGCACTCATCGAATGATATTTACCAGGCAATACAAAATATACCAATGGTGGAATTTGGTTAACAATTAGGAATTCTAATGTACAGCGGTAGATCAGTGGCAATGCTTCAATTCTAATGAAGATTTCACATATAATTAGTAATAGTGCACCTTCCCAAGCAAAATTAAGCATCGCTGCTGCAGGAATATCGTTGATAGTATATAGAAAGAAATTATCAAATAATGGCACAAGCACTAACATTACATGTCCTAAATATTTTTCACGCATGTAATTTGATAAATAGAAGCTCAAAATCGCCATTGAATATTGATAATACAAGCCATCAATTGTGGAGCGACAAAATTCTATAATAAAGAATTGATATAAGCAAAAGATTAGTAATACAGCAATATAACTTTGAACCTTACTTAAACGTTCCTCAATATAACTTTTATAAAAAGTCCACTGACTGTATAATAAGCTAACTATCATCAGAGGCATCACTAAAGACAAAATAATCGCCTTGTACAATAGTGTTCCACCACCTAAATACTAAAATAAATTATCTTTCACTCTTAAATTATTACTCGTACTATTAGATAATACAAATATTTGCTTTAATTGTCAATCATCATTTTTTAGTGATATAATCGCTATTTTTAATAAGGATTACTAATTATATCCTAGTTTTTTTACCAAGTATCACAACTGAATATTTAATGATACTATTAATAAACGTTTATATTTCTCAAAGTGAGTAATAAGTATAAAATTTCGTATATCAGCAATTTTTTTCAATAAATCATTATTTATTTTTTGATATTAATTTATACAGCGAAAAAATATTATTTTAATTTATTAATTTTAATATGCAAATCAAAAAAACGTCTACGTATTCACGCAAACGTTTTGATACTATCCTATAATTGATTCGCAAACTAGTTGAATCAAAAATAATAAACTTAAAGCATACATCACTTTAGATACATCGCGATAATTTCCTACTACCAATTTACAGATTGGATATACGATAAATCCAAAAGCTAGACCTGTTGATATCGAACTAGTTAACGGAATTAAAACTAAAATTAAGAATGTTGGGAACCATTCACTAAAATCAGCAAATTTCACAAATCTTAATTGTTGCATCATAATGGCTCCTGTAATAATTATTACTGGTGCAATCGCTGATTCAGGTATAAATGATAATAATGGAATCAAGAAAATTGCTGCTAAAAACAATAAACCTGAAGTAATTGCCATTGCCCCTCTACGACCACCACTTTGAATACCAGAAGCACTTTCAGCTGCTGCTACTGTTGGACTAGTTCCTAAAAATCCTGAAAGAAGAGCTGCAATTGAACTTGCTTGAAATGCTTTTTTAAACTGAGATTTAACTGGTAGTAATCCTTCTAGAATTCCCATCGATTCAAAAACTAAGATCATTGTCATAGAAAAGATTGCTATTAAAAATTTTAGTGTAAATAGCTGACCAAAATCACCTTGAGCAACAATTTCACTGTACTTACTAATCTCGGTCAATCTAATATTAGGTACATTTGAACCTTTCACTCCGATGATATTTCCCAAAATACTAATCACAATTATTCCTATTATGAAATCACCTGGAACTCTACGTAAAAATAAGATCAAAGTTAACATTATTCCTAATAAGGATAAAATAACTTCAGGTGCTAATAAGTTACCCATGGCTAGTAAAGATCGACTGCCACCTGACTTAACAATGCCAGCTTTTTCTAATCCTAAAACTACTAGAAACATTCCAATTCCAGCTGTTATCCCTATCTTCAAATTTTGTGGTATCTTTTGTGCTAAATACTCACTAATTGGAGTGAATGCTACTACCATATACAAAAAGCTACTAATTATCGAAATTGCAACAGCTTGTTCCCAAGTTAAATTCATCCCTACAACTAAAGTATAGGTAAAAAATGCATTAACTCCCATCCCTGGAGTAATGATAATTGGCGCATCAGCCCAAATACCCATTATTAATGAACCTATAAATGAAGAAAAAATTGTTGCAAAGACACTTAAATTAGCTGGGATTCCTGCATCAGTTAAAATTATCGGATTAACAATAATAATATAAGAGATTGCAAAGAATCCTGTAATCCCTGCTAAAATTTCCTTTTGAATTGGTGTTTTCTTGGGTTGCCAAGATCTTTTTATTTTATTTTCCATACTTTCGCCCTTTCTCTTAAAGTGCAACTATTTTAATGTAGCGGAAATAGGTTTCATAGTCAAGGGATAGCCCATAAAAAAGAGCCACCTCACCTAAGTGAGATAGCTCTCTTGTCATTAATTCTAGTGATATAAGTCGAAACGACCTTTAGCAAATAATTCTTTTGCCCCACCAATATCAGCTAATGATTTGTTCATAATCATCTTCTTGACGAATGAAGCTGGGAAACCTTTGTATTCTTTCTTACCTACAAGACCAAAGGCATGTGTGTTACCAACAGAAGCAACTGTACCTAAGGAATTGTAACTAAATGGTTCTGGAACTTCACCCTTCAAACGTTGAGCAATTGCATGTCCAACATAAGCACCCATGCGTGTAGCAATTTGAGCTGTTGTTGGGTATGGACGATCTGTTGCCTTATCCATAAGAGCAGATACGTCACCAATGATGTATAAATCATCATGATCTGGATCAAGTAAGTTATCGTTAACAATTACACGACCACGACGTTCCTTGAAGCCAGATTCACCCATAACAGGACTACCACTAACACCAGTTGTCCAAATAATTGTCTTACCTGGAACTGCTTGAAGTTCTTCGTTATCTTGTGTTGCGTACATTACACGACCATCTTGGATTTCTTTAATCATGCAACCTGTCATGATCTTAACGCCTAAACTCTTAACTAATGATACACCGTAGTTTGCAAGATTTTCACTAAACATTGGTAATAACTTAGTTGCAGCTTCAACAATTGTGATAGAAATTTCAGATTCGTCTACACCTGCAAGCTTAGCACATTTTGGACGTTCATCAACTAAAGCACCTGCTAATTCGATACCTGTGAAACCAGCACCACAAACAACAATGTTCAAGTATTCCTTGTCTTGTGTTTCACGATACTTCTTCATAGTTTCAACGATGTGTTCATGAATAGCAACAGCTTGGTCAATATCTGTCATTTGTAAAGCATTATCTAAAGCACCTTTAATGCCAAATGTTTCAGATACAAAACCTAAAGCTAATACACAGTAGTCATAGCGTAATTGACCTGAATTCTTCAATTCAACAGTCTTCTTATCAGCATCTACTTTAACCACTTCATCTTGAATAAATTTAACTTTGTTATTCAAAACATCTTTAATTGGATATGTAATCTTGCTCTTATCTACAGAACCTGCAGCAACTTCGTGCAATTCTGTAGCTTCATAATGATAGTCATTCATATCAACTAAAGTAATATGAGCGTTGTCCCCTACTTCTTTTTGAAGATTTCTAACTGCTTTTAAGCCTGCATAGCCAGCACCTAAAACTAAAACTTCTTTCATGGTTTAAAACCTCCTACAAAAATAATAATCCAATAGAATAGGTTAGAACTTGTATAAATGAACCAAAAGCTAAAATCTTAACTGCACACTTAAATGTTTTGGATTTAACTTGTTCTTTCATCAACATCCTATCTTGTTTATATACAAATGGTATTGCCAACAAAGCTAACAAACTCGTCCACGGCGCTAGCTTGAGATAAAAAGATAGAATAATTGCAGCAAATGCTAAAACATTCTTCAAGCTAAATGCAAATAAAGCATTTTTTACACCAATAAAATGAACAATTGTGTGTCGATTATTTCTTTCATCCTCGTCATAATCACAAATATTATTAGCTAACATTAGATTAGAAATCCATAAGATATTTGGTAAAGAAATCAAAAATACCTTAGCTAGATTCTCCCAATGCCATGAAAATATTTGGTATGAATTAAGATAAACACAGATTAAGCTTATTACAAAACCCATTGTAATACCGGAGAAAAATTCTCCTAAAGGTAAACTAGATAAAGGACGTGGACCTGAGGAATAGAAAATTCCCACAGCAAAACAAAACATTCCCATCCAAAGCAATGGCAAGCCAGTTACATATACTAGATATAGTCCCATAATTGCAGCAACTACTGTCATAATTGCTAAAATTACAAATACCAATTTAGGAGAGATATTTTCTCTTCCGATGATATTTGTCTTACGCTTATATTCTAGTTTATCAACTGCATGGTGATAATCATTATAATTATCTAATGCGTCAACTGCCATATTAAACAAAAGCATCGCAACAAAAAATACCACCGATAGACCTAAGTGTACTGAGTTATAGTAGTAATAACTAAAACAAATTCCTATCAAAAATGGTAAAATACTTGCCGTTTTAGCTTTGATCTCAACAAGCTCTAGGAAGACTTTTAAAGACAAAACTCTGCCTCCTAGTAAAATAAAATATATTACCCTCTACATAATATATTACCATATTCTTATGTAATTAGTTACAATAATCTCTCAAAAAATTCATATTTAGCAAAATAATTTTGCATATTTGTCTCAATTTTTTATTTACTCATTACAAAATCATATTCTTCAAAATAATTTTTAATTCATCGTGGTTGAACAGGCTATTTTAGGGTAAAATAGAAACATAGACTATCATTAAGGTGGTGAAAAAATGGCATTCAATTTATGGTTACAGTACCCTGAATTGGCAAAAGATATCGAAAAAGTTAAACATAATCTTCAAGATAAAATCTCTGTCGACTATCCTGATTTACAAACTGCTCTATCAAAAATGGCAAGCAATGGCGGTAAATTTTTACGTCCAGCCTTTTTCTTACTATTTACCAAATTAACAGCAGACTCACAAAATCGTGTAGACGATAAAAAACTCATTGATATAGCTACTTCACTTGAAGTTTTACATATGTCCACACTTATTCATGATGATATTATTGATGATTCTCCTAAACGGCGTGGTGAAGTTAGTGTCCAAAGCCAATTTGGTAAGGATATTGCAGTCTATGCTGGTGATTATTTATTTACAGTCTTCTTTGATTTAATCACTGATAATGTTTTAGACACACCATTTTTTAAGATCAATTCAAGAACTATGAAGAAAATTTTATTAGGCGAATTAAATCAGATGAAACATCGCTACAATACCCAACAAACTTTCTTGAATTATTTGCGTAATGTAAATGGTAAGACCGCCTATCTTTTTCGCTTAGCAAGTGCTGAAGGAGCATATTTTGGTGGAGCTTCTTCACAAACCGTTAGCTTAGCTACTAGAATCGGACAAAATATCGGAATTAGTTTCCAGATTTTAGATGATATTCTTGATTATTCTGACGCATCAAGACTTAATAAACCAACTCTCGAAGATTTGGCAACTGGGGTTTATTCTTTACCATTATTGCTAGTTCTTAGTGAAGATTCAGATGAATTACATACTTTATTAGCTAAAAAGCAAGACCTAACTTTACCTGAAATTCAACGTATCCAAGCTTTAGTCGTTGAATTAGGTGGTGTAGAAAAAGCTAAAGATTTAGCTGCTAAATTTACTAATAAAGCACTTATTGATATCGATAAATTACCTGATTCTACAGCTAAAAAGAAACTTGCTAAACTTACTAAAGTCTTATTAAAACGTACAAATTAAAAAGTCATCACTCTAATTTTTTAGAATGATGACTTTTATTTTATCGTCCTTCATCAATTGCTTTAAGCTTTTGATAACGTTCGTTTGTTTTTCTCAAATAATCAGGACTACCCTGCATTTCAATAGTTCCATCTTCAATAAAGATAACTTGATCCATTGCTTCAACACCTTGTAAGTGATGAGTTATCCAAATTAAAGTTTTATCTTTCAATTCACGATTAAAAATTGAAATTACTTCTTGTTCAGTTAATGGATCTAAGCCCACAGTTGGTTCATCTAAAATGATAATTGGAGCATCTTTTAACAAAATTCTTGCCAATGCCATTCGATGTCTTTCACCACCAGAAAAACGCATTCCGGCTTCGTCCACCATTGTTTCCAGCCCTTGTGGTAAAGCTTTAACCATATCTTTCAAGCCTACACGTTCCAGCACTTGCCATACTTGCTCGATAGTAGCCTCTTCATTTCCGATTCTAAGATTATTTAAAATAGTAGTATTAAATAAATATGGAGTCTGATGTATTACTCCAATATAATTGGAAATTTGATCGCCAACTTTGCTTACGTCAATACCATTTATAGTAATCGTACCTTCAGTAGCAACTCTATCCCCTCTAATCAAGTTAGCTAACGTACTTTTACCTGAACCACTTCGACCTAAAATTGCTAACTTATCGCCAGAAGATATATCTAAGTTAATACCCTTAAGGATTTCACGACTACCATTTTCATATCTAAAATGCACATTATCTAATTTAATATCATAAGGTGCAATTAATTTAATTTCTGATTTTTCTTCTTCAAATGAATTATCTTGTAGTCTATTTAATCTAACTAAAGAATCCTTATATACATTAGTTTCTTGTGAAGCAGCTGGAATTACTGCAAATGCATCAACCACAGGGAAAAGACACAAAACAAAAGCAGCAATCCAGTTAGCTAGACCTGTATATACTCCATTACTGCCACCTAGGTATGTACCGCCCCATAAAATAAGACTCACAACTACCAACATAAACACTAACTGTAAGAGATAATCTCTGATTTGATCAAAATGATGTAGTTTTTCTTGAACATCCATCAATTTTCCCTCATTTTGTTCATGTAGCTTAACATAATCACGACCACGTTGAGCAAAAATCCAATCTGTAATCCCAACAATATTATCAGTTAAGTCTAGGTATAATTCATTCTTTATTTTCTTTTCATATTCTTGTCTAGCACCATTTACGATAACTGACCAGATTGGGAATGCTACTAACATAATACCTATCATTAATAACATTAAAAATCCCATCCAAATTGAAAAAATACCAACTCCAATAACAACAAATACATAAAGTCCCCATGCAACAAAGGTTGGGAAAATAGTTCTTAGATACAAATTTTGGATGTGATTAATATCTTCTGATAACAATCCCAAGACATCGCCTAATTGATACTTACTCTTAAAAAATACAGCATCTTTTTCCAAAGCTTTGTATAACTTAACACGTAAATCAGAAGTCATCTTAAAGACCCAATTATGACTTGTTAATCTTTCAAGATAATGGAATACCGGTCTACCTACACCAAATGCACGTGTCAAAACAATTGGAACATAAACTAGCAAAATATTTTCTGGACGTGTAGCTGAACGACTAATTAGATAACCAGAATTAAACATCAAGGCTCCTGCACAAAAGAATGTTAAAATTCCTAAGAAAATTGCTAGTACCAAAGTTTTCTTGTATTTTTTCAAGAAAGGCTTAACCCAAGTATCTTTTTTCAATTCTTGTAATAATGGAATTTTCTTAAACATTCTTTTCACCACCTTTTGCTCGATTTAATAATTCATAGAAATATGCTTGATGAGCTAACAATTCATCATATTGTCCTTCTTCGGCAATTTTTCCATCCTTTAAGACGACGATTTTATCCATATCTTTCATCCAATGTAGACGATGTGTAGCAAAAATTACCAATCTATCCTTCATTAAAGGTAACATTCTTTCCTTTAATTCCAATTCAGTCTCAATATCTAAGTGAGCTGTTGGTTCATCAAAAATCAATACTTTTCTTTGCTTATCTAAAAATGCTCTAGCCAAAGCAATTCGTTGAGCTTGTCCACCACTTAAGGTTCTTTGACCATTACCAATTAATGTATCAAGTTTATCTGGAAGTTCTTCTAATAAATCTTCCAATCCTACTGCTTTAATTGCTTCAATAATTTCTTCATCGCTAGCATCAGGTGTATAGAAAGCAATATTGTAACGCAAAGTATTATCAAAGATATATGGACTTTGTGGAATATAGATAATTTGATTTCGCCATGCATCTTCATTTAAATCAGTAGTTTCTTTACCTTGAATTTCAAATTTTCCATTTTTCAAAGGTAAAAAGCCGCTTAACAAATTAATTAGAGTTGTCTTACCAGCCCCACTCATTCCAATAATTCCAACTTTTTGATAGCCTGTAAACTCTGTATTAAACTTAACTGGTTCTGCATTATCATCATAAGCAAACTCAATATTATCTAGTTTCAAACTATCTGTAGGTTGCCATTGATGAAGCTCTAACTTACTTTCTTTAACTTCAGCACTATTGATAATTTCTTGAATTGAGTGGAAGGAATTTTTCCCATTTAAAGTTGCATGATAATCATTAGCGAATGCTCTAATTGGTAAGAAGTATTCCGGCGATAAAATCAATACTGTTAAAGCTGGAAATAATGTAATTTCACCATTGATCAAACGTAATCCCAAAAATACAGCTACTACCGCGATTGATAAAGTTGTAAAAAAGTCTAACGCAAATGTTGAAAGAATTGCAACGCGTAATACACTCATTGTAGTCTTTCTAAAGCGTTCACTTGTCTTATAAATACTGTTGGCGTATCGTTTACTTAAACCAAAGTATTTTAATGTATCAATTCCTCGTAAAGAATCAATAAAGTGATTGGATAGACGTTGAAAAGAAACAAATTGTTTATCTGCCTTAGCCTTAGCTGCATATCCTAAAATAATCATAAACAATACAATTAAAGGATAGATGAAGAATAAGATTACTCCTGATACCCAATCCAGATAAAAGGCCATCGCTAAAACTACAATTGGCACAATCATCATACTAATCATTTTGCTAAGTGTTAGTTGAATATAATCTTCAACTTCAGAAATACCATCTAAAGTCAAAGTGACCATGTGTCCAGTTCCTTGTTTCTGTACCAATTCTGGACCTAAAATGAAGACTTTTTCTAATAAAGTTTTACGTAATTTCTTTGCTTCTACACGTGCATAATCGTCTAACCAGCGATTGCTCCACCATTGTAGCCCTTCTCTTCCAGCAAAAGAAATTATAAAACCAATAATATAAATAAATTGTTCCTTAAGTGGTTTTCCATTCCATAAATGTGTAATCACTAACCCTAGACTGACAGCTTGACCAACTATAAGAAAAGCTTGTAGGATATAAAGTCCTACAAGCCCTCTCATAGTTTTTTTAATGTCTGTCAGGGTTAATAAACCCTTATCAAACATTATTCACCCTCCGTTATAGTAGGCATTTTAATTCTTCTTCTGAAGATGTAGTATGCCCAAATTGTGTATGCCAACACAAAAGGTAAAAGACAGAATGTTGCAATTGTCATGATCTTCAAAGTATAAGGTGTTGAAGATGCTGTCGAAATTACTAAATTGTATTTAGCACTGATAGAGGAAATCATCAAACGTGGGAATAAACCTGAGAATAGTAATGCTACTAAAGCTACTAAAGTCAATCCACTATAAATGAAAGAATTAATTTCCTTACCTTTAAATACTGATACATGTGCTAAAACAGTTAAAAGTACAATTACAACTAAAATAGCTAATGTGCTAATTGGATGTACTTTCAAGAAGTCTGTTTGGAAAATTAACAATAGTGCAAATACAACCAAACCTACATATAGTACCCAATATAAGAATTGAGCATAGTTCTTAGCTCTATCTCTGATAGCACCTTCTGTCTTCAATGCAATGTAGTTCAAACCATGTAAGTAAACTAATAAAGTTAAAGCTACACCACCAACAACTGAAAAGACATTGATGTAATCAAAGAAACCAGCATGCATATTACCATTAGCATCAATTGGCATGCCTTGAACCATACTGATGAATAAAATACCAAAGAAGAATGGTACGATGAAACTACCGATTGCTAAAGTCCAATCCCATGTTCTCTTCTTAGCACCTTCAGCATGATGTCTAAATTCAAATGATACTCCACGAATAATTAAACCTAATAGGATAATTAATAAAATTAAGTAGTATCCTGAGAATAAGGATGCATACCAGTAAGGGAAAGATGCAAACATTGCGCCACCAGCAGTGATGAGCCAAACTTCATTTCCGTCCCAAACTGGACCGATTGTTCTAATTAATTGAGTTCTTTCAGCATCATTTTGTGCCAAAGTCTTAGTTGCCATCCCTACACCATAATCAAATCCATCAAGGAAGAAGAAACCTGCAAATAGTACCCCAATTAAAATAAACCATAAAAATTGTAAAGCAGTCATCTAAAACGCCTCCTTGTCAAAAGGATCTAAACCATGTTTTGCAAATTCAGGTTCACTAGCTTCGTCAGGACCTTTACGAAGTTCTTTAACTACAAAGCCAACCATTACAATAGCTAGAACTGTGAAGATTGTAAAGTATAAGATGTTTGAAATCAATAATGATGTTGCAGAAACACTTGGTGATACACTTTGTGCGATTGTAAACAATCCATATACAGTCCATGGGTAACGACCTAATTCTGTAATTAACCAACCACATGTATTTGCCAAGAATGGTGTAAATGTCATTAAAGCTACAACCCACAACATCCAATTTGTATTAAATAAGCTTGCCTTCTTCTTACGTGTGAAGAACAATCCTAAAGCAGATACAAGGAATGTTAAAGCACCAAAACCTGCCATTACACGGAAACTCCAGAATAATGTGTTAACTGGAACGTAGTAATTATTCTTAGTTCCGTATTTTGCTTGTAATTCTTTGTTGATTGTGTCCATACCTTTAACTGAACCAGTTGTCTTACCATAGGAAAGAACACTCAACATACCTGGAATTTCAATTGTATAATTTGTCTTATGATTCTTGGTATCAGCAATTCCGACAACTGTCCAACCTGCTGATTTACCAGTATCTTTGTACAATGCTTCCATTGCGCTAAATTTCATTGGTTGTGTGTGAAGTAAGTCTTTCATTTGAAGGTCACCTACACCCATTACAGATAAGGAACCTAGTAAACTTACAATCATACCTAAACGCATTGAACGTTTGAAAATATCCTTACTTACTTCAGATAGAGACTTTCTCTTCAAAAGTCTAAATGCAGCCATACCAGCTACAACTACACCACCCATCATGATAGCACCAGAAATAACGTGTCCCCATTCATACCAAACTTGTGGGTTTCTTAATAGAGCAGAAAAACTTGTCATTTCAGCACGTCCATTACGGATTGTGTAACCTACTGGATGTTGCATAAATGAGTTAGCAGTCAAAATCCAAAGAGCAGATGTCATTGTACCAATTACAACCATCCAAACAAAGAATAAGTGCAAACCTGGTTTCACTCTATCCCAAGTAAACATCCATAAACCAATAAATGTAGATTCAATGAAGAAAGATAGTAAAGCTTCCATAGCAAGTGGAGCACCAAAGATATCCCCCATGAATCTAGAGTAATCTGACCAGTTCATACCAAATTGGAACTCTTGAATAAGCCCGGTTACAACACCAACAGCGAAGCTCAACAAGAAAATATTCCCCCAGAACTTTGTCATTTTCTTATAAGCTTCGTTCTTTGTACGAACATAGCATGTTTCCATCAACGCAACCATAAAAACCATTCCGATTGAAAATGGAACGAAGAAGAAATGGAATATGGTCGTCATGGCAAATTGGAAACGAGCCAAACTTAAAATACTCATAACGATAAACCTCCATTCAAATTTTAAAAAAATCAGTATACCACTAATCTTAAATAATTCTTTACAATGTTATTTTAGCCTTTTTATTAATTGTTTTCAATATTTTATACCATTTTTGTTTGAAAATGTTTTCAATATAATTTTAATTAATTTAGATGGTTTACTTAAATACACAAAAAAATACTAGTAATCATTTAATTACTAGTACTTTTAATAAAATATTTAGTATCATATTTAAAATTACATACATTATTTATATCTAATGATAATCATCACTTGATACTACAAAATATGAATACCATTTTCTTCACATTTTTTAAGCATTTCATCTGGCCAAATACTTGCTTGTACTTCCCCAACATGTGCTTTACCTAGAAGTAACATACATAAGCGAGATTGTCCAATTCCTCCACCAATTGTGTATGGTAATTCTTTGTTCAAAATCATCTTATGATATTGTAATTTCAAACGATCTTCATCGCCTGTCTTCTTCAACTGTTCCACCATAGAATCTTCATCAACACGAATACCCATACTTGATAATTCTAAAGCACATTGTAATGGTTCATACCAGAATAAGATGTCACCATTTAATTTCCAATCATCATAGTCAGGAGCTCTACCATCATGACGCTTACCACTCTTTAGAACATCACCAATTTGCATCACAAAGACACAACCTAGTTCTTTACAGATGGCATTTTCACGATCTTTAGCATCTTCTAACTCTGGATATTTGTCTTCCAATTCTTGTGAAGTTATAAAATGAATCTTATCAGGCAAATGGTAAACAGCATTAGGGAATTTGTACCATACTTCGTGTTCCATATGCTTGACAACTTTAAAGATTAATTCAACTGTTTCTTTTAATGTTTTTTCATTGCGTTCATCTTTGGAAATGACTTTTTCCCAATCCCATTGATCAACATAACTAGAATGGAAATTATCCAAATCTTCATCCTTGCGAATAGCGTTCATATTAGTATATAAACCTTCATGTAAGCCGAAGCCATATTTCTTCAAGGCCATACGTTTCCATTTAGCTAAAGAATGGACAACTTCGATGGTTTCGCCAGGCATATCTTTCATAGTAAAAGATACTGGTTTTTCATACCCATTCAAATTATCATTAATCCCTGAACTCTTTTCGACATACATTGGAGCTGAAACACGATTTAAGCCCATTTCCTTGCCAAATTCATCTTGGAATGTTTCGCGAATATAACGAATTGCTTCTTGGGTTTCGCGGATTGATAATTTAGGATCATAATCCTTTGGAATAATTAAATCCAATCTAATCACTTCTTTTCTATTAATTAATATGTCATTAATACTACACTAAGCATCAGTAAATTACAATACTTTATCTAAAATAAATTTCTACTTACTATTAGCTATTTATCAACCTTTACCCAACTTTATTATTTCTTCTCCCCTTTCAAAAAAATAATTAAAAAAAGCTAAGATTACAAAAAATTAATAACTTAGTAATATTTTTACTATTTTAATGTAAACGATTTTTAGTTATACTATATAAGTATAGACAAAAAATCTATTTAATTTGGAGTGAACTTAGTATATGAAATTAAACAAGACTTTATTATCCTTAACTGCCGCTACTGGTATTATCGCAACTGGTGCAGCTGCTAATGGTGCTAAAGCTGACAAAATCACTGTAAAATCCGGTGATACTGTTTCTCAACTTGCTTTAGACCATGCTACTACCGTTGATAACGTACAACAATTAAATAACCTTGAAAATGTTGATTTGATCTTTGTTGGTCAAACTCTTGAAATGGGCGATGGTAGTTATACTACAACTACATATCAAACTGCATCTCAATACCAACAAAATTACGCTCAAAATACAGATGCACAAGCTAACTATACTCAAACTGATTATAGTGTTGCTCAAGATAATGTACCTGCTGCAACAGATCAAGTTCAAGATACTACAACTACTGTTGACCAAACAGCTACTCCTGCAGATACAACTACTCAAGATGCTCAAACTAATGTTGCTAGGGATACTGCAACTTCTGAAGCACAAGTTGATGCTACAAATACTGATCAAGCAGCTACTACAACAAATGATGCAGTTTCCACAAATACTGCTGATCAAACAGCAGCTCCTGTAGAAACAGAAACTACAACAACTCAAGCACAAGCAGAAGTTCAAGCACCTGCTACTACAACATATGTAGAAAATACACCTGTTGAAGCTCCTACTACAACTTGGACAGATACTACTAGTTCTGTAAATAATACTGTAGCTAATACTAACTCTAACTATTCTTCAGCAAGTACTACACCTGCTGCTACTACAACAGCTACTCAAAATACTACTACTAGCTCTACTTCTAGCGATGAAGATGCTGCTAGAGAATGGATTGCTAATAAGGAATCTGGTGGTAGTTACACAGCTAAGAATGGTATCTACTATGGTAAGTATCAATTAACTGCAACTTACTTGAATGGTGACTATTCTGCCGAAAACCAAGAAAAAGTTGCTAATGAATATGTAGCTTCTCGTTATGGTTCATGGACTGCTGCTAAAGCTCATTGGGAAGCAAATAACTGGTATTAATATAATTACTATATATAGGAAGTTTTTATCTTCCTATTTTTTTATTGTATTCTTTGCAATTTTAACTTAAAATTGTCTATTAGATATACAAATTATAAAGGTGATTAAAAATGTTTTTTACTAATTTTTTTAGTAAGACTCCTACTATTACAACTGATAAATTAGCTGAATTATTAGCTAAAAAGACTCCGATAACAGTTTTAGATGTGCGGACTCCACCCGAATTCCACACTGCACATCTACCTAATGTTAGAAATTATCCTTTAGTTCAAATTGATAGCTATTCTAATAGTAAGAAAAATAGAATATATCTTATCAGTCAATCTGGTAAACGTAGTGAAGAAGCTACTAAGATTTTGCGTAACAAAGGATATAAAGCCATCAATGTTAAAGGTGGCTTAAATAGTTGGACTGGTAAACTAGAACATGATAAGTAACTTTAGCAAGGATTCGTCCTTGCTTTTTTTATTATAAAAATTTCTATCTGAAGTCTCCCTAGTTAAAACTTGTCGTCTAATTATGGGAGCTTTTATTTTAAAACTTACGAAAATAATTTATTTTAATAATAATTACAATTTATTATCTTCTTTTTTGGTTAAAAATAAAATGTTATTTTATTATTAAGGGTAAAAAAAACAAGGAAAAGCCCTTCCATTTTTTGTTTCAAAATAACAGTAATTTTACAAAAAACGGTATTTCGTCCAAATTCTAGCGTTTTTCAAGAAAAATTAGCAAAAATTCCTACTTTTTATCATTAAATATTTTCTAATAAACAAAATGCTTGACAAAAAAAGCCGATTTTTGTCATATAATTTCCACTCTTGAATTGTTATTATAGCAATGTTCTTATTAAAAAATGACGATTTTATGTTTCTGAATACTACAAACTGTAATAATTATTACATTAAAGCTGATTTTAGTAACCTTTCTGGAATTTCACTGTTATATTCTTTCCGTATACTTCTAACCGTTGATTCGCATAACAGGCGAATTAAGTAGATACACAAATAATAGATTTAATTTACAGGAGTGAATATTTTTTATATGAAATTCAACAAAGCTTTATTGTCAGTTACAGCCGCAGCAGGTTTACTCGCAGTTGGAACTATTGCAGCAAATGCGGACCAAGTTACCGTACAACCTGGTGACACAGTTTCTAAGATTGCTCAAGAGCACAATACAACAGTTGATAGTATCCAACAATTAAATAACTTAGCAAACGTAAACTTAATTTATGCTGGTCAAACACTTGAAGTAGGTGAAAATGGTCAAGCAACAGCTTCCGATAATGCAACTGCAACAAGTGCTACAACAAATAACTACCAATTACCAGCTCAAACTTATAACTATAATTACCAAGCAGCTACAACACCTAGCTATAGCTACAATAACAATAATAACTATAGCTACAACGCTAATGCTAATACTCAAGCTACTACTAACTCTGGTTACAACTACCAAGCTACAGGTAGCTCAAGTGAAGAAGCTGCTAAAGCATGGATCGCTAATAAGGAATCTGGTGGTAGTTATACAGCTACTAATGGTCAATACATTGGTAAGTATCAATTATCTGCATCATATTTAAATGGTGACTACTCTGCTGCTAACCAAGAAAGAGTTGCTAACCAATACGTAACATCACGTTATGGTTCATGGGTTGCTGCTCAACAATTCTGGCAATCACATGGTTGGTACTAAAATAAGACCATAATATAACGAAAGCAAGTAAATTCTGGCTCTAGTCAGATTTACTTGCTTTTTTCTTTATTCTTTATCCTTTTTTTCGTACCTTTTCATTAAATTTTATTACATCATTTAAGTAACCACGTTCATCATTAATCTTCTTCATCAATTCATGATCATGTGTATGTACTTTTCCTGTCACAAGTTGTAACTTATAAATGTCTAAATAAGGTAAATTAGCTAATTCAGCCCGCTTATATTCTAAATCTCTATCATAATAGACTTTCCTAAAGTTCGTTTCTTGAATTCCATGTTCATCAATTTCTAAAATCAAATATTCAGCACGCATATCTTTTTGAAATTTATCCCATGCAAAAAACGGCTGCCCTACAGATCCAGGATTTAAAACGAATTGCTCATCGCTACTATATCTCATTAGTGGGTGATGAACATGGGCATAAATAGCTAAATCAAGATTTTGATTTCCATCAAACAATTCATTGAAATTGCGCTGTTTCTCAGTAGGATACAAAGCCTGTCCGTAATTTAAATCAGGTAAATTGTGTGTCAATCCTACCCTAATATCTCTAACCCTTGTTTCTTCCCTTATAGGCCATTTTTTTATAGTAGACGTTACTTCATTAGCGTCTAGCCTTTCAGACAATGTTTGTGCCAATTTAGAGATATAAACTAAACTTGTCCTATCAGTATCAACTACTCCTCTAAGAGCATTTAAAAACAAATCATCCCAATTTCCACGAATACATATTTCAGGATTTATCTGTTTAAATAAATCCCATAAGTCCTGAGCACCTGGTCCAGGAGAAAATAAATCACCTAAAAACCAGTACTTATCAACTTTTTGTTTGATTGAATCTTGATAAACTGCCTCTAATGCAGTCGTATTCCCATGCACATCTGAAAAGACGGCAATTCTTTCACCCATTTAATCACCTACTCTGCTAAAATTCTTTTTTGTAATGCTTCTGCAATTTGCATAAGGCTTTCCTCATTATTAACCTGAGAAATTTGGTAACCTATGAAATATGGACTAGCTACATAACGTGGCATTATCTTACACTCGATTTTTTGATCTATATTATAGAAAAATAAATTATAGGAGTCATAGTGTCCATGATAAAAGTCATCGCTCAAAATAAATTTAACAGTTGATTGAATATAATCAGCAAAAGTTGCAACATCACCATCTTGTGACATTTGAACATTAAACTCAACAAATCCCTTTAAAGGATAGCGAGAAATGTTAAGTTGAACATTATTTTTAGAAACGACATCTACTCCCTGGAAGTTTTTCGATGAAATATTAGCATATCCATCCTTTTTATCTAATCCTACAATTTGAAAATGCGGATGCCTTAAACTACCACCAGATCGTGGTCCAAAATTCTTATATAGCAAAACACTCTTATACTTATTTTGATTAATCATCTTTTGCCAACATTCTAAAGCATATTTTATAATTTTCCGATTTTCAAGTTGACTGTAACTACTTTGATCTCCAAGATGGTCTTTAGATTCAATAATGATCGTCTGCATTGTATCTTGAAGTGTACGAAACTTATTTACAAGCCAGATGCAATCTCCATCCTTATCTAATATATTAGTCAAATTCTCTCTATCACAGAAAGGACAGTAACCTTCAGGATGTTTAATATTTTCTGGCTTTTTACGTGCAACTTGCAAATGAAAAATTAATGGTTCTTCATTACTCAATTAGTTCACGTCCTTAATAATAATCACTTTAACTATTTTAGCACAAATCCCCTATTTTCATGCTAAATTTTCCTTATACTACTATTATAAGTCTATCTTTATTAAGAACCAAAAATGAAGATTGGAAAATTATTTTGTAAGAATTTCTACTTAATCTCCTTGTAAAATACCTTGATCATACAATATTTTAATTTGCTCATTATCTTTTGTTATTTTTCCAGTTGCTAGTGAGAGATACATATTTAGATTTTCTATTTGTTTACTATTTAAATATACTGACAAATGATCTCTACTCTCTGTTGGATCCCAATAAAAGTTAATTCTTAGATGTTTCTTCCCAAATTTACTTTTTAATACTATATCCAAGTAAGGATCATCTAAAGGCTCAAAAGTATTTACATATTCATCCATTATCATTAATTCATCTATTTCATTTAACAATACTGTTAGATCATCATGATACCAATTACTTAAAGGACTTCCGCCTTGATAAAATTCTTCTGAATTATAAGCTCTTACACTATAAGATACACCTATCCATTCATCATCTAATTTCCATAATCGTAAATATACATGAAACGATTTTGTTTTAAAATATATGTAAGGTAATTTTTTGTTTATCAGCTTAATTCACCTCCCTACTATTTATAGCTATTATATCTTAATTTTATAAGAGTTATCATAATTTTATAACTAATTTATGCTATACTGACTTGAAAGTCGAACATCATTTACTTTAATATTGATCTAAAATTTATTGGAGGAAGATAAAAATGACAAATAAACCTACTAATTGCTTGTTAGGTGGTGCTTTAGGAGATTCATTGGGTTACCCAGTGGAATTTTCTAGCTATCGAGAAATTCAACAAAATAATCCCAGTGGCATCACTTTTATTAATTTTTCTGAACCAGTTTTAATTTCAGATGACACACAAATGTCTCTATTTACAGCTTCTGCCTTATTAATATCGGATAATTATTTGACTAATCTTTGGGATTGTTATCAAGACTGGTTAGAAACTCAGTGGAAAACTGACAAACAAAGTATGTCCCATAAGCCTGTTAGTAAATTGGTAGATTTTCAGGAACTATTTAATTCTCGTGAACCAGGCAGGACTTGCTTAATGACACTAGCGCAACAAAAACCAGGAAGCTTACAACATCCAATTAATAATAGCAAAGGATGTGGTGGTATTATGCGTGTAGCTCCAATTGGACTTATTGATGAAGATGAAAATATAATTGCTCAACTTGGAGCTGAAAGCTCTGCTTTGACTCATGGTCATCCACTAAGTAGTCTTTCTTCTGCTTATTTAGCAGTACTTATCCATCGTTTACTCACATCTAATATTTCTCCTCAACTTGTATTAGATACTCTTAATTTTATAAAATCAAAATTCAGTACTATGGATTATTTATCCGATTTTACAGAAATAATTAAATTAGCAACAAATTTAAGTCAAACAACAGATAACGATTTCATAAATTTTCAACGCTTAGGAAAGGGATGGGTTGCTGAAGAAACACTAGCTATTGCCCTCTATTGTTCTTTGAAATATCAAAAAGATCCATGCCGTGCTATCGAAATTTCTGTTAATCATGATGGAGATTCTGATTCAACCGGTTCAATAACCGGACAAATTGTGGGTGTTCAACAAAGTAACTCACTCTGGCTTCCTGCTTCTTATCTAAATAAATTGGAATTACGAGATGTAATTATATCTCTTGGTAAAAAATTAAGTCAAAAATTCAATACATAATAACATATAAAATATATTTTTTATCCTATTATTATATATATTCTTCTTCCTATAATCTTAATTTTTTTATAAAATTATACTAAAAATATCACTTATTATTGCCACTTTCTTTACACAAAATCAACTTTATTGTTATGATAATTATAATAATAAAATCATAGTTTGAACTACTATCAAACGAAAGGATGTTTAGATGACAAGAAATATACGTAGATATCGCTGGGGACGTTGGCTAGTATTTTTAGTTGCTCTAGAAATTATTACTTTAAGTATTAACTTCTTTTATGCTCCAATTGATATCGCAGCCGGAGGAACGACTGGAATTGCCATCTTAGTAGAGGCTGTTTGGCATGTAGAACGACCTTTAACAGTTTTAATCTGTAATCTAGCTATGATTGGCTTAGCTTGGATTTTTTTAGAAAGAAAAGTTGTTAAAAATATTACTTTAGGTAGTTTATTGTTACCTGTATTTATGCAATTAACTCCTAGTTTCCAGGTTACTGATAATGAATTATTAGCTGTTATTATTGGTGGTGGCTTGATGGGCTTCGGAGTTTCACTTCTTTATCGAATCAATGCTTCAAGTGGAGGGACAACTGTTCCACCAATGATTTTGAAGAAATACTTTTATCTGGATTCAGCCCTAACATTAATGTTTATCGACTTACTTATTATTTTTATGAATATATTTGTTGCTGGACCCAATGCTTTCTTTTTAGCAGCCTTTTCTCAAGTTATAACTGCCTTAGTTATGCGTTATTCCGAGGCAGGCTTTGACTTAAAATACCAAGTTCAAATTTTAAGTAACGATTTGCTTGATGAAATTAAAGAAACCCTTCTAAAAGATAATAGTAGTTTGACTCTTTATGATGTAGTTGGTGGTTATAGTCAAACACAAAAGCAACAAATTTTATTAATCGTAGATCGCCAAGATTACGGTCATTTAATTGCTAAAATTCATGAAATTGATCCAGAAGCCTTTATTGTTACATCTAATGTAACTAAAGTTCATGGTGGTAAATGGGGATTATAGCTTTCTCATACCTTTGTATGTAAAAAAGAGATTCAAAGATGAACTTTCTTTGAATCTCTTTTAAATTATTAATTAAATTATTCTAAACCTTCTGCTAAAGCTTCAGGATAGTTTTCACGAACAATTTCAGCACAACTTGCACATAGTGTTGATAAGTCAGCATCACTACCGATATCTGTCTTGATCATGCGGCAACGAGGACAAACTTCACCTTCAGCATGTTCAACTACAACAGCATATTCATCATTAAACTTCAAAGCATTTTCTGGTGCTTCAGATAATGGATGAACATCTAATGCAGAAACAATCAATGCTTGACGAACATTAGCATTTAATGCATCTAAATCAGCTTGTACACCATTAGATACATATAAGTCTACATGTGCTTCGAAGGACTTACCAATTAATTTTTCATTTCTTGCTTCTTCAAGAGCTTTAAATACACCTGAACGTAAATTCATGAATCTGTTCCATAAATCAACAAGTTTTTCTTCATTATTGAAATGTTTAACTTCAGGCATTTCGGATAATTGTGCGTATTTTTCGTCTTCCTTCAAATACTTCCAAATTTCTTCTGTTGTATGAGGTAAAATTGGAGTCATTAACTTAGTTAGACGTACCACTACATCATACAATACTGTTTGCATTGAACGACGTTTCTTGCTATCAGGAGCTTCAATATAAACAACATCCTTAGCAACGTCCATATAGAATGCAGAAAGATCTGTTGTAATGAAGTTAATTAACTTCTTGTAAATTTCCATAAATTCATAGTTTGCATATGCATCTAGAATTTCCTTAGTAAATTTGTTTACAAGAACTGTCATGTATTTATCAATGGATTCCATTTCATCGAAAGCAACAGCATCTTTAGCAGGATCGAAATCTGTTGTGTTTGCAAGTAAGAAACGAACTGTGTTTCTAAATTTACGATAACTTTCAGCGATTTGTTGGAAACTTCCCATAGATACACGAACGTCAGCAGATGTATCAACACTCAATACCCATAGACGAATAATTTCAGCACCCATCTTATCGATAACTTCACTAGGAACAATTGTGTTACCCAATGATTTACTCATCTTACGTCCCTTACCATCAAGTGTAAATCCTTGAGAAAGAATTTGCTTGTATGGTGCATGACCAGAGTAAGCAACAGATGTAATCAAACTAGAGTTGAACCAACCACGGTATTGGTCAGAACCTTCCAAGTATAGGTCAGCTGGATATGTTAAGTAATCACGTTCAGCACATACGCCTTGGTGTGAGGAACCAGAATCGAACCAAACATCCATGATATCTGTTTCTTTAGTAAATTTACCATTTGGAGAATGTTCACTTGTAAAGCCTTCAGGTAATAAGTCCTTAGCTTCACGTTGGAACCAAATATTTGAGCCGTGTTCTTCAACTAATTTTGCAACATGTTCAATTGTTTCCTTGGTCATGATAGCTTCACCGTCTTCACCGTAGAAGATTGGCAATGGAACACCCCAAACTCTTTGACGGGAAATTACCCAGTCACCACGATCACGAATCATGTTGTAAAGACGTTTTTGACCCCAATCTGGGAAGAATTGAACTTCATTAATTGCACCTAAAATTTGGTCACGAATCTTATCAACAGATGCAAACCATTGTGGTGTAGCGCGGAAGATAATAGGTTTCTTTGTACGCCAGTCAAATGGGTAGCTATGTTCGTAATCCATTTGCTTCAAAAGTACGCCAGCTTCTTCCAATTTCTTCAAAGAAACTTCATTTGCGTCTTCATAGAATAAACCTGCAAAATCTTCGCCAGTATCTTCTGTCATATATCCCTTATCATCAACAGGAACATATACATCTAAACCATACTTAACACCAATGTTAAAGTCATCTTCACCAAAGCCAGGAGCTGTATGAACAAGACCTGTACCAGCATCAGTTGTAACGAAGTCGCCTAACATAGTTACAAGTTTTCTTTCTGGATAGAATGGGTGTTGACATAAAACATTTTCTAATTCTGCACCCTTAACAGTCTTCACAATCTTAACATCATTCCAACCAAATAATTCAGCATCAGCATTTACTAAATCAGCAGCTAAAACATACTTACGTTCATCATCGTCATGTTGTACAACTGCGTAGTCGAATGTAGCATCAATTGTAATACCTTCAGAAGCAGGAATAGTCCATGGTGTTGTAGTCCAAACAACCATATATGTATTTTTATCTAATACACCTTTACCATCAACAACTTGTTCACCGTAGAATGCAGATGGTGATGTTACATCATGATATTCAACTTCAGCTTCAGCAAGAGCTGATTCAGATGACCATGACCAAAATACTGGCTTTTTACCTTTATAAATTAAGCCCTTTTCTGCCATCTTACCAAAGACACGAATTTGTTGTGCTTCATATTCTGGTTTCAATGTTAAATATGGGTTATCCCATTCACCAGCAACACCTAAACGCTTAAAGTCTTTTCTTTGCTTATCAACTTGTTCTAAAGCATATTGACGACACATTTCTCTGAATTCAGCTACAGATAATGCTTTACGATCAACACCAGCTTTTTTCAATTGTTGTTCAATTGGTAAACCGTGTGTATCCCAACCTGGTACATAAGGTGCGCGGAATCCCATCATTGATTTAGAACGAACGATGAAATCCTTAGAAATCTTGTTCATTGCGTGACCCATATGAATATTACCGTTAGCATATGGAGGTCCATCATGTAACACAAAACTTGGTTTTCCCTCGTTTAATTTTTGCCTTTGTTCATAAACTTTATTTTCTTCCCATTCATTTTGTCTTTCAACTTCGCGAACAGGTAAATTACCACGCATTGGGAATTTTGTCTTACCCAAATTTAAAGTATCTTTGACTTTCATAAGATCCATCCTTTCTCTCTCAGTTAAAAATTGGAAACAAAAAAATCCCATCCAGCAAGGGACGAGATTTCCGTGGTACCACCCAAATTTTAACTATCATTAATTAGTAGTTTCTTTAGTCATCATTAACGCGATGAAACGACTTACCCTACTATTATTTCAGGAAAGTATTTGAAAGATGATAAAAATCATATCAGGGATATATCGAACTTTCACCGACCATCGACTCGCTGCCTATATAATATGATTTTCGCGTTCTTTCAGAAATAAATTAATCTTCAGGAGCAAAGTGCTTTCCTTGAGGTTGATCATCATCAGGGAAAATAACAACAGTTTCATTCGTTTGTTGAGAAACTGATTCTTCTTGAGGTTGTTCTGGGACATCTTGAGTAACAACATCAGTTGGTGCATCAATTTGGCCTGGAACAATTACCTCTGCTCCATCACTACTTGCGTCTGATTGTACTTCATTTTGACCAAAATTGTCAAGTGAATCATCATGACGAATTGCATCTTGAATTTCTTCAAAACTACTTACATCGCCTTGCTTGAGAATTTCATCCCAGTCACTACCCTTAATTACTTCAAGTTGTGATTCCATCATTACTTGAAGTCTTTGGCGGAAGATACGAGCTTGTTTTCTCAAATCATCAGTTTCAATTGCAATCTTCTTAGCTTTTCTAGAAGCTTCATCAATGATGTGTTTTGCCTTAGCATTAGCTTGATCAATAATATCTTGACCTTGCTTTTGTGCTTCATGATTAATGATTTCAGCTTCTTTTTGTGAGTTTGCCTTAACTTTATCAGCAGCTTCTTGAGCCACAATAATTGATTGATTCAATGAATCTTTTAAATCATTGAAGTATTTCAATTTTTCTTTATTTTGTTGCAAACTATCTGCTAATCTGTCATTTTCTTTTAAAGTATTTTCATAGTCTTTAATAATTTGATCTAAGAAATCATTAACTTCATCTTGATCATAGCCACGTAATTTTACATGAAATTCTTTATTATGAATATCTAAAGGGGTCAAAGCCATCCCCAACACCTCCAAAAACGTATCAGTTATTCTTCTCCAATACAGAAACTCTAATTCTTAATTTATCCTTACGAGTTATACCTAATAGGTCATCGATCCTAAGTCTACCATAACCACGAATCGATAATATATCTCCATACTTAACTTCATAGTCTGGTCTAGCAACAGTCATCCAATTTAACTGTACTTTTTCAGCTTTAATTAAATTCTTGCTACTTTCCCTTGATATGTTGAACGTAACACTAACTAAACTATCTATTCTTAGAGAAGAAGATGTTACCATTTTTTCTTGCCAATTTAACTCTGGAACTACAATTTCATCGAGTGGTGCATCTTCAAGTCTAACTTTAATCTTACCCACTCTATCAATTTGCAATCTGAAGTAGTCACTTACTTCTTTTTCACAAAGGAATTGCCAAGTATCATTTTGTTCTATTATATCACCAATTACTTCTCTATCTAACCCACTATTAGCCAAAGTTCCTAAAATTTGTCCATGAGTTAACGATGTAAATTTCACAGGATATTTAATCATAATTAATTCTAAATTAAAATCATCATCCTGTACCTCGTAATAACTTGGGTAAAATATTGCTCGTTTTCTTTCAGCATTTTCATAACCACCACTAAAAGAAACTTTTACATCTTGATTTTTGTGTATCAACGACTGAGCAATATATTGTTCCCTTGGATTCAGGAAATGCGTTAATATTGGTCGATATTCGTTTTCTACCTGCATAATGTAATCAGACAATTGTGAAATTAATGGTTCTTCATCTTTTCTAAAATGCTGCAAAATGTTACTATCCATGATTAATAAAGTCCTAACAGTCCAAGTATAAAGTCTACACCCCATTCAACAGGTTGTAGAACAATTAACGCTACTACTGGTGCAAAACTCAAACCAGCAATTGGGGGAATGAAGTTAAACAAACTTAAATATGGTTCAACTATCTTTCCTAACCATTGACCTAACTTAGTTTGATATGCACCTGGAAACCATGACATTAATACATAAATTAAGATTAATGTCGAATACAGATTAAAAATTCTATCAACTAAAAATATCAATTAATTACTCCTAACCTATACCTAATATCATCTACCTGTAAGATTAGACAAATCTCCTTCGATCTTAAAATTTTTAGGGGTGCACAAGAATATTTTTTCACCTATTCTTTGCATGTCACCATTAACAGCAAAAATTAAGCCCGAAAGAAAATCTATTACACGATGAATTTGATTTTCATCCATTTTTCTAAAATTAACAATCACAGCTCTACCATTTAAAATCATCTTACCGATATTCTTAACGTCTGAAAAAACACTTGGATCAAAGACCATGATCTTTTGTTCTCTTTGAACTGTTGTACTATTGTTTTTAGAACTCATCAAAGACATCACCTGTCTATTATTATCTTTTTCTGGTTCAGAAGCTCTATTAACATCAGTATTAGTACTGACTGCTTGTTTGCTATCAGTAACTTCCTCGTAATACTCTTCTTCTGGAACTCCATTGAACCAATTACTTAGCTTTTCACTTAATGACATCTTAACACTCCTTCAAAGGAAATCTTAACGACGACGGCGACGTAAGAATGGTGGTGTATTTAAAGAATCATCGTTGCTATCATCTGCATCTGAATCAGCTTGGAACACATCGAAATCTTTCTTTTCAACGTTTTGGAAATCATTTCCACGTTCATTTTGTGTAGCTTGACGAGGATTATTCATTTCACGACTTAAATCCCAATCACCTAATGGATCTCCTTGACTTCTAGTTGTTGTTTCATTCACACCAGTTGTTGAATGATTAATACCTGCATTGTTAAGTGGATTACTCATTCTTGTACGCTTTGGTGCTTCTTTTTTCTTTTTATCAATACCAGTTGCAATAACTGTTACGATAACTGAATCTTCAAGTTCTTCATTGATAGAAGTACCGAAAATAATGTTAATATCACTTGTAGCAGCTTGAGCCACAATATCTGAAGCATCTTGTGCTTCAAATAAACTTAGGTCTGGGCCACCTGTGATGTTAAGTAAAACTTGTTCTGCACCGTCAATTGATACTTCCAATAAAGGTGAAGAAATAGCTTTCTTTGTAGCTTCTGCTGTTCTATTTTCTCCGTTAGCAGTACCAATACCCATTAAAGCAGAACCTTGATTTTGCATAACAGTCTTAACATCAGCAAAGTCCAAGTTAACGTAACCAGGTGATGTAATTAAATCAGAAATACCTTGTACACCTTGACGTAATACGTTATCTGCTTCTTGGAATGCTTGTAACATTGGTGTCTTCTTATCTACGATTTCTAATAAGCGGTTGTTAGCGATGATAACTAAAGTATCAACGTGTTCTTTCATTTGTGCTACACCTTCAGCAGCAAATCTTGCACGCTTTGGTCCTTCAAAACTGAATGGGCGTGTAACAACACCAACTGTTAAAGCACCTTGTTCTTTAGCAATCTTTGCAATAATAGGAGCAGCACCTGTACCTGTACCGCCACCCATACCAGCAGTAACAAAAATCATATCTGCACCGGAAAGAGCTTCGGCAATTGCTTCTTCACTTTCTTGAGCAGCTTTACTACCGATTTCAGGATTGGAACCTGCACCTAATCCACGTGTTAATTTAGGTCCTAATTGAATTTTTGTTTCAGCGTTTGAATGTTGTAAAGCTTGAACATCAGTATTAGCTACAATAAACTCAACACCTTTAACATCATCAGCAATCATACGGTTAACAGCGTTACCACCTGCACCACCAACACCGATTACTTTTATATTTGCGCCTGTATTTTGACTTGAATCTAATGAATATTCCATTGCCATTCTTTTACCCTCCAATTAATTAGTCAAAGAAAGATTCCATAAAATTCTTAGCTTTCGACAATATACCATTTTTCTTTTTATTTTGCTTATGCTTAGGTTGTGTTTCTTGTAAGTCTTGAGGTTCAACATCTGCAGTTTCTACATAATCATCCACATAATCATTAGATACAGCTGTTGTATCAAAATTATTACTAATCATGCTATCAGCATATGGAATAGTATCTGCTGTTATATCAATTGTATTTCCTTCCAAACTACCTTTAACTAAGCGTTCAATATCACTCATTTTAGTTACATAGTTTACTAATCCTATCACTTGAGAGAATGATGGGAAACGTAAATTCATTTCTTGTGGAATATAAATTTTAACGCTTACTCCAAAAATTTCTTCTGCTAATTCTCTAATTCCTGGTAAAGCAGCCATTCCACCAGTTAAAATTATTCCACCCGGTAATTGAAAAGCATTAACATCGTTTAAAGAACGATTTATCTTTTCAAACACCTGTCTCATACGAGCTTCTATAATTTCAGCCAAATATTCTTCTGATACTTGTTCAGGTTCTTGTTTCCCTACAACTTGTACAGGAAATACATCTTCAGAAGATGCTTGATTAGCCATTGCAAAACCATAAGTACGCTTCAAGCTTTCGGCATTCTCAATGGAAGTGTTAAGAACTACCGAAATATCTCTAGTGACATAATCGCCACCTTCTTGGTCTACATATGTATACTTTAATTTATGGTCGTGAATTACAGCTGCAGTTGTCTGTCCACCACCCATATCAATTAAAATAGATCCAAAATCTTGTTCTGCATCAGACATTGCTAACCTGGCAGTAGCCAAAGGAGCTACCACTGTTGCTTTAACTTTCAAACCTGCTTTTTGTATGCACTTCTTGATATTATGTAAAATAGTCTTAGGACCCGTATACATAACAGCATGCATCTCCATACGAACCCCCATCATACCACGGGGATCTTTAATTCCATCGAAACCATCTACAATAAATTCATCTGGAATGATATCAATAACATCACGTTCAGGAGGAAGATTTTGTACCAAAGCAGCTTGTGTTACTTTATACACATCATTCTTCGTAATTTCTTGTGAGTTACCATTTTCATCACTGACGGAAACCATACCGTGACATTTTTCAATCTGTAGCAAATTAGCAGGTATTCCAACTGTTACTTCAGAAATATCCAAGTTAGCTTTTTTTTCAGCTTGATTAACAGCATCTCTTATTGTTGCAACAACTTGATCAATATCTACAATTACACCACGATTTAAGCCAGCAGATTTTGTATTACCGTAACCAATGATATTTGCTTGTCCTTTCACATGTTCTGCGATGATGACTTTTATTGAAGTCGTTCCGATGTCCAATCCCACATATATTTCAGAATTATCCATCATTTTGACCTCCTCTTACACTCAAATTTTAAGCTATAATTTTTGTCTATTTTTATTTATATTTAGTCAATATATAAATTTTACCACATTAAGCAATAGATGTGTACTTTACTTTGTTAAACATTTGAAACAACTTTATTACTTATTATCATAAGGATAAGCATATGCACCCACTTCTAGATCAATCACACCTTTTTTACCTAGAGCTTTAGCCATGCTTGGATAATAACTCATTTTTGTTGCTAAAGTATCTATACTTCCTATTACTTCATTTCCATCATTCATTACTAATCTCACACGTTTAGGGTTTACCTTTGTTGGGTTAGAATGTATTTCAGAAATTCCAAATCTTACTTTTTTAGGCATCTCCCCTACTTGTTGTGCTGCTTCATGTAATAAAGTTTTCTTTTTGAAATCAAGAAATAATGGGTAATTTCCATTGGTTGCCTTTTGACCTACATCCAATTCACGTCCATTTGAAGTTAACTTGTAATAATTATTCTTTCTTTGAATATATCCGACAACATCATATTCAGTAACTTTAAATTTAACGACGTTTTTTTTCAAAGAGATATTAACATCTTTAACAGTTGCTACATCATTTTTTATACGTTGACTAATCAAAAATTTAGTAGGTACAACCGCGAATAAAGATTCGTTCTTTTTCACTTGACTAGCCTCTATAATAGCAGTTTTTGTTTGGCTATCTGTGCCTTCTATCTCTATATTACTCACTCTACTAACTGGAAGGATTGCGTATAAAGATATTACTGCACTAATTCCAAAAATTGATGCTAGAGTTATTACTCGCTTTTGAAGTCTTTTCTTTCTAAGACCATTAAATTTAACTAAATTGCTACTTATCAAGACTTTTTTAGATTTCTTTTGTTTTTTCTCTATATTTTCTTCTCGTAACAATTGCTGTCTTTCCCAAGGTGTAAGTTCTTCATTATCTCTCATGGCTTTATTTTTAGAATCTTTTCGTTTACCAAACACGCAATCACCTCCTTACTTTAATATCTTGAATAATTATTTATGCATTATACCTTCTAGTACTTTGATTACTTGGTTAGCTGCATCTGGAATTCCAGCTTCCTTAGCATTTTTACCCATTTGTAATCTTTTATCGGAATCATTCATAATTTCATCGACATTTTTAACTAAAGTATCAGCAGTTAAATCTTTCTCTTTAATCATCAATGCTGCATCTTTATTAACTAAACTCATTGCATTCTTTGTTTGATGGTCATTTGTTACATATGGACTTGGAATCAGAATAGTCGGAATTCCTAAAGCTGTAATCTCTGCTAAACTTGTTGCACCAGCACGACCAACAATACTTGCAACTTCAGGTAAAATTGCTGGCATATCAGCAATGTAAGGCTCTATTCTCACATTATCTGGTAAGTTTTTAGCTTCATCTTTAGCCATTATTTTATCATAGTGAACTTTACCAGTAACAAATAAAACCTGATATTCTTTTTTAGCAAACTGTGGAATAGCCTTTAGAGCAGCAGCATTAATTCCTTCTGCTCCTCGAGAACCACCAAAAATCATAACTGTTGGTAAATCTTTTCTCAGCTTGTATTCCTTTTCTAATCTACCAGTATCTTTCATACCAGCAACTTGTTGAGCTCTAGGGTTACCAGTAAAAACAACTTTAGATGCTGGAAAATCTTTTCTAGCATCTTCAAAGCATATCCCTACCTTATCTACAAAACGGCTTAAAAATTTATTCGTTACCCCAGCAACGCTATTTTGTTCATGAACAAAAGTTGGAATTTTCATCCTAGCTGCAGCATATACAACTGCACCACAAACATAGCCACCTGTTCCTACAACAACATCTGGTTTGAAATCACGGATAATTTTCTTGCAGTCATGCACACTCTTTAAAAAGAGATATACTGTTTTAAAATTTTCCAAAGATAAAGAGCGTTTGAAACCTTGAATCTTAATCGTCTTTAATGGAACTCCTGCCGAAGGAACAATACGACTTTCTAAACCCTTATGAGTTCCAACATATAAAATTTCTGAATCTGGTTCTTTTTGCTTAATAGCTTCTATCAATGCTAGTGCTGGATAGATATGGCCTCCTGTTCCACCACCAGAAATTAATAATCGCATTTATTTTTCCTCCAACTCTTTTGTCAATTTTTCAACAGCTTCAATAAATTTATCTCCACGTACTTCAAATGTTGGCCATTGATCCCAACTAGCACAAGCTGGAGATAGTAAGATAACATCGCCTTCATTACTTACTTTATAAGCTTCAGGGACTGCAGAAACTGCATCTTTAGTTTTAATAATCTTTTCAACACCAGCTTCTTTACCAGCTTTTGCCATCAGATCAGCTGTTTCACCAAATACAATCATCGCATGAACTTTATTTTTCAATGAAGGTTCTAATTTTTCAAATGTAAACCCTCTATCTAACCCACCAGCTAACAATACTACTGGATTATTGAAACCAGCTAATGCTTTTTCAGTTGCTTCCATATTAGTAGCCTTAGAATCATTATAGAATTTTCTACCATTTAGAGTTGTTACATATTGAGTACGATGACGTACACCTGAGAATGTTGTTAAAACTTCTTTAATATCTTCATTTGATTTACCAAATATCTTTGCAACAGCAATAGCAGCTAATGCATTTTCTACATTATGAGTACCAGGTACTTTAATATCATCAACTGGCATTATTTTATCTTCTTTATAGAATAGATATCCATCTGCCACATAGGCGCCGCCCTTAGATTTACCTAGACGAGAAAATGGAACAATTCTTGCTTTAGAACGTTGACTTAACTCTTGCCATTCTTCGTTATCCCAATTTACCACAAAGTAATCATCTTCTGTTTGATTCATAACGATACGCATCTTAGCATTAACATAATTTTCTCTTGTACCATGATAATCAATATGTGCTTCATATATGTTTGTTAATACAGCAACTTTTGGATGATATTCTGTAATTCCTAATAATTGGAAACTAGATAATTCTGTAACAATTGTATCTTTGCTTGTTGCTTCTTGTGCCACTTGACTAGCTGGAACACCTATATTACCAGCAACATAAGCCTTACCTTCAGTTTGACCCTGATTTAGCATCAAAGAAATCATTGTTGTAGTTGTTGTCTTACCATTTGTACCTGTTACTCCTACAAATCTTGCATCACTAATTTCAAAAGCTAGTTCAGGTTCAGTAATTATCTTTATTCCCTTATCTTTAGCACCACTAACTAAAACATTAGTGTATGGTATACCAGGATTTTTAACCATTAAATCAATGTTCTCTAATAATTCTAAAGGATGACTACCAGTAATAACTTCAATTCCTTCATTTTTTAGTTCATTTACTTGAGTTAAATCAGATGGTGTATTTTTATCATTTACAGTAACTTCTGCACCCAACTTTTTCAATAACTTAGCTGCATTCACACCACTCTTACCTAATCCTAATACTAATACTTTTTTTCCACGATATTTCTCTATCATTTTCATAATACAAGACTTCCTTAATGCTTAATTTTTATAGAATAAACGCTAATGCGATTGCTGAACAAACAATTCCTATACACCAAAAAGTAATATCAATTCTCCATTCACTCCAGCCACACATTTCAAAGTGGTGATGAATTGGACTCATTTTAAAAATTCTTTTGCCAGTTAACTTGAATGAAGCAACTTGCAAAATTACACTTGCTGTTTCCATAACAAAGATGAAACCTATAACTAATAAAGCTAATTCATGATGTGTCATTAGAGAAACAGCAGCTAACGCACCACCTAACGCTAATGAACCCATGTCGCCCATAAAAATTTTAGCTGGTTTATGATTGGAGATAATAAAGCCAAGTAATGCACCAATTACTGTAGCACAGAATAGTAATACATCAAATTGGCCTTGATAATAAGCTATAATTCCATAGGTTGCAAAAGCTATTATTGCTTGTCCTGAAACTAGTCCGTCAATTCCATCAGTTAAGTTAACTGCATTAGAAAAACCTACTAACCAGAAAATAGCAAATAGTGTATACAACACTAATCCTAAATGCAATTCATGTCCAAATAACGCTAAGGATAATGGAAGTTTTTCATGCACAAAAACAAATACAAAAAGAAGCGCACCTACTACTTGACCAAGAAACTTTTGCCAAGCTTTTAAACCTTCATTCTGTTTCTTCCATAATTTAATAGAATCATCCCAGAAACCTAAAAAACCATATAAAACTAAGATAAAGGTAATTATTAATAATTTAGCATGTAAATTTTTAGTCAGTAGTCCAAAAACCAAAACAACTGCAAGAATTGCTAGGTTAAAAACAAATCCACCCATTGTTGGTGTACCAGATTTTTTCTGATGCCATTTTGGACCTTCTTCACGAATCATTTGTCCTTCTTTTCTTTTTCTAAAGTAGCTGATGAACATTGGTACAAAAATCACTGTCAATATAAATGCACATACAGCCGGTGCTATAATCAATAACATTGAATTCATTTTCTCTCTCCTATTTTAATTTTACTTCAACTATATCAGATTTCTTAAGAGCTCCTCCAGCCGCTATACTTTGGTAGTATGCATAACCAGATCCAGTATAATTAACCGTAATTCCAGTTAAATCAGCTAGTTTAGCAATATCATTTCTTGACCATCCATTTATGTCTGGCATAGTTTTCGTTCCATTCGTCAATAATAATACTTTTTCTCCAGAAATAACAGTCTGATCTCCCTCGACTGATTGTTTCTCTACTTTATCACCACTACCAACCACAACAGGTACCAAGCCTTGTTTTGAAATTTTGTCCTTAGCATCATCAACTGAGTTTCCAACAACATTTTCAACTTTAACTGTACCAGGATTAGTATTGTTTACTTGACTTGAATCTAAAACTTTTTTCATAATCGGATTAAAAATAGTTGCTAGATTCTTAGTAGCATCATTATTACCGAATGATTTTGGTTGTTTTACAGTCAAATACATAATATATCTTGGATTATCGGCAGGCGCCATTCCTACAACTGAGAAGATATAATTAGAACTACCACTCAAATAACCTGTTCCGTTTGAATTAGCGATTTGGGCAGTTCCTGTTTTAGCTGCTATCTTATAGCCATCAATTGCATAATCTTGTCCAAGACCTTTTTCGTCATAGACAACAGCTTCCATCATATCTAAAACTTTCTTACTTGTTTTTGCAGTAATTGGTTTACCAACCACTTGTGTTTTTGATTTATAAACTGTTTTTCCTGTATTAGGATCAACTATTTTATCTACCAAGCGAGGCTTAACCATCTTACCCTTATTAGCAATTGCAGAAAAAGCTTGCATCATTTGAATAACAGTAACATCTATCCCTTGACCATAAGCCGTATTAGCTTGATCAAATGCATATGTGTAATTGATATTACCACTAGATTCTGCACCTAAACCTGCACCTACTGGGCGAAGTAAACCAAATTTTCTAATGTAACTCATCCAGGTTTTCTTACCCATTTTTTGTTCAAGTTGAGCCATTACAGCATTAGATGAACGCATAAAACCTTCTTTAACTGTAATATTGCCCCATCCAGAACGATTCCAATCGTACACTGTGGATCCATCAATCACATATGATCCAGATCTATAAGTTGCATTTGAATCATAATTTCCACTATTAATTGCAGATGCAACTGTTAAAACTTTCATAGTAGATCCTGGTTCGTATGCATCCTCTAACAATGTATTTCTCCAAACATTTGTCAAACCTTCTTTTGTTTGAGCATCAAATGTCGGACGTTGGCTAGCTGCTACTATCTTCCCGGTATGTGAATCCATAACAACCGCATTAATTGATGCAGCCTTAAATTTCTTTTGCTTTTGTGTAAGTAAATTTTCTAAGGCAGTTTGAATCTTAGGATCCAATGTTGTATAGATGTCATCGCCATTTTGAACGCTTCGTTTCTTTTTAGAAGATCCCGGCAACTGAACACCGTAACTATCTGTAGCAGTATTATTTATTCCATCGCGACCAGATAATTGTTTATTAAATACTTTTTCTAGTCCCATAATACCTACTAACTTTTTATCCTCCGATTCAGCTAATCCTATCAAATGTGAAGCAAAAACACCATTAGGATATAACCTAGACTGTGATGGTGTAAATTTTATACCTGTTAAATGATAAGAATCTATCTTTTTCTTAGTCTCAAGAGAGATGTTCTTACCAACATTTCCCAATTCAACTTGATAAGTATTCTTATCTTTAGGGTTCAAAATTTGTAATACTCTTTTATAACTAATATTTAAATTATCACTTAAAACTTTAGCAGCTTTCTTCTTTTGGGAATCCGGTAAATATTCTTTTTTTCCATAAGCAACTGCACTTTTAGAGAGAACTATATATATTGAGTAAGTAGTCGTATCCTCAGCAATTGGTTGATTAGCTGCATCATATATTGTTCCACGTTTCGCTTTTATCTCAGTTTTACTTGCGTATAGCTGTTGTGTACTCTTATTTAGATCCACACCATATATTTTATGTCCTACAGCTACACGAAAAAAACGTCCGATAAAAACAATAAAAACGATAAGAACAATAAAAAATATTCCCCTCCCAAAATACTTTCGATTGTACATCATCCTTTGTTGTCTTTCTTTTATAGGACGTTTATTATTTGTGTTCATTTAGTAACATTCCTTGTATTCTTTGTATTCATCTTTAAACCACTATCTTTAGCTATTTTGCTTAGACGAGATTTACTTGATAACTCACTAATTTCCTGTTTCATATTAGTATTAGAACCTTGGATTTTTGTAATTTTGCTTGTTGTATCTTGTAAATTCAACTGTGCATTTGTTAATTTAACATTTGCTGAAATTACCATGGTAGTCATAACTCCTATCCATACCATTGATCCAGCAAACAATTTCATCATCTTACTTCTGTAAGGAGATGATTGAACTATGTATTTTTTCTCAGGCTCGTTATTATGTACTATTCTTGGTTGTTGGTTAAGTTTACGAGCTGTTTGTTCCATAACGACCACTTCCTACTACACTACAATTTTTCAATTATTCTTAATTTAGCCGAGTGAGCACGATTATTGTGTGTAATCTCGTCTTCACTTGGTACTATCGGCTTTCTTGTAATCAATTTGTACTCAACTTTTTGGCTATCCGGAATTACTGGTAATCCGGGAGGTAATTCTGGTAGACTTGTCTTCTGCTTAAACATTACCTTAACTAATCGATCCTCCAATGATTGGAAGGTAATTACACTAATACGACCACCAGGATTTAATAAATCTAAAGCTTGCTCCAAAGATTCTTCCAATGCACCTAATTCATCATTAACTGCAATCCTAATTGCCTGGAATGTTTTTTTAGCTGGATGTCCACCTTTTCTACGGGCCTTAGCCGGAATAGCTTCTTTAATAAGATCAACCAGTTGACCAGTTGTCTCAATTGGTATTTGCTGTCTAACTTTCTCAATTCTACGAGCAATTGACTTAGCAAATTTTTCTTCACCGTAACGGAAGAAAATTCTCACTAATTGTTCATAACTCCAGTCATTTACCACATCTCTAGCTGTTAATGATTGACTTTGATCCATTCTCATATCTAGAGGAGCATCATAGTTATAACTAAAACCACGATCTGCATTGTCGAACTGCGGCGATGAGACACCCAAGTCATAGAGAATTCCATCTACTCCCAAAATATTTCTTTTATTTAACTCTTCAGAAATATTTCTAAAATTACTTTTGATAAAGTTAATCTTTCCCAGTTCATTTTCTTCTTTAAACTTATCCTTATTAAAATTAATAGCTGTTATATCTTGGTCAAATGAATATAATTTCCCATTTTCTGATAACTTACTTAGTATCAAACCACTATGACCGCCACCACCCAAGGTACAATCAACGTAAGTTCCATCTGGCTTAATATTCAGACCATCTACAGCTTCATTTAATAATACTGTAATATGCTTAAATTCAGCCATATATCCTCCTCTAAAGATCAAAATCAATCATATTTTCTGCTATATCATCAAAGTTTTCTTCTGCCTCATCAGCAAAAGCATCCCATCTATCTTCGCTCCAGATTTCAAAACGATTAGATACCCCTACGACAACACACTTTTTTTGTAAGGCGGCATGCGTACGTAGAGATTTAGGAATATTTATTCTACCCTGCTTATCAATTTCACATTCAGTTGCAGCTGAATAGAAAAAACGAACGAAAGCACGGGCGTCTTTCTTTGTAAGTGGTAATTTTTGTAATTTAGTTTCTAGAATGTTCCATTCTTCTTGAGTATATCCAAATAAGCACCCGTCCATTCCACGTGTTACAACAAAGGAATCCCCTAATTGTTCGCGAAATTTGGCGGGTACGATCAATCTTCCTTTGGCGTCAATCGTATGTCTATACTCTCCCATGAACATTCTACTTCACCACCTTACATAACACCATATTTATAGTACCACAATTCCCCACTTCTAACCATATAATTTCCCCTAAAAACCACTTAATAATTATTAATTTTTGATTTAAAAAAAATTTCAAATATATTTCAGTTATAGATTTACTTAAGTTCATTCTTAAATTTTATTTGCCAATAAAAAAAGCGACTGGAATCTCTTCCAATCGCTCTATATCGCTACAATAAAATAGCCTTAAAAATTGTCATTATTAATACAATAAAATATGTAAACAGTGTTACTAAATCTAAAATTCTAATAAATCTGGTCCAAAATACACCATAAACAATATCACCACTTCTATATGCACTAGCAAATATCATTATCAAGCCCACAACAGACATTACAAGCACTAAATATGGAAATAATGATATTCCTATCAATTCAATAGAAGTAAAATGAATTGCAATTATTAAGAATATACATAAAACATCTAATTTCTTTAAACGTCGAGGCCAAATATTTTTGAATCTATTTTTAAACATAGTCAATACTATCCATAGAAAAATCACTATACACAGCTGAACTATCCAACTTCGTAACACAATTTCCACATCCTTAATTTTCTAAGAAGGCTTCATGTAAGGTATTAACTGCTAGTTTGAAGTTATCTTCAGTCACTAAAATCCAAACAGTGGTATCACTATCAGCTGTTTGTAAGATTTCAACCCCAGTTTTCGAAAGTGCTGTAACCATTTTAGCAATAACACCTGGGGTTCCTACCATACCGCCACCAATAATAGATACTTTAACACAATTTTCAACAAAGTTCACTGGTATATTATATTCTTCAAAGATTTTTTTAGCTTTTAATCCATCTTCACGACTTGTATTGAAAACAACTTGCTTAGGTGAAATATTAATAAAATCAATACTTACCTCATTTTCAGCTAACACTTTGAAGATCTTTTCAGCTTCTGTATTGTTAACTGAAAGATTAATTTGTGTCAAGCCTGTTTGATGTGCAATACCTGTAACTGTACGATAATGTTCAATACTAAGATTCTTATCAGTAACTAGTGTTCCCAACTCATCCACATTATCCCAAGTTGAACGAATTCTCATTGGTAAATGTGCTTGATGCGCAACTTCAACAGCACGTGGATGAATTACCTTTGCACCTTCATGAGCCATATTAGCAACTTCGTCATAGCTAACTGTTTTCAAGAAATGTGCGTTCTTTACAATTCGAGGGTCAGCTGTCATCATACCAGAAACATCAGTGAAGATATCAACACGTTCTGCATCTAATGCAACTGCCAATAAAGCAGCTGATGTATCAGATCCACCACGACCTAAAGTTGTGACGTGCCCTTCTTCTGACATTCCTTGGAATCCAGAAACTACTACTACATCATGAGAAGCAAATGCATCTAATACAGCGTCTGTCTTCACTTCTAAAACTTTAGCATTTTGATAGTCATTGTTTGTTCTAAAACCAGCATCTGGGCCTGTCATAGCTACGGCATTAAATCCATTTTCTTTTAACATTTGTGTAAAGACTGCTGTTGAAATAACTTCCCCCACAGAAACAATCATGTCTAATTCACGAGGAGTAAGTTTGGTTCTTTCACCACCTACCAAGCTAAGTAATGAATCAGTTGCATAAGGGGCACCCTTTCTTCCAATTGCAGAAACAACAATTGCCACCTTATATCCTTCATTTACTGCATGTTCAATATGTCGCATGGCAGACTTTCTTGATTCATCATCTTGGACAGAAGTTCCACCAAATTTTTGAACCATAATTTTCATTATAATTCCTCCTCAAACTTAAAAATATTTCTCCTAAATTTAATTATATTAAGAAAATTTTAATTCTATTTTTCTATTATTATAAATTCATCTTGTATAAATTTCAACAATGATTATCTAATTTTATAAAATCAATGACAACTATTGATTTTTAGCATAATAATAGTTTATAGTTAAACATGATAATATGATAAAGGGTGAAAAATGTGGCTAAAAAAACAAAGAAAGAGCGTTCTACTTTCCAAAAAATAACTTTAGTTGTTGTATGGCTAATGCTTATCTTTACAATCGGTAGTGTTGTCCTATCAGCAATTGCAAGTTTTATGAATTAAAAAATGAGACTGAGAAATCTTTTATGACTTCTCTAGTCTCATTTTTATTTTAGATATTTATTAAAAAATTCATTTACTCTTTTTTGATACTCTTTAGGATGATTATTATATGAATTTGCATGCCCTGTATTTTTAGTTACCCATAACTTTTTAGGGGCTGAAGTTGCTTTATAATTTTCATATACCATTTTCGTTGGTACAAAGGTATCACTATCTCCATGAATAAAGAAAATCGGTAACTTATTCTTTTCTAACTGTTTTGTTGAACTGCCCTTACCAAAGTCATATCCAACTCGAATTGTTCCCATAATTCGTGCTGCAGTTATCATCGGTTCTTTAGGCAGATTAAATTGTTGTTTTAATTGTTCGCTTAATTCCGATTCTATACTTGAATATCCACAATCTTCAACAATTGCTTTTACTTGTTTAGGTAGACGTTCTCCACTTACCATCATAACAGTAGCACCACCCATACTTACACCAAATAGTCCAATCTGTGAATCAGACCCTTTCTTAGCAATAACTTGTTTAATCCATTTCATATAATCCAGTCTATCTGGCCAGCCGAATGTAATATATTTACCTTGACTCTGTCCACTTGCCCTATCATCTGGAGCTAAAACATTATAACCTAAATTATGAAATAGTCTAATATATCTAGCCATATGCATCGCTTCTCCTTTATATCCATGAGCGACGATGATGGTTTTATTAGTTTTATTCTCCGCTGGTAAATAAATAGCTCTAAGCTTTAAATTATCTGTAGCAGATTCTTCATACCAATTTTGATAATTCTGTTTTTTTAACCAATTTTGATCTGCTAGTAATTTCTTATCAACTTTTCCTTTTGGTCCTGACTTAACTGTTGGATCTGGTTTAAAAGCATAACTAACTAAATAATAGCTTCCACCTGTTATCCCAAGTAAAATCAATATTACTAAACCTACTATTAAAGAATATATTAACTTTCTCTTCTTCATTTTAATAAATTTCCTTAATCAATTTTTTGATTCTCAATCTCTTTCAAAGGTACCATTTTGGTAGTACCAAACCATTTATTACTTATCTTTTGCAATGTTCCATCTTTTGCCATTTGAGCTAATGCCATATTAATCTTCTTTTGTAAAGTTTTATCACCCTTACGCATACCTACAGCAAAGTTTTCAGATTCAAAGCCAACATCGCTAATACGATAGCTATTAGGATCAGGTTCGTGTGCAACATAATAGTCTGCATAAACACTGTCAATTAATAATCCTTGAATTCTATTAGCATTTAAGTCTAAAAATGCATTATTGAATGTATCATATTGAACTGCTTCTTTTACGTAGTTCTTTAACAATTTAGGTTGTGACATATAGGATTCATAACCGGATGAACCCGATTGTAGTCCTAATGCCTTTCCTTTCATGCTCTTAGCATCATAAACATTTTCTTTCTTTTTAGATACAAGCACTTGTTGGTTACGTAAATATGGAACACTGAAAGCTACAGTCTTTTTACGCTCTGGATTTACTGTATATCCGTTCCAAATTAGATCAATAGTTCCATTTCTTAGTTCGGTTTCCTTCATAGACCAATCTATTGTTTGAAAATCTACATCAATTCCATAACGTTTGAATACTTCTCTAGCCAAATCTACGTCAAATCCTACTAAAGAACCATCTTTTTCACGAAATCCCATTGGAACAAAACTATCATCTAAACCAATAACTACTTTCTTTTTCTTCTCAATCTTCTTCCAATTATCTTGACCATTAGCACGTTTTCTAACATTTGTACAACCTGCTAGAGTTGCTCCTACTATTAAGAATGCTAACAAGCAAGTAATAATTTTTACAATTTTCTTCAAAGAAATCACCACTCTCATTAATAGCCTAAAGGTTTCACTTTCAAAATATTATCCGCAATCTCTTCTGCAAAATCCATATCGTGAGTTACTATAATTTGTGTCATTCCTTCTTTTTTCAAATTCAAAATGATATTTTTAACTGTAGCTGTCAATCCTGGATCCAAAGCAGAAGTTGGTTCATCATAACATAAAATTTGTGGTTTCATCGCTAAAGCTCGTGCAATTGCCACACGTTGTTTTTGACCACCAGATAATTGGAATGGATATAATCCTTCTTTTCCTTCTAAAGCTAAACCATTTAATAAATTCTTAGCTTCATTTTCAGCAATTTCTTTTTTCTTTTTTAAAACCATAGTAGGTGCTAAAGTTACGTTTTGTAAAACTGTAAGGTGTGGGAATAAGTTATATTCTTGGAATACTACCCCGATAACAGAATCATTATTTTCATTTGTATATGGATCAAATACTTGACCATCAATTAAAATTTGACCGCCATCAATCTTTTCAAGTCCACTAATACATCTTAAAAGGGTTGTTTTACCACCACCAGATTGACCAACGATGCATAAAATTTCACCATCTTTAACTTCTAAATTTAAATTATTTAGAATAACTTTATCACCAAAGCTCTTACTAATATTCTTTAACTCTAACATATGCTAACCTCCTTATTTCCAGTAACTGTAGTATTGTTCTAATTTTCTTAAAATAAAGGTTAAAACTGCTGTCATAACTAGGTAAACAACACCTACCATTACCAATGGAACTAGTGTAACATCTCGACTTGTTGCAACATTTCCAGCTCTTAATAAATCTCCAATACCGATTACGTAAACTAAACTGGAATCTTTAACTAAATTAATAACTTCATTTCCAATAGAAGGTAATACAATCTTTACAACTTGAGGTGTTACTATTTTTCTAATTGTTTGCCAGTAAGTTAAGCGCAAAACTTTAGCACTTTCATACTGACCTTTGTCAATTGATTGTAAACCACCACGGAAAATTTCAGCAAAATATGCAGTATAGTTTAGGATAAATGCAAATAATGCTGCATCAAATCGTCCTAATGTTAACCCTACTAAAGGTAAACCATAAAATACAAAAATCAATTGTAGTAATAAAGGTGTCCCTCTCATCAACCATACATAAAATCTTAAAATTGCTTTTAATAATCTAAATCGTGAAATTAATGCCAACCCTACGATCAACCCTAATGGCAAAGAACCTATTAGAGTCCAACAAAAGATTTGTAAAGTCATTTTTGCACCATCCAATAATGATGGTAACACTTCTAATACATAATTCATCCTTTATCCTCCTAATGTAAATCAATTAATTAATCATTAAACTAGCTAGTAAAATAAAAAGTAAGTTATTATCATAAACAAAAAGCCCTCCTAGATCTAGTCGATCTAAGAGGGCACTATGAAAGTACGGTTCCACCTCGATTTTGCTAAATTCTCACGAAAATAGCCTCATCAAGTTACACATACGTATAACTCACATTTAACGCAATAACACGTATAGGTCTACTAAAATATTCAACCTATAAACTCACGGGTGTGGTTCAATCAAGTGGATCGGTATCCCTTTCAGCTGATAAAGATACTCTCTTTCGGCGTCCGTACTTCATTTACTCTTCCGTTCATCGTCTTTATTTATGATGGTAATAAATTAACATTTTAATTAGAAATTGTCAAGAAATTATCACTTATTTTTTAAACCAACTGATGAATTTTTTCATAAAGCCGCCTTTTTCTGTTTCTCTAATTGTCATTAAAGGCACTGTTTCGCCTTCTAGACGGCGGGCAATATTACGATATCCTTGTGAAGCTGGATTTTTTTCATTCAATACAATTGGCTCACCTTTGTTAGAGTATGAAATAACCTCATCATCATCAAAAACAATTCCAATTAATTTAATTGATAAATGATGTGTAATTTCATCAACATCCATCATATCTCCATCATTCATCATATGACGACGAATACGACTAATAACTAACATTGGTGGTTCTGTAAGTTCTTTTTGTTCAAGTAATCCAACAACTCTATCAGCATCTCTAACTGAAGAAATTTCAGGTGTAGAAACAACAATTGCTTCATCTGCTCCAGCAACAGCATTCATAAAGCCTTGTTCAATTCCAGCTGGACAATCTAATAAAATATAGTCGAAATCTGGCTTTAATTCTTCTACAATTGCTTTAACTTCTTCTGGCTCTAAAGCAGATTTATCAGTGTTTTGAGCAGCCGGCAATAAATAGAGCTTATCATCAAATCGCTTATCTTTAATTAAAGCTTGATGTAATTTTGCTGTTCCTTGAGCAACATCAACAATATTATAAATAATGCGGTTATCCAATCCTAATATAACATCTAAATTTCTTAGGCCTATATCTAAATCAACCAAACATACCCTTTTTCCTAGTAAAGCAAGTGCTGTTCCTAAATTAGCAGTTGTAGTAGTCTTTCCAACACCACCCTTACCAGAGGTAATAACTATTGCTTTTCCCATTTTAAAAGCCTCCTACCTGATTAAATATCTTTGGACGTAGAGATTTTAACTTGTCAATACTTGTAAATTCTAAAACATGTAAATCATTTACAAAAACTAATGAATCTGTCCCAGCTGTAACTTTTTCCTCATCAACAATGTCAACTAAATCTCCAATTCTTAGCTGTTGAGCTCCAGAAATATCTCCCAAAATAATGGATCGAACATTGCTATCAAAACCTGCATGAATAATTCCACTAACACTACCCATGACATAAATATTTCCAGTTGCTCTCAAGACTCCACCTTGATGAAGATTTCCCAAAAATAGGACATCCCCTGTTATATCTTTAACTTGTCCATTACGAATTACATCGCCATTAACATGCACATTTTTACTGTCCATTATTTGCAATGCTTCTTTAGTATTAATAACATCAGAAACAATTCTATGTACTAAAAAATTAGGGTAGTTATCAACTATCTTTTCAATTTCATGTTTTTGGTCAATGGTTAATAATCTTGCACCTGTTTTGATGTTAAATGCAATTTTCTCATCATTCTTTTCTTTTTCATGTTTTAATCGCTCAAACAGTTCAGTTAACTCAATTAATATCTGTGAAAAAGCAGCATCTGCTTTTAACTCAATTTCATAACCATCTTTATAACCCTTTAATACAACACTCTTTTGCATTGATACACCCCTCATCTTTAATAATTTGTTTCGAAGAAGTGTTCTAATGGGAGGAATAAAACTACAAACCAAGCTAAGTTATAAATTAAAGTTGGTCCTAAAGTTCTACCAATTAAATCTGTTATTGTCGCATTCGTAAAATCAACTAGTGAATTAGCCCAAAAGAACAAAAATGTCACAATTGTTATATCTATTAAGTATATTAATAATACCACAATAAACGATCGTGTGAAAAACTGAAACATATATTTTGTTACATATACCATCAAAGGAAGTATCATTGTAAATACACCTAAAATACCTGTATAAAACATATCATAAAATAAACCAACGATCGCAGACCACATTACTAAATGCTCTACATTTCCATAACAGACGGCCATTACTATAAAAAGTAATACTAACCTGCTTTCCATGGCCATTGTGTTAGTAAACATCTGCTTTGCAAACACTTGTGTCAGACCACCATCTAAAAACATTGCTAAAAACAGTCCGATTGGAAAATAGTAATTCATTTTTTCTGTTCTCATCACTTTAACCTCTAATCATCAGTTCTTACTGCAATTGTCACAAAACTCAAGTCATCCAAATCAGCAGCTGGCTTTATATAAATCTTAGATGGTAAGCCATAATCATCATCAGAAACTTTCTCAACTGTCCCAACTAATAGTCCTTTAGGTGTAGATCCACCCATACCAGATGTTACCACTTTAGTACCTTTTTCAATTTTCTTCTTAGAAGTTACTTGTCCCATTACCAAATCACCGCTATTAGTGTCGTAATTAGTAATCAAACCATTGATAACATCACCAGATTTACTTGTCACTTGTACAGCGAATCTATTAGCTGAATCATTATTTGTAGAAATTAACTCTACCTTACTATTAGAATTATTCACTTCTGTAATTCGTCCAACAATTCCCTTTCTAGATAAAACAGAATCACCCTTTTTAATTCCAGCAAGTGAACCTTTATTAATAGTTACTTGATTTTGCCAAGTTGAAGGAGTTCTAGTTAAAACGTATGCAGTAACTTGATCATAATTAGTTAAACTTTTAGATAATTTTAGTTGTGCTTTTAACTGTTGGTTTTCTTTTCTTAAAGTTTGATTTTCTGCATCTTTTGCAGCTAAACTATCTACTTGCTTTTTTAATTGTTGATTTTCTTGATAAGTATTCATTAAATTAAAAAATGAAGATGTCGCATTTTTAGCCCCATCTAAAGGATAACTAACTACTCTATCAACAATTCCAGCTGCATCATTTCCTATCTGTTGTACAAATGTAGGAGCCTTTCTATTATTTCTTACAGCAATAGAAAATGCAATTAATAAGAAACTTATAATTAATGCGATTAATACAATAACCAGTTTTTTGTTAAAAAAAGATTTTTGCATTGTATGATCCTCCTATAACTATTATTTTTCAAGTAAGATTTACTCAAAAAATAAGCCGTATCACTAAAAGGAAATCACTACTACCTTCTAATCGACACGACTTCAATAGTTAGTTTATTTGTCTTTCATGACTTCGATACTCTTCAATGATTCACCTGTTCCAATAGCAACACAGTCTAAAGGTTCAGATGCCACAAATACTGGAACTTTAGTTGCTTCTGAAATAACTTCAGGTAAATGTTTCAATAAAGCTCCACCACCAGTAAGGACAATTCCGTGATCGATAACATCAGCAGCAATTTCTGGAGAAGTTTCTTCTAATGTTTCTTTGATTGCTACAATAATTTCTTGAACAACTTCTTGAATTGCTTTAGCTACGTCAACAGCTTCAATTTCGACTGTTTGAGGCAATCCTGATACTAAATCGCGACCACGAATACTTTGACTTTCAATATCTTTAGCAGCTTCAACTGATGCAGATGCTACGTCCATTTTTAATTGTTCAGCTGTACGTTCACCAATTAAAAGATTGAAGTTTTTACGTACGTAAGAAATAATTGCTTCGTCAATCTTATCACCAGCCATTCTAATAGAACGACTTGATACAATCCCACCTAAAGAAATTGTTGCTACATCAGTAGTACCACCACCGATATCAACAACCATATTACCAGTTGGGTCCATAACAGGTAATCCAGCACCTATTGCAGCAGCAAAAGGTTCTTCAATTGTGTAAGCATCTCTAGCACCAGCTACTCGAGTTGCATCTATGACAGCTCTTTTTTCTACTTCTGTTACACCACTAGGAACACATACCATTACGTAAGGCTTGTTAGCTTTGTTTCCTAAAGCCTTTTGAATGTAATATTGCATCATTGATACTGTTGTATCGTAATCAGCAATAACACCATCTTTCATTGGTCTGATAGCTACAATACTTTCAGGAGTACGACCAATCATATCTCTGGCTTCTGAACCAACGGAAACGACCTCTCCTGTTTTTGTGTTTTTAGCTACGACAGAAGGTTCACGTAAAACAATACCCTTACCTTCTTCATACACAATTGTATTTGCTGTTCCTAAATCAATTCCTATATTTTTCGTTCCGATTCCGAACACCATTTTTCTTCCCTTCCATAATCCCTGAGCAGGGTAATATAACGATAAGAGTATTATATCATATTTAACAATTATCGTTTAGTTTAAATTAAGTTCAATATATAGGATACACGATTTTTTTTACTCTTTAAAGTATATCCATAAACTTTATAAATTATTAATTTTTTTATAAATTTAATCTGAAATAAGTTCTACATTAGCGGCTTGTGGTCCTCGTTTTCCTTCAATCGTTACAAAGCCTACACGTTGACCTTCTTGTAAAGTTTTAAATCCTTCAGTTTGAATTGCTGAAAAATGAACAAAAATATCATCTTTGCTATCATCTGGAGTTATAAAACCAAAGCCCTTTTCTCTATTAAATTTATGTACTGTTCCTAAAATCATATTGTTACCCACCTTAAAATTCGACTATTTTTTCTTCTGCTAAGCTTAAATACACTTCAGAACCTACAATTACATGATCAATTAGTTCAATTCCAATCATCTTTCCTGCATTAATCAATCTCTTAGTTAATTGAATATCATTTTCTGAGGGTTCGACATTCCCGCTTGGATGATTATGTGCTACTAAAATTCTGGCACAACTAAAATTTAATGCATGTTTAAAAATTTCTCTTGGATGTACCGTAGCCGAATTTAATGTACCTTTAAAAATCACTTTTTCGCTCAATACTTGATTCTTAGTATCTAAGCATACACATACCAACAATTCCTGCTTACTATCACCAATTTTATCTATCATATAATTTCCAAACATACAACTTGAAAAGATTTGCCCCAAAACTAATCCTTCTTTTTCCTTATAGCGTTCTGAAAATTCTCTTAGTGCTCTAATTATAGCGACTTTTTCATCATCCTTACACAAATTTTTTAGTCCCTCATCACTAAAAAATTGTAGTTCATTTAATCTTTGGTGCTCATCAAAAAAATCCTTAATCACATTCTTAGCAGATGTTTGTGAAACTTTAGTAGTTAATATAAATTGCAATAACTCTTTATTAGTTAGTGTCTCAGCTCCAAAGCGAATAATTTTGTCTGTTATATATTTTTCTGAATAATTATTAGTTAGTGTCATATAAAAATCTCTCCTCTCACTATTAAAGTACGTAAAGAAGAGTTTTTATATGTTTATCCTTCAAAGTTATTTCTAACTTCAGAAATAAAATATAGAGAGCCAGTTATCAATAACATATCATCTAGTGACATATTAGATATGACTTCACCTATTGCTTCTTGCCAATGTTCCACATACTTTACATTATCATGTAATTTAAAATCTGCCAACTTTGTTACTTTTCGTGGTCCTTCAAAGCGAGTTACAGTTACATGTACATTTGGCAATTTTAACAACTCATCTAACATTTCATTAGGTTGTTTATCAGCTAAAATAGCTAGAATAACATAAACTTCTCTATCCGCAAATTCTTTTCTCAAAAGTTGGGAAATTCTTTTCATCGCTGCCGTATTATGAGCACCGTCAATCACCACTAATGGTTCTTTATTTAAAAGTTCAAATCTTCCAAGCCATTGTGTTTTTTGAATTGCATTTTTTATATCTTTATTAGAAGAATTAATTCCTTCAAGTTCAGCAAATTGAATAAATGTTTCAATAGCTAAAGTTGCATTTTCTATTTGATGAAATCCTTCCATAGAGATATGTATATTACTTATTTCTCCTCTACTGTCTGAAAAATCAAACTTTTCTCCCCAACCTTGTTCTAACTTTACTTTGCTGGAAAAATCTTTATCCATTATTAATAATGGTGCTTCTTTTTCTTTAGCTACTTGTTTAACTACTTTTATTGCTTCATCTGGAAGTTTACCAATCAAGATTGGCTTTTTATACTTGATTATACCCGCTTTATGTGTTGCAATTTTAGCAATTGTATCGCCTAAAATATGAGCATGATCCATTGCAACAGTCGTAATAACTGACATAAGCGGAGTAATAACATTAGTAGAATCAAATAATCCACCAATTCCTACTTCAATTACAGCATAGTCAACATGTCCTTCAGCAAAATAAACAAACATCATCGCTGTTACAATTTCGAATTCTGTTGGTCCACCTTCACGATCACGCCAATCTGAATCCATTTCTTTCACTACTGGTCCAATTATATTAACCAAACGAACAATTTCTTCATCACTAATCATTTTCCCATTTACAGATATTCTCTCATTAAACTTCTCGATAAATGGTGATGTAAATGTTCCTACATTATATCCTTGTTCTGCTATTAAGTCTCTCAAATACGCTGTTGTCGATCCTTTACCGTTTGTACCTGTTACATGAATAGCTTTTACTTTTTCATGTGGATTTCCCAATCTCTTCATGAAATCCCTCATTCTATCTAAAGTTGGGATCTTTTTAAACTTAGTTCTTCCATGAATAAATGCCAAGGCATCATTATAATTATTTACGAACATTTCTCTGCCTCTCTCTAATAGTATTAACCATCATCCATTATAACAGATAAAAAAAGATATATTATCCATATATCGGACAATATATCTTTCAGTTTTAAATTTCAGCTTTTAACTCTTCAATTCGACTTTCAGTTGCAGCAAGTTGTTGCTTATAATTAGCTAATTTTTCTTTTTCCTTAGCAACAACGGCTTCTGGTGCATTGGCAACAAATTTTTCATTACCTAGTTTCTTTTCACCACGTGTAACTTCACTTTCTAATTTCTTAGCTTCTTTTTGTAAACGTGAAATTTCTTCGTTTAAATCAATTAAATCAGCTAATGGTAAGTAAACTTCTGCTCCTGTGATAACAGATGTCATAGCTAACTTAGGTGCCTCAATATCTGCAGCTATTTCTAAACGTTTTGGATGACAGAAACGATTGATATAATCAACATTGTTTTCAAACACTTTTCTTGTATCATCATATTTTGTCTTAATTAAAATATCAATTGCTGAAGACATTGGAGCATTAACTTCAGAACGACTGTTACGTACTGCTTTAATTAACTCAATCAAATTATCCATGTCTTTTTCTGCTACTTGATTATCAAATTCAGTATGTTCAACAGGGTATTCAGCAACAACCAAGGATGCACCATCATGTGGCATAGATAACCAAATCTTTTCTGTAACAAATGGCATAATTGGATGCATTAGGCGTAGAATTTGATCTAATACATAACGTAGGATACGTTGTGTATTCTTCTTAAGTTTTTCATCTTCACCTGTAAGATTTTCCTTAGCCATTTCAATGTACCAGTCACAGAAATCATTCCAAATGAAGTTATATAGAGCACGACCAGCTTCACCAAATTCAAAACTATCGAATAAACGAGTTACATCGCGAACCGTATCATTAAGACGACTTAGAATCCACTTATCAGCTAATTGCCATTCTGATGCTTCTGGTAAACTTAATTCAACATCGCTATCTAAGTTCATAATAACAAAACGACTTGCATTCCAAATCTTATTGATAAAGTTCCAAGCAGCGTCCATCTTTGTATATGAGAAACGTACATCTTGACCAGGTGCAGAACCATTAGATAAGAACCATCTCAATGCATCTGCCCCATACTTATCAATTACATCCATTGGATCAATACCATTTCCAAGTGATTTACTCATCTTACGTCCCTGTTCATCACGAATTAAACCATGAATTAGAACGTTCTTAAACGGACGACGCTTTGTAAATTCAACACTTTGGAAAATCATTCTGGATACCCAGAAGAAAATAATATCATAACCTGTAACCAATGTATTAGTTGGGAAATAACGCTTGAAATCAGGACTTTCAGTATCTGGCCAACCCATTGTTGAGAATGGCCATAATGCACTAGAGAACCATGTATCCAATACATCCGAATCTTGTTCCCAATTTTCAATATCTTCAGGTGCTTCTTCACCTACATAAATTTCACCAGTTTCTTTGTGGTACCATGCTGGGATTTGATGTCCCCACCATAATTGACGAGAAATAACCCAATCATGAACATTTTCCATCCATTGTGTAAATGTATGTTCAAAACGAGGTGGCACAAAGTCTACTCTATCATCAGTTTCTTGATTCTTCAAAGCTGCTTCTGCTAAAGGCTTCATCTTTACAAACCATTGTGTTGAAAGACGTGATTCAACTTGTACCCCTGTTCTTTCAGAATGTCCTACACTATGTACGATTGGTTCAATCTTCAACATGTAGCCTTGTTCTTCAAGATCAGACACAATTGCCTTACGTGCTTCAAATCTGTCTAAACCTTCATATTTACCAGCATTGGCATTCATTGTAGCATCTTCATTCATTGTATTGATGCGTTCCAAATTATGTCTATTACCTACTTCAAAGTCATTAGGGTCATGAGCTGGTGTAATCTTAACCATACCTGTACCAAATTCAGGATCAACATATTGGTCAGCAATAATTGGAATATGTCTACCTTGTAATGGTAGAACTAAAGTCTTACCTACAATATCCTTATAACGTTCATCATCAGGATTTACGGCAACTGCTACGTCACCCATCATAGTTTCAGGACGAGTTGTAGCAATTTCAATATAGTTCTTGCCATTAAATGTTGTATCGTCAGCAAATGGATATTTAACATGGTAAAATGCACCTTTATCATCTTTATGAATAACTTCAATATCTGATAAAGCAGTACGAGCTTTAGGATCCCAGTTAATAATATATTCACCACGATAGATTAATCCTTTTTTGTACAAAGTAACAAAGACTTTTCTTACAGCCTTAGATAATCCATCATCCAAAGTAAATCTTTCTCTATCGTAATCTAAAGACAAACCTAGCTTAGCCCATTGTTGATGAATGATGTCAGCATATTCGCCTTTCCATTCCCAAACTTTTTCTACGAATTTTTCACGTCCTAAATCGTAACGAGAAATTCCATCTTCAGCTAATCTAGCCTCTACCTTAGCTTGAGTCGCAATACCAGCATGGTCCATTCCTGGTAACCATAAAGTATCAAAGCCTTGCATTCTCTTTTGACGAATTATCATATCTTGCAATGTTGTATCCCATGCATGACCCAAATGCAATTTACCAGTTACATTTGGTGGTGGAATAACGATTGAATATGGTTTTGCTTCTTTATCTTCATTAGGTTTAAATAAACCTTTTTCGATCCATTCTTTATATCTGCCAGGTTCTACTTGACTTGGATCGTATTTAGTTGACATTTCTACTTCTTTTGTCATAATAATTATTCCTTTCTACATAATTTTAAGCAAAGAAAAAGGCATTGCCATCCTACTTAATAGGACGACAATGCCGTGGTACCACCTAAATTGAGTTTTTAACTCCACTTAAATCCTTGTTAACGAATCGAAATCCGGTTATCCCTACTTTATTTCAAGATAACAGCTCACAAGCTACAATTAAAATAGCTATCGAAAATCTTTCACCAGACGATTTCTCTCTAACCCAAGCTTCTTTTAATCCTCTTGTTCATTGCTTATATGGATATATTCTATCTTTTGCTAGGTAATACGTCAAGATACTTTTTATAGTAATTCAGCAAAAACTTTCTTTTCTTGGTTTAAGAAAGTATCGCCAATCTTAATTTCTGTAATCTCAATACCATCAAGTGCTCGTTGAACTAAAGCATCTACGTCTAAACGTTCTTCATAGTAACGTGCCTTATCAATACGTGGCTTAGTTTTTGGAGCTGGTGGTGCAAAAATTGTACAGCAATCTTCAAATGGCATAATTGACAAATCAAAAGTATCAATATCTTGAGCTATCTTAATAATTTCATTTTTATCCATTGAAACTACTGGACGTAAAATTGGCATAGTAGTTACATCGTTAATAGCAGCCATACTTTCAAGTGTTTGAGATGCTACTTGTCCTAAAGCTTCACCATTAAAGATAGCTAATCCCTTTCTTCTTTGTGCAATCGCTTCTGTTAAGCGCAACATGAATCTTCTTTGAATTGTCATTAAATATCCTGATGGCACTTTTTCCTTAACTGTTTCTTGAATTTCAGTAAATGGAACTTGAATAAATCTTATCTTACCAACATATGGTGTCAATTTAGCAGTTAAGTCTTTAGCTTTATTCAAAGCTTGTTCACTTGTATATGGAGGACTGAAGAAATGAACCATTTCAATATCCACTCCTCGCTTCATTGCTAAATATCCAGCTACTGGTGAATCAATTCCGCCAGAAAGCATCAACATTGCTTTACCAGCAGTTCCAACAGGCAAACCACCAGCACCGTCAATCTTTTCATGTGAAAGATAAATACCATCCGCACGAACTTCACAACGTAAAGTCATATCAGGATTTTTCATCTTCACTTTAATACCTGGAACTTCACGTAAAATATGACTACCTAGAATATCATTCATCTCATTTGTATCGTATTGATAGTTATGGTCAGAACGACGAGTATTGATTTTAAATGTCATTCCTTCTTTAAATTTTTCTTTCACCATTTCTACCGCAGTAGCCTTGACTTTCTCTATATCACGTTCAACTTTAATAGATGGTGAGAAATTTTGGATCCCAAAAACTTGCTTCAAACGTTTCATAACAGCTTCGTAATCTTCTCCATGTAATTGGATATGCATACGATCACGGTGTGCCTTGATTACCAAATTTTCAAAACTATGCAAACTTTCACGCACATTAAATCCTAAACGATCAATGAAGTTTTTCCTATTTTTACCTTTAGTAGATAGTTCGCCGTAACGAACCATTATTTCTGTATATTGCATTTTTTTATCCTTTCAATTAAGAATTAATTTTTTTGAATTTTTCATATAGAACATCAAAAATTTCAATAAATTTATCAGCTTCTGCTAAAGTATTTTTTTCATCTAGACTTACACGTACAGCGGATGTAGCAATATTATCTGGAATCTTCATTGCAGTCAATGTCCCAGATGTTATTCCTTTTTTAGAGGAGCAAGCACTAGTTGTTGAAATATAGATATCATAATTTTCAAAAGCATGAACAATAGTTTCTCCACGAACTCCACTGATTGCAAAGCATAAAATATGTGGAGCAAATTCATCGTTTAATTTAGAAAATACTGTTACTTTAGATCTTTTAGAAATATGATTATAGATTTTTTCTTTAATAGCTTTTTGTTGTGCTACTTTCTTTTCTTCATTTTCCAAAGTCAATCTTAAAGCTTTAGCCATACTTGCAATTGCAGGAAGATTCTCTGTACCACTTCGTAAAGCTTTTTCTTGACCGCCACCAGACATTAATGGTGCAATCATACGGCCGCGTTTTTTATACATGAATCCAATGCCACGAGGTGCATGGAATTTATGTCCAGAGAATGTTAAGAAGTCCACTCTATCTTGTTCTAATAATTCTTGAATACCTTTACCCACACCTTGAACTGCATCAACATGGAAATGTATTTTAGGAAAATCTTCCAGTACTGCTGCAATTTCTTTCAACGGTTGGATAGCTCCTACTTCATTATTGACAGCCATAATTGAAACAAGAATTGTATCCTTTCTAATAGCTGCTTTCAAATCTTCTGCAGAAACTCTTCCATTCTCGTCAACCGGAAGATATGTTACATCATAACCTAATTTTTCTAATTGATGTAGTGAATTTAAAACAGCTGGGTGTTCAACACTGCTAGTTATAATATGTCGTCCATATGGTCTTTTTTCAATCGCAGTTCCCTTTACGACCCAGTTATCTCCTTCTGTTCCACCACTTGTAAAATAAATTTCATCAATATTGCAATGGAGTAAGTCAGCAATTTGTTTTCTTGATTGTTCTAACAAATTAAAAGCTTGTTCTCCCATCGCATGAAGTGAAGATGGGTTACCCCAAATCTTTTCACTAACAGCATTATAAGTACTTAATACTTCTGGTAGTACTTGTGTTGTTGCACTATTATCAAAATAAATCATATCTACCCTTCTTACAAATCAAAAATCTCATTACTTAGTCTAACAAAAAGTTAGTAGAAATTAAACTATTATTACTCTAACAGCAAAAAATTAGCTAATCAGCAGTTGTTACTGTTAATTAGCTAATTATACTTTTATTTAGAAAACATTGGTGGATGATTCTTTGAGTACTCTTCCATAATCTTCTTGGATGCACCTTCTTGAACCTTATCTACCGCATGCGAAATCGTATCCAATGCTTTTACATATTCATATTCCTTCTCAAATAATTGCACTGCTTGATTGTAAGCAGCTGCTACATCTGGGTATCTGTTTCGATAACGATTTGAGTATTGTAAAATTTCTTCCGTTAAAATTGAACTAGAAATTAATTCATCAGTCTTTTCACCCAAAATATCTAAATCACTTTGAGTATTTATCAACGATTTTGTAATTTCATCCATATTAATTTGAACTCGATTTAAATCTTTGTCTAATTTTTCGATTTCATCGCTAACCTTAAAGAAATAATCCAAGTAATCATCTGATAATCCTGGAAGGTTAAGCTTTTCAATTTCACGCTTCATTTTATGAATTTCCAAGTCAAAATTCTTAACCGCATTTTGTGCTTCGCGCTCTTCTTTCCATAAACCTGCCACGCTATCATTGATTTCTTTTTGTTTCTTTTCTATATCAGTTAGAGCTTGCATATCAATTTCTATTCTCTGAGCAATAGAAGAATATAGAATTGCTTTTGTCCCAGCATCTTTAATAAATTGATCATACCAACTACGAATTCCCTTTAACCTATCCGCTAAGCCTTGTGCACTTTCAATCTCATCATGATTAAGTGTGTAGTTTTGTTTTAATCTATCTAGATCCAACAATAAATTCTTTTCTTGCTTTTCAGCATGTTCAATGAACTTACCAAAAGTTGAAATTTTCTTTTGTACAAAAATCTTAGACTTATATTCTTCTTCTAAAGTTTCATAGATAGCATCAATTTTATTAGCAATATCTTCATCCAAAACTTTAGCATTATCAACACGTAATTCTTTCAAGTTTTCATTATTTAAATTACATTGTTCTGCTAAATCTTTTAATTGTCCCAGAATGTCTTTATCAAATGCAAATCCCTCATCTTGCATCTGAGCTACACCTTGACGTAATTCTGATAATTGATCAGGAAAAACATTCTTTAAATTCTTATAAATTCCAGGAATAACTTCCAAATCACGTTCCATGCTTGCTGTATCTTCTTTTAGTTGATTTAAAGGTTTATCAGAAGTTACATAATCTCCACTTTCAGTTAATTTAGCATATTTATCAAAGTCTTCTTCTAACTTAGAAAGATTTTCTTCCAATTTATCAATACTTGGTCCAAATGAAAAGTTCTTAGCCAATAAAGTCTTACGAATATCACGATACTTATCTTTTAATTCCGTAACAGCTTTTTGATGTTCTTCAGATTTTTCTTTCATCTCATTGACAGCTTCTTCAAGTTGTCGAGTTTCTTCTTTAACATGTTGTAATTTGGATCCAACTTCTAACAATTCTGAACGTTCTTGCATAAACTTGTAACGCTCATTCAAATCATTTAAATCCAAAATCATTTCTGAAATTTCTGGCATCTCACGGTTAGTAAGTTTCTTATGGTTTTTCTTGAGTTCCTCAAATTCACGTAGACTCTCACCCGTTAAATGTAATTTTTCAATTTTATTTATTTCGCTATCTAGAGTATTGTTGCTCAATTCTTCAAGCTGAGTTTGATACTCATTTATTTGTTTTCTAAACGATCTTTGAAAATATATGACTCCAACATATATTCCAATGGCGACCGCCACAATAACTACAAAAAATAAAACCATAATAAATTCCCACCTAACATCTTATCGTCTATATCTATATTTTAGTTAATTAATATTGTAGGCTATTCGTTTCAATTGAAAATAACCCAGTTTCAGTTTAAAATCTAATAATAATTATATCATTAATATAACTTTAGGTATATATTTTTTCAATTACAAAAAAGTAAAGAAAGGACTTTTTATATGACAAACTCACTTCTCTCACAACAATTAGATGCATTACTTACAAATGAAACTAATTTTATTGCAAATTTATCCAATGCTTCAGCACTTTTATATCAATCTTTATCTGATATTAACTGGGCTGGTTTCTATCTTTATGATGAAACAAACGATGAATTACATCTTGGACCCTTTCAAGGAAAAGTTGCATGTATGCATATTAAAAATGGCTCTGGTGTTTGTGGCACTGCACTGCAACAACAAAAAGTTTTACGCGTAGATAATGTCCACGAATTTGCTGGCCATATTGCTTGCGACTCAGCAAGTAACTCTGAAATCGTGGTTCCCCTAATTAAGGATGATAAAATTATTGGTGTATTAGATATTGATTCTCCTTCCTTATCCCGCTTCTCTCCTAAAGATGAAGTTGAATTAGTCGAATTTTCCAAAACTTTATTAAAACACATATAAATTAGTTGACTTTTAATTTGTTTATGTTAAGATACACTTTGTGTAAAATAATGCAGCAGTGAGCGGTAAGAACGTCAACAGTTTATTGCTATATAATAGTTCGTCTAGTAACTCTTCGGCTGCAAGAGCGAAAGTCTAAAATAAACTGCACGAATACTAAGTTCACACGGATTATTTTACTCCAACTTAATTTTAATTTATTGGAGGAATTTTTAATGTCTCGTTATACAGGTCCTTCCTGGAAAGTATCTCGTCGTTTAGGTTTCTCTTTATCTGGTACAGGTAAAGAATTATCTCGTCGTCCATACGCTCCAGGTCAACATGGTCAAGATCGTCGTGGTAGTCTTTCTGAATATGGTTTGCAATTGCGTGAAAAGCAAAAGTTACGTATGACTTATGGCTTAACAGAACGTCAATTCTCAAACTTGTTCAAGAGAGCTGGTAAGATTCGTGAAGGTAAGCATGGTGATAACTTCATGATTCTTTTGGAACGTCGTTTAGATAACGTTGTTTACCGTTTAGGTTTAGCATCAACTCGTCGTCAAGCTCGTCAATTAGTAAATCATGGTCACATTACTGTTGATGGCAAGCGCGTTGACATTCCATCTTACGAAGTAGAACCAGGTCAAGTAATTTCTTTACGTGAACGTTCTAAGGACTTACAAATCGTTAAAGAAGCTCTTGAAGCTGTTGTTGGTCGTGTACCATTCGTTAACTTTGACGAAAACAAGATGGAAGGTACATTAGTACGTCTTCCAGACCGTGAAGAACTTGACGCAAATATTGACGAAGCACTTGTTGTTGAATTCTACAACCGTTAATATTTAGCTCAACAAAGAGATAACTCTTTTAATCCCACTATTGTTCATTTGAACATAGTGGGTTTTTATATATCCTTTTTAATAAATCTATAATTACTAGAATTATGATAATGTTTAACTACTCCCCTATTTTGAAAGGAGAATAATTATGACAAATGATAATTTACAAGAACACTTGAACAATGGACTCTATGGGACTCCTCAATTACACCCTGATGAACAACGTAAGTATTTAGGAACTTTTAGAGAAAGAGTCAGTTTAACTATTACATTTAAGGAATTTTCAAATAATCAAAATGCTTGTTTAACTGCAATTAAACAAGAAATTTCATCTAGTACTGAAGAAGAACTTAGTATAAAGATTAACGGGCAATTGTCATCTGATATTATTGATAAAATCATTCAAATTTCTAAAGAAAATAATACTAAATTTGAATATTTAGCTGATGCTTCTTTTTCACATAATGATGACGCCAATGCTATTGTTATTTGTTCTTCTAAATCAGCTCTTCATATTGAAAATATTGATGTTGAAAGTAAATACCATGAACTTTTTGAAAGAAAATCCGAAAAAAAGAATGATCCTAAAGAAGATAAGAAAGGATTCCTATCTAAACTATTTGATCTATAAATTAATTTAGGAAGTGATATTTTGAAACCTTTAGCCTATCGCATGCGACCTAAAAATATTGATGACGTTGTAGGGCAACAGCATCTTGTCGGCCCTGGAAAAATTATTAGAAGAATGGTTGAGGCTAAATTACTTTCATCTATGATTTTGTATGGCCCACCCGGTACCGGTAAAACCAGTATTGCCAGTGCCATTGCTGGTTCAACTAAATATGCCTTTAGAAAAATGAATGCAGCAACTGATTCTAAAAAGAAATTAGAGCAAGTGGTTGAAGAAGCCAAGTTCAGTGGTACAGTTATTCTATTACTTGACGAAATTCATCGCTTAACTAAACCTAAACAAGACTTTTTACTACCTCATTTAGAAGATGGACATATTATTCTAATTGGTGCTACTACTGAAAATCCTTATATTTCAATCAATCCTGCTATTAGAAGTAGAACTCAAATATTTGAAGTACATCCTCTAAATGAAGACGATATTATTCAAGCAATTAACCGAGCTATTACTGATAAAGATGATGGCTTAGGTGAATTGCCTCTACAAATTAATGATGACGCTATGCACCAACTAGCAATCGCAACACATGGAGATTTACGTAGTGCATTAAATGCTTTAGAATTAGCTGCTAAATCTACTCCAAAGAATTCTGAAGGAAATATTGTACTTACTTTAGAAATCATTGAAGAATGTATGCAAAGAAAAGCTTTGGTTCAAGATAAAGATGGTGACGCACACTATGATGTTATCTCTGCTCTTCAAAAATCTATTCGTGGATCCGATGTTGATGCTGCTCTTCACTACTTAGCACGCTTAATCGAAGCTGAAGATCTCCCATCAATTAGTCGACGCTTAATAACAATTGCTTATGAAGATATTGGATTGGCTAATCTCCCTGCTACTACTAGAACTGTTCTAGCAATTCAAGCTGCAGAAAAAATTGGGTTTCCTGAAGCTAGAATTCCTTTAGCTGATACTGTTATTGAATTATGTCTATCTCCAAAATCTAATTCCGGTATTTCAGCAATAGATGCTGCCCTCTCTGATATTCGAGCTGGAAATTATGGTGATATACCTGATTATTTAAAGGATGCACATTATTCAGGAGCTAAAGAATTAGGACATGGTATTGATTATAAATATCCTCATGATTATCCTCATGATTGGGTTAAACAACAATACTTACCAGATAAACTTAAATCCAAGCAATACTATCATCCTAAACAAAATGGACGCTACGAAGAAAGTTTAGGGAAGCAGTACCATCGCCTTAAGAATGCCCAAAATAGTTAATTTGCTTTCTCAATATGATTATGCTATGATTGATTTAGGTTCTGAGATGTACGCGTTATCTCATTCGTATGGTTGACCGAACACTTATAATATTGGTCTTTCATATCTTTAATGGAAAGTATATTATTTCACGTAAGAACTTGAAGTTATTGCAAGAAGGACCACCTGCTTAAACGCGGGTTCAACTACAGAGATGATTAACGGCATCATCGGAGACAAAGAGTTGGGACACTGTCTCAGCTCTTTTTATTTATTGACTATTATTCAATGAAATGAGGCCAATTATGACTGATGTACTATTAATAATTTGTGAAGCTTTACTAGCTGTTATTGTTTTGTATACTGGATTTTACTTACTTACCCATCGCAATCGTAAGTTCTTACTTTTTGATCCTACTTCTGAGCCCAGTTTAAAAATTATTATGACTATCTGGGGAAGTTTGCTTATTATTTTAGGGTTATTAACTATACTTGCTATCTTTATTATTAAAAGTATCGTTTTTATTTCAATTATCCTAGTTTTAGATGCGATTGTAGAAGCTTCTCTCTCATTTATTATGTTGATTTACTATAACACTACAAATAAATAGTAGACCACATAAAATAATTTTGAATAAAATTATATTTTTGTAACTGTTTACACTTTTATTTTCAAACTATATCAAGTATAATATATATGAAAGGTATTACAGAAAGGGTGATTCGTATGTTACAAAGATATAAAAATATTTTAGTTCCAATCGATGGTTCTTACGAAGCTGAATTAGCATTTAAAAAAGCTGTTGAAGTAGCTAAGCGTAATGGTAAGGAAACAAAACTTCAACTTGTACATGTTGTTGATACTCGTGCTTTCCAAAACATTTCAAGTTTCGATACAGCTATGGTTGAACAAGTAACTGAAACAGCACGTAAGACAATGGATGGTTACGTAAAAGAAGCTAAAGAAGCTGGATTAGAAAACATCAGCTACTCTGTTGAATACGGTGCTCCTAAAGTTATCATTGCTAAGGATCTTCCTAAGGAATTAGGAACTGATTTAATTATGATTGGGGCTACTGGTTTAAATGCTGTTGAACGCTTGTTGATTGGTTCTGTTACAGAATACGTAACTAGAACTGCTGATTGCGATGTTTTAGTTGTTCGTACAGACTTAGATAACAAGCCTGCCCTTTCAAAAGAACAACGTAAAGGATTCCAACGTAAAGACTAATAATATATTAAATTAAAAGGACGTGAGCGTAAAATCTCACGTCCTTTTAATTACGACCATAACACCCTACCAAATGATCATTTACCATTCCACTAGCCTCCATAAATGAATAGATAATCGTTGGTCCTACAAACTTGAATCCCATCTTCTTTAATGTTTTAGAAATTTGTTCAGATAATTGGGTTTTTGTAGGTATTTCTTCCGGATTCTTAAAATTATTAATAATTGGCTGATTATCAATTATTCCCCAGAAAAAACTATCCAATGATTCATTTCTTTCATATAATGTATTAACTATTTTTGCATTATTAATAATTGCTTCTATTTTTCGTTTATTTCTTATTATTTTAGGATCAGTCAATAATTTTTCAACATCATCAGAAGTATATTGTGAAATCTTTTCAACTTCAAAATTATCAAATGCTTTCCTTAAAAACTCTCTTTTATTCAATACTATTTTCCAACTCAATCCTGCCTGTAATCCTTCTAAACATAAAAGTTCGAATAGTCCTCTTTCATCATGTAAAGGACGTCCCCACTCCTTATCATGATAATCTATCATTAACTGATCCGCTCCATAAATCCATGCACATTTCATTTTAAGCTCACCTTCCATCAAAAATCTCATTATATTATTATACGCTAACTTGTTAATTTTTTAGTATAAAATCGAAAATAAGTTCTTTTTCACTATAAAAAAAGCAACCATAGCTTTATTAGCCATGATTGCCTCTAAAATTATATGAGATTATTCGCCGATAATCTTCTTACCCACTTTTTCTGTTCCTAATTCTGTAAAGTCATAGTGAATCTTAGCGTTATCGTTAAATTCATCAATAGCTAATTGAATCAATTGATCAATTAATTCGCTATAACTAATGCCTGAAACTTCCCATAATTGTGGATATAAGGAAATGTTTGTAAAGCCTGGTAAAGTATTTACTTCACCAAAGTATGGAACATCATTTTCATCAACTAAGAAGTCCATACGAGCTAAACCACGGTTATCCAATGCTCTAAATGCATCTAAGGACATTTGTTGGATTTCTTTAGTTAATTTTTCTGGTAACTTGATAGGCATCTCAAATACCACACCAGATGCATCAACGAATTTATTGTTGTAGTCATAAAAATCATCTGATTCAGGAATACGGATTGCTCCTAACTTGGATGCCTTAATATCACGATTACCTAATACTGAACATTCAACTTCACGTGGATTCTTGATTGCTTCTTCAACTAAAATCTTGTAATCATACTTAAAACCATCTTCTAAAGCAGCATTATATTCTTCTTCATTTCTTACTTTATGAATACCAACAGAAGAACCTTGACGAGCAGGTTTTACAAATAATGTTTCACCTAATTCTTCAGCTACTTTAGCGTATGGATAGTCAGCTTTATTTTCTGGAGTTACTAAAACATACTTTGTATTTCTGATTCCATTCAAAGTAAGTAATTTCTTAGTCAAATCCTTGTCAAATGAAACACCAGAAGAAGTAACACCACTACCAATCCAAGGCTTGTTTAATAAACGGAATAACCCTTGAACTGTACCGTCTTCACCCATGTTACCGTGGATAACAGGGTAAAATACATCAACATCTTTAACTTCGGCTAAATTTTGGATATTTGCCAATGGGTTGGAGAAATCAACATCTTTGATAACTTCTGCAACAACATCATCTTCATTTTCTCCGTCAAAGATACGCATAGAGTCTTTATTACCAAGCAAGAAACCTTTTTTAGTAAACATAAAGACAGATACATCATACTTATCTTTATCAAGAGCGTCATAAATATTGTGTGCAGAACGTTTTGAAACGTCATGTTCAGATGAGTTTCCTCCAAATAACAATGCAATGTGTAATTTTTTATTTTCCATTAAAATGTCCATCCTAACACTTAATTATTTATTATACGGTTGTTCTTTTTAAATAATATCATGAACATCTTAATTTGTCAGTTATTATTTTTAGTTCATAAGATATTTTTAATAATTTCATTCTTAATTACTGATTTCTATCAAATCTTGCTTAAAGTCGGTTAAATTTTCATATCCTTTTTCTGTAACTAAGATATCATCTTCAATTCTTACTCCACCTAATCCTGGAATGTAGATACCAGGTTCAATAGTTACTATTTCACCGGCTTCTAAGACATCTGGATAACTATAACTAATATTAGGTAACTCATGTATATCTAAGCCTATTCCATGTCCCATACCATGAGTGAAGTATTCTCCATATCCTTGTTCTTTGATATATCCTCTACCAATTTCATCTAATTCTTTTGAACTAATACCTGCTTTAATTGCCTCAATTGTTTTTTCTTTAGCTACTTTAACAATATCATATATTTTTCTTATTTCATCGCTTGCCTTACCAACTACAAAAGTTCTTGTTATATCGGAAGTGTAGTGATCGAAATAATATCCAAAATCACAGGTTACCAGTTCTCCTTCAACAATTTTTTTATCAGAATAGGTAGCGTGAGGTAAAGCTGTTCGATCTCCACTAGCAAAAATAGTTTCAAACGATGCTTCTGCAGCTCCATTTTTTCTTAGGTAATAGTCAAGTTCTAAAGCCATTTCTTTTTCTGTCACACCAGCATGTACTTTAGTTAAAATATGTTCGTAACCTTTTCTTGAGAGTTGACAAGCTTTTCTTATCGTCGAAATCTCATCTTCGTCCTTAACTGCTCTCATTTTTTCAATTACTTTAGTTAAAGCTACTACATCACTACTTGCATTTTCATCTAAATAATCAAACGATTCATAATCTAAAGTACTTTCAAATGCCAAAGCTACACAATTTTCCTTAGCCACAACATTAAGCGCTTCACCCAAATAGTCACGTGTAATAATTGAATCTATATCAGGATTTTCTGTTTTTATTTGTTCTTCAAATCGACTATCAGTAATAATATATGCACTTTGTTCAGTAACTAAAACTACTCCATCATCACCTGTATAACCACTTAGATAATAAATATTAAATCTGTTAGTTATCAAATATGCATCAACACTCATTTGTGACATTAAATTTCTTAACCTATTTCTACGTTCTTGAAAAGTTGTCATACTTAAAACCTTCTTTAGACATTTATTTTTAATTGTAACAAAAATACGTTCAAATACCTAATGCTAGCCATAATAAAAACCGGTACTTGCTATAAATTCTCCCTAGTTTATAGCTCATACCGGCTCCAAAAACTGCAACTAATTATTTATCTCTAAAATGTATCTATACAATAACATTCCTTGATAGAAGTAAAAATAAATAGTTATTGTTTTCTATATTTAATTAATGATCACTAATACTTATATAGCAATCATCCTCTATACAGAGTTTCTATCCGATCAATCGACAAATTTCCCCAAATTTATCTATTATCTTCACTCATTTTTCTGATATAACTCAAACTTTCAAATTAAATAACTATCTATAACAGCTAATAATTATGAACGTTTTTTATTCAAGACACCTAAACCTAATGCTCCAGCAACGCCTGCAAGTCCTAAACCTACTACAGCAGCTTCGTTGTTGTCTTTTTCACCCATTTGTGGAAGTGTAGCTGCCTTAGCATCTGCTTTTGGAGCTTCAGCTTTCTTAGCAATTGCCTTAACTTCAACTTTCTTTTCAGGTGTTGTAGCAACTTTCTTAACGTCGTTTACAACAACTTTGTCTTCGTCTGCAGTCTTAGCTGGTTCATTGTTATCTTTAGCATCTTTACCAGGTTCGTTTGTTCCTGGTGTTTCGTTGTCTTTAGCATCTTCACCAGTTGATGTACCTGTTTCGTCTGTTTGTGTACCTTGATCAGTCTTGTCTGTATCTGGTGTTTGTGTTTCTGCATCTTTACTTGGTGTCTTTGTTTCTAATGCAGCCAATACACCTTCCCAGTACTTAACTTCGCCATTTGCTACACTCAAACTTGCATTCTTATCTTGTAATGCTTTTTGAGCTTCATCAAGAGCTGCTTGTGCTTCGTTCAATTTATCAGAAGCTTGTTCAAATGCTACAACATATTCATCTTCCTTAGCTGCTAAAGCTTCTAAGTCTTGGAACTTAGCTTTATCAGTTAAGTATGTTTCTTTAGCTGTTTCATAAGCTGCTTTAGCTGCATCTTCTTTTTGTTGTGCTTCGTTAAATGCAGCTTCAGCTTTAGCTACTGCATCTTGTGCACTAGCTAATTCTTTTTGATATTCAGCTAATGTAGCACTTGCTGCTTCATAATCTTTGATTGCTTGTGTATTTGCCAAAGCATCCTTAAAGTCTGCATTCTTCTTTTCAGTATCTGCTAATGTATTCTTAGCATTTGTTAAAGCTTCATTTGCAGAATCTAATGCTGCTTGGTTCTTTGCTTGAACTGCTTGGAACTTAGCTAATTTAGCTTGTTCGTTTGCCAAGTTTTCTTGAGCAGCTTTCAATGCATCTTGTGCTTGTCCTTGGCGGATTGTAAGAGCTTTAATACCCTTCTTTAAGTTATCTAAGTGGTAACTTGTTGCAGTGTCTTTTTCGTCTACAAGAGCTTGTTTCCATTGTGCTAATTTTTCACTTACAGCATCTAGATTTGCTTGTGCTTCGTCTACTGCTGCTTGTGCTTCATCCACTGCTGCTTGTGCTGCTGCAACATCTTCGTCATCAGTAAAATTGTTTTGTGCTTTCAAGTCATTGTACTTAGCTTGATCTGCAGCTAATTTATCCTTATCTGCAGCCAACTTGTCTTGTACACTTGCTAATTCAGCTTGGCTCTTTTCTAATGCAGCTTTACCTGCTTCAAGAGCTGCTTGTGCTTCAGCATTGCTCTTAGCTGCTGCTTTTTCTTTTGTTTGTGCTGCAGCTGTTGACATCTTAGCAATTGCTAATGCAGCATTTGCTTTTGTTAAAGTTTCTTCAGCTTTTGTTTGCTTAGCACGGCTTGCACCATAAACATCTAATGCAGAATCAATAGCCTTTTGAGCTTCTGCAACTGCATCTTGTGCTTGACCTAAGCGAACTTTCATAGCTGCAATACCTTTCTTCAAGTTATTTAAGTGTTCACTTGAAGAAGTATCCTTTTCGTCTACAAGGAATTGTTGCCATTGAGCAATCTTATTTTCCCATCCCTTAACAGTAGCTCTTGCTGCATCGCCAGCTTTTTGAGCTTCTTCTAATGCTGCCTTATCTTTATCTGCTTGTGCAGTAGCATCTTTCAATGCTGTTTGTGCAGCACCAACATTTGTTTGAGCAGCTGCTTCTGCTTCTTTTGCTTTCTTCAAAGCATCAACTGCTTGAGTTTCTGTTTCAGCAGCTTGGCGAGCTGTTTCTACTAAGTTATTTACAGTTGTTTGAGCTTCCTTTACAACTTGTTGTAAGTTTGCTTCATCTTCTGTGTCTTTTTGGATTGCAGCTTGATCTGAAACGATGTCATCTGCTGCTTTTGCAGTATTTTGTGCTGCAGTTGCTTGATCAGCAGCTGGTTTTAAGTCATCAACAGTTTTTTGTTGTGCATCAACCTTTTCTTGGGTAGCGTTTTCATTTGCGACTGCAGTATTTTCTGCTTCTCTAGCAACTTCTGTGTTATCTTGTGCTTTATCAACATCATCTCTTGCGTTATCTAAAGCTGCACTATCTTCTTTAACTTTGTCTGTTGCGGCTGGAATATCTTTCTTTGCTTGAAGTGAAGCATCTAAGTCTTTTTGAGCAGATGCTTCAACATCTTTTGCATCGTTACGAACAGTAGTTGCATCTTCTACATTCTTTGTAGCTTCTGTAACTTCACCTTGTGCCTTATCTTGAGTAGCTTTAGCATCCTTCAAAGATTCTGTTGCTGTTTCTTTTGTAAGGCCTTGGTTTTCTGTTTGTGTTGCTGCATCAGCCTTGTTTGTTGTTTCTGTTGCTTTTGTTGTTGCATCATTTTGGCCTGGTGCTACTTCTGTTGTTTGTGCTTCAGTATTTGTTGTAACTGTATCAGCACTAGCAGCTTGGCCTCCAGCAAATGTCAAACCTGTTGCTAATAAGATAGATGCTAACCCCACATTTAATTTTACTAGACCGTATTTGAGAGTTCTCTCTGCACTACGCTCTGCTATCATTTTTTTATTATTCTTAGAAAACATATAATTTATCCCTCCTAATCGGAATGTTATATGGTACCTATATAACACCCTAATTCTACCCCCACGCTATTTTGTCAATATCATTTATACATAAATATTTCGTGATAGTTTTTTGAATTTTTTGTGAAGTTTAATTAAAAAATCGTACAATTATCTCTATACGATAAATGTACGATCTTTATTTGGGATAACTTACAATACGCAAGTCACCGTTTACATATTCAGCTATGTATATTTCACTTAAATCTTTATAACCTATTTTGTTCAATTTACCTATTAACCATTCTTCATCTTGGTTAATAAGTTCCAATACATCAACATTTAACTGTCCATCACTTATAAGCGGATAACGAACATGATCTTTATCACTAAATTCAATAACTGTTAGCTGCCCATTTTGTTCTAAGATTCCACTTTTTACTTTAGCAACTTCATAAATCCCTTTATTTCTTAACTTGAACATTAAATCATTTGCTGATATCCCATGTTTTAAACATTCTTCTACTCTAATTTTGCCATTTTTAATTAAAGTTACCGGTTGTCCATCAATGATATTACGAATAAAGCGATTATGATCTTTAAAGAACTTTAGAGTTAATACAATTATAGTCCAAACAATCAGAACCATAACAAACTGTAAAATAGTGATATTTTCATTGTATATTACTCCTCCAATAATTCCACCAAGTACATAATTTTGAACAGCATCTAAAGCAGTCGAAGGTGCTAAATTTCCTTTACCTGTTAGATTTATTTGTAGAATAAATACCAATAGCCCCAATACAAATTTAATAATAATTGGTAAATAGTAATCCATCCTGTTCTTCACCTCTATCTATGTATCTTAACTTTCTGATTTATAAGATGTGTCCGAACAAGTACATAATTAGTTTGATCAGAACTTAAATTGACTTTATAAAATTTTTTATTAATTTTCACAATTATCCCATCTGATAATCCACGTGCGTTAATAGCAACTTGATCTTTTTTAACATGATATTCCTCAGAAATAGATTTCAAAAAAGTTGTTGCTTCTGCAGCTTGAACACTTGTATTTCTGCCATTTTGATATTCAGTAAAGTTTATTCCTGCCATAAAAAGTAATATCAGTGCCATGATAATACTTAAATCACGATATTTAGTTTGAAATTTATCTTTTATATACAAAATTGTCGCTACAATTAGAACTAAAAAGATAATTACAACAATTCCATATTGGACAAATTGTGCTACATTATTTTGTCCCTGAAGATATGTTAATGTATAAAAGTCCATAAATTCACCCGTCTCAACATAAATTATGACAATTATAGCTATTACCAAATAGAAATTCAAGCACCTAAAAAAGAGATGAGAAGAAAAAATCTTCTCACCTCTTTTGGTTTAACTTTTCGAAATCATTGTAGCATACATAACTCAAAAAGTCTAAGTAATAAATAACGTTAACTATTATTTAGATGTTTTATATCCATCGCTAGATTGGACATCTTTCCAGTATGCTTCATAAATACTCTTCAAAGTATTCATGTTAACACTACTTTTATCACTAGCAAGATTTGGGAAAGCTACAACCACTACTACTTGTGGATCATCATAAGGAGCATAACTAATAGCACTTAATGTGATTGTATCAGTATTCTTATAAACAGTTTCAGCAGTACCTGTTTTAGCTGCAATGGCTGGATTAATATCCTTCATTGCTGTACCAGTTGCATATTGACTAGTTCCGTGTACTACTTTATACATACCACTGTGAATAATATCCCAATAAGAATCTGGAACATCTATCACGCCCGTGATATTAGGCTTAACTTCATATTTTACAGCACCCATCTTACCATCTTTGCCATTTGCTCTGATTGATTGTAGTAAATGTGGTTGAATTTTATAACCTTTATTAGCCAAAATGGAAGCGTATTGGGCTAATTGAATTGTTGTGTAAGAATCATAGTTCCCATAAGAAAGGTCAAGGGCACTACCAATATATTTAGCTGTACTCTTACCTTCCAATCCAGAAACTTCACCAGGTAAATCAATCCCTGTTCTTACACCCAAGCCAAACTCATTAAAGTTATTTCTTAATTTCTTAAAAATTGAGGTTGGCATAGTTAAGGTTGCACCATAACTATACTTAAATCCTGCTTCCTTCATAGCAAGTTGCATCATGTACGAGTTAGAAGAAACCATCAAAGCATCAGAAGCAGTTAAAGCCACATTAGCTCCACCACTCTTATTAAACCATGATCCCTTGACTGGCGTATCTTTAACTTTGATTGGCATATCAGTCAATACATTATTATCAGGTGTAATAACGCCTGACTTCAAAGCTCCAATAATCATAGCTGGCTTAACAACAGACCCCATAGTAATAGATTGATTAATTGCCCCAGCAGGATCAACAGTTGTCTTACCAGTGTTAGGGTCACGATAAACACCGGCCATACCATAAATGCCACCAGTATGTGGGTTAATCGCTACTGCATAACCACCATTTGAATAACCACCTAATCCAGCAACTGCGCTATCCATTATTTTTTGCATATCTTGTTGGAATTTAGCATTAATTGTTAGCTGAACATCATCACCGGCTTGTCCACCATATTGTTCAACTTCTTTAGTAATTTTACCATTTTGAGTAAATACTTTTGTAGTTTTCTTAGTACCCTTTAGGACATCCTGATATTGCTTTTCTAAATAACTTGAACCAACACTATCATTTCTTGAATATCCTTGAGCTAAGAAAGTATTAATAGAATCATCTGGTAAACCTTGCTTTTCAGTTGTTACAGTCCCAGCTAAATTCTTTATCGATGTTCCATCTGGATAACTACGTGTCCAATCTGTTCCAATCTTTATTCCAGGCATTGAAGAAAGATTTTCACCAACTTCAGCCATTTCAGTATCGCTAACACCACTAGTCTTAATATAAACACTTGATAGAGCATAAGCACCACTCATCTTGTTATAAACAATTGCTGCCTCTTTTTCCTTATTAGTCATATCAGAAACTAAACCGTATTTTCTAACATAAGTGATCATTAGACGATTTAACTCACTACTATCTAAACTATCAGCATTTTTAATATGCTCTTTTACAGCGTCATAGTTCTTTACATTAGCTAGATAATATTCAGCCTTCATCCCACTCGTTAATGAATCTGTTTTGATAGATACAAATTTTACCAATTCATCAGCAATTGCTCTCATTTTTTGATTCGTAACGCCAAGGGGTTTGGTATAGGTAATTGCTCTTGAAGAATTATTACCAACAATTAACTTACCTGTTGAATCATACATCATCCCACGTTGAACATTAGTGGTTTCAGTATAAGTATCATTATTTGCTGCTTCACTTGAAAATTTCTGTCCATTAACAATTTGTAAATATGCTAACTGAGCAATCAATGCTGCAAATAATAAAAATACAATAACAAAGAGAAAATTTAATCTAAACGGAATTAATGAATTTTGATTACTATTCCGTCTATTTCTCCGTGAACTGCGTAAAAATTTCACTTTAATTTCTCCTATCTATTTTGGAAAAAATTGCGACTAACAAATATAATTCCAAAAGTTTAACCTTACTATGATAATTATATTTAAATCCATTCTCTATCCTACCATACTATCACAATTTTGGGCATAAATTCCGTTAAAATTTTCTAAAAGGTTAAGATATTACTTACTACCTTTTACCTACTCTTTACCTATGATATTCTATAGATATTATATTCTTTAACAGAAAGGATTCTTTTTTATCATGTGGATTAAAATGAAATCTTTTATAAATAATAAATATCCATTTTTACTTAGCTTTTTTGGCCCTATTGTCATAATGTTAGCCTATTTTATTGCTCGTCACATGTATCCATTTGGTTCTAGTACAATTCTAACTGTTGACCTAGGACAGCAATATGTAGACTTCTTTGCTTTTTTCAGAGAAACCTTACTTCATCATCCTGGGAGTTTCTTCTACTCTTTCTCAAAAGCTATTGGTGGTGAAATGATTGGAGAATGGGCTTATTACCTACTTAGTCCATTTAATTTATTATTCATCTTTTTCCCCGGTAAATCGATTGCCGCTGGAGTCTTAGTCGTTACTCTCTTGAAATATGGTTTTTGTGGCCTATCTTTTGCGTATCTTTTATCTAAAAGAAAATTGCAAAAAGGTTGGATGATACCCACATTTTCAATTAGTTATGCTTTAATGGCGTGGAATGTTGTTAACCAACTTAATTTATTATGGATGGATGCGGCTATTTTACTTCCTCTAATTATTGCTAGTTTCTATGATTTAATGGAAAAGCGTAAGATGAAGGCCTATCCTCTTTTACTTGCATTGATGCTTATAGATAATTATTACATGGCATATATGGTGTGTATCTTCCTAGTTCTATTCTTTATTTGGTACCAGATAACATATACTACCAAATTCAAGGAATTTCTATCTAGAACTTGGTTATTTGCAAGTCGATCAATTCTAGCAGGGGGCATTGCTGCTGTTATTTTAATTCCTACTGCGATAACCCTTACTAGCAGTAAAGGCCAATACACAGAAAGCTCGATTCAAGCTAAATTAGAATATAATCCACTTAAAATGTTATCAAAATTAACGATTGGTTCATTTAATTTTGATCAAATGCCATCTGGGTTTCCTAATATTTTTATTGGTAGTCTTGCATTATTTGCCTTTATTTTGTACTTCTTTAATCGTCAAAATACAATCAAATCCAGAATAAGTGCATTTTTAATCAGTATTTTCTTTACAGTTTCAATGTGCTTTGAACCACTAGATTTATTTTGGCATGGAATGCAATTTCCGGTTTGGTATCCATATAGATTTACCTTTATTGTAAGTTTTTGGATGTTTTTCTTGGGAAGTCAAGGTATCACTAATTTCATTGTTAATGTTAAGCCATGGAAAATTTTCCTTTTATTCTTCATAGAAGTCGGTATTATTTCCTATGTATGGATTAATGTTAAAAAATTCAACTATGCTACTACTGAGACTTTAATTTTTTCTGCTACCTTTGCATTTTTAGTTTTACTACTTTTAAGTATTAATAGTACTAATGACAGAAGCATCATTAAGTTTCTGTTACTTTTCCTAGTAGCCGTATCTGAAATGTCTGCCAATATGATTTTTTCTCTGAATAATATTAGCTATTTATCCAAACGCGAATTTGTAGATCCAACAACTGCACTTACTGCTGATAGTTCTTGGCTACATCGCCATGATTCTAGCTTTTATAGAACTGCTCAAATTTATTCTAGAACTAAAAATGATGGTATAACACATAATCTTAATGCTGGTGCATATTTCAGTTCTGCTCTAGAAAAGAATATTCCAGATTTTTATGGTATGATTGGCCAACCAGATGGTGATAACTATGTTACTTATTCTAATGGCAGTCTGATAACTGATGGTTTACTTGATATGAAATATGCTATTGCTCCTAAAAATAATAACGAAGTTACTGAAGGTAGCAGTCACGGTTATCCTTTAATCCAAACTTCAGAGCGTAGTGATTTAAGCTCATATCAACTACTAAAAAATAATCCTCGTACTTCAATTTATCAAAATCCATATGCTACAAGTATTGGTTATAGTGCAGGATCTACTATTTCAAAGATGCAACGTTTGTTTGACAATCCCGTTATTTATCAATCTAATTGGCTTAACGCTGCATCTAGTTCAATGCCTGGAACGACTTATTTTACAGCTATGAACTTTAATAAAGTTATTTTTACTAATACCGCAGAAAAAACAACTTTAACTAACTCAGATTTTAAAAAAATTGATAAAAGTAAGGATGCAAGTATTACTTTTGAATTCATTCCGACAACCAATAATTCTTATTATCTTACATTGGGTACTTCACTTGATAATGACAATGTCGAGTTTCTAATTAATGATCGCGTACTTCATAATTATTCTACTTTTAGACATACAACTCTTGTGAATGTCGCAAATAACGATAAAGGTAAAAAAATCTCTATTACTGCTAAATTTAAAAAAGATAATCTTTGGTTGAATAATTTTGTTCTATATCAACTAGATAATAATTTAGTAAAGCAAAAGCTAACTCAAATTAAAAAATATTCTTGGAAGATACAAGATTATTCGTCAACTTCATTAAATGGAACCATTGATATTGTTAAGTCAAATCAATGGTTTGCAACTACTATTCCTTATAATGATGGTTGGAAAGCTTATGTTGATGGAAAAGAAGTCCCTACTTATAAGATCCAACAAACATTTATTGGATTCCCTATTTCTAAAGGCAAGCATCAAGTAAAATTAACCTTTACTCCCCCATATCTTTATCAAGGACTTGTGGTATCAGTTATTTCATTGATGTTGCTATTTATTCCTGGATTGTTAAAAAGAAAAGTTCATAAATAATTAAAAAGACCAATATATCTATCTTCATAAACGAAGAATTGATATATTGGTCTTTTATTGTTTTTATACTAAGGTTTAGTATTTCATTAAAGCTAAAGTATCGTAACCTTTAATCTTGTCACGGCCATGTAAATCTTCTAATTCAATGATAAATGCACAACCTACAACCACGCCACCAAGTTGTTCAACTAAGTCAATTGTTGCGCCGATTGTACCACCAGTTGCTAATAAATCATCTGTAACTAAAACTTTTTGTCCTGGTTTAACTGCATCTTTGTGCATATAAAGTGAAGCTGTACCATATTCTAATGAGTAATCAGCCTTAACTGTTTCACGAGGTAGCTTACCCTTCTTACGTGCTGGAGCAAAGCCTACACCTAATTCATAAGCTACAGGGCAACCAACGATAAAGCCACGTGCTTCTGGCCCAACAATCATTTCAACGCCCTTATCTTTAGCGAATTGAACGATACGGTCAGTAGCTTGGCGATAAGCTTCACCATCTGCCATTAATGGAGAAATATCTCTAAATACAATTCCTTCTTCTGGATAATTTTCAATACTTGCAATATAGTTTCTTAAATCTAAAGCCATTAAAATTTCTCCTTTTCAGCTCTAATTATTTTCATCAAGATACTTTAATATCCACTTCTGTAAATCTGTTGATTTGCTGTATATTAGCGATTTTTGTGCTTTCATTTTTTGTAAATATGCTTGATATGAATTTGTATCTTCTAAATTATGCGGAGTTACATTTGTGTTTCCACTCATCAACCCATTTTCTATTTTAACAAATTTCGCTTCAAAAAACACATTAATCATAAAAACTAAAAGTTCACGTTTTAATTTTAAATAGTCCGCTAATTTCTGTAAATCTCTTCTTATATTTACATTAGTGTGTGTTTGCGAGAACTTATATAGTCTACCAAACTGTTCTCTAGTTGGCAAGCCATTTAAGTAAGTATTTTCTCTAGTATAACCAACAAAAATAAAATGCTTAACAGTTGCTTTAGCAAGTAGAGACTTTAATTTTTCTATATTATCTGGGCAATCTACCACAACCAACGTATCACAATTTAACTTCTTATCATCGCTAAAATTATATAAATAAGTTTCACTACTATCTGCTAGATATGGCATTACTTGATTATATAGTTTTTTATCAAAGAAAGCATATGTTGCTTTTTGTTGAAACATTGACTTAGTTAATTTATTTTTTCGTTGAATCTCAACAACTGTTTCAGTATTACTATCATCCAACAAAATATCTTCTATCATAATTTGAAGATTAATCCTACTTTGCCAAACATTTTTTCCCAGAGTTCCTATCAAACGAACTGAATTTTTATTTTGCTCAATTTCAGAAATCTTTTTACTACCAATTCCGAAATCCAAGGCATCCACTTGAGAGTTATTGGATTGCAATTGAAGTTTAAGATGATTTTTTTGTTGCCCAATCGCCTGAACTGTATTCACTTTGTAATCTTTGAATTCAAAAACAGGACGAGGATTATCTGTACCAAATGGTGCTAAAGCTTCTAATTGTGCTTCTAAATCCAAATTAACATCATCTAAATTAACAGGAATGACTTTTACTACCGGTTTTGTAGCATGTTCAATTCCTTGTTTCTTTCCTTCTTCATCAACAACTTGTTGTAAATCTGACAACTTCTCCTTATCTAGAGACAAGCCACAAGCCATATGATGTCCTCCAAATTTCATGAGAATATCTCGATGACTATCTAAGGCATCAAACATTTGAAATGCTTCAATGGATCTTCCTGAGCCTTTAGCAATACCTGTTTTTTCATCAATGCTAAGAACTAAAGAAGGTTTGCCAGTCATATCGACTAACCTACTTGCCACGATGCCCACTACACCTTCATGCCAGTTATTTCCAGCCACTACATTGACTAAATGATTTTCGGATTTATTAGCTAATTGCGCCACTGCTTCTTCAACGATTTTATTAACTTCTTCTTGCCTTTTTATATTTAATTGGTTGGTAGTTTTTGCTAACTCTTCAGCTCTTTCCCCATCTAAAGTAGTTAGTAATTCTACCCCTAAACTCCCATTTTCCATTCTTCCTAATGCATTTAAACGTGGAGCAAGTGAAAAACCAATTGTCTCTTCCGTAATTGTAGGGACTTCTATCCCAGCTACTTTGTATAAACTTTGCAATCCAGGACGCATTGTTTGTTGTAACAATTGCAGACCATACTTAACTAAGATTCTATTTTCACCAGTTAGAGAAACCAAATCAGCTACTGTTCCTAAAGCAACTAAATCTAATACATCTTGTGGCAGTTCTTCTAGTAAAGCAGCCGCCACCTTAAAAGCCACACCTACTCCAGATAATTCACCAAAAGGATAATCGCCCTCAGGATGACGAGGATGAATAATCGCATATGCATCTGGCAAAGTTTCAGGTAACTCATGATGATCTGTTATGACTACATCTACTCCATGTTGATTTGCATAATCAATGGCTTCATGTCCAGCTACCCCATTATCCACGGTTACAATTAAACTAACATCTTCATCAATCAAACGCTTATAGACTTCCATATTTGGACCATAGCCATCTTTAAATCTATCAGGTATATAATATTCAACTTCTGCTCCTAATTCTTCAAGAGTTTCGTACATAAGGGCAGTACTTGTGATTCCATCAACATCATAATCTCCATAAATAACTATTTTTTCACCATTCATGATTGCTTGTTGAATTCTATCTACACCTAGTTCCATATCATGCATAAAATTAGGATCGTACAATCCACGAGCATCTGGATCTAAAAAATTGTTAATAGCTTCAAGAGAATCGTATCCTCTTTCCATTAATATTTGTAAAACTATCTTAGGAAAACCTGTTTCTTCAATTAATTCATCAAGATGTTCATTTTCTGATAATTCAATTTCTTGCCATTCTTTTTTAGCATCAATCAAGAGTTTTTCCTCATTTCTTGTTAAAAATACCACCTGTTAAATAATCAGCCATATGTGGGAAGACTTCATATAAGTGATGAGCAACTTCCATGTAATATGGTAAATTCACTTCACGTCGACTAGTTCCAATCTTTGAAACAATTTTATAAGCTACTTCCTCTGGGTCTAAAACTATATCTCCTAGAGAATTTAGGTAATTATGTGTTTTATCTGCTTTATCAAAGAATTCTGTTCTGATAGGTCCAGGATTTACGGTCATTACTGAAATTCCCAATGGTTTCAATTCCAAACGTAGAGCATTAGAAAAGCCTAGCACTGCAAATTTAGTTGCAGAATAGACAGTTGATTTAGGTGTAGCTATTTTGCCAGCCATAGAAGCAATATTAATTATTGCACCTACTTGTCTTTCAGCCATTTTTATAGCTACATATTTAGTAGCATACATTAATCCTAAAACATTTACTCTGAACATCGCTTCTACTCTATCCATATCAAAATCAAGGAAGTCTTCCATTAGTCCAAAGCCAGCATTATTAATTAAAACTGAGACAGGTCCCACTTCTTCCTCTACCTCATTAACAACTTTTTCTACTTCTTCTGGCTTGGAAATATCTAGTTGGTATGCATATGCTAATCTCTTAGACAAATTTTGACAATTTTCTACAACTATATCTAACTTTTCTTTACGACGTGCACAAGCTACAACTATTGCACCCTTTTTAGCTACTTGATAAGCTATTTGTTCACCTAAACCACCTGATGCTCCAGTTATCAACACAACTTTATTAGTTAAGTCTTTTAAACTTTTATAATTTTTCATTGCTCATCGTCCTTTCTTTCAGGAAAAGGAATATTAAAGGTATCAAAATCTTTAACAACCTTAGTATTTGGAAATACTTTCTTAGCTTCTTTTTCTAAAACTTTTACCATCTTACCTACATAACGAGCTGAAATATGAGTTAACAGTAATTGTTTTACACCTACTTCTTTAGCTAAAGTAGCTGCTTGAACACAAGTTGAGTGATGATAATTACGTGCTAATTTCCCTTCACCCTTACCAAAAGTACTTTCATGAACTAACACGTCAGCATCTTTAGCAAGTAATTTCAAGTTAGGTGTTTGTCTAGTATCACCTAAAACCGTTACAATTCGACCTTTCTTAGCTTTACCTATAAAGTCTTTCCCATCTATAGTTCTACCATCTTCAAGTGTTACTACTTCTCCAGCTTTAAGACGACTATAGATTGGTCCAGATGGAACTCTAGCTTCTCTAAGTTTTTCAACTTGTAATTCACCTGGATAATCCTTTTCTTCAATTCTGTAGCCCCAACATTCAATACGATGATCTAATTTATAAGCGTAAACTTTAAATCGATTATTTTCTAAAAGTAAACCTTCTTCTTCAAGTTCTACAAAATTTAATTCATACGATAATTTTGTTTGACTAACCTTTAAACTAATATTAACAAAATCAGAAATTCCTTTAGGTCCATAAATTGTTAATGGTCCCATTTTTTCGCCGCCTTGAAATGAACGACTACTCAAAAAGCCAGGTAATCCAAAAATATGATCACCATGCATATGAGTTATAAATATTTTATCAATCTTACGTGGACGAATTGTTGTGTTTAAAATTTGGTGTTGTGTTCCTTCGCCTACATCAAACAACCAAATCTTTTTGATTTCATCCAATAATTTTAATGCAACTGCGGATACATTCCTACTCTTAGAAGGTGATCCAGCACCTGTTCCTAAAAATTCTAATTCCATTTATCTTTCATCCTCACCATTAACTAATTAGACAGTATCTTCTTAATTCTATCATTAATGAGTATCAATTTAAAGTTTCTCAAAATTTTTCAAAATATCTTATAATAGATAATATACTTTACTTTCAAACTAGAGGAGAATTAATATGCGTATAATAGATTTCATTACTGCTACTAATTTCTTAAATTCTAAATTAGTTATCACTCAAGAATTTGATCATAAAAATATTATCTCTGGGAAAGTTACCATAAAAGATACTAATACAATCCTTATTTCTCCTTCTCCAGAATTAGTTACCCTTTCTGAATTATTAAGCATTTTAAAAAAATATCCTAAAAAAGCTAAATTAAGGGTTAGAGATGTTGAGAAAGAAAATTATACTCTCCCACTTATGTCATTTAAAATTTCCCAATCTGAATTAGAATTGGCATATAAACCTCTATATCTGCTACAAAAAAACAAAAAAACTCAGTAATATTTTTATATTGTAGAGGATAAATAATTCATGTTATACTTATTTTGTACAATTTATTAAAGGTTGGTGAATACTATGATGTTATTTGGACACATTCTATTCGGTACAATGGCCCTTATCGGTGCATTTCTTTTAGAAATTGGTTTCCGTAAAGATTTCCAGGAATTAAATCTAGTTCAACGTTTAGGAATTATTTTTACAATTGTTGGTATGTTTGCAACTGTTGCTATGGGTATTTACCTAGCAGGTAACGTATTATCAGCTGCATTTGTTGCAGTTATTGGAATCTTATTAGTAGGATTTCTTGTTATACCAAGTAAGGCTAAAAACTAAAAATTTATTTTTTGACAATCCTTGCCTTCTATAAGGATTGTTTTTTTATTTCAATAAAAATACCCTATAACTGTCAGATTTTATCTAACCATTATAGAGTATGTAAGATTTTATTTAACTATTTTTTTAGCAACAAAACTGCCATAATATTCCAAGCCATGTGGATTAGGATGAACATTATCATTATAGAACCAATTAGCATGATTTTGGCTATAGCTAAACCAATCAATTATATGTAAATTCTTATACTTTTTGCTAGCTGATGCCAAATCTTGATTCACTTGATCTTGCCAACGTCTTGTTGGTACATGAACATTAATCCAATATACTTGGCGATCTTTACCAGCAGCATTCATAATATCTTGAATTTCATGTCCCATAAAAGCACCATTTGTGCCTTCACTTATCAACACTGTTTGTTCCAATTTTCCAGTTTGCGCTAATTGTTGTACTATCTTTGCTGCTTCAGCTGACTGCCTACCAACTTTAGCATCGATATACATGTTAGGGAAAATTTCTTGTAATGAACTAGCTCCATCAGCTAATACAGAATCTCCTACTGCTGTAATCTTCATATTTCTTGCTTTATCAGCTTGAGCAGCGGTTAACTGATACTTCTTCACTTCAGAACTAGAAGATGAAGAAACTTGTTCAGTTGATTGCTTTTTGCCACTCTTTAATTCAGAATTTCTTTTTTTAACTTTGGCATTGTTTTCTTTAATTTGTTTTGCCAAAGCATTATCCTGTGGTTTCTTAGTTGGCTGTTGCACTAAACCAGCACCAGCAATCAAAAATATAATTGCTCCCACAGCTACACCAATTTTAGAATTTAAATGTGATTTATCTCGTTTAAAGACTTGTTTAACTTTGATTAGAGTTTGACTGTAATCAAAGTTTTTCAAAGGTATCTCAATATATCTATAAGATAATTCACTTATAGCAAGTATTATTGCTATTTCTATTAATCCATACAACCAAGGATGTGCAGCAATATTCTTAACTTTTGACTCAAAGAAAACCATCACTGGATACTGATAAATATAAATTCCATAGCTACGCCTACCTATCCATGTAAAAACTGGATTAGTAAACCAGATATTCATATTGGCTCCCGGATGTGCTACTGTTGCGACAAGTATTGCAGAGATTATTGAAAATAAGTACATCCCACCATGATATACAAAAGCTTTTTCACCATTCATTTTAAAGAATGATAATATTACTAATAAAGCACACACAATACCTGTTATGTTAAGAATTCGTCGACTCACATCAGGAAGTTTTTGACTTAACTTGCTACTTGGCCAAACAATTGCTAAAGCTGCACCTATTAATATCGAAAATACACGTGTATCTGTTCCGTAGTAAACACGTGAAGGATCACTACCTACCTTAAATAAAAGCATCATTTCTAAAGCTGATAGTAAACTCAATCCTATTAACAGAAAGAATCTAACACTTTTCTTAGGTAAGTATTTACACATTAATATAATCAATAAAGGCCAAAACAAATAGAATTGTCCTTCAATAGATAACGACCATAAATGTGTAAAAGGAGACTGAATCGCAAATTTATCAAAATATGATTGACCTGTATGAATTTGATACCAATTATATATTGAGGTCAAATTTGTCAGAAAAACCATTCGAATATGAGCCAATAACTCTTTTTGAAACAAAGTTATATACGCTATCGTTCCAACTAACATTGTTATCAATCCTGGATACAACCTTTTCATACGCCTAATATAAAAAGCTTTGACATCAATTTTTCGATTTTGTTCCCATTCTTGTAACAACAAATCAGTTATTAAATATCCAGAAATAACGAAGAATATAGAAACTCCCATCAAGCCGCCTTGCATTGCGTAAGGAAACAAATGATAGAAAATAACTGCAATAACTGCCAGCGTTCGAATACCGTCAAATCCCGTAATGTATCGGCTTCTTTTTAATCTTCTCATTTTTCCATTACCCCTACTTAAGCATGATTATTATTCTACAAATTCAAAAGTAAAGTCTTCGATTCTTACCAAATCTCCACCTTTAGCACCATGTTCGCGTAGGGCATCATCTACACCCATTCCACGCAATTGACGAGCAAATCTCATTAAACTTTCATCATGGTTAAAGTTAGTCATCTTAAATAGACGTTCCAATTTTTCACCTGAAAGTACCCAAGTTGCGTCAGAATCACGTGTAATCTTGAATGCTGGTTCATCTTCTTTAAAGGTGTAAACCTTGCTTGCTTGTTCTTTTTCTGCCAATGTTTCAAACTTAGGAGTAGATTCTAGTACATCAGCTGTTCTATGTGTTAACTCTTTCAACCCTTGATGAGTTAGGGAAGATATTTCCATAACTTCTGGTACTTGTTTTAAAGTCTTATCCTTAGCTAACTTGACTTTGAATTCTGCCAAATTCTTGGCACTGTCTGGCATATCCATCTTACTTGCTACTACGATTTGTGGTCTATCAAGTAAAGTTGGATCATATACCTTCAATTCTTCATTAATTTTGACAAAATCATCATATGGATCTCTACCTTCTACACCCGACATATCAATCAAATGCAAAATAACACGAGTTCTTTCAACATGACGTAAGAACTGAATACCTAAACCTACACCTTGAGAAGCACCTTCAATTAATCCAGGTAAGTCAGCCATAACATAATCTCTACCATCATCTAGACGAACCATACCCAAATTAGGAGCCAAAGTTGTAAAGTGATATTCAGCAATTTTTGGCTTAGCACTTGTTACAACTGAAAGTAAAGTAGATTTACCAACAGAAGGGAAACCTACTAAACCAACATCGGCTAACACTTTAAGTTCCAGTTTTAATTTTCTTTCTTCGCCAGGTTCACCATTTTCAGCAATTTCTGGAGCTGGATTCTTAGGACTAGCAAACTTAATATTACCACGACCACCACGGCCACCTTTAGCTACAACTAATTCATCGTCTGCTTCAACTAAATCACCTAACAATTCTCCAGTTTCAGCATCTGTAACTGTTGTACCTTGAGGAACACTAATATAGGTATCGTCTGCACCACGACCATACATTCCCTTGATCATGCCATTTTGACCAGGTTTTGCTTTAAAAATACGGTGATATCTAAAATCCATTAATGTACGTAAACCTTGGTCTACTTTTAAAATAATGCTTCCGCCTTTACCACCGTCACCACCAGCAGGTCCACCATTAGGAACATACTTTTCACGGCGGAAAGCAACCATACCGTCGCCACCTTTTCCGGCTTTTACTTCAATTTTTATTTGATCTACAAACATTTATTTAATCGCCTTTCCTTATATATCTAACTATATTGCATATTTATTATTCTATTTCATCAATAAGTTAATCAATCTTAAATATACCAATTATCTTCTCTTAGGTCAAAGCATTTTCTAACTTTGGTTTTTCAAGCTTAACTTAATTGTCTGAGCCACTTTTTTAGAAATACCTAAGCTTTCCAAATCCTCTACTGAAGCTGCAGAAATATTCTTCAGAGAACCATAATTTCTTAATAATTTAATTCTCGTTTTAGGACCTACTCCTTGAATTCTTTCTAAGCGTGAAGCTAATGAATTTTTTGATCGAACTTGGCGATGGAAAGTAATCGCAAATCTATGAACTTCATCCTGAATTCTTTGTAGTAGATAAAAGCCTTCACTTTTAGGATCTAAACCAATCTTTTCATCATTTTCCATCATTAAATCAGCAGTTTTATGGCGATCATTTTTTACCATTCCTGCTACAGGAATATCAATACCTAATTGATTATGTAACACATCAACAGCGGCATTAATTTGAATACTTGCACCATCCATTAATATTAAATCAGGTAAATTGGCTTTTTCTTTCAAAAGTCTACTATATCTACGATAAATAACTTCTCTTGTACTAGCAGCTTCATCAGCATGGTCAACATTTTTTAACTTATATTTTCGATATTCTGTTTTTTCTGGTTTTCCATCAATGAAACAAACCATCGCGGATACTAAATCTTCTCCTTGTAAATGAGAATGATCAAATGCTTCAATTCTATGACCATTAGGCAATCCTAACGCATCTGTTATTTCATTCATAGCCCCAGTTGTCTTTCTTTCATCCAATTCAAGTAAACGGAATTTTTCTTCCAATACTAACCTAGCATTTTTCTGTGCCATTTCTAGTAAATCGCGTTTTTGTCCTCGTTGTGGTGTTTTGACTGGAATACCTAAAATTTCACTTAATGTTTCTTTATCCATCCCTGAAGGAACTAAAATTTCTTTAGGTAAAATACGGTTTTTTTGATTATAAAACTGTAAAATAAAAGATTCTAACTCAGCTTCAGGCGTATCTATACATGGAAATAGTCGTTTTTCACGTTTCATCAAACGTGCTTGTCTGATAGAGAAAATTTGTAAAGATAACCAACCTTTATTCATGTAAAAAGCAAATAAATCACGTGGTGTATTATCATTACTAATAATTTTTTGTTTTTCAACTGTCATTTCAACATAGTGAATTTGATCTCTTATTTCAGCTGCTCTTTCAAACTCTAGATTCTCGGATGCAGTTTCCATTTTTTGTTCAAGTTCTTTTTTTATTTTACTTACATTTCCATTTAAAAACGACTTTATCTTTTTGATTTGCTTTTCATACTCGGATTGTGGAACTTCTTTAAAACAAGCACCCAAGCATTGTCCCATATGATAGTACAAACATGGTCGTTTTTGATATCCATTACAACGTCTTAAAGGATACACCTTTTGTAATAACTGTAGTGTTTCTGTTGCAGCATAGACATTGGGATAAGGGCCAAAATAATAGCCACCATCTTTTTTAACTTGACTGACAATTTTTAATTGTGGGTCTTTTTCATGAGTTATCTTAATATACGGATACCCAGTTCCCCTTTTTAACTTAATATTGTAGTAAGGCTTATGTTTTTGAATTAAAGTAATTTCTAACAAAAATGCTTCCTTATCGGTTGAAGTAATAATTGTTTCAAAATCCCTTATTTCAGACACTAATTTAGCTGTTTTTCCCTCATGACTACTTTTAAAATATGAACGTACGCGATTTTTTAAATTTTTGGCTTTACCTACATAAATAATTCTACTATTGATATCTTTCATCATGTAACAGCCAGGTAAATCTGGTAATAGTTTTAATTTATTTTCAATATGTTGTGTCGCCATAGTTACGTCCTTTCTCTAATATTCTAGTCTCAATTATACTATTTATATCTAGCAAAACCAATTGTCATACTCACATATTGAACTGGATTTTGAAAACGTTTATAATTAAACCAAATTATTTCTTGAGGTGATTATATTATGGATATTGTACTTTTAGATGGTTACTCTCTAAACTTCGATTTAACTTGGAGCAAACTATCCAACTTAGGTAATTGTACTTTTTACGATCAAACACCTGTAGATGATACTGAAGAGATTATTAAACGTATTGACAATGCTGAAATTGTAATTACGCATAAAACACCATTAAGAAGTGAAGTTTTAAAACAAGTTCCCAACTTAAAATATATTGGTATCATGGGAACTGGGTATGATGTCGTAGATATTGAGAGTGCCCACCAACATAATATAATTGTAACCAATGTTCCTACATACGGTACTGATGCAGTTGCTCAATTCACATTTTCTCTTCTACTAGAAGTAACTGGTCAAGTTGGCTTACATAATCAACTAATTCATGAAGGAAAATGGTCAAAAGTTCCTGATTTTACATTTTGGGACAAACCTCTCTATGAATTAAAGGGTAAGACATTAGGATTAATTGGTTACGGTCGTATTGCACAAAAAGTAGCTGAATTAGGCCATGTTTTCTCAATGAATGTTATTTTTTATAATCATCGTCCTAAAGAGGTTAACGTTTCCTGGATTAAGCAAGTTTCTTTAGATGAACTTCTAAAACAATCAGATGTTATTAGTTTACACGTTATTCAAACACCTGACACAATTAATCTAATTAATAAAGAAACAATCTCTAAGATGAAAAAGAACGTCATTATTTTAAACACAGCTAGAGGAAAGCTAATCAATGAAACTGATATAGCTGAGGCGTTAAATAATAATCGCATCTATGCTTTAGCAACTGATGTAGTCTCTAAAGAACCAATTTCAAAAGACAATCCCCTTTTAACTGCAAAAAATTGCTACATCACTCCACATATTGCATGGGCTCCTTTGGAAACTAGAGAGAGATTACTTGAAATTACAGTTAATAACTTGAAAAGCTATTTGACAGGTACTCCTACCAACATAATTTAAGCTCTAACTTGACAGTCATTTAAAATTTTGATAACTTTCTAGGCAATAGATGTTATCAATTTTTTGAGGAAGTGAATATTATGGGATTAAAGGTCAATCAACAACACAATTTAGAACAATTATTTGATAAATTTGCAACTATTGATCCTAAAAATCGCAAAGAAACTAAAACTGTTGAAAAAGAATCTAATAAAAAGAACCCAACAGAACAAAAATAATCGTTAAATATTTTAAAATCAGCAATTTTTGGATTGCTGATTTTTTATTATTTACAATAAAAAATGAGAACAACCTATTATTCAAGTTGTTCTCATTTTACATACGAATATTATCACCCGTACGGGGATCGAACCCGTAACTCCGCCTTGAGAGGGCGACGTCTTAACCAATTTGACCAACGGGCAATTAACTTACTCGTATAATATTACTCCTGAAAATAATCAAAATCAAGTCTTTTTTAGCATGATTTTTCGACAAATTACTTTTGATATTCAAATTGCAACTCTGAAACAGGAGCTAATCCTTCTCTAGTATAATAAGTAACCTTAATCTTACTTTCATTTACAGATACAATAGCGTAAGTTCCACCTAGTTTTTGATATTCTCCACGTGGGAACCACACACTCCCTGGATTCAAAAAGAGCGTACCATCAACATATTCAACTGCTAAGCGATGTGTATGACCATAAAAAACAAATTTATCATTTTCTTGTTTAGCTAATAGTGCTAGTCTGTCTAATCCATAGTTAACTCCATACAGATGACCATGAGTTACTAAAATATTACCCTCTTCAGTTGCAACAACTTCTTTTTCTGGGTAGTCATAGTAATCACAATTCCCCTCAACAATTGTATAATCTGATACCCATTTTGAATTAGGGTCTAACTCACTATCGCCACAATGAATGAAGTAATCAACCTCATTACTATACTTATCTCTTAAGTCTGCCAATATATTCTTTTTAGAATGGCTATCACTAACTACTAAAATTTTCATTATTCTTCCCACCATTCATCAAATTTTGTTAGCAAATCTTTAATAGCATTTGCACGATGACTAACAGCATTCTTTTCATCTGCAGTTGTTTCACCAAAAGTTTTATCCAAAGGTGGGTAGAAGAATAATGGATCATAACCAAAACCACCCTTACCTCTTTCTTCTTCAACAATGTAGCCTTCTACATTTCCTTCAGCAATCAATGGATCTTTTACTGGACTAGTAATTACTAACGAACAATGAAAATGAGCTGTCCTCTTTTCAAAAGGTACACCTTCTAAATTATGTAGTAATTTCTTTTTATTTGCTTCATCATCATGATCACCAGCATATCTTGCAGAATAAATACCAGGTTCTCCATTTAAATAATCAACTACAATCCCCGAATCATCAGCTAAGACTGGAATTTTATACAAATCTGTTAATGTTTGGGCTTTAATCAATGCATTCTCCGTAAAAGTCTTACCATTTTCATCAATTTTGGGTGTATTTTCCATATCTAGTAAAGTTTTTACTTCTATTCCCTTTTCACTAAATAATTTCTTGAACTCCTGTGCTTTTCCCGCATTTTTTGTTGCTATCAATATATGTTTAACCATTTTACCACCATCTATCTCTAGTTCTTATCTATCTTTTATTATGCAAAACTCACACAAAAAATCAACTATCTTATTTAGACAGATACTTAATTCTCTAAAAAAGATTAAAAAGTTAAGTATAATTTAAGCTATTCAAATAAAAAGTGTGTATAATAAAATTATCAATTGTTAAAGGGGCTAGGAAGAAAGTGGATGTCAAATTTTATTCAACAGCTGTGGAGCATAATAATTTAGGGACCACTCTTGGGAGTTCCATCTTGAGGGATGCTCTTTTACCTGATCTAGTTGGAACAGATAACACTATTCTTTACTGGGCAGGCAAACGTTTAGCTCGAAATTTTCCACTAGCTAAAGATGAAGATTTACCTGTATTTTTCGAGAAAGCTAATTGGGGGTACTTAAAAAGGGTAAAATCTAAGATGAATCGTCAAGTTTTCGAGCTTTCAGGTCCAATAGTCGAAATTAGAAAAAAAATTAATTCTAAATGTGAATTTCTTTTAGAAGCAGGATTCATCGCAGAAACTATCCAAAATCAAAGCGGATTTACTTCAGAAGCTGTTATCGATACTGAAACATCTCGTGGAAATTCCGTTTTTATAACTGTTCAAGTTGATCAACGTGATCCTGTTGACTTAAATACTATTCCTGACAAGGATTTACTCAATCCATCTAGAGAGGAACTATAAAAAAGAACCTAAAGTCGCTAAACTTTAGGTTCTCTTTTTATCTAATTAGATATATGCTTCAAGTTTCTTTTGTAATTGTTCTTTTGTGTGATAACCAACAATTGTATCTACAACTTGTCCATCTTTCTTAATAAGCATTGTTGGAATACTCATAATTCCAAATTTAGCTGCCGTTTCTTGATTTGCATCAACATCTACTTTAGAGAAGAATACTTTATCTCCCATTTCTTCAGCTAATTGTTCGATAACAGGAGATTGCATACGACAAGGACCACACCATGTTGCCCAAAAGTCTGTAAATGTTACTCCATTATTTGTTTTTTCATCAAATGTTTGATCTGTTAATTCTGTAACCATTCAAATCACCTTCTACTTTCTTTTCGTAAGTAAATAATATCATATACAACATAAAAATCAAGTTTTTTGCCTTACTTGAAATATACCACAGTTGCCCCATTACCACCATTGTTAGGACTTGCAAACTCAAAATTCTTGACTGCTTTATTTTGCTTGAGATAGTTAATGATACCTGTTCTCAACGCACCTGTTCCTTTACCATGAATAATAGTAACAGAGTTATAACCTGCTAAAACGGCAGCGTCAATGTATCTATCAACTTTTACCATCGCATTTTCATAACGTTCACCACGTAAATCTAAAGTTGGTGAAACATGACTAGAACTAGATGATTTCAATACTGTCCCTGCTCGTTTAGGCTGAGTATCTTTAACCTTAATTTTCTCAAGGTCGCTTTCATCGATTTTCATCTTCAAAATACCCAATTGAACTTCCCAAGCATGGTTTCCTGCTTTACGCAACAGAACACCTCTTTGACCATAGGAATTAACCATAACATCATCGTTAGGATGTAATTCTTGTTGTTGCTTAGCCTTACGTAACACTTTATTCTTCTTCAAATTAGTTTCTTGATGTAAAGCATTAACTCGACCTTGAGCATCTATTAGACTACCTTCCTCTATGTTAGAAGCAGCTGACATTTTCATCTTTCTAAGTTCAGAAATCAATTCGTCAGACTTTTTCTTGGTTTCTTCAACAATTTGATTAGCTCTTTCCCTAGCTTGTTCTAACATATTTTCTTTTTGACGTTCAAATTGATGAAAGTTAGTTTCTAAATCATGGTGTAGTTCTTCAGCTTCACGCAAATATTTTCGATACATAATCTCTTTTTCTTCTGCATCATGTCTTTTAGCAACTAAATCTGAAATCATCTCATTTAGATCTTGACTATCTTGTGAAGTAAGTTGTCTAGCAGCCATAACAATCATTTTATCTAGTCCCAGTCTTTGAGAAATATCAAAAGCATTACTACGACCTGGAATTCCAATTAATAAGCGATATGTTGGCTGTAATGTATTAGCATCAAATTCCATACTTGCATTAATAGTATTAGGTCTTTCAAAACCATAAGCCTTAAGCTCTGGATAATGAGTTGTCGCAACTACATAACTTCCTTTAGCACCTACAGCATCTAAAATACTGATAGCCAAAGCTGCACCTTCTTGAGGATCTGTTCCTGCACCTAATTCATCAAATAACACTAATGATTGTTCATCTATACCTTTTAATATTTCTACAATATTAGTCATATGTGAGGAAAATGTACTCAAGCTTTGTTCTATTGATTGTTCATCACCAATATCAGCAAATATATCGTCAAATATTCCAATTCTACTTTCTTCAAAAGCAGGTATATATAGTCCAGATTGACCCATCAACTGTACCAACCCTAATGTTTTTAAAGTGATTGTCTTACCACCTGTATTAGGTCCTGTTATTACAATTGCCTGATAGTCCTTACCAATCATGATGTCATTTTTTACAGCTTTTTTCATATCTAGCAATGGATGCCAAACTTGTCTTAGATAAACATCATTTTCTTTTGATAAAATTGGTTCTGTTGCCTTAATACTATGTGCATACTTGGCCTTAGCATTAGTAAAGTCTAACATTCCCAAAATTTTAGCATTATTATTTAGTTCATGTGTATAAGGTGCTAACTCCTCAGACAATTCTTCCAAGATTCTATTTATCTCTTCACGTTCTGCAACCTGTTGCTGCCTTAAACGATTATTCAATTCAACAATCACTGCAGGTTCAACAAATAATGTTTGTCCTGAAGAACTTTGATCGTGTACAATACCGCCAAATTTACTACGATATTCTTGTTTAACTGGCAAAACATATCTTTCATTACGAATTGTAACCACTGCATTGCTCAAATATTTAGAATTGGTTCCTCTAGTATATGAATTTAAACGTTCACGTATAGTTTCCTCAGTTACTGAAATTTGTTGTCTAATACTCTTTAACAAAGTAGATGCATCGTCAGTTACATGTCCATCATTTTCAATTGAAACTAATAATTTTTTACTAATTTCTGGTAGACTTTCCAATTTAGCTACATTATCAAATAATACTTCTAACTTGATTTTGTTATCTACTAAATCTTTAAAAAAACGATTAACTTCATTTGTAGCTCTCAAAACTCGTCCAATAGCCGCTAATTCTTTACTATTGAGAGTCCCACCTATATCTAATCTTTTCAAAAAACTCTTAATGGAAATAAGATTTGGAACAGGTATACCACCCTTAATTCGTAGAATGTCAGCCCCATCTTTAGTCTGTGACAGTGAATTAGCAATTTCATCATAATCAGATGATGGTTCCAACTTATCAATCAATCTCTTTCCCATTGAAGTTGTAGTAAAAGCATATAAATTTTGCTTAACTTTATCATATTCTAAAGTTTTTAATACCTTTTTATTCATAATACACCCCTTTTAACTACATACTTACTATTCGATTCATAACATTAGGAGTATTGTCTAAAATATAGACTGCTACTCTTGATTCTTCTACAGTTTGCTTAACTTTCTGGCTAGGCCAATTAGATAGTAATATTAATCCAAAAAAGATTACAACATACATCATAATAGTGGTTAAAATCCCACCCAATAATGCATTAAATTGTGAAATTACAGGTAATTTTGTAAAGCCCCTAGAAACATTCGCTAAAATTCTAACAATAATTCCACCTATAATTCCAATAATCCAAAATGAAAGAATTTTATAAAAGGTTGTCGCCAATAATCCAGATCCATCATTAATATTACTAAATAAATCCGCAATTATATTGCCAAGTGGCGATGCTAAAAATAAAGATAAGATAAATACAATGATGTAACCTAGCAAACTGACAAGTGATCCCAAAAGACCCCTTCTTATGCCATATCTAAATGCACATATCAACAAAATTATAATTATTAATGATATTATCATCTTTGCACCGTATTATTTTTCCGTATATTTGTCTAATTCTTCTTGTAGCTCTAATTGTTCAGAAAATGCATTAATTGCTAATAAAGTCATTGCTTTTTCATCACTTATATCTGGAATTTGTTCCTTAATTTTTTCCAATTTTTCATTAGCAAGTTGAACAACTGCGTTCATTCTTTCCTGACTACCCTCACCGATGATAATATATTCCTTACCACCAATTTCTATTTTAAATCTCTTTTTTCCCAAAATTACACTCAGCTCTCTAAATTAATTTTAAATAAAAACAAAGCCGACGTACACATATCAGCTTGTTAGCTATCCATTTGTGTAACCGACTTTGCACCAGCATTATCTCATATTTTCATCGTTCAAGAACGTATCTAGGACACCTTCTACCATTTCCCATTCTTCATCACTTTCAATATCAAACAATTCATAATCCTGGCTATCATCATTTTCATCTGGATTGAATGCGAATGCCAACACATCTACTTGTTCTTCAGGTTCAGAACCTGCTGGAATCAATAAAATATATGATTTGTCATAGTCATCTGAATGGAAATTGAACAATTCTTGGTATAAAGTTTCATTTCCTTGTTCGTCAACTAATGTAATTAAGTTTTCATCTTGATTCTGTTTTGCCATTGTCATACTCCTTAGTTAAGTTCTTTTAATAATTTTCCTTTAGCGTCTAGATAATTTTGTAGAATTAAACTAGCAGCCAATTTATCAATAACTTTTTTACGCTTTTTTCTTGAAGCATCAGCTTGTTCAACCAACATTCTTTCTGCTTCAACGGTTGTTAGACGTTCATCAATAAAATCTATTGGTAAATTGAATTTTTCTTTTAGCAGTTCACCATATGCTTTAGCAGCTTCTACTCTTGGACCAGAAGTATTATTCATATTTTTAGGCAATCCTAATACAAATCCTACAACTTCATTTTCTTTAACCAATTCAGCTATTCTATCTAGCCCAAATTCTTGCTCATCTTCATTAATTTGAACAATTTCTACACCTTGTGCAGTCCAACCTAGCATATCACTAACAGCTACACCAACAGTTCTAGATCCTACATCTAACCCCATTAATCTGCCCACTATTTTTCCCCCTTATCTAAGTAAGCTCGTACTAACTCTTCGATAATTTCATCGCGTTCATGTTTTCTGATTAAATTACGAGCATCATTCAAACGAGGAATATATGCAGGGTCTCCTGACAATAAATAACCAACTATTTGATTAATAGGATTATAACCCTTTTCTTCCAAAGAATTATAAACCGTTTCTAAAGTCTGATGAACATCCTTTTTTTCATTTTGTCCAAAGTCAAAATACATTGTTTTATCTAATGCACTCATCGAGAACACCTCCATACACTACATTACTCTAATATCTATTGTACTAAAATGGATCACAACAAACAATTAAAAAAACTGTATTAGAAAAAATATTATTTAAAATTAATACAATAATAAAAAATGATATTGCTAAGAACTGTCATTCCTATCAATATCACTCTTTAACCTTATTTATTCAACCAATCTTCAGCAGCTTTCAATGCTTCTTGAATGCCTTCTGGTTTCTTACCACCAGCTTGTGCCAAGTCAGGACGGCCACCACCGCCACCGCCTACTTTAGGTGCGATTGCTTTAATTAAATCTCCGGCTTTATAACCTTCCTTAACTGCATCGCTACTAATAGCTGTAATTAAGTTAACCTTACCATCTGCTGTTGCAGTAGCAAGTACAAGTATATCTGAAAGTTGCTTTTCTTTCCATTGATCTGCAAGTTGTCTTAATTGACTCATGCCTGAAACGTTAACCTGACCAGCAATTAAAGTCTTGCCGTTGATTTCTTTAACATTCTTAAAGATATCTCCTGCTTGTTGACTTGCAAACTTATCTTCCAAAGCTTGTTTTTGTTGTTCAAGTAATTTGACTTGTTCTTGTAATTGTTCAATCTTACGTGGAACTTCTTTAATTTGTACTATCTTCAATTCATCAGCACTTTGACGTAATAATTGATTTCTTTCTTCTAAGAATTCAAATGCTTCTTCTGAAGTAACAGCTTCAATACGTCTTACTCCAGCACCAACACCCGATTCAGAAACAATCTTGAATAAACCAATTTCATTGGTATTAGCAACATGAGTACCACCACAGAATTCCATGGAGTAATCGCCAACTTTAACAACACGAACTGTATCACCATACTTATCGCCAAACAAGGCAATAGCACCCATTTTTTCAGCTGATTCCTTATCTGTAACAACTGTTTCAACTTGAATATTTTCCCAAATCTTAGCATTCACGATATCTTCAATCTTCTTCAAATCTTCTGCTGTTACAGATCCTAGATTTGTGAAGTCAAAACGTAAATATGTTGGTTCAACTAATGATCCTGCTTGATGAGTATGTGAACCTAAAACATCTCTCAATGCTTGGTCTAATAAGTGAGTTGCAGTATGATTCTTCTTCACTTTATTATGGAAAGCAACATCTACTTCTAGAGAATATGTATTTTCTCTAGTCATTTCCTTAAGTGCGTGAATTGTATGCATATTTTGTCCATTTGGAGCATGTTGTACATCTTCAACTTCAGCAACAACTTCGCCAGCTTGGTTCTTGATAACACCCTTGTCAGCTACTTGTCCACCCATTTCAGCATAGAATGGTGTTTTATCAAAGATAACTTGTGCTCTAGAATCAGCTGGAACTGTATCAACTAATTCATTGTCAATGATGATATCTTTTAATACACCATTAGCTTTCAATTCATGGTAACCTACATATTCACTTAGAGTTGTAATATCAGTTAATAAGCCATTTTGAACACCCATAGACTTAGCATCTGAACGAGCTGCTCTTGCACGTGCCTTTTGTTGTTCCATTTCTTCATTGAAACCTTCTTCATCAACATCAAGGCCTTCATCATTAGCATATTCTTTTGTCAATTCTAATGGGAATCCATATGTGTCATATAACTTAAATACAGGTTTTCCTGGTAATTCTTTACCACCATTTTCTTTAGTTTCAGCAATTAAGCTATCTAATAATTGCATACCATCTTTCAAAGTATCGTTGAATCTATCTTCTTCCATCTTAATAACTTTTTCGATAAATTCAGCTTGTTCTAATACTTCTGGATATGCAGATTCCATAATTTTTCCAACAACTGGAACCAACTTATAAAGGAATGCTTCATCAATTCCAAGCTTTTGACCATGCATAACTGCACGTCTGATAAGACGACGAATAACATATCCTCGACCTTCATTTGAAGGCAAAGCACCGTCACCAATAGCAAATGTAACTGCACGTGCATGATCTGCAATAACTTTAAAGGAAACATCTGCTTCTGCATTTTCACCATACTTCTTACCTGCACTTAATTCAGCAGTTTTTTCAATAATTGGTAAGAATAAGTCTGTTTCAAAGTTTGTTCGTGCATGTTGGAATACGGATACCACACGTTCTAATCCCATACCCGTATCAATGTTTTTATGTGGCAATGGTTCATATGTTCCATCTGGTTTATGATTAAATTCAGAAAATACAATATTCCAGATTTCCAAATAACGTTCATTTTCTCCACCAGGATAACTTTCAGGATCATCTTCTGGCAAATTATTCATTTCTTGACCACGATCAAAGAATATTTCTGAGTCCGGACCAGATGGACCTTCACCAATATCCCAGAAGTTATCTTCAGCTTCATAAATGTGGCTAGGATCTACCCCTACTTCTTCCCAATACTTCTTAGCATCTTTATCTTCAGGATAAACTGTGATGTACAATTTTTCCTTATCCATATCGAACCATTCAGGACTTGTTAGTAATTCCCATGCCCATGTAATAGCTTCTTTCTTGAAGTAATCACCAACAGAAAAGTTTCCTAACATTTCAAATAAAGTATGGTGACGAGCTGTATGACCTACATTTTCAATATCATTAGTTCTAATAGACTTTTGTGAACTAGTGATACGATGGTTCTTTGGAACAACTGAACCGTCAAAATATTTTTTCATTGTAGCAACACCGGAGTTAATCCACAATAAAGTTGGATCATCGTGTGGAATAAGTGGTGCACTCTTCATTACATCGTGTCCCTTACTCTTGAAAAAGTCTAAATACATTTGACGTATTTGAGCACTTGATAATTCTTTCATTTTCAAATTCCTTTCTGTTTTAAAGCCCAAAAACAATAAAACATCGTTGCTAGTAAGGACGCAATTACTACGCGGTACCACCTTACTTGCAACGATGTCATCGTTAACCACTTCATTAATAATATTCTTTTGTTATAAACATTTAGGTAGCACTGTCTAAGCCAACCTATAAGTCCTTCCAGCACCGAACTCTCTCTGTAATAGAGGTACTTAGCAGTATGTCCTAATTCAAGTCAAAGTATATGCGATAAACCGCTAGATGTCAATAGAAAAGTATTTTTTCATACTATATAAACATATACTTTTTACTTCATTTTTCTTGCTTGACGACGTGCAATTCGACGCTTTTGTTGTTCATCACGTTTTATTGCTCGCTTAATTTTCTTTTTATAACCAGGTTTACGTTTTTTCTTTTCTTTCTTCACAAATCCACGTAATTTAGGATCCATTGATTCTTTACGTGTTTGGCGCTTTTCACGACGATTACGATCATATGAATCAACTATTTCACCATTTTTAACTGCTTTCGGTACAAAATGAACTCCCATACTTTCAAGTTCATCAATTAATTTTTCTTCACTTGGTTCATAAAGTGTAATTGCTGTACCTTTCATTCCATTACGTCCAGTTCTACCTACACGATGCACAAAGAATTCTAAATCTTCAGGAATGTCGTCATTGATAACATGTGAAACACCTTCAATATCAATTCCACGAGCCGCTAAATCTGTAGCTACCACAAATTGATAATCAAGATTTTGAATTTCACGCATAATTCGCTTACGTTGACGAGGTTGAATACCACCATGAACTTTAGCTACTTTCAACCCTTGAGAACGAAGATAATTTGTTAACTCATCAGCTCGTTCTTTAGTATTTGCAAATACTAATGCTAAATAAGGTTCACCCATTGTTAGCAAGTCATAAATAAGCTTATTTCTGTCTCTACCTTTAGTTGAAACTAACCAATTATCAATTGTTGGACTAATTACATGTTTGTTAGCAACAACTTCAATAACTGGATTGTACATATATTTTCTTAAAAACGGACGTAATTTTTCTGGAATAGTAGCTGAAAAGACTAGCATTTGTAAGTCTTTAGGTAACGTCGATGCTATTGCATCTGTTTCTTTTAAAAATCCTAAATCCAATGTCATATCTGCTTCATCCACTACTAAATAGTGAGCATTATGGATATCAAGTGCATTTTCTCTCACTAAATCCAATATACGTCCTGGTGTTCCAATTACTAATTGTGGTTGATGAGATTTCAGTTTCTCAATTTGTCTTTGCTTATCTGTTCCACCAACATAGTTTTGAATCCAAATATTTTCAGGAGAAAACTTTGCTAGTTGCTTTGCTGCTTCATAAATTTGGTATGCTAATTCCCTACTTGGTGTTGTGATCACTGCCTGAACTTCATCTTTTTGTGCATTAAGATTTTGAAAGATAGGTAATAAGAACGTATGAGTTTTACCACTACCAGTTTGTGATTGTCCTACCACGCTCTTGCCCTTTAAAATAGTCGGAATTAAACGAGCTTGAACTTCAGTAGGTTCTTTAAAATTAATTTCGTCTAATGCTTGATAAATATACTCTTTAAAATTAAATTCTCTAAAATTTGCCATTAAATTTCTTCACCTCGATTGATTACCAGTCTGTCATGTCATGTTCTTCAGCAAATTTCTTTGCTAATCCGTCTAATTTTTCAATATAAGCTGGAATTTCGTTAGCATCATCTATTCTTGCACCACTTGCTAATGGATGACCGCCACCTTGATATTCTTTAGCTAATTCGTTGATCACAGGGCCCTTTGAGCGTACTCGTAAACGATATGTACCATCTTTTTGTTGTACAAATACTGTCCAGCAAATTGTAGTATTAATTTTACCTAGAAGTGGTACTACCGCAGATGTTCCTGCATCGCCCAAATCAAATTCTTCAATCTTATCATGATTTAATATGATGTAAGCTGCATTATTCTTAGTAATTTTCATATTTTCATATACATACGCAGATAAACGAGCTACGGGTAAAGTTATACTATCTAAACGACGATTTATCTTGCTAGTATCAATACCAGTTCTCATTAGAGAAGCTACTACTTCCATTGTATGTGCAGTTGTTGCGTCATACATAAATCTTCCAGTATCACTGGAAATACCAGCATATAGTTTTTCAGCAACTTCAGCAGTCAATTCTAATTTTCCTTTTGAAGCTAGAATTAAATCATGGATAATTTCTGAGCAACTTGAAGCATTGGTATTAACTAAGCTCAAGTCACCATACTGGTCATCATTAGGATGATGGTCAATCTTAATCAAAAAATCACCTTTATTATATCTATCATCATCCACTCTTGGTGTATTAGCTGTATCAGTAACAATTACTAAAGCATTCTTGTAAGTTTCATCTGGTAAATCTTCATTTTCAACTGTAATCCAATTTAATCCAGGAATGTTTTTCCCTACTTGATATACCTTCTTTGCGGGAAAGCTTTGCATAATAGCTGTTGCCAATCCACCTTGTGATCCATAAGCATCTGGATCTGGATGTTGGTGGCGATGAATAATAATCGTATCGTACTCTTCTATTTTTTGGATTATTTCTTTTTCTACTGTCATTTTAAGACCCCTCGTATTTCACTATTCTACCCTACTAAGTATACCGATTATTTACTATAATTACAAAATTATTCAATTTAAAAATCCTTGCATCAACAGCATCAGTACTGTCAAATACAAGGATACTAACTTTCAATATTAATCCTCAGCAGCTTGAATTGCATCTAAAATTATGCCTAATTGTTCTTTTTCTGCTTCTGCTTCTTTATGTTTTTTCTCATATTCCTCGAGTAAGTGTCGGCCTCGTGCCGAATTATTTATCTTTTCACAAACATCTTTTAACTCGCTTGCCTTTTTCTCAGCTTCTTCATACTCATGTTGTATGTCGAGTTTATTGCCCATGATAAAGTCCTCCTAAAATCTAATTGACCTAAATAAAATATCATGTTTCAATCAAAAAGTGAACCTTTTTATTTTACTTTTTGGTTACAAAATTTTAAATACATCATCCATTTTAATATGTTCAATATATAACTTGCACCAGATATTCTATTAATCACCTCGATTATATTAGCTATCTTCCCTATAATATTATTATAACAATTTTTTGAAATCGAATACATTAAATTAAAACAAAAGAACTAAAGATATTCTCATATCATCTTTAGTTCTTTCTCTATATTTATTTTACTTCTTTTTCTAATTTTTGAACATCTCTTGCAATCATTAATTCTTCATTGGTTGGAATTCTTAGTACTTTAATAGTGGAATCTTCGCCTGAAATCACTCCTGCTGAACCATGCTTACTATTTTCTTCTTCATCAATTGTGATTCCCAAATATGCTAAACGTTCCATGACTAACTTTCTAATTGGTGTTGAGTTTTCCCCGATACCAGCAGTAAATACAATCGTATCAACGCCACCCATTTCAGCTATATATGAACCTATGTATTTAACAACATTTTTTACAAAAATATCAACTGCTAGCTGAGCTCTCTCATTATCATCTGCTACCGCTAAAACATCACGCATATCTGATGAAACTCCTGAAATACCAATTAAACCAGCTTTATGATTTAAAATATCTATCATTTCAGAACTATTAATTTGTAGTTTTTCCATCATGAAAGAAACTAATGAAGCATCAATATCACCTGCACGTGTAGCCATTGTAATTCCTGCTAATGGCGTGAATCCCATTGAAGTATCAAAAGACTTTCCATTCATTGTTGCACAAATTGATGCACCTGCTCCCAAATGGCAAGTTATAATTTTTAAATCTTCAAATGGTTTGTCTAACAATTTAGCAGCTTCATGAGCTACATAGCGATGACTTGTACCATGTGCCCCATACTTTCTTACATGATATTTTTCATACCATTCATATGGGATAGAATACATGTAATTTGTTTTAGGCATTGTTTGATGATATGCAGTATCAAATACAGCTACAGATACTGCATTTGGCAATAATTCCTTAAATACTCTAATACCAACTAATTCTGCAGGATTATGCAAAGGCGCATATTCAGCCAATTCATCAATTTTATTCATAACATCTTCATCAACAATTACAGATTTATCAAAGTATTCACCACCAGCAACTACACGATGTCCAACCCCTGTAATTTCATTAAAATCATTAATTAATTTTAATTCTTTGAATAAGCTCAACAAAACATGTACAGCTTGATTATGATCTTTCAATTCTCTTTGCTCATCATATTTTTTACCATCATATTTAATAGTAACACGAGAATTATCAATTCCAATACGGTCAAAAAGCCCTTTAGCTAGGACTTTCTCATCAGGCATTGCAAATAATTTAAATTTTAAACTTGAGCTTCCAGAATTTATTGAAAGAATTTTTTCCATACCAACACGACCTTATCTTATTATTTAACCGTTTACATTATATACTATAACAGATAAATATATTTATTTCATTTTAAATTTTTTATACAAATCAATAAAATTTAATTAAAAGTCTATATTTTGTACAATGCTTTATCAAATAAAAAAAGCAGAAGACTTCGTAAATCTTCTGCTTCTAACGATCTTACATATCCTCTACTACTAAGTAAGTACAATCTAACGGTCCATGAACCCCTACAACTAATTCCATTTCAATATCACCAGAATTAGAAGGTCCTGAAATAAAGTTAATCGCTGAGGTTTCTAATTCTTTACTACCTAGTCGTTTTTCATAGTTTTCTACAGCTACTCTAGTAGATGGAACTAAACCACTTTTAGGAACTAATGCCAAATAGTGCGTTGGTAAGAAGTTAAACCCTCTTCCTTGTTCTGGACTAACAGTAACAGTAATAGTTCCTGTATTAGCGATTAAATAATCAGCAAACCCTATTGCAATATCAGCATCATTTGCCAAATTTTCGTTTTCCATCCTACTCAAATCATTTGTCCAATAATCAACCTTTTCAGCTCCAGAATTATTTAACCATTCTTTTAAATGGAAATTCTCCCATTTTTCATCACCAAAACTAGGTAACATTAATTTCTTAGCTTCAATCTTTTTAATATATTCTTTTAAAAATTTAGCTAATTCATCTTTCTTCTTAATAATTACTTTAGCATTAACAGATTCTGAGTTTTCTTTAGCTATTTCTAGTAACTCATCATTACTCTTGTTTATTAATACTTTATCAGGTAAATCATTTAAAGGCTTAAATTCTTTTACTTGATGGCGAGGACGTCCAGCTTTTTTAGAAATCCTATTTAAAAAGGCTTCTCTATTTTCTTTGCTATTTGCTTTATCTAATAGTTTACTCATCACCCTTTTCCCCCTTTTGTCTAATACTTACTACTGACTCAACTGGTTGATGATTCTTATACCAATTTCTGAAGTTATCTTTACTCTTAGGGGGAACTGGAATATCACGGATATCAGACCATCCTTTAACCAATTTAGGTGCAATTTTCGGTAACTTCTTAATCTTGCCATTTTCATAAATTGTTCCATCAACATCTTGATCATTTTTTGCTTTTCCAAACATACCTAAGCCAGCATGCTCCATTTTTAATGCTGATTGGAATAAGAATGGAGAACCTGTTCCCATACCAATTACTTTCATAATTAAGTTAGTCATACTATGATCCATATGCTTTTTGTCCATCTCTACAATTCGATGTTTCCTAATCAAATTATGTAGCGGAATTTTAACTGGACAAGTTTCTGTACATGCAGCACACAAAGAACAAGCATATGGCAAATCTTCAAATTCTTCATAACCACCTAAAATAGGCGATAAAACTTTACCTAATGGTCCAGGATAGATAGATCCATATCCTTTACCGCCAATATGACGATATACTGGACAAACATTCATGCAAGCACCACAACGAATACATTGCAAAATTGGTTCAAATTCAGTCCCTAATGCATCTGAACGTCCATTATCTAAAACAACTACCCAAAAATCTTCAGGTCCATCAACTTCACCTTCGACTTTTTTACCAGAGAAAGTACAATATGTTGTTAATTTTTGTCCTACAGCTGAACGAGCAAGCATGTTATCTAAAACTTCAGCTTCTTTCATAGATGGAACAATTCTTTCCATCCCCATTACTACAACTTGAGTTTTAGGTAAAGCCATTGTTAAATCAGCATTTCCTTCGTTTGTATCTAAATTAATGATACCTTTATCAGCTACGGCAAAATTACATCCAGTTATTCCAAAATCAGCTTTCATAAAGTAGTCGCGCAAGTATCCTCTAACAAAACGAGCTTCATGTTGAGGGTCATTGTCTCCAGTATAGCCCAATTTCTTAAACTCTTCTTGAACTTGATCACGGTTTTTATGTAAAGTTGGAAAAACAATATGTGTAGGTTCATCCCAGTTATCTTCTTGCAAAATAAATTCTGCTAGGTCACTTTCTAAAAGATTAACCCCATCTATATCTAATAAAGTCTTGTCTAAGTCAATTTCAGTAGTAACCATCGACTTGGATTTAACCACATTTTTTGCTTTTTTCTCAATTACTAATTCTTTAATAAAATTACGTGCTTCTTCCTCGGTTTGAGCAAAAAATACATGTCCACCTTGTTTTTCAACATTTTGCGAAAATTCTTCTAAATAATCAGGAAGATATTTTAAAACATGCTGTCTAATTTGTTCAGCCAAATCACGCCATTCATTCCAGTTTTCCATTTCACGTCTTGCTTTTGTTCGTTTAATAAATTGAGCGTCTTGGGCCTTAGCGACGGCAGCTTGCATAAAATGATCGCTTTTTGCATCTTCAATTCTTTCTAAATATGGCTTATCGCTAGTTGAAATTCCCATTTAAAACACCCCTTCTCCATTAGCTGGTATAACAACATGATCTGTATCCTTAATATATTTAATTCTATTTATATTAACATTATGGTTTAATACTTCAGCAATATGCATCGCTTTTATCTTATATCCTAAACGATTCATTCTACCTACAATATTCATCAAGCAAGATTCTTCTGTTCCAATTAGGATCTCAGCATCTGTATCAACAATATTCTTAACTTTTTCATCAACCATTTCTACTGAAAGTTCTGGCCTTTTAGCTGAGAAAGTACCACCAAATCCACAACATAACTGTACATTCTTTAAAGGAACTCTTTCAATATCTTTTACATGATCCAATAATACAAATGGAGCTGTTCTTTCGCCTATCAAACGCGTCATATGGCATGAACGATGGACAGTTACTTTAGCATCTAATTCCGCACCACAATCTACGACTTTTAAAACTCGGTAAATAAATTGTGTAAATTCATAAATTTTGCTATCTATTTCTGCGGCTTTAGGACCATACTCAGGATCATCTTTAAAAATATCCTTATATTCTTTAATCATAAAAACACAAGAACCCGAAGGACCAACAATGTAATCAGCATCAATACTTAGTAATGCATCAATTTCATTTTTAAACGTTTTCATACTATCTTTAGAATAGCCACTATTATATGTTGGTTGTCCACAACAAATTTGTTTTTCAGGTAATACAGTTTCACAACCCAAACGTTCTAAAACTTCTACCATCGCCATCCCTACTTTAGGAAAAAGTAAATCAACTAGACAAGTAGAAAAAATACAAACTTTTATTTTTTTCATAACACCTGACTTCTAGATTGAAGTCAGCCACCTCCTTTTAGAACGATTCTAACTTAAATTCGCTTTCATTATAACTCTTTATTTCACAAGTGTCATTAGAAAAAAAGTACATAATTTATAGTTTTTTTCAAAAAAATTACTCTCAATAAATAAATTTCAATAGTTGCTTTTTACAAATAACTTCTATAATCGCTGTCAAATCAGCTATATTTAAATTAAAGCACAAAAAAATAGATATAGATAAAATTTATTTAAATTAATAAATTATATATCTATATCTAAAATTTAATGTTTTATAAAGTTCAATCTTTAACAATCTATATTACTTAAGATTCTTTTGTAAATTAGAATGATGCATTCCATAAACTATGTATACTACTACACCAATAATAAACCAATATAATGAATACTCTTTAGCTTCGATATCCAATCCTAAGAACACAATTAAAGCACCAATAAATGCTAATGCTGGTAAAACTGGATATAGTGGCATCTTAAATCCTGGAACTGGTAAATCTTTACCTTCACGAGGTCTTAATGCATAAATACCCAAAGAAACAAACATGAACGCAATCAATGTTCCGGCAGAAATTAATTGTGATAACACTTGGAATGGGAAGAAAGCACCTAATATTACAGCAATAACTGTTAGAACAAAAAGTGCATGATTAGGCAAGTTGTTTTCATTTAAAACACCTAACCATTTAGAAAGCAAGCCATCACGTCCGAATGAATAAAGTAAACGAGAACCCGCCATCATCATTCCAATCAAAGCTGTAAACATTCCGAAAACTGCAATTGCTTGTACTACTGAAGCAATAACACCATGACCAGCTTTACGTAACGCCCAACCAACAGGCTCAGCATTTCCAGCATAACTAGAGTATTTAAACATTCCTACTAATACTAAAGCAACAGCCACAAATAAAACAACTGCAATTAACAATGAACCTAAAATCCCTCTCGGCATGGTCTTAGATGGATTTTTAGCTTCAGCAGCATTTGCAGCTATTGAATCAAATCCGATATAAGATAGGAAAATAGATGAAACACCTGCATATATTCCTTGCCAACCACCAAAATGAGTACCATCAGCATTTAAACGATGTTCTGGAATGAATGGAACATAATTACTTGCTTTAACTGCAGTAGCACCAACTATAATAAATAGAATAATAGCAAATACTTTCAAAATAACTAAAGCATTTTCTACTCTAGCAGCTTCTGATACACCTCTAGATAATAGAAATGCAACTAAAAGAATTACAACTAATGACATTAAGTCAACAATACCACCATTGGTTCCAAAAGGATTAGATAAAGAAGCTGGTAAGTTGAAACCTATTGGTGCCAACAAACCTCTAATATTAGCACTAAATCCAGAACCAACGAATGCTACAGCAATAAAATATTCAGCTAATAATGCCCAACCAGCAATCCAACCGAAAAATTCACCAAAAACGACACTTATCCATGAAAATGCTGAACCAGCAAAAGGCATGGCAGAGGACATTTCTGCATAAGCGAATGCTACCAAGCCAGCAACAACCGCAGCAACCAAGAATGAAATAGCAACAGCAGGGCCTGCATAATTAGCTGCTACAACACCAGGTAGAGTAAAGATTGAAGTCGAAACAATCGTACCGACCCCTAATGCTAAGAAATCCTTTACGGTTAACACTTGAATTAAATGTGCATCTTTCTTTTGATAAACACTAGGGTCTTCTTTAGCAAACAATCTTTTAAAAAAATTCGCCATATCTTTTTCCTCCTATTTTTAATAATGTTAGAATTATAACAAAAGTATGAGAAAAGGTCAATCTAAATAATAATTTTTTCATATTCTATTTTGATAAATACATTTTAAGTAGTTAGTCATATTAAAAAAAACGCCATCTTATCAAGAAAGCGTTTCATTAATAAAGTATTAAAATCTACAGGTGATTTTAAAATTCAAAATCATTTTTAAATAACATATAATATAAAAATATAATTGGAGCCCCTACTAATAATATCGTATATTTTACAAATCCATATACCAATACTATCAAGTAGTGAGTACTGCTTTCACGAAAAGCATTATCTCTATCCTCAGCAGTCTCCAACCAATCTTTTTCTTCTCTACGATTACTACGACGACGATATTTAATTTCATCTTCATTTTCTTCACTATCGTCTATCTCATCTACATATTTCATTTTTTTCAATTTATCATTTCTATATTTTAAAAATATATATGGGAAGAATAAGAAAAAGTTACTTACCAAAAAATACTCTGTTAAATATTTCCATGAATCAGTATTCATTATAACTGCTATTGCCATCAAGACGATAAAGGGAGCTAGTACTCGCAATAACGCTACCCCATATAACTTTAAAGTTTTCATACTTTCATCAATTCCCCTTCAAAATTTGATTAAAAAGCCAATAGGTTATTTCTCAACTTTTAGGTAACATAATATATATAATAGAATATTTCAAATAATGTCAAGGAAAGCATAAAAAAATATTAGTTTTTTCGCCAAAAACTAATATTCTTTACCATTATTTAAAAATTATCGAGCAATGATAACGTCACATTGAGCAGCTCGTGTTACATAATCTGTAACTGCTCCTACTAATACACGCTCAACTGGATTCAATCCTGTAGGTCCCATAACTATCAAATCTGTTTGATGATCAGCTGGGAATTCTCTAGCAATAACCGTTCTTGGTGAGCCAAAACGTGCATGAACCTCAACATCTTCTAAGCCTTGTTCTTTAGTCTTTTCTAATAGTTCATTCAAATACTTATCAACATCCTCAAATGTTTGATAAACAACATCACCATTAGCATCGACCATTCCACCAAAACTTACAGAAAATTGCTTTAAATCAATAACATTTAAGATATCTAAATGTGCGTTATTTCTTTTGGCGATTTCAGTTGCAGTTTGTAATGCCTTTTCTGCTGCTTCAGAACCATCCACTGGGGTCAAAATTCTTTTATAGTGTTGAACTTGATTCATAATCGCTCACTCCCTTGCATCTATATATAGATTTCTCTATATATACATTATATCATTAAATGCAAGCGTTGTCGTCACATAATTACACTATCCACAATTAATTCAAAAATCTTTCAAACTAGCATGATTTAGATAGTTTCGCGAACAATTTCTAATTCTTACTAACTTATCTATTAAATCATGATCTTCAACTGCATATGTATTAATTTTTTCTAACATCTTATTATATTCTTTAATCCCTACTTCATTCCTAGCTTCCGCTTTTCCAACCCTAATTAGAGTATTTAAAATTAACTCTCCCCTATTTTCATCCCCCGACATTACAAATTCAATTCCTCTTTGTGCCTCATATAGATAAGTTCTTGCCCGATTATAACAATAATTAGTTTTATCTTTCATTTCAGTTCCTCCTCTCTTTTATGTACACGCTTACAATCTAAACTTTACTTCAAAAACAACCTTATTTCAAGATCAAATCTTTCTTTAACTAAAAAACCTTAACCTGTTAGAAAAGTAATTTTTCAACAAGTTAAGGTTTAAAATACTTTATATTATTTTTCTTCTGTACTTTCTACATCTTCGCTTTTTTCTTCAGTACTGTTATCTTCTTCAGTTGTTGTTTCCTTATTTTCATCAACAACGGCTTTTTCTTCTGTCTTAACAGTTGTAGCAGGTGAAAGAACTCTACCAATTGCATTGATATCAAAAACTAAATAAACACCGTCACAATCTAAAGTAACTGTTTTATCTTCAGTATTGATGGAGTCAATCACACCATGTAAGCGACCAATTGTAACAACTTCGTCGCCCTTCTTTAAATTATTCATCATTTCTTGATGTTGTTGTTGTTGCTTACGTTGTGGACGAATCATAAAGAAATACATCATCACAAACAACAATACAAACATAAAAATTGTATAAGTTGAACCCATTTATATTCACTCCTAAAAATTGTCTATATCTACTGTATCAAAAATATTAATAGTTTACTAGTAAATTTAGAAATTTCTCTTACTTTCATTATATCCATATTCTTCAAAGAAATATTCTCTAAATTCTAATAAATTGTCATTCATAATAGCTTCTCTAACTTGCTTCATTAAATTAATTAAGAAATACAAGTTATGGTAGCTTGTTAAGCGTAATCCAAATGTTTCATCTGCTTTTAATAAATGACGGACATAAGCTCTAGTGAAGTTACGACATGTGTAGCAGTTACAATTATCATCTATCGGAGTAAAGTCACGTGCATACTTAGCATTTTTCACAACTAGACGTCCATGTGATGTCATACATGTACCGTTACGAGCAATTCTGGTTGGTAATACGCAGTCAAACATATCAACTCCACGAATTACCCCGTCAATTAAGGCATCAGGTGAACCAACACCCATTAAATAACGTGGTTTATTTTCTGGCAATAATGGTGTTGTAAATTCTAGAACATTATTCATTTCTGCTTTTGATTCACCAACTGATAATCCACCAATTGAATAGCCTGGAAAATCTAATGATACTAAATCTCTTGCACTTTGTTGACGTAAATCTTTATGTCCCCCACCTTGAACAATTCCAAACAATCCTTGGCGGTCAGGATACTTATGAGCCTTCAAACCACGTTCAGCCCAACGACTTGTACGCTCAACAGATTTCTTTATATAATCGTAGCTTTCAAAGAAAGGTGGACATTCATCAAAACTCATGATGATATCTGCACCTAAAGCATTTTCGATATTAATAGCTTTCTCTGGTGATAGGAAGAGTTTTTGTCCATTTAAATGATTGCGGAAATATACCCCTTCTTCTTTAATGTTTCTCAAATCAGCTAAAGAAAATACTTGAAAACCACCTGAATCAGTTAAAATACCTTTGTCCCAATTCATAAATTTATGTAAGCCACCAGCTTCTTCAACTAAATCTTCACCTGGTCTCAACCATAAATGATATGTGTTAGATAAAATAATGTTAGCACCCATTGCATCTAATTCTTCTGGTGCAATTGATTTTACTGAAGCTTGTGTCCCTACAGGCATAAACATTGGCGTTGGAAAAGTTCCATGAGGAGTTATAATTTCTCCTAATCTAGCCCCTGTATGCTTTTCTTTTTTTATCAAACGATATTTAATTGCTGGTTCTGCTGCCATATAATCCCCCTAATACTATTTAATAAACATTGCATCGCCAAAACTAAAGAAACGATATTTTTCTTCAACAGCATGCTTATAAGCATTCAAAATGTTTTCTCTTCCAGTAAATGAAGCAACTAACATTACTAAAGTGGACTTAGGTAAATGGAAGTTAGTAATGAAAGCTTGTACTACTTTCCATTCATAACCTGGTTTGATAAAGATATCTGTCCAACCACTGTCCGCTTTAATTTCACCATCATATTTAGTACCAATAGTTTCAAGAGTTCTAATGCTTGTTGTACCCGTTGCAACAATACGTCCACCATTTTTTCTAACTTCGTTTAAAGTTGCAGCTGCTTCTTCAGTTAAACGATAGAATTCACTATGCATCTTGTGATCTTCAATATTTTTTTCACTAACTGGACGGAATGTTCCTAGTCCTACGTGTAAAGTCAAGTAAACTAGTTTTACATCTTTTTCTTCAATTTTGTGTAGCAATTCTTTAGTAAAGTGTAATCCAGCAGTTGGAGCAGCTGCAGATCCTACTTCACGTGAATAAACTGTTTGATACATTTCTGGATTTTCTAATTTTTCCTTGATATAAGGTGGTAATGGCATTTCTCCTAATTTATCTAGAATTTCCATGAAGATTCCATCATATTCAAATTCAATTAAACGACCACCATGTTCCAATTCTTTAGTAACTGTTGCTTTTAAAGCTCCATCACCAAAGGAAATCTTTGTACCAACTTTAGCACGACGCGCAGGTTTAACTAAAGTTTCCCATTCATCACCATGTGTATTATTTAGTAATAAAACTTCCACATGACCACCAGTTTCCGGTTTTACACCATATATTCTTGCTGGCATAACACGAGAATCGTTCATAACCAATGCGTCACCAGGATTTAATTGATCAATTACATTATAAAAATAATCATCTTGATATTCACCAGTCTTACTATCTAGAATCAACATTCTTGATTGATCTCTTTCTTCAAGCGGTGTTTGTGCAATCAAACTTTCTGGTAAATCATAATCAAAATCTTCTGTTGTTAAATGTTTCTCTGACATCTCTCTTAACCTTCTTTATTATATTTTATTCCCAAATGTTCATAAGCAGCTAATGTTACAATTCTACCTCTTGGAGTTCGTTTAATAAATCCTATTTGCATTAAATATGGTTCAATCATATCAGCAATAGTATCACTTTCTTCACCGATATTAGCAGCAATAGTATTTAGACCCACTGGACCTCCATCATACAATTCAATCATTGCTTTTAGTAGTTTTCTATCAGTTCTATCTAAGCCTACTTTATCAACCCGCAACAAATCTAACGCAAATTGTACAATTTCCGTATCAATCTTGTCTTTATGCTTAACTTCAGCAAAGTCTCGGACTCGCTTTAAAAGACGATTAGCAACACGTGGAGTTCCACGAGAACGACGTGCTATTTCATGAGCACCCTCATCATCAATTCCTGTACTTAAAATTTGGGCAGACCTTTTAATGATTTGTGATAAGTCAACTTCATTATAATACTCCATATGACCGACAATTCCAAATCTAGCTCTTAATGGCGCAGATAAAAGTCCAGCCCTAGTGGTAGCTCCTACTAAAGTAAAGGGTGGTAGAGGAAAATGTACAGGATGTGCAGTTGGACCTTGACCAACAATAATATCAATAAAATAATCTTCCATTGCTGAATACAAGATTTCCTCTACATTTTTTGGCAAACGATGAATTTCATCAATAAATAAAACATCGCCTGGTTCTAATTCATTCAGTAAAGCTACTAAATCTCCAGGTTTTTCAATCGCTGGACCAGTAGTAGTTTTTATTTTAACGCCCATTTCATTAGCAATTACTGTTGCTAAAGTTGTTTTCCCTAAACCAGGAGGGCCGTATAGTAAAACATGATCTAATGATTCTTCTCTTTGCTTTGCAGCTTGGATATAAACACTAATTTCATCTTTCAATAATTTTTGACCAATATATTGATTGAAAGTTTGAGGACGTAAGGATTGTTCATTTAAATCTTCACCTTCAAAACTATCACCAGAAACTATTCTCTCTTCATCATACATTGAAAAAACTCCTCCTTTCCTCTAAATTATTAGAATTATTAACTCATTAATAAACGTAAACCTTGTCGTAGATAATCATCTGTTGACTTACCGTCATATTTTTCAAGTTTCTTACTAATTCTTTTAACTTCTGTTTTAGTATATCCTAAAGCACGTAATGCTTCCAAACTTTCTTTCAAATATGGTGAAGAAGCATTTAAATCTAAATCTAGGTTATCTTGTCCGGTTAACATATCGCTATCAACATCTGATAACTTACCTTTCAAATCCAAAATAATTTGTTTAGCAGTCTTTTTACCGATACCTGGAAACTTCGTCAAATATCCATCATCATCGCTGTTAATTGCATTAATCAAACCACGATTATCATCATTAGCCAGAATTGCCAATGCACTCTTAGGTCCGATTCCAGATACATCTAAAAGTTTTAAAAATAATTGTTTCTCTGAACTATTTTTAAACCCATATAAGCTTATATCATTATCTCTAACTGCTTGATAAACAAAAACTTTTTGTTCTGCATGCTCATCTTCTTCATATTTGAAAGGATTAGCAACATAAACTTGATATCCTACTCCATTTACATCAACTACAATATAGTACGGTGTTACTTCGGTTATTACACCTCTTAAATATTCATACATCTGTAATTCCTCACTACTAATCTTCTTCTAAAATTCCGGTATGATGAGGGTCTTGAATTCGTTTAAACATGTGCTCCAGATCTTTATTGGAAAGTTTCACCAATACTGGACGACCATGTGGACAGTTAAAAGGATTTTCACAAGTCTTTAACTGTTCTAAAATCGATTTAGCTTGCTTATCATCTAGATGATGATTTGCTTTAATCGATCTTTTACAACTCATCATAATTGCGGTTTTTTCTCTAAATTTAGCGATACTTAATTTCCTATCTTTTAAGAAATAGTCTATCATTTCACGAATAATTGACTCTTCTTGCCCTTCTTTAAACCAAGTAGGATGTTGTCTAATAATATAAGTATTTTGTCCAAAATCTTCTAAATATATACCTAATTCTTTCAATTTATCCACATTTTCATTAATAATCAATGAATCGGTTGTTGGATACGTTAAAACAATTGGTACTAACAAATTTTGTTGAGTTGGAGATACTTTTCCTATCTCTTCACGATAATACTCATATTTTACACGCTCTTGTGCAGCATGTTGATCTACAATATATAATCCCTCTTCGCCTTCAGCAAATAAGAAAGTTCCATGCATCTGGCCAATGTAGCGTAAAGTTGGAAATCTCGGTGCATCTTTTCTTTCGTCATCCACTGATCCACTTTCTTCTGCTATAGATGTAACTTCCGTTTCTTTATTCCGAGATTGATATTTTTCATCCCACTCTTTTACTCTATCAGATTTTAAATCTTGTTTATCTTTAATAATTATCGGACTAAGCTCTACTTTAGTTTCTTCCTTTATTTTTTCATTAGTTTGAGTTTGACTCTCATCTTTAGTCAGTTTTTCTCCAACTAATGCTGCTGTCACTTCTGGTGTTATTCCTGTTCGATGCTGTTTAGTTTGATATTGTTTAGAGGCTTCATTTAGTCCTACTTTTAATTGCTCAAAGTCTAATTTTTCCTTAGTTTTACTTTTAATATTTTGCAACCCATCAGGAATTAGATTTTCTTGACCAATTCTTTCAAAAATAGTCTTCTTAATAAATGTAACTAATTCATCTTCCTTACTAATTTTTATTTCTTGCTTTGTAGGATGAACATTAACATCTACTAGAGTAGGATCTAATTCTATTGACAAGACCGTTATCGGATAACGACCCGTCATTAATTTTGAACCATACCCTTCAATTACTGCTTTAGTAAGTTGAAAGTTCTTAACATAACGTCCATTTACCAACAAACTGATATAATTTCTTGACGCTCTTGTTAATTTAGGTAAAGAAGTATAACCACTTATTTTAAAATCTAGATTAGCATCCTCAAACTTTACCATTTGACGAGCATTTTGAACTCCATAAATTGCACCTATTGTTTGCTGCAAGTTTCCATTCCCTGCAGATTGCAATAATTGACGTCCATTATTTGTTAACGAAAGTGCTACGTCAGTATGACTCAAAGCTAATCTATTTACAATATCACTAATATACGACAATTCTGTTTGAACAGATTTTAAATACTTTAATCTTGCAGGTGTATTATAAAATAAATCTGAAACCGTAATAGTAGTACCTTCACGACTTGCGCTTAGTGTTTTTTCAAGTACTTCTCCACCCTTGATATGAATTTTAGTTCCTGCTTGACCAGATACAGCTGTTTCCATCACTACATCTGAAACAGAGGCAATACTTGGTAAAGCTTCTCCTCTAAAACCTAATGTATGAACTTTAAACAAGTCTTTTCTATCGATAATCTTACTTGTTGCATGACGTTTAAAGGCTGTTTCAACATCTTCAGCCTCAATTCCATTTCCATCATCAATAATCTGAATTGATTTTAATCCGGCATCTTCAATAATTATATCAATCTGCTTTGCCCCAGCATCAATAGAATTTTCAACTAGCTCTTTTACAACAGATGCCGGCCTTTCAACTACTTCTCCGGCTGCAATTTGATTAGCCAAAATTTCTGAAAGTTCGTGAATTTTAGCCATAACCTATCACTAACCTTTCTTATTGAGTTCTTTTTGCCATTTGAAAACAATATTCATTACATCCATTGGTGTCATTCCCATTAAATTAGCATTCTTAATCTCTTTAAGTATTTTACTTTGATTAGAATCTAAACTTACTGCTTCGGGTTGGAACAACGACAACTGTTCTTCTTGAATCTCCGAAGTTTCATTTTCATTTTTTTCTTCAATATGCTTTTCTTCAGTGTAACTTTCTGTTGATTCTACAGTAAAATCATTCTCACTCTCTAACTTATTTAAAATGCTGTCAGCACGCTTTAAAAGTTTATCTGGCATACCAGCTAGCTTAGCAACATGAATCCCATATGATTTATCAGCTGGACCTTCCTGCATTTTATGCAAGAAAATCAACTCACCATTTTTTTCTATTGCACCTACATGGACATTTTGTAATTTATCCAAACTTTCATCCAGGATTGTTAATTCATGGTAGTGAGTAGAGAATAAGGTTTTAGCATGGATATTATTGTGTACATACTCAATTATTGCTTGAGCTAAAGCCATGCCATCATAAGTAGCAGTTCCTCGACCAATTTCATCAAACAATAGCAAACTATTTCTAGTTGCATTCATTAAAGCAACATTTGTTTCTTTCATTTCTACCATAAATGTTGATTCACCAGAAATTAAATCATCTGCCGCTCCAATACGTGTAAAAATTTGGTCAAATATTGGCATCTTAGCAGATTTAGCAGGTACAAAACATCCAATCTGTGCGATAACTACAGTTAAAGCTAATTGTCGCATATACGTACTTTTACCAGACATATTAGGCCCTGTTATCAAAAGTACATCTAAATCATCATCCATTTTAATGTCATTTGGAATATAACTCTGCTTACCCATAACTTTCTCAACCACTGGATGCCAACCATCCTTAATATCTAAACTATGATTGTCAGTAGTTAATTCTGGTTTTACAAAATGTCCCTGCTCACTTACAGTAGCAAAACTTTGCAAAACATCTAATGCAGCTACAGCACCTGCTAATTCCTGGATACGCTGAATCTCATCTTTTATTTGATCACGAATACCAGCAAAAATCTTGTATTCTAGCTCTTTAGCTTTACTTTCTGCTCCTAAAATTAGTGATTCTTTTTCTTTCAATTCAGGAGTGATAAATCTTTCAGCATTAGTTAATGTTTGCTTACGTTGATATCTATCTTCAGGCAATTTACTCAAATTTCCCTTAGAAACTTCAATGTAGTATCCAAAAACTCTGTTGAATCCTATCTTTAAATTATTTATTCCAGTTGCTTGACGTTCTTTAGCTTCTAGTTCTGCTAACCATGCTTTGCCATTTTTCATAGCATCTACGTATTCATCTAACTCTTGGCTATATCCAGGCTTTATCAAATTACCATCAGTCACAGAAATTGGTGGTTCGTCTTCAATTGCTTGTTCAATCAAATCTGCAATATCTTCAATTGGATCCAATTTGTCAAAAATTTCATCAAATGTACTATCATTATTTAATTCTTGAATAATATATCTAATTTGTGGAATATGTTCCAATGATGTTCTAAGTTGGATTAAATCCCGACCGTTAACACTACCAAATGCAACTTTTCCCGCTAATCTTTCTAAGTCATAGACATTAACTAATTCTTCCTGAAGTCCACTTCTTTCAAAATAGTGGGTTAATAAATTCTCAACCATTGATTGTCTAGCTTCTATTTCTTTTAAATTAATCAAAGGTCTGTCAATCCATTGCTTTAATAGACGACCGCCCATTGCAGTTTTAGTTGAATCCAGCAACCACAATAGCGTTCCTGATTTTTTCTGAGTACGAAGATTTCTTAATAATTCTAAATTTCTTTTTGCATGATAATCCATCTTTAAATATTGTGATGGCTCATAATGTACTGCTCGCTGTAAATGTGATAAAGCACGTTTTTGAGTAATTTTCAGATAGGTAATTAAATGTTTAATTACTTCAACTTCGACACTATTCTCAACATCTTGACTAGCAAAACTTACTTCTGAACTATCTTCTGTATCATTTTGTTCAGAAATTAAAATCTTAAGATTCTTAATTTGATTTAAAACTTCATCGTTTACACTTGAGTCAACCACAATTTCTTTCGTTCTAAGACTGATTAACTCATTTAATATTGTGTCAATTGTATTTAACACAGATACTTTAAGTTCACCAGTTGATAAATCAACATATGCAAAACCATATTGATTATTTTCAAAATGTAAAGCTGTTAAATAATTATTTTCCTTAGCTTCACCTGCGGACTCATCAATTATTGTCCCCGGTGTTACCAGCTGAATGACCTCACGCTTCACCATCCCTTTAGCTTGCTTAGGATCTTCAACTTGTTCACAAATGGCAACTTTATAACCTTTATCTACTAAAATATCTATATAATTTTGTGCAGCATGATGAGGTACACCACACATTGGAATTGGATCAACTGCTTTTTTATTACGTTGTGTCAATGTCAATTCTAAAATTTGAGATCCTTTAATTGCATCATCATAAAACATTTCATAAAAGTCACCCAAACGATAGAACAAAAAGGCATCCGGATATTGCTTTTTTATCTGCATATATTGTTCCATCATTGGTGTTTGCTTTGTTTTCTGAGGCATTCTTTCTAAAGTCCTTTCTAAAAATATATTTATTTATACGTCCAAAATTTACGTGCAAGTATAATTTTAACATGTTTTTTTATTAATTGCTTTCAATTAATTAACGAAAACTTACTTCACGATACTTAAAAAGCCGAGAAGATAAAATTCTCCTCAGCTTCATTAATTACTTAGCATATTCAACAGCTCTTGTTTCTCTAATAACTGTCACTTTAATATGACCTGGATATTCTAACTCATCTTCAATCTTCATTCGAATATCTCTAGCCAAAACAGTTGCTTCTAAATCGCTAACCTCATTTGGTTGAACAATAACTCTAACTTCTCGACCAGCTTGAATAGCGTAACTCTTTTGAACACCCTTAAATTCGTTTGAAATATTTTCCAATTTTTCAAGACGATGGATATAATTTTCTAATGATTCACTACGAGCACCTGGTCTAGCAGCTGAAATTGCATCAGCCGCAGCAACTAAAACAGCTATTACGGATTTAGGCTCTGTGTCTCCATGATGCGAAGCAATTGTATTGACAACTGTCTCACTTTCATTATATTTCTTAGTGAGTTCTACACCAAGTTCGACATGTGAACCCTCAATCTCATGATCAACAGCTTTACCAATATCGTGTAATAATCCTGCACGTTTCGCCAATATGACATCTTCGCCTAACTCAGCAGCTAGTATTCCTGAAATTTTTGCAACTTCAATTGAATGATTCAAAACATTTTGACCATAACTTGTACGATAATTTAATCTACCAATAGTCTTAATCAAGTCTGGGTGCATTGAATGAATTCCTAGGTCAAAAATAACTTCTTCACCTATTTCACGAATTTTTGCATCCATATCCTTAGTAGCCTTATCAACCATTTCTTCAATTCTTGCTGGATGAATTCGACCATCCTGAATTAATCTTTCTAAGGCCATTTTAGCAATTTCTCTTCTAACTGGATCGAAACCACTTAAAACGACTGCTTCTGGCGTATCATCGATTATTAAGTCAATTCCAGTCAATGTTTCTAAAGTACGAATATTTCGACCTTCACGTCCAATTATTCTACCCTTCATTTCATCATTTGGAAGATTTACTACAGATACAGTTGTTTCAGATACCATATCTGCAGCACTACGTTGAATAGCTTGAGCGATTAAACTCTTAGCTTTTCGGTCAACTGTAGCTTTAGTTTCTTCTTCACTTTCCTTAATCATTACCGCACGCTCATGAATTAATTCTTCCTTAGTTTCATTCAAGATTAATTCCTTAGCTTCGGGTCTTGTCAATGCTGCAATTTCTTCAAGTTTATCTTGTTGCTCTTTTACTAACAAAGATGCTTGTTCTTTTTGCTTAGTTACAACTTTTTGATCAGAATCTAATTGTGCTTCTTTTTTCTCTAAAACGTCCTCACGTTTATCTAAAGCAGTATCTTTTCTATCGAGAATTTCTTCTCTTTGTAACAAGCGATTTTCCTGACGTTGAATTTCAGATCTGCGTTCCTTTAGTTCACTTTCTATTTCAGAACGATAACGATGATTTTCTTCTTTAGCTTCAATAATCGCTTCCTTCTTACTTGCAGCAGCTTCTTTTTTTGCTGTTTCAATGATACCAGTTGCTGTTTGGGTTGCTACATCTAAAGCTTGTTCATAACTACGCTTACGATAAGCTACCCCCAACGCAAAACCGATAACTAAAGTCGCAATGGCGATGGCGAGGATTGTAATTGCTATAATCACACTTGCACCTCCACACCATTATTTATATTTAAAATGTCTATACTAATTGATGTCATTGATTAATACACACAATAATATTTTAATGTTTGTTACATGCTTATGTCAATAATTACTTCTTTTCCCTCGAAAATAAACGACTTAAAAGCAAAACTTTCAAGCCGTTTAAATAACTAATTATTCGTCACTATCATTTACATCTAAAGATACTTCTTCAGAATCATCTATATCTGCAGCCTTGTCATCCATAGCAGATTGAGTAGTATTCTTATCTTGAGATTCAGGTACATTTCCATTTTCATCCGGTATACCGTATGCTTCTCTGACTTTGATATTAATTTCATTCATCTCGTCTTCATGTTCACTAAGATATTCCTTAGCATTTTCACGTCCTTGACCTATTCTTGTATCTCCATAAGAGAACCAAGAACCACTCTTGTGAATGATATCCTTTTCAACAGCCATATCCAGTAATTCACCAGTTTTAGAAATACCTTCACCATACATAATATCAACTTCAGCTACTTTGAATGGTGGAGCAACCTTATTTTTCACAAATTTAATCTTAGTTCTATTACCAATAATTTCAGATTTTGCCTTAATTGCTTCGGAACGACGCACTTCCATTCTAACAGTTGAATAGAACTTCAAAGCACGACCACCAGGAGTTGTTTCGGGATTTCCAAACATAACCCCTACTTTTTCACGAATTTGGTTAATAAATATAGCTACCGTCTTCGTCTTATTGATTGTACCTGAAAGTTTTCTCAAAGCCTGTGACATCAAACGAGCTTGCAACCCAACATGAGAATCACCCATTTCACCTTCAATTTCAGCTTTAGGTACTAAAGCAGCTACTGAGTCAACAACAATTATATCAATTGCACCAGATGAAACCAAAGCATCAGCAATTTCTAAGCCTTGTTCACCAGTGTCTGGTTGTGAAAGTAGTAATTCATCAATATTTACTCCCAATGCAGTAGCATATGCAGGATCCAAAGCATTTTCAGCATCGATATATGCTGCTGTACCACCACGTTTTTGAACTTCAGCAACTGCATGTAATGCAACTGTTGTCTTACCAGAACTTTCTGGACCATAAATTTCAATAATACGTCCTCGTGGATAACCACCTACACCTAATCCTGCATCAATAGCAATTGAGCCACTAGAAATAGTAGAGATCTTTGTATCTACCTTTCCTCCCATTTTCATAATGGAACCCTTACCGAACTTTTTCTCAATCTTTTTTAAAGCTGCATCTAAAGCTTTTAATCTTTCTTCAGGTTGATCGCCTTGAACTTTATTTTTGTCATTAGCCACTTACAATTCCTCCTCGTTTCATCTTAATATAAAGAAGAACTTTTACTCTATTAATCATACTGATTTATACGGTAAATATCAAGAGAATCGAACTAAAGTTCACAAAAATTCTTCTTCAAAAATAAATTACGCAAAAATCTTTGTAATTCAAAAAAATGTGAGAAGAACAATTCTTCCCACATAATCAAAAAATTATTTTCCAAATGAATCGCTGAAAATATCTTTACTATGATAAAAATAATCAATACCGGAATAAACTGTAAAGAATAAGCAAATATATAATAAAATTTCACCTATTGGAATACTTACAGCTGCAAAGAATACATCGTTTAAGAACAAGAATAAAATTGAAAACATTTGTGTAAAAGTCTTAATTTTCCCTGGCATTGCAGCCGCTATTACTTCTCCATCATTTTCAACTACAATTAATCTTAAACCTGTTACTGCAAGTTCACGACATACGATGATTGCTGCAATCCAAGCTTGTACCTTTCCCATTTGCACCAAAATAATAAATGCCGTCATAACTAACATTTTGTCAGCCAAAGGATCAGCAAATTTACCAAAGTTAGATACCAAATGTCTGCGACGAGCAATCTGTCCATCAGCAAAATCAGTAATTGAGGCTACTGCAAATATAATTGCACCCCATAATGATGTTACAGGAATTGTTGTTCCTGCAATTATCACATCACCCCAGTTTAACGGTAATAATAATACTAACATGAAAACTGGAATCAATAAGATTCTAATGATTGTCAATTTGTTAGGTAAGTTCAAATTAATCACTCCTTAATATAAGGGAGTGAATATCCACTCCCTAAGTTAACGTTATTCATTAGCAACGTTAACTGTAATTTGACGAACAGTTAATGTGCTGTTTTCTTTTAAGAAATCAAACTTTTTACCATTGATTGTAATATTAGTTACATTTGAATTACCTAAACTAATATTAAAACTTGTAGTACCTTCTGGCAATGTTACTGTATGAGAAGCACCGTTTTGTAATGTACCTTGCCAATTTGCTGTACCGTTAACTGAGATGCTGCTCCATGCAGAACCACCTTTAGAAGTAAACTTAATCTTATTCTTCTTAGCAGGGCTTGTTAATGAGTAAGTAAATCTTGAACCACTAACAGCTGTATTAGTAATCTTTTGTCCCTTACTGCTCTTAGAAGATTCACTGCTAGAACTACTTTCTTTCTTGCTTGAACTACTGCTTACTTCTTCAGAAGAAGACTCTTTCTTAGAAGATTTCTTTGATGAGGATACATCTGATGAAATAGACACATTTGTACTTGAAGCAGCTTGGTTAGCTTCCTTTTTATTTCCAGCAACTACAAAGTATATGGAACCTATAATGATAACCACAACCCCAACAATAATGATTGTTGGTAAATAATGCATAAACTTATCAAAGCTTTGACTAACTTGACTTGGAGTACTTGATTGTTGTTGTCTTCTAACTGCTTCTGTTCTTGTTTTAGCCTCTGTTGGCTCTTCTTCAGTTTCTTCGACTTTCTTCTTACCGGCTTGTTCATCAAGTTCTGATAATAATTTATCTGCTTTTATACCAACTGTATCAGCATATTGTCTGATAAAAGCACGAACATAGAAATCTCCCGGAAGTGCATCAAAGTTATTTTCTTCAATCGCTATCAAATATCTTTTTTGGATTTTTGTAATTTGTTGAAGATCATCTAAAGTATAATGCTTTTCATTTCTAGCATTTTGTAAAGTTTTTCCAATATCAGTCATTGATACTCTCTCCATAATCTAAAATCTATTGTTATTCGTATAATAGTATAGCATACTACAATAAAAATATTAATGCTATTTTTATTGTAACCAACCACCCGTCACATATATTGTCTGCCCTGTTAGATACTCTGCTCTATCTGCTAATAGACAAGTTACCCAATAACTTATTTGATCAGGTTGTGCCAGTTTTCCCATTGGAATATCCTCTGCCACTTGTTCTTTCACATCAGAAGAAAACATATTGTTCATTCTAGTATCGACTGCACCTGGAGCTACAACATTTACTGTAATTCCTAATGAAGCTACTTCTTTGCTATAGGCTTTTACAAATGCACTCAAAGCACCTTTAATCGTACTATATCCAACTTCCATGGCACTACCATATCCACCATAAACAGAACCTATAAATACTATTCTCCCTAAACTAGAACGTGCTAATTTTTTCTCTAGCTTTTGCAATAGGAATAAAGGATATCTAAGTTGCATTGTTAACATTTCATCAAATTCTTCCATTTTTAACTGGTTAAACAATCCGTACTTAGTTGTTCCTTCAGCAAAAATAACAGCATCTAAACTAAAAACTGAATTAGTCAACTTATCTATTTCAGAAATTTTCGACATGTCACTTTGAATGATTAAAAATTCTTGCTTACTATATTCACTATCTAGCTTATCATATAATCTTTTAACTTTCTCATAAGAATTATTATAATGAAGATATAATGACCAACCTTGGGCAGCTAAATCATTAGCTATTTTTGATCCTATATCTCCTGAAGCACCTAATATCAAAGCCCATCGCATTATTTTCACCTACTCTCTGGTAATAATTCATAAATGCTAATAGCATCTTGATTGAGAAATTCTTCAGCAGTTTCTACAACATCTTCTAAAGTTATCTTTTCTAAAATTTCCACCATATCAAAAATTGTTGCATCATTATACAATCTACCTTCATAGCGATTAGCAATACTCTCTAGTGAATTCATTGAACGAATAATACTGCCTAGAAATTCTTTTTTAGATAATTCAAATTCTTCTGCCCTGTCTTCTAATAAATCAGGTGCTTGGACTATTAAGTCTTCAATTTTCTTTTTGAATTCTTCAGGTTTACTTGTACTTCCGCTTATCATCGCAAAATTAAATCCACGTTCAAATTGAAAATCATATCCAAAACTATCATCAATAATATTTTCGTTGTACCATTGTAAATATTCTTTGGAACTTTCACCAAACAAGATATCTAGTAATAGTTGGACTTTCAACTTATAACCTATTGCTTCATATCCGCGCAATTGTTTACCTAATCCCTTTATACCAATTGCAACTTTAGGTAATTGTAAATCCATTTTTCTGGTTCTTGAAGAAATTATTATCCTATCTTCATCTCCTTTAGAAAATGGAGCTCGTACAATCCTTTCTGTCTTAGAGAAAGTTTTTTTAGCTTGATTTTTCTTAATTAGTGAAATCATCGCCGTTTCATCAAAATTTCCCACTAAAAACAAGGTCATATTACTAGGTTGATAGAATGTATTATAACAATCATATAAATCTTGCGCTGTTATTTTACTAATCGACTCAATTGTACCTGCGATATCTTGGCTAATTGGAGTATTAGGATATAAATTCTCTATTAATCCAAAATATAACTGCCAGCCTGAATCATCATCATACATCTTTATTTCTTGCCCAATAATACCCTGCTCTTTTTTCACAGACTCTTCAGAAAAATAAGGCTCTTGAACAAAATCTAGCAGAATTTCTACACATTTTCCTACATTCTGTGTAGCTGAAAATAAATAACTTGTTCTTGTAAAACTTGTAAAAGCATTGGAATCCGCTCCATACTTTCCAAATAATTCAAAAGCATCATAATCTTTCTTTTCAAACAATTTATGCTCTAAAAAATGTGCAATTCCTGCTGGATAAACTTTCATATCCTTTTTTCCATAAGGAACAAATTCATTATCAGCTGAGCCATAATTAGTAGACATGATACCATACACTTTATGAAAACTTTTCTTTGGTAGAAGCTTAACTTTTAATCCGTTATCCAATTCTTCACTATAAATGGTTTCTCCAAATTGTGTGTATTCCTTCTTTTCTAACACTATATCACCTCACTAATTAGTTCCTAACATATAAGTAGCCTGTAGTTCGACCATTTTTGCAACTTTCATCACATCGTCTTTGGTTACACTTTGCAAATTATCCAACCATTCTTCAACAGTAACATTGATTCCAGTTAAAGCTGCAGATTGCGCCCTTAATAAAGCTGAAGTTTGACTATCTAAACGAGAAATATAACTACTAATCAAATTATTCTTATTTTGTTCTAACAACTCGTCTTCAAAATCACCTTTTCTTAGTCGTTCTAGTTGCTCTAAAATTAATTCTTGAACCTTATCCTTGTTAGTATATGAAATTCCAGTTTGAACTACTAATAATTGTCTAAATGGATCAAAGTTACTATTAGCATAATATGCCATACTCATTTTTTCTCTCACAACGGTGAATAATAAACTTAATGCTGAACCACCAAATAAACTATTGAAAACAAGTGCTGCATAATGCAAATCTCCACGATATACAACTGGCAACCTAAATGCCATATCAAACTTACTTTGAGATAAAGGTTCTTCATCAATTTGTGTTACAATCTCTTGTTTTATCTCTTGAGTATAACTCATGCTTGCTCGTGAAATATTTCGCACCTTAAATGGTAACACAGAGAACTTATTTACAACCTCATCAATATTAACATCTCCAGAAATCATAACTTCTACTCTATCAGTATTTAGCATTTTTTGATAAGCATCCATCACATCAGAGATTGTTAACTTTTCAACATCTTCACTTTCACCAAATGATGGTACTTGTTGAATCTCATTGTCAAAGTAAAGCTTTCTTAATTTTGCTGCAGCATAAGCTTGCTTATCTTCTTTAATAGATTTCAAATATGTAATAGTGTTGTTTTTCTGCCTGGTAAAAGTTTCTTCATCAAAATTTTTATTTTCTCCCACTCTCAATGGATTGAAAATAATTTCTTTTAAAAATTCAATTACTTCTGAAAGTAAATCTTCATTGCCTACTAGATACTTACCTTCAATATAATCAATACTAAAATTAATAAGTTGATAATTTCCACGTCTATCAACGGAACTACCAAAACTAGCACCATACATTTGAGATAATTTACGTGCAATATCAATTTGTGTAGGATAGTTTTGGCTACACATTTCTAGATAATTAGCCAACAATGCCCTTTCGGCTAATTCTTTTTTTGATTCTATATTTTTAATAAATGATATAAAAATTCTTGTTGTCTTAAATTGTTTAGAAGGAATGATATTTAAATTCACGCCTTTGACTAATTCTATACGCAAAAAAACGCCTCCTTAACTCATAATCTAATATAATGTATAATACACTTAAAAACAATTAAAAAATGGCATTTTGAAATCATCAACTAACTAAATGTATTAATTAGCCTTATAATTCCAAATAATGCCATTTTATAATACTCACTAATTATCTTGACTATATACCTTGCGTGGTTTACTACCTTCTTGAGGGCCAACAATTCCACGTTTTTCCATTTCATCGACAATTCTAGCTGAGCGATTATATCCAATCCTAAATCGTCTTTGAAGCATTGACACACTACATTTCTGTTCTTGTCTGACAAATTCAACTGCTTCACTAAATAGCTCATCTTCAGCCTCTCCGTCAGCTTCATGTTGTAATTCCTCATCAGATACTTCCATCGACTCATCATACTCAGCTGGAAGTTGTTCACGAACAAAGTTGACCACATTCTCAACATCAGAATCTGAAATAAACGCACCTTGTACACGTACAGGCTTATTCATTCCCATTGGTAAGAATAACATATCCCCACGTCCAAGTAATTTCTCAGCTCCAGACTGATCAATAATTGTACGTGAATCAGTTCCACTCGATACAGCAAATGCCATTCTTGATGGTACGTTTGCCTTAATCAAACCAGTAATAACATCTACTGATGGTCTTTGTGTAGCTAAGATCATATGGATACCAGCCGCACGAGCCATTTGAGCTAATCTAATAATTGCATCTTCAACTTCATTAGAAGCTACCATCATTAGATCTGATAATTCATCAACAATTGCCACAATGTATGGCATTAAAGGTTCTTTAGAATTATTATCATGATTTTGTCTTTGAATCATCGCATTATATCCAGAAATATTACGTTGTCCCGTATTAGCAAATAATTCGTAGCGTCTTTCCATTTCCGAAACTAACTTATGTAAGGCTCGCGATGCTTTTTTCGGATCGGTTACAACCGGTGTTAATAAATGTGGAATTCCATTGTAAACACCGAGCTCTACTTTTTTAGGATCAACTAACATTAATTTCACTTCATCTGGAGGACAATTCATCAATAAACTTGTAATGATGCCATTAATTGCAACTGACTTACCACTACCTGTCGAACCAGCAATTAATAGATGTGGCATCTTAGCCAAATCAGCAGTGATTAAACTACCCGAAACATCGCGACCAATCGGTACTTCTAAAGGTTTACTAGAATCTTTCTTTTGTGAAGAAATAATATCTTTAAACGATATTGTTGCCACTTTTTTATTAGGTACTTCTATACCAATTAATGATTTACCAGGAATTGGTGCTTCAATACGAATGTCTTTAGCTGCTAATGCCAAGGCCAAATCATCAGCTAAATTAACAATCTTGCTAACTTTAACTCCAATTGCTGGATGCAGCTCATATTTTGTAACCGATGGACCTAAAATTGTATTTTTTAGTTCTACATCTACACCAAAACTCTTAAATGTCTCTTTTAATATCTTCTTATTTCGTTGAATCTCTGCTTTTTCTTCACTTTGGTCAGTAGGTGGCACATCCTGTAACAAATTAACTGATGGTAATTGATAATTTTCTAAAGTTGGATGATTCTTTACTACAATTTCTTGCTCATCCTCACTTTTATCTTCAACCGGTTGATTCCAATCAGTTAAATTATCTTTACTATCATTATCTACTTCAGATTTTTCCATATCTGCTATTGGTGTAGGTAAATCTCTTTCTTCATCATCGCTATGAGTGATTTCATTTTCTTTAGCTTTCTCAATTGCCTTTTCTTGACGTGCTTTTTTAATTTGCTTAACTTTGTCATTTCCTTTACTAATTGAATGTGAAAAAGCAACTATCACTTTTTTTGTCTCAAAAATTATCCAATATAGAGTCTTGCCTAAATACTCGAAGACTTGTCGATACGCAATATCGAACAATAAACATAAGCCAGCTATAAAAATTAAAACTGCAACAATATAAGAGCCTATCTGCGCTACCAAAAACGAAGTTGCGCTATATAATAAAGCTCCTGTAATTCCACCACCAACAGCACTACCAACACTACCAGAAATAATATCTGAACTTAAATATTGCCAAGTTATATCAACAAAATTAGCATGTAAATCAAGTTTTTGAAATAGTAGTACTTCTAAAAAAAGTAGTACTCCTAAATAAGCTAATAATACACCGCCTATTTTCTTTCTAGGAATTATCGGCTGTTCTCCCATTGATAACAAATATGTTCCATATCCTATGAGTAACACTACCGCTACTTTATAACTATCACCAACAAATATCCTAAAGACATTCGCCAGTAAAATACCCAGGTATCCCAGATTTAATAACCCTAAAATTCCAAATAGAATAAAGCAACCACCGACAACTCGCTCAGAAGTTTGTTTTTGTATTTTCTTTTTTGTCTTTCTTTTTGTTTTCTTTCTTCTAGCCACAACGATAGTCCTTTCTAAAATACCAAGCTATCTTACTTATTTTAATTTATCATTTTCATAAGTATGAGTAGTTTCTAAATTAGGGAATCCTTGTTGTCTAAGTGCTTCATAAACTACAATTGCTGCTGTATTAGATAAATTTAAAGCTCTTATATGTTCATCATTTTGAGGAATTCTAATACATTTTTCTGGATTTTGTCGCATAAACATTTCTGGTAAACCAGTTGTTTCTTTACCAAATAAGAAATAGTGTTCTTTTTCAGTATTTGTATAATCGGCTTCGGTATATGCCTTAGAAGCAAATTTAGACACAATATATAATTCACCATTTTCAGGAATTGTTTCTAAAAATGCTGGTAAATTAGGATGATAAGTAATTTTCACTTTATCCCAATAATCCAATCCAGCTCTTTTCATATATTTATCATCTGTTGAAAATCCTAGTGGTTCAATTAAATGTAATTCTGTATTTGTACCTGCACAAGTTCTAGCTATATTTCCTGTGTTAGCAGGCATTAATGGTTCAAATAAAACAATATGATTAGCCATATGTAAATCCTTTCATAACAATTTTTATCCATAAAAAAAGCGTAGCCATTCGGTGTGGGCACGGCGAACAGCTACGTTAATGAAGTACAATTATATAGCAACTAACGACAGTTCCGTTAATTACTAACAACCGATTTCTTGTAGACTATAGTAACACCATCTTATACTTTTTTCAATACTTTTCAGAAAATTAATTTTAATTTATCTTATACAAATTATTTATCTACTTAAATTTTAAAACTATGCTATTAATAAGGTAACATCTACAGTTATTTCATTTAATGGATTTTGCCTAGCATATTCTAATTGCTCGTTACTTGCACCCCAACTAAGTGGCGTCATTAACAATAAATTTTTAAAATTTTCCGGTGTTAAATTAAATTTGTATCTTATACGCTTGCTTTCAAAGTTAGGAAAATGTTTTGAAAATAAATTTAACACCTTATCGTTACTATAACTTGATTTTCTTGAACCTGTATCACCATATAAAAGATGTCGTAGTTCAATTAAATAATTTGCATTAGGAATTACTTTATATAACTTACCTTCATTTTTCAGAACTCTTAAAAATTCTCCGTAAGATGAAGGTGAAAAAATATCAATAATAGCATCAATACTATTATCCATAAATGGAAGATTTGCTAAATCTGCAATACAAAAAAATGGATGTAACTCATTTTGTGTTGCTAAATTTATCGCATCCTTAGAAATATCAAACCCTATTAGGATATCATTATACTTCTCTCTTGATCTTGCTAAATTAATTAATGGTGTGCCCTCTCCACAACCTACATCAATTATCTTTAATTTTTTTGCTGGTAATTCTTTCATTATCTGCTCAATAATTGGTGAAAATAGACCGGCTTGTAACAAAGTTCGTCTTGCATTCCACAATTCTTTATTATCATAGTCACTTTTCACACCATGAGTTAATAAATGTAATGTTCCTTTTTTATTAAGATTGATAACATGTCCATTAATACATACAATACTGTTATCTTGTAAACTGGTTATTTTATTTTGACAAAAAGGACACCTGAAAATTTCCATATTATTTTGAATAAATAATTTTGCTCTATCTATTTTCTTCACTATTCTTTTCTCTCAACTTCAATATATTTACCATTAACCAGTTTAACTAAATCTTCTTGTTTTAATCTAACAGAACGTCCAACTTTACCAGCTGATACTGAAATTATTTCAAAAGGCTTAATTCTTTCATCAAAATAGATTGGAAAACCCTTAAAAGCATGAATACCAATTGGCGTATTTGCTCCATGAATATAACCAGTTATATTAATTAAGTTTTTATTATCAGCTAGGTGTACTTGTTTTTTACCTAATTGTTGAGCAACTATCTTCAAATCCATTTCATGTACAATTGGTAAACAAACTACAAAAAAGTCTTTAGGATCTCCTTTACCCTGCAACACAATTGTCTTTAAAATAGATTCAGGTTCTACTCCTAATTCAGCAGCTTCCTTCAATGCATCTTTTCCTTGCTCTATCCAATTGAAAGATGTTTCTTCATATTCTATATTGTGTTGGTCTAATACTCGTTCTTCATTAGTCTTTTTTTCTTTAGTTTTTTTCTTCTTTTTTGCCATTTAAACCTCTTCTTTCTAAAATTTAATTATCTTAAACAATAGCACAATCAATATAATTTTAACTTATATCTATATCAATTTAAAGTTTCAGCTAAACACGAACATTATTACGAATATTAGGCTATTAGTTTGACATATATTTTAAAATACGTTATTATATCTTATGTTTTGTGGTTATTTCTTAATTAATACCGTAAATTATTTAATAGAGCGAGGTTTTATTATGCCAGTTTTTGATTATGAAGATATCCAATTAGTTCCAAATAAATGTATTGTTAAGAGTAGATCTGAAGTAAATACAAAAGTTAAATTTGGACCTATGACTTTTAAAATACCTGTAGTCCCTGCTAATATGCAGACTATTATTGATGAAAATCTTGCTGTTTGGTTAGCTAAGAACGGTTATTTCTATATTATGCACCGTTTTTATGAAAATGAACGTGTTGATTTTGTTAAAAATATGCACGACAAAGGTCTTTTTGCTTCAATTTCTGTTGGAGTAAAACCTGCTGAATATGATTTAATCGATGAATTATCTCAAAAGAATTTAGTTCCTGAATATATTACTATTGATATTGCTCATGGACATTCAGATACCGTCATTAATATGATTAAGCATATTAAGCATAAATTACCTGGTGTTTTCGTTATCGCTGGAAATGTTGGTACTCCTGAAGCTGTTCGTGAATTAGAAAATGCTGGAGCTGATGCTACTAAAGTTGGAATTGGACCAGGTAAAGCTTGCATCACTAAATTAAAAACTGGCTTTGGAACTGGTGGATGGCAATTAGCTGCTATTCGTGCATGTGCTAAGGCTGCTAGCAAACCAATCGTTGCTGACGGTGGTATTAGAAATAATGGTGATATTGCCAAATCAATTCGCTTTGGTGCTTCAATGTGTATGATTGGCTCCCTTTTTGCCGGACATGATGAAACTCCTGGTGATATTATTGAAAAAGATGGCAAGAAGTTCAAAACTTATTTTGGATCTGCTTCTCAATATCAAAAAGGCGAATATAAAAATGTCGAAGGTAAAAAATTACTTCTACCATATAAAGGAAAAATAGCCGATACACTTCGTGAAATGCAAGAGGATTTACAATCTGCTATTTCTTATGCTGGTGGTAAAGAATTATTAGCTCTTAGAAAAGTTGACTATGTAATTGTTAAAAATTCTATCTACAACGGTGATATGTTGTAATTACTTTAAAAGATTGTTTTTATAACAATCTTTTTTATTTTGTAACAATATCCTAAAAAAACCTAGTTTTGGCCATTATTTCCGAACTTAATTGATATAAATTATATTTATCTTATAGAATTCTTAACAAAAACATGATTTTTTATTAAAGTTGTGGTAAATTAATATATGGCATATAGAATATAGGAGTTGATTATAAGATTATGAAAAAGAATAAAGTTTTTCGACTTTCTTTAGGTTGGCAAATCATTTTAGGCTTAGTCATCGGTGTCATTCTCGGTGTCGTTTTTGCTGATAATAAGAAGTTTATTGCTTTTGCCAACGGTTTAGGTTCAACTTTCATCAATATGATTTCAATGATTGTTCTTCCTATTGTTGTCTCTAGTTTAATTGTTGGAATCTCTAATATGGGAGATATTAAAAAATTAGGTAAAATTGGCTTAAAGACATTAATCTATTTTGAAGTTTTATCTACAATTGCATTTATTGTTGGGATGGTTATTTCTAATTTTTCTCATCTTGGATATATGCTTGATCTAAGTCAATTATCTCATGTTGATATTTCTACTTACGTAAAGACTGCTAAATCTGCTGCTCATAATGGTTTAGGTTCAATACTTATGTCTATTGTTCCTTCTAACTTTTTTGACGCATTAGCTACAGGACAAATGCTACCTGTTATTTTCTTCTCATCCCTATTTGGTTTAGGAATTGCTGCAATCGGTGAAAAAGGTAAAATATTAATTACTTTCTTACAAGCCGTTGCTGAAGTTATGTTCAAAATAACTGGTTGGATTATGCATTTTGCTCCATTTGGTGTTGCTGGTTTAATTGGTGCTACTGTTGCCCAACTTGGTTTAGCTTCATTAAAACCATTGGCACTCTTTATCGTAATGGCATATATCACTATGATATTCTTTATTTTAGTGGTATTAGGTATCACTTCTCGTATTTTTGGTTTCAGAATCATGGATCAATTAATAGTTGTTAAAGATGAACTAATTTTAGCTTTCACAACTGCTAGTTCAGAAGTTACTCTACCTCGTTTAATGCAAAAGACACAAAAACTTGGTGTTGACCAAGCTATTAGTTCATTTGTTATTCCAACTGGTTATACATTTAACCTTGATGGTTCAGCAATTTATCAATCACTTGCTGCTATCTTTTTAGCTCAAGCATATCATGTTCACTTATCAATTAGTCAACAAATTACTTTGCTTTTAGTTTTAATGATTACTTCTAAAGGTATGGCTGGTGTTCCAGGTGCTTCATTCGTTGTTTTATTAGCAACTGTATCTTCAATTGGTGTTCCAGTCTCTGGCTTAGCCTTGATCGCCGGTATTGACCGTCTTGTTGATATGGGACGTACTGCAGTTAACGTTGCAGGTAATGTTACTGCTACCTTAGTTATTGGTAAATCCGAAAACGAATTTGACCAGGCTAAACATGATGCTTACGTAGCAAGTTTTAGAAATAAATAGTTATTTAAAATTAATATTTTCTATAATCAAAAATGGCAATCCCAAAATCATGGATTGCCATTTTTTACTATAATTGAATTTGCTTAAATTCTAACTTTTCTGCTGCTTCGAGTGAAATTGTAGCAGGAACTATATTAGGAAGAACTTCCTTTAACTTAATTAATTCATCTGTACTATCATTATCAGTATAAACACGTGAGATTTGTTTTTCCTCAACCCACTCTGCAATTTTTTCTAACTGATCATTTGTGAATTGAATATTACTTAAATTAATAGTTCCTTCCATTCCACCACAAGCTGCTAAAAATTGATCTGCAGTTTCAACATCGAAACTACCATCTTCATTTAATGCTAAGAACTCTATACTATCTGCTCCTAATGCTTGTGCTTCAAAAATATCTGCTTCTAAAGCTTTAATTTCAATATCTGAATATTGATAAGAAGTTTCAGTTGGAATGTTAATTACAACATTAACTGATACATCATGTTCATGAGCATACTTGATAGCTTCTGCCATAAATCCTTTACTAACAGTTGCTTCATGATTTTTTAAAGTAACACGATGAGTACCTTGTTTTATAACATTGACTAATTCTGATAGCGAATTAACTCGTGTATCCTTGAAAATCAAAACAAATTCCTCCCTATTTTACAAAGTGAACACAAACACCCTCTGGAACTGGAATGTCTGTTTGCAATAGTTCTAGTTTACCAGAAGTTGCATTTCTTGCAAATAAAGATGCAATTGTCGAATTTTGATGAGCAACAACTATAAATCTCTCACTATTATCAAGCGCAAAATCACGTGGAAAATCTCCATTTGTTGAAATAGTTTGAATAAGTTTCAAAATACCGTCTTCTTCAACTTCAAATACTGCGATAGAATTATGTCCTCTATTAGAAACATATACAAATTTATCATCAGAAGAAATACGTATAGCCGCTACCCCATTATGTTTTGTCCAGTCCACAGGTATAGTTGATACTATCTGGATAAGATTAAAAATACCATTATTATATTCCAATACAGCTACTTCACTTGATAATTCTCCTGCTAGATATGCTAATTTACCATTATTGGAAAATACAATGTGTCTAGGTCCAAAACCTTCAGGAGTTTGAAAAGCTGCGATTTCAGAAATCTTACCTTCTTCTGACACATCATATGTGTGAACCTTATCGTCACCTAAATCAATAGTTACCAATTTATTATCAGGTGTTAAATCTGCATAATGAGCATGTGATTTATCTTGTTCTGGACGCGGACCTTTTCCTTCATAAGTAACGGAATCTTTTAATGTTAAAGTATTATCATTTTCTAGGCGATATACTTCAACTAAACCTTTATGATAATTTGCAGTATACACCAACTTACGCTGACCATCATAGCTTACATAACAAGGAGATGCACCATCAGCTAATTTTTGATCAACTAAAACAGGTTTAGGAGTTGTAAGATTATAACTTGCAATTCCTCCTTGTCCCTGATCATTTCCTGTAATTGTCAGTAAAATTCCATTATTAGTCGTTGTAAGATATGTAGGACTTACGATATCATCAATAAATAATTCTAAATCTCTAATTTCTTTTTTCTCAGTATCTAACTCGGCTTGATAAATACCCTTACTGTTATTTCTGGTATAAGTTCCAAAATATATTTTTTCAAGCATGAAAAAGCCTCCTTGTAATAGTTTACATTGTTAAGTATAACATATCACATAAACCTAATTATGTTCCATTGCTCTTATTTCATAATCTAACATCTTCTGTGTTATAATTGCTTTATTCTTTAAAATGGAGTTGAGTAAATTTTGTTTAAAGCAAATGTTGTAAGTATTGGTGAAAATGCAATCAGTGATACAGAACCTATTATCATTTTATTTGGTGAAAATTCTGTAACTGACAACCTAGAAAAAGTATCCGTTGTTCAGAGATTTGAAAATGTCCAATCTGCAGATATAACCATCAATAATGAAATTAAAATTGATGATCAAGTTTATACTGTAAAATTTAAGGGAGATTTAGTTGATAGCAACTTTTCTATGTTAGGACATGTTACTCTATACTTCACTGAAGTACCTGATGAACCTCAAAATAATGCTATCTATTTATCTCCTGAAAAAATGCCATCCATCCACGTTGGTTCTACAATTGAATATTAAACTAACAGGATGCTAGAAAAGCAACTTTTCAAGTGAAACTATAAAAAAACATCAATAGTAAAAAGCGCTAGAAATCAACGTTTTCAATAACGTGGTTTCTAGCGCTTTAAGTTTCGAGACTTTTTATCTCTTATTCATTTACACCCATTTCAGCTTCTACAACGTCTGCAATTTCCATTACATAGTCATGCACTAATTCTTGAGTTTTAGCTTCAGCCATTACTCTAAGTAAGTCTTCTGTTCCACTTGGTCTTACTAAGACACGACCATCGCCAGCCATTTTTTCTTCAACTTTAGCGATAGCTTCTTTAATCTTTTCATTATCTAAAGCTGCTTTTTTATCAGTAACTTTAATATTTACTAATTCTTGTGGATATGTCTTAACTTCAGCTGCTAATTCTGATAACTTCTTACCAGTTTGCTTGATTACATTTAATAATTGAAGTGCGGTTAACATTCCGTCACCAGTTGTATTGAAGTCTAAGAATACAACGTGTCCTGATTGTTCCCCACCAACGTTATATCCATCTTTTCTCATTGCTTCTACAACGTATCTATCGCCAACTTTAGTTTGAACAGAATTAAGATTATTTTCTTTCATTGCTTTGTACAAACCAATATTACTCATAACAGTTGTTACAATTGTGTCTTTCTTCAAGCGTCCACGTTCACTCAAGTACTTACCACAAATAAACATAATCTTATCGCCATCAACGATTTCACCATTTTCGTCAACAGCAATACATCTATCGCCATCACCATCAAAAGCTACACCAACTTGTGCACCCTTTTCTACAACAAATTTTGCTAATGCTTCTGGATGAGTAGAACCTACTCCCTTATTGATATTAAGTCCATCTGGATTTGTTGCCATTGTATCAAAATCTGCACCCAAATCTGCAAACAAACGTGATACCAATGCACTTGTAGATCCGTTAGCTCCATCAACAGCAATGTGCATTCCTTCTAAATCATCAGGAATTGTTTGTTCTAAGAATTGTGTATATTTCAAAGCACCTTCACGATAATCACTTAGAGTACCTAAGCCTTCTGCAGAAGGACGTGGTAAAGTATCTTCATCACTTTCTAATAATGCTTCAATTTCTTCTTCTTTTTCATCAGATAATTTATAACCATCGCTACCGAAGAATTTAATTCCGTTATCTTGTACAGGATTGTGTGATGCAGAAATCATAATTCCAGCATCAGCATCTTGTAATCTTACTAAATAAGCTACCCCAGGTGTTGTCATAACTCCTAAAGAAAATACTTCAATTCCTACTGATAAAAGACCAGCAATAAGAGCTTGTTCAAGCATTTGTCCAGAAATACGTGTATCTCTTGCAACTAACACACGTGCTGGTTTATTAGAAGCATGTTGAGTTAAAACATATCCTCCACAACGACCTAGCTTAAATGCTAATTCTGGGCTCAATGTTTCGTTTGCAATTCCTCTAACACCATCAGTTCCAAAATACTTCATATTAAAAAATCCTCACATTCAAATTAATTATTACTTTCAGATGATTTCTCACTATTCGAGCTACTTACACTTATATTTGAGCTAGTTTTACTGCTATCATCTTCAGTTTTATCATTATTCAAACTATTATCTATTTTATTAGTCTGCGATACATCTGCAGAACTTTCATTATTATCTCCACTTGCAGTAATAGTTACCGAAATTGTAGCTGGAGAAATACTTGCAATTCCACTAATTGTTGATTGTAATTGAATTGTTCTTGTTACAGAACTAGTTACACCTTCTACTGACACAGGCACCGTTAATGTTGAAACCTTGCTCAAAGCTTGTTTTGTTCCATGTAACACAACTGTTTTTGTATCTGTTGATATCGAGTAACTTCGATTTTTGTCTCCATCGCTTTGAACTAAATTCAAGCTCACTTTTTTACTTGAACTAGCTTCAAAAACCGGAATCGTTACACGAACTGTTTCAGGATCAAAAACTACATCTAAGCTTTTACCCTTTTTATCCAAAGCTTGTAGTAGAACAGATCGTACTACATCATTCTTAGTTCCACTTGGGATATTAACATTTGCTACAACAATTTCGACATTTTTTACATCATTTTTAGCACCTGTAACTCGAACCGTTTGATTATTCATAGTTACACTACCAGTTGCATATCCACTTGCTACATTACTTGAATTATAGCGTGCTTGAACTGGGAAAGTTTTTGTAGCTTTCTTACTAATTTTAACCTTAACAGTTTGTGGATCTATCTTAGCTGACACTTCTTTGCTCAGCCCAGATTGAGATAAAGTTATTGTATGTTTACCATACCCTTTACCAGTTAAATCGGCATACACCTCAAAATTACGTGTATTGTTAATAGCTGTGACAATTGCGCTTGGCCCAATTATTCTAACCTTTACCTTATCTGGTAATCCTGCCACAAATTCAGTATCTTTTGCTCCCTTAACTTTTAATGGCATCTCAATAACAATTGACTTCTCATTTGTACTTGTTGTTAATGTATGTCCTGTAGACTGTCCCGATGTTAACTGATCTGCATTAACATAGAAAAAAAGAAAAAGAGCAAAAATTAGAGCAACAATTCGGTAGAAAAATTTTGTATTAAAGTACTTTGATAATTTCAATGTTTTCTACCTCCTTTAAAACTCTTAGCAAATCCATCTACAAATTTAGTTAAGATATTATCATTCTTAACTTCTTGCTTAGGAATAAGTTCATTTCTTAAAAGCTTAAGGTAGTCATTTTGAGTTAAATCCCTTAATAATTCACTATTTTTGGTAATTGTAACTCCACCAGTTTCTTCAGATACAACAATCGTCAAAGCATCCGTTACTTCACTAATTCCCACAGCTGCTCGATGACGTGTTCCTAAAGCTTTAGGAATAAGATTACTTTCAGATAATGGTAAGTATGCTGCGGCTACCGCAATCTTGTTATCTTTGATAATAACAGCTCCATCATGAAGAGGCGTATTAGGAATAAAAATATTTATTAGTAATGCACCTGTTATATCTGCATCCAATTTTATCCCTGTTTCAATATAATCTTCTAAACCTGTATTCATTTGGATTGTTATCAACGCCCCAATTCTTCGTTTAGACATATATTGAATAGCCTGATCGAGAGCTTTTACCATCTTCTCTTCTTCAGCACCTTGCTTACGGTTATGGACAAATGTTCCACGTCCTAAATGTTCTAGACCTCGCCGAATTTCAGGCTGAAAAATAATGATGATTGCAATAATTCCCCAATTAATAACTTGGTCCATTATCCAAGATACAGTTGATAATCCAATATACCAGCTTAGTAACTTGATAATTACGATTACTACAATTCCTTTAAAGAGTTGAACTGCCTTTGTTCCTCGAAGAAGCATCATCAACTTATAAATAGCATACCAAACAACTGCAACATCTAATAAGTTTATCAAATGTTGTGCAGTTATCAAGTTGCTCCAATCAAAAGGCATAAATATCCCTCCTTGGTCTTTCAATATTATATCACGTTAACCAATTGAAAAATCTATTTTATTAAAAATAATCCTATACTTTTCGAATTACAATTAACAACATTTGGAATATAATGTTACTTAGAAGACTTTAACTTTAAAATCTTTATAAAGTAAATAATTTGTTCACATTATAGACAAATATATTTGTTAGAATGTTAGTTAAAGAGAATTGGAAAAGTGGTGAATTTTTATGCCTACTAAATTAAAATGGTTCATTCGAACAATCTTTGTTTTATTTATGATTTACATTTATATAGCTGATTATAGCCGCGGAACTTTTTTTAGTTTCTTACTTTTAAATACATTTTTAGGATATATCCCTGTTGAATTAGCGATGCATATTAACGAAAAACAAAATCCTGTTATCTTTTGGCTTTTATTTTTCTTCTGGTTATTATTCTATCCCAATGCACCTTATGTCTTAACAGACTTGTTCCATTTAGCACGTTTTAATCCGTACGACCCTACAACAGGTCTTATGACTTTAAGATTAAAAATGTGGCTAGAATTTACTAATTTAATTTCAAGTGCTCTAGGTTGTACATTGATGGGATTATGGAGTTTTGATCACTTTATTAATGTTATTGCTATTCGTTGGAATAAACGTTCAATTCCTTTCAGAATATCATTGGCCTTTATTTTGACAATTCTTTCCTCAATTGGAATTTATGTTGGTAGATTTTTAAGACTTCATTCAGCTTACCTCTTCACTAGTCCTAAATGGGTGGTTGATTTATTAATAGGTATGTGGAATGCTAGAATGTTAACCTTCGTTATCTTTATGACAATAATTCAATTAATTGTCTGGGCTTCTGTGGCTATTGGACGTCACTCAATTTATTTATATGCAAAACAAAATAATTTAGAAATATAAGAGGCTGAAAAAAGTCTCAATACTTAAAAGCCGCTAGAAATCACATTACTAAAATCGTTGATTCCTAGCGGTTTTTAATATAACTATTTTCTAAAATTCATCTGAAAATATAGTTTTTTCCAGCCTCTCTTATTTTTAATCTTCACCAATTATCCTAACTTCTGTTTCTAATTCAACATCAAATTTTTCCTTCACAACTGCTTGGACATGATGAATAACATCTAAATAATCTTTACCAGTACCATTACCAATATTCACAATAAACCCAGCATGCTTTTTAGATACTTGAACACCGCCTACTGTATATCCTTGCAATCCTGAGTCATGTACTAATTTACCTGTAAAATGCCCTGCTGGACGTTTAAATACACTACCACAAGATGGATACTCTAGAGGTTGTTTTGAAGCTCTTAAAAAGCTAAGTTCTTCCATTCTCTCCCTAATTTTCTTTATATCACCATGTTCTAGTTTAAAGGTTGCAGCAACCACAATATCATCTTCACTTTGTAAACGACTATGGCGATAACCAAAGTCTAACTCATCTACAGTATAAGTTTTGTATTCACCATTACGAGTTAATAACTTAACAGATTCAACAATGTTTTTTATTTCCCCACCGTAAGCTCCAGCGTTCATAAATATTGCTCCACCAATACTACCAGGAATTCCTGACGCAAACTCCATTCCGGTTAGACTGTGCTTAGCTGCTACACGGGTTGTTCCTATCAAAGAAGCTCCTGCTTGTGCTGTGACTTTTGTTCCATCAACGGTTATCTGATTTAGATGTTGCAAAATTACGACTAGACCTCTAATTCCACCATCTTTAACAATTAAATTGCTTGCATTTCCTAAAATTGTCAAAGGTACATTATTTTTTTTAGCAATTTTAATTAATTTTTCAGTTTCTTCAATACTGTCAGGAAAAGCTAATACGTCAGCTTTTCCTCCTGTTTTTGTATTTGTATATTTCTTTAATTCTTCATCAAATTTAACATTTAAATCCAAAAACAATTCTCTTAAATCATTTGTTGTCATTTTATTCCCTCGTTATTAAATAGTTTCATTTTTAATTCTAACATACTATAGCTAGATTATAATTGTAAATCTAGTTATTAATATATTATTCGCTTTTTAAGTCTAAAATTGTTAGACTAGATATATCTATAAAACAGAAGGTGATTTTTTGAATTTCGTAGCAATTGACTTTGAAACAGCCAATCCTAAAAGATATAGTGCCTGTTCTTTAGCACTAACTGTTGTTAAAAATAATCAAATTGCCGATCAATTTTATTCTTTAATCAAGCCTGATACTGATTTTTCTTGGAGAAATATTCAAGTCCATGGAATTACAGAAAAACAAGTACAAAATGCACCTAGTTTTCCTGAACTCTGGCCACATATTCAAAATTTCTTTACACCTAACAATCTAATTGTTGCTCATAATGCAAGTTTTGATTCCAGTGTTTTATTAAGAACACTAGAACATTATGATATCACCCTGCCACATTATCAACTATTAGATACACTTAGAACTAGTAAGAAATTTTTCAAAGATTTTGAGAATCACAAGCTTGATACAATTTGTAATAACTTAAACATCGATTTAAAGCATCATCATAATGCTTTATTTGATAGTACTGCTTGTGCTGAAATTTTACTTTACCAAGCTAATCTTTTTGGTGAAGATCAGTTACAACCATTCATTAAAATAAAATAAATCAAAAGCACTGTAAAGATCTGACTTCTGTACGTAATCAGATCCTACAGTGCTTTTATTAGCATCAAATATTATAACTCCGCTAGCAATTCTTGATAACGTTCCCCTTTAGCCTCAATTACTATCTTTCTCTGATCATCATTTTGTTCATCTTTAATGATATGAATAATCAAATATTCATTAGGTAATTCATCATCAATAAATTGTGACCACTCAACAACACTTACACCGTCACCGTTAAAATATTCATCTAAGCCAATATCATCAGCACTGGCATCTTCTAAACGATAAACATCCATATGATATAGTGGTAATCTACCTTCATGATATTCTCTAACAATTGTAAATGTTGGACTTTTTACATTTTTCTTAATTCCTAATCCTAAAGCAAGTCCTTTAGTGAAAGTTGTTTTACCAGCACCTAAATCTCCATCTAGCAAAATAATATCTTGAGGCTTTAAAAATTGAGCTATCTTTTTTGCCAACTTTTCTGTATCTTCTGCTTTTTTACTTACTATTTCCATGTTTTACATCAAAGCTTGAGCTGCTGTAATAATTGCAACCTTGTAGACATCTTCTTCAACAGAACCTCTTGATAAATCTGATACAGGTTTATTTAACCCTTGAAGAACAGGTCCAATTGCTTCGAATCCTCCTAATCTTTGTGCAATTTTATATCCAATATTTCCAGATTGTAATTCTGGGAATACAAAGACATTAGCATGTCCTGCAACTTCTGATTCTGGTGCCTTTTGTTTAGCAACAACTGGTACAAAAGCTGCATCAAATTGTAGTTCTCCATCAATCTTTTCATTAGGTGCTAATTCTTTAGCTAATTTTACTGCTTCTTGAACTTTTGTTACTTCATCTGATTTAGCTGAACCCATTGTAGAGAAACTTAGCATTGCAACTTGTGGATCAATATCAAAAATTTTAGCAGTGTTTGCACTTTCCACAGCAATTTCAGCTAATTCTTGTGCACCTGGATTAATATTAATAGCGCAATCTGCAAATAAATATCTTTCATCGCCTTTAACCATTACAAAAGCACCACTTGTTCTACTTACGCCTGGCTTTGTTTTAATTATTTGTAATGCTGGGCGTACTGTATCCCCTGTTGAATGAATAGCACCTGAAACTAAGCCATCAGCTTTATCCATGTAAACTAACATTGTTCCAAAATAATTTACATCACGTAGCATTGTTTCTGCTTGTTCTTTAGTATTTTTGCCTTTTCTGCGTTCAACAAAAGCTTCTACCATTTCAGCAAATTTATCTTCAGGATAAGTATTTGGATCAATTAATTCAATATCTCCTAAATCTACCCCTTCATTTTCCGCATTTTGCTTAATTTCATCAACTTTTCCTAACAAAATAGGAACTACTAAACCGTCATTCTTCAATCGAATAGCTGCACGAAAAATGCGTGGTTCTTGTCCTTCTGGGAATACTATTGTTTTGTTTGCTCCTGCAACTTTTTGCTTTAAGTTATCAAATAAATCCATTTAAAACACCTCTAAAATTAAATTAAGGTTAATTTACTTTTCTGTCAATTCTACTTTCTCTGGTAATTGCCAATCTATCGGCGTTTCACCTAATACCTCTAAAGCAGCGTTAGTTTTTGAAAACGGACGAGATCCAAAAAATCCCCTGTTAGCAGAAAGAGGACTAGGATGTGGAGATTCAATAATGATATTCTTCTTTCTATCAATCAAAGCTGCCTTTTTTCTAGCAGCAGCTCCCCACAATATAAAAACAACTGGCATTGGTCTTTCTGAGAGCTTTTTAATCGCTTCATCCGTCAATTTTTCCCAACCTTTTCCTTGATGAGAAAATGCCTGTCCATTTCTAACTGTTAAAACTGAATTTAACATTAAAACACCCTGTTTAGCCCATTTTTCAAGATAACCATGATTAACAGGTTTTATTCCTAAATCGGAGTATAACTCCTTGTAGATATTCCGTAATGAAGGTGGAATAGCCACGCCTGGTAACACAGAAAAACTTAACCCATGAGCTTGATTAGGGCCATGATAAGGATCTTGTCCTAAAATGACAACTTTTACCTTTGAAAATGGCGTCCATTCAAAGGCTTCGTATATATGGTACATATCTGGGTGAATATACTGCGTCTTATATTCATTTTTTAAAAAATTATGCAATTCTGTATAATAAGGTTTCTCAAATTCTGGACCTAATACTTCTTGCCAATCATTGTGTATAAACGTTTTCAACATGAACACCTCGTTTTCTATTCTATCATAAATTTATTTAAAGATTAATCACTATCACTAAATTCTTAGTCTCTAAAATTTACTTTTCTTCACTATATCATGGTAAACTAGTAGTATAAAGTTTTTTAGGGAGGCTTCCTTTATGATACAAATAATCGCTTCAGATATGGACGGTACACTTTTAAATGACAAAATGGTAATTTCTAAACGAAATGCCGATGCTATTAAAGAAGCACAAAAAAATGGGGTTCACTTCATTGTTTCCTCTGGTCGTGGATATAATGAAATCAAGCCTTTAATTGAGGCTGCTGATTTCAATAGTCCTATGATTACACTTAACGGTGCTGAAGTTTTAGATGAAAATGGAAAAGTTTTAAGTTCTTCTCCTCTACCTAAAATTACTGCTAAAAAAATCATTCGCTTATTACGAAAAAAAGGACTCTACGCTGAAGTAATCACTTCAAAGGGCATCTACTCTGATAACAAAGCTAAAAGAATTGAAAACTTTGCTGAACTTTTAACTCGAGTTAGTCCTGATACTCCATATAAGTTAGCTGTTATCATGGCTTCTAATCGTCTAGAACTTATGAATATCAATTATACTGACGACTATATGGAACTTATAGATGAAAAGCACACCAAAGTTTTCAAAATTGTTGCCTTTAGTTCTGAAGGTAAGAAAGTTTTAGATCCTATTCGTGATGAAATCAGTGAAAATTCTGAACTTGTTGTAACCTCTTCTTCTGAATCTAACATTGAAATTAATCATGTTAATGCTCAGAAAGGAATTGCTTTACAAGCATATGCTGACTATTTAAATATACCTATGGATAACGTCATGGCAATTGGCGACAATAACAATGATGTTTCTATGTTAAAAGTCGCTGGAATGAGTTATGCAATGGAAAATGGCTCTAACGAAGTTAAAATGTTAGCTAAAAGAATAGCTGACACTAATACTTCTGACGGTGTTGGTAAGGCTATTGAAGAAGTTCTTAGAGAAAATCAAGAACACTAATTAATCTATAATTAGCGTATGATTGGGGGTGATTCAAATTCGTAAGTTATACACACGCCGAGATATGTTCGAAGTTGGGACTCAGCTTACTTTTAGAGACTCAGACAAAAAAATTATCTACTTTCTTTCGGGCCATCTTGGCGGACACCAAGGCCGAATAGATCTTTTTGATATTCAGGGAAAGTTATTAGCTGAAGCTCGTCAAAAATCGCTAGGTTTTTTTCCAAAATTTATATTTTTGGAAGATGGCCATTATGCTGGTTCTCTTAGAAGGTATTATGGTATTAATCATGATATGTTATTCGTAAAAAAATTAAATTGGTTTATTTTTGGTAATCTCTTTACTTTTAACTATAAGGTTTTTAAAGGTAGAGACTGCATTATGAAAATTCATGAAGTAACTCTTCCAGACGGCGGTAATTATTTAGAATTTGAAATCTCCCATAAAGAATATGAACCATTATGCTTATGCATCGCTTCAATTTTAGACTATTGGGCTAAAATGCGTAATCCTTCACATTCTAATCAAACTGAACTAAATAATAATCTTAACGTTAATTATTCATAAAAAAACTCGTTGAACAAATGCTCAACGAGTTTTTTTCTATCCATAATTTTTCAAAGTTCTTCTTATTTCTCTTTCTTGATCACGACGTTTTATTGTCTCACGCTTGTCATAGACATGTTTACCTTGTGCGATACCTATCAATACTTTGGCAAATCCATTTTTGATATATACTTTCAAAGGTACTATCGTAATTCCTTTTTTCTGAGTTTCTTCACTTAAATGTTTAATCTCTTTTTTGTGTAATAATAACTTTCTATTTCTTAAAGGATCATGATTAAAAATATTTCCTTGATCGTATAAAGAAATATGAACATTCATTAGCCAAACTTCACCATTTTTAACTTGCGCAAAACCGTCTTTTAAATTAATTCGGCTAGCACGTACAGATTTTATTTCTGTCCCAGTTAAAGCAATTCCAGCCTCATAAGTCTCTAAAATATTATAATCATGGCGTGCTTTACGATTTTGTGCTAAAGCATTATCTTTAGGCTTACTTTTTGCCACTTATCTCACACCCTTATCAATAAACTTATCTTGAACGTCGACCTTTCTTATTAGAGTGATTAAATCTATTTTTATTACCATTTTTGTAGAAAGGCTTTTGTCCACCTTTAAAGTTTTTCTTATCTTTACCATGGTACTTCTTATTGCCATGTGAACGTTTTTTATCCTTATCTTTAAAACGACGTTTATTATTATCACGTGGTTTAAATTCAGGTAATTCAACACCCTCTAATAAATCAGACTTAGGAATATCTTTGACACCCTCTAATTTAAAGTCTATCTCTTTTTGTTCGACATTAACATTAATTAGTTTAACTTCAATTGGTTGTCCAATCTTAAATGTTCGTTTAGAATGACGACCAACTAACGCCATTTGCTTTTCAAGGAATACGTAATAGTCATCTTTCATCTCACTAATATGAATTAAACCTTCTACAGTATTCTCAAGCGCAATAAACATTCCAAATTTTGTAACTGAGCTAACTACAGCTGGGAATGTTTCTCCAACTCTATCAGCCATAAATTCAGCCTTCTTCATTGCATCAGTATCACGTTCAGCGTCAATTGCTTGTCTTTCCATTTGTGAACTGTGAAGTGTAATTTCGTCTAATTTGTTACGATACTTTTCTTGAACTTGTTCAGATGTACCATTTTCTTTATAGTATCTAATCAAACGATGTACCATCAAGTCAGGATAACGTCTAATTGGGGAAGTAAAGTGAGTATAATCTTTAGCTGCTAAACCAAAATGTCCCAATGGGTCAGGTGAGTATTTAGCTTGTTGCATAGAACGAAGCAACATTGTTGATACCATTGCTTCTTCTGGTTTACCTGCTACCTTCTTCAAGATATTTTGTAACATCTTAGGTTTAACATCATTACTTCTACCAGTAACTTCTATTCCTAAACTATTAAGAGCTTCAAAGAATGTTGTTATTTTTTCTGGAGTTGGTGTTTCATGAATACGGTATACAAATGGTACATGTAATTTATTATAGTGAGCCGCAACAGTTTCATTAGCTGCTAACATGAATGACTCGACCATTCTTTCACTAGTTCCACGTTCACGTAATTCAATATCAATTGGATGTCCTAATTCATCTACAATGATTTTTGCTTCAGGGGCATCAAAATCAATTGCACCACGACGTTTTCTCATTTTAACTAAAATCTTATGTAATTCAGCCATATCTTTAAACATAGGTACTAAATCTGCATAACGTTCTTTAGTTTTTTCATCATCAGATTCTAAAATTTTATTGATTGCCTTATATGTCATTCTTTCAGTTGATTTAATGACACTTGGGAAAATTTTATGATTTACAACTTCTCCATCAGCATTAATTTCCATTTCACATGTCATTGCTAGACGTTCTACATGTGGATTTAAAGAACATATACCATTAGATAATTTAGGAGGTAACATTGGAATAACTCTGTCTGTTAAATAAACAGAAGTACCTCGTTCAAAAGCCTCTTTATCTAGAGGTGTTTTAGGTTTTACATAATGTGAAACATCAGCAATATGTACTCCTAAATGATAATTTCCATTAGGAAGTTTCCAAACATTTACAGCATCATCTAAGTCCTTAGATTCTATACTATCAATAGTAACAAGATCTTGATCAGTTAAGTCTACACGACCAATCTTTTCTTCTTCTGTAACATAGTCTGGAATCTTAGAAATTTGTTCTAACACTTCTTCTGGAAATTCAGTTGGAATATTGTGTTGGTATACAATTTCTAAAATATCCATTCCTGGATCGTTAACATTACCAATAACTTTAACAGCTACTGCCTTGATTATATTTGGTAGTGTCTGTGTAGGATAAGAAGTGATATCAGCTAAAATAACTTCCCCAGGTACTGGATGTAATCCTTTTTCTTCAATAAAACACTTGATATTAGATAATTTTTTATCTTTTAAATGTACTGTTCCAATATATCCATCTGGCATGATTTCATCTGGATCAACACGAAATTCCCCAACAACTTGTGTTAGAACATGGTCAATAATTTCGATAACCTTACCTTCAGGACGCTTGCTAATTTCAGGATCGCCTTCACTGATCATTTCGACTACAACGCGATCGCCGTTCAATGCAGCTAGAGTTTGTGTAGGACTAATAAAGAAATCATCCAATTCTTCATCATCTACTGATACAAAACCAAATCCTCTATCATTAGCGTGAAAGACTCCCTCAAAAGTTTTAGGACTTTCTTTTACTATTAAACTAAATGTATCATCTTCAGATAATTTTATTTGCTTATTATGTTCTAAATCTGCTAAAGCTTGTACTACAAATTTGAATTGACCTGCTCCTTCCATGTCAAGAACTTTAACTAAATCTTGAACTTGGAATTTTTTTTGTGGTTCAGCTTCAAAAATTTGTAATAGCTTTTCTTGTAATTTTTCTTTATCCATTTAATTCCTCGTCATTTATTAAATAATTTGTATAGAAAAACCCCCTGTAAATTAACAGGAGGTTTATAGTAATTAGTGAGATGACAAATAAACCAATGCCAAACCTATCACAAAAAATAAAATTCCTAAAATTGTTGTTACTTTTTGCATAAACGCTTCAAATCCACGTGGTTTTTGCTTACTAAATAACTCACTTGAACCGCCTGAAAGAGCAGTTGAAGCATTATCATTTTTAGCAGGCTGCATCATCACAGCGATAATTATTAATATTGAGATAATAACTAATAATGTTAATAACACATTATACAAAAGGAAAACCTCCTTTTCCTTATACAGTAATACATATACTCTAATTTAACATATCTTTACTAGTTTTTCCAGTTGGAAATGTCATTAGCAATATGTCCAATTTTTCTTGCCACTTCTGCACGATGAGCATCTCCAGTCTCAATTACAAGAGTATCACCACTTCTAATTAACGTATCACCATGTGGGATTGTTTGTTTTTCTCCACGTTGAATTGCCACTAATAAGCATTCTTTAGGCCATGTTATATCTCTAACTTGTTTGTCTTGTAAATATGAACCTGCAAATACAGGAATTTCTAATTGATCTGTAAACTCATCTGGATGTGGTGTATAACGTTTAAGAGATTTTTCTAACAATGCTTCGTAAATTGGGCGTCCACGTAATAAATCAACAACTGTATATGCTGTTAGTGATACGACTGCTAATGGCATTAAATGATGCAAAGAACCTACCATTTCGGTAATTAAGAGAATCGCCGTAAATGGTGCTTTCCCTATACAAGCAAAATAACCTGCCATGGCATAAATAATACAGTCAACAATATATTTATCTGGCAATAAACCAAAATGAGCTGCAACAACTCCATATAAAGCTCCTAAAGTAGCTCCAATTGTCAAAATAGGCAAGAAAATTCCACCAGGCAATCCACTACCGTAAGATAAAGTAGAAAATAGTAATCTTAATAAGAAAATACCTAAAAGCAGCCATACCGTCGGAATATTACCACCTATTTCAAGAATTAAACTATTACCTCCACCTAAAGTGTCTGGTAAAAAGTACCCTAAAGGAAATAATAATATTATGGGAATTATTGCTAACCAATTACTAGGGATAAATTTAAATAGTTTATAAAATCTATCGACATTTAAAGTTAAATATTGATAAATATACCCTAAGAGTCCTAAAAAAATTCCCAATAATACTAGATGGATATAATAATGAATGGGAAAAGCTAATTTATAAGACATATGTAATACTGGTATTAAACCAAAAAAATTTAAAGAAATAAAATTAGCTGCAATTGCCGCTGCTAAAGAAGTTGTCCAAACTAATGGAGAAAAATTATGATAAACCTCTTCAAGAATAAATAATGTTGATGCAATTGGTGCATTAAAAGCTGCAGATAATCCTGCTGAAGCTCCTCCAGCAATTAAAATTCTTCTACCAGAACCGCGATGATTTGTTCTTTCAGCTATCCCCTGTCCTACTGCTGCTCCTAATTGAATTGATGGACCTTCACGCCCTAAAAATAGGCCTATTCCGATACTTAAAATTCCACCAACCCATTTACGCCAAAGAACAGACCACCAGTTCATTTCCAATTCTCCAGCAAGTTGTCCTTCGACTTGGGGAATACCTGATCCCTTAATATTTGGTTCATCCTTAATGAATTTAGAATTAGCTATTAAAGATACCAACATTATAATTGCTAAAATTATAAAATAGATTGAATTATTATGGGCTTGCATAAACAAAAACTTGATAAATACTAAAAATTTTTCAATTAATAGTCGAAATAAACTAACTACAATTCCTACTGCCGCTCCAACTAATAATCCTTTAACTATAAATATAAATCTACTCGTATCAAATTTCATTTTAATTCCCTTCAAAATAAAAATTTAATAATGTTATAAATTTAATTATATACTATTTCAAATACAATCTAAATGCTTAATATTTCAACATCACCATAAAAAAATACAGAATCAATCTATAAATTATTATAAATTGATCCTGTACTTTCTATATATTCTATTAAATTTAATACTATCTATTAATAACTTTTTACATTATTTCCGACTCTCAATCTAACTAAATACACTATTATTAATATTGCTAAATTGAAAATTATAGCAATTAAAAATAGATTTCTATATCCAAAACCTTCAATAACCAATCCGCCAAATAAAGGGGCAATTGCTCTTCCAGCACTGCCAAATGAATTAACTAACCCAAGATATTTACCCTTAACTTCATTTGGTGTCAGTTGATTAATGATAACTGGAACTTGAGGAAAGGCTAAAGCTTCCCCAAATGTTAGTAATATCATTGCTACGACAAATAAATAATATTGTTTAGCAAAAAATAAAACTACAAAAGATAATGCAAAAGTAAATATACCAAAATAAATTGGAATATAATTATTCTTTATTAAATGTCTTAATCTAACAATAAAAATTTGAATTACTAATATTAATCCTGCATTGATAGTCCATAAAACACTATAATAACGAAATGGTATCCCTAAACTTGTAATATATACTGAAACATTACTTCCCCATTGTTGATACATTGTCCAAGTCACCAACAACATCGCAAACAAACTATAGATTAAATACATGTTTATTTTTGGTAAAACAACCTTAACTTTACTATGTTTATGAGTACTACCATGTATATTTTCGTACTTCAATGCACGAAATCCTATCATTACAACTAACAAAAAGCCAAAACTAATTAGCATAGCAGCTATAAATGGCAACTTTATATTCCAATCATACAAGAACCCTACAGTTGAAGATCCGATAACAATTCCAAGGTTTTGGATAAAATAAATCATATTAAACACATAATTACCGTCATATTTCTTCAATATCGCACCTAATGCACTTATTAAAGTTCCATTCCATCCTGCACTTAATCCTAAAAAGAATAGACAGATAGAAAACGGTAAAGCCTGGTGGAAAAATACTAAAACAACTAGGGATAAGGTTGTAACTCCTCCGCCTAATAACAATAAATAATATGGATTCAATTTATCAAATCCTAATCCACCAAATATATTTCCAATTACACTAGCCAAAGAATTAAAAAATAACACTAAGCCCACCAGTGCTAGTGAAATATGTAAATTATCGTGCAAATAAACACTTGTTAATGGCCAAATAAAACTCATTTCAAAGCTAGTACAAAAAGAGCCTAGCAATACAGCGAATAAAGATATTTCTTTTTTCAAAAAATCTCCACCCCTCTACAAGAAAATACAGTCAAACCTCCTTGTTCAACTGTATCCTTAATTAATCTAAATTTTACTTAACTTATTTTTATTTGGAAAGCGTAAAGTAAAGGTTGTCCCCTTCCCTTCCTTACTTTCAACAGTAACGCTTCCTTGGTGTAATTGCATTAATTGATGAACAATAGATAATCCTAGTCCAGATTCGCCATACTTGGTATTTTTTCTTGAAGGATCAGCTTTATAGTATCGTTCCCAAATATTTCTTAATTGTTCTTCGTTCATACCAATTCCATTATCAGAGATGCGAATAATTGTTTCTTCATTTCCTTTTTCAGCAGAGATGCTAATTACACCATTTTCTGTAAATTGTATCGCATTTTGTGTAATATTAAAAATAATTTGAACTAACCTATCATAATCTGCATAAACCATTAATTTATCAGGTGTATACAATTCAAATTTATCTCCTACTTGTTCAGCTTTATTTCTTAATTGCTTAATAATATTATTTAAAACTTGAACAACATCAAACTCAGTTTTGGAAAGTTCAATTTGTCCTGATCTAATTTTTTCATAGTCTAAATTTTCATTTACTAATCTTATCAAACGTTTAGTTTCATTACGCATTAATTCAATACTTTTCTCTTTACTTTCTTCAGGAATAGCATCATATGCCAAGCCTTCAAGTAACCCATTAATAGTAGTTAACGGTGTCCTCATTTCATGTGCTGCATCAGCAAAAAATTGGCGTCTACGTTCTTCTTGACGCTTTATTTCTTCATTTGATTCACGCAATGATTGTACCATTGAATTGAAGTCCAATGTTAATTTATCCAATTCACTGTCACCATTAGTATCTAAATGCACATCAAAATTTCCCGCAGCAACTAGGTCCGTAGCATTTCTCAATCGAGCTATTTTTTTAGTTAAGAAATGAGCAATTATGATACTTAAAATAACTCCTACTAAAATTGCAAAGGCAACGGTCAAAACTACATTTCGTCTTATAATTTGTAGGTTCTGTGTGATATTAGATAAGTCTTCACCTACTTTAATAACAGCTACTAAATTTCCCTGATAATCAAAACAAGGGGCGTAAATATCCGTTATTTTAACATCCGACCCATCTACTTCACTCTTACTTTTTCTTGGTCTAAAGTCCTGTTTTCTCTTAACAACATTACCTGCTGTCAACTTTTTCCAATCAGCCTTACTAATACTTCTATTCTCACGAATGACTGAATTGTCAGGATATAACACATCTGTTCTACTTGTATAAATAGTAAAATGTGTGTTTTGTGCTGATAATAGTTTTTCTGTAGCTTTTAATTGTGAGACATTCAATACAATTATTGTCTTCCCAGCTTTATCCGTCGTCAATTTGAGAGCTTCTTTTCTTAAAGTATAAGCATAGCCTTGCATCTGTTGCCAGGCATTTTCATACGTCATTTCCTTAGTTAAATGAAAAAAGACCATCGCTAACGTTCCAGACAAAATAATTATAATAGACAAAAAAGCTAACATTTGTTGATATATGAATTTCATTATTCTGCCTCTGTATCATCAAACTTATATCCAACACCCCACACAGTTTGTATAACTTGTGGACCAACTTTTTCAATTTTTTGTCTTAACTTTTTAATATGTGCATCAACTGTTCTTTCATCACCATAGTATTCATAATCCCATACCAATTGCAATAATTGTTCTCTAGAAAATACTTGACGTGGTTTTTTTGCTAATACTCTTAACAAGTCAAATTCTTTTGGTGTTAGACCATCAATCCTATTGTCATTCAAGTAAGCTTCTCTAGTACTAGAATTTAGTTTAAAATGATCTGTTTTAACATCGAAATCATCATCTACCTTGTTCTGTTTGTTGCTTCCTAATGCAGAAATTTGAGCACGGCGATGAAGAGCTTTAATTCTTGCAATTAATGTTATTGGTGAAAATGGCTTGGAAACATACTCATCTGCTCCCATTTCTAAGCCTAAAATCTGATCACTTTCAGAATCTCTAGCAGTCAAAATTATGATTGGAACAGTACTTGAAATTTTTCTTATTTCAGCATTAACTTGCATTCCATCCATTCCAGGCAAATTCAAGTCAAGTGTGATCATATCCCACTCATCAGATTTTTCTTTAAATTTTTCTACTGCAGAAATACCATCATAAGCATATTCTACATCCCATTTTTCTTTTTCAAAAAACATGGACATCATTTCACATACTGATTTGTTATCTTCGATCATTAGTAGTTTCATGTTTATTACCTCACTTACATTATAAGTAATATGCTACACTATCATTATTAAACTTTAAATAGGTAAGCTCATATTTTCAAAATTTACAGTATCTAAGTTTGTCAAAGTCAAACCCAGTAATCTAACATCTATATCCGTATCTTGTACTTCTTCAAATAATTGTTTTCCATAAAAAACTATATTTTCTACATCATTAGGAATATAATCTTGAAGGGTAGTTCTCTTTGTCACCGTTTCAAAATCATTATTTCTAACTTTAATAACTAAAGTTTTTCCCCTAATTTGTCTACTTATCGTTATATCCACAAGTTTTGTAGCTATCAATCTTAATTGACTATCAACCTCTTCAACTGTTTTTAAAGGTTGATCAAATGTCCGCTCCTTGCCAACAGATTTTCGTTCTCGTTTCCATTCAACTGGCCTCATATCTATACCACGTACACGCTGATATAATATATGTCCAATTTTACCAAATTTATTAATTAAGTCTATTTCTTTCTTATTGTATAAATCGATACCATAGTATATCCCTTCCTCATACATTTTAGGTAATGTTTTTTTACCTACGCCTCTAAATTTCTTAATTGGCATATTAAATAAAAAATCTTGTACATCATCTGGTGTCACAACTGTTATTCCAAATGGTTTAGAGTAATCAGATGCTAATTTAGCTAGAAATTTATTATACGAAACTCCTGTAGAACAAGTTAATTTAGTTTTTAAATAAATCTCTCTTTGAATTCTACAGGCAACTTCTACTGCTGATTTTATACCTAACTTATTTTCTGTAATGTCAAGATATGCTTCATCTAATGCCACATTTTCAATTTTATCAGTATACTCATGAAATATTGTATGAATTTGACTGGATACTCGGCGATATTTAGCAAAATCAGGAGTTTTAAAAATTGCATGAGGACACTTATCTAATGCTTTTTGAGCACTCATTGCAGAATGAATTCCATACTTTCTAGCAACATAATTAGCGGTTGCTACAACTCCCTTTCCAGCAGTATGTTTAGGATTTCTAGCAATCACTAATGGCTTATTTAAGTACTCTGGATTATCTCTCATTTCAATAGAAGCATAAAATGCATCCATATCAATATGCAAAATTTTTCTCTCCATGTTAATATCACCGCCTTTAAAACGTACGTTCTATAAAATATAAAACAAAAAGAGATAATTACTTATCTCTTTAAATCATTTATATTATATAAGTTAATATTCAATTTAGCAAACAAAAAAGAATGTGATTAATAATCACATTCTTTCTTAAGTCATAACAATTACTTGTTAATGATGTCTTGACGAGCTTGTTCACTCAAGTTGTAGAATGAGTTGATACCCTTGTACTTAGCAACCAAGTCTGTTAATTGATCTTCAATACGCATTAATTGGTTGTACTTAGCAAGACGGTCTGTACGGCTCATAGAACCAGTCTTAATTTGACCTGCATTTGTAGCAACAACTAAGTCAGCAATTGTTGTATCTTCAGTTTCACCAGAACGGTGTGAAACAATAGCTGTGTAGCCAGCTTCTTTAGCCATTTCGATAGCTTCCATTGTTTCTGTTAATGTACCGATTTGGTTAACCTTGATTAAGATAGAGTTTGCAGCACCCATCTTGATACCTTTACGTAGGTATTCTGTGTTTGTAACGAAGAAGTCGTCACCAACTAATTGAACTTTCTTACCAAGTTCAGAAGTAATTGTTACCCAGTCATCCCAGTTGTTTTCATCGATAGGATCTTCGATAGAAATAATTGGGTACTTAGCAACTAAGCCTTCAAGATATTTGATGAATTCTTCAGTTGTGAATTCTTCACCTGTTGACCAGCGTAACTTGTACTTCTTGGAATCATTGTCCCAAAGTTCAGAAGAAGCAACGTCAACAGCAATAGTAATATCCTTACCTGGCTTGTAACCTGCAGCTTCAATAGCTTTGATAAGGTATTCTAATGGTTCTTCGTTGTTTGCAAAGTCAGGAGCAAAACCACCTTCGTCACCAACGGATGTTACTTTACCATCAGCAGCTAATAATTTTTGTAAGTGATGGAATGTTTCTGAACCCATACGGATTGCTTCCTTAACTGTTGGAGCACCAACAGGCATAATCATAAATTCTTGGAAGTCAACCTTGTTATCAGAGTGAGCACCACCATTGATAACGTTCATCATAGGTGTTGGCAATACGTGAGCATTGAAACCACCAATGTAGTTGTACAATGGAACTTGTAATTCGTCAGCAGCTGCACGAGCAACAGCAATAGAAACTGCTAAGATTGCGTTAGCACCTAACTTACCTTTATTTGGTGTACCATCTAAAGCAATCATTGCTTTATCGATAGCAACTTGATCAGTAACTTCGTAACCAACGATTTCCTTAGCAATGATATCATTAACGTTAGCAACAGCTTTTGTTACACCTTTACCCATGTAACGATCTTTGTCACCATCGCGTAATTCAACAGCTTCATGTTCACCTGTAGATGCACCAGAAGGAACGATTCCACGACCGAAACCACCATCTTGTGTATATACTTCAGCTTCAACTGTTGGGTTACCACGTGAATCTAAAACTTCGCGTGCATAAATTTCTGTAATTGCAGACATTAAATTACACTCCTTTGAGTTTATAAAAATTAACTGAGAATTCCTTCTCTAATAGATATTTTAAGGGTTTTTACTAAATTATTCAATTACTTATGAATAATTTATCCTAAAAACTAGTTTTTGTAGTTTACTAATTGTAAGTATGAATCAGGAACTAATGAAGCTCCACCAACTAATCCACCATCAATGTTTTCTTTTGCCATTAATTCTTTAACGTTAGCTGGTTTTACAGAACCACCGTATTGTACACGTACTTTGTCAGCTACTGTTTCATCATATAAATCAGCAACTGTCTTACGAACTACTGCACAAATTTCTTCTGCTTGATCTGCAGTAGCTGTCTTACCTGTACCGATAGCCCAGATTGGTTCATAAGCGATAACTAAGCTTGCAACTTGTTCTGCGGAAAGATCCTTCAAAGCTGCTGTAACTTGGTTTGCTACCCATTCTTCAGCTTTTCCAGCTTCACGAGTTTCCAAAGATTCACCACAGCAAATGATTGGTGTTAAACCATTACGGAAGATAGCGTGAGCTTTCTTGTTAATATCTTCATCAGTTTCGTGGAAGTAATCACGACGTTCGGAATGACCGATAACAACGTAATCTACGCCCATTTCCTTTAGTACTTTTGGTGATGTTTCACCTGTAAAAGCACCTTCATCTTCAAAGTAGCAGTTTTCAGCTGCAACTTTTAAATCAGAACCTTTTGCATTTTCAAGTAATGCTGGTAAGTCAACAGCAGGAGCTGCAATAACAGCTTCAACTTCAGATGCTGCTGGCAAATTATCCTTAACAGCTTTTACAAATTCTGCAGTTTGTTCTGGATTCATATTCATTTTCCAGTTACCTGCGATAATTGGTGTACGCACAATAAATCATCCTTTCAGAAATTAAACCTCAACCTAGTTTCTATAACTTAAATTAAATTATTTATCAGAAACTGCAGCGATACCAGGTAATGTCTTACCTTCTAGATATTCAAGGGAAGCACCACCACCAGTAGAAATGTGTGTTAACTTGTCAGCAACACCTAATTGTTGTACAGCAGCTGTAGAATCGCCACCACCAACAATTGTTGTAGCATCGCTTAAAGTACCTAAGAATTTACCTACTTCAAGTGTACCTTTTGCAAAGTTGCTCATTTCAAATACACCCATAGGTCCGTTCCATACAACTGTCTTAGCATCTTTCAAAGTATCTTCAAATAATTCAACAGATTTTGGTCCAATATCTAGAGCCATGTAGCCATCTGGAATATCACCTTCAACAACTTCACTAGGTGCATCGTTGTTAAATTCTTTTGCACATACGTTGTCTACAGGTAATACTAGCTTATCGCCAGCTTTTTCCATAATTTCCTTAGCTAATTCGATCTTATCTTTTTCAACTAAAGAGTTACCGATTTTGATACCCTTAGCAGCGTAGAATGTATATGTCATCCCACCACCAACGATAACTTTATCAGCTTTTCCTAATAAGTGGTTAATAACACCAATCTTATCAGAAACTTTAGCACCACCTAAGATAGCAACAAATGGGTGCTTTGGACTGTCAACAGCGTTACCTAAGAACTTGATTTCTTTTTCAAGTAAGTAACCTGCAGCAGCTTGCTTACCTTCAGCTTTCATAGCTTCAGAAATACCAACGTTAGAAGCATGTGAACGGTGAGCTGTACCAAATGCATCATTTACAAATACATCACCTAATGATGCCCAGTACTTGCCTAATTCTGGATCATTTCCAGATTCTTTCTTACCATCTAAGTCTTCAAAACGAGTATTTTCAACTAAAAGAACGTCACCATCATTCATATTGTTGATAGCATCTTCAAGTTGTGCTCCACGTGTAGCAGGAACAAATGTAACAGGCTTGTTTAATAATTCTGCAAGACGTTCTGCAACTGGACGTAAAGATAATTCTTTCTTATCTTCTTCTTTCTTAATACGTCCTAAGTGTGAGAATAAAATAGCCTTTCCATCGTGTTCAATAATGTAGTTAATTGTTGGTAAAGCAGCAACAATACGGTTGTCGTTACCAATTACTCCATTTTTAATAGGAACATTAAAGTCAACACGCATAAGAACTTTTTTACCTTTTACGTCTAAATCTGAAACAATAAGTTTAGCCATGATTTTAGTAAACCTCCAAAGTAGAATTAAAATAAAAGGCGGAAGGAGTAACCTCCTCCCGCCTCAGTAACTTGCATTGCAAATTAATTTTAGTAAAAACTAAAATTAGATCATGCTAGCAAATTTTTCTAATGTACGGATCATTTGAGATGTGAAACCGTATTCGTTGTCGTACCATGCAACAACTTTAACAACTTGGCCGTCACCCTTACCAACAACTTGTGTTTGAGTTGGGTCAAATACAGAACCAAATGTTGTACCGATAATGTCAGAAGAAACAATGCCATCTGCGTTGTAACCGAATGATGGGTTGTTTTCTGTAACTTTCTTAACTGCTTCGTTAACTTCTTCAGCTGTAACTTCTTTGTCAAGAGTTGCAACTAATTCTGTTAAGGAACCTGTAATTACAGGAACACGTTGTGCATGTCCATCTAACTTACCGTTCAATTCTGGAACAACTAAACCGATAGCTTTTGCAGCACCAGTTGAGTGAGGAATTGTGTTTTGAGCAGCAGCACGAGCGTTACGAACGTTACCCTTGCGATCTGGACCATCTTGTAATTTTTGTGTAGCTGTGTAAGCATGGATTGTTGTCATTGTACCAGCTTTGATACCAAATGCATCGTTAACAGCCTTTGCAAGTGGTGCCAAGCAGTTTGTTGTACATGAAGCAGCAGAAACAATCTTGTCATCAGCTGTGATTGCATCGTCGTTTACACCGTAAACGATTGTTGTCATGTCACCTGCAGGAGCAGAAACTAATACACGTTTTGCACCAGCTTCAAGGTGAGCAGATGCCTTTTCTTTAGATGTGTAGAAACCTGTTGATTCAAGAACTAAGTCTACGCCATCGTTCTTAACCCAAGGAATGTTCTTAGCATCAGCTTCAGCATAAACAGGAATTTCCTTACCATTTACGATAAGTGCGTTGTCTGTAGCAGAAACTTCACCGTCAAATTGACCATGAGCTGTATCATATTTCAATAAGTGTGCTAACATTGCTGGAGATGTTAAGTCGTTGATAGCAACAACTTCCAAGTCCTTAGATGTTTCAGCAATACGACGGAATGCTAAACGACCGATACGGCCAAAACCATTAATACCTACTTTAGTTGTCATAACTAAAATTTCCTCCTTTAGGAAATGAAAATTTTATTTTATTTTAAAAGGTAATAGAATTACTACCCTTTTAAAATCATCTTAGCAGCTCCTTCGTCAGTAATCAAGTATGTTTTCTCAGGAGCGTTCTTCATGTATGCTGCTATTGCTCGTGCCTTAGAACTACCACCAGCAACAGCGATTATACAATCCATATTCGCGAGATCTTCAAGTTGCAATCCAATTCTAGGAATCTTGTAAACAACTTTCCCCTTATCGTCAAAGAAATAACCAAAAGTCTCAGACACAGCCTTACGCTCTTTTAGCATTGCTACCACATTTTTAGGCATCGAACGTCTCTCTGCCATACTAATTGCTTCACCTATACTATGAACAGCAGCATTACTCTGTCTAATTAAATTCACAACTTCTTGTACTACGGGTTCATTAAGAAGCGGACGATAAGTATCTTCGCTAACCTGTTCAGGCACATATAATGTCCTGTGATTACCACCAGTTTTTTCAGCCATTAAGCCACATACATTATTCGCCTGAATATCTAACCTTTCGCCTATACCACCACGGGCAGGCACGAAAGTCAAATCTCTATCTACTGCAATTTCGAAAGTCAAACAGGTAGCAACTTTGGCCATCGTAGTACCACCCATTGCAGCAATGACATTTTTACCCTTAGGCAATTCCTTACCTAGGATATCATTTACTAACTTGCCCATGTCCTCAATAATCAAAGGCTGTCTATCACTATCTCCCGAAACAATTAAACAGTTTCTTATACCTAGGTATCGAGATAATTCTTTCTCCATTTGTTGTAACCCTAATAAAGAGTCCATCAACTTGGAAAGGCCTTGTATTGTTCTTTTACCTTTAGCAGTCAAAATCATACCAGACTTTGTTGAAACAATTAATTCTTGCTTCCTCAAATAATCTGTTTCAGTCCGCAAAACTCGTTCACTCATGCCCAAGGTTTGTGCTAATACTCTTCTGCCAACTGGTTCAGACCAATCAATATTTCTTAAGATAATGAATCTTTTCCTTAGAACATCAATTAAATCTGGAACGATTGACTCAATCAACTCTACTTCCTCGCGCATTTTATGTCCTCTTTCTTGCGGGACTCTTGACGTCCAACAGTGTCATCGAGCGACCCAGTTAAGTTAAAAAGAAAAAGTACAACAACAATTAATTAACCATTAAACTGTTCTTATACCTCAACTACATTTGTAGTATATCAATATTCTTTAAATTTTGCAAGCCTTTAAACTCTCTAATTTGAGCGTTTCTTTATAAATTCTTTAAATCTTAATTAAATTAACTTTTCTATAAATAATATCAAAATATTCAGAATTTTTATTTCTAAATTTCATTTTGTAATGATAAAATCCGAACATTATTTATAATAAAATAAAAAGCCAGCTCAACCCTGAACCAGCTTAAAAATTAATTATATGCCGTCTCGGAGTCGAACCGAGATTACAAGAACCGGAATCTTGTGTGATATCCATTACACTAACAGCACAAATTAAATAACGTTATTGATTTTACTTCATATAAACTTTAAAAGCAATAAAATTATTTTCATTTAATTAAGGCTTTAAATTTGACCATTATTGACCTTTGTACTAAACTAGCAATATAAGAGCTTGAATGCTAAAATTATTCAAGAATATAAATTTTATTTAGGAGGTTTCTCTTATGAATTTAGTGCCTACAGTTATTGAACAATCTTCACAAGGTGAACGCGCTTATGATATTTATTCACGTTTATTAAAAGATAGAATTATTATGGTATCTGGTGAAGTCAATGATGACATGGCTAATGCTATCATCGCCCAACTTCTATTTTTAGATGCTCAAGATTCTGAAAAAGATATTTATATGTACATTAATTCTCCTGGTGGTTCTGTTTCTGCTGGTTTAGCAATCTACGATACAATGAATTTCGTTAATGCTGATGTTCAAACTATCGTTATGGGTATGGCCGCATCTATGGCTTCTGTCCTTGCAACAGCTGGTACCAAAGGTAAACGTTTTGCTCTACCTAATTCTGAAATTATGATTCATCAACCATTAGGTGGTGCTCAAGGACAATCAACTGAAATTCAAATTGCTGCTGAACACATTCTTAAGACTCGCAAGTTAATTAATCAAATCTTAGCTGACGGTTCTGGTCAAGATATTGAAACTATCAATAAAGATACTGAACGTGACAATTTCATGACTGCTCAACAAGCTGTAGATTATGGTTTGATTGATGGTATTATGAAGAATAAGAAGAAAATTAAATAATTAATACATTATAAAAAAGTTCCTAGACCATACAATCTAGGAACTTTTTTTATAGTACCGCAATACTTTCACCAGCGCGTATTTTTTCGGCAATTTCATTTAATTTTCTCAACCTATGATTTATACCAGATTTAGAAATTGGTCCTCCAGGTATAAGTTCACCCAAATTCTTTAAGCTTTCTTCTGGATGCCCCAATCTCGCTATTGCTACTTCTTGTAATTTCTGTGGTAATTTATCAATTCCCACCTTAGCATCAATCAACTTAATATTATCAATTTGCTTTTTAGAAGCATCTGCGATTTTATTAAGATTAGCAGTTTCACAATTCACAATACGATTAACTGAATTTCTCATATCCCTAACAATTCTAATATCTTCAAATTTCAACATGGCATTCGTTGCACCTATCAAAGATAAAAAGTCTGCTATTTTCTCAGCTTCTTTTAGATAAGTAATATAACCACTTCTTCTCTCTGTTTTCCTTGCATTTAATCCATATCTATTCATCATTTCACATATTGTATCATTATGATCTTCATATAGTGAGTAAATTTCTAAATGATATCTACTTGTTTCAGGATTATTAACAGAACCAGTTGCTAAAAATGCCCCACGTAAATATGATCTTACCTTGGCATCGTCATCCAAAAATTCTAAAGGAACAGTTTCTTTAATCTGAAAATTATCTAATATATCTAAATCCTTTAAAATTTCATTTGTTCCAGTTTTTAAACGTACAATATAAAAATTATTCTTCTTCAATTTCATCTTTCGACGAACGATCAATTCACTCTCTATATCGTAAAACTGCTTTAATAATCGGTAGATACGCCTAGCAATAGCTGGATTTTCTGTTTGAACACTTAAAACAAATTGCTTATTAACAATACTCAATGAGCCATTCATCCTTATTAGTGCCATCAATTCAGCCTTAGCATTACCAAAATGAACCTCAAGCATTGTAAGTTCTTTTTTTACATCACTAGCGTATGACATTCCTCCACCTCTATTCTATACTCTAATTAAATTCATCGTCGTTCCATGACTTGGGTCTTCCAGTAAGTCTCATCAGTTCATCTACAACCTGATCTCCATTATGGAAAATTCCTCTATCACGCATTAATAAGAAGTTATCTGAAATAACTCTTGTTCCTTGTTCACGTAAACCTGAAAAATCATGTTTTACTTGATATAAGTATTCGTCGTATTTTTGTCTGTCTAAATAATCGCTAGGCACATTTTCAGTATTTACCAACACTGTGTCAATAAAGTTTTTACCCAAATGACTATTCAAAACTTTAACATGATCTGCATCTGAAAAATGTTCAGTTTCACCCTTTTGAGTCATGATGTTACAAATATATATAACTTCAGCCTTAGTTTCACAAACTGCACGACCCACATTTTCAATCATTAAATTAGGCAAGATACTAGTAAATAGACTTCCTGGCCCTAATACAATCTGATCAGCATTCATAATGGCATCAATTACTTCTGGCATCGCCTCTGGTTTACCTTCACCATTTGTTGTAACCCATACTTTTTTTATAGTTTTTCCAGCTGCTGAAATTTCTGCTTCACCAGAGATTTTACTACCATCAGTAAATTCTGCATTCAACACTAACGGAGTATTAGCAGCCGGATAGACATGCCCATCTACCTTCATTAATTCAGATAACTCTTGCACTGCATTAAAAATTCCTCTATTTTCCATTTCAGATAGTGCAGCTATTATAAGATTTCCAATTGCATGCCCTGAAAAGAACTGGTCTTTAGAATTAAATCTGTACTGAAATATATCTTTATATACATCTGGTAGATCAGATAAAGCAACTAATACATTTCTAATATCTCCAGGCGGAACTACGTTAATATAATCTCTGATAATTCCGGAAGATCCTCCATCATCAGCAACTGTAACAACAGCAGTAATATCAGCATCTCTCTTACGTAAACCATTTAAAATAACAGGAAGGCCAGTACCTCCACCTATGACAACAATTTTAGGTGTATTTCTTGTTTGTTGTTTCATGAGCGATTCACCGTCTCCTTTCGTTTATTCATATCACGATGTGACATATGAACAGGATACTCTTTAGATAATTCATTACCTATTCTTTCAGCTAATGCCACTGAGCGATGTTGCCCCCCTGTACATCCAATTGCAATTGTTACATTAGATTTCCCTTCTGCAATATAACCTGGAATTACGTATTTTAGAAGAGATACAAATTTTTGATAAAATTCTTCTGTTTTCTCAGATTTCATCACATATTCGTATACAGCGTCATCCTTACCAGTTTTATTTCGCAATTCCGGCACATAATAAGGATTAGGTAAGAAACGTACATCCATGACAATATCTGCATCTATAGGTAATCCATATTTGAAACCAAATGACATAACTTCAATATGGAAAGTTTTGGTATCTCTGGCTTCGAAATTCTTAAATATCTCTTCTCTTAGTTGACGTGGAGATAATTTAGAGGTATCAATGATGATTTGAGCATTTGACTTAATTGGTGCCAATAGTTCTCTTTCTAAATGAATTCCGTCTAAAATTCTTCCCTCCATAGCCAGCGGATGAGATCTTCTAGTTTCTTTATATCTAGCAACTAGTTCTTCATCTGAAGCATCTAAAAACAATATTCTAGAAGAATTGAATTCATTTTCATCTAATTCTCTCACCATTTCTACAATTTCATCATAGAAAGCACGAGATCTTAAATCTACTACTAATGCTATTTTCGTTATTTTCCCAGATTCCTTAACCAATTCATAAAATTTAGGCAATAATTTAGGCGGCATATTATCCACACAAAAATAACCTAAATCTTCAAAACTCTGTACAGCTACTGTTTTCCCAGCACCACTCATTCCGGTAACTATTACTAATTGCAATGCACTCATGAACATCGCCTCAACTTTCTTATCCTTTTTAATCATTTTACCATTATATCATATCCGGGCGTGTCTTTAAAAAAATAAAAATATTCCTACATGTATTTTAATTATAATTCTTTCCTTTTCACAAGAAATGACCCGCAATCCAAAGTCATCTTGCCTTTAGATATACGGGTCAAATCCGACACTCTAAATGTCTTTTAATGCTGTTTCAATTGGGTTATCCCCACTACACATCATAATAACTTTGCCAATCGTATTGTTATGTTTGATTACCTCTGCCAATACTTTAGCAACATCTGGAATTGGATTAGTATTACTTATTATTTCATTAAAAGATACTCTTCCAGTACCTGTTTCTTCAGTTAGTGATGCTGGCTGAACAACTGTATAGTCCAATTTGGTATCATTGACTAAATAATTACCTGCAAAGAATTTTGCGATATTATAATCAGTCAACGCTGCCAATGATTCATATTGTGACCATTTTTCAGGCTGTAAAGCATACAAAGAACTCAACATTATATATCTTTTAACACCAACGTTCTCAGCTGCTTGCATCGTTTTGACAGCTCCCATTGCATCCGTTTGTAGCAAATCTTTACCTCTAGATCCAGCTACAAAGTAAATAACATCCATGCCTTTAAAAACTTCAGACCAAGCACTAACATCACTATGCAAATCCAACTTAACTGGAACAACATTATCTAACTTAATAATTTTCTCAGGATGACGTGAACTTGCAAATACTTGATTACCATCATTAATTAAATTCTTAATTAGTTCTGATGCTACTCTACCGGAGCCACCAACTACAAATATCTTAGCCATGAAACATCCCCCTAACAAAAAAATTAAATAACTTTTCTTTCAAATGGATCAGTTGAAATGCCATCAGCCAAAATCTTCTTACACCATTCTTGAGCAGAAAATAGAGAATGGTCTCTATAATTACCACAACTCTTAATATCTGTTCCTTGAACATCTTCCCAACTAGCATTAATAATATCGTTTAAAGATGCCTTTAAAGCTGTTACAACTTCAGTAGTATCATGTTCACCCCACATAATTAAATGGAAACCTGTACGACATCCAAAAGGTGAGCAATCAATAACTCCATCCATATGATCACGCAAATATCCTGCCAACATATGTTCAATTGTATGCAATCCAGCTGTTGGAATTGCATTTTCATTTGGTTGAACAAATCTTAAGTCAAAATTTGAAATCTTATCTCCTTTTGCACCTGTTTCAACAGTAATTAAACGTACATATGGAGCCTTAACAGCTGTATGATCTAATGTAAAACTTTCTACCTTAGCCATCTTAACACTTCCTATATAAAAAATATTGATTTCAGTTTCTACTCTATCATTTTTATTTAAAATTGCAAATTATAACTATGCATAATGATCAGGTACTAGCACTTCTTTTAAATACTTACCAGTATAGCTATCATTAACTTTTATGACTTCTTCTGGTGTTCCGGTAGCTACTATTTGACCGCCACCATCTCCACCTTCAGGACCTAGATCAATTAAATAATCTGCAGTCTTTATAACATCTAAATTATGCTCAATTACAAGAACAGTATTTCCCTTATCAACTAATCTTTGCAGAACTTCTAATAGTCTCTTAATATCTTCTGAATGTAACCCCGTTGTAGGTTCATCTAAAATATAAAAAGTTTTTCCATTAGACTTTTTATGAAGTTCTGAAGCTAATTTCATTCTTTGTGCTTCACCACCAGATAAAGTTGTTGCTGGTTGTCCTAATTTTACATAACCTAAACCAACATCTACAATCGTTTGTAGTTTCCGTTTAATTTTAGGAATTGGTTCAAAAAATGTTAAAGCTTCAGATACAGTCATATTTAAAATATCAGCAATATTTTTATCTTTATACTCTACTTCTAAGGTTTCAGAATTATAGCGTGTACCATGACACACTTCACAAGGAACATAAACATCTGGTAAAAAGTTCATTTCAATCTTTATAATCCCATCGCCTTTACATGCCTCACATCTTCCACCCTTAATATTAAAGCTAAATCTTCCTTTGCCATACCCTCTCAGTTTAGCCTGATTGGTTTGAGCAAATAGTCCTCTAATATCATCGAATACACCGGTATATGTAGCCGGATTACTTCTAGGAGTACGTCCAATTGGCGTTTGATCTATATCAATAATTTTTTCGATGTTTTCAACACCTTCAATTTTTTGATATTTCCCTGTTTTTTCAGAATTATGATTAAGTTTTTGAGCCAAGGCACGCTTTAAAATCATATTTACCAATGTTGATTTTCCTGAACCAGATACACCGGTAACGGCTATAAATTCACCTAGTGGGAAACCAACATCTATATTTTTCAAATTATTCTCCGAAGCACCCTTAACTACTATCTTCTTTCCATTCCCTTTTCGTCGTTCACTTGGAATTGCAATATACTTCTTACCTGACAAATATTGTCCAGTTAAAGAATTACGCTTTTTTTCGACCTGCTTTGAAGTTCCAGCAGCTATAACTTGTCCACCATTCTCGCCAGCGCCTGGACCAATATCAATTAAATAATCTGCTGCTCTCATAGTATCTTCATCGTGTTCTACAACAATTAGTGTATTACCTAAATCACGCATTTTTTTCAATGAAGCAATCAATCTATCATTATCTCTTTGATGGAGACCAATTGATGGTTCATCTAAAACATACATTACACCCGATAAATTTGATCCAATTTGTGTAGCTAAACGAATTCTTTGAGCTTCTCCACCTGATAGTGTACGTGCCGAACGACTAAGTGTTAAGTAATCTAAACCTACATTCTTTAAAAATGTTAACCTATCATCAATTTCTTTTAGAATCGGTCTGGCAATCTCTTGATTTTGTTCACTAAATGTTAGATTTTCAAAGAAATTCAAGCTTTCATTAATAGGAAAATCTGACACTTCACCAATATGTTTACCTGCTATTTTTACAGATAATGCTTGTTCATTTAAACGATATCCATGACATGTTTGACAAGTTAAACTAGTCATATATTGACGCATAACATCTCTTGTAAAATCACTATTTGTTTCTCTATAACGTCTTTCAACATTTGGAATAACACCTTCAAATGTTGTATCAATATCCTTCAAACCACCGAAGTCACTTTCAAATTTAAAATGAAATTCTCTATCTCCAGCTCCATACAATATAATTTTTTTATCTTTGTCTGGTAAATCTTTAAATGGAGTATCCATATCAATACCAAATGCCTCACATGCTTGTTGCAACATCGTTGGGTAGTACTTAGAACTGATAGGATTCCATGGTGCAAGTGCACCTTCATTTAAAGTTTTTGTATCGTCTGGTATTACCAAATCTTTATCTACTTCTAATTTCACACCTATACCATCACAATCAGGACATGCTCCAAATGGTGCGTTAAAAGAAAATATACGTGGTTCTAATTCTCCAATGGTAAAACCACAATACGGACATGAGAAATTCTCAGAAAATTGCAGCATCTTATCACCAATTACATCAACTGCAACATTGCCGTTAGTTAATCTTAAAGCGGCTTCTAGTGAATCAAACAATCTTGATCGAATACCATCTTTCAATACAATTCGATCTACTACAACACTTATATCATGCTTTTTATTTTTATCTAACTCTATTTCTTCTTCAACATCATGGATTTCACCATCAACAATAATGCGTACAAATCCATCTTTTTTTACTTTTTCAATAATTTTCTTATGTTGCCCTTTTTTCCCTCGTACAATTGGAGCTAGAATTTGTAATTTAGTTCTTTCTGGCAATTCTAATATCTTATCTACCATTTGTTCTGGAGATTGACTTGTTATTTCATGACCATCATTAGGACAAATAGGTGTTCCGACTCTTGCCCATAATAATCGTAAAAAATCATTGATTTCAGTAACTGTTCCTACTGTCGATCTTGGGTTTTTGGAAGTTGTCTTTTGATCAATTGAAATTGCTGGAGATAATCCATCAATCGAATCAACATCCGGTTTATCCATTTGTCCCAAGAATTGACGTGCATATGCTGAGAGACTCTCTACATATCTTCGTTGTCCTTCAGCATATAAAGTATCAAACGCTAATGAACTTTTACCTGAGCCAGATAAACCAGTAACTACTACCAACTTATCTTTAGGTATATCGACATCTATATTTTTTAAATTATGTGCCCTTGCTCCGCGAATTTTTATTTTATTTTGAGCCAAATTATACACCCTTCTTCCTTAACTAATCTGTGCTTTCAATTCCATTACAGTATCTCTTAATGTTGCAGCTTCTTCAAAATCTAACTTCTTAGCAGCCTCACGCATTTGTTCTTCTAGATTAGAAATCATTTCTAATTGTTCCTTCTTACTCATATCAGCAAAATCTACTGTATCACTAATATTTGTATCTGATTTATTAACTTTTGAACTTATAGAAATAGCCGCTCTAATTGGTTTAATAATTGTTTTAGGAATAATATTATGATCTTTATTATACTGTTCTTGGATACTACGACGTCTCTTAGTTTCCTTAATGGCTGCTTCCATAGAAGGTGTTACATCGTCAGCATACATAATTACATGACCACTTGCATTACGAGCAGCACGTCCAATCGTCTGAATTAAAGAGCGTTCATTTCGTAAAAATCCTTCTTTATCAGCATCTAAAATTGCTACCAATGAAACTTCAGGCACATCTATTCCTTCTCTCAAAAGATTAATACCTACTAATACATCGAATTTTCCCATTCTTAAGTCTCGAACAATTTCGGTTCTTTCTAATGTCTTTATATCAGAGTGTAAGTATTTAACTTTTATTCCCATTTCTTTGAAATAATCAGTTAAATCTTCAGCCATTTTCTTAGTTAACGTTGTTACAAATATTCTTTCATTAAGTTCAACCCGTTTATTGATTTCTCCAACTAAGTCATCCATTTGTCCCATAATAGGACGAACTTCAATTTCTGGATCTAATAATCCAGTTGGTCGAATGATCTGTTGTACAACATGTGACGTTTTTTCTTGTTCATAAGGTCCTGGTGTCGCTGACATATAAATTATTTGATTTATATGTTTTTCGAATTCTTCTCTAGTTAATGGACGATTATCTAAAGCACTAGGTAACCTAAATCCATAATCTACCAGCATTTGCTTTCTAGCTCTATCCCCATTATACATACCTCTAACTTGGGGCATCGTTACATGTGATTCATCTACTACAATCAAGAAATCATCTGGGAAGAAATCTAATAAAGTATAAGGTGCTTCTCCTGGTTTTCTACCATCCATATGTCTTGAATAGTTTTCAATTCCAGAACAATATCCCATTTCCTTTAGCATTTCAATATCATACGTGGTTCTTTGCTGTAGTCTTTGAGCCTCTAAAAGTTTTCCTTCATTCTTTAATTCAGTCGTTCTTTCTTCTAATTCTTGTTGAATTCCCTCAATCGCTGTTCCTAATCTTTCTTCATTTGTCATAAAGTGAGTAGCAGGGAAAATAGCGATGTGTTCTCTATCAGCGATAGTTTCTCCAGTCAATGGGTCAATTTCTCTAATTCTATCAATTTCATCGCCAAAAAATTCTACTCGTAATGCTGACTCATCTCTTGAAGCTGGAAAGATTTCAACAACATCTCCACGAACTCTGAAACGTCCACGTTGAAAGTCGATGTCATTTCGTTCAAATTGAATATCAATTAAATCATTTAATAATTTATTACGCTCAATTTCTTGTCCGACTCTTAATGAAATTGTGTGTTCTCTATATTCATGAGGATCACCTAACCCAAAGATTGATGAAACAGAAGCCACAACAATTACATCATTTCTTTCTAATAACGAACTTGTAGCAGAGTGACGAAGTTTATCTATTTCATCATTGATACTTGAATCTTTTTCAATATAAGTATCGCTAGAAGGAACATAAGCTTCTGGTTGATAATAGTCATAATAACTAACAAAATATTCCACTGCATTATTAGGAAAGAATTCTTTAAATTCTCCATATAACTGCCCTGCCAACGTCTTATTATGTGCTAAAACTAAAGTTGGTTTATTAACATTCTTTATTACATTAGAAATTGTAAAAGTTTTACCAGTACCTGTCGCTCCCATTAAAATTTGAGCTTTTTCACCTTTTTTAATTCCTTCTGTTAATTCTTGTATTGCTTCCGGCTGGTCTCCAGTTGGGCTATACTTAGAAACTAATTCAAAATTTCTATCTGCTTGACGCTCAATCACATCGAACCCTCCCAATCATAAAAATTGCATATATATTGTACCACACCGAACAAGAATTCTACTACTACTTAGTTTAGAATTAATAAAAACGTCTTACTACTAATTTTTATCAGTAATAAGACGTTTCTCTAAACTAATTTCTATTTATTATTCATTTACAAAATTGTTAATTTCTTCTTCAAAGACTGCACGTTTCTTTGTTGCTGCTTCTAAGGTATCGCCTAAAGTACCAATGTAGAATTTGATCTTTGGTTCTGTACCAGAAGGACGAATAGCAATCCATGTACCGTCTTCCAATAAGAATTTCAATACATTAGACTTAGGTAGAGTCATTGCTTCGACTTTTCCGTCAGCATAACTCTTTTCAGATTTATCAAAATCTTCCATTGCAACAACTTTATAATCACCAAATTGTTTTGGTGCTTCAGCTCTAAATTTAGCCATTAAGTCTTTAATCTTATTAGCACCTTCAACCCCATCAAAAGTTAATGATGTTGTCTTTTCAACAAAGTAACCATGCTTTTCAAATAATTCTTGAAGACCATCGTATAGATTCTTACCTTGTTTCTTATAGAAAGCAGCCACTTCTGCTAACATTACAAGTGATTGTACAGCATCTTTATCACGAACAAATGGACGAACCAAGTATCCATAACTCTCTTCAAATCCAAACATAAATGTATGTTCATTCGTATCTTCAAAATGCTTAATTTGTTCAGCAATAAATTTGAATCCAGTTAAAACATTGATCATGTCTACGTTAAAACTTTCAGCAATCTTTGTAGCAAATTCACTTGATACAATTGATTTAACTGCTGCTGCATTAGCTGGTAAAGTACCTGCATTCTTTCTAGCAGTTAAAATGTAGTTTAACATAATTGCTGCAATTTGGTTACCTGTTAATAATTGATATTCACCATCTGGTTGACGCACAGCTGCTCCCAAACGGTCAGCATCAGGGTCAACAGCAACTAATAAATCTGCACCTTCTTCTTTACCTAATTTAATAGCTAAATCAAAGGCTGCTGTATCTTCTGGATTTGGCTTCTTAACTGTTGAGAAATCAGGATCTGGCTTAGCTTGTTCTGGAACCATTGTAAAGTTTTCAAAACCTGCTTGACGCAAAGCTTTTTCACCTAACATAGCTCCTGTACCATGAAGTGGTGTAAAGATAAGTTTCATTGTCTTACCTTCTTCAGCAACTAGTTCTTGGTTAATAGTAACTTGTTTTACTTCATCTAAGTATGCTTTATCAACTTCGTCACCAATTACCTTAAGAACACCATCTTCTATTAGTTCTTCTTGATCTGCAACTTTAATTGCAAATAGATCATCTACTTTACGAATATATTTAGTAATCAAATCTGATTCTTTAGGAGGCATTTGTGCCCCATCTTCACCATAAATCTTATATCCGTTGTATTGCTTTGGATTGTGACTTGCAGTAATCATAATCCCTGCATAAGTATGTAAGTGACGTACTGTGAATGATAATTCAGGTGTTGGACGTAAACTTTCAAAAACAAATGTTGGAATACCATGTTGTCCTAATACTCTAGCAGATTCAAAAGCAAAATCTTGTGAATGGTGACGTGAATCGTAACTAATAGCTACACCACGTTTTCTTGTTTCTTCATCAAGAGTTTCCATGAAAAGAGCTAAACCTTCAGTAGCTTGACGAACAGTATAAATGTTCATACGATTAATTCCTGCACCTAAAACCCCACGCATACCAGCTGTACCAAATTCTAATGGTGCATAGAATGCATCTTCAAGTTCATCTTGATTTCCTTCCATACGTACTAAATCTGCACGTAAATCTTCAACTAATTCTTTATTTTCTTTCCAGTCTTGGTAAGTATCTTGCCAACTCATGAAAATCACCCTTCCATTAACATATATCTATATTATACTATAGAATAGCAAATTTTTTTAAATTAATTATTATTCTGTATACCATTTCAACAACGGATCATTATATCTTCTGTAAAAGATTGCTGCGATGGCACTAATAAATAGAATTAAAGATAACCATTGTGATACTCTTAAACTCCCCAACATTAAGCTATCAGTTCTCATTCCTTCAATAAAGAAACGACCAAATGAATACCAAATTATGTAAGACAGAACAACTTCTCCGCTTTTTAATAATTTCTTCTGTCTTCTTAAAATAATTAAAACAACGAATCCACTAATATCCCATAGAGACTCATAAAGAAACGTAGGTTGATAATATGTTCCATCTATATACATCTGGTTAATTATAAACTTAGGTAGATGTAACGATTTTAAAAAACCTAATGTCGTTGCAACACCATGAGCTTCTTGATTCATGAAATTTCCCCAACGTCCTATGCCTTGTGCCAATATAACTGTTGGGGAAATCACATCAAGTAAAGTCCAAGTTGGAATATTGCGACGACGACAAAAGATCAAGATAACTATAACTGCACCTATTAGTGCACCATAAATAGCAATTCCACCGTCCCAAATACGATAAGTCTCACTTAAATGATGAGAATAATATGACCATTCAAAAACTACATAGTAAATTCGGGCACAGATAATTGCTACTGGCAGAGAATACAACAATAAATCATAGATATCATCATCTAAGATATTTTGTTTCCTTCCCTCTAAAACAGATAAATATACTGCCAGAATAACTGCACTAGCAATAATTATTCCATACCATCTAATTTGAAATGGACCTAATTGTAAGGCAACCGGATTAATTACTCCTAAAAAATTCATTAATCTTTACACCTCTAATTTTCTGAATTCTCTTTAATTAAATTGTTAAGATTTCTCTCAAATGCTTTAGTTGCATCATATCCCATTGTTTTTGCACGGAAATTCATCGCTGCGGCTTCAATAATAATAGCTAAATTTCGTCCAATTTTTACTGGAATAGTAATTTTAGGAACTGATACATCAAAAATTTGTTGACTTTGTTCTCCTGAACCTAAACGATCAAATTGTTTATCTTTACTCCAATTTTCAAGATGAACAATCAATGATATATCTGTGTCTTGTCTAACAGCACCAGCACCGAATAAATTCATGACATCAATGATTCCAATTCCTCTAATTTCTAATAAATGACGCAAAATTTGTGGTGCTTCACCAACAACAGTTTGTTCGTCTTGTTGCCACACTTCGACTCTATCATCAGCTATTAAACGGTGCCCACGTTTTATTAATTCAAGTGCAGTTTCTGATTTACCTACACCTGAATCTCCAGTAATTAGGACACCTAAGCCATAGATATCTACTAGTACTCCATGCATTGCTCTTCGCTCAGCTAACTTTCCTTCAAGATAATCCGTCATTTTTGATGACAATCTTGTTGTTGGTAAGCTAGATAATAAAATCGGAATATTATTGGCTTTCGCTGATTTTTCTAATTCTGCTGGTACCTTTAGATCCCTAGCAATTACTAAACAAGGTGTCTTTGAAGCACATAATTTTTCCGCAACATCTTGCAAATCCTTTTCAGTCAATTGATGAGCGTATGAGACTTCTGTCATTCCAAATAACTGAATACGTTCCTCTGGATAATATTCAAAATATCCTGTAAGTTCTAAACCAGGACGATAGATATCACTTGTAGTAATCTTTTTTTCTTCTAAATATTCTTTTCCAGAATAAACGGTTAAGTTAATAGCTTCTACCAAGTTAGCTACTGAAACACTATTCATTATCTTCCCTCCATTCAGAAGTAAATAACTTCTATCTATATTCTATCATTTTTATAAACCGGTTTCACTACTTTATCTATTCATAAAATAATTTGTCACAATTAAGTTCACAATACTCATGATAATTGCAACAATTAGCGCTGAACCAAAACTTGTAAAATAAAATGCTCCCTTCATTACAACTGAAGTCAATTCTAGTAATAAAGCATTGATTACAAAATAAAACAGCCCCATTGTCCATAAAGTTATCGGTAAAGATAAAATTATTAAAAATGGTTTTACAAACGTATTTAACAATCCCAAAACAAAAGCAGCCATGAATGCTACCCAAACATTGGCCACATGTAGCCCTGAGCTATATAAACCAGCAATCGCTATAAAAAATATGCCATTTATCAAAACTCTCTTCCAAAAACCTAGATACATTGTTTAATCCTTTCTATCATCTTTAATGTCCTTTTCAGTAACATTTGTTAATGTTTTTCTACCTTTTTCTTCTTTAACATCATCTGTTTTCTCAAAATATGAGAATGGATCAAAAGTTGAGTCAAAATCATCTCTATTAACTTTTTTTACTGGAATTGCTAACATCATAATAATATAAATTCCAGGTACGACCATAGACAGTGGTCTAAAAATACTAGTAATAATCGTCAAAGCTACAAAAGTTATTCTGATATACTTAGCATCTATTCCTAAATATTCACCAATACCACCACAAACTCCACCAACTATACGATTTCTATTTGATCTGTATAATTTTTTCATATATTGCTATCCCTACCTTGCCTTAAATCTCGGTAAAATCACATAAAATGTTGTTCCCTTATTAATTTGACTTTTAACTTTTATCCTTCCAGATAAAGCATCAACTGATTCCTTTACAACAGCTAAACCTAATCCTGTTCCACCAACTGTTTTACTATGTGATTTATCTACACGATAAAATCTCTCAAAGATCCTTTCTTTATCTTCATCCGATATACCAATACCTGTATCACTGATAACAAAGACCCACTCATTTTTTTTATCATTTTGGACCTTAATTTTTATTTCCCCATTTTCTAAATTATATCGAATTGCATTTTGAATTAAATTAGTGATAATATGCTTTAATTTCAATTTATCACAATATAAACTTAATTCTTCATCTATTTCTATCCTAACATTCAATCTTTTTTTCTCAATTTCATGACTAAATAATTGTAATGTATCTTTAACCAACTTAAAGATATTTACCAACTCAATATTCAAATTTCCATGCTCGTTTAATCTAGAAATAGTTATCATATCATCAACTAAGTTCGAGAGTTTAGTACTTTCATCATGAATAATTTCAATAAATTGTTTACTAACTTCTTTATCATTTAGAGCACCATCTAATAATGTCTCACTAAATCCTGTTATTGCAGTAATAGGCGTTTTTATTTCATGACTAAGATTTCCCACAAAATCTAATTGCTTTTTTTCCACTTCTTTTTGAGCTGTTAAATCTCGTAACATCAGCATTATTAAGTAGTGCTTAGAATCTATTGGAATATAGATAGCACTTGTCTCAACAATTTTTTGAACTGTATCGACTTTTAATACAATCTGTTTTTTCTTATCTTCCTTGGTCAACTTAACTTGCTCAATTAATTTTCTCACATCAAGATTGTAAATATAATTTTGATAATCTTGATTTTTCCATTCATTGTCAAAATCAAAAAAATCTTTTCCTAATTCATTAGACATTGTTAATCTATCTTTATAATCAATAACTAATATTCCAATATCAATGTATTCTAATAAACTCAAATATTCTCTTTTTCTTTTATCATATTTTTTAGAAAGCTTATTTTGTTTATCTTGAACATAACCTATAGATTGAGATAACTCATAATAAGGATTCTTCTTATCTATCACATTATCAGTTAATTTGATATCTTCTATAATTTTCTTATTTAATCTCTCTATCTCTTTTCTTTGTTTTCTACTATTCCACAAATCAATTCCTGTATCTAATACTACAAGTACTACAACAGCAATTATAATTTGTATCCACGATTCTCTTTCCAAAAACTCTGATAGAACCGATTTTTTAAAATCAACCATTATCAATACTGCACCTAGCATTGATATTAGAACTAAAATAATATTTAATAAAACAAGTCTAATTTTACTCATTATTCGTCCTCAAAGCGATAGCCGAAGCCTCTAACGGTTTTTAAAAAAATAGGTTTCTTAGGATTCTCCTCTATTTTTTCCCGTAAATGACTGACATGCATATCTACCATTCTTGTTTGACCGATATAGTCAAATCCCCAAACATTGTTCAACAATTCTTCGCGTCCTAAAACCCTACCTTTTTTTCTTAAAAAATATACAAGCAATTCGAATTCTTTAGGCGTTAACTTAATTAAATTATTATTTTTATCTCTCAATTCATAACTATCAAGATTTACCATATAGTTTCCAAAGTAATACTTATTTTTGGAATCCTTCTCTGAATTATCAGAATAATGTTCCACTCTTCTTTTGACTGCTTTTAACCTAGCAACAATTTCACGTGGTGAAAAGGGTTTAGTCAAATAGTCATCAGCACCTAATTCCAATCCAATGATTTTATCATACTCATCATCCTTAGCAGTAAGAATAAGAATATATGTTGTTATCTTTTCTTGTCTTATTCTCTTAGTAACTTCAATTCCATCAATTCCTGGCAACATTAGATCTAAGATTATAAAGTCGTATTTGCCAGTTAATCCTTCATCTAATGCATCATTTCCATTATTAACGGTTTTAACTTCATAGCCTGCCTTTTCTAAATTATATTTCAACAATGTTGTTATTGCTTGTTCATCATCTACAACCAATACTTTTGCCATATTTTCACCTTCTGACTAGTGGAATAAAATTAAGCCTATTTCATGAGGAGAATCCATAAAAATGGCACTTTCAGCAATTCGTAAATCTCCCTCATAAGTTCTCACTTTAACATGGCAATACGCAGAGTTTAGTTGTAATGCTTGATAAAATTCTTCCTCAGAATTTACCACTCTATTATTGCATGTCAAAATAACATCTCCCGGCTGCAACTTCATTTTTGCTGCAGGTGTCTCTGGCTGAACTGAAATGATTCTAATTCCTTCATCTGTTTCCACATACCAAGAATTGGCATTTTTCTCTTTCTTTCTAAGTTTAATTTCCAAAAATATCGATACTACTGTCAAAATTATCAAACTAATCAAAAATAGTTTTGACATAAATTTAGTTAATACTATTAAAACAAAAGTTAAACCTAAAAGTAATTCAGTATTCTTTAATTTATCTTGTATTACTCGTTCCTTAGCTCTTTTTATAACTTTAACGCTCGTACTTATAAAAATTGGAAATAGAATTAACGAAAATTTTTGATTACCAATATTAAAAACTGGCCAAAAATTCAAAGTGCTAGAGAGAGTACCACTAGGGATTAATGCCAACAGTGGAAACACAACCGTTTCTCTTCCTAAATATGTAGCAATGTTTCTACCACGTTTTCCACTTTTTATCCTTGGACTTAATGGATGCTTCTTCATATTTCTCGTTAGATAATAATCGGCTAATATTGAAATAAATATTAACAATAGCCAACTAGGCCCTGATATTTCTGGAAATACATCTCCAAAAAATGTAATGAATCTTGGGACAACTAACTCTAATATACCTGCTGCAGTCATAACTAATAACATGCTTGTTGTTGAAAATCCATTTATTAAAAACGCCAGTACTATTAAAATTTGATATATGTATACACTATTTGTAGGCAAGGTTAGTCCTAATATCATGGAAATTAAACTTCCCATCACAAAAAAGAACAGACCATATTTTATGAAATTTCGTCCCTCATAAAAATCCTTATTTATCGCAACTCTAAATTGTTTTCTTTCTTTATTAATTCTCTGATTATAACTAATAATTACGTACAATATTCCTAACCATAGAACAGGTGTCAATAAGTAACTACCTATAAGTTTTAAAATTAACAAGTTAACGTCCCCTCCTCAAGACATAGTTCAATTTAAGTATATCAAATTTTGTAATTCATTGACAAAAATATCACATAATAAAAAAGCACCTATAATCAGTCTTGCTAACTACTGATTTATTGGTGCTTTAACTTCTATAGTTTTATTTTTATACAACAATTATTGTGGATTAGCTTGTTGCAGCTTCCATTGTAAATAAGCATTGATAAATGGATCTAAATCTCCATCCATAACTGCTTGAATATTTCCAGTTTCATAATCAGTGCGATGATCTTTGACCATTGAGTATGGATGGAAGACATATGATCTAATCTGGGAACCCCAACCAATATCTAATTGTTCTCCTTGAATAGCAGCACGTTGCTTTTCTTTTTCTTCCATCTCCAATTGATATAACTTAGCACGTAACATATTTTCTGCAGTTGCTCTATTTTGAAATTGAGAACGTTGTGCCTGGCTTGAAACAACTATTCCCGTTGGTATATGAATAAGTCTAACAGCTGAAGAAGTTTTATTAATATGCTGTCCACCTGCTCCACTAGCACGAAAGACTTCCATTTTTATATCTTCAGGTCTTAACTCAACTTCAACAGAATCATCAAGTTCTGGCATAACATTAACAGATGCAAATGAGGTATGACGTCTTCCGGCAGAATCAAATGGTGAAATACGTACTAGTCTATGAACTCCTCGTTCACTTCGTAGATAACCATAAGCATTTTTTCCTTCTATCATAAGCGTTACACTTTTTATACCAGCATCATCGCCTGGTTGATAATCTACAGTTTCAACTTTAAAATCATGTTGACTAGCCCAGCGTGTATACATTCTTAGTAGCATTGATCCCCAGTCTTGAGATTCGGTACCACCTGCTCCAGGATGAATTTCTAAAATAGCATTATTCTTATCATACTTTTCACTTAACAACATATTTAATTGATATGATTGTAACAATTTTTCAGCATGTTGATAATTTTCTTCTAAATCTGCTTGTAATTCCTCATCATCTGGAATTTCTTGTAATAACTCTAACGATACTCCTAAATCTGAAATAGATTCCGCTAGTTCATGAAATGTCTCAAATTTTGCCTTTAAATCATTATTTTCAGCAATAACCTCTTGTGCTTTTTCTTGATCATCCCAAAATCCTGGCTCTGCCATCCTTGCTTCATTTTCTGCAATCTTTTCTTCTAAAGCATCTAAGTCAAAGAGACCTCCTAAATTCACTAACTTTATTACTCATTTCAGCAATATTTTTCTTATATTCACTTAATTCTAAGTTCAAAATCATCGCTCCTATCAATAATTTAGTCTGTATACTATAAAGGCTAGAAAGAAGAACTTCTTTCCAGTCTTTACTGTTTATTATCGCTTTATGTCTTGTCTAATTTCAGCTTTCAAGAACAAACGAGTAACATCATATTCAATTGCACCTACCATTTGTTCAAACATTCTGAAACCATCTTGTTGATATTCTACTAATGGATTTAATTGTCCATATCCACGCAAACCAATAGATTGTCTTAATTGGTCCATTTCATCAATATGGTCTGTCCACAATGAGTCAACAACTCTTAGAATTACAACTTTTTCAAATTCTAACATTTGGCTTTCATCATACAATTGCTTTTCTTTTTCAGCATAGATATCTTCTGCACGTTTCATTAAATAGTCAACAATTTCATCTGGTGTTTTATTTACCAAATCACCTAAACTAATAGTGTCTTCATTAACCATTGCAGAAACAGCAAAATCTAAAATACCTTGCAAATTCCATTCACTCTTATCACCTTGAGTATGCATCAAAACTGTATGCTTTACAGTTCTTTCAATCATAGGCATAATTATTGGTTTCAAGCTCTTTTCTTCCATAATTACTTGTTGTCTTTGAGCATAAATAACTTCACGTTGAGCTCTCATAACATCATCATATTGAAGAACTTGCTTACGAGTATCATAGTTATTACCTTCAACACGTTTTTGTGCTGATTCTACTTGACGACTTATCATCTTAGATTGAATAACTGCATCGTCATCACTAACTTTCATTCTTTCCAAGAAGTTCTTAATGCGTTCCGATCCAAAACGCAACATTAAATCGTCTTCTAATGATAGATAGAACTGAGTAACACCTGGATCTCCTTGACGACCCGAACGTCCACGTAACTGATTATCAATTCTTCGCGATTCATGACGTTCAGTACCAATAACAGCTAATCCACCTAATTCACGAACACCAGGTCCAAGTTTGATATCAGTACCACGACCAGCCATGTTAGTAGCAATTGTTACCGCACCACGTTGACCAGCATTCATTACAATTTCAGCTTCACGAGCATGATTTTTAGCATTTAAAACAGAATGTGGTATACCTTCATCGTCTAACATCTTAGACAATAATTCAGAAGTTTCAACCGCAACTGTACCTACTAAAACAGGTTGCCCTTTTTCATGACGTGCTTTTACATCTCTTACTACTGCATTAAATTTACTCTTTAGTGTAGGATATAACAAATCAGGCTTGTCTACACGAGCAATTGGTTTGTTTGTAGGAATAGATACAACTTCCATATTATAAATTTCACGGAATTCTTCACGTTCTGTCTTAGCTGTACCTGTCATTCCAGAAAGTTTATTATACATTCTGAAGAAGTTCTGATAAGTAATGTTAGCCATTGTCTTTGTTTCTTCTTCAATTTCAACATGTTCTTTTGCTTCAATAGCTTGGTGTAATCCGTCAGAATAACGACGTCCATCCATAATACGTCCAGTAAATTGATCAACAATTAGAACTTCACCATCACGTACAACGTAATCTTTATCTCTTAACATGATGTAATTAGCACGTAGAGCATTATCCAAATGATGGTTTAGTGCCATATTATCTGGGTCATATAAGTTCTTTAATCCAAAATATTTTTCACCTTTACGGATACCATCTTCTGTCAATGAAACTGTCTTTGATTCCAAATCAATCTTGAAATCTTCATCTTCTGTCAAAGTCTTAGCAAAACGATCAGTTCTAGTATAAAGAGTTGTCGTTCCCGTTGCTTGACCAGAAATAATCAATGGTGTTCTAGCTTCATCAATTAAAATAGAGTCAACTTCGTCTACGATAACAAAATTCAATGGACGTTGAACCATATCTTCCTTGTAAACAACCATGTTATCACGCAAATAATCAAAACCAAGTTCACTATTAGTTGAATAAGTAATATCACAATTATAAGCATTACGCTTTTCTTCTGGTGATTTATCAGCTAAGTTCAAACCAACAGTCAGCCCTAACCATGTGTATAACTCTCCCATTTCTGTGGCATCACGTTCAGATAAATATTCGTTAACAGTAACAACATGAACACCTTTACCAGAAATAGCATTCAAATATACTGGCATTGTAGCAGTCAAAGTTTTACCTTCACCTGTTTTCATTTCTGCAATATTACCTTCATGCAAAACGATACCACCAATTATTTGAACATGGTATGGATACAAGCCTAGTACCCTTTTTGCACCTTCTCGGCAGACAGCAAAAGCTTCAGGTAATAAATCATCTAAGCTTTCTCCATCTTGATATCTTTTTTTAAATTCTTCTGTTTTTGCTTTTAATTCATCATCTGATAAAGCACCAAATTCATCAGCATATGATTCTACCTTATCAGCAATTTTTCCTAGGCGTTTAAGCTCTCGTTTATCACTTTCCACCCAACGTTTAAGAAGATTTGCCATATGTCAATTCCTTCCAATCCTCAATAAAATTAAACTATTTCCAAATTTGTAAACTAACTTTAATTTTACCATTAATCACTTTGAAATTAAATAATCACACTTAATAAATTCCCTAATTTCAAATTTACTTATTTAACCGTAAAAAATGTTGTCTTCCCATCTTTATCATAACTAATCCAATTATAGCAGTAAATGCTGCTACTAATAATAAACACAATAAAGTCGTATTCCAATTATTAAAAGTATCTTTAAGAACTCCAAAAATAACCGGGCCAGAACTTGCCAGTAAGTAACCTATAGATTGGACAAAACCACTAACTTGCCCAACTTCTTCCTTACTACTTGAAAAAACAGTAATTAGATATAAAGATAATGCAAAACTTGTTCCTGTTGTTATTCCATTTATTAAACAAGCTAGCAATAACAACCATAAATTATCTTTGACAACAATTAGCATTCCCACACCTAAAATATATCCCACTAATAATAATAGCATTGTCAATCGTGCACTCTTTAATCTACTTGCTAATTTAGGAACTACATATGAAAATGGGAATCCTATCATTTGAAATGCTGCAAACATCCATCCCGCTGTTACAGGAGAGATTCCATGATTTACTAAAACACTTGGTAACCATGCTACCAACGTGTAAAAAACTAAGGACTGCAATCCCATAAAAATTGCTAACAACCAGATAGCATGCCTTTGCCATACCTTTTCTTTTTCAAGAATTTCTACTTTATTATCTAATTTAATTTCTTTTTTAGGTAACAAAATTGCTCCAACTCCAGCAATTAATGCAGGCAATGAAAATACTTGAATTGCATTTTCCCAACCTACTAGATTTGACAGTGGAACTATCACACCTCCTGCTAAAGCAGAAATTAAATTGCTAGTAGCTATATATAATCCATTTAAAAATGCTGATTTTTCTTCAGCATAATCTACAACCAAAGCCGGTAAAGTCACATTTAAAATAGTTATTGCTACACCTACAAATAATGTACCTACAAAAATCAAACTTTCGGTATATATTCTGAAAAAATTGGCTAGCATCAATAAAAATAAACCAATTATTATTGTTCTTCTAGTTCCAATTTTTTAATTAACAAAGAAATTAATATCGATATAAAACCAAAACATAATAATGGTATTGTAGTAAGTATCCCTAATTGAACTGTAGATAGCTTGAATGTTTCTCCTATTTTATCTATTAAAGGTGTAAGAATTATAATTGCTAATCTTAAGTTGCATGCAATTAACACTATTTCCCAAGCAAAATTATTTCTTACTTTCGACATTTATATTCATCCTCACAAAATAATTATCGTATCATTAAGAAAAATTATAGCATTGCTCATCAAAATAAAATACCCCATAGACTAACCTATGGAGTATTTAGAGTAATTAATTATTAATTAAGCTTAGTCTTCACTAGCTTCAATTAAACCATAACGGCCATCGCGACGACGATATACAATATTTATACCACCATTTTCTGCATCTTCATAAATGAAGAAGTCATGACCTAACATGTCCATTTGTAATACAGCTTCTTCGCTGTCCATTGGTTTCAAAGATAGACGCTTAGTACGAACAATTTCAAACTTCTTATCTTCTACTTCTTCTTTTTCATCTGCAACAGGTGCAAATTCAAAATTCTTAAAGCCTTTTTCACGAGACTTACGATTTACTTTAGTCTTGTATTTTCTAATTTGGCGTTCAAGTTTATCTGTAACAAGATCAATACTTGCATACATATCAGGTGAGGTTTCTTCTGCTCTCAAAACAAGATATGGCAATGGAATTGTTACTTCTACCTTTGCAGTCTTGTCTGAGTACACCTTTAAGTTTACGTGAGCCGTTGAATCAGCAGTATTATCAAAGAACTTCTCTAATTTTGCTAATCTCTTTTCAACGTATTCACGGATTGCTCCTGTAACTTCAATATTTTCACCACGAACATTGATTTTTAACATGGTAAACCTCTCCTTTCACAACTAAGTCTTATTAGACTTATATAGAGAGTAAATAAAAAAACTTTTATCACTCTTTCTACCTATATTATAATAGAAAGCGTTTAAATTATCAAATAAATTTATCAAGTTTTATGTAATTTCTTTATAAATTTTGTTTAAGTTTACAATAATTTTTTAACTCATCTTGCTAAAGTTACTGAACATACTCTACTAGCTCCATTTTTTAGTAGTAATTCTTGAGCATAATATAGAGTTCTTCCTGTTGTATAAACATCATCTATTATGACATAATTTCCTTGTAGTTTATCACCTATGTATTCAAATGGTTGTTGTGCTTTCAAACGCTCACTTCTACTTTTTTCTGACTGCTTTTTATCCCTTTTTAATTTCTTCATTTTCAGAACTCTTGAATAAGGTAGATCTCCTATTAATCCTTCTACTTGATTGAAACCTCTATGTTGCATTGTATATTCATCCACTGGAATAGGAATATATATCCAATCTTTAGAAGGATAGTTATTCGTTATAAAATTTTTAAACTCTATGTTAAAAATTTTTCTCCAATAATAGTCTCCCATAAACTTATATCTTTCGAAGTATTTTTTGATAATTAAATTATCATATGTATATATCGACTTATTATTCAATAAGATTTTGTTATTATTTTTCCACTTAATGCAGTCATTACATAATAACAACTTTTTTTGTTCTCTCCCACATCCTTCACAAGCATTATCTATCTTACATTTTCCCAATTCTTCTCTACATCTTTTACAAACATTATCTCGCTTATATTTTTCTAACGATAAAATCCATTTAATATTTAATTTAAAATCAATTGTGTTGTTGCATAATAAGCAATTCATGAGATACCTTCTCTCAATTTTTTAGCTTTTTTATTTAAAAATTCTATTTGCTTTTGTGCATCTTTTACCTTTCTTGTATATCTATCACAGATAAATATTACATCACCATCTGGTCTACTAACACTGCGCCCAACCCTCCCAGCAATTTGAACTAAAGCAGATGTTGAAAATACACTATTGTCAGCACCTAACACTAGTAAATCGATTTCCGGAAAAGTAACTCCTCTTTCTAAAATTGTTGTTGTTATTAAATACGTATACTCTTTGTTTCTCATTTTTTGTACTTTTTCAATTCGATATTCATCAGCTGCATAAACTGTATCACCTTTTATTTTACTAGCTAAGACTGCTTTAATTACTTCTCTTACTTTATTTAACATAGCAACATGAGGTACAAATACTAAGAACTGCTTTCCATTTTGCTCCCATTTTTTTAGATACTTTTTAATTTTTGTATCCAATTTCCCTTGTAAAATAAATCCCCACCAATTATTCGTAAATTCTACTTTTATAGTAGGTAAAGCATTTTGATGAAATCTCATTGGTAAATAACTTATAGATATATTCCCTCTTTTTATCTTTTTTGCCAACTCATTACTAGGCGTAGCAGTTAGATAAATAAGAGTCCCTGTTTTCTTAATAGCCTGTTTAGTTGCAAATAACAATTCTTTATTATTAACATATGGAAAAGCATCAACTTCATCAATTATCAGTACATCAAAAGCTTCTTTAAATTTTAATAATTGGTGTGTTGTACATACTACCAGTTGAGTATATCTATATACTTCTTCACTTCTTCCATGCAAAAGAATTTTATCAATCTCTTTGAAAGCTTTATCTAAACGTGGGTATAATTCATTACATACATCCACTCTAGGAGAAGCAATCGCTACACGAAATTTTTTTCTTAGAGCTTCAGCTATTGGTTTAAATAACATTTCAGTTTTTCCAGCCCCCGTAACAGCCCATAATAAATGCTCTGTATTTTTTTCAATTATATTAATTAGTTCATTAGAACATACCTCTTGAAATTTAGACAATTTCCCGTCCCACGTTAAAATTTCATCAACATTATTAAAATGATTATCCTCAATAACATGAACTAAATTATTCAATGTACTGACTCTTCCTAAAACAATACATTTCGGGCAATAGTAATTATCATAGGGTAGTTTAGCTCTTTCCTTAGTTGTTACTTTCCCACAACGATTACACTTTATTTTATTTTTAAAAACCTTAACTGCTTGATAAACTTCAATATTATCAGATGACATTATTTTTTCTTCCGATTTATCGACTACTACTAAACGACCAGCCATTTCATTAAAATCCATCCATACTTGCCCTCCCAATATTTCTACTTTCTATATACGCAAAAATGACAGAAAATGCTAAATATTTTCTGTCATTTTTTATTTTTCTATTTTATTTTCAGACAAGAGAACTATTTTTTTTATAAAATTCAATAATGGACGTCGTGATTCACCAACTAATCCAATAACCTCAACAAAAATTTCTAATCCCAATAGTGTAGCCACTGTCAATAAAACAGAGCCCCAAAAACTAGAAATAGGATATAGCAATGAAATAGATGAAAAAATCAATGCTATTCCATAAATAACTAATACGGTTTGTCTATGACTCAATCCCATTTGCATTAGTCTATGATGCAAATGATGCTTATCAGCTTGTGAAATTGGTTTTTTATTTAAAATTCTTCGTAAAATTGCATAGACAGTATCAGTTATTGGTACTCCTAAAATAATAACTGGAATTATTATTGTAATAAATGTCGCATTCTTCAAACCATATAATGCAAAAACCGAGATCATGAAACCTATAAATAAAGATCCCGTATCACCTAAATATATCTTAGCAGGATGAAAATTATATGGCAAAAATCCTATCAATGCTGCTACTAACGTAAACATCATTATTGATATAAAAGTATTAGTTACATTTAAAAAGAAGTACCCTGTAACTGCACTGGTAGATAAAGCAATAATTGCTACTCCAGTTGCTAATCCATCTAATCCATCAATTAAATTAACTGCATTAGTAATTGCTAAAATCCATATTAGTGTTATTGGTAAACTTAACCACCCTAAAGTTACTGTACCTAAAAATGGCAATGTAATAGTTGTCATTTTAATTTTAGCAATAAAAAATACTACTAAAGCTGCTAAAGTTATTCCATATATTTTTTGTCTAGGTTTTAATTCATAAATATCATCTATTATTCCAGTAGCTAAAATTATACATTCTGCTAACAATAATGCCCACAATTGTTCGATTGGGTATTGCTTTCTCAATAAAAGAAAATTAGTCACATTAAATGCTAGAAAAATAGCTAATCCACCCATTGTCGGCATAGGAACCTTATTTACACGACGAGCATTTGGATTGTCAACAGCTCCTACTTTAAATGCTAACAATCTTATAAACGGAGTCAAAATAGCTGATAGAATCATTGTTGCAAATAGAGATGCTATAATTCTATACATATTATCCTCTTTCTTAAGTTCTAACTATATGTAGAACTATGTTTTAACAATTTATTATATACCGCTATCTTATCATAACTTATCAAATTAGTCATTAATACCTAAAATAAAATAGGATTGACAACTTAACATCGCCAATCCTTATTTTAATTATTTTTTCAAATGATAATTATAAGTTGAAACAATGATATTTTCTCGAGAATTCAAAGCTGTTCTTAAACGTAATGCTGTTTGGTTATGCAAGATATTTTGCCAAGGTTTCTTAGGTACAAATTGAGGTACTAAGACTGTAACTGAATAATTTCTTTCAGCAGCTTTCTTAGCAATAACATCACAGAATCTAATAACAGGTGTTTGAACCGAACGATAAGATGAATGTAAATCAACAAATCTCACATCACCAAATGATTCCTTAAATTCCTTAGCAGTTTCGTGTTCTTTTTTAGGGTTAGTATCAAACGAAACATGCATAGCAATTACATAGTCACCAATTGAACGAGCATAGTTAATAGCACCAGTAGTTACATGAGTTACAGAACTAACTAATACAATAACAGTTGAACCGTCATAATCATGCAATTGAGCATCATTGCTTAATCTTAATTGAGCGGCAATCTTCACATAGTGATCGTGTATCTTATAGAATCCAAAAATCAATGCTGGCATGATAATCAAATATGGCCATACATTTGCAAAATGTAACCAGAACAAGAAAATAACTAGAGCCAATGAAATTAGAGCACCTACCAAATTAAACATTGAGTTTAAAATCCAATGTTTACCTCGTTCTCTAAACCAATGAATGATCATTCCAGACTGAGATAAAGTAAATGGCACAAACACACCTACTGCATATAAAGGTATCAATAGATTAGTTTGTCCATGGAAAATTAAAATCAAAGTAATCGCACCAATTGCCAATGCAATAATACCATTAGAGTATCCTAGGCGATCACCCTTGTCCATAAACATATGTGGCATAAATTTATCCTTGGCAAGATTATATGCAAGGATTGGAAATGCTGAAAAACCTGTATTAGCAGCAACAGCTAAAATCATCGCAGTTGCCAATTGTAATAGATAAAATAGCACTCCATGCCCAAATACAGCAATACCTATTTGTGATAAAACTGTTTGCTTGGAATTAGGTAAAATACCTAAGTAGTAACTTAAGAATGTAATTCCAGCAAAGAAGATACCCAAAATCAATGCCATAATTCCTAATGTATTAGCAGCATTTTTACGTTTAGGTTTCTTAAAATTTGGAACTGCATTACTAATAGCTTCAACCCCAGTTAATGAGGAAGAACCTGCAGAAAAAGCTTTTAAGAATAAAAGCACTGACATTCCAGGAACTGCTTGACCGACATGTGCTGCTGCAGCATAGTGGATATTACCTGTGAAGATATTAAATAATCCCCAACCCACCAAAGCTACAATCATAATTACAAAGAAATATACTGGAACCGTCAAAAATGAAGCAGATTCACGCAATCCTCTTAAATTCAAAGTCATAATGAACAGGACAATTAAAATAGATATACCTACACTATGAGCCCTCAAAGAAGGTATCGCAGAAGTAATTGCTTCTGTACCAGATGTTACAGATACAGCTACCGTAAGCATATAGTCAACTAATAAAGAACCTCCAGCTACTAATCCTGCACCTGTTCCCCAGTTCTGCGTAGCAACAACATAAGCACCACCACCAGAAGGATACGCATGGATAATTTGTCGATATGACATAGTTATTGCAAAAAGTAAAATCAATACTATCCCTGCTGCTGGAACTGCATACCATGTAGCCGCTGCAGATAAAACAAATAAAGCTGTTGTAATTTGTTCTGTACCATAAGCAACTGAGGATAAAGCATCTGATGAAAGTAATGCTAGAGCTTTAAATTTTGTTAACGCTTGGCCGCCCTCTTCTGTTGTCTTAAGCGGCTCCCCAATAAGTAATCTTTTTAAGTAACGCCACATAATAATTGCTCCCTTAATTTAATTATCTATTTTTCTCTTTTCTTAACTAAATGTTAAGAATATTTTGATACAAATTATATAAAATCATATTTCATTCAAAGTTTCAACAGCTATTTAATCAAAATGTTTAAAAAAGTAATTTTGTTAGAATTTTGTCACATAGTTCTTGTTAGAAATTAACTGTTAATTATTCAAAATATTTTTTATTTTATTTCTAATTTTAATAAAACCATTTCGAACTAAGTTAACAATTTTGGTTGTAAAACTTAATAACGTATTAATCGTTATTGCAATTAATATTAATAAAACAATACATTCTTTCGATGGCAATGTGATGCCAAATAGCCATGGTAAAAATACGCAACTTCCTATCAATCCTAAGATACATCCCACATAAACAGTTACTCTAAGGACATTGAATGGCTTACAAGTCTTATACAAAACTATCAATCCTACTATAGATAATAAAATAGTGGAAGCTGTTGAATAGTCTGCATATTTTATTTCAAACATTGAAGCTAGAAGTACCATCATTTCCACAACTATCACATCAGTTATCCCTGCTGGAAATGCCCTTAGTAATACATTAGATAAAAATCGTCCTTCTATCTTTTCTTTATTAGGTTGTAATGCCAGGAAAAAGGCAGGTATTCCAATTGTAAACATTCCTATCAATGAAACTTGTGCAGGCTTTAACGGATAAGTAAATGATAAAATAACTGCTAACATTGATAAGAAAAAGGAAAATATATTCTTTACCAAAAACAAACTAGCAGAACGTTGGATGTTATTTACTACACGTCTTCCTTCTAAAACTACGTCAGGCATACATGAAAAATTCGATTCTAATAGCACTACTTGCGATGAATAAACTGCAGCATCACTACCAGACGCCATAGCTATACTGCAATCTGCATCTTTCAGTGCTAGCACGTCATTTACTCCATCGCCTGTCATAGCAACAGTTCTTCCTTGTTCTTTCAAAATTCGTATAATTTCTCTTTTTTGCGTTGGTGTCACCCTACCAAAAATATTATAGTTTTTAACTGCTTCAGCTAGTTCCTCTTTTGTCTCTAACTTTGTAGCATCAATGTACAAATCTGCATTTTCAATCTGTGCTTTTTTAGAAATTTCTGAAACAGTTTGCGGATTATCTCCAGAAATAACCTTTACTTCTACTCCCTGCTCCTTAAAATAGTTAAATGTTGCAGGTGCCTCTTTTCTTATGGGATTTGTTATTAATACATATCCTATAGGAATTACTTTACCTGTAACTTTCTTATCCATAAAACCATCTAAAGCTTTTCCAAATACTAGTACTCTGTATCCTTTTTTAGTATCTTCATTAATATCATCTTGATATAATGGAAAATCTTCACGCAATACAAATTCAGGAGCACCTAATATGTATGCATCATTTTCAAAAACAGCCCCACTATACTTATTTTTTGATGTAAATGGAATGATTTCACTTGCTATCACTTTGCTCGTCTGTTTGCAATAATTCCTTATTGCTTTCATAGTATTATTGCTTTCATCCATTGCATAAACAAACTTTGCTAATAACTCTTCAAAGGTATCTCTGTTTTCTATATCGATTGCTTTTATTTTTTCTACTTTCATTTTATTTTCAGTAATTGTTCCTGTTTTATCTACACATAAAACATCTACCCTTGCTAGAGTTTCAATGCTTTTCATATCATGAAGCAATACTTTTTTCTTAGCCAACCTCATGGAACTAACAGCTAGTGCTACACTTGTTAACAAATACAGTCCTTCTGGTATCATACCTAAAACAGCTGCTACCATAGATGTTATATTGTCATGTAAACTTTCATGATTTATGAAAATTCCTTGTATAAATAAAACAATTCCAATTGGGACTAACGCTACACCTACAAATTTTACTAATATATCAAGATCTTGGATCATTTCAGAACGTTCAACATTTTTCATTTTCTTAGCTTCTAATGTTAACTTAGAAATATATGAGTCTCTGCCAACCGCTGTTAGTCTTGCTCTACACTTTCCAGCAATAATAAAGCTACCTGACATTAATTTATCTCCTGGCTTTTTAGGAATTTCATCAGACTCACCTGTCAATAAAGATTCGTTTACTAAAACTTCTCCACTTACAATTTCACTATCAGCTAAAATTTGATTCCCCGTTTTAAAGATTACAATATCATCTAATACTAAATCTTCTGCATTTACTTGTTTAACCTCTCCGTTTCTCACTACCATAGCCTGCGGAACATTTAGCATCGTTAACTTATTAACAACTTTTTTTGCCCTTAATTCTTGAATTATCCCAATAAAAATATTTGCAACAATAATTGGTAAAAAGGTTAAATTTCTAAATGAATTTACTAAACATAAAAGTAAAGTTAATATTAAAAATATCAAATTAAAATATGTAAATATATTTTCTGCAACTATTTCTTTGGCAGTACGTACAGGTGGTTTCACTGCCTCATTACTCCAACCATTTTTCTTATATTTTTCCACTTGTTTATCCGTAAGCCCATAGTCTGCATCAGGAGTTATCCTATTTATGCCAATTTTTTCGTTACTTGATTTTTTCATTACTATCCCCCTAATCCCTAACTATCACTAATGTTAGTATAACATGCAGGATATAATAAAATCATTGAACAATCTTTAACTTTTATATAATACATTTAAAATATTATATAATTTATAAAAAAATAAACACTGAAATTTCACGACCGAAATCTCAGTGTTTATTACTTATTTCTAATTTAGTAATCTAAACATAGATTACATCATACCGCCCATACCTGGTGTTGTAGGCATTTGGTTGTTACTTTCTGGTTCTGGCTTATCAGCAACTACTGCTTCTGTTGTCAATAATAAAGCAGATACACTAGCTGCATTTTGAAGTGCTGAACGAGTTACCTTTGTAGGATCCACAATACCAGCTTCAACCATGTCAACCCATTCATTTGTAGCAGCATTGAAACCTACACCTGGTTTTTGTTCCTTTAATTTTTCAACAATTACAGAACCTTCTAAACCTGCATTTTCTGCAATTTGACGAACAGGTTCTTCCAAAGCACGTTTTACAATGTTAATACCTGTTTGTACGTCGCCTTCTTCTTCCAAAGCAGCAACTTTACCAATAACATTTACCAATGCTGTACCACCACCAGGAACAAATCCTTCTTCAACAGCAGCACGTGTAGCATTCAAAGCATCTTCAATACGGTACTTACGTTCTTTCAATTCTGTTTCAGTTGCAGCACCAACTTTAATAACTGCGACACCACCAGATAATTTAGCCAAACGTTCTTGTAATTTTTCACGATCAAAATCAGAAGTTGTTTCACTGATTTGCTTCTTAATTTGTTCTACACGTTCAGCGATCTTGTCCTTGTCACCAGCGCCTTCAACAATTGTTGTATTTTCCTTAGTTACTGTTACTTTTCCAGCAGAACCTAATTGTTCAACTGTTGTATCTTTCAATTGTAAGCCTAAGTCATCTGTGATAACAGTAGCACCTGTCAATGTAGCAATATCTTGTAACATTGCCTTACGACGATCGCCAAATCCTGGAGCCTTAACTGCAACAACGTTAAATGTTCCACGAATCTTGTTCAAAACAAGTGTAGGTAATGCTTCGCCATCTACATCATCAGCAATAATCAATAATGGACGACCTTGTTGTACAATTGATTGCAATAATGGTAATACTTCTTGAATGTTTGAAATCTTCTTATCTGTTAATAAAATGTATGGATTATCTAAATCAGCTTCCATCTTATCATTATCAGTTACCATATATTGTGATAGATATCCTCTATCAAATTGCATACCTTCAACAACATCTAAAGAAGTATCGATACCTTTAGATTCTTCAATTGTAATAACACCATCATTACCAACTTTTTCCATAGCATCGGCAATTAATTTACCAACTTCTTCGTTAGCAGATGAAATAGAAGCAACTTGTGCAATATCACTCTTGGATTCTACTGTATGGGACATTTCATGTAATGCATCAACTGCAGCCTTAGTTGCTAATTCAATACCACGACGAATTCCAACTGGGTTTGCACCAGCAGTTACATTCTTCATACCTTCATTTACAATAGCTTGTGTTAAAACAGTAGCAGTTGTTGTACCATCACCTGCGATATCATTTGTCTTAGAAGCAACTTCAGACACCAATTTTGCTCCCATATTTTCGAAATGATCTTCTAAATCAATAGCCTTAGCAATTGTTACACCATCATTTGTAATTGTTGGGGAGCCATAAGATTGTTCCAAAACAACATTACGGCCTTTAGGACCAATAGTTGATTTTACTGTATTTGCTAATTTATCTACACCCTTCAACATCTTTGAACGAGCATCTTCTGAAAACTTAATTTCCTTTGCCATAAATCTCTTCACCTCAAATTAATTAAAAATTAATCTATAACCGCAATAATGTCATTTTCACGGATTACTAAATATTCTTCGCCTTCATATTTAACTTCAGAACCAGCATACTTATCAAAAACAACTGATTGACCAACTTTTACTTCAGGTTCAACCCTTTGTCCATTGTCTAAGATACGTCCGTTACCAACAGCAATTACTTCACCTGTTGTAGGCTTTTCTTTTGCATTACTTGCGATAACAATTCCACCAATGGATTGTTCTTCTTCCTTTTGAACTTTTAAAACAACGCGATCTCCTAATGGTTTAAGCACGTCTAATCCCTCCAATATCAATCATCTGTATCATTTAGCACTCTCAACTCTTGAGTGCTAACTACAATTAATACTATAACCACTTTAAATATAAATTGCAAGTATTTTTTATCACTCGACACATTAGAGTGCTAATTTTTTTATTTGACCTATTAATGGTACAATTAAATTTAAAAATGAAAGGTGATAATTAATTTGGAACAAAGAAATTCTATTCCTTTATTGCTAACCTATATTAGTTATCAAATTTTGTTAGCAATATTCAATATTTTTTATAATCAAAGTCATAATTTTTATTTGGTTGAAACTATTATTGGAATACTCTGCATGTTGGTTATTGTTTATCTCAATCATAGATTCTCTTTTAAAAATAAATTAGAACATAAAACCATTAAACTTAAATCTATTTTACTCTGGAGTATCCTTGGTATGGTCAGTGCCCTCATAATTCAAATTGGATTATCTCGTATCGAATCAGGACTTTTCCATTTTTCATCATATTCAGCTAATACTAACCTATTGTTAGAAATTGTTCACCATTACCCATACTACATTTTAGTACCCGGAATTGTTGCACCTGTAATGGAAGAGTTAATTTTTAGAAAAGTTTTATTTGGAAATTTTTCAAGATTCATTCCTTTTCTACCTGCTGCCTTAATTTCCAGTCTTCTATTTAGTTTAGCTCATATGGATGGTCATTTCCTTATCTATGCTAGTATTGGCCTTTTGTTTTGCTATATTTACTATCGGACTGGAACGATTATTACTTCTACTTTTAGTCATATATTTCTAAACTTGTTTATTATACTTCTATCATCCCTTTAGAAGTTATTAATATCAAAAAATTGCTGAAGATTAATGTGATTAGATAACATCATAATCTTCAGCAATTTTTATTTTGAGACTCATTTCGGTCTTCTATGTAACACTACTCTTCTGTGTTTCCAAAATGATTCAAGAAATAAATCAAAGTTTCCATTTCATTCGTCAAATCTACATTCTGCACACGTATATTTTCTGGTACAGTAATTCTAAGTGGTGTAAAATTCAATATTCCCCTTACACCAACTTCCACTAACTCATCTGTAACTTTTTGTGCTACAGGAGCTGGAACAGTTAAAATTACAATTTCAATTTGCTGCAACTTTAATTGTTCTTTCATATCTGACATTGGATATACTGGAATTCCACTTTGAATTGTTCCCGTAATATCTTCATTTACATCAAATGCTGCACTAATTCTTACATGATTACTTTGATGGAAATTAAAGTTCAATAAAGCATGTCCTAAATTACCAACCCCAACCAAAGCAACATTAGTTAGCGTATCTTGATTTAATTGCTTAGTAAAAAAATCAAGTAAACTTTGTACATCATATCCGTAACCACGTTTACCTAAAGCACCAAAATACGAAAAATCACGTCGAATAGTAGCAGAATCTACTTTTACGGCTTCAGCTAATTCTGTTGAAGAAACTCTATTCTTTCCAGAATTAGATAATAGTCTTAGATAACGATAATATATCGGTAGACGTTTTGCAGTAGCCTGCGGAATCTTTACTTCTGCCATTAGACTTTCCTCTTTTCGTGAAATATTTAACATAAGTTTAACACATAGCTCCACAATTATACAATATATTGGCTTAATTATCATCTTTAACGTTTTTATTTGTGAAATTTCTATGTTACACTATAAATCGTCTTAGTGTTATAATACAGTAAATTAATAGAAAAGGTGATTTTATGCTACTTTTACAAGCACAGCAAGTTGCCCGACATTTTGGAGCAGATATCCTTTTTGAGAATGTCAATCTTGATATAAAAGATAACTCCAAGATCGCACTTGTTGGTCGCAACGGAGCAGGAAAATCTACACTAATTAAAATGTTAATAGGTGAATCACTTCCAGATGAAGGAAAAATCGTTACTAAACGAGATTTAACCATTGGATATTTAGCACAACATACAGGATTAGAATCTACTAAAAATGTATTAGATGAAATGTTAAGTGTCTTTGAACCTTTGCAAAAGATGGAAGCTAAGATTCATCAACTTGAAGAAAAGATTGCTTCTCCGTCAATTCCACATGAATCTAAGGAATATCAACAATTATTAAATCAATATGATCAATTACAACATGACTTCCAAGAAAATAATGGTTATGGCTATGAAAATGAAGTAAAAGCTGTTTTACATGGTTTCCAATTTTTTGAAGATGATTATAGAAAAATGGTTTCTGACTTATCGGGTGGACAAAAAACACGTTTAGCTTTAGCCAAATTACTTTTAGAAAAACGTGATTTGTTAATTCTTGACGAACCTACCAACCACCTTGACATTGAAACTTTGACTTGGTTAGAAAATTATATCCAAGGTTATACCGGTGCCCTTTTAATCGTTTCACATGACCGTTATTTCTTAGATAAAGTTGTTAACGAAGTTTACGAATTAAGTCATCAACATTCTAGTCATTATGTTGGAAATTATTCTCATTATATTGAAGAAAAAGCTTCTCGCTTGCGTACTCAATGGAAGGAATATGAAAAACAACAAGTAAAAATTCAAAAATTAGAGGATTTTGTTAATAAAAACTTAGTTCGAGCTTCTACAACTAAAAGAGCTCAAAGTAAAAGAAAACAACTAGAGAAAATGGATAGATTAGAACGTCCTGAAGGTGAAGAAAAAGGTCCTCATTTTAAATTTCATGCTAACAAAGAAAGTGGAAATGTAGTTTTAAAGGTTACAGATGCTGCTATTGGCTATGATTCAAAAGTTATTTCAAATCCTATCACTTTCGAATTACGTAAACATCATGCAATGGCTATTGTCGGACCTAATGGAATTGGTAAATCTACCTTACTAAAGAGTATTTTAGGAAATATTCCTTTCATCCATGGATCTGCTACTTTTGGTACTAATGTTCAAACTGGGTACTACGATCAGGAACAACAAAACCTACATGATAAAAAAACTGTCCTAAATGAAATATGGGATGATCATCCTAATATGTTAGAAAAAGATGTTCGCTCATTATTAGGTAGTTTCTTATTTGTCGGTGATGATGTTAAAAAAGTAGTACATAATCTTTCTGGTGGGGAAAAGGCCAGATTAACATTAACAAAACTTGCTCTACAAGAAGATAATTTCTTAATGCTCGACGAACCAACTAACCATTTAGATATAGATAGTAAAGAAGTATTAGAGAGTGCTTTAATTGATTTTGAAGGAACTATCTTATTTGTTTCTCATGACCGTTACTTCATCAATCAAGTTGCTGATACTGTTCTTGAAATCACTCCAGAAGGAAGCAACTTATACCTTGGTAACTATGATTATTATTTAGAGAAAAAAGCTGAATTAGAAGCAATTGAAGCAGCTAAAGAGGCTGAACAATCTCAAGATGATCAACAAGTTTCAAAAACTTCTCAAAAGCAACTTAACTATAAAAAAAGTAAAGAATTACAAAAACAACAGCGTAAATTACAACGTTTAGTTGATGATGCTGAATCTGAAATGGAACGTCTTGAAGAATTAAAAGCCAATATAGAACAAGAAATGACACTACCTGATAATTTCAATGATCCACAAAAAATGGATGCGTTACACACAAAGCTATCTAAGACAACAAATGATTTAAATGAAGCCGAAAGTAAATGGACTGAACTAAGTTTAGAATTAGAAGAATTACAATAAAAAAGATGTAAGACTTAATACCAGAGTTATGCTCACTCTAGTCATACTAAGTCTCACATCTTTTTATTTTTCTACCATCCATTCAAATTCTAGACTTGGTTCAGCATTCAATGTCATGTCAGCTCGAACACCATGCTTGAAAGCCACATATCCAGCAGCACCTATCATCGCTGCATTATCACCACATAATTTCAAAGGTGCTTTCAACAATTCTACATCTTTAAATGCTGTTAATTCCTTATCTAATCTTGTTCTTAATCCTTGATTAGCAGCTACGCCTCCAGCAAGAATTAATTGTTTTACCTTAAAATGTTCCAATGCTTTGACGGTTTTACTACTTAATACATCAACTACGCTTTGTTCAAAACTTGTAGCTAAATCTGCTTTATCAAGCTTTTCTCCAATTTGACTAGCATGATGTACAGTGTTAATAAACGCACTCTTCAAACCACTGAAACTAAAATCAAAGTTATCTTCTTTCTCCATCGCTCTTGGAAAATTAAAAATATCTTTCCCAGTTTTAGCTAATTCATCGATTTCCTTACCAGACGGATACTTCATTCCCATTACTCTACCTACTTTATCAAAAGCTTCCCCAGCTGCATCGTCACGAGTTTCGCCAATTATTTGGAATTTATTTTCCTCAGGCATATATACTAATTCAGTATGTCCTCCTGATACTAATAAAGCTAAAGCTGGAAATTTTATCTCTCCTATAAATCTTGCGGCATAGATATGTCCAGCCATATGATTTACTGGAATTAATGGTAAATTATGTGCAAATGCAATGGCTTTAGCAGCAGCTACACCTACTAATAAAGCACCCACTAACCCTGGACCATAAGTCACTGCTACCGCATCCAAGTCCTCGTAATCTACATTAGCTTCATCAAGAGCATCTTGTATGCAATATGTTATCTGTTCAATGTGATGTCTTGAAGCAACTTCTGGAACAACCCCACCAAATCTTTGATGACTAGCCACTTGAGTTGCAACTATGTTTGACAAGATTTCATTTCCATTTTTTACTACTGCTACACTTGTCTCATCACAACTAGATTCAAAAGCTAAAATTATATTATCTTTTTTATCCATTATTCTCCACCTTAAATTTTAAATTATAAATAAACGTACATTTCTATTGCATCTTCCAAAGTTTCAGTATAATAATTTTTCAAGAATTTTCCTTCTTCAAAACCCATTTTAGCGTACAATGATTTCGCAATAATGTTATTATTGTTCACTTCTAAAGAAATTACTTTATAGCCTTCATCTTTGCAAAAATCCATTATTTTTTTCATCATAAACTTTGCTAGTCCTTGTCCTTGATATGGAGTAGCAACTGCAAAATTAGTAATGTGAGCTTCACATTTTAGTGGATAAAAGTCTACACCTATAAATGCAATAACTTCATTTTTAGCTACTGCAGATATATAAATCGAGCGTCTATTGTTTAACATTTCTTGCAAAAACGCTGTATGATTCCATGGCGTTTTTCCATTATAAACGTCTTCTTCAATTTGTAGAAAACTATTAATATCTGTAACTATAGCTTGCCTTAAAGTAATTTTATTTTGATATAAACATTCCTCAAAAGAATAAACTTTCTTATATTGTTTAAACATTGTTTTATAATTGGTCATTAAATTTTTTAACGTACTTAATTTTTTCATCACTATTCTTATCTAGCCACTGCTTTTCAGCCTGTGTTAATCTCAAATAATCTGGAATAAAATCGTTAATATTTTCTACTACGCTTTCTTTCTGTCCTAAAACACCTAACACTATTGCTGACGGATAATTATCTTTTCCTTCAGCAAAAATATAATCTTCTCCAGCAAAGAATTCACTAATTTCTTTTTCTAACTTAATTGCATCTTCACCAATAAAGACAACTTCATTGTCTTTTAATTTCTCTTGAAGTTTTTCTAAAGAAATATGTCTATCAGGCATTACATTAACCAATTCTCCATTTTCCCAACGATATACCCCAGCAAAAACATTTTGTCTTCTAGCGTCAAATAAAGGGACAATAATCCTATTAGTATTTTTATAGTTTGCCGCCAATACTTTTAAACTAGAAACCCCCACCAATTCTTTATTTAAAGTAAACGCAAAAGTCTTTGCCGTAGTAACTCCTATTCTTAAACCTGTATATGAACCTGGACCTTTAGCAACAACAAATCTATTTATTTCTTGAATCGTTGTTGCAGCTTTTTTTAATAAATCTTCTACAATTGGCATAAGTGTAGTACTATGATTTCTTAAAACATTAGTAGTAGTTTCTGCTAACAATCTTTTATCTTCTAATATTGCCACACTTAGAGGTCTATTAGACGTATCTATTGCCAATATTTTCATAATTATATTCACCTCGTTTGAGTTTTACTCGTATAATTTTATCACACTAACTTATTGATTAAAAATCTGTTATCTTAATTCTTTCTCGACATTCATTTTTTAGGTAGTTATAATTAGCTTACATATATTTATTCTTATGAGGTGGTTTAATTTGAAAAACATATTAATACTACATACTGGTGGAACAATTGCAATGTCTGAAGATCAAAATGGTGCTGTATCTCCCGATTCTTCTAATCCTCTTAATCAATTTGCTAATCCTTTTGCTGGAAAATTAAACTTAATTACTGAAGATATTTTCAATTATCCTTCTCCACATATTGGACCTAAACAAATGCTTCTACTGGAAAAAAGAATTTTACGTGCTGCTGATGAAAATATTGATGGTGTTGTTATCACTCACGGTACAGATACTCTTGAAGAAACTGCTTATTTTTTGGATTTAACCATTCCTAGTAAATTTCCTATCGTTATTACTGGTGCAATGCGATCCGCAAATGAAATTGGATCTGATGGTCTACATAATTTTCAAACTGCTATTCAAACTGCTGCTAGTGATGAAGCTCATGGTAAAGGTGTTTTAGTAGTAATGAATGATGAAATTCATACTGCTAGATATGTTACAAAAACTCATACAACCAATGTTGCAACTTTTAGAACTCCAACTTTTGGACCAATTGGTTTAGTATCTAAACATAAAGTTTCATTTTTTGAAGAGTTACTTAGACATACTGCCTTACCTATCCAAAATGTTGTAAATCATGTATATTTATTAAAAGCATACGCTGGTATGGATAATGAACTTTTTGATTTTATTGCTAGCGATACAAGTAATACTAATGGTTTAGTTATAGAAGCTCTTGGTGCTGGAAACCTTCCACCACATGTACTTCCTAGTTTAAAGAAAATCATTGATAAAAATATTCCTGTCGTTTTAGTTTCTAGATGTTTTAATGGTATCGCTGAAGATGTTTATTCTTACGAAGGTGGCGGTGTTCAGTTAAAGGAGATGGGTGTCATATTCTGCCAAGGATTAAATGGTCAAAAAGCTCGAATAAAATTATTAGTTGGCATTAGTGCCGGCTTGAAAGGTAAAGATTTGGCTAATTTTGTTAGCGATGCAATCTCGTAATAAGCATAAAATAAGCACTGACAATAAATAGAATTATCATTCTACCTATTGTCAGTGCCTTTTCTTTTATATCCACTCACATTCAGCTAAACATGATACTTTATCATTATTCTTAACTGCATGTAAAGTAGTAATTGTATCATTACTATTTATTATTTGGACATTGCTTGTTACTATATCACCATATGTAACTTCTTGTTTATACTGAATATTTATCTTCTTTAGCGTATGTTTGCTGAGAAAATCATAGTCTAACGTATCTAACATCCAGTCAAAGTAGTGTACATTATTAACGTGATGATTTGAATCTATATCCATAAAACGAACTTGATATTTTTTATGATTGTCTATTTCCTTTATCTTTTTAACATTTTTATATCGTTTCACCTTAGGAGTTTCAGTTGCCCCAAAAGGTATAATAAGTTCTGGTACAATCTGAGAAATTTTTCTATTTTTAAAATCCATTAATACAAAGATTGTATGCATCCTTACTAACGGATTATCATCCATATCATCTATTCCAAATTCGCGATAACAAAAATATTTATTATAAGAATCTGCTTCTGTCCAAATTTTAACTTCCTCATTTATCTTAGGAAGGCGTTCAATCTCCAAAACATGTTGAGTAATAACCCATCCATATCCTAGACCATTTACTTTATCTGTTCCTATACCTAATTGTTCACTCTGATTTTCCGATGCTAACATCATCAAATCAACTAACATTCCAATATTTATATTCTTAGTTACATCAGTTTCGTAGAAAACTACCCGATGTTTCTCATTGTATCTCTTGGCTACCATTTATATTACCTCTAATCCAAATGATGATATAAATTGTATACTTCCTGTTTTTTTAGTCCATTTTCTTTAGCTACTTCTTTAATTGCTTGATTAGGTTTTAAATTCCTATCTTCAATCAACTCTTTTACTTGTTCTTCAACACTTAAATCAGTGGTTACCTTATTCTCTTCTACTTGTTCATTATGATTACCATCTAGTATTATTACAAATTCTCCACGAATCTCAGAAGTATTGGCCCATTCCATTACTTCTTCTAAGTTTCCCCTAATAAATTCTTCAAATTTTTTAGTCAATTCGCGGCATAATACAACTTTTCTATTTCCCAACATTTCTAACATATTCTTTAAGGTCTTTTTCAATCGATGTGGAGCTTCATAGAAAATAATTGTGCTAGTATGTCCTTTTAAATTCGTTAATTCTTGTTTCTGTTCACTATTTTTTCGTGGCAAGAAACCATAGAAATAAAATGGCTGTGGAATTAATCCCGAAGCTATTAACGCTGTTATACCTGCATTAGCTCCTGGTAGTGGTACAACTGGTATATCTTCTTTAATACACGCCTCAACCAATTCATGCCCAGGATCACTTATAGATGGCATACCTGCATCGCTAACTTGTGCAATATTTATACCCGTCTTTAACTTTTCAACTAACTTGGGTATTCTTTCCTGAGTGTTATGTTCATGAAAACTAATTTGTTTAGTACTGATATTAAAATGATTTAATAGCTTTTGGGTATTTCTAGTATCTTCTGCTGCTATTAAATCTACTTCACCTAAAATTTCTATCGCTCTAGGTGTCATATCTCCTAAGTTTCCAATAGGAGTTGGAACCAGATATAAAGTTCCATTTGAAGTTTGCCCCTTAAAACTACTAATTACTTGTAATACCATTAATGCCTATCACCATATATCACATCCTGGCAAAATACACATGGCTCATCATTAACTCTTCGTGAACCATACATATTATCCACATTGCAGACATGAAATCCTTCCTCATACAATTTTTCTAAATTCTTTCTAGATTTAGAGAGTTCTGTTCCTTCCTTGTTGCCTTTTTGTTTCTGCTCAATTTCATGCAAATGTTCTCTTAAATGTTGATTTTCAATTTCTAACTCTGCATTCTTTTCAATTACTTTACCCATCTCAGCTTTTATCCGTTCAATTTGAGATAATGTAAATTTTGTTTGTTTCTCCAATTCTTCAAAACTATCATATAGTTCTCGTTTATTCACAGTACCACTCCTATTTATTTAAAATAGCAATCAAACAAATTTAACGTTAAAGTTTCTAACATATTTTGCATAGATATATTACTTGCTAACTTTCTATTGCTTTCTACCACCAAATTTAAGCCATTAACCAATTTACTATTTGCTATCTGTGCAGTATTTTGTTGGATAAAATCTATATTTTCTTTAAAGACTATTTCTTCTGTCAATCCAAAACGTTCTAAAACTGTATCACGTACAGTTAATATTATAACTTGTAATACTAGATTTTGATCTTCTTTATTTTGAATAAGTCCGATAATTTTTGATTGAATCATTACAAATGATAATAAATCTTTTCTTAACAATTTTCGATACCAATTATTGACAGTTGCTAAAATCTTATCAAAATTTTCATTATCATTAATTTTTTTAGCCTCAACTACACTTTGAGCAAGATTGGCTAAAATATGACTATTTTTCTCAGAAATACCTTCTGAAATTAATTCTTGCTCCAATTGTCCAGAAGTAAGTTGTTGCATTTCAACTTCTTGACACCTTGAAATAATAGTTGGTAACAATTTTTGTGGTTCGGATGTTAATAAAAAAGCTGTTATATTTCCAGATGGTTCTTCCAAGAATTTCAATAAACTATTTGCAGCTCCAATTGACATTTTCTGAGCATCTTGGATAATAAATACTTTCCTATCACTTTCTACCCCACTCTTATTAAACTCCGACTTCAAATATCTTATTTGCTCAACTTTTATTGATAATCCGTCTGGCATAATAGTAACTACATCTGGGTGATTATTATTCTCAATTCTATTACATTCAGAACACTTTAAACAAGGTACTCCATTTTGTGAATTTAAACAGAATATCCCCTTAGCAATCCACTTTGCTAATTCTATTTTTCCAGTACCTTCAGCTCCTGATAGTAAATATGCATGTACCAGCTTGTTTTCCCTAATCAATTTTGCAAAATGTTTCGTTAAAAATGGTTGTCTTTCCGTTATAGACATTTTCATTTTAATTGGATACCTCTAATTCTAACTATGGAAATTACATAAAATTATTTAAAATAGATAATGTATCATCTATAACCTTATCTAAATTTTGACTTGCATCAATAACTTTAATTCTTTCTTTGTTGCTTTCAGCTAATGATAAATATGCTTGTCTTACCTTATGATAAAAGTCCATAGATTCTTTATCTAATCTATCTACTTGATTTTGACGATTATTGCTAATTCTCTTCAAACTTATCTCTGGTTCAACATCATAGTATAAAGTTAAATCTGGTTTAAGATTTTCAGTAGCAAACTCATTTAATTTAATAACTGGCTCTACACCTATATCTCTAGCTACTCCTTGATATACTACAGAACTATCAACAAAACGATCACATAGAACTAGCTTTCCTTCATTCAAAGCTGGTAGTACTGTATCAACTAAATGTTGTCGTCTAGCTGCTGCATATAGTAATGCCTCTGTTCTTGCATCCATTTCTGTGTATTCAACATTTAAAATGATCTTTCTGATAGCTTCTGATATTCTATTTCCACCGGGTTCTCTAGTCCAAATATAATTATCTATTCTCTTATCATTTAGATGTTCTATAACACCTTTTAATACACTTGTTTTACCTGAACCATCAATACCTTCAAATGTTATAAATTTTCCTTCCAATAAAAAAACCTCATTGCATATAATATTAATTCAATTCTACTTTAATTTTTTCTTTATGTCTAATTGCAAAAAATAAAAAGAGGAACTGCTATTTTAAATTACAATTCCTCTTTCTTTAATTAATGATCTATTACAGAGGATTGAATATGTCCCCTGACATTTCTCAACTTAGCTTCTTGATATAAAAATTGATATTTAGCTTTCGCAAGCTGAGTTTCAGCTACTAATTCCTCATCTACTTCATATACAGCTTGTTCCGTTTGCCTAGCATGATCCCAATTTTTTTTAGCCTGATCTATCAAATAAAGCAGTTCTTCATCGTATTCTTTGCGTAATTTCTTTTTATTTCTACCGAACAGAATACTCACCACCTTAAATTTCTTGTCGTCCTTCAATAGCTTTAAATAATGTCATCTCATCTGCATATTCAATATCACTACCTACAGCTAATCCATGTGCTAATCTAGTAACTTTTATATTAGCTGGTTTTACTAAACGAGCAATATACATAGCAGTTGCTTCTCCTTCGGGGGTTGCATTAGTAGCAATGATAACTTCCTTTATTGCTTCATTTTTCTGCAGTCTTCTTAAAAGAGAAGCGATATTTATATCTTCAGGACCTTTTCCTTCAATTGGAGATAATACACCATGAAGTACATGATATAAACCATGGTACTCATTCATTCTTTCTAATGACATTACATCCTTAGGTTGTTCAACAACAACAACCTTACTATTGTCTCGCGATTTATCAGCACAAATCATGCAAGGATCACTTTCAGTAATATTACCACAGATACTGCAATAACTTAAATCTCTTTTAGCAGAGATCAAAGATTGAGCAAATTCGGTTACATCATCCTCTTGCATATCAATTGTATAGAATGCTAATCTAGTTGCCGTTTTACTACCAATTCCTGGTAATTTCATATAACTATCAATTAATTTAGAAATAGGTTCTGGATATTGCATCTAATAACCCCTTCCTTCTAGAAAAATTATAGTCCTGGAATATTACGAGAATATTTGCCCATTGTTTCTTGTGTTTGTTTATCAATCTTGTTCATAGCATCATTAACTGCCATAAGTACTAAATCTTGTAACATATCTACGTCATCTGGATCAACAGCTTCTTCCTTGATAGATATATCTGTCATCTTGTGATCACCAGTAAATTTTACTACTACAGCATCATCAGCTGCATGACCTTCAAAAATAGTTGCATTTAGCTCATCTTGATCCTTTTTCATATTCTTTTGTAGTTTTTGCATTTGTTTCATCATACTTTGCATGTTCATACCACGCATCATTATTCATCATATCCTTTCAATTAATCATTTTTTATTTCAACAATGTCTGTACCAAATAGTTCCTCAGCTTTTTGTATAATAGTTGGCTGAGTTGAAGCAGATTGATCATTATTATCCTGAGATTGTTCATTTGTATCATCAGTAATAACTACTGTCCCATTTTTTCTTTGTTTAAGATAGTTACTTCTTATTTCAGGCCAATTTTCTACTGGAATCAATACTAAACTTGGAACCTTTCCAATTAGTCTATCTAATCCATTTTCCAGAGTATCTATCAACTCTTGGTCTTCAAGAGCCTTTTGGCATAAAAATGCATATTCAAAGCCAACAACAACACCATTTTCACTAGCTGCAACAGGCTCACTAACATGCATAATTGCTCTTTGAGTAACAGATAACATATTCATTAAATCTGGCCAAACTTGTTTCAATTCATTTAGTGATTGTCTTGTAGCATTGTTTAATACACTATAAACTTGTGACAAATTAATTTTAACATTTTTTTGTCCCTTTGTTGTATTTTTTCTAACTTGCTTTCTAGGTTCATTATTCTTTTCAATTTGAATTGTATTACTGGATAAACTATCCACTTTACGTTGTAAGTTTTCTATTTTTTGCTTTAATAATTCAATTTGGCTCAAATCAACATTCGATACCCTATCAGCTTCACTGTTCGTACTTAATTGCGTTAGTTTGACAGTTAATACTTCCAAATAAATAGATTGGTGAGAACTGAATCTCATATTCTCTTGCTGTTTATTTAATTCATCTATGATTTGGTAAATTTGAGTAACATTTATTTGTTGAGATAATTCCTTAAATTTATCATCTAATAAACCTAATTCGCCATCAGAAACCATTTCTGGTGCTTGTTGGTATAATAGTAAATCCCTACAATAATTAATTAAGTCCTCAATTAAGCGATTGGCATCTTTACCTTGTTCTACAATCTGCTGAATTTCTTTTAAAGCATTAGTCGTATCTTTAGATAGTACAAATTTCAGATAATTAAATAGACTTTCTTGTGTAACACTCCCCGTTACTAATAATGCGTTATCTAAAGTAACATTATTATCACCAAAAGAGATTACTTGATCTAGTAAACTTAAAGCATCACGCATTCCACCTTCAGCAGCTTTAGCAATTACTTTTAAAGCTTTATCATCATAATCTACATTTTTTTGATCTAAAATATAAATCATTCTTTGTAAAATAGACTCAGCAGTTATTCTCTTAAAATCAAATCTCTGCGTTCTTGAGATGATAGTTGCTGGGATTTTATGCGGTTCCGTTGTAGCCAAGATAAAGACTACATTTGCTGGAGGTTCTTCAAGGGTCTTTAACAAAGCATTAAATGCACCAGTTGATAACATATGAACTTCATCAATAATGTATACTTTATAATCAGCTTCTGTGGGCGCATACTTTACTTTATCCCTAATATCTCTAATTTCCTCTACACCATTATTAGAAGCCGCGTCTATTTCAATAACGTCATTTAAACGCCCTTCCGTAATGGCCTTACATGTTTCACACTCGTTACAAGGCTCACCTTCTTTTGAAAAGCGACAATTTATAGCCTTGGCAAAAATCTTTGCTGCAGATGTCTTACCAGTTCCTCTAGGGCCAGTAAATAAGTAAGCATGCGAGGTTTGGTGAGTTATAATTGCATTTTTCAGAGTTTTGGTCACCATTTCTTGACCAACTAGATCCATAAATCTTTGTGGACGCCAAACTCGATAAAGAGCCTGATAACTCAAAGAGACTCCTCCTTCCAAAATTCATCAAAAAAAATCTCTCGGTTGCTCCAAGAACAAAACCGAGAGTTAACATTTCATATTAACTTAAGGCACATGCGAACTCTGCTTAGTGCTGCTTCCTTCCGGACCTGACACGCTTCACAAAGACAACATTGCCTCAAGGCCTTGCGGCAAATACTATGATACACGAATTAGTCAAAAATATCTAGTCTTTCACTCGATTTTTTCTTTTTTTCTTCATTTTTTTCCTAATTGATTTAAAAAAATCTTTCAGAATAGAAGCACATTCATTTTCTAAAATTCCTTTTTCTACAAATGATTGATGATTAAATCTGCTATCTTCAAGTAAATTCATCAATGTTCCTACAGTTCCTGCTTTAGGATCAGATGCACCATAATATACTTCAGGAATTCTTGAATTAATAATCGCTCCACTGCACATTGGACAAGGTTCTAATGTTACAAAAAGTTGAGTATCGACTAACCTCCAACTATTAACTGTTTCATTTGCTTCCTCAATGGCTAACATTTCTGCATGTAGTGTAGCATTCTGACTATGTTCCCTTAAGTTATGCCCTCTCCCAATGATTTTTCCATCTTTTACAATTACACAGCCAATTGGCACCTCTCCAATCTTAGCTGCTAATTTTGCTTCAAATAAAGCTTCTTTCATAAATTTCACTTTTTGTTCATCAGTCAATGGCAAGAAAATCACCTCGCTATTTAATCATTTCACTTTGTAAAATAAAATATCCCTTCTTCTTATTTAAAGTTTGACAATTTTCAAATACTTCATTTAATTTCTTTATTGCAGAAGGTGCACCTTGTTTCTTTTGAATTACAGCTACAATACTGCCACCGAGATTTAAATGTTGCTTTGATCCTGCTAAAATCCCATGAACAACATCCTTTCCCGCTCTTATAGGTGGATTTGTAATTATCAAATCATAATCAGTTTCATTAATATCTTCATATTGACTAGATTTAAAAATCTTAACGTTATTTATATTGTTATTTGCTGCATTTTTCTTAGCTAATTCAAGAGCTAGTTCATTGACATCTACCATATCTACCTGACTATTTGGATATGCTTTTGCTATTGACAATCCAATAGGACCATAACCGCAACCCATATCTAGTATTTTTTTATTATCTAAATCTAAATTAGCATCAATAGTTTCTAATAGTACTCTTGTACCAAAATCAACCGTATTTTTTGAAAAAACTCCATTATCTGTTGTAAAATGTATGTTATTTCCCAGCAATTCGAAATTCCACTTTTTTTCTTTATGTTCTACGTCTGGGCTTGAAGAATAATAATAATTAGTCATTGTCTTTTTCTCCTGTAATTTATATCTATAATAATACGCATTTTTTTCTACCTTAGCAAATTATTGTTTTTACCAAAATTCCCATTAACACAACATGTCGGACACTATTATTAAAAATCCACAATATATGGTGTAGTTAGACTTGAATTTTTCTCTATATATTGTATACTAAATACACGAAGAAGTTACGGAGGTAGTTTTTATGAAATTAGATTTATTCACTAAAAACAATTGTATTCAATGTAAAATGACAAAAAAATTTTTAAAACAACATAACGTTGAGTTTGAAGAACACAACATTTCTGAAAATCCTGAATATATTGACTATTTAAAGAACAAGGGTTTCCAAGCTGTACCTGTGTTGGAAGAAAATGATTTCCCTATCGTAAATGGTTTCCGTCCAGACCTATTGAAGAAGTTGATTGCTCAATGAAAATAGTTTACTTCACGGTAACTGGACAAACAAAAAGATTTATCAAAAAATTAGGCAGCAACTATGAATATTTTGAAATAGATGCTGCCAATCCTTTTTTTGAAGTAAATGATCCCTTTGTATTAATTACACCTACTTATGATAAACAGATAACAGAACCCATAAATGACTTTTTAGAGTATCAAAATAATAGTCATTATCTTAAAGGAATTGTTGGAACTGGTAATCGTAACTTTGCTGAATTATTTATCTTTACAGCAAAGAATCTATCTTACGAATATCACGTTCCATTAATTTATGCATTTGAATTTAATGGAACTCCTACTGATGTTTCAAATTTTAAGAAAGCGGTGAAGGAACTTGAGTCTAAAGGACATTGATATTAGTAAAGTTACTTACTTTGATTTAAATAATGAAATAAATATTCCTGTAAATGGTCAAATCCAATTAGGAAAAGATAAAGAGGCTCTTGAAGCCTTTTTAAATGAAAATGTTAAGCCCAATACTAAACAATTTTCTTCAATTAAGGAACGAATTAATTATTTAATTCAAAATAACTACTATGAAGAAGAATTTATTTCTAAATATTCATTTGAATTTATCGAAAAATTATATGATTATCTAAAAAAAGAAGATTTTCATTTTAAAACTTTTATGGCAGCATATAAATTTTATGCTCAATATGCCTTAAAAACTGACGATAATGCCTACTATTTAGAAAACTTTATCGATAGAGTCGCTACTAACGCTCTTTATTTTGGTGATGGAGATGAAAAATTAGCTTTAGAATTAGCCGATGAATTAATCCATCAAAGATATCAACCCGCTACTCCAAGTTTCTTGAATGCCGGTCGTAAACGCCGTGGAGAACTGGTATCCTGTTTCTTAATCCAAATGACTGATGACATGAATTCAATCGGAAGAAATATTAATTCTGCCCTACAATTATCACGTATTGGTGGTGGTGTTGGTATTAATCTTTCTAATTTACGTGGTGCTGGTGCTCCTATTAAAGGAATTCATGGAGCTGCATCTGGTGTCGTTCCTGTTATGAAGTTACTTGAAGATAGCTTTACATATTCAAACCAACTTGGTCAACGTCAAGGTGCTGGTGCTGTTTATTTAAATGTCTTCCATCCTGATATAGAAGCATTTTTATCTGCTAAAAAAGAAAATGCTGATGAAAAAATTCGTGTAAAGACCCTTTCATTAGGATTAGTCGTTCCAGATAAATACTACGAATTAGTAGCTAAAAATGAAGACATGTATCTTTTTGATCCTTGGGGGGTTGAACGTGTTTACCACAAACCATTTTCTTATGTGGATATCACTAAAGAATATGATAATATGGTTGCTAATCCAAATATTCCTAAGAAAGTTATTAAAGCTCGTGATTTAGAAGAACAAATTTCTAAGCTACAACAAGAATCTGGTTATCCTTATGTTATTAACATAGATACTGCTAATAGAGTAAATCCTATTTCTGGAAAAATTGTTATGAGTAATTTATGTTCCGAAATTTTACAAGTTCAACGTGCTTCAGTAATTAATAATCGTCAAGAATATGAAGTTCTAGGGACAGATATTAGCTGTAACTTAGGTTCTACTAATATTGTTAATCTTATGGCATCACCTAACTTTGGTAAATCTGTTGAAGTTATGACTAGGGCTTTAACTTTTGTTACTGATAAATCAGATATTGATGTTGTTCCATCAATCCAACACGGAAATCGATTAGCTCATACTATCGGTTTAGGTGCTATGGGGTTACACGCTTACCTTGCTAAGAATCAAATTGAATACGGATCACCTGAAGCTCTTGAATTTACTAGTGTATATTTCATGTTATTAAACTATTGGACTTTAGTAGCTTCAAATAAAATTGCAAAAGAAAGAAAAGTTACTTTTGATAATTTTGAAAATAGTAAATATGCTGACGGTAGTTACTTTAATACTTATTTAAATCAAGAATTTGCACCAAAAAATGCACGTGTTAAAGAATTATTTGATGGTATCTTTATACCTACAAAATCCGACTGGACTAGTCTTAAAGAAAATGTTATGAAGTACGGTTTATATCATCAAAACAGATTAGCTGTAGCACCTAATGGCTCTATTTCATATATTAATGACACAACAGCTAGTCTACATCCTATCATCAATAGAATTGAAGAACGTCAAGAAAGAAAAATTGGAAAGATTTACTATCCTGCACCTTACTTGTCAAATGAAACTTTACCATATTACAAGTCAGCATACGATACTGATATGCGTAAAGTTATCGATACTTATGCAGCCGCTCAACAACATGTTGATCAAGGTATGAGTCTAACATTATTTATGCGTTCAACAATTCCAGCAGGTTTATATGAGTGGAAGAATGGAAGAACTGATAAAATGACAACTAGAGATTTATCTATTCTTCGTAATTATGCACACTATAAAGGTGTTAAATCTATTTACTATGTACGTACTTTTACTGATGATGCATCTGAAGTTGGTGCAAATGAATGCGAAAGTTGTTCAATTTAGAAAGGAAGAATTAGATAATGACTAAATCATATACCGCTATTAATTGGAATGCTTTAGAAGATGAAATTGATAAAGCTACGTGGGAAAAACTTACTGAACAATTCTGGTTAGATACACGTATTCCTTTATCCAATGACTTATCTGATTGGCGTGAATTTAATGAAGATGACAAAGACGTCGTTGGTAAAGTATTCGGTGGTTTAACTTTATTAGATACACTTCAATCCCAAGATGGTATGTCTTCATTGAAGAAAGATGTTCGTACACAACACGAAGAAGCTGTTATGAATAACATTGAATTTATGGAATCAGTTCATGCTAAAAGTTATTCTTCAATTTTTTCTACATTAAACACACCTAAGGAAATTGAAGAAATCTTTGATTGGACAAATTCTAATGAAATCTTGCAATACAAAGCTAATCGTATCAATGAAATTTATCAAAACGGTAGTCCTTTACAAAAGAAAGTTGCTTCTGTATTTTTAGAAACATTTTTATTTTATTCAGGATTCTATACTCCACTATATTGGTTAGGTCATAATAAATTAGCCAACGTAGCCGAAATTATTAAACTAATTCTTCGCGATGAATCGGTTCATGGCACTTACATTGGATATAAATTCCAATTAGGCTTTAATGAACTATCTGATGATGAACAAGAAGAATTTACTTCTTGGATGTATGATTTGCTTTATGAGTTATACGAAAATGAAGAAAAATATACTCACTTACTTTATGACAAAGTTGGTTGGACTGATGATGTATTAGTTTTCCTTCGTTACAATGCTAATAAAGCATTAATGAACTTAGGTATGGATCCACTATTTGCTGATGGATATGCGCAAAACGTTAATCCAGTCGTTATGAATGGTATTTCAACTTCTACATCTAACCATGACTTCTTCTCTCAAGTTGGTAATGGATATCTCCTTGGTGACGTTGAAGCAATGGAAGATTCTGATTACTTATTTAACTTTGATGATAACTCCGATAAATAGATAAAAATATCCTCGTCAATCGATTTGAAAATTGACGAGGATATTTTTTTAGACTATATTAAATTAATGATTCTTATGACCAGAATCTTGAAAGTGAAATCTCTCTTCTAAATTGCTCTCTTCTCTTACTATTAACAACGCTTGTTACTTCTAGCATTGTAGAGACAATTGAACTTCTCTTTCTATAAGCAGTATACTTAGGTAACCAATAGCTAACATATTTATCCTTGTAATCTCTTAAGCCTTGGAAACCATAAAATGAATATCCATACTCATAAATAAAATGTGCAGCTCTTTCTTCAATAAAACTATACTGAGAAGTCCCTACATTAGCTAATGGTGCCATTCCCATATCAAAACGTTCATAGCCATTTTCTTTACCGTACTCAAATAAGGTAATGAAAATTTTATCCATTATTCCAGAAGGAGCTTGCTTACTATGTCTCATCAAGTCTATTGATAAAGTCTTATCATCCATAGGCATCATTGAAGCAAATGCAACAATTTTATTATCAGCATCTTTAATGATACTTATATTAGCTTGATTTAGGTAATATTCATCAAAAAAGCCCAATGAAAAGCCCTTCTCTAACTGACCATCTAACCAACTGTCAGAAACCTGTTTTAGCTCTTGAATCAACTCTTTAGAAAACGGAGGTTCTATCATTTCAAAAGTATATCCTTCACGCTCAAATTTGTTGATTAATGCCCTCTCACCACGTTTTTTCTTACCTGACAATGAAAAGTCCTTCAAAGTTACATATCCTTCTTCACCATTCTTTATAAAGTCAAAGCCTAAATCATGTAACAACATGGTTAATTTAGAATTTATTTCATAGAAAACTAATTCATAGCCATAGTAATCTGCTTGTGTCATTAGCTCCTTAATGGCATCTTTTAAATAATCCATATTTCCCACAGGTTCTCCCATAAAAATTAACTTGTCATTTTTCCTGCGATACATGAAATACATTATATCTTCACCATTAACTCTGTAATAATAAATATTTTTATCTCTTAAAAAGGCTAAGTGACTAACTTCATTGCCAGAATAATTATCTATAATTTTTTTAATTCTCTTTTTATCGAAATTCATCTTTCTAAATGGATCAGTATCTGAGGTAAAGCTAGTTATAATTATTAACATTATTATGCCAGCTAAAATCATTCCCATAAAACCTGACAACCATATTTGCTGTCCTTGAAAAATTAAAACTTCTGGTACTGGGATACTTTTATGTCCTATTGGTCTGAAATTCAAGAATCCAACTAACAAATACAACAAAAATGTTACTGTAAATATTCCACCATCTACAAACATTTTTCCAAATGAATAACGTAATTGTTCTCGGTAAAGTTCTTTTCTTGAGAGGATCACACAAGCCATAATAAAGATTAAAAACCATGCTAAACCTGGAGTATAAACCCTCCATAAAGTATTAACAATTCCTATTCCTAAAACTATTATCGTTGGCCAAAATGATTTTTTAACTCTAGATTCAAAACCTCTACCCATTGCAATTAGCAAGAAAGCAAATATCACGTCTGTCATTTGATGTAAGAATAAAAATGTTAACGGATATAACTTGACCAGAATAAAGTTAGAAAAAGCAAAACTTGGAACAGCTGCTTCTATTAACATTATTATGCCAGATGCATACATAAAAATTGTAATTAATATATGAGCCGTTTTTTGTAATAATGCACTTGGAATACCATCGAAGTACTCATTCACTTTATTACCTAGAGTATGCACAAATAAAACAGTACCTACAAAAAATGGCACAATATAGTAAAATATACGGAAAAATAGCAACCATACAATTACATCGGCATTGCCTATGCCTATACTTTCCATTCCTAGGATGATAAAAACATCAAATGAACCTAATCCACCAGGAACCATTGATATAACCCCAAAAACGGACGCAATAATATACAAAGCAAATATTTCAAGTATATTGAATTTTACCCCTAAAACTAATCCAATATATATGAAAAATAGACCTGCGCCTGCCCATTCCAAACAAGAACCCATTATTAAAAATAGTTCTTTTTTTAACGTAAGATCACCAAAGAAGGCATTGTTTTTGAATTTAGTAATGCTAAATAACAATGGAAAATACAGACCTCCACCGACTAACCAAATCCAATATTTAGTTAACCCTGCACCTATATGTAAACCAAAGATTATAAATAACGATACCCAGCAATATATTGATAATCCTGCTAATAAAAATAGAGCAATCTTAGATATAGCATACAAAACCTGTTTTTTACTAGATTTTTTACCATAAAAACTCGCCCTTAATGTAGCTCCTAATATCCCCCCAAAACCTGCAATATTAGTGAAAGTATTTGTTATCCAACCACTCTTTAAAATATATTTCCAATTAAACTTTTCTGATAAAAAAGAAGTTATCGAAATATCATAAATCAGCATTGGAGTAACAGAAAACATTCCTAGAACTAGCATCATAATAATTGAAAAAATTGACTGACTAAGCAAGCCATCACTAACCTGATTCCAGTCAACATCTCTAATAATTTTACTAATTTCCACTAAAACTAATATTAATACTGAAGCTACAAACATTAATTGTAAAATTGTGGATTTTTGTTTGATAAAATCCTTAACTTTTTTCATGTTACATCCTCCAATCCCTCTCTCTATTATCACTAATACGTAGTAATTAATCAAGATTGTAAAGAAAATTAAAAATTACTAAATCCTAAAGAAAATCATCACTATCTAACCAATACGGACGATTGTACTCGTTAAATGGCACTACTAATTCATTATTTGCCATTAACAATGGTATTTCTCCTTGTTTCGCCCATGAAATTATTGTTTCCTCTGGATAACCTAATTTACTAGCACACGCAGAAACAGTTATAGCTTCTTTTTTATGAAATATTTCATTTAATTTATTTATATGCTCAATTCTACGTTTCTCATTCACTTTTCTTTGATTATCCTCAGTGATTTTAACTATTGAAGTTCCATTCTCATCAAGGAGTGGAATATCTCCATCAATAGCCCATTTTTTTACAGTTTGATATGTATATCCCGTATCTTTAGCAGCTTGACTTATCGTATTGTACTTCTCATCATTAAATGCTTGACGTAACTTCATTATATTTTGATTTCTTCTTTCGTTACTTGCATGAGCCATATTATCTAAAGTACTCACCTATTTCACCTTCTTTCTCAGATAAGATAATTACTTATATATAAAAAAAGAGACCAGTCGTTAAACTGATCTCTAAAAGTAAAATTAAAATAAATTATTTCAATGTTACCTTTGCGCCAACTTCTTCAAGTTTAGCCTTCAATTCTTCTGCTTCGTCCTTAGCAACGCCTTCTTTAATTACGGAAGGAGCACCATCAACTAAGCCCTTAGCATCTTTCAAGCCAAGACCTGTGATATCCTTAACTGCCTTGATAACTTTAACTTTTGCAGAACCTGCATCTGTTAATTCAACATCAAATGAATCCTTTTCTGCAGCACCGTCTGCACCTGCAGCACCTGCAACTGCAACTGGAGCAGCAGCGGAAACACCAAATTCTTCTTCGATAGCTTTTACTAAGTCGTTTAATTCAAGAATGCTAGCTTCTTTTAAGTCAGCAATAATCTTTTCTGTATCTAATGCCATTTTATTTTCCTCCATACATAGATAAAATTCTTTTTTTGTTAATTGTAATTTATGCAACTAATAATTTAGAATTAAGCTGCATCTTCGTCTTTGCTGTCAGCAACAGCTTTAACTGCATAAGCAAAGTTGCGAACTGGAGCTTGCAATACAGACAATAGCATTGAAAGTAATCCGTCGCGGTTTGGTAATTTAGCAAGAGCGTTGATTTCTTCAAGAGAAGCAATCTTACCTTCGATCATACCACCTTTAATTTCTAAAGCTTCATGATCCTCTGCAAATTTAGCCATAATACGAGCAGGTGCAGTGATGTCTTCACCACCAAATGCAACAGCAGTAGGGCCAGAGAATGTATCATCTAAACCTTCATAACCTGCTTTGTCAGCTGCACGCTTCAAGAATGTATTCTTGATAACACGCATTTCTACACCAGCTTCACGAAGTTGCTTACGTAAATCAGTAACTTCTTCAACAGTTAAGCCACGGTAGTCAACAACTACAACAGAAGAAGCACTTTGGAATTTTTCAAAAACTTCTTCAACGATAGCAGCTTTCTTTGCGATAATTTCCTTACTCATTATTAATTCACCTCCTAGTCATTGTGTCAAAAGCTTTTTATAAATAAAAAGCTCTATGTCCACACCAAGACACAGAGAGAGATACGTTTACTCCTCGGCAGGCATAAATTTAAGGCGTTAGCCACCTGAGTCTTAGGTAGAATTATTAACTTGACCTTTAATAGGTTACCATAGCCTATTATAAGTGTCAAGAAAAAATAATAAAAAAGTGAGAAGAATTTATCTTCCCACCTCATTATTTAAATTAAAGTGCTGTTGTATCTAATGTAACACTTGGTCCAAATGTAGAAGCAACAGAAACATGCTTGATGTAAACACCTTTAACAGATGCAGGACGAGCCTTAGCAATTACATCATAAACAGCTTTGAAGTTACCTTCAAGTGCTTCTTCTGTAAATGATACTTTACCCAATGGAACATGTACGTTACCGTCACGGTCTGTACGGTATGTAACTTGTCCAGACTTAGCATCTGTAACAGCCTTTGTTACATCCATTGTAACTGTACCAGTCTTAGGGTTTGGCATTAAGCCTTTAGGTCCCAATACACGACCTAAACGACCAACTTGTGCCATCATATCTGGTGTTGCAATAGCAACATCAAAGTCCAACCAACCGTCTTGGATACGTGCAACTAAGTCGTCGTCACCAACAACGTCTGCGCCTGCATCCTTAGCTTCTTGTGCTTTTGCACCTTTAGCAAATACAACAACTGTTTGATCTTTACCAGTACCATTTGGTAAAACCATAGCACCACGTAATTGTTGATCAGCTTGTTTTGTATCAACGTTTAAGTTGAAAGCAACTTCGATAGTAGCATCAAAGTTTGCAAAATCAATCTTCTTTACTAAGCCAAATGCTTCAGAAGCATTGTATAACTTGCCTTCTTCAACTTGCTTAGCAGCTTCTAAATACTTTTTACTTTTTTTCTTAGCCATTAGTGAAATTTCCTCCTTGCAATATGTGGTCTATCGGATAAACCTCCCACTTGATACATCTATTTTCATAGAGTATCCGTCTGAGAAGCGTGGCCGTAGAAATTAGTCTTCTACAACAAAGCCCATGCTTCGTGCAGTACCTTCAATCATGCGCATTGCAGCTTCAACGTCTGCAGCGTTTAGATCTTGCATCTTTGTTTCTGCGATTTCCTTAACTTGATCTTTAGTTACAGTAGCAACTTTCTTCATGTTAGGTTCGCCAGATCCCTTTTCTACACCAGCAGCTTTTTTAAGTAATACAGCAGCAGGTGGTGTCTTTGTAACGAAGTCGAATGAACGATCTTCGTATACACTAATCACAACAGGAATGATCATACCAGCTTGATCTGCTGTACGAGCATTGAATTCCTTTGTGAATCCCATAATGTTGATACCTGCTTGACCTAATGCAGGACCAACTGGTGGAGCTGGAGTTGCTTTTCCAGCAGGAATTTGTAATTTAACAACGTTTACTACGTTCTTTGCCACGGTAAAAACCTCCTCTTTCCGTGTGTGGTACGGATGGCTATAAAAAATTTAGCCTCCCACTTGTATGATAAAAATCATACTCATGAATTATATCATTTGTATTTCATCCATGCAAGTATTTATTATACTAATTTATCTACTTGATCATAATTCAATTCAGCTGCTGTTTCGCGGCCAAACATATCAATATCAACTTTTAATTTCATCTTTTCAGTATCAATTTCTGTAATCTTACCAACTAAACCAGAAAATGCACCATCAATAATAGTAACTGCATCCCCTACTTCAGCATCAAAGTTAGAATGACGTGAACTAATTCCTAATTCATGTAGAATATGATTAATTTCTTCATCTAATAGTGGTGCTGGCTTACTTCCTGATCCATGTGAACCTACAAATCCAGTTACGCCCGGAGTATTTCTAACAACATACCATGATTGATCAGTCATTACCATTTCTACTAATACATATCCTGGGAATGTTTTTAATTTTTCTACTTTTTCTTTTCCTGTTTTAGTAGTTTCATGCTTTTCTTCTTCAGGAACAACTACTCTAAAAATGTAATCTTCCATCCCCATTGAAGTTGCTCTTGATTCTAAATTTTCTTTAACCTTGTTTTCATATCCTGCATAAGTATGTAAAACATACCATTTCTTTTCAACTGATTCTACTGTATGTGCCATTTTTCCATTCCTTTCTAAATTTATTGAAAATAAAAAAGCCTCCACGAATCCCGGGGCTTTCTTTCGTAATTATAGCAAATGTTTTCTTTTATTGCTAGATATAATATCAAACAACTATACAAGTAATGATAAGGCTGATTGAATAACCCAGTCCACAACAGCAAAAAAGCCTATAAATAGCAATGAAGAAATAATAACAGTAGTTGTATCTCTTCTTGTTTCCTTTGCATTCAACCATGTTGTATCTTTCATAGTTTTAATAACATTCTTTAGAAACTTCAATTAAATCACTCCTCAGCAATTACTTTGTCTCTCTGTGTAACGTATGCTTACCACAATACTTACAAAACTTTTGCACTTCTAGTCTTTCTGTACGATTTGGATTTTCAGTAATTGTATAATTACGTGAACCACATTCAGAACAAGCAAGTGCTACTTTTTTCTTATTAGCCATAAATTACTCCTTTACACTGAATCAAATAAACTCTATCATGATATATCCTAAAATGTCAATCACACTATTTTTCTTTTCCCATTAATTTATCCCGATACTCAGCTAATTTTTCTAACTGATCATCATTCCAAGTTAAACGTCTTGCGGCTTTTTGATTTTGATATATCTTTGCCTGTTGTCTAACTTCTTTTTTGGATCTTTTTATTTCCTGATATAATTCCCACGCTGGGAGTCTCAATGCTCCTTGCGAAAAAATTGTCCATTGTTCAGCTTGATCACTTGTTGCTACTCTTACCTGAGTCAATGGCGTTTGTAATCTTCCAGCCAATGATTCAATATAAGTATCTGCTGTTTGATCTTCAGCTGTCCATACCACTTGTAAGTCATATTGCTCATATTGTTTAGTCATACCAGGTACATACATCGCATCAAATACTACAATAATTTCTGTATTAGCCTGTTTACGGTAATTAGATAATATTTTCAAAAGTAAATCCCTAGCATCCTCTAGTCTATCACTTTTCTTTAATTTATCTAATTGTGGCCAATTTCCTATCATATTATATGCATCAACAATCAAGATATTCTTTTTCATATTAATTTCCTCTTGAAGTAAATCCTTGATATATTAATAAACTAGCAGCTACACTTGCATTTAAACTTTGAACATGTCCTACCATTGGAATAGTTAACATTTCATCGCAAGTTTTCTTCAAAAGCGGAGAAATTCCTTTACCTTCATTTCCTATTACCAAAGCTGTTGCTCCCTTAGCACTCCACTTTCTAAAATCAGTACCTTTCATATCAGTCCCAAAGATCCATACTCCCTGTTCTTTTAATTCTTTAACAGTTTGTACTAAATTTGTAACTCTCACAACAGGTACATGTTCAATAGCACCTGTTGAAGTTTTTGCCACAACTGAAGTCAACTGCACTGCACGTCTTTTGGGAATGATAATTCCATGAACTCCTGCTGCATCTGCGGTCCTCATAATTGAACCTAAATTATGTGGATCTTCAATTCCATCTAAAATCAAGAAAAAAGGATCTTCATTTTTACTACGAGCTTTTTCAAACAAATCGTCAATTGTAGCATAACTATATGATGCTATAGCAATCACTACTCCTTGGTGATTTTGTCCATTGACTAAATTATCAAGTTTAGTTTTAGGAACTCTAGAAACTACTAACTTTCTGGCTTTAGCTAAAGTATATATTTCCTGAATAGCATCCGCCTTTAATCCTTCTTGGACAAAAACTTTATTAATATTGCTATCTTTCTTTTTTAAAGCCGCCATAGCTGGATGACGTCCAATAATAAAATTTTTTTGCTCTTCTTTCATTATTTCCCTTCTTTCTCTACTGTATTAATACACCAATCTGCTAATTCCTCTAATCTTTCGATTTGATCACTTAGATATAGATAACCAAATAATGCTTCGAAGCCTGTAGAAATTCTGTAAGTTACAACTGAAGTATTTTTTGCAGAAGTATGACTTTTGGCATTTCTACCACGCTTAAAGAATTCTAACTCTTCATCATTCAAAACATTTTGCTCTTGCATTTTTTCAATTAAAAAAGCTTGTGCCTTTGCAGATACATAATGAGTAGCCTTGTGATGTAGCTTTGTTGGTTTAGTTAAACCTTTAGCTAATAAATGTCTTCGAATATAAATTTCATAAATTGCATCGCCCATATATGCTAAGGCAATCCCATTCATTTGATTATAGTCTACATCTTCTTTAATCATTTCTCTTCCACCTTGTACCTTGTGCTGTATCTTCTAATATTATTCCTTGTTCTTTTAGTAGATCTCTTATTTCATCGCTACGTTTGAAGTTCTTATTTTTTCTTGCTTCATTTCTTTCTTGGATAAGTTGTTCAATCGTATCATCTAACAATTCTTTTTCTTCACTAAAACTTATACCAAAAATTTCTACGACTTTCTTATAAGTGTTAATTAAGTTATTAATAGTATCAGTATATACCTTTTCTTTTTCTGAATAGACATTTAGTTGTTTAGCCATTTCATAAACAACAGAAATCCCATTTTGTACATTAAAATCATCATCCATAACTTTAACAAAATCTTTTTCAAGATTAGCAAAATTAACTTCTACTTCTTTATCGTTTCCTTCTACACTATCTTTTAAACGATAACTTAAGTTTTCATAAGCTGTTTGTAGTTTATTTAGATTAACTTTCGCTTCGTTTAAATTAGCAGAACTATATCGGATAGGTCGACGATATTGTGTTGTTGACATAAAGAATCTAATAACTTGAGGGTTTACTTCCTTTAGTAAGTCATGTACGGTTACAAAATTTCCTAAAGATTTACTCATTTTTTGATCTTCTTCACCAATTGTTACAAATCCATTATGTAACCAATATCTAGCAAATTTTTTGCCAGTCTTTGCTTCACTTTGTGCAATCTCATTTTCATGGTGTGGGAATTCTAAATCTTGTCCTCCAGCATGAATATCTATTGTATCTCCTAAATATTTAGTAGACATTACTGAACATTCAATATGCCACCCTGGACGTCCTTGCCCCCAAGGAGAATCCCAAGATATTTCTCCTTGCTTTGCTTTTTTCCAAAGAGCGAAATCTAATGGATCTTGCTTTTTATCTTGGTCGATATCATCGACTCGGCTACTAGCACCTTGTTCTAAATCATCTATTAATTGTCCAGATAGTTTACCATAATCTTTAAATTTTCTAGTCTTATAATATACATCTCCAGCAGACTCATATGCATATCCCTTTTGTACTAAAACTTCAATAAATTTGATAATATCATCCATATTATCCATTACTCGAGGATTCAATGTAGCTTTCTTTACATTCAAAGCACTTGTATCTTCATAAAACGCGTTAATAAATTTCTCAGTTATTTCTTTAACTGAAAGATTCATTTCTTGACTTGCTTTAATGATTTTGTCGTCAACGTCTGTAAAATTCGAAACATAGTTTACTTCAAAACCACGATATTCTAAATAACGTCTGATTGTATCAAAAGCAACCGCACTTCTAGCATTACCAATATGAATATAGTTATACACTGTTGGGCCACAGACGTACATTGTCACTTTCCCAGGATTTAATGGTTCAAATTTTTCTTTTTGATTAGTTAATGTATTATACAATTGCAACATCTAATTCATCACTCCTAATCCGTTAAAACGTAATAGTCTATCATTTAACGTTTTTCTTAACTCTTAACTTAATAATAAAACATAAAACAAAAGGTTGCGACAAAAATATGCCTCAACCTTGTCTCATTTTAATTATACTATATCTACACGATTAGTTCATTTCTTCTAAAGTTTGCTTTAGATGTTTCAATGCCTTTTCACGACCTAATAATTCAATTGATGGTGCCAATTCTGGGCCATGCATTTCGCGTGTTGTTGCGATACGGATAGGCATGTAGAGTTTACGTCCCTTAATCTTTGTATCCTTTTGAATAGAACGAATTGTATTTTGAATTTCAACAGCATCAAAGATTGGTAAATCTTTAACACGTTCAGCAAATTCTTTTAATACAATTGCTGCTGATTCATCAGCTAATTCCTTTTTAGCATCTTCACTTAAAACAGGTGGTTCATTAAAGAATACATCTGCCATTTCTACGATTTGTCCTGTATAAGACATTTGTTGTTTGTAAAGACTAATTAGCTTTCTAGCCCATTCAATTGTATAAGCATCTGGATCGGCTTGTACTTTACCAGCCTTAATTAATTGACGTAATGAAGAATCCATAATTTCATCTTCTTTAGCAACTTTTACATATTGGTTATTAATCCATTCCAATTTCTTGCCATCAAATGCTGCTGGAGATTTGCTCAAACGCTTTGCATCAAACATCTTGATGAATTCTTGTTTATTAAAGATTTCTGATTCGCCAACAGGAGACCAACCTAATAAAGTAATAAAGTTAAACATTGCATCAGGTAAGTAACCTAGTTCACGATATTGTTCTATAAATTGAAGCACTGTTTCATCACGTTTACTTAACTTCTTACCAGTTTCAGTATTAATAATTAAGGACATATGACCAAATTCAGGTGCTTTCCAACCAAATGCTTCATATACAACTAATTGCTTTGGTGTATTAGCAACATGATCATCCCCACGTAATACATGAGTAATTTCCATTAAATGATCGTCTACTACAACAGCAAAGTTGTATGTAGGCATACCATCACGTTTTTGAATAACAAAATCTCCACCAATTGTGTCAGATAGGAAACTAATTTTTCCCTTTACAATATCATCCCATTCGTATGTCTTGTTGTGTGGCACACGAATACGAACAACTGGTTTTAATCCCTTAGCACGTGCTTCATCTTGAGCCTTCTTGATTTCTTCTTTAGACATGCCTTCATATTCATAGACATAGCGAGGAGCTTCTCCTCTAGCTTTTTGTTCTTCACGTTGAGCTTGTAATTCTTCCTCTGTCATGAATGATTCATAAGCTAAATCTTTATCTAATAATTCTTGAATTAATGGCTTGTAAATATCTTTTCTTTCAGATTGGCGATATGGTCCGTACTTACCTGGCTTATCAGGACCTTCATCCCAATCAATACCAAGCCACTCCAAGTTATCCATTTGGCTCTTTTCACCATCTGCAATATTACGCTTTGTATCAGTATCTTCGATTCTTAATACAAAAGTTCCTTTATTATGTCTTGCAAATAAATAGTTAAATAAAGCTGTTCTTGCGTTACCAATATGCAAATGTCCAGTTGGACTTGGAGCATAACGTACACGTATCTTGTTTTTTGCCACTTTAAAGCACTTCTTTCTTTAATAATTATCTATTAATAACATTATGATTATAGGAATAATATCATAACTCATACTCTTACCATTCTACAATGATTACTGTAAAAAATAAACTATTCCATGGTATTTATTCTTAGTTTTTCTCACGTAATTCTCTTTTAGAATGTGTTGGCTTTGCAAAAATCATTCTTCCAGCATCCGTCTGCAATGCACTAGTTACTTCTACCTCAATAGGTTTATTGAGATAATAACGTCCATCTTCAACCACTATCATTGTTCCATCATCCAAGTATGCAACACCTTGTTGTCTTTCTGTACCATTTTTTATAACTGTAACGGTTAATTTTTCACCTGGAATAACACGTGGTTTTAATGACTTAGCCAAAGCATTTACATTTAAAACCTGTACATTTTGAAATTCACTAACTTTATTTAGATTGTAATCATTTGTTACTATGACTGCATCTAAAACCTTTGCTAATTTTATAAGCTTACTGTCAACTTCTTTTATATCTTCAAAATCTCCCTCATACATTTTTACAGGAACAATTTTTTCTGAACGTAGTTTATTTAGAATGTCCAAACCTCTACGTCCTCTAACTCGTTTAATACTATCTCCTGAGTCAGCAATATATTGAAGTTCATATAATACAAAATTAGGAACTACTAATGTTCCTTCAATGAAACCAGTTTTTGCTAGATCATAAATTCTACCATCTATCAAAATGTTAGTATCTAACAACTTATATTTGTGGAAATTTTCGCCAACTTTTCTTTCTAAAATCTGAGCTTTATCATCTTCCACTTTTCTTTGTCGTAAATTAAATAATCTCTTTAAATTTCCAAAGCCTTCTTTCCCAACAACATATCCCAGATACCCTAATAAAATCATTAATACAATTGGCAAAATGGTATTGATGAAAAATACATGTGATCGATTAAATATCGTTGAAATTAAAGCTGCTACAATTAATCCCACTGTGATTGACAAGCTCGTTGAAATAATTACTTCCGGCTTTTGTCTAATCAAATTTTTCTCTATTTTTATGATTACTCGCTCAATAGCATCTATTAAGAAAATCGCTAGTATTTCCATAATAATCAAACCAATAATAGCATTAACCAACCCATTAGTTAACCAGCGATTACTTCCAAGTCCTATCAAGCTCCATAGCTCTGGTAGAAATGTATATCCTGCACCTACACCTAAAATAGCTAATATTAATCCTATGATTCTTTTTCGCATTTAAGCACATCCTTTCTATCAATTTTTAACTAAAAATTAGTTTTAATGCTTGATTTAGTGTACTTACGCCTACTACTTCAATCTCTTTTGGAGGCATCCAACCATCTAAGTTGTTCTTTGGTAAAAATACTCGCTTAAATCCTAGCTTAGCAGCCTCAACAACACGCTGTTCAATACGATTAACTCGTCTTATTTCACCAGTTAATCCCACTTCCCCTATAAAACAGTCAGTTGGTCTTGTTTCTGCATCGCGATAACTAGAAACTAAACTAACAGCAATGGCTAAATCTATTGCTGGCTCATCTAACTTCACTCCACCAGCAGCCTTCAAATAAGCATCCTGATTTTGCAATAACAAACCAGCTCTTTTTTCAAGTACTGCCATCAGTAACGCAACTCGATTGTGATCTAAACCAGTTGTTGTTCGCTTAGCATTTCCAAATGCAGTCGGTGTTACTAGTGCTTGTAATTCTACCAATATGGGTCTAGTTCCTTCAAGAGAAGCAACGACAGCTGATCCCGTAGCCCCTTTTAATCTTTCTTCTAGAAAAATCTCTGATGGATTAGCAACTTCGCTTAATCCTCCATTTTTCATTTCAAAGATTCCAATTTCATTAGTTGAACCAAATCTATTTTTAACAGCTCGTAAAATTCTAAATGTTCTATGTTGATCTCCCTCAAAATAAAGAACAGTATCTACCATGTGTTCTAAAATTTTAGGCCCTGCAATTGCTCCACCTTTAGTAACATGTCCTACAACAAAGACAGTTATCCCATTAGTTTTCGCAATTTGCATCAAATCTCCAGTTACTTCCCTAATTTGAGAAACACTTCCAACTGCGGCTGTCATTTCTGGCTCCTGCATTGTCTGCACCGAATCGATTACAACAAAATCAGGCTTTAAAAGTTCAATATTTTTTCTAATACTATCCATATCTGTTTCAGGATATAAATATAGCTCAGTTCCATGAACTCCTAAACGATCCGCACGTAATTTAATTTGAGTTGCACTTTCTTCCCCAGAAACATAAAGAACCTTTTTCCCGAGAGTAGATAATTGTCCAGAAACTTGTAGTAATAATGTAGACTTGCCAATACCTGGATCTCCACCAATTAACACTAAAGATCCGGGAACAATTCCGCCACCTAAAACACGATTCAATTCTTCTAAATTAGTTTTAAATCTTGGAGTCTCCACAGTAGAAACATCATCAATTAATTTAGGTTTCACTGTTGTACCAGAGATGCTAACTCTAGGCTGTGCTTTAGTTGAACTTTCCTTTTTCTCTATTTCCTCTACCAAGCTATTCCAAGAACCACAATTAGGGCAGCGTCCTAAATAACGTGGAGAGATATATTCACAATTTTGACAAACATATCTTGTCTTAGTTTTCGCCAATACATTCACCTTCCAAACTATTTTCCAGAAGATCCAAATCCACCAGTTCTAGTTTCCTTTCCACCTTCATCATTGTCAGCTACTAAATATGGTAAGAATATACCTTGACCTATTCGATCACCCTTTTTTATTAATTGATCTTTTAGTCCAAAATTAACTAATTGTACAAAAATTTCACCCTCATTATTGGGATTATTATAATAATCAGCATCTATTATTCCCACACCATTAGGTAAAATTAAACTTCTTTTCAATGGACTACTAGAACGATTAGCTAACATTAAGAACTCATCATCTTTCATGTATGCCTTAATTCCAGTAGGAACTAGAAAAGGTTTTAAACATTTTTGTCCTTCTAATAATTCTGTTTCAGTTATATTTTTTTGTTTATGCAATGCATATAAAATTTTCAAAAAATTAAATTTCCAAATACTAGGTAATAAAAAATCTTCTGCAGCAAAAAAATCATATCCTGCAGCATTCTTTGTCATTCTGACTGGAAGTTTTACTCCACGTTCTTTATATTTACTTACTACTTCAAATCCTCTTTTCATTCTTGTTAATCCTCTCTAACTGATATACTTTTTATTTTATCATACCATTAATTTACTAAAATTAACGTATTTAACAATAAATTTCATTTTAATTAATAAATTTATTCCATCTTAAAATTTTTCGTGTGCTATACTTTCATTGGGAGGGGTTTCTTATGAACTATATATGGAATAATGACACTTTATCACTTCATGATGGTGATACTCTAGTCGCAGAAATTGGTTTTTCAACTATCGATGATGGCAACACATACGTTGTCGAACGAACATGGGTTAGCGATGCTTACAGAGGTCAAGGAATTGCAGGTAAAATTACCACTACATTTATTACAAGAGTCCAAGAAGAAGGTAAAAAATTATTACCTCTTTGCACATATACTAATAAATTTATGCAAAAACATCCTGAGTATGCAGATTTATTAGCTAAAAAATAATTTTCTAATTTTTTTCTAACATTATTATTTATCTTTTAGCTAAACTGTCTTACAATTAAATTAACTTATCTTAAGGAGGGTGATCACTGTGTCTGAAGCAATTAGCAGTGAACAATTATCAAAATTTCATCAATTAATTGAAGATGATCCAAAATCCAGAGTTTTAGAACGTGCAGTTTCTAAAAATGGAATTTTAGCTACAAGTGCTGATTTCCACTCTGAAGTTAATATGGATCCTGTCTTTTCAATTGATCTTGATACAGGAGATGTAGCAAACCAAAAACAATCTGGCCGTTGCTGGATGTTTGCTGCTCTTAATACTATGCGCCATGACTTAAAGAATCGTTTTGGTGTAGCTAAGGACTTTGAACTATCTCAAAGTTATACATTTTTCTGGGATAAGCTAGAAAAATCCAATTATTTCTATGAAAATGTTATTAAAACAGCTTCTCTTCCAACTTCTGATCGTAAAGTAGCTTGGTTAATGACAACACCTCAACAAGATGGTGGTCAATGGGATATGATTACTGCAATCATCAGAAAATATGGTGTAGTTCCTAAGAGTGTAATGCCTGAAAGTTATAACTCTTCAAAATCAAGTGAATTAAATTCTACTCTTAATTTAAAATTACGTAAGGATGCTGTTGATTTACGTGAATTAGTTAATAGTAACGCTAGTTCTGAAGAAATCGCTTCTTTCAAGGAAAAGAAACTTGCTGAAATTTATCGTATCTTAGTTTATACATTGGGTGAACCACCTGTTAAATTTGATTTTGAATATCGTGATTCTGATAATAACTATCATATCGATCAAGATTTAACTCCTCAAACTTTCTTTGAAAAATATGTAAATTGGAATCTTGACGACTATGTATCAATTATTAACGCACCTACTGATGACAAGCCATATAATCATATGTACACTATCGAAATGCTTGGTAATGTCCTAGGTGAACGTGAAGTAAGACACTTAAACGTTGATATGAACACATTCCGTCAAGTAGCAATTAAACAACTTGAATCTGGTGAAAGTGTTTGGTTTGGTTGTGATGTTGGTCAAGAATCTGATCGTAAGAAAGGTATCATGGATACTGAATTGTATCACAAAGATGAACTATTCGATGTTGACTTTTCAATGTCTAAAGCTGAACGCCTAGATTATAGTGAAAGTTTAATGACTCACGCTATGGTATTAACTGGTGTAGATCTAGTTAATGGCACTCCAACTAAATGGAAAGTTGAAAACTCATGGGGAGATAAAGTTGGTACTAAAGGATTCTTCGTTATGAGTAATAACTGGATGGAAGAATATTGTTATCAAGTTGTTGTAAACAAGAAATTCTTACCTGAAGAATTACAAAAAGTTCTTACTGAAGAACCTAAAGTCTTAGCTCCATGGGATCCAATGGGTTCATTAGCTTAGTTTAACTTAAATAGTCATTTAAGAAATTATTTGACAACAACTAAGGTGATTTCTTTTTAATCACCTTATTACATATTTTTAATTCTATCTCTTATCATTAATATAGAGATAAATAAAAGTGATTTAGCAATAATATCACATACAAACATAAAGGCTGTGGATTAACTACAGCAACTGCTATTTCACTGCAAACGAGGTATAGTATGATTATGGAAAGAACAAAACTTATTAATCAAGCACAAACTGATATCAAAGAATTATTAGGGATACTCAATAATTATAAAAAAAAACAATCTGAATTGTTAGATATTATTGATGTTTTAGCACAGGTTTATCGTAAATTACCTGAAACTAAAAATCCTGAAGCATTACTTAATCGATTGGTTAATTACATTCGTAGTGTAGCTTTAGCTGGACGAATTCACTTTCCAACTAATGAAGAAAAATTAATTGCTGATATTGGCATCTTGGGACAAAGAGCTGGTTTAAATGGTGTCTATATGGCTGACTACTCTGCTAAATCTCAATTCTATAGCATTTTCGAAGAAATTCCTCGTCATTAATTGAAGAATTTTAATTATCGTTAATACTAGGGCAACTTCATATTCTAATGAAGTTGTCTTTTTGTATTTCTAAGTATAAAAAGCTCTATGAAAACTACTAGTTCCTCATAGAGCTTTTTTCCTAACAACAAAAAATTAGTCAACTATATTCAATATTCACGTTAATTTTTTATTTTAATATTTTCTTTGAGATTACTCGAAGTTTATTATCTAATTCATAAATAATTGGTTCAGCATTAGCAACTTCTACGCCATCAATTCCTTCATCGCTAATATTTTCAATATATTTAATCATTGCTCTTAACGTACTTCCATGAGCAATCACAATTTGATTATTTCCATGTAATAATTCAGGTGCTATTTCATCAACCCAATATGGTAGTATTCGATTATAAGCATCCTTTAAACTTTCTGCACGCGGAATAATTGTAGAAGGATATTTCTTATATTTAGGTTCTTCTATCCTTTCATCCAACATAGGAGGAACGGTATCAAACGATCGTCTCCATAAAGCAACTTGGTGTTTTCCATATTTACGCTTTGTAAATTCTTTATTTAACCCCCTCAATGCTCCATAATGACGTTCGTTTAATCTCCAAGTCTTTTCAAGTGGTATCCATGACTGATTAATTTCATCTAATACAATCATTCCCGTTTTTATAGCTCTCTCTAACAAAGAAGTATGAGCTTTAGTAAAAGTAATATTTTCTTCTTTTAATTTTTTTCCTGCAACTTTAGCTTGTTCACAACCTTTAATTGTCAATGGAACATCTGACCAACCAGTATAAATATTTGCCTCATTAGCCGTACTTTCCCCATGTCTAAGCAATACAAGCTTAACCAAAATTCATCACTCTCTTATCTATCAGATATTTTGCGTTATTACCATCAATATTGGAACAACAATTAATGATGTTAACGTGGTTTCTGTAACCATTACAGCTGCATATTCCGAATCTGCTCCATATAAGTTAGCTACAACAGGAGCATTCGTCATAACTGGCATCGCTGCTTGTAAAATAAATACTTGTTTCATTAACAAAGGAATATTAGTAGGTGTAACTAGTATGTACATCATTAGAGGAGCTAGAATAAATCTTCCTAATAACAACAAAAGATTATCTTTTCCAATAGAGATTCTATTAAGTCCTGCTTTAGAAATCGAAATACCGATAAAAATCATAGACAATGGTATTGTCAAATTACCTAGATATAATAAATCTGAGTTAACAAATGTCGGTAATTTCACTTTTAACAATACAAAGATAACACCAACTATAAATCCCAACAATGGAGGTGAAAATATTTTACCTAATGTTCTTTTTAAATCAAAAGCTGTTTTCTTATCACCATCTCTTTGGATTAAGTAAGTACCAATTGTCCAAAAAAATGTTGTATTAGCCATATAATAAATTAATACATAGGGGATACTTTTATTACCAAATAAGGCCATATTAATCGGTAACCCTACAAAAACTGTATTAGAGTTAAAAAACATTGAAGTAAATAAACCCGCATGTTTATCCTGGATTTTAAAAATATGAACAACGGCAAAAGCAATTCCCATCAAAATTAACATCGAAATTACCGGGAATCTCAAATCAGGTATCATTCGTAATAATTCTTTAGCTGAAAATTTACTAACAATTGTCCCCAACATATAACAAGGTAATGATACTTGGGTAACGATTTTAGCAATTAATTTGGTTGATTTATCATCAAACCATCCCTTTTGCTCTAAAAAATATCCCACAGCAATCATTACCAAGATCACTAATACACCGGAGATACTCTGGAAAAATACTGCCATCTAATCACTCTTTCTCTATCCTTAATTAATGAATAGTATAACATACAATTATCATCAATTATTCACCAAATTCTAAAAGAATAGATCCATAAGCTAAACCAGCACCAAAACCTGTTAATAGAACTTTACCTGTTATATTTTCATCTTCAAACTTTCTAGCCAAGGCTAATGGTATTCCAACAGAAGAAGTATTACCACATTCCTTAACATCAGTCGCCACCCTATTTAGAGGAACTTCAATCTCTTTTGATATAATTTCTATCAATCGTAAATTAGCCTGATGAGTTACAACATACGATAAATCTTTGGAGTTCACTTTATTTGTCTCTAAAAACTCCTTAATATGCTTAACTATATCTGTTGTTACAAAATTATAGACTTCTCTTCCATTCTGATAAAAAGCGTCCATACTTGGATAATTATCACTAGATATTTCCTTAAGAGGAGCAATTCTACCACTATGAATAACTTCCTCATTTCCTACCGTAACCAATTTCTCAGATAAATAAATGTTTTCTTTTTCATCATCAGTCGCCTCTACAATCATTCCAGCAGCACCATCGCCAAAGAAAACAGCTGAGGTTCTATCCTTAAAATCCATCATTTTAGAATTTGTTTCAGCACTAATTACCATTGCTCGACGATATAAACCTGAAACTAAAAATTTATGGGCTGTACTTAAAGCATAGATAAACCCAGCACAAGCTGCAGAAATATCAAAGGCAAAAGCTGACTTTAAATTTAACTTCTTCTCTACAATAGCTGCTGTAGATGGTGTAATTGCATCTGGAGAGATAGTTGATACAATTAACAAATCTATGTCCTCTGGCTTAAGATTTGCTCTTTCTAGAAGTTTTTTTCCTACTTCAGTAGCTAAATCTGACGTATTTTCATTAAAAGCATAGTATCTTTGCTTAATACCTGTATGACTTTGAATCCATTCATCAGATGTTTCCATAATTTTGCTCAAGTCATCATTTGTCACAACATTATCAGGTAGGTAACCTGCTATAGATACCATTTTTATTCCCTTATTCATAAAGAACCTCACTTTATTTTTAGTCATCAAAATATATTATAAAATAAAAAAGCATAGTAGCCAATATAGACTCCTATGCTCACCTCTGTATGCGGGTAAATGGATTCGAACCATCACGGGCAATAATGCCCACCAGATCCTTAGTCTGACGCGTCTGCCAATTCCGCCATACCCGCGACAACAGAGATAATTATATCAAGTTTAACCCTATTTAGCAAGTGCTTATTCAATTAATTTTAATTTCCCGTGACAATGAGAACATACATATTTGCTAGTATTTATTTTTCTTTGTCGATAATACTTTTTTCCACAATTTTGGCAAACATAAATATTTTTATAGCTTGCCTTTAAAGTTGGAGCATATCTTAAACCTCCAACTTTTTTCAATAATATTTTAAAATCTTTATCCCTATGCTGATGCCCATAACCATTAATATGGAGATGATAATGGCATAGTTCGTGTTTAATGACACCAATCAAAGTATCCATATCACATTCTGTTAACATCTTAGGATTAATATCTATATTATGATTACTTAAAAAATACCGTCCTCCAATTGTCCTCAACCTACTATTAAACTGTATTTTATGCTTAAATTCTCTATTAAAATAAGAATTAGAAATTTTTCGAGTTAGTTCTAATAATTCTCTATTATTCATTTGGATTTACCATTGTTAATTGAATTCTCTTTCTGTTTAAATTAACATCTTCAACCCAAACAGTAACTATCTGTCCTACCGCAACTATATCTCGTGGATTAGAAACATATTTCTTACTTAATTTTGATAAATGCACTAATCCATCTTGTTTTACACCAATATCAACGAATGCCCCAAAATCAACAACATTTCTTACCGTGCCCTCTAGTTGCATTCCTGCTTTTAAATCTTCTATTTTTAAAATATCTGATTTCAACAAAGGCATTGGCATACTTTCTCGACCATCGCACCCTGGTTTCATCAAACTTTTTACAATATCTTTAACAGTTATTACTTCTAATTCATTATCTAGTGCATATCTTTCAACATTAAATTTTGCTAACTTATCGTTTATAGTGTTAGTACCCATATCTTCTTTAGTAATGCCTAGATCCTTTATCAATTTTTCTGCTAGCGGGTAACTTTCTGGATGTATATCTGTATTATCTAGAAACTCATTCCCATCAATAATCCTTAAAAAGCCTGCCGCCTGCTCATAAGCTTTAGGACCTAATCTAGGAACCTTTTTTAACTCTTTTCGATTTTGAAATTTTCCGTTTTCTTCACGATAAAGAATAATATTTTGAGCTGTTGTTTTATTCAATCCAGAAATATAGGTTAGTAATTGGATACTAGCTGTATTCAAATTCACACCAACTTTATTAACTGCAGTTTCAACAGTCGCTTCAACTTCACTATCTAATTGTTTTTGTGGTAAATCATGCTGGTATTGTCCCACACCAATTGATTCAGGATTAATCTTTATTAATTCTGCTAAAGGATCTTGCAATCTTCGAGCTATACTTACGGCCGAACGTTCTTCTACGTTAAAATCCGGGAATTCATCTCTTGCTACTTCACTTGCTGAATATACAGAAGCTCCTGATTCATTTACAATTACGTAATATACTTCTTTATCTATCTTCTTTAAAACTTCTGCTACAAATTTTTCTGATTCTCGACTTGCTGTACCATTCCCAATTGCTATCATGTCAACATTATATCTATTTATCAATGTCTCTAATTTTTCAGCAGCTTCTTTTCTTAATTCAGAATTTGGTTTCTCGCCTTTATGCTTTTCATGTGGATAAATCACATCTTTAACTAAAAATTTTCCAGTCTCGTCAATAATCGCCAACTTACAACCAGTTCTAAATGCTGGATCCATTCCTAAAATAATTTTATTTTTCAAAGGGGCTTGCATTAATAAATTATACAAATTTTCACCAAAAACTTTAATAGCCTCATTTTCGGCTTTTTCAGTTAAAGTTGCTCGAAGCTCTCTTTCAATGGCAGGTTTGATAAATTTTTTATACGCTTCAGTATATGCCCTTTCTACATAGTCATTACTTGTACTTTTCTTACTACCAATTATTCTAGAATGTAAATATCTTAGCGCATAATCGTCATCTGTATTTATTTTTACTCGTAAAATTCCTTCTTTTTCACCGCGATTAATTGCTAGAATTCGATATGATGTTAATTTAGACACTACTTGTTCAAAATCATAGTAATCTTCATAGGTGCCATTTTCATCTTTCTCACTATCTTTTTCCTTAGCAATTAATACTCCTTTTCTAGACATTTGCTTTCGCACCCAATCTCTTAATTGTGCTTCTTCACCAAATGCTTCTGCTAAAATATCAACAGCACCATTTAAGGCAACTTCTTCATCAGGTACTTCTTTATTAAGATACTTCTTAGCTTCTACCATTGGCGCATCGCTATTTACTCTCAATAACCACTTAGCTAATGGTTCTAATCCATTTGCAACTGCCTTTTGTGCTTTAGTTTTTCTTTTCTTCTTATAAGGTAAATAAATATCTTCGACCTCTTGAAGAGTACTTGCATTATTTATTTTATTTCTTATATCTTCTGTAAGTTTATTCTGTTCTGAAATTTTCTTAAGAACTTCACTCTTACGTGTTTCTATCTTTTCATTTCTTTGATAAGTTACTTGGATTTCTCTTAATTGGACTTCATCTAAACTTCCAGTTAGTTCTTTTCTATATCTAGCTATAAAAGGAATAGTATTTCCTTCTTCTAGCAATTCAATTACTTTTTCTATTTTTTTAGGATTATACTTTAATTCAGCATTAGTTAATTTTAAAACTTTTTTATCCATCGATACTTTCCTTTCTCATAATAAAAAAGTTAGGCTTGTCTTAGAACTTACCTAACTTTTAAAAAACATCTATCTCCAAAATGTATCGTATACATTAATTGGCATATGACGTTTATGTTCTGTTTTTAAGAACCAATTTTCAATTTTTTCTGCTACATTATCAGCTACTTCTTTACCTTCTAGATAATCATCAATATCGTTATAAGTAACACCTAAGGCAACTTCATCAGGTAAGGCTGGTCTATCTTCTTCCAAATCAGCAGTTGGAACTTTCTTGTATAAATGTTCAGGTGCATTCAATAATTCTAACATCGCTCTTCCCTGACGTTTATCTAAACGCCAAAGTGGAGTAATGTCTGCACCACCATCACCATACTTGGTATAGAAACCTGTAATTGCTTCAGCTGCATGATCTGTACCTACCACTGCTCCTGAAACAGCACCAGCAATTCCATATTGAGCAATCATTCTTTCACGTGCCTTAATATTACCCTTATTAAAGTCACTAATTTCAAGTCCATTTTCTTCGATACTTTGAACCATTGCATCAGCTGCTTGTTTTATATTTACTCTAACAGTCTTATCAGCTTGCATAAATTCAATTGCATCCATAGCATCTTGTTCATCAGCTTGATCTCCATAAGGTAATCGTACAGCAATAAATTGATAAGCATCGTCGTCTGTTTCTTCACGCAATTCAGAAATCGCCATTTGAGATAACTTTCCAGCTAGGGTAGAATCTTGTCCACCAGATATTCCCAACACTAATGCTTTTAGAAATGGATGTTTTTTCAAATAATCTTTTAGAAAATCTACTGAACGACGAATTTCTTCTTCCGCATTAATTTCTGGCTTTACTTTCAATTCATTGACAATTCTCTCTTGTAAAGGGCGCATAATTAAACCTTCTTCTCTTTTAAATTTTACCACTATTAATTTTTTCATGAATATCATGGATTATCTTCATCTTATTATCATAACAATCTTTAGATAAATCAACAGGATATTCTTGTGGATTCAATTCTCGACGATATTCTTCCCACAAACTATCCAATCTTTCATGGGCATATTGTTTAATTTCATTCAAGGATGGCAAGTCATATACTTGTTCACCATCAACAAAAATATCTTTTAATAAAGGTCTTGCAGTAAAATCTTTGACTTTCTTGTTAATGTAAGTATATTGAGGATGGAACATGTATAATTCTTCTTCATTACGTGGATCTTCATACCATAAAGCAACGTAATCTCCTTCAGACTTTCCATCAGCCTTCTTATTAATTCTCCATACTTGCTTACGACCAGGTGTAGAAACCTTGCTAGCATTACTTGAAATCTTAATAGTATCTTCCATTTCACCATTTTCATCTTCAATGGCTACCATCTTATATACCGCACCTAAGGCTGGTTGGTCATAAGCTGTTATTAACTTAGTACCTACACCCCAAACACTAATCTTAGCACCTTGCATTTTCAAGTTCATGATTGTTTTTTCATCTAGGTCATTTGAAGCATATATTTTAGCATCTTTAAATCCTGCTTCATCTAATTGTTCGCGCACACGTTTAGATATATAAGCCATGTCACCGGAGTCTATTCTTACACCTAAGAAATTAATCTTATCGCCCATTTCTTTAGCGACTCTGATAGCATTTGGAACACCACTCTTCAATGTATCATATGTATCTACTAAGAATACACAATCTTTATGTGTAGTTGCATATGCTTTAAATGCTTCATAATCATTACGATATGCTTGTACGAGTGCATGAGCATGGGTACCACTAGCAGGAATACCAAAAATCTTTCCTGCACGTACATTACTTGTAGCATCAAAACCACCAATATAAGCTGCCCTTGTTCCCCAGATGGCTGCATCTAGTTCTTGAGCACGTCTAGTACCAAATTCCATTAAAGCATCATTTCCAACTACAGAACGAATTCTAGCAGCTTTAGTTGCTATCAAAGTTTGATAATTTACGATATTTAAAATAGCAGTCTCAACTAACTGACAATCTACCAAAGGACCCTCAACTTGAATTAATGGTTCTTTGTTAAAAACGACTTCTCCTTCAACAACAGAACGAATTGTAGCAGTAAATTTGAAATTTCTAAGATAATCAATAAAATCATCTTTGTAACCAACTTCATCCCGTAAGTATTCCAAATCTGTCTCAGTAAATTTCAACTTATTGATATAGGAAACAAGTCGTTCCAAACCAGCAAAAATAGCATAACCATTATCAAAAGGCAAATCTCTAAAGAAAACTTCAAAAATTGCTTTTTTCTGGTCAATACCCTTTCTCCAATATGTCTCAATCATATTTAATTGATACAAATCAGTATGTAAAGTATAACTATCATCTGGTAATGTTTTTTTCATAACTCTATGTCCTCCTCAGTTACTATGAACTGGGTTATATTTTCATACAAAATGTACGAATTACTAATTTAACTTTTATTTTATCACTTTTAGTAAATATCGTCTAAAAATATTGTATAATTAATTTAAATTCTATTTGAAAGAGGATTCTATGTTTAATAAATCAAAACTCGTAAATATCTTAGGAATTAATTTTCTGTCAATAACTAACAAGCAGTTTGTAGATCAATTAAAAACTGACTCTAATCTTCACTTGAATCGTTTTGTAGTTACTGCTAATCCTGAGATTGTACTTGCTGCTAGAAAAGATAAAGAATATGCTAGTATTATAAATTCTGCAGACTATGTTGTTGCTGATGGCATTGGAATTATTAAAGGGGCTAAAATTCTTAAAAAGCCTCTTCCTGAAAGAGTTACAGGTTATGATACTATGCTTTCACTACTTTCTTGGGCAAATCAAGAACATATGAAAATTTATTTTTTAGGTGCTAAACCTGAAGTTGCACAGACATTATCTTCAAAAATTAAGGAAACTTACCCAGGAATCCATATTGCTGGAATCAATGATGGTTATTTTAAAGATGATAGCTATATTGTCGAAACAATAAAGAATAGTAACCCAGATATTATTTTTGTAGCACTAGGATTTCCTAAGCAAGAATTTTTTATTAACAAGTATCGCCATATTTCTGATTCTATTTGGATGGGAGTCGGTGGTAGTTTCGATGTCCTAGCCGGATACTCAAAACGTGCACCAATTTTTTGGCAAAAACACCATTTAGAATGGTTTTATCGTCTTCTTCAAGAACCTCAACGAATAATTAGAATGATGGCTCTACCTAAATACATGTTACTCATATACAGAGAAAAATTCTTAAAAAAATAAGTTAGTATACAAAAATGGCTTAAAATCATGTTACTCACAACATTGATTCTAAGCCATTATTTTATTGCTACACTATTTTTCTAAATAAAATTCGTACCTATCACCTGCATATTGGGTACGTACATACTCAAAAGGACTTCCATCTTGTAAGAAAGAAACTTGTCTTAACCTTAAAATAGCATCACCTTTCTTTAATTGTAAAAAGTCCGCTATTCTTTCTGAAGCTAACATAGCAGATACCGTTTGTTGAGCATGACCAATAATTAACCCATTTTCTTCTAGAGTTCTATATAAAGATGAAGTAATCTGAGTTTTGTCATAATCCTTTACCAATTCTAATGGTACTGTGGCCACTTCAAAACAAATAGGCACATCATCAGCAAATCTAATTCTTTCCATCCTTAAGACTTTCTGATTATCATCTAAATTCAATTTTTCACTTTCACTTAGTGAGGGAATAGTAATTAAATAAGAGACGGTTTTACTAGTTGGTACTTTTCCTTGAGCTTCTGTAATTTCTGTAAAACTCGTAATTCCAGACATTTTTTCTTGAACTTTTTTTCTTGCTACAAAAGTTCCTGAGCCAATTTTTCTCTCAAGGATTCCTTCGTCCACTAAAGTTTGAATAGCTTGACGTAAAGTCATTCTACTAACAGAAAAATTTTCAGCTAATTCTCTTTCTGATGGAATCTTTTCTCCTATTTTCCACTTACCAGCTTCTATATCCTTTTTTATTTGATTGTGAATCTGTATATAAACAGGTGATACCATCTTATATCCCCCTCTCTATCCTTTATCTTTTGAAATTGTTGCATCTACTCCTTTAACAATAGAAGTCATAAACCCAGCTTCTTCCATTGCTAATAATCCAGCTACTGTTGTTCCACCAGGAGAGGAAACATCATCTACTAATTCCCATGGTGTTTTATCTGATTTCAACACTTTTAATGCACTTCCTAAAACAGCTTGTGCAGCTATTTGAGTTGCTTTTTGCTTATTTAATCCATATTTAACACCTGAACGTGCTAAACTATCAATAAAGAAGTATACAAAGGCTGGAGAACTTCCAGCTAAAGCTACGAATGTACTAAAGTCTTTTTCTTCAATTTCCGCAACTTTACCTATCTTTTCGAATAATTCTCTTACAAGTTGGTAATCTTCATCACTTACATTATCATTCTTATGTAAAGCTGTCATTCCTTCACCTATCTCTACATTAACGTTAGGCATTGTTCTTACTATTTTTACATCTTTACTTCCTAGTGTATCCTCTAACTCAGCTACAGATACACCTGTTACAACAGATACTAGGACTGGATTGTGAGTTAGAACTGAATCTTTTACTTCCTTTAATACTTTTTCTACTACAATTGGTTTTACTGCTAAGAAAACAACATCTGATTTTTCAATAACTTCACTATTACTTTCACAAGCAGATACTCCAGTTTCTTGACTATATACTTCATAATTGGATTTATGTGCACTATGAATAAAAATATTCTTTGCTTCTACACCCTTACTCATTAGACCTTCAATTATGGCCTTTGCCATATTCCCTACACCTATGAAACCAATCTTCATAATCTCAACCATCCTTTGCTTTACAGTAATAATAAATGTAATAAAAAAACGCAAATCATCAACATGATCTGCGCTAGAATTGGGGTAGCTGGATTCGAACCAGCGCATCACGGGATCAAAACCCGTTGCCTTACCGCTTGGCTATACCCCAATATGGTGGAAGGGAGTGGATTCGAACCACCGAACCCGAAGGAGCGGATTTACAGTCCGCCGCGTTTAGCCAGACTTCGCTACCCTTCCATATTTCTTGAATATGTACATCACATATCCGACTTAATTATCATACATGTTTTTTGATAAAAAAGCAAGAGAATATTCAAAAAAAATAATAATTTTTTTATTCCAGTAAAAAAGAGTCTAGCATATTTACTAGACTCTTCTAAACTAATTTTATAAAACACCTGACATTAACTTTTCAATCTTAGGTACAAAGAATAACAAAATAATACCAAATGCAATTGTAATAGCACCAACTACACCATAATACATAACTTCTGTACCATGACTATACAATTTAACTATTTGTGCATTAATAGCTTGTGCTGCAGCATCACCTAAGAACCACATACTCATCATTTGTGATTGGAATGCTTTAGGTGCCAATTTAGTAGTTACTGATAATCCAATTGGTGAGATATTCATTTCACCAATGATTACTAAAGCCCAACTAATAATCAACCAGAATGGGCTAACTAACTTATCAGTTCCAAATAACATTCCTGGTAACATCATCCACATAAATGATAACCCTGCGAAGAATAAACCTATTGAGAATTTCATTGGTGATGATGGTTGTTTGCTTCCTAATTTTACCCATAACCATGCAAAGAATGGTACGTAGATGATAATGAATAATGGATTCATACTTTGGAATAAACTAGGTGCAAAGTGGAATCCAAACAATGATAATCTTGTTTGTTCACCAGCAAATAAAGCTAAAACAACTGAACCTTGTTCTTCAATTGACCAGAATAAAACTGAGGCAATGAATAAAGGTATATATGCCAATACACGTGAACGTTCTACCTTAGTTATTTTTCTACTACTTAGCATTAACACGAAATAATAAATTGGAATTAATACAGCAATAATAGAAATTAAATTGATAATATTAGTAATATTTAGTGCATTCAATAAATTCATAATTATTAATATTAATGCAATTGCAGCAATACCAATAACTGTTTTTGTAAGTAAACCTTTTAATTCGTCAGATTCAATTGGATCTGTAGGATATAAGCTATCTTTTGATAAGTATTTTCTACCGTCTAACCAGTATTGTAATAAACCGAAGAACATACCAATAGCTGCCAAAGAAAATCCTAAATGGAAGTTAACGTTAAAACCTAATTGTCCAACAACAATTGGTGAAACCAAAGCACCAACGTTAATACCAAAAACAAAAATATTAAACCCAGCATCTCTACGAGGGTCATTTGAAGAATACAAACTACCAACCATTTCAGATACATTAGGTTTTAATAAGCCAGTACCCAAAACAATCAAGATAATTGATAAAAGCAAAGCTCCCTTACCATATGGTGTTGATAATGCAATATGACCTAGCATTATTAATACACCACCGATAAATACTGTACGGCGACTTCCTAAAATTCTATCACTTATGAAACCACCTATAACACTAGATAAGTATACAAGTGATCCATATATAGCCATGATAGAAGCAGCTGTGGTCTTATCAATTCCTAGACCACCATCGGACACGGAATAGTACATATAGAATAGTAAAATGGCACGCATACCATAGTAACTAAACCGTTCCCACATTTCAGTAAAGAACAAAGTTGATAATCCACGAGGATGACCAAAGAAAGCTTTGTCCATTGATTCTGAATTCATAAATTAAATTCCTCCAAACTTAAGTGATGTAATTTTCTATACATCACTTTGTCTTTTTTATAATTAATTTTGAATAAAATTAAAAATAACGACATATATAATTATAAGTTACCTTAATAAAAAGGTCAATATCCTTAATATTTTAAAGATTTTTTTAATGAATATGAAAATATATTTTTGCATATTTATTATTTACTAATTAAAATATTATGGTATTAAAAAAAGGAGCATATCTGCTCCTTAAATCTATATAGCAATTTCCTACCCTCGCAAGAGGCGTTCCTCTAACTACTCTCGGCGTTACGAAGCTTA